>Ga0272441_10000007_pt1 | contig 501843 bp, 370 predicted proteins | sample SSMProp6N_FD_193582 | JGI IMG/M metagenome (GOLD analysis project Ga0272441, IMG submission 193582) | Marine sediment archaeal communities from Little Sippewissett salt marsh, Falmouth, MA, United States - SSM-Prop-6N | ecosystem: Environmental > Aquatic > Marine > Wetlands > Sediment ... | reverse complement strand
GAATATCGTGCGGAGGTAAAGCGTGCGGAGGAAAAGCGTGCGGAGGGAAAGCGTGCGGAGGAAAAGCGTGCGGAGATAAAGCGTGCGGAGGGAAAGCGTGCGGAGATAAAGCGTGCGGAGATAAAGCGTGCGGAGATAAAGCGTGCGGAGGAAAAGCGTGCGGAGGAAAAGCGTGCGGAGGGAAAGCGTGCGGAGGAAAAGCGTGCGGGGGAAGGGCGTGGGGGGAAAGGCGTGGGGAGGAAAAGCGTGCGGGGGAAGGGCGTGGGGTAAAGGTGTGGGGAGGAAAAGCGTGCGGAAAGGGATGGGGGCGGTTTTTGGAGTATTCCGGGAGGATGCAATTTTTTCAAATTTTTTTTTGAACAATTGCGAATGGGCGGGTTGTTCCATTACAATTACTGCGAATGTTTTGCAGGCTGCGGGTTCGTTTCGGGCAGTAAGGTTTTTCCGCAGAGCGTGTTGCGGGTTTGTTCGGCGCACGGCACCTGATTTACAATTGCTGCATGAGGCGCGTTTTGCGCCCAAGGAGATGTAACTATGTGGGGCCTTGGAACCACGGAACTGATTATCGTTCTGGTAATCGTGATGATCGTTTTTGGCGCGGGTAAACTTCCGCAGGTAGGGCGTTCGTTCGGCTCGGCTATCAACGAGTTCAAGGATGCGGTCAAGCCCAAGAGCGAGGAAGACGAAGAAGAACCCGCCGCCACCAACGGCAGCGATAAGGCCGAGTAGTTTTTCCGCCGTCGCTTTTCTTCAGGTGAGCGGTGGCCGGTGATCTGTTTCTGGAGACTTATTCCCCAATCCCGGAGGGGTCCCCAATAGAATTTAGCGGATGCGTGTTGCTTAGGCCCCGGTGCGGCGGTCGCGCGGGAGTGCTCCCTCCACCACTAAAATTCAGCGGATATCGTATTGCTTGAGCTTGCGATAGAGGGTGCGTAATCCTATCCCGAGCGTTTTAGCGCAAGCTTCCTTATTATGCCCGCAGGCTTTCATTGTCTCTTCGATGATGGCCTTTTCGGCTTCCTGCATTGAAACGCCTACCGGGAGCCGTATTTCTTCTGCGCCGTAGCTGGCGGATCGGCGGATGTGGTCGGGGACGTCGTTGACGTCGATGCGGCGCACGCCGCGGACGGCGAGCACTATCCCCTGTACGATGTTTTTGAGTTCGCGGACGTTCTCAGGCCAGTCGTAACGCATGAGCAGGTCCATGGCGTGGCGTGTGAGGCCGGCGACGGGCAGGTTGTTGGCCTCGCTGGTTATCCTGACGAAGTGCTCGACGAGCAGGGGTATGTCTTCCCTTCGGTCGCGCAACGCGGGGACTTCGATAACGGTGGCTTTAAGCAGTTCGGCAAGGCCCGGGTTAACGGCGTTCCAATCCAGCGGCGAGTTGACCGAGCCTACGACGCGCACATCGACCACCACGGGTTTGTTTGAGCGCAGGCGAGTTGTCTTTCGCCGTTTCACCAACTCGGCGATTTTTTCCTGTTGGCGGTCGTTCAGCTCGCCGATTTCGTCGAGGTAGAGGGTACCGTGGTCGGCCAGCTCGATGCGGCCGGTCTGTCCTGTCGGCGGGATGCCCGCGCCCGAAGCGTAACCGAACAGCGCGGCATCGACGGCCTGTTCCGATGATCCGCCGCACTGTACTTTCACGAACGGCTCGTCGCGGCGGGGACTGTTGTTGTGTATGGCCTGGGCGATGAGGTCTTTTCCGGTGCCGGTTTCGCCCTGTATAAGGACGGGAGTAGCGACCGGGGCGGCCTGGCGCACGGCGTTGTACACCTTCACCATCTGGCGGGAGTTTCCCACGAGGCTGCCGAGCCCGTAGTACTCGTCGAGCCGCCTGCGCAACTCGTGCTGGCGGTACACGAGGCGCTGGTGTTCAAGCCCGCGCTGGATGACGGCTTCGAGCTTGCCCAGATTGACGGGTTTGATCTGGAAATCGTAGGCGCCGGCGCGCATGGCTTCGGTCGCGAGCTCGATATCGGGCTTCTCAATCACAAAGACGATGCAAACTTCGGGGTTGCGGTCTTTGGCGAGTTTCATCAGGCGCATGCCCTGCACACGCGGGCGGTTCAGCTCTGACACGAGCACGTCGAACAGGCGGCTGTCGAGCAGGTTGTATGCCTTTTCGCCGTCGTCGACCCACTCGACCGAATAGCGGCGGTCGGCGAGGTAAGACAAGACGGCGCGGGCGACTTCCGCGTCGCTTTCCGCGAGAAGGACCGTTGCCACGAAATCGCTTGCCATCAGGCCTCCAGGAAGGGAAAGGACAAAAAGGACATAAACGACATAAAGGACATATGAAATACCTTTCCTGCAGTCCGTTGCCTCCGGCTCATGCAAAGTGTATCACGGGGGTATTACCGGCGAAAACTTCGGGTGAGGTTTATTCGAGGGGGCGCTTGATTCGGGTGTGGACGGCTTTGTGGCGGCGTTGTCGGGTAAATGCGGGGTCGAACACCTGTTGGGCGAGGCGGGCGTAGCCGTCGGCGAGTTGGTCGACCGTCATTTGCTTCGGGTTGAAGTTGATGTCGAACAGGCTGCAGCGGTCCCAGGCGCCGGGTTGGAGGAGGCGGCGTTCGCGCAGCAGGCGGTCGTAGAGGGGCGTACCGGGGAAGGGGGTCAGGAACGTGATCTGGACGTCGAACATGGCGGTATCTTCGGCGAACTTGTATATCGCGTCGAATACGTCTGGCGTTTGCGAATCGAGGCCGAGCACAAAACACCCGCAGACGCGGACGCCGCGCGACTGGATAAGCTTGACGGCCTCCCGGGGGTCGCGGTTCTGTTTCAGTTTCCAGTTGGCCTTCAGCTCGACGCCGTCGAGGTCGGCGGGCTCGGGGCTTTCGAGGCCGATCAGCACTTGGAAGCACCCGCTGTCGCTTATGAGGTTGAGCAGTTCCTCGTCGCGGGCGAGTCGGACATCGGCCTCGGCGAACCAGCGGATATTTCGTTTTTTTATTTCGGGAAGGATGCTTTTCCAGTACTTGAGGTTAATGAAGGTGTTGTCGTCGGCGAATTCGATGAAGGGCCTCGGCCACAGTTGGCAGATGCGGTCGATTTCGGCCAGTACGCGTTCGGCCGGCTTTTGCTTGTACTTTCCGCTGATAAGCACGCTGCTTGCGCAGAACTCGCAGCGGTGTGGGCAACCGCGGCTGGTTTCGACGGTCAGGCGCTTGTACCTGGGCACGTCGAGCAGTTCGAACGCCGGCATGGGCGATTGAGCGAGATTAAAATCGGCGGCAAGCGACCCGTAGAACTTTTTAAGACGGCCTTTGCGGCAGTCTTCAAGCACGTCGAGCCAGACGGATTCGCCTTCGCCGACCACGACGGCATCGCAATGCGCGGCGGCCTCTTCGGGAAGGACGCTGATGTGCGGCCCGCCCATGACGACGGGCGTGCCGGCGGCCCGGAATTTTTCTGCGAGCTTGTACGCGGTGAAAATCTGTGCGGTGTAGCTGGAGATGGCGGCGAGATCGAACTTTTCGGGCAACTCGCCTTCGGGCCCGAGGTTTTCCATCTCGAAATACTTGAACTCGTGGTCGCGCGAGGCCATGCCGGCCAGGGTAAGCAGGGCGAGGCTCGGCAACGACTGGATAGCCTTGTTGCGCGCCACGAACATGGGGCTGTCGAATCCGGAGCCGAGACTTGCACGGTCGGCCGCACCCATGGCGCTTACGGCAACCAGCGCAATTTTCATGGCGCCTCCCTTAGCGGCCCGCGGTAAAAGTCGTCGTGGGCTGCTAGCCCAAGTCTGCGTTAAGCGGAACTACGCCTTCCAACTCCTTTTTCAGGCGGTCGCGTTCGAGCGCGGCGCGGTTGACGCCGTCGGCCGCGGCCTGCCTGGCGCGGTCGATCATTTCGTCGACGCCGTGGCGGCTTTTGCGAATGCCGTACTTGTCGACGAGCGACTCGTACTGTTTTCGGAGCACGTCGGGCACGCCCTGGGTCCGATGGGCAATCTTGCGGGCGGGATTACCTCCCCAGACCTCGTAGGGTCCGATGTCTCGGGTGATATAGCTGTTTGGCGCGACGACGGCTCCATCGCCGATGGCGACGCCGGGCCCGATGTAGACGCGGCTGGTGATCATGCACGCGTCGCCGATGACGATGGGTTCGGCGATGTATGGGGTTTGCCGCCAGTGTTCGTCGGTGCCGATGACGCAGTGGTTGGTGTCGCGAATGACGGTAAACTCGGCGATGCCCGTCATGCAACCTACCTTTATGATGCGGGTGGATTCGAGATAGCAGTAGTAGCTGATGCCGGTGTAGTCGCCGACCATGATTTTACCGCCGGCCTGCGTTCGCATGATGACGTTATTGCGGAGTTTGCAGCGGTTACCGAGCTCGACATGGCCGTCGATTTCGAGGAACGCCCCCGTGAACCGGCAGCGCTTGCCGATGCTTGCGAATTTCCGCCCGTGATTCCATTGGCGCCACGCGCCCCTGATGCCCTTCATTGCACACTCCCCGAAAAGTCCCAGATCAAAGGTAAGACGCAAACAGGCTAACAGAATTACGGCACAGGGACAAATGAGACATCAACCGTTGAGATAAAAAATGAGGGCGTTGAACATCAGGGCGATCGAACCGTGGAGGATGGCGCCGTACCAGATCGAACCGGTTTTTACGGCCAGCCAAGCCAGCGCCAGGCCCACCGGCAACGAGCCGAGCGCTTCCATCTCGGCCTTGCCGGAATGGACGAGTACGTAGGGGATGACCTGGACGAGAATTCCGGCGTACGCGCCGTATTCACGTTTGACGCCGAACAGCAGGAAGCCGCGGAACAGGAATTCGGTGCGCAAGGACAGCAGGGCGATAACGACCAGTTCGCGGCTCAGGAAATGGCCCCAGGTGGCGTACTGTTTCGAGACGCCGTCGTAGTACTGCTGGAAGCCGGGGTTGGAGAAGAGCACGATGAAACAGGGGATGTACACGACGTAAAAGACGGCCATCAGCAGCAGGCCGGTCTTGATTTTGCCAAGGCCGAGCCCATAGTCGCGCAACCGCTGGCGCGTAGCCGCAAGCACGCCGACGGGCACGGCGACATCGAGCAGGAGCCGGTAGTTGACGCCGAGCGAGCGGAGGGTTCTGGCGAAGTCTTCGCCGGTCATGCGGCGGGTTGCGTCGAAGAACCAGCCGCCTTTGTGGTAGGCGGGCAACAACAGGAGGACGACGGCGGTGGCGACGATGAGCGTGACGCGCCAGCGGAACCCGAGGTTTTGGGCTTCGGTTTTGACGGCCTTGCATGCGTTTTTGGCGTACTGCGCGAGCGTGCCGGTCATTTGGTTTGCCTCTGTTCAGGCTGTGTTAAAGTTTACTTATGACTCGAAGGTCCTGTTGCTACCGCCGGGATTGCTTCGTCACCGGCTGCCGCCGGCTTCTGCTAATGACAAGCCGGGGCTCAACTGTTAAGAGTGGCTCACCCGAGGCCAGGGATTATACCACCGGGATTGCGCCGACCGCGGACGGTCGGACGTCGGCGTTCCGCTATCGCTGCACACCTCCTCGCAATGACAGACGGTTTTATAGCGCTTCGACGATAGCTTTCAGTTCTTGTACGTCTTCCGAGCCGGGCGCGATTTCGGCGGCGGCTTTTGCCTCTTTTTGCAGCTCGCGGCGCGGCTTGTTCAGCAGCCGCTTCGGCGCGCCGTGGCCGGCCAGTTGGTAGTACCTTCTGAGATGCACTTTCGCCAGCTCGAGGTGGCATCGCAGCTCGAAGTACATGTCGTTGTACTCGCCGATTGGGCTCTTCTGGCCGTTTTGGTTGAACAAGTCCAGCGCGATTTTAAATTCGCCTTCGGCGGCGCCGGGGTAGAAATTCGGCCCGTTCAAGTAGCAGCGGCCCAGGATAAAATGGGCCGCGACATCGGCCGGCCGGGCCAGCAGTTGCTGTTTTGCCGCCTCGGCCGCTTCGTCCCACCGGCCTTCCTGGAGCAGCGCGTAGGCGTGTGCGCCGTGGTCCGGCGCCTGATTTGCGCAGGCGCAAACCAGCGCGGCCGCCGCAAGCAGCGCGGCCAACGCGCCTGTCGAGCTGCGCCTACTCAGATGCATCCTCATTCCAACGGGGTTCGAGCCTGAAGAATCCTGTGGCGGCGCCGGCCCGGCAGAATGCGGAGATCTCGTCGGGCTTGTCGGCGGATAGCTGTTCGACGGCCGCGCGGTAGTCATCGAGCGATACGACCGGAATATCACCAAGGTTCATGATGATGATGCCGGGCCGCATGCCGGCGAGATCGGCCACGCTGCCGGATTTTACCCTGCGGATGATCACGCCCTGGACGTCGTCGGACAGGTTGAGCAGGATGCGGACGTCGGTGGTGAGTTCGCGCACGGTCAGGCCGAACACTTCGTCGGTGTACTCGCCGGCGTCGCGCGCCGATTTTGGGCGGCTTCCGAGTGTAATCTCGAAGTTCATGGGCTCCTGGTCACGAAGCACTTTAACTTCGACGGTTTTTCCGACCTCGGTTTCGCGCACGAGCTTGGTGAACCCAATGACGTCCCGGTCGAGCTTGGCGCGGATGGGCACGCCGTCGAATTTCGTAATAATATCTCCCGGCTGAAGCCCCGCGGCCTCGGCGGGCGATTCGGAGACAATGCTGCTGACGATGAGGCCGCCTTTCTTTTCGAGCCCCCAATACTCGGCGTAATCGTCGTTGAGCGGCTGTGTGAACACGCCGAGCCACGCGTCGTCCTGGCCGTGCTGGGTTGTTTCGATGGGCGGGTTGTCGATGTACTTTTGAAACAGGCCGGCCTGGTACAAGAGCGGATGGCCGCTGCGGACGTACAAATCGCCGCCTTCGTTGGGGGTGAGATCGAACCCGACGACGCCGACGGCCCGGCCCTGGGCGTCCACCACGGGGCCGCTGACGAACCCGTAACGGAGCGCGCCGACGATGGCGTAGGTGGTACGCGGTTTTTCGAGTACGGTTTCGACGCGCGTGGTGAGGATGCCGCGGGCGAAATCGAACGTCTCGGACATCAGGCCGATCAGCAAAATGGGCTCGCCGATGCCGAGCTTGACGCCCGGGGTAAAACGGACGTACGGAAACCGCTCGCCCGGCTCGGCCTGGAGTTGCAGGAAACAGATGTTCACGTCGTCGGGCTTTTCCAGCAGCTTTGCGGCGTACTTTTTCTCCTGGTCGCCCTGGCCGACGGCCACGCTGATGTTGAATGGCTCGCTGTTTTCGAGCTGCATGTGGCCGGGCGTCATGAGGAGCCCGTCGGACGACACGATCAGGCCCAGGGAGCTGTTGTCGCGCTTGGAGATGTCGCCCGAGTTCGGGTTGGTGATTTCCGAGGTGTAGTTTACCAGGCAAATGGCCGGGGAATAGGTGTCGTATGCGTCCTGGATGACGGCCGTCTGGAACCCGTCGCCGATTTGGCCAGCCGCGGCTGCCAGGACTATTGCCAGAATGCTAATTGACATTGGCACTGCCTCCTTCGTCGTCGAGCGAAGCGGTTTCGGCGGGCGGGCCGTTTTCCTCGCCCTGTTTTACGAGCACGAACCGCATCAGTGCGCCCCGCTTTACTTGCAGCATCACGAGCGGCTTTTGCTCTTCGATGAGGGTGCCGTACAGCTGTTGAAACGCTTCGACATCGGCCACCTCCTGGCCGTCGACGGTGAGGACGATGTCGCCCGCTTTGAGGCGGGCATTTGCGGCGATGCCGCCGTTCTGGCTGCCGGTGACGTAGATGCCTTTTCGGGCGGGCAACTGGGCGCGGCGGACCATGGGCGGGGTGAGGTCGACCGCGGTAAAGCCCCATTCGGGGAACTCGACCTGGTTGCCCTTGAGCAGGCTGCGCTCGACGGTGGTCACCGGGATTTCAATTTCCTTGCCGCCGCGCAATACGGTAACGGTGACTTTGGAACCGACGGCCATGTCGGCGATTCGTTTGCGCACGGCGGGGAGGTCTTCTTCGTAGCGGGCGTCGGTGGGTTGGCCGTTGATGGCCAGCATGACGTCGCCCGGTTTGAGCCCGGCCTCGTACCCAGGGGAAAGGGGGTCGATGTCGGCGATGACGACGCCCTTCTGGGTGGGATCGTCGGTCTTGGCGCGGGTGGGCTGGAGGGTTTCTCCGAGCCAGCTTCGCGATACGCGGCCATGTTCGATGATTTCGTTGATGACTTCGCGGGCGATGTCGATGGGGATGGCAAACCCGACGTTCTCGGCCCCGCGAAGTACGCGGGCGTTGATGCCCACCACTTCGCCGTTAAGGTCAACCAGGGGACCGCCGCTGTTGCCGGGGTTGATGGCGGCGTCGGTTTGAATCCAGGTGTTGAACGGGGAGACCATCTCGTCGCCGCGGTCTTCGAGGTAGCGGTCGGTGACGCTGACGATGCCCATGGACACGGATCGGGCGAGCCCGTGGGGGCTGCCCATGGCCAGGACCACGTGGCCGGGCTTCAGCTTGGCGCTGCTGCCCATGGTCACGTAGGGCAGGTTGTCGTGGTCCCCGTCGAGCTTGAGTACGGCGATGTCGGTGTAGGGGTCGATTCCGACCACGCTGGCCTCGACCTCTTCCTTGTTGTACAACACGCAGCGCACGAACCTGCTTTCGCCGGCAACGTGCTCGTTTGTAATCACGTAGCGGTCGGTTTTGGCCGGGTCCGGCGCAATAATAAACCCGCTGCCGACTACCGAAACCTCTTCGCGTTTGCCCCGCTGGAACACTTCCTTGACGGGCCGGACGTGCACAAGCGCCGGGGCCACGCGGTCTTTGGCCCTTAGCACGCGGGACTGGCTTGCGCCGAACGGAGTTGTGGACATGGTGGCGCAACCGGCCATCAGAGCGGCCAGGGCAACTAAGATCAACTGCCGTTTCAAATGGCTAACCTCCTAACCGGGCGAGACCCGCCGGCCTCGCCATAATAGCCACAGGTTCAACAAAATCAGTCCTTTATACAACACGAACCGGGGCATGGAAAGCAAGATTTTAGCTGAATCGGGTTCTTAGTTCGCGGGGACGGCGGCGGCCGTGGAGTTGTAGATGGCGACAGCGGTTTCGGCGTCGATGCCGGATTGGGCCAGGATGCCTTGCGACCTCTGGAAGGTTTCGGGGCGGCACGGCGTGCCGCATTCTTGCGCTTCGGCAAGCATTCCGGCGAGGGCGACGGTCGCGGCGAGGGGGTCGAGCTTGAGGGCTTCGGTGTCGTGGTGGGTTCGAATAGCGCCGGCAACGTTTGGCGGCAACCCCCAGGCGGCGGCGAGCCGGTATCCGGCTTCGGCATGCGTGAATCCGAACTCTTGCAGTTCGCCGTCCAGCAGGTCGAGGACGGAGAGGCCCGGGTCCACGTTGGCGTAATCCTCGGCCATGAGGGCCGCGAGCGCGAGCCGGCCGGTATCGTGGAGCAGCCCGGCGGTGTAGGCGTCGGCAGCATGAACGCGACCGGATTTCTGCGCGGCGGCCGCGGCGGCGGTTGCGCAGAAAAACGAACGCAACATAAACGGTTCTAGGTTGAACGCGGGACATTCGGGCGGGGGCGCAGCATCTATTTCGGCCAAGATATCGCGGATGCCTTCGTTCCCGAGCAGGGCCGCGGCAAGGTAAAGGTTGGTGACGCTGCCCGGCATCCCGTACGCGACGGCGTTTGCCAGGCTCATGAGTTTGCCCGCGACCGCCGGGTCGCCCGCGGCCAGGGTTGCCAGATCGCGGACGGTTTTCAGCGGGTCCTGGGCGGTTTTTTTCAACTGTTTGAGCACGTCGGGGGCAGGGGGAAGATGAGCCGCGCGAACGATCTTGTCGATGGCATCCTGCCTGGGCGGGATGCGCCGTGGCGCGGGCGGCCTTTGCGGCGCCGCGGGTTCGGCGGGAGGCGCGGCCGGTTTGGGCTGAGCGGGCTTGGGCGGGGACGGCATTTCCTGGACGGGCGCGTGGACGGGGTAGTACCGCTTGATCCTGGCGTGGATGTCGTCGAGCTTGCACAGCATGGCCTTTACCCTGAGGCCGGTGATATGCTCGAGCTCGTGGATGGTCACGGTGTCCAGGGGGCAGGCCATGCCCACGGTAAGCAGTTTGCCGAGTTTGTCGATGGGCAGCACAATGTGCTCGCGGGCGAATTCGGCGGGCACAATCGGCACGAGTTCGCGGGGAATTTCGTAATTTCGCAGGTCGATGGCCGGGACGCCCGACTGGCGCGACAGGAATTGGTGCAGCGAGTCTTTCGTAAGGATTTTCTGGGCGATCAGGACTTCGAACAGCTTGCCGCCTTTTTTTGCCTGGGTATCGAGCGCATTGACCAGCTGTTCGTCTGTAATCAGGCCTTCTTCGATGAGCAGCTCGCCCACGCGCTTGTCTCGGGGCCGGCCGGTGAGGTCGTCCGCGGGATTTTCTGATTCAGATGCGCTCAAGGTATTCTTCCGGTCTGTGGCGTTTACACCAACCCAGTGCAGGTCAAGTTTAAGTGGCGCTGGGTGTGGTGTCAAGAGTTTAAGTGGAAGCGTTGGGACGGCCCCCGGCAGTTGTGGGGGGCGTCCCAACGGCGGGCGAGTTTTTTTTGTTTGTTTTGGGGGCCGATGTTGGGCAAGATAACAGCCGTAACCACGGGAGGGGCTGGATATGACAATTCTTGCATGCTGTTTGCTGGCATTTGGCGTGGGGGATGTTGTGAAGGTGGCGGACGGGTTTCAGTTTACGGAAGGGCCGGTGTGGACGGTGAAGGAGGGCTGGCTATTCAGCGACATCCCGGCGAACACGATCTACCGCGCCGACAAGAGCGTGTTCCGTTCGCCATCGGGGCATTCGAACGGCCTTGTGCTCGATACGAGCGGGCGGCTGATTGCGTGCGAACACGGCAACCGGCGGGTCACGCACACCGAACCCGACGGAACAATAAGCGTGCTGGCGGATTCGTATCTGGGCCGCAAGCTCAACAGTCCGAACGACGCCGCGGTGAGGTCCGATGGGACGGTCTTTTTTACGGACCCGCCGTACGGCGTGAAGCAAGAGGAGCGGGAACTGCCGTTCTGCGGCGTGTACGCAATCCGGCCGAGCGGCGAACTGGTTTTGTTATCGGTGTATTTTTCACGCCCTAACGGCATCGGCTTGTCGCCGGACGAGAAGACGCTTTACGTGGCGGACAGCCAGGAGGACTTTATTCAGGCATTCGACCTGGGCGAAGACGGCTCGTTAACGAACAGCCGGCTGTTCGCCAGGTGCGGCACGCCCGACGGCCTGGAGGTCGACAAGCAGGGCAGCCTGTGGGCGGCCACGCGCGAGGGAGTCGTTGCGTTTCGGCCGGACGGGACACGCGCGGGCCTGATAGAAGTGCCGGAGCAGCCCTCGAACCTGGCGTTCGGCGGCGAGGACGGCAAGACGCTGTTCATCACGGCGCGGACGGGCGTGTATAGGGTGCGCGTGGAGTAGACGCGGCATCTTGCCCGCGTGAAAGAGGCTGGAAGCCTCTTCTACCGAAGGCGCAAAATTCGGTTGTGTTTGAAAACGGTGGCGCGGGCGCGCTACACTGCCGACACCTTTTTGTATTCGAAACGGGGCCCCGGCGGCCGCGGTTTTTGCGTGTCCGGCCGATGCGGCCATATTTGGAGGTTTGAACCCATGGCGCTGATAGATTTTGGCGGAGTTAAAGAAGAAGTCATAACGCGCAAAGAGTTTTCGATGGCAAAAGCGCGCAAGGTTTTGAAGAACGAAACCATCGCCGTAATCGGCTACGGCGTGCAGGGTCCCGCGCAGGGTTTGAACATGCGGGACAACGGGTTCAACGTGATCGTGGGCCAGTCCAAGAAGTTCCGGAAAGACTGGACGCGGGCAGTCAAAGACGGGTGGATCCCCGGCAAGACCTTGTTCGATATTGAAGAGGCCGCCCAAAAAGGGACGGTCATCCAGATGCTGGTTTCGGACGCCGCGCAAAAGGCGATCTGGCCGATGATCAAGAAGTGCCTGAATCCGGGGGACGCGCTGTATTTCTCGCACGGGTTCAGCATCGTGTATCGCGACCAGACCAAGGTTATCCCGCCGGACAGCGTCGATGTAATCATGGTCGCCCCGAAAGGGTCGGGGACGTCGGTCCGGCGCAATTTCCTCTCAGGAGCGGGGATTAATTCGAGCTTTGCCGTATTCCAGGACGCGACGGGCCGGGCGCACGAACGCTGCGTTGCGCTGGGCATCGCGGTGGGATCGGGCTACTTGTTCCGGACGACGTTCGAAGGCGAGGTGTTCAGCGATTTGACGGGTGAGCGGGGCATTCTGATGGGGGCGCTGGCGGGCGTGATGGAAGCGCAGTATGACGTGCTGAGGGCCAACGGCCACAGCCCGAGCGAAGCGTTCAACGAGACCGTCGAAGAACTCACGCAAAGCCTGATCCGGCTCATCGACGAGAACGGGATGGACTGGATGTACGCAAACTGTTCGGCGACCGCGCAGCGCGGCGCGCTGGATTGGAAACCGAAGTTCAAAAAGGCCACGCTGCCGCTGTTCAAGGAGCTTTACAAGCGGGTTAAGAACGGCGACGAAACCCGCCGCGTGTTGCGGTCGTGCGGCAGGGCCGATTACCAGGAACAGCTTTCGAAAGAGCTGGGCGCCATTGCCGATTCCGAGATGTGGCAGGCCGGCAAGGCCGTGCGCGCGTTGAGGCCCAAAGAGAAAGCAAAAGGCATCACTAAAGCCACAAAGGGCGTTAAAGGCCGCAAGTCCAACTAGCGCGGCCGCATGCGGCTCTCCGAGCGTTTCCGCCGTATAACGAAATCTTTTTACGCTATTTTTTGTGGAAACGCGGAACGCGCGGCGAGACACGTACGCGAAGAGTGCTTTAAGACCTTTTGCGCGGGCGATCCGCCTGCGAATGCCGGGTCGACGGGAGTAGTAAGTTGATGGAATTGGTTCCCCTGACGCACGGCGGGCCGTCCAACGGCGACAATTTCGAATATCACTGGAACGGCGAGTTCATCCACGCCCACGTGTTGTCCGACGTGGGCAAGAAACGCGCCCATAACGAAGATTCCTGCATCTTCTGCGTGCCGCAGGATATGGCGCTGCTTTACGATCGGGGGCTTCTGTTTGCCGTGGCCGACGGTATGGGCGGGGCGAGCGCGGGCGAGCTGGCAAGCCGGCTGGCCCTGCAGATGCTCGTGCAGGAGTATTACGCCGAGAAAGAGGGGACAATCCCGATCCGGCTGAAAGAAGCCCTGGAAGCGGCCAACGCCCGGGTTTTCACCGAAGCCGAACGCAACCCCGCGTTCCACGGGATGGGCACGACGGTATCGGCCGTGGCCATCCACGGGTGCTGCGCGTATATCGGGCAGGTGGGTGACAGCCGGGTTTACCTTAAACGGTCCGACCGGCGGATTGTGCAAATCACCGATGATCACTCGCTGGTGGCGGAGCAGGTTCGCAATGGTTACCTCAGCGAGCAGGAAGCCCGGAATCATTCGCTGAAGAATCTCATCACGCGCGCCGTCGGCATCAAAGACACCGTGGAAGTGGACTTGTTCAGCCTGCGCCTGCAGGAAAACGACCTGCTGCTTTTGTGCTCCGATGGGCTGTCCAACATGCTCGACGACAAACAAATCAGCTCGGTTCTGACGTCGGAAAGTGTGCAGGGGGCGGTTCGCATGCTGGTGGGAAAGGCGCTGGAAAACGGCGGCAACGACAACATCACGGCGATCCTGTTGCGCGTGGCCGGGGAACCGCCGTACCGCGAGCTTCAGGAAGGCGCGCCCGAGGTGGGGGCGCCGGCGCCGGGGTTATTCAACCGGCTCAAGGCGATCTTGCGCGGGTAAAAAAATGGTCCGGATCGGAATTCGGATTTAATGCGTGCGCTCATTCCGTGGAAGGAGGTTGTGATGCCTTTAAAACTGGCCGTGCTGCTTTCGGGCAACGGGACCACGCTCGAAAACTTATTCACGCATATAGAATCGGGCAAATTAGACGCTTCGGTGGAGCTGGTGCTGAGTTCGCGCCACGGGGTGTACGGGTTGGAAAGAGCCAGAACGCACGGCGTGCCCGCCGTGACGGTGGCCAGGAAAGACTTCGCCGACACCGCGTCTTTCAGTGAGGCGATCTGGCGCGAAGTGCGGGAGAGCGAGGCGGACCTGGTTGTGCTGGCGGGTTTCATGAGCCTGCTGAAAATCGACCTTGACTACAACAATCGTATCGTGAACGTTCACCCGGCCCTGATCCCGGCGTTCTGCGGGCGGGGCATGTATGGCCATCACGTGCATGAGGCCGTACTCGAGTACGGGGCGAAAATCAGCGGGCCCACGGTGCACTTCGTCGACGCCGAATACGATCACGGGCCCATTATTTTGCAGGAATCCGTACCCGTGTTCGAAAACGACACGCCGGACTCGCTGGCCGAGCGTGTCCAGGCCAAGGAACGCGAGATCTACCCCCGCGCGATCCAGCTCTACGCGGAAGGCCGCCTGAAAATCGAGGGCCGGCGCGTGAGGATTCTGGAAGAGAAGTAGAGGGCGCACTTAAAGGGCGTAAGTTCACGGCCCAGTGCTGCTCAACCTTGCCGCTCCAGCCACTTATACTGGTCTTGAATGCGCTTGTGCGGCTTGTACTGGCGCGTGAGGCCGCTGATGTCGGGCCCGAGAATCTCGATGTGGTCGAGATTGGTCTGGCCCATGCCGGCCTGTTCGGCAAAAACTATGTAGCCGACCTTGGTGTAATCGAAACCCATCAGTTGAGCCGCGGTACGATCGGCAGCGAGCCAGTCGGTGCCGGCCAAGGCAATCTTGTGGTCGACGGGCGTGCCGTTGACGGGCCCGTCGCCTTCCATGGCCTGGAACCCGTCGAGCACGGAGAGGTGGGGCGTGACGCGGCGGGCGAGCTTGAACATGTTGAAGTGGATGCCCTGGTTTTCGCGGCCGCCGTGGACGAAGTGCTTGTCCGAGGTTCCCTTGCTGCCGGGCCCCCAGGTGTAGCCGCTGTCCTTGAGCAGCGCGCCGACCACGGTGTTTTTCAGGCCGAGCGTGACAACGGCGCGGTCGTGGGTTTTCATGGGCGCGGTATTTACGAGGAAGGTATCCGGGTCGGCCAGAAACGTCGAGAAGCGGACCCGCTGGGGGCGGTAATGCTCGTCGATAAGGTAGACGTGCGTGAAGGGCTGCTCGTCGAGGTCGACGAACTTGACGTTGTACCTGTCTTTGAGCCGGAGATAGCCGTAGTTGTCGTAACCGGTCATGGCGGGCCCGTTTGCAGGCGTCTCGGCCACGATGATCTCGTTTTTTGTGAGGCCGGAGAAGAACTCGAGCATGCCTTCGAGGCAATCGGCGTGGGTGGCGGACAACTGCATATTTACCGACACCATGTTGGGTTTGATTACGATCCGCTTTTTACTGGCCACCGCCTGCCGTACATCCGGCTCGATGCGTTTCAGCGCCTGAAAGACATTCTCAGCGCGTGACTCGCCGTGCGTTAAACCGAGCCGGCACGGGCGGGGGGCGTCCGTCCGGGCGCCCGCGCGGGGCGTGATCGCGAAACTGCCCAGGATGCCCGCGGCGGTCAGGTTGAGGAAATGCCGGCGGGAGAGGTGCTTGTCAGCCATGGCTGTTTCTCCTTTGAGCGCCTTTGCGCGCTTCAAAAACTTTGCCACGATGCCTCACGAGATGCAACCAGGCCCCGGTCTTCTGGTATTCTGAGAGGAGATGAGAGTTCCATTCAATTTTGCCGTGGAAAACTACGTGCTGGCGCCGGCGACATGGTATCGCGTGGGCGGTCCGGCACGGTTGGCTTTGTTCCCACGCGATATCAAGGAGGCGGTGGCGGCCCACCAGTGGATGCTGGAACAACCGGTCCGGCAGCTGGTGCTGGGCAAGGGCAGCAATGTGCTCATCTCCGACGCCGGCTTTCCGGGCGTCGTGCTGATGACTGAAAAACTCGCCAAGATCGAGTGGCTGGGCGACAACCGCTACAGGATTGAAGCCGGGCTTAAACTCGACCGGCTGGTGCGCGAGGTTATCCTGACGAACAACTACGAGGGGACCGGCGCGCTTGCCGGGATTCCCGGGTCGGCCGGCGGGGCGATGTTTATGAACGCGGGTACCGTAAACGGTTCCACGTGCGATTTTCTGGAGTCGGCGGATATTGCGGGCCGCGACGGGTTGAGGACCGTGCGAATCGAGAAGGGCCAGTGCGCGTACCGCAGCCAGTCGTTCTGCGGCGACGGGGGGTTGATCGTGCGGGGCACGTTCAGGTTTACGCCGTCGGCAAAAGATCAGCAGGCGGTTTACGACCATTACGTCCAACGCCGGCGCGAAAAACAGCCGCAGGGATGCTGTTGCGGCAGCGTGTTCAGGAATCCGCCGGGGGAACACGCGGGGCGGCTGATCGAAGCCTGCGGGCTGAAAGGCGAAAGGCGGGGCGGGGCGGTGATCAGCGAGATGCACGCCAATTTTATTATGAACGACAACGCTGCCACGTTTGAAGACATCCTTTACCTGATTAACTTGTGCAAGCAACGCGTGCGCGAGCGGTTCGGCATCGAACTGCACGAGGAGGTGCGGGTGATCGCGTAGCTGCGGCAGCGGTTGCGCGATGGGGGCTCGTATTGTATGCTTTTGGTCGAAGGGCATTTGCCTGCGGGGTTAAGATTAAACTGGTGGAAGGGAGCCGTATGGAAATCAAACCGCTTCTGGATCTTGTGGCCAAGGAAAAAGCTTCCGATCTTTTGATCACGGCCGGGGCGCCGCCGATGTTGCGTGTCAACGGCGATCTGTTCCGGACCAAACACGACTCGCTTACTCCCGAGCAGGCCCGGCAGTTGGTGTACAGTTTTTTGAGCAAAGACCAGCGGGCGCAGTTCGAGGCCGATAAGGAGTTGGATTTTTCGCTGGCGATGGGCCGGAAACACCGGTTCCGCGTCAACGTGTACCTGCAAAAAGAAGCGGTGACGGCGGCGTTGCGGCCGATACCGGAGAACATTCCTTCGCTGCAGGAACTTGGCTTGCCCGAGTACATCGAGAAACTTGCGATGGCCAAGCAGGGGCTGGTGCTGATTACGGGGCCCACCGGACATGGCAAGACCACGACGCTGGCCTCGATCATCGACATTGTCAACAACAAGCGGGCCTGCCATGTGATTACGGTTGAAGACCCGATCGAGTACGTCCATTACCACAAAAAAAGCATCGTGGACCAACGGGAAGTCGGCGGCGACACCCATAGTTTCGCCAACGCGCTGAAGTACGTGTTGCGGCAGACGCCCGACGTGATCCTGATCGGCGAGATGCGCGATCTCGAAACGATCCAGGCGGCGTTGCGGGCGGCCGAAACCGGCCATCTCGTGCTGGCCACGCTGCACACAAACGACGCCGTGCAGACGGTCGACCGCATAGTCGACGTGTTCCCCGGGGCGCAGCAGCAGCAGATCCGGTTCCAGTTGTCGATGTCGCTGCTGGCGATCCTGTCTCAGCGGCTGTTGCCGCGGGAGGACGGGGAAGGCCGCGTGCTGGCGTACGAGTTGCTGAAGAACACGACCGCGTCGGCCAACCTGATCCGCGAGGGCAAAACCCACCAGCTTTACAGCGTTCTTGAAACCAACACCAAGGACGGGATGATCACGATGGACCGTTGTATCAAGGACCTGTACATGGAAGGGCTGGTTTCGTACGACGAGGCGGTGGCGCACGTGAAGAATCCGAAGGACCTGATGGAGTCGTCGTGACCGGTGAGAACAACCTGGTTGAAGGTGTCGGTCCGGAGACGTTCCGCCGTGTCCGGAAAGCCGTCTGGTTGACGGGCGCTCTGGCGTCGCTCGTTTTTGTAATTGCGGTGTTTGCGTTCAGCCGGTTTGGGGGAAATTACGTTAACGGCTTGACCGATCAGCTGGGCGATGTGCTTGCGGTCCGGGGGCACGCGCTGTACGACAGCGGCCAGATGGAAGCCGCGGCGGAGACGTACGCAAAAGCCCTGCGGGCGAGAGTTTTTCATAGCTCCTGGCACCAGCACTTATGTTCCCGCCGGTACGGGGAAATGATGGTGAGCGCCCTGAAGTGGCAAGAGGCCGCCAAGGCGCTGCAGAAAGCGGTGGAATTGAAAAGCCGCGACTGGCGGGCTTATAAGCTGTTGTGCCTGGCACTCGTTGCGCAGGGCCGGCAAGATGGGGTCCGAGAAACCGCCGAACGCTGGCGAAACGAAGCCGACGGCATAAGTCAAGGACAAGTCAAACTGGCCGAAGAGTTTCTCAGGTAAAACCCCAGGAAAACCGGCGCCACCCCGCCGTCAGTGTTGATGATCTTCCGGCGTCACAACCTCGCGCGAAGCAGTCAGCCTCTCAACACGTCCGCACAAACCATACCCCCCTATGGTATACTGCGTGGGAATAAAGTTGCGGCTACGTAATGTCCGGTTTGCGGGGTTATTCCCGCGCCGTTTATTCTTAGAGAAGGCATGCGGTTTTGAGCAAAGTTGGAGGACAAGGATGAGCATCGGGCGCAAGATAGCGGAATTCAGCGTAAACCGGCCGCGGACCGTGACTTGGGTGATGGTTGCCGTGAGTTTGGCTGTGGCGGCGGTTGCTTTGGCGCCGACGCTGGCCCCGCGCGTTTTTTCGATGTTGCATCCCCTTGAGGTGGACACCGACCCCGAGAACATGCTCAGCGAAGACGAGGCCGTGAGGATTTTCCACGACCGGATGAAGCGGGTGCTGTCGCTGCACGACATGGTGGTGGTTGGCGTGGTAAACGAGACGCATCCGCAGGGGGTGTTCAACCCGGCGAGCCTGGCGCGCGTTTACGAACTGACCGAATTCGCGAAGACCCTGCAGTGGTCTTCGGAAACGGGCGAGCGCGAGGGCGTTATCACGGTCGACATCATCGCCCCCTCGACCGTGGACAACATTGAGCAGGGCGGGCCAGGCGAGGTGAGATTCGAATGGCTGATGCCCGAACCGCCAAAGACTGACGCGGAAGCCCTGGCGGTGCGGGAGAAGGCGGAACGGATTTCGTTTCTGGACGGGACACTGATCTCCGAAGACGGCAAAGCGCTAGCCGTGTACCTGCCTCTGACTTCCAAGGACCTGAGCTACCGGGTATACCGGGAGCTTCAAGGGGAAATCGCCGGTTTTGGAGGCGACGACCGGTTTTTTATAACGGGCCTGCCGGTGGCCGAAGACACGTTCGGCGTGGAGATGTTCAAGCAAATGGCGATCTCCGCGCCGCTGGCCATGCTGGTGATTTTTCTGCTGCTGCTTTATTTTTTCCGCAAAGTGGCGTTGATTATCTCGCCCATGATCGTGGCGCTCGCCTCGGTAATCCTCACGATGGGCCTGCTGGTGGCGACCGGTAACACGATCCACATCATGAGCTCGATGATCCCGATCTTTATCATGCCCATCGCCGTGCTGGACTCGGTGCATATCCTGTCGGAGTTTTTCGACCAATACCAGAAGACGCGCGACCGGCGAAAAACAATTCTGGGCGTGATGGACACGCTGTTCGTTCCGATGCTGTACACTTCGCTCACGACAGTCGCCGGTTTCGCCTCGCTGGCGTTGACGCCGATCCCGCCCGTGCAGATTTTCGGCCTTTTCGTGGCGATAGGCGTGCTTCTGGCGTGGCTGCTGACGGTGATGTTCGTGCCGGCCTACGTGATGTTCATCCCGGACCGGTCGCTGAGAAATTTCGGTATGCAGCATGCGGGCGGCGAGGTAAAACAGACGCGCGTAAGCCGGATGCTTCAGTCGGTGGGCCGTTTTTCGTATCGCCGTGCGAAGCTGGTGGTGGGGCTGGCATGCGTGGCGGTGGTGGTGGCCCTGTTCGGGATCAGCATGATCCGAATCAACGACAACCCCACCAAGTGGTTCACGAAATCACACCCCATCCGCGTGGCCGACCGCGTGTTGAACGAGCATTTTGGCGGGACCTACATGGCCTACCTGGCGCTGAGGACGGGCGACAAGGAACCCGCCGAAGAACTCGAGCTGAAAGCGGCTGAGCAAGAACTCCTGAAAGAAGAGGGCGAACCGGCGTTACCCGAAGGACTGGGCGGCGGGGAGCCGGCGTTGCCCGAAGGACTCGGCAGCAGCGAACCGGAGTTGCCCACAGGTCTCGGCGGTGCGCCGGCACTGCCCGTTGGGCTGGGCGGGGAGGCGCCCGAGGAAGAGGCCGGCCCTGTTGCGGCCCAACCGGCTGAAGCTAAAGAGCCGGTTTTCAAGAATCCCGAAGCCTTGCGTTACATTGCCCGGCTCGAGGAACACCTGGCCCGGCTTGACGTGGTGGGGAAATCCAATTCGCTGGCGGACATCGTCAAGACCGTGCATCGTGAATTGAAAGACGGATCGCCCGAGGAGTACCGGATTCCCGATTCGCGCGGGGCCGTGGCACAAACGCTCGTCCAGTACGAGAGCAGCCACCGCCCGCAGGATCTCTGGCATTTCACCACGCCCGACTACCGTCTCACCAGTATCTGGGTTCAGTTGAAAAGCGGCGACAACCGCGACATGTCGCGCGTTGTGGAAGCGGTCGAAGAGTTTTTTGCGGAAAACCCGCCCCCGCCCGAGCTGGCCGCGCTCACCCCGGAAGGGCTCGAACACGACTGGTTCGGGTTGACGTACATCAACGTTATCTGGCAGGAGAAAATGGTGCGCGGAATGCTGACATCGTTCATGGGAAGCTTCCTGGTGGTTTTGCTGATGATGATCGTGCTTTTCCGCAGCGGTTTGTGGGGCTTTTTGAGCATGATCCCGTTGACGATCACCATCGGCCTGATTTACGGCGTGATCGGCCTGATCGGCAAGGACTACGACATGCCCGTGGCGGTGTTGTCGTCGCTGACACTCGGTTTAGCGGTGGATTTTGCGATACATCTGCTGGCCCGCAGCCGGGCGTTGCAGGCTGAGCACGGCTCCTGGGAAGCGACTTACCCGCACCTGTACGGCGAGCCGGCACGGGCGGTTACGCGCAACGTGATCGTGATTGCAGTCGGCTTCCTGCCGTTGCTTTTCGCGCCGCTGGTGCCGTACAAGACGGTTGGAATCTTCCTGGCCTCGATCCTGTTAGTGTCGGGGCTGACGACACTGGTGGTGCTGCCGGCGCTGGCGCGCCTGCTTGAACCGCTGCTGTTCCCGAAAACGCAGGTGTGCCGGTTTACGTGCCGTTGCGCGACCTGCATCGTCACCGCCGCAACCGCCACTTTGCTGGTATTGGTGAATGTCGGCCAGTTTATCTCGGCCGGCTGGACCACGCTGACCTGGGTAAGCCTGGCGGCAATTGCCGTGATGGCGGGCACGTGCGGGCTGATGTCGCGGCGTGAAGCGTGCCGGCGGCAGGGCTCCCAGGATGATTGTAAAAATAACGCGGCGTAAGAGCCGCCGGAACGCGGCATAAGGCCGCCGTTGCAAGGAGATACGCGCTATGAAAAAGTTGTTTGTTGCAGGTTTCGCGCTGCTGATAGCCGCGAGCCTTCAGGCACGGGCGCAGGAAACGCCCAGCGTCGACGAAATCGTCACGAAAACCAACCACCAAGCCTATTACCAGGGCGACAGCGGGCGCGCCCGGGTCAACATGACGATCACGGACGCCCAGGGACGGACACGGCAAAAAGAGTTCACAATTCTGCGCAAGGACATGGGCGACGGCGACGGCGAGCAGCGGTTTTTCGTCTACTTTCACGAGCCGCCGGACGAACAGGGCATGACGTACATGGTGTGGAAACACATCGGGGAAGACGACGACAGGTGGCTGTACCTGCCCAAGCTGGATGTCACGAAACGCATCGCAGCCAGCGACGAGAGAACGAGTTTCGTCGGCTCGCATTTCTTCTACGAAGACGTTTCGGGCCGCGGGCTGGAGGAAGACACGCACGAGCTGGTGGAGACCACGGACACCTACTACGTCATCAAGAACGTGCCCAAAAACAAGGGCACCGTCGAGTTCGATTCGTACACGATGTGGATCCACAAAGGCACGTTTATTCCGGTCAAGGTGGCCTACGAAAAGGGCGGGAATGTCTACAGAACCGCCGAGGCGCTCGAGGTAAAGGACATTGAAGGCTACAAAACCGTCACCAAATCCCGGATGACCGACACCAACATCGGTGGAAACACCGCCATGAGCTACAGCGGCGTCGACTACGATATCGGCATCGAGCCCGACGTATTCACGGAACGTTACCTGAAAAACCCGCCCACGCAGTACATTAAATGATGGTGGCCGGTGGCCGGTGGCCGGTGGACGGTGGACGGTGGACGGTGGACGGTGGACGGTGGCCGGTGGACGGTGGACGGTGGACGGTGGACGGTGGACGGGGGCGTAAGGAGGATTAGATGCGGAAGGGTCGGTTTTTAATACTGATCTTGTTGGCTGCGCCGGCGTGGGCGCAGGCGCCGGCGCTGCCGCCGGGACTCGAGGCGCCGCCCGCGGAAGAGAAGATTGCGCCGGAACCCGAAACCGGCCCCGCGTTACCTCCTGGACTTCAGGCGCCGTCCGTGGAAGAGACACCCGCGTTGCCGCCGGGGCTTGAGGGACCGCCCGAGGAGGGCGCACCCGCCCTGCCGCCCGGCCTCGGCGCGGTGCCGGAAACCCCGCCCGAGGCGCCGGCCGAACAGGCGCCTTCGCCACCGCCTCCGGCGGAAGAACAGCCCGGCCTGCTCGAACGGTTCAACCTCAACGGCTTTGTCGACGTACGCGTCGGCGTCCGCACCCAGTCCGACTCCGCCCAGCCCGAGGACGCCCCGCTGGGCGAGGGGCGGTTGCAATTACGCACCGAACGCAACTGGGAACGTGCGGGTGTTGACGCGATCGCCGATTTCTATGCGGACGCGATCAGCGAGGAGGGCGAGTTCGACTTGCGCCGGCTCCGCGTCACCTGGCGGCCCACCGACTGGATGGACGTCAGCGCGGGGCGGCAGGTGCTCACCTGGGGCACGGGCGACCTCTTATTCATTAACGACCTGTTCCCAAAAGACTGGGTGTCGTTTTTCATTGGCCGCGACGTGGAATATCTCAAGGCGCCGTCGGACGCGGTGCGGGTGGGCATGTTTTTCGAGCCCGTCAACTTCGATCTGGTGTACACGCCGCAGTTCGAACCCGACCGCTACATCACCGGCGAGCGGATCAGCTATTGGGACCCGCTGTTTCAGCGACACGCAGGCCGGCACGACGACGTCGACGCCAATCCGCCCAGCGACTGGTTCACGGACGACGAGATAGCGCTGCGCGCGTACCGATTTTTCGGCACGTGGGAAGCCGCCCTCTACGCCTACCGGGGCTACTGGAAAAGTCCCGGCGGCCAGAGATTGTTTCCGCGGCAGGCCACGTTTCCGCGCCTGAACGTGTACGGCGCGAGCATCCGGGGCACGGTGGGCGGCGGCGTGGCCAACGCCGAATTCGGCTGGTACGAGTCGGCCGATGACAAAGGCGGCCGCGACCCGTTCATCAACAACAGCGAGCTGCGCCTGTTGCTGGGTTACGAGCGCGAACTCGCACGCGAGTTGACCGGCGCTGTCCAATACTACGTCGAGCAGATACTCGACTACGACGAGTACCGCGAGTCGCCATTCTTCATCATAATGGAACCGCGCGACGAGACCCGCCACGTCCTCACGTTCCGCCTCACCAAGCTGCTGATGAACCAGAACCTGGTCCTGTCGTTGTTCACCTACTGGAGCCCGTCCGACAGCGACCTCTATGCCCGTCCCCGCGTCGAATACCAGGTTACCGACCACTGGCGCGTCGAGGCCGGGGCGAACATCTTCGCCGGCGCCCACGACTATACGTTCTTCGGCCAGTTCGAAAACAACACAAACGTCTATGCCGGCGCCCGCTACGCGTTTTGAGGCAGAAGTTTAGATAGTCGCCCAACACAAAGGTTCGCGGTCCAGGCTTGTATGGCGTCTGGCTAAACGGAGATCGGACGTGCTGTGCGATTTGAGGACGTCGCTGTTTGGGGCTCCAGTATATGTGTAGGTAAACCAGGTTGGACAACTTTCGAGTCGACCGCTGAATTGAGCCCACGAAGCTTTGCATGTCCCTCTGTTACCGTTTAAGAACATGCACTCTCGACAATGTGTCCCGGTTGTTCTTTGCCCACGAGGCGTGCAGTCTCTGACATGAAGGCCAACCGAGGTAAAAAGTGCCTCTGTTTCATGGAGACTGTGATTATCAGGAGCAAGTCCAGTAGGCGTCTGCCGCCCCCACCATGCATAATCTCGGGTTTCAAGAAATATGGGCACTTCGGTGCCAACCCGCAGCATGTCTCTTACTTTTTTGGTTATTTTTCTGTACAAATCCCAGCGGTCCGACAAAGTGGCGGCAGATTCTCTGTCAACGAGAAAAGCGAAGTTATCCTTATCATAGGTTGCTTTGTCAATGAAACGATGCCACCAGAATATAAGATTGTCTTGGTAGGAGTAATAGGCTTGGGCGTAGAACTCGTTGATGTTTTGATTCGGGGAAAAGATGCGGGCAAACTTCCTGTCTCCATATCCCGGCAATCTGCTCAAGATCAAGTTGCTCAATGAGCCGAGTTGCATTCTCCTTACAGGGCTGGGACGTACACCGGAAATGAAGTCTGGACATAAGTCGATGCTGATTCTTGGAATGACAACGAACAGATGATCGGCAAAATGGCGATTTGTATTCGGTGAAAACAGCTTGTAAAGAAAAGGAACTACGGTAGAGTAATCAAGAATAACGATTGTTTTTTCTGGCATTGTTTTCCCCGCAAGACTTGATATCCCAACTAATCTTCCGCACGACTGATTGCGTAAGGGTCGGTACGGCTATTCTCATAAAAAGCAAATGCTTTTTTACAAGCCTCAGGCGATTTGTTTTGGAGCCCGCGTAAGAACGCGGCCATGCGCAGCTCTTTGTCACTGGGTGCTGGTAGGTTGATAAGGTCTTTATATGCAGCTTCTCGTTGTTTTCCATCGCAGGCCGCCGTTTCCTGCAATTGCAGAAACCAATATTGTTCCCGATCCAACATGTTGGCCAAGTTGTCACTCGCCAAGTGGCCGTACAGCTTATTTGCTAGATTGTCGGCCCTGTCCTTAAGTGCGCTCGGTTTGTCGCTCCTAGCCGTTTTGGGCTTAATCTCCACGGATTGCGCAAGCCCGTTCGCCGGTTCGGCATGAGGCGCCAGGCCAATCACTTGTGGAGAACTCTTCATATATTCCCATTCGCCTGGCCTTACAAGCCTCAGCCAAGGCATAAACCAGTCCGCGAGGATGGCTTTCCCATTTGATTCCGCGAAATATCCCTCCACAAAATCCTTGAATGCGTCGTCGAGCCCCTCATGCAGCATCAGCGACATTTTCGGAAATGCAAAGTGCTTTTCCCTCGTCGAATGGATGTACATATTTCCGATTCGCGACAGGCCCAGATAGAGCAGCCGGCTGCTATCTTCCTGAAGCGGGTCCATGATGGAGTGGAAGACCTCAGAGTGTCGAATTCTAAGCCGGGCGGTGATTTGCTTTGCCAGCGTGTCAAAATCTATTCGGACATCGAAATCGCCTGCCATATTTTCAAAGAAAGCCGGGAGAAGCTGTTGCTTCAACATGGGGATCACATCGAATTCCAGGAACTGCAGAATCTTCCCGAGTTGAGAGATCTCAAATTCGGGCATCTTCTCCGCTAGGCCGATGAGATATTCTTCGGTTTTGTCTCTCGTTTCGCTCCGGGGCGTGTTGTTTTCAACGTCGGCGGTCTTGCGCAACGCAGCATAGAACCGCCCGAGGTCTTCTCTGCAGGTGTTTGGCGCAACACCATTGGGCGATTTCATCTGACCTGTTATAAATACCAGCGTGCGCTGCCGACCCTCCGTCGAAACATGAATTGGTACTGCCATTTCAGCTATCCCGCAGTGGCAGGTATGCAAAATCGGAGAACCCGAACGTTTAGCTAAACGGGCGATGAACAGATCGCACTCGTAACACGCGCTGTGGGTTTCGGCGCTCAGGCTGCGAAACAGATAACAGAAGTCGCTCTGATCGCTTCCGGAGGAAGAAATCCAAACGGGATAACCCTGATCGGTCCATATCACTAGCGCACAAGGCAGACCCGTCTGCTGGCGGAAAGTGATGAACAACGTTTGAATATCGTCTCTTGCGCGGTTTTCCAACAATGCGTTGGCAGGAGTCTCCGGACTATTGGCCGACGCCGGCAAGGAAACTTCAATTCCTCTAGCGTCTTTTTTTACCTCAAGCACTCGTCGTGCCAAATTGTGCATCTGCTCGAAGCTCACCGGTTGTTCCTCTCGCCAAGGCTGCTTTCACCACGTGTTCTGTTCATGCGTCTGACGTAGACGGGCTAAGTATAGGGAACTTTCTACATGAAGTAAAGAAAAAGCGAAAAGGTATTGAATTATACTGACACATGGCCATTTACAGCGTTAGCTTCATTTAACTGTACATATTCAACATGAACGGAAACGCGTTCAATAAGGGCTTTTCTTCCAAGTCTTCCTTGGGGAGTTCGTATTTTTCATACGCTCGTAGAGCGCGCGGCGGCTGATTCCGAGGGTGCGGCAGGCGGCATTGATCGCGCCTTTTTTCTCCTTCAGTGCGACGGCCCCACCACAAGGCCGTCAGCAAGACGGGGGGTAAGTAAGGTGCGAGTAGTACGGGTTGCCGTGTGAACCGACAGCGAGCAGGCCGTAAAGTGCCGGCAACAGTCCAATCATTCCCGCCTGCACCAGCCGTCTGCTAACCACTGCGCTCATCCTTCATCCTTATCGCGTTCGTCAAGTTGTTGGAGCGGTATTGAACTCGCCTTCCATGCCCCGTTCGGAGGATGATAATACGTTCCCCTCGGCACACCGTTGAATTCGCCGGACATCAAGCACAAGCACAACACGCACCGAAATGAGCCGCCATTCTGATACCCTGATTAAGTTCGATCATCAGCGGGCGGCGCTTCGGCCTTCCCGCTTGTATTTTTCCAGCAGGGCTTTGAGTTTTGCCACGACGTCCGGGTGTTCGGCGTAGAGGTTTCGGCTTTCGTCGAGGTCCTGTCTCAAGTCGTAGAGTTCGCCGGGTTGATCGTGCGGTTGGTAGCCGCGTTCTTTTTTGAACCATTCGGGCTCGCGGTTATCGTCGCCGGTGGGCGCGTCGATAAGCACCCAATGGCCCTGGCGGATGGCGAACCTGCCGCGGTAACTGTGGTGGACGGTGGCTTCGCGGATCGGTTTGGAGAGTTTTTCTCCCAGGATGGCCGGCAGGATCGAGTAGCTGTCTTCGGCGGCGTTTTGGGGCAGCTCGGCGCCGACGATTTCGGCGGCCGTGGCCATGAAATCGGCCAGGCAGACGATCTCGTCGCAGGTTGTGCCGGCGTGGGTGTGGCCGGGCCAGCGAACGAGGAACGGCACGCGATGGCCGCCCTCCCAGGTGTCGCGTTTCAACCCGCGCAATTTGCCCATGCTGTAATGGGCGTGCTCGCGAATGCGGTTGTACGCGAAATTCTCCGGCCCGTTGTCGCTGGTGAAGATAACGAGCGTGTTCTTGGCCAACCCGTTCTGGTCCAGCGCTTTCAACACCTCGCCCACGGCCCAGTCCACCTCGACCACGTAGTCGCCGTACTCGCCCGCGCCGCTCTTGCCCTTGAACTCGTCCGTGGGCACGATCGGCGTATGCGGCGCCGTCAGCGGGAAGTAAAGGAAGAAGGGCGTGTCCGGCTTTTGTTTACGCTGTTCAATCCAGCTCACGGCCTTCCGCGTGATCGCCGGCATCACGTTCTCGAGCTTCCAGCCCGGCGTCATCGGACCGGGGCTGCCGAACATCTCTTTCGGCTTCTGCTCCGACGGCGCGCCCACCAGGCGGTCGTTCTCGATAAACGCGTACGGCGGGAAGTTGGGCACGTCGTCGCCGAAGTAATAGTCGAACCCACTGTCGACCGGCCCGCCCTCGACCGGCGCGCGCCAGTCGACGGCATCGCACGGCACGGCGCTCTTCCGCGATTTGTCGCACTCTTTGACAAACTCCCAGTTCCAGCCGAGGTGCCATTTGCCGATGCAGGCGGTGTCGTAGCCGTGCCGTTTCAACATCGCCGGCACAGTCAGCCGGCCTTCGTCGATCAGCGGCGGTTCCCACGGCCATAACACCTCCGATTTCAGCCGGGTGCGCCAGGCGTACCGGCCCGTGAGGATGCCGTAGCGGGTGGGGCTGCACACGCTGGACGGGCTGTGCGCGTCCGTAAACCGGACGCCCTGACCGGCGAGGCGATTCAGGTTGGGCGTGGGAATTTTAGAATCCGGATTCTGGCAGGCGAGGTCGCCAAAGCCCATGTCGTCCGCCAGGATGAACACGATGTTCGGCCTTCGCGTGCCGGTTTCGCCCGCGCGTGCGGCAAATGCCGGCAGCATCAAACCGGCCGCCCCCAGCCCGGCCGCTTTTAGAAAGTCCCGCCGCGTGACGGGTTCGGCGCCATCTTCAGCAGTAGTCATTGAAACCTCCCCGGTAAGGCCATCATAAGCACTTGTTTGCGCGCTGGCAAATCGGGAATGGCGGAAGTTTGCCGCCAGACGTGGGATGATGCCGCCGGGATTACGCCTCGCAATGACAGGTGGGGAGCCGAAATTGCTGTCGCTTGTCATTCTGGGAATCGCTGCCGGAGGCGGTGCGAGGCTCGCAATGACAGGTGGAGGATCGGCACTGGGCTGGGAAGAAGCCTTTCCTTGTTAAAACATTTGACTGAACGTTGAAACCAGTCTGCGGCGCGTCAGCGGTTGCAGAGAGGTGGGGGCGTGTGTTCAAATGCGACAGCTTCAAAAATAAGGATCGAGTTATGAAAAAGGTTATCTGCTTCTGTTGCTTTACATTGTTTTTCTTTATGACGTCGGCGGTTTTGGCCGAAGCCGTGCCGGGATTGGGGGCGCGGCTCCAACAGGTTGGGCCGTCGCATCCGCGGCTGTTTTTCACGGAGCCGGAAACGGTTTCGGTAAAAGCGAAAATCGAGGGGGACCCGTTACTGTCGGGGGCTTACCGGCATCTGGAAGCCTCGGCGGGCGGCGTAATGGATTTGGAGCCGGTGAAGCGGGAAAAGGTTGGGAAGCGGCTGCTGGGCGTGTCGCGGACGTGTCTGCAGCGGGTGTCGTATCTGGCGTTCGCGCATCGCATGACGGGCGAGCAACGGTACCTCGAGCGCGCGGAAGAAGAAATGCTGGCCGCGGCGTCGTTTTCGGATTGGAACCCGAGCCATTTCCTTGATGTGGCGGAGATGACGGCCGCGCTGGCAATCGGGTACGACTGGCTGTACAACGGGCTGAATCCCGAGGCGCGCGATACCATCCGCGGCGCCATCGTCGAGAAAGGGCTGAAAACCTCGATCCCCGGCGGCGGCTGGGTGAGGACGACCAACAACTGGAACCAGGTGTGTCACGGCGGGCTGGTGCTGGGCGCGCTGGCCGTGCTGGAAGACGAGCCGGAACTGGCGCGGGACATCATCGAGCGGGCCGTCGAGAACGTGCCGCGCGCCATGAACGAGTACAAGCCCGACGGTGTGTATCCGGAAGGGCCGACGTACTGGAAGTACGGCACCACGTTCAACGTGGTGATGTTGTCGGCGCTCGAGACGGTGCTGGGCAGCGACTTTGGGCTGACTTCGGCAGAAGGTTTCATGAAAACGCCCGAGTTTTACCTGCACTCGGCCGGGCCGACGGGCCTGTTCTTCAACTTTTCGGACTGCGGCGCGCGCGGAGGAGTCGCTCAGGCCATGCACTGGTTTGCCCAGCGCCGGCAGGACCCGTCGCTGCTTTGGACGGAGAAAAAACAACTGGAGAGTTTTGCGGCGCAGGAGGTGCGTTCGAGCGGCGGCGGCGACCGGATGCAGGTGTTTCTGTTCTTGTGGGCGCAGCCGCTCGGGGAACTTGAGCCGCCGCAGACGCTGCATTGGAAAGGCGACGGCCGGACGCCGGTGGCGTTGTTGCGCAGCGCGTGGGCCGACGACGCGACCTTTGTCGGCATCAAGGGCGGCTCGCCGAGTTCGAACCATGCCCACATGGACACCGGCTCGTTTGTGCTGGACATGAAAGGGGTTCGGTGGGCGCTTGATTTGGGCGCGCAGGGCTACCACGGGCTTGAATCGAAGGGCATCGACCTCTGGAACAAGCGCCAAAACAGCGAGCGGTGGACCGTGTTCCGCCTGAGCACGTTCAGCCACAACACGCTCGTGGTCGACGGCCAGCAGCAACGGGTTGATGGCAAAGGCGAGATCGTCCGGTTTTCCGACCAGGAAACGGCGCCGTTCGCCGTGATCGATATGGGCGGCGTGTACAAAGGCCAGTTGGCAAGCGCAGTGCGCGGCGTGCGGCTGATCGGCGAATCGGTGTTGTTGCAGGACGAAATCGGGTCGCTCGACCGCTCGAGCACGGTGCGTTGGGCCATGGCCACCAACGCGGATGTGACCGTTGCAGACGACAAAACCGCAACGTTGCGCCAAGACGGAAAGACCATCTCGTGCAGCCTGCTTTCGCCGGCGAATGCCAAGTTTACCGTGATCGACATTGAGAAACCTCCGCGCGAGTACGACGAAAAAAACCCGAACACGCGCATGCTGACTTTCGAGGCGTCTTTGCCCGCTTCGACCGCAGAGACACTAAGCGTTCTCTTCAAGCCGGACGGGGCCGCTTCCGCCGATCCGATGCTGGAGTCATTGCACAAATGGTAACGGACAGAAGAACCTTCAGGTGGCGTATATTCGGGACGTTTTTTCTTGTTACTTGCGCAGCCTTTACGGCTGCCCAAGAAGACATCTCACTCGTCGCGGATGCGGAGGCGTGCCTGCACAAGGCGGTGGCCTTTTTCCGCACCGAGGTGAGCACGGAGGGCGGGTATCTCTGGCGGTATTCGGCGGATTTGTCGCGGCGCGAAGGCGAGGGGAAGGCGACGGACACGCAGGCCTGGGTGCAGCCGCCGGGGACGCCTTCGGTGGGCCTGGCCTTTCTGGACGCGTACGAAAAGACCGGCGACCGATACTATCTCGATGCCGCGGTCGAGACGGCGCACGCGCTCGTGCGGGGGCAGTTGCGGTCCGGCGGCTGGGACTACCGGATCGAATTCGATCCGGAGAAGCGCAAGAAGTACGCCTACCGCGACGGTGGCGCCACCGAGGGCGTCAACATCAGCACGCTTGACGACAACACCACGCAGGCCGCGCTGCGATGTCTCGTTAAGGTGGACCGCGCGCTTGATTTCAAGGATGCGGCCGTCCACGAAGCCGTTTTGTACGGGCTGGACTGCCTGCTCAAGGCACAGTACCCGAACGGCGCGTGGCCGCAGCGTTACAACCGGTTTCTCGACCCCGCCGACTATCCCGTAATGCCGGCGAAATACCCTGAAACCTGGTCGCGCACCTACGTGAAGCGCGCCTACACGGCGGATTGCACGCTGAATGACAACGTGCTCGCCGACGCCGTCAAGCTGATGTGGCTGGCCAACGAAGTGTACGGGGACAAGCGGTACAAAGAGTCGGCGTTGCGGGCGGGCGAGTTTCTGCTGCTGGCGCAGATGCCCGAGCCGCAACCGGCGTGGGCGCAGCAGTACAACGCGGAGATGGAGCCGGTTTGGGCGCGCAAGTTCGAGCCGCCGGCCGTCACGGGCGGCGAATCGCAGCAGGTCATGCGCGTGCTGCTCGATTTTTACCAGGAAACCAACGACGTGCGGTACCTGCACAGCGTCGGGCGCGCGCTCGAATACTTCAAGAAATCGCGCCTGTCCGATGGCGGCCTCGCCCGCTTTTACGAATTAAAAACCAACAAACCCCTGTATTTCACCAAGGCCTACGAATTGACTTACAGCGACGCCGATATGCCCACCCATTATGGGTTCAAAATCGGATGGGGACTCCAATCGGTTGAAGCCGATTACAGAGCCGCGAAAGATGGCAAGCCCATGCCGTCCTATAAAAAGAAAACGGCAAGTCAACAGTCCGTTTCGGCGCAAGAAGTCAAAGCCATCGTTAAGGCCTTGGACGGGCGCGGCGCCTGGGTGGAAAAGGGGCGCCTGCTCGCACAGGGGGAAAACGACGCGACGTGGGAAGTTATCAGTTGCCAGACTTTTATCGAGAATGTGAGAATTCTGGCAGGTTTTATCGCGGCAAGCAAAGAATAAAGCGAGAGCACTTCTTTTCCTTTTTTCTTTCGCGGCTGCTTTGGTCTTGGAATCGATATACCCTCTGTCGGTCGCGCAGTTGAAGTGCAAGATCTTCAAAACTAGAATGCAAAAAAGGCGAGGGTGCAGACATGACAGACAAACTATCCCGGCGCGCGTTTCTTGAACACGGTTTAGCAGTGTCGGCGGGAATCGGGTTGACAAGTGCGGCAACGGCGGCTGCCGCGCAGGAAAAAGCGCCGTTAAAGGTTGTCCGGCTGGATAAGAATGAAAAACTACGGTTGGCCATCCTGGGTTGCGGCAACCGGAGCCCCGCGCACATCGGCGCGGCTAACCGGTACGCAGACGACTACGAAATCGTCGCGTTGTGCGACGTGCTGCCCGAAAAGCTCGAGGAAAAGAAAAAGCTTGTCACGACAGGCGAGCCAAGGTTATACACCGACTATGAAAAAATGCTCGCGGAGGGCGACGACATACACGCCGTCGCCGTCGTGCTGCCGAACACGTTGCACCGCGACGGGACCGTCGCGTCGCTCGAAGCCGGCAAGCACGTCCTTTGCGAAAAGCCGCTTACGCTCACGCTTGGCGAAACGCGCGACATCATCGCGGCTTCCGACCGAACCGGCCGGGTTGTGCAAGTTGGCACGCAAAGCCGCCACGCGCCCGGATACCAGGTTCTGGCCCAAAAGATACACGACGGCCTCATTGGCGAGGTCCTTTACGGCTGGGCGCAGACGTTCCGTAACGATTGGATCAAGTTGTACCCCAATCCCGAGGAGGATTCGCGGAAAAACTGGCGGATGAAACAAAGCGAGGGCGGCTCCGTCGTCTACGAAATGGGCATCCACACCATCGACGTGTTTAACTGGCTCATCAACAGCCACCCCGTCGAGATCACCGCGCTGGGTGGAACACACAACAAGAAACTCGAGAAACGCGATTCGTGGGACCACGCCAGCGTCGTTGTGCGCTACGACAACGGGGCGTTGCTCACTTACGGCGGCAACCTTTATGCGGGCGCAAATCCGGGGCCGGATTTTCTTTACGGCGATGAGCGCACCATCGAGATCGGCGGCCGCGGCGCGCGGGAGGCCACCGTTTACAGGCAGGATTACTGGCGGCCCTACGGCCAGACCGGCGCCAGGACCGAAAAGGAGGTCGTTGAACTGCCCCCGATGGAGGCCGACCCGTCCATCCTGCAGTACGCGCACTTCCTGAAGGCCGTCCAGGGCGAGGCGCCGCCGTTCCCTTCCGCGCGCGACCATATGCCTGCCGTGCTTATCGCGCGCGCGTCGCAATTGTCGCAGGCCGAAGGCCGCCACATAAAGGCTTCCGAGGTTAGTTAAGCCAAGAACAGGAGACGGATATGAAACCATGGCTGATGCTGCTGGCGCTTCCGCTGGCCCTTGCTGCGGTTGCGGCGCCGGATGAACTGCCGCTGGCCGACATCTCCGGCGAAACGCAACGGCACGTGATAGTCGCCGAAGGCACGGAAGACGTATACCAGGGCCACCCGACGACCGTTTCGATGCCCGATGGCAAAACAATTTTCGCGGTTTGGTGCATCGAGCACGGCGGTTTTGCCGGGCCCATGGCACGCAGCGACGACGGCGGCTTGACTTGGACGCGGCTCGACGACCGCCTCCCCGCCGGGTTCAAAAAGCACATGAACTGTCCGAGCATCTATCGCATTGTCGACCCGGCCGGCGCCGAGCGGCTGTGGGTTTTTTCCGCCTGGAGCAACGGGCGAAACCAGCCGCCGTTCATGCCGCGCATCGTGAGCGAGGACGGCGGCCAAACCTGGCGCGAGGTCGAACCGCTGGGCGAGTTGTTCCGCTGCGTAATGACGTTCAGCTCCATCATCCGCTTGAAAGACGGTTCGTATCTCGGCATGTACCACCGCCGCACCGGGCCGGACAACGAATCGTTGGAAGTGCTGCAAACCGTCACGCGCGACGGCGGGCTGAGTTGGTCCTCGCCGGTTGTCGCGGCCGCGGTTCCGGGCAAGAAGGCGTGCGAACCGTTCGTGTTCCGCTCGCCCGAAGGCGACGAGCTGTGCTGCCTTATGCGCGAGAACAACCACAAGGGCCGGAGCCTGATGATGTTCAGCGGCGACGAGGCCAAAACCTGGAGTAAACCGGTGGACACGCCCTGGGGACTCACCGGCGACAGGCACATGGGCGTGTACGCCCCCGACGGCCGGCTCGTAATCGCGTTCCGCGACCGCGCCATCGACAGCCCGACGAGCGGGCATTTCGTGGCCTGGGTCGGCGCCTACGACGATATCCGCAATGGCAAGCCCGGCCAGTACCGCATCAAGCTGCTGCACAGCCACGCCGGCGCCGATTGCGGATACCCCGGCATGGAATTGCTCCCCGACGGAACCATCGTCGCCACCACCTACATCAAGTACCGCCCCGGGAAGGCAAAACACTCCGTCGTCAGCACGAGATTCAAGCTGGGCGAAATTGACGAAAAGCTGCGGTGAGTTGGCCGCGTTTTATTCGTGCCGCAGGGCCTCTACGGGGTCCATGTTTGCGGCGCGGACCGCCGGGTAGATGCCGAATAAGACGCCGATTATGGCCGATATCGAAAACGCGATGAATGGCGACCACGGGGTGATGATGGTGACCATGGCGGCAAAATGGCTGATCGCAAAGGGTATGGACACGCCCAGCAAAACGCCCAGCAGCCCGCCGGTGCATGACAGGATGACCGTCTCGATGAGGAACTGCACCACGATGTCCTGCCGGCGCGCGCCGAGCGCACGGCGGATGCCAATCTCGCGGGTGCGTTCGGTAACGGTGGCCAGCATGATGTTCATGATGCCGATGCCGCCCACCAGCAGGGAAATCGCCGCGATCGAACCCAGCACCACGTTGAAAATCTGTTTTGTCCGCTCGGCCTGGCGCAACAGTTCGAGCGGCACTACGAGCTCGTAATCCATCTGCTTCCGGTCGCGCTGCAAGATCTGCTTGATGATGGCGGCGATATCGAGCACCTCTTCCTGCCGGTGCACGCGCACGATCGCCTCGTGCAACTCGACCCGCTCGGCCTCGAAACTTCCGGAGCTCCGTTTCACCAGCGTCTCGCCGAACCGGTTCTTGGCCGCGGTAAGCGGGATGTATATGCGGTGGCTGGTGGTGGCGGACTCAGATGTTCCCGCGGTCTCCGCCGAATCGGCCGGGCCGGCTGTGGCCGTTGAAGCTTCGGCCTGCACCACGCCAACCACGGCATAGTACGAACCGCCGACCCGCACCGTGTGACCGACCGGGTTGTCCATGGGAAACAATTCTGCCGCCGTAGATTCGCCCAGGACGCACACGTTTGCGATGGCGTCCATTTCTTCAAGGGTAAAAAACCGTCCCTGAATCACACCAAGCTTGCGCATCTCGGCATACCACGGCACGGTGCCGAGGATTTCGCAATCCACGCGCCGGGAAATGTTCCACACCCACTGGCGGATAATGCGTCCCGGCACCACGATGGTTACACCAGGGATTGTTGCGCGGATCCGGCTGAGGTCGCCGTACGTGATGCCGTATTCGACCGCCCGCGCGCGCTGCGCGGTCGTGGTTTGCTGTTCAACTGGTTTGACACTGCGCAAGATGATGTTGTTGCTGCCCAACCGCCGGATCTGTTCCTGGGCTTCATGGCTCGCGCCCTCGCCGACTGCGAGCATGGCGATCACCGAGCACACGCCGAACACGATGCCCAGCACCGTCAACAACGACCGCAGCCGGTGCATCCAGAGGCTGCGGAATCCCAGCCGCACCGTCCGCTGCAAGTAGGAGTACGTCATCCGCGGCGGCTCCACGTATGCGTGGAAATCGGGATTAGTTCCAGACATCGCTCACCACCTGACCGTCGCGCAGCCGGATTATGCGCATTGTCCGCGACGAGATGTGCTCGTCGTGCGTCACCATGATAAAGGTCTTGCCCTGCCGGTTGAGATCGTCAAAGATTTCCAGAATCTCGCTGCCCGAGGCGCTGTCCAGGTTTCCGGTCGGCTCGTCGGCCAGAATCACCAGCGGATCGTTCACCAGCGCCCGCGCAATCGCCACCCGTTGCTGCTGTCCCCCGGAAAGCTCGAACGGCCGGTGGTTAATGCGGTCCTTCAGGCCGACGCGCTCCGCGAGCCTTTCGGCTATTTCCAGCATCTCGGCCTCCCCGCGCCCCTGGTAATACAGGGGGATGCCGATGTTTTCGATAACCGTCAGTTGCGGAATGAGGTTGTACGACTGAAACACAAACCCGAGCCGCGTCCCGCGGATGCCCGACAGCGCGTCGTCGTCCAACTGCGAAAGGTCGTAACCGCCCAGCCGATAGGTGCCGGAGGTCGGCCGGTCAAGGCATCCCAGCAGGTTCAACAGCGTTGACTTGCCGCAGCCCGACGGGCCCATTACGCTTACATACTCGCCTTGCGAAAACTGCAAGTCCACGCCGCGAAGCGCACGCACTTCGACCGCCCCCATGGAGTAGGTCTTGGTCAGTTGCTGCAATTCAATGACGGACGGGCCGGCCATGAGTTACTCCGGGGGGCCGGCCGGAGCCGGCGGTTCGGCCTGCGCTTCTTCGGTAGCCTCTTCCTGGCCGGATTCGGCGGCATCTTCAGCCGTGACCGGCGCCCGCAACAGGACCGCTTCGCCTTCTTCCAAGCCGGTCTTGATCTCGATAAACTCGTTGTTAAACTCGCCCGTCTCGACGATGCGCTGCTCGGGGCCTGCCAACCGGCTTGCGTAACACACGCGGTGGCCGTTGCTCCAGGTCACTGCCTGGATCGGCACATACAGGACGTCCTTGAGTTCCTTGACATGAATGTCCACCTGCGCGCTCATCCCGGGTTTCAACCAGGCGTACACGCCGTCGATGCTGATGCTCGTCTCGTAGACCTTCACGTCGGGGTTAAGCCAGCGGTCTTCCGAATCCGGCAACACCGCCACCTTAACCACCTGGCCCGTCAGCACGTGATCGGGATACGCGTCAACGCGAATTGTGGCTTTCTGCCCGGGTTCAACGCTTTTGATGGCGGATTCGTGGATCTTGATTTTCGCGCCCATCTGACTCATATCCGGGATAGTAATGATTTCCTGACGCTCGCGCACCGTCGCGCCTTCCTGGATCTGATCTTCGCCGCGCCAACGAGGCTGTTCGGCGTAAACCACCAGCCCGGCTCGTTCCGCACGGATCTTGCACTTTGAAATTTGGTCAATCCGCTCGCGCCGGCGCCGCGCCTGCAAAGCGAACCGGGCCTCGTTCGATTTCAGCCGCGCTTCGGCCTGCGCCAGTTTCGAAACGGCCATCTTCATGGCCCGCTCGAGTTTCCGTTTCGCCTCCTCGTAATCCGACAAGAGTTTCTCCGCCTGTTTGGGAAACTCGTAGATCAGGAAAAGCTCCCGGCTGGTTTCGGCGGCTTTTACGCTGACTTCGTTCCGCTGCATTTTGAGTTTTTCGGTTTCGAGCTCGTTTTGCGTCACAAAATCGCGTTCCCGCAAGCGCTGGGTGCCTTCGAAAGTCGTATTGGACAGGCCGAGTTCGGCCTGTTTCATCATCAGGTCGTCTTCAAGTTTACGCAGGTTCTGCCCCGCCTCGCCGTCACCCAGCGTCTCGATATCGGCATACTTCGAAAAGTTGATCGAAACCCTCGGCTTCCGCTGGCTCATTGCTTCCGCGTAACGCGCATTTGCCGAACTCGCCGACGACGCCGCCTCTTCCAGCACCGACGCCGCCATGGCGCCAAATTCTTCTTGGTTTTTCTCCGATGCGCTGCCCAACTTTGGGCTACGGTTACGGCGTTCTCCGGCGGGACGTTCGCCATCGCCGCGGCGGGCGCGGCCCTCGCCGGGCTTCGACGAATCCGGCTTTTTGTCCTCGGACGCCTCCGGCTTGGCCGCATCTTTGCCAGGTTCGGCGGCTTCGGCTTCGTCCTCGGGTTTTTTCTCAGGCTTGGACTCTTCCTCGCCCTCACCCAGTACGCTCTGCAGGACACCCTCCAGGTTGGGCGTGGGTATATCCTGCTCGAGCGGCTCGTCTTCCGGGAGTTCGGCCAGAATAGCGTGCGCGGCTTGCTTACCGAGGTATTTCTCCAGGTCCATCAGGGCAAACTTGACTTCCAACTCGGCCTGGGTAATGTCGCTATGGTTCTGGTTTACCTGTATTTCGTAGGCTTCCCGCGCCTCGGTAAACTGCGCCAGCGAGTTCTGGTACTCCAGCTCGTCCCCGATCTGTTTCTCAAGCAGCTCGGTCGCATCGAGCTCCACCAGAATCTTGCCGTTTTCCACGTCCTCCGGCGTTACCGTATAGCCTTCCTCGACGATGCTCAGGATTTTCGTCTGGCCCTGCACCTCCGATTTGATTTCCTGGGACTCGAGCGCCTCGATGCTGCCGCCTTCGGTAACGTCTATTTTCAGCGTGCCACGGGCGACGGCAAACGTCGTGCCGTCCAGCCCGGTCATCGTTTCGGCGCCCGTGAAAATGCGCACAAGTACCAGAACCGGCACCACCACGACGGCGATCTTCACCAGAAGCCGCATGCGGCTTTTTCGGCCGCGCAAACCCGGCCCGGACCCAGTTTCAGGATTCGGCATCGGTAACTTCCTCCCATTGGCCGTTTTCTTTTATAAACAGAATCCCCATGTCGCGCCAAAATTCCAGCCGCGCTATGGTGTGGCCGATCAAGGCCGCCGTCAGGTTGTTCATGCTCTCGTTGAGGTCGTTTTGCGCGTCCACCTGGTCTTGCGCCACAACCTGCCCCAACTCCGCCAGCAACTCCTGCTCTTCGACGCGCCGTTTGTTCAACTCGACCGTCTGCTGCGCGATCTCATACGCCCGCTTGGCCTGGTCCAACTGCCGCCACGAGTTGCGCACTTCGAGCTTCACGTTGTCTTCGGCCAGTTCAAGCTCCCGAACGCTCCGCTCACGCGATATCAGCGCGCCGCGGTACTGGTTGCGCTCGCTCTTGCGCTCGAGCGGCAGGTCAAGGTCGACGCCCACGTCCCAGCGGGCGCGATTATAATCAAACTCGCTCCAGCGGTTGTTGTCCAGGCTGGCAAGCGAACCGCCGGCAACCAGGTCCAGCCCCGGTTTCAACGCATTTGCCGCAACCACCACCTTCCGCTCCGCGTCTTCCATCTCGTCGCGCTGCGTGTACAGGTCCAGCCGGGCCGTCATGGCGACTTCCACGGCGTTTTCCGTCGTCAAATCGGGATGTATTATGCCCCGCGCCGCCAATTCGCTGAGTTCGTTTTCATCCAACACGACCGGCGCGTCCGTGGAAAGGCCAAGCTCGATTTTGAACTGGTCCAACGACTGCTTGTACCGCCGCACCGAAGACACCCAGCTGTTCTCGCTGCTCAGCTCGGCCTGCAACACGCGGCCCAACTCCGCCTGTTTCAACCGGCCTTCCTCGGCGAAAGCCCGTTGCCGCTCCGCATTCTTGATGAAGCTCTGATAGGCCTGCCAGTTGTTGCGCGCCACGTCGCGGTCCTGCAGCACTCCGTAATAGTCGCTGGAAATCCTCACCGTAAAATCCTGGCGGTACCGCGTAAACTCCCGCAGGGCGTAAAGCAGATCGCGCTCCGCCTGTGTCAAGCGTTCCGCGGCAATTTTCCGGCCGCCGCCGCGCAGAATCGGTTGCGTGAACGAAGCCACCAGCGCGCTGCTGTTATCCACCCGCGGGTCGCCCGTGAGGAAGCGCAGAAAGTTTGTGGTCAGATTCACGGCCATGCGCCCGCCGCCCTTGAGCAACAGGTCAAGGCCGAAATCCGTGCCGCCGGACAGGTCGCGCTCGTCGACAATGCGCGTTCTCGGCTGATCGTATCCCGTAACCCGGCCCGCTTCGCTCACCAGGTTGCCGTACGCGGCAATCAGGTCGCCGGGCGTGCCGGTCAACGCACCGAGATCGCCGATCAGGCCCGGCGCTTCCTGCGTCAGCCGGCCGATCATATCGTAATCCTGTACATCCCGCGTGCTGCGGCTGTACGCCGCGCCGCCCGTCCCGCTGAAGATTGGCGTATAACGGTGGCGCTCGAGCGTCAAGGAAAGCGCCTGAAGATATAAGGCCTCTTTTTGATTCTGGTACTGCCGGTTGTGTTTTACGGCCAGTTCAAGCGCTTTTTCCAACGACAGCACGCGGGTGCCGGCTTCCGCCTCTCCGGCTTCCCCCAAAAACTCCGGCGATTGGTCGGCATTGGGCAGATCGTCCAACGGCGGAAGCGGTTCGGTGTCAATGGTGAAATCAGGATCCATGCCGGGGACGGCCGGCGTTTTCTCTGCAAGCACTTGGTAGGCTTCTTTATCGGCCTTATTGGCGTGATGGGTAGTCGAGCATCCGGCCAGGCAGACGGCTGCAAGCAGGCAGACGGCTGCACGCAGGCAGACGGCTGCACGCAGGCAGACGGCTGCCCGAATACCTGTCAGTATGAAACCTTTGCTAGTCAATGCTGCTACCTTCCGTTCGCGGCGGCGCCGAGACGGGTTAAACCCCGTCAACCGCCCCCTGGTTCCACCGGGCAAGGCTCGGCGCAATGTGCTTACTGCGCTATATGGTCGCACATTATTTAAAATGAGCGCCAACCAGCGCAACGATCACGTTAAATGCCGTTGCGGCCGCTTTCGAAGTGGCTTTTTACTGCCGCGATATCTTCGGCAATCGCCGAAGAAAGCTCCGTTCTGGAGCCGAACCGCCGCTCCGGCCTCAGCCGCTTGTGAAAGGTCACCTCGATTCGGCAACCGCGCAAATTGCCCGTAAAACCGATCAAATGCGCCTCGATCAGGACAGTCTCCTGACGCACGGTGGGCGCTATACCTATATTGACCGCCGCCGGCAGCATTTGGTTTCCAATTTTTACTTCCGCCGCGTACACCCCCTGCGCGGGCACCGCGGTGTGGTACGGCGCTATGTTCGCGGTTGGAAATCCCAGTTCGTGCCCCACGCCGCGTCCGGCAATCACCTCGCCCACAATCGAGTACGGCCGGCCCAAAAACAGCCGGGTCTTGTTCAGGTCACCCTGGATGACGCTTTCGCGTATCGCCGTGCTGCTCACCCGCTCCCCCTCGATGTACAGCGGCGGCGCCTGGATTACGTCAAAGCCCATCTGCGGGCCCACCCGCTTCAGGTAGTGATAGTCGCCCAGCGCGTCCCGGCCGAAATGAAAATCGTGCCCGACAACCATCCGCACCGCCTGACAGCGGCCGCGCACGATCTCGCTCACGAACTCGCGGCGCCCCATGCTGGCCACCCGCGCGTCGAAGGGCAGCACAAAAAGCACGTCCACCCCCGCCTCCTCGATCAGTTCGAACTTTTTGGCGTCCGGCGTGAGCAGGTTTGGTGCGCTGGCGGGCGCAAAAAACTCGCGCGGATGCGGCTGAAACGTCATCAGCCCGGATGTGCCCCCCAGTTCGGCGGCCGAGTCCTGTACCATGGAAAGGACGCGACGGTGGCCGAGATGCACCCCGTCAAAACTTCCGGCCGTGAGCACCAGCTTGGGATAAGAACCGGAAAGCGAATCCCAAACGTTCTCTACAATGTCCATCCAAAACCGCCGCGCGTAATAATCTTATTCAACAAACACCCGCCGCGGGTGTATCCAAATGCCCATGGATCCCGTGCGTATCTCGCCCAGCGCGAGCAACTGGCCCGAACCCGACTTAATCTGAACCCAGCCCTTGCTCGCCGGGCAGCCCCCATCCAAATCATCCGCATTCAGTGCGGCCCCCGATACCACCGTCGATCGCGAGCCCGGCCGGATCGTCACCGACGGCAGCGTCAGCGCCGAATCGATCGGAATCAGCCGCGACGCGACATCGTCGGCCTGTTTAAACTCGTTTGCGCCCAGCGCGTCTTCCACGCTGAACTGGCCCACGTACGTCCGCCGCAACGAGGCCAGCGTCGCGCCGCACCCCAGCTCCTGGCCCACGTCGTGGCACAGGCTGCGCACGTACGTGCCGCGCGTACACTTCACCCGTATCTGCACCAAGGGGGGCTCGTAAGCCAGCACGCGAAATTCCCGTACCGTCACCTGCCGCGGTGCGCGCTCGACGACTTCGCCCTGCCGCGCCCGCTTGTAAAGCCGTTCCCCGCCAACTTTCACCGCGCTCACCATCGGCGGCACTTGCATGATGTCGCCCGTGAAACCGTCGCACGCCCGCTGGATGTCCTCCGCCGTGAGATCTTGCGGCGCCGGGTTCTCTTCCAAGACCTTGCCGTCCATGTCGTATGAATCGGTTACAAGGCCGAGCTTCATCGCGCCCTCGTACACCTTGTCCAAACCTGTAAGATGCTCCGAAAGCCGCGTCGCCACACCCAGGCACAACACCAGCAAGCCCGTTGCGCCTGGATCGAGCGTGCCCGTATGGCCGACGCGCCGAATCCCGGCCGCCCGCCGAATCTTGTCTACAACATCATGAGACGTAACCCCCGCGGGTTTGTCTACCAAAAGTAATCCGTTCATCTTGCCTCAGTCTTTTTTTGCCCCGGCTTGGACAGCTCCTGCTGAATTTCTCCAAGCACCAGTGCAACAGCATCCTTCAAAGGCAGGTCAATCGTCGCTCCGGCCGCCCCGGAATGGCCGCCGCCGCCGAATTTCTGAAGAAACTCGGCGCTGTTAAACGTGCTGTGCGACCGCACACTGAGCTTGGTGGAGCGCTCGTCCACCTCGCGGAAGAGAATCCCGACGTCTACGCCCCGGATATTCCGCGCAAAATCGACCAACCCGCTGAAATCTTCCAGTTCCGCCGATACCGCCTCGATATCGGCCGCGGTAAGCATCGAATAGGCCACGCGCCCGCCCGCGTCCCGCTTCATCCGCTGCAAAACAAGCGTCAACAAATGGAATTTCGGCATCGACAACTCGTCGAACACGCGGCTCGAAATCTCCGGCACATCGACGCCCGCTTCCACGAGCGCGGCTGCAATCCGGTGCGTGCGCGCCGTTGTGTTAGCGAATCGGAACCCGCCCGTATCCGTTATGATGGAAACGTAGGCGCATTCGGCGGCTTCCCGGCTCATCGGCACGCCCGCCGAACCGAACAGCTCGACCAGCATCTCGCCGACCGCGCTATACGCCGGATCAATGAAATTAACGTCACCCGCGGGATCGTCCTCCAGGTGGTGGTCTATCACCACGACTTTCCCCGCTTTGGCAACCGCTTCCCGCACGGTCCCCAACCGGTCGGGCCGGGACAAATCAACGATCACGGCCACATCGGCCACGATATTGGCCGCCGCATCAATAAGAATATCCGACGCGCCCGGCAACCACTGGTAATTCCGGGGCACCGGATCTTCGCTCACGCAGACGACGTCGCTTTTGCCGATCGCTCGAAGAAAGTGGCCCATGCACAGCATGCTGCCGATCGCGTCGCCATCCGGGTTTATGTGAGACGTGACCAGAAAACTCTTGCCCGCCCGCAGTGCCAGCAAAACCTCGTTCATTGCATGCTTATTCTTCTTCAGTGCCGACATCCTTCTTCTCTTCGGTTGCTTCGGCGTCTCCGCCGCCTTCGGCTTCTTCGCCGCCCTCCGTCTCGTGAAGCTCCTTGAACACCTCCTCAAGATGAAAAACGCGGTCGAGCGTTTCATCTGGAAAGAAGCGAATTTCCGGCGCAAAACGCAGCTTCAGGTTCCGGGCCACAACGCCCCGAAGCCAACCCGCGCTGTTCCGCAGGCCGATAAGCGAACTTTTTTTCTCGTTTTCGCTGCCGTACAGGCTCACGTAGACGTTCGCGTATTTCAGGTCGGGCGACATCCGAACGGACATCACCGATACAAACCCTATCCGAGGATCTTTCAGGCCTTTTAATATAAGCCGCGCAATCTCTTCGCGAACAAGTTCGGCGACGCGGCGCGGCCGTCCTTTGAGGCTCATAGCATTTCTATCCGGTAATCGAGCAGTTCCAAGCCGCTTTTATTCGCGCTGAACCGCGCGATCTCGTTGAGTTGCTGGTTTGCGTGCCGGTTGTCGCCCGACACCACGCAGGCCGCCAACCTCGAGCGGCCCCAGGTTTCCGTAAACCCAATTTCCGCCACCGAACAATTGAAACGGTTGCGCAACAACTGCTTGAGGCTTTTCATCACCCTGCGTTTATCCTTTAGCGACCGGGCCTCCGGGATCAGGAAATCCATCTCCAGCAGTCCAATCGTCATTTCAACTCCCATAAGCGGCAACAGGCGCGGTTTCGGCGCGCCTGTTGCTCTCGATAATCCTGTTCCACGGCGTGCGGCAATTCAGGCTTGTCACACCCGACGCCTTGGCGGCCATCTCAGCCTTGGTGGGGCGAGCGGTCCCGCGCGAGCCAGCCTGTCACGTCAGCGCCGGCCGCTGTCATACCAGCGCCGGCCGCTGTCATACCAGCGCCGGCCGCTGTCATACCAGCGCCTTGGCGACCTGCTCGATTTTGTAGGCCTCGATGACATCGCCTTCCTTGATGTCTTCGTAACTCTCCAGCTTTATGCCGCACTCGAGACCCGCGGTCACGTTGCGCACGTCTTCTTTGCCCCGCCGCAACGTGCCAACCCGGCCCGTGTAGATTATCTCGTCGTCGCGCGTCAAACGAACAAGCGAATTCCGCCCAACCTCGCCGTCCAAAACGTAGCAGCCGGCAATGTTGCCTAACGCCGATGAGCGGAAAATCTGGCGGATCTCCGCATGGCCCGTCACCACCTCCTTCGATTCCGGCGCCAGCATGCCTTCCAAGGCGGCCTTCAAGTCGGCAATGGCCTCGTAGATGACGCGGTACGTCCGGATGTCGACGCCTTCCTGTTCGGCAAGTTTTTGAACCTTCGCATTTGCCGTCACGTTGAAACCGAGGATGACGGCGTCGCTTGCGCTTGCGAGCAGCACGTCGCTCTCGTTGATGCCGCCCACGCCGCTGTGCACCAGGTCGACCGAAACTTCTTCGTTGCCGAGCTTGGACATGCTCGTGCCCAGCACGTCGACGCTGCCCTGCACGTCCGCCTTGAGTACAACGCGCAACTCGTTTTTCTGGCCGGCCATGATGCGCTCGTGGAAGTCTTCCAGCGTGATATGTTTTGCCGCGGGACCCTGCCGCTGCCGGTTCAACTCTGCGCGCCGTTGGGCAATCGCCCGCGCCACGCGCTCATCCGTAACCACATTGAACGACGTGCCCGCTTCGGGCGGCTCGTTGAAACCCGTCACGACCACCGGCGTCGCCGGGCCCGCTTCTTCGACCTGCTCGCCTCGCGAGTTCTGCAGCGTACGCACCCGGCCGTGAGTCTCGCCGGCCAGGAAGAAATCACCCACGCGCAGCGTGCCCGCCTGTACGAGAATCCAGGCCACCGGACCCATACCGCGCGTTATCTCCGACTCCACAACAACGCCCTGCGCCCGTTTCTTCGGGTTGGCCTTGAGCTCGAGCATTTCTGCTTCCAGCAGCAACAACTCCATCAGCTCGTCAACCCCGTCGCCGTTCTTGGCGGAGATGTTCTTCATGACGGTCTTGCCGCCCCATTGCTCGTCCACCAGGTTGTACTGGGTCAGTTCCTGGCGAATCCGGTCGGGTTGGGCGTCGGGTTTGTCGCACTTATTCACTGCCACCACGATCGGCACCTCCGCCGCCCGCGCATGGTCGATGGCTTCGACTGTCTGAGGCATCACCCCGTCGTCGGCCGCAACAACCAGAACCACGATGTCCGTCGCTTTCGAACCGCGCGCGCGCATCTGCGTAAACGCTTCGTGGCCCGGCGTGTCAAGGAACACTACGCGCCCCTTCTTGATGGGCACGTCGTAGGCCGCGATATGCTGCGTGATGCCGCCCGCTTCGCCCTCGGCCACGTTCGCCGAACGGACTACGTCAAGCAGCGTCGTCTTGCCGTGGTCCACGTGGCCCATCACCGTGATTACGGGGGCGCGCGAAACCAGGTCCTCCGGCTTGTCCGGCTCTTCGGCCAGTACCGCTTCCTCTTCCGGAATAATGGTCCGCACTTCAAAACCGTGGGCTTCCGCCAACAGCCGAATCACGTCTATGCCCAGTGCCTGGTTTTTCGTAGCAAGAACATCCTGATCCATCAGGTCAAGAATAAGATCGTTGACGGGAACCTCCATCTCCTGCGCCAGCTCCTCAACCGTCATCCGGTCAGCCACTTCAAGCATCTCCGGCGTCTCCACTTCCTGTGTTGCCGCTCCCGTGTCCTGCGACCGCTTGCGCTTATGGCGTTTTGGAGCGCCACCCGGCATACCGCCCGCCTGGTACTCCCGCACGGCCATTGCCGCGTCGCGTCGAAGGATTTCTTCCTGCCGTTCCTTTTCGGCGCGTTTGATGCGTTTGCGGGCCGTTTTGCCGGTTGCGCCTGCCCGGCGCCTGCGGGGCGCTTCGTCGCCCCCGCGCAGATCGCGCTGTTGTCTGTCCAGTTTCTCGATGCGGCCCTGGCGTGTCTGCTCTTTCTTCACCTGCTTGCGCTCGTTGGCCTTGCGGATGACTTCCGCCACCACGGCCGGATCTGGCTGCGGCAGCGGGCGTGCAGCGGCTTTTGCCCGCCGCTTCTCTTCCTCTTCCTGTCGGCGCTGGGCCTCGGCGAGAAGGCCGGATTCCTCCTCCTCTTCCTCGTGGGCGGCTTCCGCCTTCGCCCGCTCGAGCTCGAGCGCTTCGGCTTCGGTCATCTCGACGCGCGTGCCGTCTGCCCGCAGTACTTCAACAATCCGCTCCTCGTGATCGATCGCGCTGCCGATAACAATGGAAGCGCCAGTGGGTTTTTCTTTTTCTTTTTCCGGCAGGATTTCCGCGTACTTCTTCTTTGCTGTGGGTTTCTTTTTGGCCGCGGGTTTCTTTTTGGCCGCGGGTTTTTTAGCTTCAGGCTTGGCGGCAACTTCCGCCTCGGCGGCCGGAGCTTCTTCGGCCGGAGCTTCTTCGGCCGGAACCTCTTCGGCTTCCACCGCGGGCGCGGTTTCGGTTTTTGCCGCTTCTTTTTCCGCGGCCTCTTTCTCTGCGGCCTCTTTTTTAGCCTTCTCGGCCGCCTCGGCTTCTTTCTTGGCCTTTTCGGCGGCCCGCTTTTTCGCCGCCGCCTTGCGTTTCTGCTCGGCTCTTTTCGCCGCCTGCTCCTTCTTCTTCTGCTCCTTCAGCTTGGCTTCGCGCACGCGATCAGCTACGGAATCGTCTTCATCGTATTCGATCAGAAGGTCGCACTCTTCATCGGAAATCTCCGCGTCGATGCTTTTCACTTCAAAAAGCATATGACGCAACGCTTCCAGCGCCTTCTCCGGTTCCATGTCGATTTTTTTTGCCAAATCGGCAACTGTCTGCATCTACGCTCACCTCCAAGCCATACCGTATCGCTCTGCGCGATTAGTCACTCATGTTATTGTCTCCAACAGGCTCCGCCGATTCGCCGCCAGCCAAATCGCCTTCGGCCGCCGCCACGGAACCGTTCTCCTCCGTCTCGCCCACTGTTTCCTCGCCCGGACTTGCCGGTTCCGGGCTTTCCACGCCCGGGCCCGCCTCTTCGTCCGCGGCGCCACCGGAAGGCGACTGGCCCTCCTGGTCGCTACGTATGTCGATGTTCCACCCGATCAGTTTTGAGGCCAGCCGCGCGTTTTGGCCGCGCTTCCCGATGGCCAGCGACAACTGGTCGTGGGGAACGATAACCAGTATGCTGCGCGTCTCCTCGTCCACCTTCATGCCGATGATGTCCGCCGGGTTCAACGCGTTCGTGCACACCTCCACCGGGTCTTCGCTCCACCGCACAATATCGATTTTCTCGCCGCTAAGCTCCTCCACCACCGCGCGCACGCGCGAGCCCTTCATGCCCACGCACGCGCCTACCGCGTCCACGTTTGAATCCCTCGACAACACCGCCACCTTCGTGCGGCTGCCCGGTTCGCGCGCGATGCCCTTGATCTCGATCGTTTCATCGTAGATCTCCGGTACCTCTAACTCGAACAGCGCCCGGACCAGCTCGGGGCTCGTCCGTGAAAGCACCACCTGGGCGCCGCGCGGACCCTTGTCAACGTCGAAAAGGTAGGCGCGGATCCGGTCGCCCGGCTTGAAATTCTCGCGGGGGGACTGTTCGCGGTGCGGAAGAATCGCTTCCGCCTTGCCGATTCCGACATAAATGTTGCCGTGGCTGATCCGTTTCACGATGCCCGTGATCAACTCGCCCTTGCGCTTGCGGAACTCCTCGAAAACGTTCTCGCGCTCGGCATCCTTGATTTTCTGGATGATGACCTGTTTGGCGGTCTGCGCGGCGATCCGGCCGAAATCCTTGGGTTCGGCGGGCACTTTCAACCGATTGCCCACCACCACGTCCGGGTTCAACTGGAGCGCGTCCTCGAGCGAAATCTCCTGCACGGGATCGGTTACATGCTCGACTACCTCGCGAATCTCGAAAACCTTGAAGGCCATCGTTTCCGGCTCGACGTCCACCGTCACATTGGCGGCGTGGGCGACCCCTTTGCGGGCAGCGCTCTCGATGGCGCTGCGGATCGCTTCCAGCAACGTCTCCCGGTCTATGCTTTTCTCCGCCTCGAGCTGTTGCAGGATCACCCTGAGATTCGTTTCCACGGTTAACTCCTATATGGCTACCGGTCCAGGTTGGCCTTTTTTAGATTCTCAATATGCACCTCGTAAACGGTTCCATCCGAATCTACCGCCACTAACCCGTCGTGGTAGCCTTGTAACACGCCATTAATGCGTTTCCGGCCGCTCACGGCCGTCTCCAGCACCAGTTTCACGCGCTCGCCTTTGAATCGCTCAAAATCCGCCGCCTTCCGCACCGGCCGGTCAAAACCCGGCGAGGAAACCTCCAGCACGTAATGCTCCTGAATAAAGTCGGCGCGGTCCAGCAAATTGCTCACCATGCGGGATACCCGCTGGCAATCGTCCAGCGTCACCCCGCCTTCCTTGTCAATAAAGAGCCGCAACGTCCGGCCCCGCGAGCCGGGAACATACTCCACCTCAACCAGCTCATAACCCTGCTCGTTAAGCTCGGGCGTTACGTCTTCCCAGACGCGCTCTATAACTTCATTCGCTGACAAAACACGTGCCCTTCACCGGCCGCAGGGCCGGCTACAATAAAAAGAGTGGGTAAACACCCACTCAGCGTACTTCCAGCAAGTCTTTTCATTCTAACATAATGCACGCACTGCGCGCAATTCCCCCCGCATAATTCGCACGATCTTCACCTTCAAAATGAAATCAGCCTATATGCGTAGCCACATAATCGGAAATCGGAAATCGGAAATCGTCAGAGGCAGATCAAAGCCAGGTTCCGCTTGCCCTCATTTCCTCGGCGGTACGAGAAAAACCGGTCCCCGCAGATCGTGCAAATGCCCGTAACCTCAATCTGGTCCCGCGGCACGCCCGCCTTAACCAGTTGCCCCGCGTTCGACTCCCAAAGGTCAAGCCGGCGGCCCTCCGTCGGCAGGCCGAGGGTGCGAAACTCCCCGGCCATCACGTCCGTCACCTCGTAGCAGCATGGTCCCGCCGATGGGCCGATGACAGCGTGAATATCACCGGCCCGGCATGAAAACCGCTCCGCCATCAGCCGGACCGCCTGCGCCGCTATGCCTTGCCGCGTGCCTTCCCGCCCCGCGTGCACCACCCCCGCCACGCGCCGGCACGTGTCAAACACGTATACGGGCACGCAGTCCGCCACGGTCACGGCCAAAGGCAGCCCCGGAACGTCCGTCACTAGCCCGTCCGTGTTCCAAAGGCACAGCCCCCGCTCCCCCTCTCCCACCGCCGCCACGTGATCCCCGTGCACCTGCCGTCCCCGAATCACAGCCGCATAATCCACTCCCAGCTCCGCACAAAAAGCCTCCCCGGCCACGCCCTCGCCGCAATCCCCATCCGCCTTCTCCGAAATCGCCGCCACCTGAATCCCCAGCCGCTCAAGAAAAGAAAACCGCACGTATTCTCATTGCTCCCGTCTCTTTTGGAAAAACTCGCCAAGCGCGGCCCTAATCGCAACATGCCTTCCTTGCCACCTGTAATAAATGACAACTGCGACCATTGCGACGAGGCAGCAGAAAACAGAGGCCAAAGCAGCCAAAGAGATCCATGAGTCAAAATTAGCCGCGGCAATAGTCAGGCCTACCCAAGCCGCGCAAGAAAGGCCCAACGTCCAATAAAACGGCCCTCGCGCTACCATCGCTACTTTTCTGAAGCCGACTCGGCGCGAACCTCGGGCCGCCAGGAAACACCCAACCAGGACGAGAGCCAACATTGCCATGTTCAGGCTAAATGACAACCAAATCGGCAATCTTTTCTCCTCAGTCCGAGTGCCTTCTCCAGCCTCCAGCCTAGAGAATATACCGGCTCATATCCACGTCTTCGACCAAGCCAGTCAAACGATCCTCGACGTCTTTCGCGCCTATTCGAACCGCACGGCCCGACGTCTCCGGCGCATCGAACGAAATCTCTTCCAACAGGTACTCCATCACCGTGTGCAGGCGGCGGGCACCGATGTTTTCGGTCGTTTCGTTGATTTTCTGGCAAATTCTGGCGATGGCGTGGATGGCCTCGTCGTCGAACTCGACCGTCACGCCTTCGGTAGATAGTAGGGCCTGGTACTGCTTAATCAACGAATTCTGCGGCTCCCGCAGGATACGCTCAAAGTCAGTCGCATCCAGGCTGTCCAGCTCGACACGTATCGGGAAACGGCCCTGAAGCTCGGGGATCAGGTCCGAGACCTTCGTCATGTGGAAGGCGCCCGCCGCGATAAACAGGATGTGGTCGGTGCGGACCTGGCCATACTTGGTGGTAACCGTGCTGCCCTCGACGATCGGCAGGATGTCCCGTTGTACGCCCTCCCGCGACACGTCCGGCCCGTGGCCGCCCGAACTGCGCCCGGCGATCTTGTCGATCTCGTCCAAAAACACGATTCCGGCGTCCTGCGTTCGCTCGATGGCCTTCAAGATCACCGCTTCCTGATCGACCAATTCCTGCACGGCCTCCTGCTCGAGGACACCCCGCGCCTCGGCTACGGTTACTTTTTTGCGTTTCGTGCGGGCCGGGAACAGTTTGCCGAACATTTCCTGCATGTTCAGGCCCATTTCTTCCATGCCGGTGTTCGAAAAAACCTGCATCATCGGCGTGGTCCCGGCGCTTTCCCGGACCTCGACCTCCACCTCGCGATCCTCAAGCTCGCCCCGGCGCAGTTTTTCCAGCAGCATCTCGCGCACCCGCGCCTCGGCTTCCTGGGTTTTCGTGTCAGGCGCGGGGGGTTCATCACCCCCGCCCGGTTTCATCGGGCTGTACACATTGCCCCGGCTCCGCGATGGCGCCGGCGGCAGCAGCAGGTCCATAAGCCTCTGTTCGGCCCGTTTTTTCGCCTCTTCGGCCACTTCGCGGTTCATTTCTTCCCGAACCAGCGATACCCCCACCTCCGTCAGCTCGCGGATCATTGATTCCACGTCGCGGCCGACATAGCCCACTTCCGTAAACTTAGAGGCTTCCACCTTAACGAACGGCGCGTCGGCAAGCCGGGCCAGCCGGCGGGCGATTTCGGTTTTGCCCACGCCGGTCGGGCCGATCATGATGATGTTTTTCGGGGCGACCTCGTCGCGCAGTTCCTCGGGCAAGTGCTGGCGCCGCCAGCGGTTACGCAGTGCAATGGCGACCTTCCGTTTCGCGCTGTCCTGCCCGATAATGTACTTGTCCAACTCCTCAACAATCTGCCGAGGCGTAAATCCGTTCATAGTGTCTCCTCAGGATTATCAGCATGTTATGGCACAGCGGTGTGGCATAAACTGTGGCATAGACTCAGCCGTTGATTGTGGTGCAGGCGTCTCGCCTGCAGGCACAAAACCTGCTGCAAGCTTCTATGCAGGCGGGACGCCTGCAACACAATCTGCTGCAAAAATCAGCTGTAAACCTCTATGCAGGCGGGATGCCTGCACCACAATCTGCTGCAAAACCTGCTGTAAACTTCTATGCAGGCGGGACGCCTGCACCACAATCTGCTGTAGTTTATCAGCCCATCTTCTTAATCCGCCGTTTGTGCCGCTCGCCGCCGCTGAACGGCGTGGCAAAGAACGTTTCGACAATCTCTTGGCACTGGTCCAAGGTCAGCACCCGGCGGCCCAGCGCGACCACGTTCGCATCGTTATGCTCGCGGGCCAACCGCGCCATTTGGGGCGAGGTGCACACCGCGGCCCGGATGCCCGGAAAACGGTTCGCCGCCATGGCGATGCCCATGCCGGTGCCGCAAATGATCACGCCCATCTCGGCCTCGCCGCGGATGATGGCCTCGCTCACGCGCCGGGCAAAATCGGGGTAATCGACGGACTCGGCGCCGTTGGTGCCGCAGTCGACCACCTCGTGGCCCAGCGACTTCAACAGCTCCATAATCTCAGGTTTGTACAATGGACCCGGTTCTTCGTATCCGGCGTGGTCGCTGCCTACCGCAATTTTCATAGCTCCTCCCGTGTATCAATACTCAAATCAGTATACACCCCACCGGCTACTTAAATCTCAGCAGCAAATCAGCCGAAACAGCCCCTTCTCTCAGGACTTGCCTGCTATCCGGGTCGAACACCGTCGAGGGCGGGTTCTTCGGCAGCAGCCCGCCATCTATCATTGCGCCCAGCCCTTGGAGCCTGACTCCGTCGAGCGAGTGCGCCGGCGGCTGGCCGGAAAGGTTTGCCGATGTTGAGGTTACGGCATGCCCGAACTCCCGGCACAATGCCCGTGCCACCGGGTGCGACGTCCAGCGCACGCACACCTTGTCGAGCCCGCCCGTCAGGATCTCGGGCAGGTGCGGGCTTCTCGGGAACAACATCGAAAGCGGCCCCGGCCAGAATTTGACCGCATACCGCGCCGCCGCGGGAGAAATATCGCGCACCACCTCGCGCAACTGGTCCAGTCCGTCAACAATCAGCAACACCGGGTTCGCCGCATCCCGTTCCTTGATCGCGTACAGCCGCCGGATCGCCGGCTCCGAAAACGGGTTAACCCCAAGCCCGTAAACGGTTTCTGTTGGATACACCACCACCTCCCCACTCCGCAAGGCCGCGACCGCCGCGGCTATCTGTTCACCAACATCCATAACTGTAGCTACAGCTCCGCCAAGTATTTCCGCATTTTCGCCAGCGCGCGGCCACGGTGGCTGATCTGTTTCTTTTCCGCCGGGTCCATTTCACCGAATGTCCGGTCGTGGCCTTCGGGCACAAACAGCGGGTCATACCCAAACCCGCCCGTCCCACGGGGTTGCAGCGCGATCCGGCCTTCGGCCGTTCCGTATTCCAGGTGCGGTTGACCGCCGGGGCGGACGAACGCGGCGTAACATACGAAGCGGGCGGTGCGTTCATCTTCCGGCAGGCCTTCCAGCTTGGTTAACAGTTTGGCGTTGTTGGTTTTATCGTTGGCATCAGGCCCGGCGTAGCGGGCAGAGAACACCCCGGGCGCGCCCCCGAGGGCGTCGACTTCGAGGCCCGAGTCGTCGGCCAGGCAGGCGACATTGAACTTTTCGCTGAAATAAGCGGCCTTTTTTAGGGCATTTTCTTCAAACGTGGCGCCGTCTTCGACGGGTTCCGGGACGGGGGCATAATCGGCCAGGCACCGCACTTCCCACGGCAGGCCGGCAAGCAGATCCGCGAGTTCGGCGGCTTTGCCCCGGTTGCCGCTGCCGATGAGAAGGACTTCAGCCAAGGCCCAAGGTCTCCGACTGCAACGCCATAAGCTCCTCGATGCCTTTTTGGCCCAGTTCCAGCATACGGTCGAGCGTGCGGCGGTCGAACGGCTCGCGTTCCGACGAGCCCTGGATCTCGATGAACTGGCCGCCTTCGCGCATGACGAGGTTCATATCCACCTCGGCGCGCACGTCCTCGTCGTACCGCAGGTCCAGCAGGACTTCCCCGTCCACGACGCCGACGCTGACCGCCGCACATTGGCCCATCATGGGCGACTGCGCCAGCTTGCCACTTTTCACCAGCGAGTCGAGCGCGTCGTGGAGGGCCACGTAAGCCCCGGTGATGGCGGCGGTCCGGGTGCCTCCGTCGGCCTGGATGACATCGCAATCAAGGATAACCTGGCGCTCGCCGAGCGCGTCCAAATCGACGACGCTGCGCAATGAACGGCCTATGATTCGGCTGATTTCGAGCGCCCGGCCGCGTTTTACGGCGTCGCGCATGATGCGTTCCGGGGCCGATCGGGGAAGCATGGCGTATTCGGCAGTGACCCAGCCTTTGCCGGTGTCGCGCAACCAGTGGGGCGTGGTACTGCTGACGGTAGCGGTACAGATCAAAGAAGTGTCGCCAAAAGATACCAGAACGGATCCTTCGGCGAACTTGGTGAAATTTCTCTCGATGCGAGCGGGCCGCATCTGGTCGTTGGCGCGGTTATCGGACCTCATTCGTCGTTTGGCGAGTTCAGCATCAACTCATCGCTCATCTCGCGTTGGGCATCGCGTCCCTGGGGCAGCACCTGGTCGGGCGAAGCGGCAACTTGTGTTTCGGACACGTCTCTGTGGTACTCGGCAATCAGTTTGTCGAACTGGGGCTGTTCGATCAGCAGCTCGACCGCCTTTTTCAACTGGACGTCTTCGATGGTATCTTCTTCGACCTTGTTGCCGCTGACGCTGCCGTGGTTTTGCCGATCGGTCTTTTCCGGGTCGTTTTTAAACGAATCGACCATCTGTTTCAAGAGCGCCAACTGCTCTTTTTCGTCCATGAGCACTTCGACGTCGGGCTTGATGCCCGCGCCGTCGATGGTAACGCCGGCGGGGGTGTAGTACAGGGCGGTGGTAAGCCGCAAGGCGCTGCCTTCAGGCCGGACCAGCGGGATAATCGTCTGCACGCTTCCTTTGCCGTAGGTTTCCTCGCCCACGACCAGGGCTTGCTTCCAATACTGCAAGGCGCCGGTCACAATTTCCGAAGAACTGGCCGTATTTTTGTTGGTCAGAATGATTACGGGGAAGTTTTTGGGCAGTACGGGTGCGCGGTCGGTGTAGAACTTCATGTCCTGCGTCATACTGTTTGCGCCGACCTTTCGGCCTTCGGTATAGGTCACGAGGGTGTTTTTCGGCAGAAACAGCTCGCACACTTCTTTGGAGGCGTTCAGCAAGCCGCCGGGGTTCCAGCGCAGGTCGAGCACGAGCGCGGTCATTCCCTCGTCAAGCAGCTTGGACATGTCGCGCTTCAAATCTCTGGCGGTGTTGTCTTTAAAGTCGCTGATGCGGATATACCCGATGCCGTTTTTGAGAAGTCGGGCTTCTTTGATGCTCTCGAGCGGAATCGGCCCGCGTTCGATGTCGACTTCCACCACTTCCATGCCGCCGTCGTCTTTGCGCCGGTAGAGGGTCAGGTGGACGATTTCGCCCCGCGGCCCCTTGATGCGCTTGGAGGCTTCTTCCAGCGCCATGCCGGAAGTCGAAACACCGTCTACCTTTGCAATGATATCCCCGGCCATGACGCCGGCCTTTGCGGCCGGGCTGTCGGCGAGGGGCTGGACGACGATGATGTTTTTGTTGTCGTCCAGGCTGATGTGTACGCCGATGCCTTCAAACTCGCCGCGTGTTTCGTCTTTCATCTGGGAGAGGACATCGGGCGAGATGTAGGAACTGTGTTTGTCGAGAGAGTTCATCATTCCGACGAGGGCGCCTTCCACGACCTTGTCGACATCCGGTTGGCGCACGTACTCGTCTAGAATCGTGTTCAGTACCTCGCCTATTGGCTGTACTTTTGAATAGACATCGACATCTTCGCCCTGGGCAAAGATGCGCGCCACAAACCCGTTGGAAAGCAGAAGTGTTGCCACTATAAGAAACAGCAGAAGGCTGACAAACTCGAATTTGCTCTGACGCTTGCGCATTTCTAACCTCAATTCCAGCCCATATTTGGACGTGTGGGACCTGCTAAAACTCGCAGAAATAATACCAGAACTTACCTTTGATTGCGAACGCTCCACCAGTCGTTGCATAATCCCCCGTACTGAAATAATTGTGTCTACTGCGGTTGTCTTGCATTACGTGAGGCGGAATAGATGAGACGTTTTTCGAAGATTGTGTACCGGTCGGTGTCGTACAGCGGCGGGCATGAGCATGGGTGGCTGACTAATCCGCGTGGCGTGGCGTGGCAACCGTTGGTTGACATGTACGAGCGTTCGGAAGCGCTGATTGTTGTGGCGGAACTTCCGGGGGTCGCTAAGTCGGATATCGAGGTCACGGTCGAGGGCGCCTGCCTTAACATCAAAGGCGTCCGGCACAAGGAGCTGCCCAGCGACACCCAGCGCGTCCACCAGTTGGAAATTGCGTACGGCCCGTTTGCCCGTTCGATCGAACTTCCCGTTTACGCCGATCTGAACAAGATCGAAGCCCATTTTGAAAACGGGTATTTGACCGTTTTGATACCGCGAATTTCGAGCGTCTCGCAGGAACATAAACCGAAATGAATAATTCCCCGAGCGACCATGACAAGACTGTAGTGCCTGAAAACCTGCCGCTGCTCATGCTTCCGGGCCAGGTGGTGTTTCCGATGGCGCTTGTGCCTCTCCGGATTACGAACAAGATGGACGTGCGCCTTATCGACGAGACCGTAATGGGCCACCGCATGCTCGCGATGCTCACGCTCAAGGATCCGGAACAAGAATCGCACGAACTCGAAGATGCGTACGGCGTGGGCTGCGTGGGGAGAATCATGCAGCTTCAGCACGTGCCGGAGGGCCACGTGAACGTTGTCATACAGACGCTCAAACGGTTCCGCCCGGTGTCGATCATTCAGCACGAGCCCTACCCCGTGGTGAAGATAGAAACGCTGGAAGACATCCCGGGCGATCCGGAAGCGGTCGCCCCGTTGGCAACCACAGTCAAGCGCCAGATGTCGCGGCTGATCGAGTTGTCGCCCGACATCCCTGAAGGTGCGTCGGGCATTGTGCAGAACATCGAAGACGCGGGGTTTCTTGCCGACCTTGTTGCGGGAAATTTGAACATCTCGACGGAGGAAAAGCAGGAGTTGCTCGAGGCGCTGGACAAGCACGAAAGGCTCGATCTTCTGGTGAAGGTGCTGGCGCGGGAGATCGAGCTGCTCGAGGTTTCCAACAAGATCCAAAGCGACGTGAAAAGTTCTATCGACAAGGGACAGCGCGAGTTTTTCCTTCGGCAACAAATGAAAGCCATTCAGGACGAACTGGGCGAAAGCGAGACGCAACGCCCCGAAATTGCGGAGTACCGGGAGAAAATCGAAACGATCGGCATGACTGAGGAGGCCAGGAAAGAGGCCGAACGGGAGTTAACCCGGCTCGAACAGATGAATGAAGCCAGCGCCGAATATCATGTCATCACGACTTATCTGGACTGGATGACCGAGCTGCCGTGGAGCAAGATTACCGAAGATCAGCTCGACGTCGAGAGGGCCGAGAGCATCCTGAACGAAGACCACTACGGGTTGCAGAAGGTTAAGAAGCGCATTCTTGAGTACCTTGCCGTGAGAAAACTCAAGCCCGACGTGGGCGGTCCGATCCTGTGTTTCGTCGGCCCGCCGGGCGTGGGCAAGACTTCGCTGGGACGGTCGATAGCGCGCGCGTTGGACCGGAAGTTTGTTCGAATGTCTCTGGGCGGCATGCACGACGAAGCCGAGATCAGGGGCCACCGCAAGACGTACGTCGGAGCGCTGCCGGGCCGGATCGTCCAGAACATCCGCAAAGCCGGTTCAAGAAATCCGGTGTTCATGCTCGACGAGATCGACAAGGTTGGCGCGGATTTCCGGGGTGATCCCTCTTCTGCACTTCTGGAAGTGCTCGACCCCGCGCAGAACGATACGTTCACCGATCTTTACCTCGGGACGCCGTTCGACCTTTCGCGGGTTTTGTTTATCGCCACGGCAAACGTGCTCGATACGATACCGTGGGCGTTGCGCGACCGCATGGAGGTGATCGAAATACGCGGGTATACCGTCGAGGAGAAGGTGGAAATCGCGCGGAAGTACCTGGTTCCCCGCCAAGTGGACGCGCACGGCTTGAGCGAGGAAACGCTCAGTTTCAGTATTTCGACGCTGCGGACCATTATCAGCAACTACACCCGCGAAGCCGGCGTGAGAAACCTCGAACGCGAGATCGCGAACGTGTGCCGGGGCGTGGCGCGTGAGTATGCTCAGGGAAAAACCGAGGCGCGCGTTATCAAACCTGAAGATTTGCGCAACTACCTCGGCCGCCAGAAGTTTTTCTACGACCTTGCCGAGCGCACCAGCATACCGGGCGTGGCGACCGGCCTTGCCTGGACGCCGACCGGCGGCGATATCCTGTTTATCGAGGCCAGCAGGATGCCCGGAAAAGGCAATCTAATCCTGACCGGCCAGTTGGGCGACGTGATGAAAGAGTCGGCGCAAGCCTGCCTGAGCTACGTCCGGGCGAACGCCGATACGCTTAAGATACCTGTCGAAGTTTTCGAAAAGACCGATATTCATGTTCACGTGCCCGCGGGCGCCGTGCCCAAGGACGGGCCGAGCGCAGGGATCACGCTGCTCACGGCAATGGTGTCGTTGCTGACGGGAAAACGCGTCAAGAACGGGCTTGCCATGACGGGGGAGATTACGCTGCGCGGGCTGGTGCTTCCGGTGGGGGGAATTAAAGAAAAAGTGCTTGGCGCATCCCGCGCGGGCATCAAAGAGGTTATTCTGCCGGAACGGTCCGAAGAAGAGCTTGAAGACGTACCGCAGTCGGTGAAACGGAAAATGAAGTTCCACTTCGTCAAGCAGATGAGCGAAGTGTTGGAAATTGCCATCGGCGTCGCGAAGCCTCAAGAAGTCGGCGCTCGTCCGGTGAGCCCGTAGGAAAAGACAGAAAGGACGCAGCAGACCCCTCCGAGTATCTTTTTCCCAACTTTTTGTCTGTCTTACTGGGCGACGAGGCTCGAGAGTTGCAGGATGGGCATGAACAGCGCCACCACGATGCTGCCGACTACCAACCCCATCATAAGAATAAGAATCGGCTCGATCAGGCTGGTGAGCGAATCGACCATGGCCTTGACTTCGGAGTCGTAGAAATCGGAGATCTTCGTAAGCATCTGCTCGAGCGCGCCGGTCTTTTCGCCAACGGCTATCATGCGGGTGACCATCGCCGGAAACTGTTCGCTTCTTGCCAGGGGGTCGGCGAGTGTGTCGCCGCTTCGGACACTATCGCCAGCGAGCTTTACGGCGTGTGCGAACACCTCGTTGCCTGCGGTGCGTTCGACGATTTCGAGCGCCTGGAGAATGGCAACGCCGCTCCGTGTCAATGTGCTCAGCGTGCGAGTGAACCGGCTGATGGAAACTTTCCTGATCAGGTTGCCAAAAACAGGAAGGCGGAGTTTGAACGCGTCAAGGTTGTAGCGTCCGCTGGGGGTTTTGCCGTAAGCCTTGACGGCGATTATCACCGCGATGGCTACGCCGATCACGGCCAGGAACTTCCAGCTACGCATGCCGTTGCTGGCTTGAATCAGGATGCGTGTCGGCGCCGGGAGTTCTCTACCGAAACTGGCGAAAATCTCGGCAAATTGCGGCACCACCCAGTATACGAGCCCCGCCGCAATCAGTACGATCATGCTGAATGCGACAACCGGGTAGGTCATGGCGCTTTTGATCCGGCGTTTCAAATCTTCCATCGCTTCGAGGTAATCGGCCAGCTGAAGCAGCACGCCGTCCAGATCGCCGCCGGCTTCGCCTGCGCGGACCATGCTGACGTAAAGGTCGGGAAACGCCCGCGGAAATTTCCGCAGCGCCTCTGAAAAACTCAATCCGCCTTCGACTTCCTGTCCGATCTGGCTGATAACGCTGGCGAACGCGGGGTTGTCGGTCTGCTCGGCCAGAATGTCCAGCCCCTGCAAAAGCGGAAGGCCGGCACTGACAATAGTTGACAACTGGCGGGTAAAAACGAGCAAATCCGTGGTTTTAACCCGCGTCTTGGGACCGCCCGTCTTGGTGCTTTTCGATTTTTTCGAGACTTCCTGGACATTCTCAGCCACCAGCCCGCGCGTCATAAGTATCTGTGCGAGTGCCTGGCGGCTATCGGCCGTCATTGTGCCAGACTGGCGCTTGCCGTCGCGCGCTTTGGCAGTGTATTGAAAGGTTGCCATACAAAACTCCCCTCTAATCTCCCACGGGGGCAGTATAGGAAGTTTGGCGCGATTTGACAAGAGTTTTCTTTGGCACGGCCCGCGATGTTTGCGATTTAAGTGCGTAGCACGATAAAATTGCGCGTTGCTTTGCGCACTCAGGAGGCTATCATGAGTTACATTGCCGATCGTATGAACTGTATCGACGCCAGCGGCATCCGCAAGGTTTTTGCGCTGGCCTCGAAAATGGAGAACCCGGTGAACCTCAGTATCGGGCAGCCGGATTACGACATTGACCAGCCCGTGAAAGAGGTGGCTATCCGGGAGATTCAGGCCGGGTTCAACACCTACACGCAAACCTGGGGTATTGAGGAGCTGCGCCAAGAGTGCTCGGACTACTATAGCCGCCGTTTTGGCGTGCCGCTGAACAACGTGATGATCACGGCGGGCGTTTCGGGCGGTCTTTTTCTTGGCCTGCTTGCGACAATTAACGCTGGCGACGAGGTGATCTGTGCCGATCCGTATTTCGTGATGTATAAACACCTTGTGACTTTACTGGGCGGGGTGAGCGTGCCGGTTGATACCTATCCTGATTTCAAGCTGAAACCGGCCGCCGTCGAGGCCGCGATTACGGACAAGACCAAGGTGCTGATCGTGAATTCGCCCGCGAACCCGACGGGCGTCACCCTATCCCGGGATGAACTTGGGGGATTGGCTGAGGTGGCGAAGCGCCATAACCTGCTGGTGTTTTCGGACGAGATTTACGAGCAGCTCGCGTATGATTCGGAGCCGGTGACGATGGCGGGCCTGTACGACAACGTGCTATTGCTGAACGGGTTTTCAAAGACGGCGGGGATGCCGGGGTGGCGCATCGGGTTTGCCGCCGGGCCCGAAGACCTTATCCAGCAGATGAACACGCTCCAGCAATATTCGTTCGTTTGCGCGCCTTCATTTGCTCAGAAGGCCGCGGCGGAAGCGCTCCGGCTCGACCATTCAGCCAAGACAGACGCATACCGGCGCAAACGGGACATCGTGTACGAGGGCCTGAAGGACAGGTTCAGGGTCGAGCGGCCCGGCGGGGCGTTTTACATCTTCCCCGAAGCTCCCGGCGGGGACGGCGACGCGTTTGTGGCCAAGGCCATCGAGCATAACGTGCTGACGATCCCGGGGAGCGTGTTCAGCGAGCGGAAAACGCACTTCCGTATCAGTTTCGCGGCGCCGGACGAGACGATTCGGGAAGGTGTGGAAATTCTTAACCGTGTCGCCGACGCGATGTAGCGGTTAGATGCGGCAGGCAATTTATTTCCGCTGTTTCAGAAGCCATTCGATGGCTTCTTTTTCCGCGTAGGCGCGATCCCAGGAGTTGTGTTCCAAGTCTTCGTATTCGGTGTATCTGACGTCGCCGCCAGCTTTCTTCACGGCGTCGACCATCCGTCGCGACTGCTTTGGGGGAACGGTTTTATCTTTTGCGCCGTGGAACGCCCAGATGGGGACGCGCGCGAGTTTTTCGGCATCCTCGAGGTGTCCACCGCCGCATATGGGCATGATGGCGGCAAACTTTTGAGCGTTTTCCGCGCCGTACTGCCAGGCGCCGTACCCGCCCATGGAGAGGCCGGTGAGGTAGATGCGGTCAGGATCGATGTTGTAGTTTTCGCGGGTTTCTTCAATGCAGGTATCGATATCCTGAACGGCCTTTGACCACTTGACGTTTTCGGGGCACTGGGGCATCACAACCAGGCAGGGAAACCGCTCGGGGTGCTGGCGGATGGCGGTTCCAATCCCGACTTCGGTCTGTGCCAGGCCGTCGCTGCCGCGCTCGCCGATCCCGTGGAGGAACACGATCAGGGGCCAGGGTTTTCCGGGTTCATAATTGCGGGGAACGTATAACACGTAGTGGCGGGCTTTGCCGTTCACCATCATGGTTTTGTTCAGAAACCCCGTTGGCGCCGAGGCCTGTTGCATCGTTGGAGTCCTTTCAGCGTTTTCCGCGCCGAGGGCGCTGCCGCCTATTGCGGCTGCCACTACAACCGATAGACATATCACCAAGAAGCGCATTGCCTGAGTATCCTTTTTCTTTGCAGTGAACACCGGCCTAATAGTACCACGGTATAGAAGCTGAAGGCCGCGGCTGTTCGATATCAGCCGCGGCCTTTGCCAAAAAAGTCCTTGAAAAAATCAGCTGTTGTCTTCGTTCTTTTGTTTGCGGCGTCTTTTGCGCTCTTTGAGCGCGTTGGCCTTGTAAAACAGGGCCGGCTCGATGATGGGGTCATGCAGCCCCTGGGTTTCAACGTCTCCATACGTGACCCTGCCGCGGTAGGTGCGGTTGGACAGAATAATGGCCACAGCCTGACGCGACCATTTATTGCCTTTTCGGGTGAATACGCTGCGCGAGTGCAGGTAGGAAACCACCTTGCCGGTGCTTCTATGGCGCAGATATTCGCGGAAAATCATTCGGACTACTTCGGCTTCGCGGTCGTCGACCACGAGGGGTTTTTCCCCTTCCTTTCCGCGGCGGTAACCGTAGGGGGCCGGCCCGGTACCGTAGCGCCCTTGTTGTACGGCGCTCAGTTGTCCCCGCTTGACCTTCGCGCCATGAGTCAGCCGCTGGGCTGAATCGAGTTGTTCCGCTTCGGGCCTTTCAATCGTTGTTGTCATGCTAGCTTGTCCGTTTGCCATGAGTCCATCAACCCCTGTCGCTCGACATTTTCGCCCGGCAATTTCCAGTTAATAAAACAGTGGCGTGTAAAACTTTACACAAAAAGTAAAATTGCCAAAGCGTAAACCCAAGAAATCCAGCGCCCAGAATGGCAGGTATTCCTGCCTGTGCTGTTTCGCACATTACACAGCCTTCGAACATAGTTTACGGCAAATTTTTGGAAATGTCAATAGTTTCCCCGAATAAAATATCAACATTGCCGAGAATTATGCGCCACAAACAGGAAACGCGGCCACCCGAGAAGGGTGGCCGCGTCATAAGTCAAGTATTTATCAGCTCTTCGAGCGCTTTGACTGTTTTGCCATAGCCATTAGAGACGCCGGAGTCTCCCCATATGGGGTGGCGTCGACGGCGAGGCTTGCGTCGACGATGGCATTGACTTCTTTTTTTGTCATGCCAGCCGATTTGGCTTCAGCGACGACTTCATGCAGGCGGCTGATAATGCGCCGCCGGCATTCTTCGCCGCACTTGGCTTCGATGTTCTTGTTGACGAACACACCCATGCCGCGGCGCGTGTAGAGAAGTCCCATGACTTCAAGATCCCGGTAAGCCTTGGCGACCGTGTTTGGATTGACACCCAGGCGCTCCGAAAGTTCGCGGACCGAAGGCAGCTGGTCCCCGGGCTTAAGGCGTCCAGAGGCGATGGCGAACTGTACGTGGTTTTCGATTTGCACGTAAACGGCCACGCTGCTGTGAATGTCGATACTTGGGATCATGTGTTTCCTCCTTTTTCTACTTCTAACTGCTAATACAAAATTGCGGCTAACCCGGCGAAGTGTTCTTCCCGGTGTCCGCTCCCACCGCCATCTACGTTTGAACTCAAACCACCCATGCTTTTGTGCAACACGTGCGGGTGTGTATCATAATCCTCAGCGCGATGTTGAATTCGGTGAGGTAGCGCGCATCGGAATGCGCATGGTACAAGTACGAAGTGGTTTAAACGGGACCTTGCACTTTCAACTCGAAATAATCAGTTAAGTTGCGGCTAGTGTACATGAACTATGGGTCAAATATCAAGCGGATTGTGCCGCAGTTGAAGGGAGTCGGTCTCACTTGTTTAACAGCGGGTTGGTCAGGTATTACAAGTCAAGTTTGTTCAGCCGTATCAGACACAGGAGTGTTTTCGTGAAGAAGAGTTTTCTTTTTTTGACCGTGTTGGTCTTTTGGGCATCGGCTTTTGAGGCCGGCGCCGCCGGCGCCACGGGCAAACTTCAGGTGGACATAACCGATGTTTTGGGAAACCAGTTGCCGAGCCGCGTGGTTCTCAAGGACGGTCATACAAGCGCGCTGACACTGGAAATCCCGAAAGGCGAGCATAAGGCAGAGGTTCCGGCCGGTGAGTATAAGGCGTATGTCTACGTTTACGTGCTGGGCGTGCCGGTGCTTGTAGATGTGAAGAATGCGAAAGTCCGGCCGGGCGCAACAGAGTTTGTTCTGGTGAACTTGCTTGAGGGCAGCGGCCAGCGCCCGTTGTTCGCTTTTGATCGGGACTGCGATTTTGCGTTGGACAAAGTGGAAATAGCCGAAGGTACGGATCCCGCGGATGCGGCGAGCATTCCGGGTAAAGTCACTTTGCCTGTTGACGACCGGGTTTTTTCGAAAAAGGCGCGGTGGTACCGGGGCGAGCTTCATTGCCATTCTTCTTACGGGATGGGCAAGGAATCGACGGCCGGCCTTGTGAAACGGGCGGAAAAGCTCGACCTGGACTTTTTGGCCATAACGGACCGGAACACGATGGCGGCCTGCCAGGATCCGGGTTATAAGTCGGATTCGGTGGCTCTGATTCCGGCGATGGAATGGGGCAGCGACGAGCGCGGGGTGGCGTTGTTGTACGGCCCGCGGACGTTTCCGGAGTTTGTCGACAGTATGGCTCAGGCGCAGGCGCTGGTGGACTTGATCCAGGCGCAGGGGGGGTTTTTCGCGGCAGGCAACCCGTGTTTTCCTGGGAAACCGTGGCAGTGGGGGCTATCGTATTTGAACGGCATCGAAGTGTGGTGCCGCGACTGGTCGTCGGTCCCGCCGATGTCGTTCGATGAGCTAAGCGAAGATCTGGGTGAGCGCAAGGAAGGCAAGCTTGTACATTCGATAGCCTTCGCAGCGGCTTCGGCCGTAATTCGGGGCCAACCCAACCAGCTTTCGGCAAACGGTCAGGCCTGCGTGTTCTACGATGCCGAGCTTGTGCGCGGGTTGAAAGCGGCGGCGATTGGGGGCAGCGGGAGCGCGAGCCCGGACGTTCCTCTGGCTTCGCCGGTCACCTATGTGTATGCGATGGAAAAATCGGTTAGGGGCATCTTGGACGGGATGCGCCGCGGCCGCACTTACATTTCCTCGGGGTTGGACGGGCCGCGGATGCGGTTCGCCGCGGACATTCTCAGCGACGACAAAATGGACGTCGGGCTGGGGGGGATCATTCCGATCGGCGTGCCCACGACGTTCGAGGTGGCCGTCGACGATGCCAAGGGCAAGGAGATTCAGATCCTGTACAACGGCCGCCCGCTCATCTCGAAGGAAATCGAGAGCAATGGATTTGTTTTGCGGTTTGAAGACACGCCCATCGCGTACGCCGTATACCGGGCGCGCGTGATCGGAAAACCCGAGCACGTGAGGTTCGGCAACGTCGAGGTTTACGCCATGACCAGCCCCATCTATGCCGATGACGTGAACGTCGATGACCCGAAGATCAAGCAAATCAAAGAACAGACCAAACAGAAGCTGATGGAGCCCGGCCCGGAAATCCAGCTTCCTTCAACCCCCGGTCCCGGAGAAATTAAACCGAAGTGGAAGTTTTAGAATCTGAGGCCAAAAGAGACGCAAAGTCTTGAGCCTCTTTCAGGAGACCTAGCCTTGTTGCCTTCGGGCACGCCGGCCCAGCAAGAGTAATGACGCAGCGAGAACGGCCACGGCCGCGGTGGCGCCTATCAGCCACGGCATCAGCCGATCCGCTTGCCGCGTGTTCCCTGGCGTACTCGTGTTTTTCAGGTCCTGCGCGCGGGCGGTTAAGCTAAAACATATTCTGGTTAATTGAAGGCCAATTGGCGGGAAAGCGCTGACGAGTTAAGAGTGTTTTCAGCAGACACGCCCATTCCAACCGCTCAGCAGACTGGTTCCTGGGGGACGGCGGCCATTCGGCCGCGGAGGTCGGCGATGACGTTGTCGAGGATCTGGTCGAGCGAGGTCTTTGGCGCATAGTTGATTGCTGCTTTTATTTTATCGAGGCTTGGGGCACGGTGGCGCATGTCTTCGTAACCGGGCCCGTAGACCTGGTCGTAGGGGATGTACGAGATTTTGGAGGAACTGCCGGCGCGTTCGATGACGCGGCTGGCCAGCTCTTGCATGGACACGCTTTCGGTGGTGCCGATGTTGAACACTTCGCCGCACAGGTCGGGCCGGGCCATGAGGGCTTTAAGCGCAGGCACGACGTCGCCCACGTAGGCAAAACACCGGGTTTGTTTGCCGTCGCCGTACACGGTAAGCGGTTCGTTGCGCAGCGCCTGGCTGACAAACCTGGGGATGACCATGCCGTAGCGGCCGGTTTGGCGGGGGCCGACGGTGTTGAACAGCCGGACGATGGTGACGGGGTGGCGTTTTTCGTACCAGTAGGCCAGGGCGAGGAATTCGTCGATGGCTTTCGAGGCGGAATAACACCAGCGGGTGCGGGTGGTCGGGCCGATGACGGCATCGTCGCCTTCGTGGAAAATTTTGCGCATGCCTTTGCCGTATACCTCGCTGGTCGAGGTGATCAGGAGGTTGCGCCGGTAGCGGCAGGTTTCTTCGAGCACTGTTTCGGTGCCGCGGATGTTGTTGACGATCGTGCGGATAGGCTCGTTCACGACGAGTTGGACGCCCACGGTCGCGGCGAGATGGTACACGACGTCGACCTCGCGCACGAGATCGCGCACGATCGGCTGGTTCAACGTGGAATCGATCACGCAGGTCAGGCCTTTGATGTGCTCGATATTTTCGAACCGCCCCGTGCTCAGGTCGTCGAGCACGAACACCTGGTCGCCCTGCGCCACCAGCGCCTCGCACAGATGTGAACCAATAAACCCCGCACCGCCCGTCACAAGCGCTTTCATACTGTTTCAGCTCCGGTTGAAAAGGTAACTGCCTCGAACAGGAAAAGTATAGGGGCTTTCGGGCAGAGGTTCAAACGGGGGTGTGAGAGATGGGACGATTGGAGTAATTGGAACGATTGAGACGGGTGGGGCAGCCGGCCACGCGGTCGCGCGGGAGCGCTCCCTCCACCACAATGCGCGAGCGCCCCCTCCACCATGGCGCGGCAGCGCGATCTTGTCGAGTTGAAGACCTATTCGGTGTCGAGGTTGTATTTTTGGAGGCGGTAGCGGAATGAGCGGGGGCTGAGGCCGAGGAGTTCGGCGGCTTTTTTCTGGGAGAATTTTCCGCGGTGGAGGGCCTGCTTGATGAGGTTGACTTCGAGGTCGGAAATGACGCATTCGAGGTCGAGTCCGCCGGGGGGAAGGCTGGAGATGCCGGGGTGCGGTTCGGCAACGAAGTTGGCGATATGGGGAGGCAGGTCGTGAAGGTCGACGACGCTTCCGTTGCACAGTGCGACCGCCCGCTCGAGGACATTTTCCAGCTCGCGGACGTTCCCGGCCCAAGTGAACGCGGCGAGGCCGTCGAGGGCTTCCTGGGTGAGGGTGAGATGGTTCATGCCCATGCGTTGGGCGTGGCTGTTGACGAAATGGCGCGCGAGCAGGGGGATATCTTCTACTCGTTCGCGTAGCGGCGGCACGATGATGGGGATGACGTTAAGCCGGTAGTAGAGGTCTTTTCGGAAGGTTGATTCTTCGACCATTTTTTCGAGGTCGCGGTTGGTGGCGCTGATGATGCGAATATTGACCGAAATCTCTCCGGTTCCGCCGATCGGCATGACGCTGTTATTATCGAGCACGCGCAACAGCTTTACCTGCAGCGCCATGGGCATCTCGCCGATCTCGTCGAGGAACAGGGTGCCGCCATCGGCCACAACCATGAGGCCTTCTTTGTCTTCGACGGCACCCGTAAAGGCGCCTTTTTTATGGCCGAACAGCTCGCTTTCGAGCAGGTTTTCGGGGATGCCGCCGCAGTTGATGGCCACGAACGGTTTGTCGGCGCGGTCGCTGAGCTGGTGTATGGCGCGGGCGACGAGTTCTTTTCCGGTACCGCTTTCGCCGTGTATGGCGACGGTGCTGGGGAGGCCGGCGACGCGGCGGATCATCTCCATGACTTTGTGGATGGCGGGGCTTTTTCCGATAATGTTCTCGATTTTTCCGCGTGTGGCCTGGTCCTTGCGCAAGGCGACGTTTTCGCGCAGGAGGTTTCGCTGATCGATGGCGCGCTTAACGATTAGGCGCATCTCGTCGTTGGTGAACGGCTTCATGATGTAATCGGCTGCGCCGCGTTTCATGGCCTCGATAGCGGTTTCCACCGAAGCGTGGGCCGTGATCATGATGGCCGGAACCGCCGGCACATTCTCGTGCATCCAGGAAAGCAGCTCCATTCCGGCGGTGCGGTTAGCGCCCATTCTAAGGTCGGTAACCACCACGTCGAACGGTTTTTCGCGCAGCAGCTTTTGTGCGGCTTCGACCGTTCCGGAGCTCGAAACTTCGTACCCGGCGTTGGTGAGGATGATTTCCAGCAGCTCGCGCATGCTGGCTTCGTCGTCAACCACGAGAATCCGGTGTCGCGATGGCATAAACTACTCCTTCCCCTGGGCGGCCGCCTGGTTGGACAATATGTGGCCGATCGGGAGGCGCACGGTCACCGATGCGCCGCCGCCTTCGCGCGAACCGACTCGTATGGTCCCGTCGTGGGCCGTCACGATGCGCAGGCAAATGGCCAGTCCCATCCCGACGCCTTTCTCCCTTTCGGTATAGAACGGCTCGAAGATTTTGGCAGTTTTATCGGGGTCTATTCCGGGCCCTTCGTCGTCAAAATTGATTTCATATGTGTTTCCGCTCGGCGCCAGGCGAATTCGGAATGTGCCACGGCCGCCCATAGCCTGTACGCCGTTTTCACATAAATTCACAAACACCCGTTTAATCTGCGACCGGTCGCCCGACACGACACATTGCCCGTCAGGCAGTTCGGTTACGACATTCAACCGGCCCGGTCCGCCGTGTTCGCGCGCGATCAGGTCTTTTACTTCGAGAGCCAGTTGGCGCAGGTCGAATACTTCGCGTTTGAGCGTAGGGTTTCGCGCGAAGTTCAAAAACCCGGTCACGATTTCGTTGAGGTGGTCCGATTCTCTTATGGCTATCGCCGAGAGGCGCTGCACGAGTTGCGCCGACTGCATGTTTGCGGGGAGTTCATCGAGGGCGCCGCGGATAGCGGCAACGGGATTTCGGATCTCGTGTGCCAATCCGGCGGCCAGCTCGCCCACGGCGGCGAGCCGGTCCTGGCTTTGCAGTTCCTGGCGCATGCTGGCCATCTCGGTAAGATCGCTGAACGAGGCGATGACGCCGCCGAGGCCGTCAGCGTGTTCGGCAATCTGGCTCGTTGTGAGTCCGAGCAATTTTGTCTTGTTGTGGCCGGCCTTTACCTGGAATTCGTAACTAATAAAATCGCGGCCCAGGCGCAATGCCGTCATCACGGGACATTCTCCTCCGGAGACGGGGCTGAGCACTTCCTGCACGGGCTTGCCCACCAGCGAACCATTGGGCATCCCGAGGATTTCGTGGCCCATCTTGTTGAGTACGGTGACGATGCCGTGGCGATCGGTCATCAAGAATCCGCTGTTCATGTTGTCGAGAATTCGACGCTGAAACTGTTCCATCCGGTTGACCCGCTGATTCCAATAGCCGCTGACAAACGCGGTGAGGTAAAAGGCCAGACCCTGAATCAAAAATCGGTACCATAGTTCGATCCATTGGTTGGTCGTACTTGGTACAGGGGGCGGGGGCATGGCCGCCTGGAGCAAGATGAATACGGACGCGAGCGTCGCAAACAGAAAACCCTGAGCTAGGCCCAACAGCAGGCCCGCTTCGAGGATCACAACGACCATGAGAAAGGCGAAGAAGCTGCGAATGCCGCCGGTGAAGCTTATCGTGGCCGCAACGACACCGAAATCCACCAGCACCTGCGTCCAGACGAGAAGGGGGTGAATTTGTTTCAAGCGCCTTAGCGAGACCAGGCAAAGGATGCTTGTAGCGGCGGCAAAACTGAACAGGGCGAACAGAAGGAGTCCCACACCCTGGTAGGCGCCGAGCCAGTAGATGCCCGCACCGGCGAGTCCGAGCACCACCACCCGCGCCAACCCCGCCACGTAAAGCCACGTCCGCGGTCCCTCGTAGAGCAGGGGCCGTAACCGTTGGGTTTTCGCCGGCTTCACTGCCCTTTTTCCATCAGGCGCATCAGGCCCTCGGGATTTCCGCTGCGTTTGAGTGCCATTTCCGCCGAGATTACGCCGCGCCGCGTCAGCCGGTAGAGCGACTGGTTCATGGTCATCATGCCTTCGCCGGTGCCGATTTCGATCATCGAGGGAATTTGCTCGAGTTTTTCGGAGCGGACCAGCGCCCGGATCGCCGGGTTGGGCAACATGATTTCCAAGGCGAGGCAGCGCCCGCTCCCGTCGGCCCTCGGCAATAGCTGTTGCACCACCACCCCTTCCAGAACGAACGACAACTGAGTGCGAACCTGGTCCTGCTGGGTGGAGGGAAATACATCGACGATACGGTTGATGGTCTGCAGGGCGTCGTTGGTGTGTAGCGTGGCAAAGACGAGATGGCCGGTTTCGGCAACGGTCAGGGCGGCCTGTATGGTTTCGGTATCGCGCATCTCGCCGATAAGAATCACGTCGGGGTCCTGCCGCAACACGCGCTTTAGCGAGGCGGCGAACGACTTGGTGTCGGAATTTAATTCGCGCTGGTTGATGATCGACTTGTTGTGGTGGTGGAGAAACTCGATGGGATCTTCGATGGTGATGATATGCACGCTGCGTTCGCGGTTCACGCGGTCGATGATGGAAGCGAGCGTTGTCGATTTGCCGCTGCCGGTGGGGCCGCAAACCAGCACCAGGCCGAGCGGCCGATAGGCGAAATCCGCCACCGAACGCGGAAGTCCCAGCTCTTCAAAAGACAGAATAGTGAATGGAATTGCGCGGAACGCGCCCACCACCGAACCGCGGTCGCGGTACACGTTCAACCGGAACCGGCTCAACCCGTCGATGCCGAACGACAGGTCGCATTCCTTTTCTTTTTCGAACTCCGCCACCTGCTCTTCGTTCATCACGCTGTAGATGAGTTCCTGCGAGATTTCCGGCCGCAGCGGCTCGTAACCGTGCAGTGCCACAAGCTCGCCGTGAAGCCGGATCATTGGCGGCGAGCCCACCACGATATGCAGGTCGCTGGCGCCTTCCTCGATGGTTTTTGTCAGCAGTTCTTTGATGCTGAGGTCCATATTTTTTCCCCTCTTCCGGGTCCGCACCCCATGCGGCCCCGGCTACCAGGCGGTGTCAATCCGCCGTTGTATGCTCCAAAACCTGCTCGATGGTCGTTATGCCGCGAGCGGCTTTTGACAAAGCGTTTTGCCTCAAGGTTCTCATGCCGGCCTCCACGGCGGCGGCCTTAATCTGGTTGCCGGACGCGCGATTCATCACCAGTTCCTGAATGGTGGTGTAGTTGGGCATGGCTTCGATGACGGCAACGCGGCCCTTGTAACCGGTGTTATTGCACTTGCTGCACCCGGTGCCGCGCATGAACTCGGCCGGCCCGCCGTCGTCTTCCGAAGGCAGATACTGAATGCGTTCGAGCACGTCTTGCGGCACGCGAACGGGTTCTTTACAGTGCGGACAGACTTTCTTGAGCAGGCGCTGGGCCGCGGCAAGCGCAACCGAGGACTGCACCAGGAACGGCTCGACGCCCATGTCCATCAGGCGCGGAAACACGCCGGACGCGTCGTTGGTGTGCAAAGTGCTCAACACCAGGTGGCCGGTCAACGCCGCCTTGACGGCAACGTCGGCGGTTTCGTGGTCGCGGATCTCGCCGACCATCACGATATCGGGGTCCTGACGAAGGATCTGGCGGAGGGCCTCGGCGAAGGTCAGCCCGATCGAGGCGTGTACCTGCACTTGGTTTACCCCGAATAATTCGTACTCGATGGGGTCTTCGACGGTGACGATGTTGCGGTCAATGTTGTTGAGCCGGTGCAGCGCGCTGTAGAGGGTGGTGGTTTTACCGCTTCCGGTGGGGCCCGTCATGAGGATCATGCCGTGGGGCAGTTTCAGGGCTTCCTGGAATGCGGCCGTGGGCTGTTTCTCAAAGCCGAGTTTGTCGAGATCGAGCGAAAGGGTGCTTTTGTCGAGAACGCGCATCACGACTTTTTCGCCGTACTTGCAGGGCAGGTATGCCACGCGGAAGTCGATGTCGCGGTTATGGTACCTGATGCGGAAGCGTCCGTCCTGTGGCAGCCGGTGCTCGTCGATTCGGCACCCGCTAAGGATTTTCAGGCGCGCGATCATGTTCGATTGCAGGTTTTTGGGCGGGCCTTTGGCTTCGCGGAGTGACCCGTCGACGCGGTAACGGAGGCGCACGAGTTTTTCGAACGGTTCGAGATGGATGTCGCTGGCGCCGGATTCGAGCGCGTTGTACAGGACCAGGTTAACCAGCCGTTTGACCGGTTCGTCTTCGGCGCCGCTTTCGAGCTCGGATACGTTGATAATTTCTTCATCGTTTTCGACGACGTTAAGCTCTTCGTTTTTGCCAGGCGCTTTGACGAGCTCGTCGTAGAGGTCCTGCGCTTTGCCGCCGCCGTAGTTTTTCTCGATGGCAGCGAGGATTTCGGATTCGACCGCCACGACGGGTTCGATGTCGTAGCTGGTGAGCATGTGCAAGTCGTCGAGCGCCATGATGTTGAGCGGATTGGACATGGCCAGGGTGAGGACGTCGCCGGTGATCGAAATGGGCAGCATGATGTGCTGGCGGGCAAGAGTCTCGGGGACTTCCGCCAGGACTTCCTTGGGAATGTTGTAGTTGGCCACGCGGATGTGGGGGATGCCGAGTTGCTCGCTCAGCGTGACAACCAGATCTTCCTCGCCGATGCACCCGCGCTCGACCAGGATGCGCGGCAAAGTCTGGCCGGTCGCCCGCTGAACGCCGATGCACTCGCGCAACTGCTCTTCAGTGACCAGCCCCTGCTCGAGGAGCATGTCCGGCAACCGCCGTTTCGAAATTTTTGGCGCCACGTTTTACCTCCTCCTGGTTTGCGTATGTCCGCAGGTCTATGCGGCTTCGTCGAATCCGAGATGGCTGAGGATTTCCCCCGCAAGCTCGCACGACACGTCCTTTTTTTCTAGTTCGGCAAACGCCTGAATCTTGCGCAATGCGCCCAGCATCTTGCGGATATCCGTCGACACCCTCATGGCTATCAGCGAAAGCACTTCATCGTCTACGGCCGTGCCGGATTTTGCGGCGCGCTGCAAAATAGCCACGCGCGTTTCAAATTCCGGCGGCTTCAGGTTAACCACGATGCCGCCGGCGAACCGCGAAACCAGCCGCTGTTCCAGCATCCCCAGCCGGTCGGGCGGCTTGTCTCCGGCAATAATAATCTGCCGGCCTTCCTGCTGCAAGACGTTGAAAATGTGGAAAAACTCCTCCTGCGCCTCGACCCGGCCGCCCAGAAACTGGATGTCGTCCAGGATAAGCACGTCCCAATGGCAGTAATTCTCGCGGAACACCTTGACGGCGCCCTCGTTGAGCGCTTCCATCAGGTGGGTCGAAAACCGGCTTGCCGAGACAAACCCGACGCGCGCATTTGGGCTGCCGGCCAGGATTGCGTTGCCGGTGGCGGTTATCAGGTGAGTTTTGCCGAGGCCAACGTCGCCGTACACGAACAGCGGGTTGTAATCCGCGCCGGGATGTTCGGCGACGGCACGGCAGATCTTGTGCGTGAACGCGTTGGCGCTGCCCACGATAAAACCATCGAACGTATATCCTTCCAAAAGGCGATCCGAATCCATCGCCGCGGCGACCCGCTGGTCGGACTCTTCGCGGAATTCGGGGTTTTGCAGCACTTCCATTGCGTTGTGTTTTTGGGCGCCGAACGTATTTACCGAGGCATGACGACGCCGCTTATTGCGTTCCTGGTCGCGGGTCTCGAGGTCGTGCAAGTTTGCCCGGGCCACCGCGGCGGCCTCGTTCTCCCGCAACGCGTCGCGCACCGCGGTGCGCAGGGTGTCGCTCAAATCGTCCGGGGCGGCTTGCGAAGCGGCCGTTGTGGCGCCGAGCTGTTTTACGAGAGGGCTCAGCGCTTCCTGCAACGCGCCCGTGATCCCGTCGCGCAAGCTGGCAACGAGATTCTGCGCGTCAACTGTAGCCGGCGCGGATTCTTGCCGTGAAACCGATGTCTTCTCGGGGGCTTGTTTTGTGGGTTCGGGTGGTTCGGGCGCGGCCCCTTCGGCGCTTGCCGATTTTATCACCTCGGATACGGCCTCGTTCATGGCCGCCTGCAGGGCCGGATCTTCGGGGGGTGGCGCCGGCTTGGGGGCGGCGGCGGGTTTTGAGGCAGGCGGTTTGGCCGCCGGGGCCGGGCCCCTCAGATGGTCATACGCGCCGGTCTTGGCCGATTTGGGTTCGTTGAATTCCCGCGACGCGACGGTCTGGAAGTGTTCCCAGTCGCACAGGATGGGCTTTATGCGCAAATCCGGGCAAACCTGGCCGATCTCGGCGAGCGCCTCGTCGTCCAGCGGATTGACCATCGCCACCGTAAGGATCCGGCCAAGTTTGTCAATGGGCAAAACGGTGTAACGGAAACAGATTTCCTTGGGAATCAGCTTAAGTGCTTCTTTATTGATGTCGTAATCAAGCAGGCTGAGATGGGGAATTTTACACTGTCTTACCAGGGAAAGCAGAATATCCGACTGCTTGGCAAACCCTTTCTCGACCAGGATCTGGCCGATAAACCCGCCTTTTTTCTCCTGTTCGGCCAGGGCTTCCTCGAGCGCAAGGTCGTTAATCAGGCCTTCGCCGATGAGAATCTCGCCCAGCCGCTTGGACGGCGTCTCTCCGGAACGGCGTGTTGGCGCCGATTCGGCCCCCGTCTTCGCGGAGTCGGGCCTATTAGGGCCCCCGCTATCTTTATGAAACCCCAGCATTTACGCGTCCCAGACAGGCTTTTTGTGCCGGAAAGGCCCCGGCGCCTGTTCTTTCAGTGTTCGATAGTCTAGCACCTGCGGGCTAAGTCGTCAAGTATTTTCCCCAGTCTAAATCATGCAATGACAGTTAGTTGTCGGCATGAATAAGTTCAGTCTATAACAGTTTAGCACATGATGGGGAGTTCAGGGAGGCTGGTAATGGGTGCGGGGACGATTGGGAGGATTGGGAGGGGGGGAAGATTGGAAGAATCGCCACCGCCACCGCCACCGCCACCCGGTCGCGCGGGAGCGCGACCCCACCAAGGGCCACCCGGTCGCGCGGGAGCGCGTTCTCAGCGACGTTTGTGTCAAGAATGCTTCATGAGCTTGTCATGCGCATGACTTCGGCAGAGAGCTCGAGAGGGTTGCCGTCGGGGGTGCACTTGTACTTGTCGAAGTCCGTATAGCCGATGCCTCTGAGAAAATCTTCGTCTATCAGGCACTGGCCGTTGGTTTCTGCGGGGCGCTGAAGGATCTCGTAGGTGGCATCGGCAACGATATCAGGTTTGCGCCACATATCGGGCGTGCCCATCTGGAAGTTGATAGAAGCGGCGGTTTCTATAATCGTTCTGGGCCAGAGGGCGGTGGCGGCGATACCGGTGCCTGCGAGCTCCTGGGAGAGGCCGATGGCCGTCATGGTCATGCCGTACTTGCTGATCATGTAGGCGATATGTCCGTGCAGGATGGAGAGGTCGACGGGCGGCGACATGAAGATGACGTGGCCGCTGCCCTGTTTGCGCATGGTGGGCAGGAAGGCGGAAGTCACGGCGAATGCCCCGCGCACGTTCACGGTCATCAGGAGATCAAACCGTTTCATCGGGGTCTGCTCCACCGTGCGCCACCACAATGCCCCGGCATTGTTGATGACGGCGTCGATTCGGCCAAATTTTTCGAGACTGGCGGCGACGGCCTTGTCGATGCTGTCCTGTTCGACGAGGTTGCAATAGACGGGCAACGCTTCGGCGCCGAGCGCGCGCATTTCTCCGGCGGCGGATTCGAGGGTGCCGGGCAGTTTCGGGTGCGGCTCGACCGACCGGCCCGCCACGACGATGTTGTATCCTTCCCGTGCCAGCTTCAGGCCGCATGCCTTGCCGATTCCGCGCGTTGCACCGGTGATAAAAGCTACTTTCTTCATAGATTCCTCCACGGAGGGATGCCGGACAGGATCTTATCGGGGCGCGGTGTCACAGGTCGCCGTGAAACCGCTGAGAAAAGTCTTCCGGCATGCCAATTTCGTCTTCCCTTCCTTCAATACCGTTCAGCCAGCGCCGCTGCCGTTCGATAAAACGATCCACCTCCGCCAACTGCTGTTCGTTCAGAATCTTACTCAGCCGTTCGCGGCTATTCTGTAGCACCAGCATCTTTTGCTGGATATAAGGTATGAAGACAGATTCATCCTCCAACTCTGCCGCATCCTGTGCCAGTTGTTCCTCCACGAGCACGTCCAGCAATATTGATCGAACTTCGCCCGTCATACCGGTCGCGTTCATGGCCAGATCCATGTCAAAGTCTTTGCGTGCATACCGCTCATCGTACGTTGCTTCGTATTCCTCAAAAATTGCCATGCCGGTCGGACTTAATACGGTGCTTAATTGCTTGCGCAGGTCGGCGTCCGCTTTTTCCTGTTGTTCCAACATCTCAGCCGTGCGTTCCACAAAGTCCTCTTCGTTCAGTTCACTCATGTCTACAATGTTTAAAATGTCCGGCATGTTTTGCATGGTGTGTAGCGTGTGGTCGCGCAGGATGCCCCGGACGCGTTCTTCGGCGTCCTCTGGCAAGCCGAGCAGTTCGAACAGGTCGGCGTACTCGCTGTCCACCATGGAAGCGGCACTAGCCTCAGTTGGCTTAAAATCTTCGCCTTGGAACATCTCTAGAAAATCTTGCATGGCTTGTCGCGCGGGATTCGTGTTGTCTTCTTCTGGTACAAGTTGGCTTAAGGCATTAAGCAAAGCCTCCCCGGCATCGGCCGTATCCAAGGCGCCCGAAGCCTTTGGTTTGGCCGGCGCACCCGCCGGGCCGGCCGATTTCTCGGCTTGTTTGGCTAGCATTCCCACCTCCTGCTCCAGCAGTTTCGCCTGTTGCGCCGATTCGGCCACTTCCACCTGGAGTTCGTCCACCCTCTGCCGAAGGTTCAGGGCCCATAGCAGCAGCCCGATGGAAACGGCTGTCGTCGCAAATGCAACGACGCTCAGCCCCCATGCCTTACCGCTTCTGTCCATGGAAATACCCCTCTTCTGCTGGACGTCTGACTCGGTCCCATGCCGCACATGAGTGCCAGAGCCCATTCTTTCACGGTCCTCGGTAAAAGTCCAGTTATTGTCTTCTTTTTAACGTTGCCGGTTCGAGAAAACCGGCACGCAGGCATGGTAGGATGGCTTGTAAGGAGGGCTTACAATGCAGCGGATGAACAGGCGCGGATTTTTGCAGCATTCGGCGATGGCGACGGGCGCGGGGCTGGCGGCGACCGGCGCGGCGGAAAGGCCAGCGAACCCGGGAGGCGTGCAACTGCACGTGGTTGAGGGTGCGGTGAACACGGGGGTGCTTGTTAAAAAGGGCGCGGCGCTGCTGTTCGATTGCTGCGACTCGGTTACGCCGGCCAGGCTCGCGGAGTTCGGCGTGCGGAAGGTGGAGATGATCTGCTGCACACAGCACCGGCGGCCGAATACGGCCGGTGCGGGGCAGTTTCAAAAAGCCGGAGCAAAACTGGTGGCGCCGAAACACGAGCGGGAGCTGATCGAGCGGCCGGAAACTTACTGGAACGACTGGAAAAACCGTTGGCACCTGTACCACAGCCAGCCGGGACCGCAGGTTTCGTCGGAGGGCATGCCCGTATCGCGCGGGGTGGGCGAAGGCGACGCTGTCGAGTGGCGCGGAGTCAAAATTCGCGTGCTCGACACGCCGGGTGCGACGGACGGGGCGGTGACCTACCTGGTCGAGAACGCCGGGGAGGTTTTCGCGTTTTGCGGCGATGTCATCTATGGGCCGGGACAGATTTATGAACTGTATTCGCTACAACGCGGATTCGGCGCGGTCGGCGACTACCACGGCTTCCTTGGCAACCGGCGGAAGCTCGTGGCGAGTTTGCGAAAGCTGGCCGAAAGCGGGGCGAATCAACTTGTGCCTTCGCACGGAGTGCCGATACGGGACGTCAAGGGGGCCGCGGAACTCGCGGAGAAACGCTTGGACGCGCTCTGGCGCAACTACACGAGCATCAGTGCGCTCAACCATTATTTCCCCTCGCTTTTCGACGACACCCAGGATGATCCGGCCCGTATGAAGCGGGCCGAGATCGCGCCGCCGCCGGACTGGGTGCGGCGGGTAGCGTTCACGAGCTTCGCCGTGGTGTCGGAAACGGGCGCGGCGTTGCTGATCGATTGCGGGCACGATTCGGTGGTCTCGAAGTTACAGGAGTGGCTAAAGAAAAAGGAAATCAGCGCCGTCGAGGCGTGCTGGGTGACGCATTACCACGACGACCACGTCGACAGCCTGCAGCGGTTCGCCAACATCTTCCCGAAAGCGCCCATCACGTGCGACGGGCGCATGGCGGAGATTATCGAGCATCCGCGCCGCTTTTGCCTGCCATGCATCAGCCCTTGCGGGGCGCCGGTAAGCAAGGCGACACGCGATGGCGAATCGTGGCAGTGGCACGAGTTTAAACTGACGGCGTTTCGCTTCCCGGGCCAGACGCTTTATCACGGCGGGCTGATGGTGGAAGGGCGCGGGGCAAAGGTATTTTTTGCGGGCGATTCGGGCGCGCCCACGGGGTTGGACGATTACTGTGCGGGCAACCGGGTGTTCCTGGGGAAAGGCCGGGGCTCGCGGTACTGTTTGGAGTTATGGCGGCGGCTGAAACCCACGCACATTATCAACGAACACCAGGACCTTTCGTTCTCGTTTTCGCCGGAACAGCTCGATTATATGGACGCGCAGCTCGAGGAGCGCGAGCGGTTGATCCGCGAGCTGTGCCCGTGGCCGGACGCCAACTTTGCAATCGACCCGTGGTGGGCGCGCACGTGGCCGTACGACCAGGAGACGCTGCCGGGGAGCCAAGTCCGGTTCGAGGTACGGTTCACCAACCATGGAATTGATGAGGCGCGCGCCGAAGTCGAGCCGGTTCTGCCCGGCGGGTGGCGCTGGCGGGAAACTTCACCGGTCGAGATAGCGCCGGAAGCCGATGCGGCCGTGTCGCTTTTGCTGGACGTGCCCGAAGACGCGCGGGTTGGCCGCTACACGATTCCCGTCAGAATCACATGGAACGGCAAGTACCTCGGGCAGTACCGGCATGCAGTTGTTGAAATTGCCTGAGAAACGGTAAGGTTCAGAACCAGGCGTTGAGGAACTGGGCCATGGGGCCGTCGTAGGTGGCGCGTTTGATGTTCATCCAGGTGCGTTGATCGCCGACGGCGTAGTAGATGAAAGTTTTTCCCTCAAACTCGACGAGGTCGGGGTCGGATGCGTTTATGCCTTCGTCGAGCCCGCCGGGGGACAGCACGGGGTTCATCGGGCTGAGCTGCCACTCGATGAGGTTTTTCGAGCGGGCGATGTACGTCTCGAAAAACCATCGCGGCGTTCTGTGTTCGAGGTAGAGCAGGTAATAGCAGCCGTCTTCGTGGCGTATGGCGGGGCAGGCGGTGTACCGGTCTTTGCCGAACACGGCATCCGGCGTCTTCGTCCAGTTCATCAGGTCGTCCGACCTTGCGAATTTCACCGTGAAAGCGGGCCAGGCGGGATCGTTGCTCTCGTACGCCATGACATACCCTTCGGGCCCGGCGCACACCGAGCTGTTGAACAGGTGCTCGTCCTCGTTTTGCTTGATGACGATTTTGTTGTTCCAGTTCTTCAGGTCGTTGGACTTGAAGAGGGTGACGTCATTCCAGTTTGCATTTTCGAACCTCGACGCAAAGACGTAGACGGCGTCATCGCCCGCATAGGCGCAGGCCAGGCTGTGGCCTTCGCCAAATTTGGACAGGACGCCGCCCGATTCCGCGTCGCGGATCTCCATCCAGTAGGCGGTCTTGTCGCCGCCGTGGGCGGGCCTAACACATGCCAGCAGCAAAGACCGTCCGCGCCACACGAACGGGGAAACCTCGCACATATCTGCCTGTGTAAGCGTTTCTTCTTTGAGAGCGGGTCGTTTAGAGCCGGCGGCCGTTGCGCCCGTCGAGAAATCCGCGATGCGGTCGAACACGCCGGCCGGCCAGTGGCCGAGGCGCAGCATGCCTTTCGGCACGTCCTGGGTGTGCTGGACGTAGGCTTTCACGTCGCCCATGACGCTGCACCCGATATCTTTCGCGGAATCTTTGTCGACACGCACCCCGAACACCTTGTAGCCCATCAGGGTGGAGTCTTTGAAATCGACATGCAGATACTTCCCGTTTTGCACGCTTTGGACGATGCCGTCGGTGGGCGTCCCGGCGGGCTGCGAAAAGTTCAGGGCCACCAGCCGGCACCTGTTTAATTTCACGCGCGTGTACGTGTGGAAGCCGAAGTTGCCGCCTTTGAGCGCGCATTGCGGGCTCACCATGGTGCAGTCTTCAAAAATCACGTCGGGCCGCTCAGGCATGGCGGGGTTTTCGACACGGACGTAGGCGCCCGCGGTGTCGCCCCACCAGTCCAGGGCCCACAGGGTGCACCGCCGGAATGTGATGGGCTCGTCGTACCGTGACAGGCAATTGCCCACACCGCCGCCGAATGCGCGGCCGATGCCGGTACAATCCTCGACGATGATCGTGAAGGGTTCGACGCGGTTGGTGGTGTCCCAGAACAGCCCGCCGTCACCGCCGGTCGCATACAAGTTGCGCAGGATCCAGCGGTCCCATACAATGGCCGAGAACGTGGGGGCGGTGTGTTCTTTCGACCAGCCTTTCTTGTAAGACCGGATGTTGCCCCACCAGTCGTAGCTTTTCATGCCCTTGGCCGGATCGCCGGAATCCAGAATGACGCGGCCAGCCGTGCCGCAGCCGTACCGGCCGTCGACGTCGCCGATCAGGAGGTTGTACGCGCCTTCGGCGCCGGGGTGCGCCACGGACAGGTTCGCCTCCATGTAGGTGTCCGGCCGCACGATGACGCGGTGGCCGCCCTGTGCGTCGGGCACGGCGTCCAGCGCTTGCTGAACGGTGTGGAAGGCGGTAGCCCAGGAAAGGCCATCGGAGTTGTCGCCGAGTTTGGAGACATAGAACGTGGCGCCGTTACGGCCGGCGTTTTCGGCCGCACCGTTGCGGCCGGCGTTTTCGGCCGCACCGTTGCGGCCGGCGTAGTCGGCCGCGCCGGGATCCCACACCGCGCCCCAGCAGGCGCAGGAAAACAACATGCCGATCAAAACCGCGGAACCTGTCCGTCTCATCGTGCCAGACCTCCGTTTGCGGCGGCTTGCGCCGCTTTAGCGATCGGTATAGTAACAAATGGCCCGCGTAACGGGACCATTGGGACGATAGGGACAACTGGAAGACGGACTGACTGCAATGCCGGTAGACGGCTCGCGCGGGAGCGCTCGCCCCACCAAGTGGGCTGAATTCTAGTACTAGTTGAAGTCGAGTTCGTAGTAGTAGACGTCTTCTTTGAGTTGGCTTCGTACGGTGCAGCCGCTTTTCTGGAAGACGTTTTGCATGGCCTTGTTGTCGCGGAGCACTTCAGCGGTAAACCCGGCAATGCCGTTTCGTTTGGCGATGGTGATCAGATGGCGCAAAAGGAAGCTGCCGATACCGCGGTTCTGCCAGGCGTCATCGACGAGAAAGGCGACTTCGGCGCGGTTGGTGGTTGGGTCGAGGTAGTAGCGGCCGACGGCGAGGATGTCTTCGCCGAACGCCTCGGGTAGCGTGCCGACGATGGCGACTTCGGTGCGGTGATCGACGTACACGAAGTTCTGAACCTGCTCGCGGGAGATCCATTTCATCCGGCTCATGAACCGGTAGAAGAGCGTTTCGGCGCTGACGCCGTAGAATAGGTCGCGGATGCGCGGTTCGTCCGTGGGGTGAATGGGCCGGAAACTTACGAGGGTGCCATCGTCGAGCAAGTAGGAGGTACGCAGCTCCTGCGGTCCGACGACGAACTCGTCGACCTTGGCCATTTCGGGCCGAACGTACTTGGCCTTGACGGCCTCTTTAAGCAGGTGTTCGCGGAATTTCGGGTGGGCGACGCTGATCAGGGCGAGAGCGCGCTCCTGGACGCTCTTACCATGCAGATAGGCCGTGCCGAACTCGGTGACGACGTAGTGGACGTCGCCGCGGGTGGTTACGACGCCCGCACCCGGCGTCAGGAACGGCACGATACGCGAAACTTCGCCGTTTTTGGCCGTTGAAGGCAGAGCGATTATGGCCTTGCCATCTTCAGCGCGGGCGGCGCCGCGGTTAAAATCAACCTGGCCGCCGATGCCCGAGTAGAACTTTGTTCCGAGCGAATCGGCGCATACCTGGCCGGTTAAATCGATCTCGAGGGCCACGTTCACGGCCACCATTTTGTGCTGGCGGCTGATAACGAAGGGGTCGTTGACGTACTCGGTGGGATGGAATGCGAACATGGGGTTGTTGTCGATATAATCGTAGAGCTTTTGCGTTCCCATGCAGAAGCTGGCTACGACTTTGCCCTTGTCCACTGATTTTAGCGTGCCGTCGACGACGCCGGACTCGATCAGGTCGACCAGCGCGTCGGTGAACATTTCGGTGTGAATGCCCAGGTGCTTTTTGCCCTTCAGGCTCTCGAGCACGGCATGCGGCACGCGGCCTATTCCCAGTTCGACAGTCGACCCGTCCTCGACCAGCGCGGCGACGTACTCGCCGATGCGGCCGGTCACCTCGGTGATTTCCGCCCACTGGACTTCGATCAGCGGATAATCCACGGGAACGAGGAAATCGATATCGTGAACGTGGATGTAGCTGTCGCCGAGCGTCCTGGGCATCTGGGGATTGACTTCGGCAATGACGAACGTCGAGTTTGCGGCAGCGCTTTTTACGATGTCGACGCTGATCCCGAAACTGCACCGGCCGCGCTCGTCCGGCGGCGACACCTGGATGAGCGACGCGTCGATGGGCAACTGGCCCGTCGTAAACAGCCGTGGGATTTCCGACAAGAAAATCGGGGTGTAATCGCCCATGCCCTCCTGAATAACGCTACGGACGTTCTCGGCGATGAAGAAGCTGTTGACCACGAAATTCTGGCTCAGTTCCTTCTCGGCGTAGGGGGCTTCGCCCAGCGTAAGCAGATGCACGATCTGAACGTCGGCCAATTGGCTCGAGCGCGCGGCGAGCGCCTTGACGAGTTCGCGCGGCTGCGCGCAACCCGTGCCGATGAAAACCCGCTGGCCGGGTTTAACATGTTTCAGGGCTTCCTTCGCCGTGGCCAGCTGGTCGGCGTAACGTTTCTGCCATTGGGCGTCGTAGCTGATTTCTTTGTCACTCATGATGCTTTTCTACTCCCGACAAAATCATCCGTGCGTCGGCCACTACCGGCTCTGTACCAACTGGACCTACCATAAACGGGTTAATGTCCAATTCGGCTATCTGCGGGAAGTCCGTAACGAGCTGGCTGATGCGCTGCAGGCCGCTGGCGATCGACGTAATATCGACGGCGGCCTGGCCGCGCGCGCCTTTCAGCAGCGCGTACGACCGCGTGCCAAGCAGCATCTGCATCGCCTCATCGGCGGTGATCGGCGCAAGGTGGAACGTCACATCTTTCATAACTTCGACAAAAATGCCGCCCAGCCCGAACATGAGCATTGGCCCGAACTGCGGGTCCCGGCTCATGCCGATGATGATCTCTCGGCCCTTGCTCGCCATCTTTTCCACGTACGCGCCATCGATCTGGGCGTCGGGCGCGCGTTTCGTGATCCGGAGCATCATCAGGTCGAACGCGTCGCGCACCTGTTGCGCGTTGGACAAATTGAGCCTTACGCCGCCGAGATCGGATTTGTGCAGGATGTCCGGCGACGAAATCTTCATGGCAACCGGGTAGCCGACGTGCTCGGCAATGGAGACCGCCTCGTCGGCGGTTGCCGCAAGCCGGCCTTCAGGTACGTCAAAATCATAGGCGGCGAGTATTTCTTTCGCCTCGACCTCGCCCACTTCCGGCCGGCCCGACCGCTCGTGGCGCGCAATCACGCGCTCGACGCGCCGCCGGTTCACGGCAAAACGCGTCACCACCCGCGGCGGGCGGCGCTGCCAGGCCGAATAGGTGCACATGGCGCTCAACGCGGCAACGGCCCGGTCGGGCGAGGGGTAGTCCGGGATATTGAGCTTGCAGAGTTCGCGGCGGGCCTCGACGACGTCGTGGCCGCCCATGAAAGTGGCCAAAACGGGTTTGCTATCCTTGATGTGTTGTGCAATGGCTTGCGCGGTTCCGACGGCGTCCGTCATCGCCTGCGGCGTGAGAATTACAACCACGGCATCGATATTATCGGCCCCCTGTGCCACTTCCAGCGCCAGGCCGTACCGTTCGGGGTCGGCGTCGCCGAGCACGTCGATGGGATTGCCCACGCTGGCGGCCGGCGGCAGCTTGCTTTTCAGTTCGTTGGCCAGTTCTTCCGGCAGCGGCTGAATCTCGAGGCCGGCGTTTTCCGCGGCGTCGGCGGCCATGATGCCGGGGCCGCCGGCGTTGGTGATGATGGCCACGCGGTTGCCCGACGGCACGGGCTGCATCGAAAACGCCATGGCCGAATCGAACAGGCTCTCGAAGTTCTCCGCGCGAATCACGCCGGCGCGCCTGAACGCCGCGCCATACGCGATGTCGGCCCCCGCCAGGCTGCCGGTGTGAGAGGACGCTGCTTTAACGCCCGCCACCGAAGTGCCGACTTTCAAAACCACCACCGGCTTCCGGGACGCGGCCGCTTCCGCCGCTTTCAAGAACTCGTCGCCCTGCGTGATGCTCTCGAGGTAACAGGCGATCACCTTGGTTTGCTCGTCGGCGGAGAGCACGGAGAGGAAATCGGTTTCGTCGAGGTCGGCCTTGTTGCCGATGCTGAGCAATTTGGCGAGGCCCACGCCGCGGCCGGCGGCCCAGTCCAGGATGGCCGTGCACAACGCGCCCGACTGGGAAACCACGCTGATGCCGCCCTGACCGGGCATCTGGCTGGCAAAGGAGGCGTTCAAGTTGTGCTCGGTGTTGATCATGCCGAGACAGTTCGGGCCGAGCATTCGGACGCCCGCCGACTTGCATACGGCCGTGATTTCTTTTTCGAGTTCCGCGCCTTCCTCGCCCGTTTCCTTGAACCCGGCCGTGATGACGATTACGGCTTTCGCCTGCGCCGCTATGGAACTCTCGATGGCCGTTTTCACGTGCTTGTTCGGAACGGCTATCACGCTGAGATCGATCGTGCCCTTGTACAACTTCAGGTCTTTGTACAGCGTCTTGCCGAGTACTTCTCCGCCGGAAGGATTGACCGGAACAATCTCGCCTTCAAAACCCGCGTTGACCAGGTTGTCAAGAATTTCGTAGCCCACTTTGCCCGGCGTACGGGAAGCACCGATTACGGCAACGGCTTTCGGATACAAAAAAGCATCAAGCATGAGCGACACCTACGTAGTTGCCCTTAAAGAAGGATAGAACCAAGCGATTATAACACCGGCCCGAAAAACACTGCAAACAATGGTGCTGAAAACACGACAACGTCATGCAGAAAAGGGAACAATAAGTAGTCAACTCCACCTGTCAGTTAAACAGGCACATGGCGCTTGTCAGTCCTCGGCGGCTCGCGCGGGAGCGCTCGGCCCACCGGCACAATGGCATAGAGAAACGTTGCTTCAACCGCGAGGTTTTGACAAGATACGGAAATGATGGCGGGGGATAACTCTGGAAAAGTGAACACGAAGCGGGCAATGCGCGGGATGTTGGCCGCCGCGGTGGCATTGCTGGTGCTGGCGGTTTTTCCGCTTACGCCGGAGCCTGCGGGCGATATAAAGCTTCTGCTGTTGCCCGTGTTCGCGTTGGCGCTTGCGTGTTTGTTGGCGTGGGACGCGCTAAAGATGCACAGCTTACCGCGGGCGGGGCTGCTGTTTCCGTTGATAGCCGGCTTCGTGGTAGTGAACGCGGCAGCGGGCATCCTATCCGAACATCCGGCCAACAGTTTTCAGGAAACCGGGCGGTTGTTCGCCTATTTTGTCTTTTTTGTTGCAGCCTCCCGCGCGTACACGGAACTTCGCCAGGTAAAGCGGCTGTTTCTGGTCATTTGCCTTGTGGTGGGCCTGGCATCCGTTTACGGTCTTATGCAGCGGCTGGACCTTGACTTCCTGCGCTGGAGTAAACCGACGGCCAACTTGAACCTGCCGGCCACCTTCGGCAACTCGAACTTCGCCGGTCATGCCCTGGTGCTGACGCTGGTACTTGGCGCATATCTCGCCGCGGAACGGTCGCGGCTGGCGTTGGCGGTCCTTCCCCTCCTCGCCGTTCATCTGGTCATGACGCACCACCGCGCGGCCCTGCTCGGTGCAGTGGTAGGCGCGGGTTTTGCCGGCTTTCTTGTAGCGGCGTATCGGATGCCGGCCCGCGGCCGAAAGTGGCTCGCCGCCGGCGTAGTGGCAGCTGCGATAGCCGCAGCGGGCGCGGTTCCCTTACACGGCTTGCCCTTGGACAAATCAATCCTTCTCCGCTACAACTCGTACTTCAGCGCATCCAAAATGATCGCCGCCCATCCTGTGCTCGGATACGGGCCGGGCAACTACATCATCGAGAACACGCCGTTCTGGACGCCGATGGAACAGGCGCATTACGCTCGTAACAACAAGCTGAACGACCACCCCCACTGCGAAGTCTTATATGCGGGCGTGTCGGGCGGTATTCCTGCCGCGGCCTTTTTTCTGGGAATTGCGGTGGCGTCCGTCCTGGGCTCGGCCGCGCTGTTTTGGCGTGCACGGTCAACGGCGGAACGCCGGCTCGGGTTGATGTTTGCGGCTTTTTTTTGCGCGTGGTTTATCGACGGTTTGTTTGGATTCAATTTGATGTGCCCGGCGTCGGGCGCAATTTTTGCCGTGACCGCCGGACTATTCGACCGCGCCACGTCGCCCGGCGTAAAAGACCGGCCGCTGTGGCGCAGACTGATGCTTCCCGCCGCGCTTACGCTGCTGGTGGCGGCCTTTGCCGTTTCGGCGGTAAAGACTTTTGCGGCGGCCATGCTCGTTAACAGCGCCCGCGCCGACGTCAACGCAAGGGCCTATCTCTCCGCCGAAAAGAAACTGGCGAGCGCAGAAAGGCTCAGCCCCACGGACTGGAACATCAGCTACCTGCGGGCGCACAACTTCTTCGCGGCCCGCGGATACGGTGAGGCACGCAAAAGCTTTCAGCGCACACTGGAAAAAAACCCCAATTACCTGCCCGCATTGGTCGACTTGGGTAAGCTGCACATGAACGCCTGCAACCTGACGGGACGCGTGGAAGAAGTAAACGAGGCCGAGGGATGGGCAAAAAAGGCGCTCGAGCTTTGCCCGTCGCACCCGCACGCGTTGGATGTGCTCGGTAGAGCCGCCTTCACCCGCGCAGTAAAGACCGCCGACCCGCAGCGCCGCCTTCATCTGCTCAAAGAAGCCCGGAGGTACTGCAGGCAGGCAATTGCCGCCGGTCACACGCACAAAAGCGATCTGCTCACGCGAATCGGTCAGGCTTATGCCCTCTCCGGCGATGTTGCCGCCGCGGAAGAATCATTTCAGGCCGCTGCGCGTTTCCTGCCGCCAAACACAAACCTCTGGTCGTCGTACCGCCAAGTCGCCGCCAGGACCGGCGACTACGAAGGATACGTTGCCACGCTTAAATCCGCCCTCTATAGAATGAAACGCAGACCGGAAAAATTCGATCCCTTCATTGCCGACGCTGAGGCAAAACTGAACGAAGTAGAAGCCAGAAGAAAGCAAAGCGCCTCGTCAAGCCCGTAGTTCGGAAGCGGACGTGTAAGACCTTATGCCTAGTAAGCACGCATTTCTGCAAAGGCTGCTCGTGCTTCTTATCTAAAAGCGTAGGCCTGCGGCTTGCATGGGCGCCATCGGAAGCACTAAGGTGATCTGTGTCATGAGCCCGCGTGAAAAAACGGGAGGAGGTTTTCAGATGAAAAAGGTTTTTGTGGCAATTGCAGTGGTCGCGACGGGTTTTGCCGCCGGCGCTGAATTTTCTTTTAAAGAACAGCCCGGCGAGCTGGTGCTGCTGCGCGACGGGAAGCCCTGGCTAAGCACGTTCATCGGCCCGTACGACTCGGCGCGGCGCGAAGAGACCTACAAGCCATTCACGCATATCTACAATTTCGCCGGCACGGAGCCCATCACCAAAGGGGCCGGCGGAAAGTACACCCATCACCGCGGCATGTTCATCGGGTGGAAGAAGACAACCGTCGGCGGGCAGACTTACAACCCGTGGGAATGCCCCAACGCCTACCAGCAGCACGAAGGCTGGATCTCGCGCGAGGCCGGTGCGGAAAAGGCCGTGCAGTCGCAGAACGTCGGCTGGTACGGCAACGACGGCACGGCGCTGGTTAAAGAGGTGCGCACCATCACGGCCGCGCCGGGCAAAGACGGCTTGCGCGTGTTTGATTTCCGGTCCGTCCTGACAACGCCGGACGGCGTCGACAAGGTCGAGCTGCGCGGCGACCCGCAGCACGCCGGAATGCACGTGCGCATGGCCAACGAAGTCGTCGACCACCAGGAAACCACCGAGTACATCATCCCTGAAGGCGCCGAAGAAGAGGTAAACGTCCAGGTTCCCGATGTCTGGTGGGTGTGCTGCTCCACGGTTGTCGACGGCAAACGCTGGTGGGTGCTTCACATGACCCACCCCTCGCTGCCGACCGGCGTGCCGACTTATTCCGTCAGAAAGTACGCCCGCTTCGGCGCATTCTTCGAGCCCGACCTCACCGCCGATAAGCCGCTCGACCTGCGGTTCCGGGTCGTGGTCTCGGAAAAACCCCTCGACCGCCAGGCGTGTGAAAGTTTGTATAAGGCTTATGCGGCGGAGTAGACGCCGCAGCGCTTAGACTTCCTCGGTTTCGCGGGCGGCGGCGACTTCTTCTCGTTCGGCGGCGCTGTAGGCGCCAGTGGCGAGCTGCATGATTTTTTCCTGGGTGGCTTCTTCGCGGGCGAGTTCGCCGGCGAGCCTGCCCTCGTGCATAACGAGAATCCGGTCGCACATGCCGAGCACCTCGGGCAGCTCGCTCGAGATCATCAGGATCGACGCGCCCTGGCGGGCCAATTCGTTCATGAGCTTGTAGATTTCTACTTTCGCGCCGACGTCGATACCGCGGGTGGGCTCGTCGAAAATGAGAACCTGCGACTGGGTGAACAGCCATTTGGCCAGCACAACTTTCTGCTGATTGCCGCCGCTGAGGTTCTGCACGATCTGCTCGATGCTGGGCGTCTTAATCTGAAGCTCCTTGACGTACTTCCGGGCAACGTCGCTCTCCGCCCGCCGGTTGATGAAGATCACCTTCACGAGCGACTTCAGGTTGGCCAGCGTCGAGTTCTCGCGCACCGTCATCCCCAGCACAAGCCCTTGGCCTTTGCGGTCTTCCGTTAGCAATCCGACGCCCCTGGCTATGGCGTCCTGCGGCGATTTGATCACGACGGCCTCCCCCCGGAGGTAAACCTGCCCGCTGTCAATTGGGTCGGCACCGAACACCGCCCGCGCCACTTCCGTCCGGCCAGCGCCCACCAGGCCGGTCAGCCCGACCACCTCACCGGCGCGCACGTTGAACGACACGTCGCGGAATGCCCCGGCGCGCGTCAGCCGCTCGACGCGAAGCAGTTCCTCGCCCGGCTCGAAAACCTCCTTGGGAAACTCGTCCTTAAGTTCCCGGCCCACCATCATCCGAATGATCTTCTCGCGCGTCATGTCTTGGACATCGCTGGTGCCGATGTACTGGCCGTCGCGCATGACGGTGACGCGGTCGCCGATTTCGAAAATCTCCTCGAGCCGGTGTGAAATGTAGATCAGCCCGATGCCCTGCGCCCGCAGCGTCCGGATGAGATCGAACAAGGCTTTCAACTCGTGTTCGGTGAGCGTGGCGGACGGCTCGTCCATCACGATAATCTTCGAGTTAAACGACAGCGCCTTGCCGATCTCGACCATCTGCTGCTGCGCGACGCTGCATTCATTGACGGGCTTGCGCACGTCGAGGTCGACCTTGATCCGGGCCAGAATCTCGCGCGCGTCGCGGTACATTTTTGACCAGTTGATGAACGGGCTTTTGCCCAGCCGCGGCTCGCGGCCCAAAAAGATGTTTTCGGCCACGCTGAGGTAGGGGCTGAGGTTGAACTCCTGGTAAATCATGCTGATGCCGAGCTGTTGGGCGTGGTGGGGCGACTGAACCTTGACCGGCTGGCCGCTGAGAAGGATCTCCCCCGAATCCATCGGCTGCGCGCCCGCCAGGATCTTCATCAGCGTCGATTTACCCGCGCCGTTCTCCCCCACCAGGCAATGGACCTCGCCCGGCCGCAGGTCGAACTGGACGTTGTCCAGCGCCACCACGCCGGGAAACCGCTTCGTGACCGCCCGCATCTCCAGAACAAAGTCGCTCATACACACAACTCCAAAATAAGCCTGGGAGATACTTTACGGTTTCGGAAGGCACTGCGCAAGTCCTGGGATAGGAAAAAAGCGTGGGGAGGAACGGCGTGCGAAGAAAAGGCGTGCGGAGGAACTGCGTGCAAAGGAACTACGTGCGAAGGAACTGCGGGCGAAGGAACTGCGTGCGAAGGAACTACGTGCGAAGGAACTACGTGCGAAGAAAAAGCGGGCGAAGAAAAGGCGGGCGAAGAAACTACGGGCGAAGTAACTACGTGCGAAGGAACTGCGTGCGAAGGAACTACGTGCGAAGAAAAAGCGGGCGAAGTAACTACGTGCGAAGGAACTGCGTGCGAAGGAACTGCGGGCGAAGGAACTGCGGGCGAAGAAAAAGCGGGCGAAGTAACTACGTGCGAAGGAACTGCGGGCGGAGGAAAGGCGGGCGGAGGAAAGGCGGGCGAAGGAACTGCGGGCGGAGGAAAGGCGGGCGAAGGAACTGCGGGCGGAGAAAAGGCGGGCGGGGGAAAGGCGGGCGGAGGAAAGTCGCTGGACTTTCCGCTATTTCTGCTCGAATCCTTCGGCGATATTAGCCATTACGGGAACGGATGCTCGCTGGATTGGCTTCATAAACCAAAACCTCTGCTGAATGCGGGCCGCCTCATATTTAATTTGCCCCTGCACCATTCAACCCGCACGCTGATGCTTCGCACGCTTTACCTTCGCCCGCTTTACCTTCGCACGCCTTTCCTTCGCACGCTTTACCTTCGCACGCTTTTTCTCCGCACGCTTTTCCTTCGCACGCCTTACCTTCGCACGCTTTACCTTCGCACGCTTTTTCTCCGCACGCCTTTTCTTCGCACGCAGTTCCTCCGCACGCCTTTCTAATACGACGCGAGACTTCGTCCCTGCATGTCGTCAAAAATCTCTTCGACATCTTCGGCCTGGTTGGCGTCGGTCGTCTCCACGCCCACCAATATGCCGCCGCGCTCGACACGGTCAGCGGCAAGCTCGGCTTCGTGTTCGGGTATGCCCAAGCCAACGAGCGCGCCTATGACGCCCCCGGCCGCCCCGCCCGCACCAAGGCTTGCCAGAGTCGCAACCAATGGGCCCGCCGCTACGACGCCAACGCCTGACACGGCGAGCGTTCCCACCGCAACCAGCGCGCCGGCCAATGCCCCCAAAACACCGCCGGTTGCCGCGCCCAGCGCCGCGCCCTCCGGCGCTTTAGACCGTGTTTCCACGCTGAAATACTGCCCGCGGGTTTCTTCGCTCATAAGCACGCTGATCATGTCGCGCGAAATCCCCAGCGCCGTAATGCGGTTGACCGCTTTTGCCGCGGTTGACGCGTCGTCAAAAATGGCTGTGACTGTTCTGGCCATTTGTTTGTCTCCGTATGAACGGACTGTTTAGGCCGCACTCCCACTTCGCTTTCTGTAACAACTAAAAGTTCCAAACCATTCAGCGGCGGCAGATTGACGCGTGTAATTGGATGGTGGCGCGGCACTTAAAGCAGGAACCGCCCACGTTGCCGGGCATTTTACGCCGGCCGGAGCGTGTCCCATGCATATAGAAGTTAAAGGCTGGAGGACACGAGTTTGTACTTAGTTGTACTGTTGCTAGTTTCGGTTGCGTTTATCATCTACACCTCTGCCAGACTCAGGCTGCACCCGTTTCTGGCCTTGCTGGGAGCGGCTTTTCTCTACGCATTACTGAGCCGTACGGTGCCATTGCCCGATATTGCGCAGGCCGTCATGGACGGATACGGCAGCGTTGTCGGGGAAATCGGCATCATCATCCTGTCGGGCTCGATCATCGGCGTCTTCCTGGACCGTTCCGGCGGGGCGTTGAGCATCGCGGACGCCGTATTGCGCGTGGTCGGCCGCCGTAAAATTCCTTTGGCGATGACCGTCCTGGGGTATGTGGTGGGTATTCCCGTCTTCTGCGACTCGGGGTTTGTGATTCTGTCGCCGCTGAACAAGGCCCTGTCGCGACGCGCCAACATGCCGTTGGCCGCCGGGGCGATCGCCTTGAGCCTCGGCCTTTACGCCACACACGCCCTCGTGCCTCCAACTCCAGGCCCTGTCGCCGCCGCGGCAATGCTGCAAGCGCACCTGGGGCTGGTGATTCTGTGGGGCCTGTTGAGCGCCTTTGCGGCGGCAACGGCCGGTTACCTGTTTTCCGTGCTTGTCGCCAGCAGATTTGAAGTCGGGCCGGAGCCGGAGACGGCGGGTTTTCCCACCGCGGACGAAGGAGTTGAACCTCGTGAAGAATCGGCCGCGGGCGGCGCGGTATCGCCGAGTCTTGTAATATCGCTGTTGCCGCTTGTTGTTCCCGTTGCGTTGATCGTGCTTGGCTCGGTGGCGAAGTTTCCAGCCGCGCCTTTCGGCACGGGCAACTTCTCACGCTTCCTGGAGTTCGCCGGGAGCCCGACCGTCGCCCTGCTGACCGGCGCAGGCCTGGCGTTCCTGGTTCCCCGGCGGCTGACACGGCATATGGTATCCACTCAAGGTTGGGCCGGCGAAGCAACCGTCACCGCCGCAACGATTATCGTCATAACAGGCGCCGGCGGCGCCTTTGGCCGCGTGCTGGTGGTTTCCGGCCTGCCGGACGTCGTCACCGCCTATCTCAGCGACACCGACCTGGGCATTATGCTGCCGTTCCTGTTAGCGGCCGCCATCAAGACCGCCCAAGGTTCGTCAACGGTCGCCATGCTTACCGCCGCCGGAATCGTGGCCCCACTTATCGAGCCCTTCGGTCTCGACACCCCGACTTTGCGGGCCCTGACGGTGGTGGCTATCGGCGCCGGCGCAATGACGGTCAGCCACGCCAACGACAGCTACTTCTGGATCGTCACCCAGCTCTCGCACATGTCCATCCCCCAGGGCTACCGCCTCCAAACCCTCGGCACCGCCCTCCAAGGCACAGTCGCCCTCCTCGCCATATGGGCGATTGCGAATTTTATCGCATGAGCGTTCCCGATTGTGGTGCAGGCGTCCCGCCTGCAGAAGTGCATCCATTCTCTTAGAACTGCAGGCGAGACGCCTGCACCACAATCGGGGCGTCCGCCTGCTCCCCCAATCAGCGCGTCGACCGATTTGGCAAGCGTGTATATGGATGATTGCCAACTTCATCGCCTGATGTGGGGGCCGGAGTAGCCTTTGCGCGCGCAGCGAACCCGTATCGGCTGAACGGCTTTTCGGTTTTCCCCCAGATTGAATCCAGCCAAACCCCGGTATCGGGGAACCCGCAGTTCCGATAAACTGAACTGGGTTGCGCGGCTTCCGGAGGGCGGCTATGTGGGCATGATGCGGATCCATGCCGCTTTTTGTGTGGCGCTTTCGGCTTCGGCGTGTGCGGTCGCCGGCCTGTACCAAGGCGAGTGGTGGACCGACCGCGACTATGGCTACTCGTACGGTTACGATTTTTACGACTACTACGGCGACTACGGCTACGTCGGCCCCGGCGCGCACTTATGGGACGCCGAATGGTTCCCGCTCCGCAGCTATAATTACAAGAATTGGGGCGCTTTGGCCCGGTGGTTCGGCAACGCAACCTACCTCGATTACGTTGAAGCCGTCGCTCTCGGCGCGAAGACCGCCGCAACCAAACTGCCCGTGCCAGGCCGGCAGGTGAATGTGAAAGCCGAAGTGGTTGAGACGGCCGCCGTGCCCGTGGGCGCACTGAAGCGGGAACATTTCCTGGTTTTGCTGAAGACACAGGAGGGCGAACTTTTCCAGGCCGATCTTGGCCCGGCACTGCCCGGCCTGCGGGAGTCGGGCATAAGGAAGGGGCGGCAGCTCGGTCTGGTCGGGACATATCACCGCGTGCGGGGAAGGCCGCTGGTGCTGGCGGATTCGGTTAAGCTTGACGGCGTGACGCTCGTGATTCGGGAGCCGCCTACGTTCCGCGTCACCGGCCTTGTTTTACAGATGGCCGGCTTGGACGTGGCGGAAAGCGACGAAGTTCACCGGGCCGTCCTGTTGGAAACGGAACAAGGCCTGTTGGCCGTGATCATTGGGCCACGGCAACTTGCCGACGCTCTGGGAATCGAAAAAGGCGGCAGGCTGCTCGCCGAAGGCCGTGTGCAGCGGTTTGGTGAATACCCTTACGCCGTGGCTTACCGGCTTCAGGTAATTCCGGACAAGAAGACCGGCTAATGAAAATGCCAACTGCAGAAACCCGCAAGGTGCATCCGAGGTAGGCGCGGTCCTCAGGCCCGCGCCGGGCATGCGGGCGCACGTACGGGCATTCTTCTTTATCGACTGTGATATACGTTTTAAGCTTTGCACTCTCTTAACTCCTCCTGTCGCCATACCGGCGCGGGCCGGAGGACCGCGCCTACCTCGTACGCATTTCTATAAGGCGGTGCGGGGCTCGGCGGCGCCGCTTCTTTGGCCGCGTTGACCGCAGCCTGGCGTGGACGTAGAATCAGCGTATGGAGCAGAGCGAGGAGAGAAGGGTTGGCGCCGGGCGTGACTGTGCCCTCCTAATGCTGCTGGCGTTTGTGGTGCGGTTGGTCTACGTGCTGGCGCTGCCGAACGTCCTGGATACGGCGGACGCGATTCATTACGTGGAGTCGGCGCGGCAGCTTGCGCTGGGGAACTATTTCGGGTTTGATCCGAAGATTCCGGTGTTTTACCCGGCGCTGACGGCGGTCGCGGGCCTTTTCATTCTTAACTGGGAAGCGGCGGGGTGTTTCGTTTCATTTGTGGCTGGGATTCTGCTCGTTGTGCCGGTGTATGGGCTGTCGCGCGATATGCACGGGCGCGGGCCGGCGCGGATGAGCGGCGTGGTGGTGGCGCTATGGCCGTGGCTGGCGGACTACGCGAACCGGGTCGGGCCGGACATGCTGGCGGCGACGCTTTGGTTTACGTCTGTCTGGCTGCTGGCGCGGGGGTTGCGCCGCGGCGGCCTTTATGTGCCGGCGGCGGCTGTCGGCTTTTTCCTGCTTCACCTCACGCGGCCGGAAGGCACGTTTCTGCTTCTGGCGGCGCCGGCCGCGGCGGCGGTGCTGCTCGAGCGGGGCGAGCGGCGGCGGGGGATGATGCGGTTGCTGGTTTATGCCGGGGTTAGCGCGGTGCTTTTGGCGGGTTATGCGGCATATATGCGGCAGGTGGCGGGGCACGCGTCGGTAAACTATCGCGCCACGAAAATCGTGACCGATTTCGAGTTCTTGCTGATGGCGAAGACGGCGGTCAAAACGCTGTCGGAAGTGCTGCCGGTCATGTTGGGCCCGGTGCTGCTGCTCTTTCTGGGGGCGGGCTTTTTTTCGTGGACGGGCGATGACGTTCAGCGGCGCGATATGCGGCTCGAGTTTTTCGTCCTGTTTTATGCGTTTTGCCAGTGGTTTTTGAGCCTTTTCGTGTTGTCGCCCGAGCCGCGTTACCAGATGTCGGTCTTGATCGCGCTGTCGATGTGGTCGGCGCTGGGGATTGTGGTGGTATCGCGGCGGGCTCGGGAGCTGAGGCATGGGCGCCTGCTGCGGTATGCGCCGGCCGCGGCGCTGGTGGGCCTGATGGCGCTGGGATCCGCCGCGGTGCTCGCAGCGGAAGGGATGCACCGGCGGCCGACGAAGCCGCTTGAATACAAGACCGCCGGGTTGTGGATGCGCGAGCACCTCGAGCCGGGGCTGATCTTTTCGCGCAAACCGCAGGTGGGCTACTACGCCGGGATGAAATCGACGGGCCCGGCGCTGGGCGAGTCGCTGGACCAGTCGATCGAGCGGGCGAAAGAGGCGGGCGCGAAGTATGTCGTGGTGGACGAGCGTTATACGGCGCAGATGGCGCCGTCGATGGCGCCGCTGCTTAATCCAAACCTTGCGCCCGATGACCTGCGGTTTTTAAAAGCCTTTGAACCGTATCCGCAGTCGCGCGTGGTGGTTTACGAAGTGGTTCAGCGTGGGCAATGACGCGGACGCTGGTCATACACATCGGCGGCATCGGCGATTTTCTGCTAAGCTGCCCGGCGTTGCCGGGATTGCGGCGCGACGGGCCGGTCGAGTTGCTGGGGCGACGCGAGCGTTTGCAGGTGGCCGTCGACGGCGGGCTGGCCGACGCCGCGCATGAGGCCGATTCCGTCGATATGGGCACAATGTTCGGGACACCCTCGCCGCGGTTGCGCAGCTTCCTGGCGCGGTTCGACCGGTGCGTTGCCTGGATCGGGCCGGGGGACGGCATTCCCGGTTCGATCCGCGAGTGCGGCGTTTCCGACGTGCGGGCGTATGCGGGGTTGCCGCCGGCGGATTGGGCGCGGCACGCGTCGGAATACTATCTGGAGTGCCTGAATTTGGACGATCCGGGGCCGCCGCGGCTGGCGTTACCGGATGAGGACGGCAAGCGCGGGTTGGACGTAGTGATTCAACCCGGCAGCGGTGGAGCGTATAAAAACTGGCCGTTGGAGAATTTCCGGGCCGTGAATGAAGAGCTAAGCCGGCGGGGGCGCCGCGTGGTCTGGTGCACCGGTCCCGCGGAGGAAGAAATGCCGCGGCTCGAGCCATCGCTGCCGCCGATGCGGCTGCCCGAACTTGCGCGGGCGCTGGCTCGGGCGCGGCTGTATATCGGCAACGACAGCGGAATCACCCACCTGGCCGCCGCGAGCGGCTGCCGGACGGTGGCCGTTTTCGGGCCGACGGACCCGGCGGTGTGGGCGCCGCGGGGAAAGAACGTGGGGGTAGCGGGCGGCGGAGGCGGGTTCCCGAAAGCGGGGGATGTGCTGGCGGCGTTGGCGGATTGGTAATAAGATAAGGATACAGACGACAAAGCTTTATCAGGTTTTTTTTAGAAAGGAAGTTCCGTGAAAAAAGAGACTATGTCATCCCGAGAACGCTGGCTGGCCGTTCTCAACCGCCAAACCCCGGACCGCGTCCCCATGGACATCTGGATTACGACGGAGGGCGCCGCAATGCTGCTCGAGTACCTCGGTTGCGACCCGGAAACGGCGCTCGAACGCCTTCATATCGATCTTCCAGTTAACGTCGAACATCGTTATGCCGGACCGCCGCTTGAACCGAACACCGATATGTGGGGCATCCGGTATAAGCAGGTCGATTACGGCGCGGGCAATTACGAAGAAGCCGTTTACGCGCCGCTCGCAGGGTATAAATCGGTCGAAGAAATCGAGGCCCACTACACCTGGCCTAACCCGGACTGGTTCGACTATTCGCACATCCCCGCCATGGTCGAAGGCAAAGAAGACCGCATCGTGCGCGGCGGCGGTTCCGAGCCTTTCCTGGATTATAAGAGGCTGCGCGGCGAAGCCCAGGCCTTTATGGACCTCATCGAAAACCCCGAGATCGTCCATTACTGTCTCGACAAGATGTTCGATCTTTGTTACCAGGACACGCTGCGCATCTTTGAAACCATCCCGCACCGCGTGTCCATCACGTACGTTGCCGAAGACCTCGGCGGGCAGGATGGCATCATGTACTCGCCCGAACACATACGCAAGTTTCTTTTCCCCCGCATGAAGCGCATGGCCGAGCTTACCCATCAGAACAATTCGTTCGTTTTCACCCACTCCGACGGCTCGTTCCGGGAAGTCATACCCGGCATTATCGATCTCGGCGCAGACGTGCTTAATCCGATTCAGTGGCGGTGCAAAGGCATGGAACGCGAAGGCCTCAAACGCGATTTCGGCGATAGACTCGTTTTCCACGGCGGCGTCGACAACCAGTACACCCTGCCGTTCGGGTCGCCGGACGAAGTCCGCCAGGAAGTCCTTGACAATTACGCCATCCTGGGCGCCGGCGGCGGCTATATTCTGGCCCCTTGCCACAATATACAGTCGATTACGCCGCCAGAAAACATCGTGGCCATGTACGAGGCCGGCTACGAAAACGGGTGGATGTAAGCGGCTTTTTGTTTTTCCGGCATTCATCTTTATAATGACGCACGGTGGTTGAAAATCGGGGAGGCTTAACCCTTATGGTTGACGATGCCAGATCCAGTTCTCTAGGCGACGAACTCGTTCGCCAGGATGTAATCACTCGGGAAGAACTCGCAAAAGCCCGCGCCCGCGAGGCCCAAACGGGCACGCCGTGGTACCGCCAGATGCTTCAGGGCGGGTTGCTGAACTTCTCCGTGCTCGAAGATTTCCTGAAACATGAGTTTCACCCAAAGTCGGTGCGCGACGAACACGAAACGCTCGGCCAGACGCTGGTCAAAATGAAGGCCCTCTCCGAGGAGCAAATAAAAGACGCGCTTGCCGAGCAAAAACGAAGCGGGAGGTTGTTGGGCAATATCCTGCTCGACCGCGGCTACGTCACCAGGAAGACCATTACCAAAGCGCTCAGCCAACAGCACGGGCTCGAGTTTGCAGAACTTTCCCAGGCGCCCAGCGACGCACGCGCACTCGAAGCCGTACCCGAAAGCGTTGCAAGGAAAAACAAAATTGTCCCCTTGCGCTTGGAAGGCGACAAATTGACCGTCCTGATTTCCTGTCCGCAAGACGGCGCCCCGCTCCGCGACCTGGGCATCATCCTGGGCAAACGCATCCACCCGATTTTGACCACCGTCGACGACATCCGGGTCGAAATCGCCAAGAGATACAAACAAGCAAAACTCAACGTGGCTCGGCCTGCGCCTAAGAAAACCACCCAAACCCGCACTGCCGGCCAGCCACAACAGGCTCCAAAGCCAAAACCCGCGCCAAAAAAGCAAAAAAACGAACGCCGTTCGCGAAATGTAAAGGTCGAGGAGAAAGAAATGGAAGCAACCTCCACCGGCAGGACCAAAAAATCGCTTCAAAGCATCGCAGAGGAAGCCACCGGAATGCCCGTGATGAAACTGGTCACGACCATCATCGAAGGCGCCGTCAATTCCGGGGCAACCGACGTGCATCTTGACCCGCAGGAACCGGAAATGCGCGTCAGATACCGCATTGACGGAATCTTGCATGACGTGATGAGCATTCCGGCGGAAATCGAGAACGCCGTTATTTCACGCGTCAAAATCATGTCCGAAATCGACATTACGGAGACCCGTCATCCCCAGGACGGTCATATCAGCATGGAGATCGGGGGAATGGAGTACGATGTTCGAGTCGCTACCCTGCCCACGTTTCTCGGCGAGCGGGTGGTGCTCCGGCTCCTGGACCAGACGTCCGTCCTGTCGGGCATAAAAGATCTTGGACTGGAAGAAGACGACGAAAAGAAACTGCTGCGCGCAATTACCCAACCCTACGGCATGGTCCTTGTCACGGGCCCTACCGGCAGCGGTAAGACTACCACGCTTTATGCGGCTCTCAACCAGAAAAACGTGCTTACGGACAGCATCGTAACGCTTGAAGATCCCGTGGAATATCAGCTTTCGGGAATAAACCAGGTGCAAATCGAGACCGACATCAACCTCACGTTTGCCAGTACATTGCGCGCCGCGTTGCGCCAGGACATCGACGTCCTGCTGGTGGGCGAGATTCGAGACCCCGAAACCGCGCATATTGCCGTCCGCGCCGCAATGACGGGACATCTGGTTTTCAGCACCCTCCACACAAACGATGCCCCCGAAGCCATAACCACGCTGCGTAACATGAGTGTTCCTTCATATCTGCTCGCCAGCGCGCTTACGGTCGTCATCGGCCAGCGTCTTGTTCGAGGAATATGCCCGAAATGCAAAGCGTCGTTTAAGCCTCCAAAGGCCCTTTTGAAGTCCATCGGCTTGCCCGAATCCACGAAAACCCTCTACAGGGGCACGGGATGCGAACATTGTTACCACACAGGCTCGAAGGGACGTACCGGCATTTTCGAACTGTTTGAAATCACTCCCGAAATGCGCCGCCTTATCGCGGCTGACAAATCCATCGAGGAATTGGCGAAGGCCGCAAAGTTTAAGAATATGGCCGACCGCTGCAAGTTAAAAGTGAAACGCGGAGAGGTTGCCCCGGAAGAGTTCCTTCGCGTAATCAGGTTGTAAAACCCGGAAAAAAGACTACAGATGCTACAACCATTGCTTTTGACTACAACGTCTGGTAGTATGGCCGCCGATCAACCCGTTTTACGCTTGTTGATAGTCTGTGGATAACTCCACATTTTACCTGAAAGTTGAATAGCCACATAACACCCATGATAAAGCACAATTGCCTGTGACCACTCATTTTAATGTTTGCCGTTGACGTAAAATCGAGTTTTTCATAGTTAGCTTTAACTCGTTGAAATTCAATAGCTTGTGCTGAAAAATGTTCCACGGTACAACCTTACAACATGGACATTATAAAAAAGCGACATTGGGGTGTGATTAAGCTGTGGACTTCAACTGCAAATCCTTTAAGTTCAATGGAAAGTCCACTGTGGATAACTACAGAAACAACGTGTGGAACATGTGCCTGAAACGGCTGTGGAAAAAGCCTGAACGCCTTGGGTATTGCCACCAACCTTATCCACGGCAAGACAGGAAAACAAGATACGTGAGAACCAGAAAAGATGGACGATGTGGACTAATAAACTTTCAAAGAACACGCCGTTCAGAACTTTTCCACACGCTAACACACAGTACAAAAGGCCCTTACACTTTTATACAACGTATCCACAGCATCTATGACGAATGCTGTTAAATTTAAAGATCTTAAGAGATAACGTTAAGAAAAGTTTCCCACAAGGACACACGGAGACTTCGGCATGAAAATCAGAATTCCACGTCAGGACCTCCTCGATACCGTTAACAAGGTCAAAACCGTAGTTTCACCCAAATCGGCGCTGCCTATTTTGTCGCACATTTTGCTTGAAGCAAAAGACAGTACGCTGAAACTTTCCGCCACCGACTTGAAAGTGAGTATCGAGTGTACCGTTGACTGTACTGTCGAAGAACCGGGTTCGATGACTGTGTCTTCCCAACGGCTTTCGATGGTTCTATCGGAACTTCCCAATGAAGATATCCTGCTGGAACTGGGGGAGAGCAATGTCATTTCGTTAACTTGCGGGAAAATCGAAACCAAGCTGTTCAGCATGGCGCCCGAAGAATTTCCGCCTATCCGGAGTTTCGAAGGGGTTGAACCGCTCCAACTGCCGCAGTCGATGCTCAAGAAGATGTTTGGGCGTACCTCGTTTGCCATATGTACGGACCAAGCCCGCTACAATCTTACCGGTTTGTTGGTGGAACTTAATGAGGGAAAACTGATTGCGGTGGCAACGGACGGCCGGCGCATGAGCTTGTGCAACGAGACCGAGGGCATTCCGGAAGGTATTGGGCTGAAGATGATTGTGCCGGGCAAGATGGTTGCCGAGCTGGAGCGGTTGCTGGGCAGTGAAGGAACGCTTGATATCTTTTTCGACGAAACCCAGGCGGCATTCAGTTTTGGTTCGGTGCGCCTGGTTACCGCCCTGATTGAAGGCAATTTTCCCAACTACGAAGTTGTGGTACCGAAAAAACACGACAAGGAAGCCGTTATTAATGCTTCGGCCTTTACCGATGGCATACGCCGCACTCGAACCATGACGAACGAAAAGTTCAATTCCGTCAGGTTCACGCTCGATAGCGGCAACCTGATGCTCAAGGTCGTTACGCCGGAAGTGGGTGAGTACCACGAAGAGATGCCTATCGAATACGACGGTGAAAAGGTCGAAATCGCTTTTAATCCGGATTTTCTTCTCGACGTTCTCCGCCACGTTGATTCCGAGATGGTTTGCCTCGTGTTCAAGGACTCGATGAGCCCTGGCGTGTTAAAACCCTTCAGCGAAGCGCCCGTCGATAACTACGTTAACGTTATCATGCCCATTCGTTTGTAGAGCGAATTCTATCTTGTCTTTGGCGGTGTTGCTTGCAACGCTGGTTCTTTTTCCCGCCTTTTGCTAGAGTATCCGAAGCAGCCTTACGGAGGATGTCGGCTATGACGAAAAGACAATGTTATTCGTGCCTGCTTTGTTTGACTTTGGCAGCGTTTCTTGTTTCAGGTTTGGCGATGGCAGAGGATGGCAAGATGCTCAAGTTTGAAAAGATACGCATCGGGACCGTTACGTACGAGGCGTGCAGTGTATGTGACGTCAATAAAGACGGCGTTCTGGATATAGTGTCCGGCGAGTACTGGTTCGAAGGCCCCGACTTTAAGAACGTTCACAAGATTTGCACACTGGCTCAACAGGGCGATTATTACGATGACTTCAGCGATTTCCCGCTCGATGTCAATGGAAACGGATATCTCGACATCGTCTCCGGTGGATGGTGGGGAGCGAAACTTCAATGGCGGGAAAATCCGGCTGGAAATTACGATAAGGAGTGGGTTGTCCATGATATAGCCGAAACCGGCAACGTCGAGCGTGGGTGTTACTGGGACATCGACGGTGACGGGTATGTCGAGGCCGTGCCAAATTGCCCCGGCAAGCCGTTTCAAGTTTATAAACTTGCCCGTGACGCCGGCGGCAAACCGTTGGGCCGGTTCGACAAATTTATTATTGCTGAGGGCCGTGCGCAGGGACATGGCCTGGGATGTGGTGATGTCGCCGGTAATGGCCGCGCCGATATTATCAGCGACAAGGGCTGGCTCGAGGCCCCGGAAAAACCTTTCGAGCAGGAGTGGGTATGGCATGCCGACTTCGATCTCGGCAGCGCCAGCGTGCCCGTACTCGTTCATGATGTCAATGGCGACGGGCTCAACGATATCATTGTCGGCCAGGGACATGCCTACGGCCTTGCCTGGTGGGAGCAAAAAAAAGACGGGGACGGGAAGCGGTCCTGGATCAAGCACGACATTGATACCGAGTGCTCACAGTATCACGATTTAAGGTTGGTAGATATCGATAACGACGGGCAAGTCGAGTTGATCACTGGCAAGCGCTACCGGGCCCACCAGGGTCACGATCCCGGAGCGGACGATCCGATCGGCCTCTACTATTTCAAAATGGACGGCGGCAAGTTCGAGCGTTGTACCATCGATTACGGCCCGGCCGGCGAAGCCAGCGGCGCGGGCATCTACTTCTGGGTGGAAGACCTCGACGGCAACGGCTGGAAGGACATTGTGGCGCCGGGCAAGGAAGGCCTGTATCTGTTCAAGAATCTGGGTCTCAAATAGAAGATTCTTTGGCCTTTAAGAAAACAGCGCAATAAACTTGGGCAGCATAATCAGTGCCGCCAGGCACAATGACAGAATAATGGCCAACAGCACAGCCCCCGCCGCGGCGTCCTTGGCTTTCTTCGCCAGCGGATGAAACTCCGGCGACACCAAATCTACAAGAAACTCGAGCGCGCTGTTGAACGTTTCAGCCATCCAGATAAAAAAGATGGCCACGAAAACAAACGACCATTCCAGGTAGGTCAAATCCAGCAGCAGACCCAGGAGGAATGCGACCACGCCCGCAACCGCTATAATGCGCATGTTCGGTTGCGACACGACAACCGTGACAATGCCCTGCAGCGCGTAACGGAAAGCTTTTGCCCGGTATACAAAAAAATCTTTCACAAATTTCATAACTAACCTCGACTATAAAACATCATACTGTATGAGGTTACAGTTCGCCAACGCAGGCGCGGCTTTGGCCAGTGTGCAATTTGCTATGATGAGGAGAAAGGACAAATTCAACGGCAGGGGAAAAGCAAAAATGACGATTCAGGACTCGTTTACACTCGCAACACGGCAGCACGGACAAATGACCGACGTTACAGAGCGCGTACAGGAGATTGTCCGGCGTTCGGGAGTCCGGACGGGTATTGCCCACGTTTTCAATGTCGGCAGCACGGCCACCGTGGGCACAATCGAATTCGAATCGGGACTCGAAGCAGACCTGCCCGAAACTCTGGATCGTCTTATCCCGCCAAGCCGGGAGTACGGCCACGAGCAGGCCTGGCACGACGGTAACGGCCATTCGCATCTCCAGGCGACGATGATGGGTCCGTCCCTGACCGTGCCGGTTAGCGACGGTGCGCCCGTGTTGGGGACTTGGCAGCAGATTTTTCATCTCGAGTGCGACATCAAACCCCGCAACCGAACGATCATCGTGACGATCACGGGTGAGTAGGCCAAATGAGGCTGGAAAACTTCTTGCTCAATCTCTTGGCCGTTTTCTTGATCCTTCCAGTGGCTGCGGCCCAAGAAAACACTGTTACGGCTTCAGAGAAGGCCCTGATGGATAACGTATGGAATGCGCTGAACGCGGAGCCCGGGCTGGTGAATCATCATCGCGGTTTCCTGGCATACGTGGAGTCGCATCCTCAACTGGCAAAAGCGCTCGCCGCCGCCGGCCCACTCGAGCGCCATCCTGTATTGCAGCACCTGATTGCCTCTTTCCACACCGCCGTGGAACAAGACCGTCAGTCTCAAGATTTATTTTACGAGTTCTATTCGTCTCTCGCCGCCGATGAACAACTGCGGGAAGCCGTCGATTCGTTGTACCGGGTCGAGCTTGCGGTGAATTCACATTCGGTTAAAACCGCGTTTGTACATTTGAATGGCGACCCGGACAATGGCCTGCGGTTTCTTGCCAACCCGGCCAAACCCGCGCCCATCGTCTTCAACCCTCTGCGCATGGCTTTTAAGACTGAGCCTGGACTCCGCGAGGAGTTGTCTTACGCGTTGGGCAAGCTGCACAAAATGCCCGCCGCCCACAGCACCGTGTTTCCCTGGTGGCGCAAGTTGGCTGCCGACACCGGCGCGGTTTCGCAGGCCTATGGAAATCTCACCGCGGAACTGACGAAACAGCCGCACCGGTTTTGGATCTGGCATACGGCGCAAATTGAACTGGCGAAAGACGTTCAGGCCTGGCGTTGGATACGCTACTGGCAGCGCCGCGTCCGGCACGAAAATATTCTGTCCCTGCATTACCATGCCTACCTGGACATCATTGGCCGCCACCCGGACTACGCCAGGGCCGCGGCCGATGCCTGGCAATCGAAATTGGGCCCGGCCCCGGCATGGCCGCCCGAGTCACTCCCGCCTGTACCGCCCGCCACCCCGGCGTCTAAACCGGCTTTTCAGGTTGAAATGCCGTCCCGGCCCAAGGTTGAAAAACCCGTCCCTCACATGCCGGATATGCCCCGCATGCCCGTCGTGCCGGCGAAACCAAAGAAGCCCGATTACAAAGCTGCGGGAAACATCGGGGTTCCATAGATTTTTCGACTTTATTTTTGTCTGCGGCTATGACAAAATAAGCATGCTATCCGCCGCGACTGGCGAGGACGCGTGGGCATAACCACGAGGGAGCGGCGGTAAAAGAAGAAATGCCGATCGCCTGGGCAAAACTTGGGATTTTGCCCAGGCGTTTCTGTAACTATGGCGAAAGGAGCTTATTATGGCGGAAAAAGACCTTAAACAAATGTACAAAACCCGTACCGAGGGCCAGTTTCCGGAGTCAGTGGAAGTTATTGGGCGCAAGTATGTAAAGGTAGAGGACCTGCGCTACGGCACGAATCCGCACCAGCCCGCCGCGTTTTATAAACCCCAGGACGGGCAGCGGCTTGTCCTTGGAGCACATGAAATCCTGAAAACGGGTAAGAGCGGCCTTTCCCAAACTAACATCGAAGATATGCACCACGCCGTCGGCATCCTCAAGTACATGAATGTCCCCGCCTGCGCCGTTATGAAGCACTGCAACCCTTCCGGCGTGGCCAGGCAGGTGGGCGAAATGCCGCTGGTTGAAATTTACAGACGTGCGCGGGACGCGGACGCCCAGGCGGCGTTCGGCAGCGTCGTCGTGTTCAACATCGAAGTTGACGCCGAAACCGCTGCCGAGATCATGGGCACTATCGTCGAAGGCGTTGCTGCACCGGGGTTTACGCAAGGCGCCCTCGATACGCTCCACGACGGCGACACCTTCAAGAAGAACCGCCAGATCCGCGTAATCAGACTCCCCGACCTCTCGGTGCTGCCCAAGTTTATTGACGAAGGCACCGATGTCCTTGAAATCAAAATGTTCGACGACGGCAGCTTGGTTCTTGCCCAGCCTTACCTGTCCCGTATCAAGAGCGGCGCCGACCTCGTGCCCGCTTACAACGAGCATAAAAACAAGGGCCGCATAGAGATACAACGCCAGCCCACAGGGCAGGAGCTTGACGACCTTGTGTTCGCCTGGTATGTCAACATCCATGTCCGATCCAACGGCGTGGTCATCGTCAAGAACGGCCAGACCATCTGCGTCGGCACGGGCGAACAGGACCGCGTCGGCGCCGTGCAACAGGCGCTCGTTAAGGCGCGGGAGAAGTATAAGGGCGCCGAGTCGCTGGAAGGCGCGGCGATGGCTTCGGACGGGTTCTTTCCGTTCCGGGACGCGGTGGACGCGGCAACGTCGCAGGGCGTGCGGGCGATTGTCCAGCCCGGTGGCAGCGTCAACGATTACGAGGCCATCGAGGCCTGCAACGAGGTTGGCGCCACGATGATGTTCACCATGGAACGGTGCTTCTCGCACCATTAGGTGTTCCCGGCGAGTTTTTACTTATTGAGTCCCGAATCGGCTACAATAGGTAAACCAACTTTGAAAGTTGGCTTAGACCAACCTCTAGTTGGCGTAAACGTTTGGGAGCATTTGACATGAAGCGAGCACTGCTTATGGTTGGCATACTCATTTTTCCGCGCCTCCTGGCCGCGCAGGAACTCGACCTTACATCCTTGGCCGGCGAGAACTGGTACGGCCTCTATCTGAACGACCAAAAGGCGGGCTGGTGCAGCGATTCGCTCGCGGTGGAACCCGACGGGACGGTCGTGAAGTTCGAAGACGCCAATTTCAAGATCTCCATGGCCGCGATTCAGCAGGACATGCGCATCACGCTCAAGCGCATTTACGGTCCTGATGGCAATTTGCTTTCCGTGGTGCAGGAAATGAACGACGCCGCCGGCCCGAAGAAATGGGAAGGCCGCGTCGAGGGCGATGCGCTCATCCTGAAACAATCCATGGCGGGCATGAACACCGAGGAAAAACTGCCCCGGCCCGAAGAATCGTTGAACGACGCCCTCAAGCAGATCGAGTTGATCAAGAGCGGTGCGGTGGGCCGTTCCGTCGAGTATTCCATGTTCGACCCGATGTACAAGAAGGAAATGCACGGAAAGAGCCAAATTGAGGCGGTTGAAGAGCGGGTTTTCGACGGGGTGATTACAAAGGTTTACAGGATTGGCAGTACGATCAAAGAACTGGGCATTCGATCGACCTCCTACGTCACCGAGGACGGGACGGTTTTGGAAGACCGCGTTGCCGGCATGCTTACGATGCGGCTCGAACCAAAAGAGATTGCGCAGGACGTCAGCTACAGCAACGACGTCATCGTGAGCAACGCCGCCATGGTCGACAAGCGCATCGAGAATGCCAGAAACCGTAAACAACTCTCGCTGCGCATCACCGGGCCCATTACGGAGGAGCACATTTTCAACAACGACCGGCAGCAGTTGGTGCAGAAAGACGGCCATATCGAGTTTCACGGGCACTTGCCCAACCTTGACGGTCTCGAAGCCCCGAAATTGCCTGTGAACGAGCCGAGCGTCGTGGAATTTACCAAGCCGTCCCAGTTTATCCAGAGCGACGACAAACGGCTCGTGGAGAAGGCTCGCGAAATTGCGGGCGGCGCCGCGAACGCGCTCGAGGCCAGCAACAAGCTGGCGCAGTGGGTTTTTGACAACGTCCGCACCACCTATTCGGCGCAGCTTACCAACTCGCTCGAGGTGCTCGACCACATGGAGGGCGATTGCACCGAGCACAGCGTGCTGTTCATCGGCCTTGCGCGCGCGTTAGGCATTCCCGCCCGGGAAGTGGCCGGCCTGATTTACGTCGACGACGTCAAACCCGGGTTCTATTTTCACCAGTGGGCGGCGGTTTGGGTGGGCCGGTGGATCGAGGTGGACCCCACCTTTGGCCAACCGATTGCCGACGTCACCCACATCAAGCTGGCTGAGGGCGACGTGTTCGAGCAGGCAAAGCTCATTCCCGTTATTGGCCGGCTGCGAATCGAGGTCATCGAGGATAAGACCCCGGCAAGCCCGGAGGCCCAATGACCGAACCCGCTGGGCCGTCAAAGCCGCGCGGCAACCGGCCGCGACGGCTGCTGTGGCCGTTCCTCATCCTGGTAACCGTGATCGTCATAATGCTGGCGACGGGCGTTCCTCAGCGGGCGTTGCTGCGGGCCGTGCTGAAGTCTGCTGTTAACGCGCGTGTTGAAGTGGATAGTGTGTCGGTTGTGGGCGGTTTAACGATTCCGAGGCTGGCCCTTTATGAACGAGGACAGCTGGCGGGTTCGCCGGCCCTGGTGGTCGAGGGGCTTTCTATGGACTACCGGCTTTGGCCCCGCGACGGCCGCCATATTCCCGATCTGAGCGTTGAGTGGATTGGGGTCGACCTTGATAAACTCCGCCGGATCCTGCCCGAGAACCGGCATATGCCCGACAAAAAGAGAACGAGCAGCCGCTCCAAAAGTTTTGAGTCCTTCATACCTGAGTATATCGACGTAGAATCGATTAAAATCAGTTCGACAACCCCATCCTATGCTTTCGAAACAACCGGACTTGAGTTCACGGCTACATTTGAATCGGCTCGCCGGTTCGAAGCTTTCTTGTACGGCGAAGGCGTAAAGGCCGCGTTGACCACCCGTGCCGGCCGGTTTTCGCGCGAGGTCAGTGGCGGGACCGTAAACATCGCCCTGACGCGTGACGGCGCCGCCACCACGGTCGACGAGATGGTGGTGGACCTGCCGGGTGTGTTAGAACTGTCCGCGAAAGCCGCCGTATCGGGCAGAGAGATTGCGCTTGACATTGGAACGCTGACAGCATGGGATGTCGATCTGTCTCGGGCCGATCCGGCGGATCTTCCTGTCCCATTTGCGTTTAGACGCCTTGACCTTTCCGGCTCCCGCATCCAGGGCGAAGTCAAGGCCGGGCCGCTGAGCATCAGCCTGCCCGAGACGAACATCAGGGTGGCCGCAGAGGATTTGGTGCTCGGAGCCCAAGGGGCAGAGTATTACCAGGGCGACCTTGGTGTCGAAATAATTGGGGCGCCGGGAGAGCAGGCCGATTATGCGCTGACGGCCACGCTTAACCACGGGCAGAAAATCAGCGCCAGTTTCGAGGGGCATCATCTGGCGTTTACCGCTCACGCCGGGCTGGAGGGCTGGACGCGTGAGGACGTGCTTGAAGCGCTGCCGGCGAACATGCGCGGCGGCGTCAGTTACCTGTGGTTGTTGGAGCGCGTGTATTCAGCCTCGCTCGATATTGATTGGAAACTGCCGGAGCTAAAGGCAGCCGGAGCGATTGATGCGTTGTTTGTGGTCAACGGGGAAGAGCGGCCGGGCCGGTTGGAGTTTGCCGGGGAAGGACCGGTGATGCCGCAAGTCGGCCGGGCGTTTGAGGTTTCTGCCAAAGCGCAGCTCGCGGGCGGCGAAGTTGCCGTTGCTTCTACGGTGGCGGACGCCCCGGCGCGGATCACGCTGACGTTGCGCGATGTTAATCCGGCGTTGTGGCTGTACACGCTTACCGAACGCGACATGCTCGACGATCTCAACGCGTCTTTCAGCGGCTCGGTGGCTATCGATCCCGGCGACGCACCCAAGCAGCTCAAAGCGGCGGTTGACTTGCAGGCAACCCCGTTCGGTTACGGCCCGGTAAGCATGCCCGAAGGCGAAACCTTGAAAATTGCCGGGCTTATCGAAGCCGATTTTGGCACGTTCGGCTATATCCGCGGATCAAAACTGGCCTTTCGAATCAATGAAGACACTGCGCTGGTGCTCCGCGACTGGAATTTTCCCATGGAAGATTTCAGCTTGTCCGGGGATGTGGATTTTTGGTTCGATCTTGCCATGCTCGAGCACACCCTGCCCGGCAGCGGTCTGCGCGGCCGGCTCGAACTCCACGGCCCGCTCGTTAACGACCGCGGCTACATGAATCTCGAGTTCAAAGGCGCGATCGAAGGGCTCGGGTGCGGCGACTATGCGGCGCCTTATGGCGAGCCCATCCAGGCTGCCGGAATGTTGTCGTTCGACAATCTCAATGGCCGCCTAACCGGCCAGGATTTCGCTTTCGACCTTCCCGAGGCGACCTCCCTTACTTCCGACGGGTGGACGTTCGAAGGTTCAACGGGCAAGCTTACCGTTCCGTTCAGGCTGGAGACGGATTTTCAGCCGCTGGTTCCCATGGGCCTCCTTGACAAGGTCGTAGGCGGCCACGGCGCCGTCACCGGCACGCTGGTTTATGCCGAAGATGGCGCGCAACTCGAAGCCGGTGTAAAGACGGCCGCGGACACAGTTGTTGTGGGCGGTGCATGGGCTGCACTGACCGGCCTCGAAGCCGAGGCTTCACTTGTAAAACCCGTTGGCGCCTCAATGGCAGGCACTGGGAACGTAAAGACGGCCGAAGTTGCGGCCATGGGCGCCGTTTTCGAGCAGGTGGAAGGGCTCGTGAGTCTGGAAAGCGGCGTGCTCCGTGCGCCGGAGCTGAAGGGTTCCCTGTACGGCGGCGCCGCCACCGCCAATGTTGAGGCCGGCTTGACCGATGAAAGCCTGCCCGTCCGCCTCGGCGCGACTATGACGGGCGTCGATCTGGGACTGTTCACCGGGACGCTGGGTGTTCCCGCTGTTGAAATGACCGGCCGCGCAAACGGCAAAGCGATGCTCAAAATGGACTACGCCACGGGCATCCGGGATTTTGGCGCCGACTTGCGCGCATCGGAGGATTTCAGCGTCAACACCTATTTGCTCGAGCAGTTGCTGGCGATGCAATTTGCCAAGCAGTACGCGGGCGAGCGCCAGATGGAAAAGATCAGGGCGAGAATCCTCGGCAAGGAAGACCGGCGGTCGTTCGATTCGGGTCGGCTGGTGTTAAACTACCAGGAAGACCGCATCGGCGGACAGGCCTCGTTGAAAAGCGAGAATCTCGATTTGACGGTCGACCTGAAGATAGACAAGGAGGCCCTGTTGAGCGCTTTGGAATTCGCCCAGGAAAACCGGATCGACCGGCTTGGCCTTGCCGCGGAATGATAAAAAATAAATAGTTGTACCGTCTACTCGTCTGTTTCTAAAACCGGGAGGTATACAGAAAATGAAACGACTTTTGAGTCTGGCCGTGGCGGCCGGCATTTTGCTTGTGCTGGGTTGCGTGAACATTCCCAAGAAGTTCGAGGCCCACATCACCGTCGACGTCCGGCACCATATCGAACAGCAGGCTACGTCCACGCTCGACTTTATCGAGGGGAGAACTGAAGAGATAGACGCCGAACCCGTGAGTGCCGGCCCGGCTCCCGCTTTGTTCCGCCGCGTGCTTTATGCGGTGGCCCCTATGGGCGTGGCGCACGCGCAGGAATTGAAGATGACCTCGCCCACCGTAACGCAGATCGCCACAAAAATGCGGGAACGGTACGACGAGGTGCGGAAAATAAAGGCGCAGAAATACGCCGGCGAGAACAACCGGGGCTACCTCGAGATGCGCAACCCCGAGCTCATCACCGATTCCGACGAGCGGAACGAGGTGCAGCGCGTCATCGCCGCCGAAAACAAAGACCGCAAGGAGCTGTATCAGGAGGTCGCCAGAATCAACCGCGAAAAGAATGTGAGTGTGGCCATGGTCGAACGCGTTTACGCCATGGAACGTCTCAGGCGCGCGGACAGCGGCGAGATCTTTCAGCTTCCGCCCCAGGGCGAGGATTACCGGGAGTTTGTCAAGACCGAGAAAGGCCGGAAACTGGGGGACGAGGCCGAACCGGACGCCTGGATTACGATTCCATAACCAAAGCGCAAAAGTGTCATGAGTACAATCGAAGATAGCCGGCTATCCATAATCATCCGCTTGGAACGGCTTGCCATGGCGGCCCGTTATCTGGCGCTGGCGGCGCTGTTGTCGCTGTTCATGCTCGGCCAGTTCGAGGAGAACATCCGTAACGTGGCGCTGGTAACGGTTGTGGTGCTGGTGCACAACGCGTTCGTTCATGGCGTGTTGTGGACTCGCCGCTACCACCTGTTCCAGACGCCCATGAACTTTATGGTCCACCTCCTGATGACCACGCTGGTCGTGATGTTCACGGGCGCGGAAAATAGCGATTTCTACGTTCTTTACCTGTTTATGCTTATCGGCTACACCTCCTATTCACGCCGGTATGGGATGATTCTGCTGGTGGCCTTGATTTGTTGTATGTCCTACGGTGCGGTTTGCGCCATCGAGTGGTTTCGGGCGGAGTTGAACGCTTCTTTCGGAATCCTGAGCGTCAAGTTGTTCAGCATTTTCGTGTGCGGCTGGCTTGTGGCCAACATCAGCGAGCTGCTCAGGCTCGCCGAAGACGCTGCGCACGACCGCGCCCGCGAACTCCAATCGTCCGAAGCCGCGGTACGGATGATCCTCGACAGCACCGCCGACCCGATCATGGTCTATGACGAAGACGAGGCTATTACCGAAGCGAACGACCGGGCCTGCGAGTTTCTCAAAGTGTCGCGCAGCGAGATTATCGGCCAGAAGTTCAGGTCGTTCCTGTTCGACGACGGCACGCTCGATAGCACCCTCGCCGAGGTTCACGAAAAGGGCGACCACCACGGCGAGCAAATCTTCCTGGATGCCGACGGGCACGAGTTTACCGTCGAGCTGCATATGCGCTCGTTCCGCCACGGCAACCAGGGGTTTTTCGTTGTCGTCGCCCACGATGTAACCGAACAGAAAAACCTCCAGGAAGCCGCGAGGCTGGCAAACGTCAACCTCGCCCGCCTCAACCGGGAACTCCAGCAGGTCAACGAGCTTAAGACGGGCCTGATCAAGATGGTTTCCCAGAAACTCCGCTCGCCGCTAACCGCCATACTCGGCTATGTCGATTTGCTGCTTGATGAAGAACTCGGGGAACTGCTTCCCGAACAGCGTAAAGCCCTCCAAACCTGCCGCCGAAGCACAAATCGAATTTTCAAGCTCCTCGACGAGTCATTCGGCAACCGCCCCGAAGAGTGGAACATAGCCTCCGCTGAGAAGGAACAAACAACCGCCCAAAACCGGGTGTAGAACAAGACAAAAATTCCGTACATCCCGTTTTCGTGCATCTCTTCTTGACTCGCCCCGCCTTAACATGCAAAAATTCAAAACCCGCGTAACCAATCCGATAGCTTCACTGCTTCGGCAACGCGCGCCATCAGACGCGCGAAGAGGAGAAAAAGATGTCTGTACTTGAAGGTAAAGTACTCGTTGCCCAGGGTGGCGGGCCGACCGCCGTTATCAACCAGAGCATGGTGGGCGCCGTGCTTGAGTCGCGCAAGTTCCCCCAGGTCACCCGCGTGTACGGCGCACTCCACGGCGTCAAGGGCATTGTGAACGAGGACTTCCTGGACCTGACTGAAGCCACTACGCACAACCTCGAAACCGTCGCGGAAACCCCGTCGTCGGCGCTGCTTTCCACGCGCGATAAGCCCGACGTGGCCTACTGCCAGGAAATCTTTAAGGTATGCAAGGCGCACGGCGTCAGGTACTTGTTCTATATCGGCGGGAATGACAGCGCCGACACGTGCCGCATCGTCAACGCCGAGTCCGACAAGGCCGGCTACGAGCTGCGCGTCATTCATATTCCCAAAACTATCGACAACGATCTCAAAGTTACCGACCACTGCCCCGGCTACGGTTCCGCGGCGAAGTTCGTCTCCCAGGCGTTTTCCGGTGTCAACCTGGACAACCGGGCCATCCCCGGCGTCTACATCGGCGTCGTGATGGGCCGGCACGCCGGTTTCCTCACCGCGTCCTCGTGCCTCGCCCGGAAATATCCCGACGACGGCCCGCACCTTATTTACGTGCCCGAGCGCCCGTTTGTGAAAGAGCAGTTTCTATCGGATGTCGACGCCGCTTACAAACAGCATGGCCGGTGCGTCATAGCCGTGTCCGAGGGCGTTGTGGATCATAACGGCCGGCCGATTGCCGAGCAGTTCACCGGCGGCGAGAAAGACGCCCACGGCAACGTTCAGCTTTCCGGCACAGGCGCGCTCGGCGACTTGCTCAGCATGTGGGTGAAAGACGGGCTGAAGATCAAGCGCGTCCGCGCCGATACGCTCGGCTACCTGCAGCGCAGCTTCCTTGGTTGCGTCAGCTCCGTGGACCAGCAAGAGGCGCGCGAGGTCGGGGAGAAGGCCGCACAGTACGCCATCTGGCACAACCTCGACGGGTCCGTGGCCATTCGGCGGACCGGCGACTACGCCGTCGAGTATTTCCTCACGGCGCTGGAAACCGTGGCGCGCGAATCTTGTGAAATGAGCGACGAGTACATCACCCCCGAAGGCAACAACGTCACCGGCGCGTTCAAAAACTACGTGCGTCCGCTGGTCGGCCCCTTGCCCACGATGGAGCGCATCGCCGCCCCGCTGGTAAGCAAGGTGCTGGCGAAGTAAAGTTGATTCTTATCAAGGCTCCGGTCAATTATGGCCGGAGCCTTTTTCGTACAGGGAGAGAAAAATGAAACATCCGGCGAACATACTGTTTGCGCTCGTAATAGGGGCGATGGCGGCCGCGGCCGAGGTCGTGCCGCTTGAACGGGCCCACGCCCATAACGATTACGAGCATGAGCGCCCGCTGCTTGACGCGCTCGACCACGGGTTCTGCAGCGTCGAGGCGGACATCAACCTGGTGGACGGCGCACTGCTTGTTGCGCATTCGCGGCGCGAGACTAAGCCGGGCCGGACGTTGGAAGCCCTTTACCTCGAGCCGTTGAAACAGCGCATCGAGAAAAACGGCGGACGCGTGTACAGAAACTCCGACGCGCAGTTCTGGCTGCTTATCGACATCAAGGGGAGCGGGCAGGCCACGTGGCCGGTGCTGAACAACGTGCTGAAGCAGTACAAGGACATGCTTACCTCTTACAAGGGGAAGAAAGTCAAGCCCGGCCCGGTTTCCGTCGTTGTAGACAACGCCGACAGGGATATCGCCGCTGAGAAGGTGCGGTACGCCGCCATTGACGGCCGCCTGCGTCATCTCGAACAGGATATGCCGGTCGAGCTGATGCCATGGGTCAGTTCCAGTTGGAGCGACGTTTTCTCTTGGAAGGGCGACGGCGAAATGCCGGCGGAAGAACGGGAGAAGCTGCGGGAAATTGTCAAAAAGACGCACGATCAAGGGAGAAAGCTCCGGTTCTGGGCGCTGCCCCGGCCGTGGGTGGTCTGGCCGGTTCTGTACGAGGAAGGCGTGGATTTTTTGAATGCCGACGCCCTGGACAAACTGCGGGACTTTCTGCTGGAACAAAAGTAGGAGGAACATGGACACGGTCAGGGTAGGCTTCGTTGGGTTGGGCGGCATTGCCAGGGAGCGTCATGTGCCGGGCCTGCGCCGGATTTCCGGCGTCGAGATCGTGGCGGTGGCGAACCGGTCGCGCGAGTCGTCCGAACGGGCGGCGGCGGAGTTCGACATCCCGGCCGTGTGCGACTCGTGGCAGGACCTCGTTGTGCGCGACGATATCGACGCGGTCTTTATCGCCACGTGGCCGTACATGCACCACCCCGTGTCGATCGCCGCGCTCGATGCGGGCAAGCACGTTTTCTGCCAAGCGCGCATGGCCATGGACTTTCGCGAGGCCCGCGAGATGTACGAAAAAGCCGCCGCATCGGGCCGGGTCGCGGCACTGTGCCCGGTGCCATTCGGCCTGAGCGTCGACAAAACCGTCGCCCGGCTGCGGCGCGAAGAATATCTTGGCGAGCCGAGGCTCGTGCGCGTAACCAGCATGTCCGATGCTTACGCCGATCCGGCAACGGCGCTCAACTGGCGCAAGGACCACCGGCTCAGCGGGCTGAACGCACTTACCACGGGCATGTTTATCGAGGTGATCCACCGCTGGTTCGGCTGGACCAGAGCCGTTACGGCGCAAACGCAACTTTTTGTGCCCGAACGCCGCGATGCCGAAGGCAACAACGTCGCCGTCAAAATCCCCGACCAGCTTCTGTTCACGGGCATAATGGACGAGAACCTGCCCGTCCAGTACGCCATCAGCGGGGCGGTCCGCCACGGCTCCGACGCCATCGAAATCTACGGCAGCGAAGCCTCGTTCCGATACGATGTGCAAGCCGACCAACTGACCGCGGCGAGGCCCGGCGAAGGCTTCGCGCCTGTCGAAATACGCCCCGAAGACGCTTACGACGTGAAAAACTGGCGTGTCGAGGAAGATTTCATCCGGGCGATCCGCGAAGGTTTCAACTACCACCCGGATTTTGAGGACGGCCTCCGCTACATGCAGGTGATCGAGGCGGTCTACGAATCAGCCGCACAACGACAAACCGTCGCCCTGCCCGATACTGTTTTCTGATGTTTTCTCAAGAGTGGCTGTAAGTCTGCCTTGTCTGTCCGGCACGGCGGGAGCCGTGCCCCACCGAAAACAGTTTTTCAGCTTTGGCGTGAAAGGCGCTACCGCAACGATATCGGCGGACTGAGAATCTCGCTGAATATGATGCCCGCCCGGATGCCTTCCATGCTTCTGAACAGCGGGGGAAGCTGCGCCGCCCGGCGTTTGCGCATGGCCGCCGGGGTCTCGAAACCGGTTTCGGTTTCCTGTTCGACGGCAACTTGCAGTTTTTCGCGCGCGGCCTGGCGGCCGGCTCGCCGTTGGGCCGGCGAGGCATGCATCTGTTCGAGTGTTTGCTTTTTCCTGGCCGGTTCCTGCGGAGCCCGGCGTTGCTCTCGCCGGCGACGTGGCGGTTCTTCCTGTTCAGCCGAGCCGGTCCAGGGCGTAAACGGCGAAGTTTTTGGCGGTTCCAGCGGGCGCTGCGGCACGCGTTGCGTCGTGGACCGGGGCTGGGCCGGGCGCTGTGAGGGCGAAACGGGGCGCCGTGCCTCACGCGGAGCGGCGGGCCGCGCCATTTTTACTTCGCGCCGTTGGAACTGCCGCCGCGTGGCTTGGGGCAGTTCCTCTGTTCGCGGCGCCCGCCGCGGTTTCGGCGGCGGCGGTTTCAGGTTCTTCCTTTGCTGCGCTTCTCTATACTTGCCGGCGACGGCAAGTATGGCAAAGATGATGAAGATTAGTACGCCTATCAGGTCGTCCATTACGTCCGTCCATTAAGGCGGCGCGGGGCGCGCGGCATGTTCAACCGCGCGCCCGCGCACCGGTTCTTATTTTTCTTCCGTGGGTTTGGGTTGTTCTTTGCTGCCTTTGGAGATGGCGTCGCGCATGTCGGTGTCGGCCATGACATTCTTCATCTTGTAATAGTCCATCACGCCGAGGTTGCCCGAACGGAACGCTTCCGCCATCGCCCGCGGCACCTCCGCCTCGGCCTCGACCACGCGCGACCGCATCTCGACCACCTGCGCCTGCATCTCCTGCTCGCGCGCCCGCGCCATCGCGCGCCGTTCCTCGGCGCGGGCTTGGGCGATTTGCTTGTCGGCCTCGGCCTGCATAATTTGAAGCTGGGCCCCGATATTCTCGCCTACATCCACGTCGGCGATGTCAATCGAAAGGATCTCGAACGCCGTGCCCGCGTCCAAACCGCGGTTCAACACGGTCTTGGAGATAGTGTCGGGATTCTCGAGCACGCGCTTATGCGATTCCGCCGAGCCGATCGTCGTGACAATGCCCTCGCCGACGCGCGCGATGATTGTTTCTTCCGTCGCGCCGCCGACCAGGGTGTTGATGTTTGTCCGAACCGTCACGCGCGCCTTCGCTTTCAACTGGATGCCGTCCATCGCAACCGCGGCCACAACCGGCGGGCCCTTGGTCGGGTCCGGGCAGTCGATCACCTTTGGCCGCACGCTCGTTTGCACGGCATCGAGCACGTCGCGGCCCGCCAGGTCGATCGCCGTGGCTTTCTGGAACGTGAGCGGGATATTGGCCTTGTTCGCCGCAATTAGCGCCTGCACCACCCGCACCACGTTGCCGCCGGCGAGATAATGCGTTTCAAGCTCATTAGTAGAGATGTTCAAGCCCGCTTTAACGGCCATGATGCGGCTGTCCACGATCACGGCGGGATTCACTTTACGCAAGCTCATCCCGACCAGGCTGGAGATTCCCACCTTCGCGCCGGAAAGCAGCGCCCGCAGCCACAGCCGGAAAAACGCGATGAACACCGCCGCGATGATCAGCACCACCACGCCGACCAGTATCAATACGAATACAGCTGCTCCCTGCATAGCACCGTCCTTTCTTTATTGGCGGCCACCGGCCGCAGTCAGCAATCAGTCTGTTCCGGTTTCGCCGGCTGGTTGCCTGAGGTTCAAACTGCCGTCAACCTTTTCGCTAATGCTTTGTTGTACCATATCAAGTACATCGCGGCCCGCCAAATCCATAGCCGCGGTGTCTTCAAACGAGAGCGGAATACCCGCCGTTTTGGCGGCGGCCAGCGCTTTAACCAGGTTCAGCACGTCGCCGCCCGCCAGATAATGCCCCTCAAGCTGATCAACCGAAACGTTCACCCCCGCCGTCACCGCCAAAACCCGGGCGTTTACAATTACCGACGGGTTGATCTTGCGTAGCTTCATGGAAACCAGCCGGTAAGCTTGTATTGGCGCGCCGCCCAGAAGGGCCTGCAGCCATAAGCGGAAAATCGAGATGAAAACCACCAAGACAAGCAGCGAGATCATGCCAAAGAAAACAAGTATCAGAAGTTGGATTGGATTCATTGGCTGCTCCTTTGACGCTGAATCAGCTTTCTCCCGGCCCTGGTTCGTCGGCCGCTTCCACAACGACGCGGCTTCCGTGAACTTCAATTACGCGGATCCGGCGGCCCTTGTCGATAAACGCGCCGTTCGCCACGGCGTCGTACCGTTTGCCATTCACTACAATCGATCCCGCCGGCCTCAGGGCTGTATGAACGCTCCCTTCGGCGCCGACGAGCGCGTTTTCCCCGTCCGCCGATACCCAGCCTTTTTCGGCCTGCTGCGAGTCCTGCAAAATGAGGTATTTTCCGTACCGCGAGCGCGGCAGCAGGTACATGCCCCCGAAAACGGCCGCCAGAACGCCCAGAAGCTGGACGACTACTCCGAAGACGGCCAGGTCCGGGTAATTGGCTATTACGAGGACAATGCTTGCGATGATCATCACGGTTCCGATGATGCCGCTGATCATGCCTGGGATGATGAATTCCGCAAGAAACAGCACCAATCCCGCGAAGTAGAGAACCAAAATCCAGGCTATCATGTCTCCGTTCCTTCCGAAGTTGATTCCAGCAACGCAATTAACTGTCCCGATTCCACCCGGACCGCCTGCATCACCTTCATCTTGTCGGCGGGATCCTTCGGGTCAGTCTCCGGGATCTCTTCGAACGTGCTAATCAGCGGGTCGTCTTCGGGGAACAACACGCGCGCCTTTGTCAGAAGCTTGTTGTACCTGCGCACGATCGACGCGCAATTGTAGTAACCCGACCCGCCATGCTGAATAATCTGCATGTCCTGGAGCAGTTGATGAATCATCTTCACAAGCGAATTGCGCAGATCTGTCACTTCTTTTCCTCCGGCCGGCCGGCGTTTTCCTCTGCCCGGTCGACCACGTACCGGTTTCCGTCCACTTGCACGATCTCGATCGGCGTGCCCGGTTCAATGTACTCCGAGCGGCTCACGACCTGGACCGTCTTGTCGCCGAACCGCCCGCGTCCCACGGGCCTGAGCAGGCTGACCGCCACGCCGCGCTGTCCGAGTGCGGCGGTCTCTTCCATTTCCGATTGCACCACGTAACCCTGGTTCTCGAGCTGGGCGTGGTTCAATACGAGCCGGGCGTAGATGGGCGTGTGCGGCAGCAGGCGCCACATTGCATAGATAAGCAAACCCAGGCTCAACGTCGCGATCAGGAGCGACTGGATCGCGTCTGACATTCGGTCGTATTCCCAGCTGAACTCGGGGATCGGCGTGGTCGTGAGCGTCATGTAAAGGCCGGCCAGCAGGCACAAAATGCCCGCGGCGCCCACGATGCCGAAGCCCGGCAACACGAACAACTCAATCACAATCAGCACCAGCCCCGCCACCACAAGAATCACATCAAACCAGTTCGCAATACCAATTACCAGGTGGGCCCCGAAAAAGAGGCTTAAACAAACGATACCAACAATGCCCGGAACGCCGAAACCCGGCGTCTTAACTTCCAGGTAGATCCCGCCGATGCCCAGCATGAGTAGAATACCCGATACGATGGGATTCGTAAGCCAACGGAAGATCTTTTCCCCAACCGACATCCTCAGCGAAATCACCTCCGCGTCTTCGTACCCGAACTCGTCGAGAACATCGTCCAAGTCTTCGGCTATGAAGGGGATCAAACCGTATCGAAGCGCTTCCTGGGCCGTCAGCGTCAACAGCTTGCCCGACGGCAGGATAATCTCGCCTTCCGGGCGCGGGAAATTTTCCACTTCCGGCTCCACGACGGCGCCGTCCGCCTGTGCGCGCAACCGGCTGCCACCCACGGACAAGTCGAGTATGCGTTTCACTGTTTCGGCGGGATCGTCACCCGGCGCTTTCGGTTTCTCGGAAGCGGAAGTTTCAGAAGGCTGTTCAACGGTGCCGTCGCCGTACACGGCGTAAATTTGAAGTTTACCCTGGGCGTCCGTGTAGGCGTGCAGCTGGATGTCTTTGTCGACCATTGCCTCGGCGAGCGCTACATTGCGGTTGTTTCGCTCGGCCAGCGCCCGCATTTTGGCCCGCATAAAGGAAACTTCTTTCTCGCCCGTGGGCATCATGCCTTCGGGCGTGGCCAGCACGGGGGTTGCCGCGCCGATGTTTGTTTCCGGCGCCATGACGATTTCGTCGCAACTGTAGCTGATCAAAGCCCCCGCCGAAATTGCCCCCATGCCCTGGATGTACGCGATCGTCCGTACCGGGGCGTCGATAATGGCGTTGGAGATCTCAATGGCTGAATCAACGCGCCCGCCCGGCGTGTCTACCTCGAAAATAATGGCCAGCGCGTCATCGGACTCGGCAACCACGCGTTCCACGAACACGCGCATGCCGTCGTCGACCATGCCGCTGATCGGGCAGGTCACGATATAGTCTTGAGCGCCCGCGGAAAAACATACCGCCAGCGCCAGGCCTAGCAGCGCTAACCGCTTCATCGCAGAGTCACCTCACATTCCCACCATTCCTACACTTAGTATGTCACAATTATTCTACGCTTGTATGCCGAACCGTTCAAAAACAGCCGGACGCGTCATTTCCCCCGCAGTTTCTTCAGGCGCGGCGCGAGAATTGCCGTCCAGGCCTTGTATCCTGCCTTATTCAGGTGCAGGCCGTCTTTCTGGAGAAGTTCCTTATCGGGTTTCCCGTCGGGCCCCAGGCTCACGCCGGTGGTGTCGACAAACTCCAGCCGCTTATCCGTCCGCGTGTACACCTCGATCAGTTCGTTGGCCCGTTTCATCGCCGGCCACTTGTCCCACCGCGCCAGGCTCGGCTTGATCGACAAATACAGGATGCGCGTGTCCGGCAAGGCCCCGTGAATCTTCTTCGCGAACTGTTGAAAATCCTCGGCTACGTCTTCCGGCGTCAAGCCATGCTCGATATCGTTGTCCCCTGCGTACAAGACAATTGTTTCCGGCGCCACCGGAATAATGATGCGGTCGGCGTAGTAGACGCTGTCCCGGATGTGCGACCCGCCAAAGCCCCGGTTCACCGTCGGCATATCAGGAAAAAACCGTCCCAAATCCCAGCCGACTATCGTCGAACTGCCCGCGAAAAGCATCGCCCCCTTTGGCACGCGCTCCACCGCCTGACGCTGTTCTATCTTCTGAATCGTCTCCTCCCACCGCGTCACCGGCATTTTGGCCTCCACAGCCGCCCGCGCGTCATCGGCCGCCGAGGCGGCCGCAAGAAAACTTGCCGCTGCAAGAGTAATCCACATGATTAAGTTTCGTCTCCTTTTAAAATACTTACTTATCCCAAGCGTGCCCATCACGTTCCCACAAGCTCCAGGCCAATCTCGTTATTCAGCTCGAATCCGAGCTGTGTCGGCGCGATCCGCTCTTCATTTTCCCAAAGCAGGCCGCGCTTCACGAGGTCATCCAGCGGTTTTGAAAACTCCGGCCGGACTTCTTGCCCGAACCGTTGCGCATAAGCCGCTTTCTCGAGGCCGTCCAACAGGCGGAAATGCTGGATAAGCGTCTCGACTCGAATTTCCCGCGGCGTCAGTTCAACCGACTCTTCCTTCGTCCCGGGTTTCGCGACATACCGCTCTACGTCCGCCGCGTTGCGTGCGCGGACGCCGTCGATGAAAGAGTACGCGCCGGCCCCGAAACCGGCGTACGGCTCGTTGCGCCAGTAGATCAGGTTGTGGCGGCACTCGTAGCCCGGCAGCGCATAGTTGCTGATCTCGTAGTGACGGTACTCCGAAAGGTTAGCTTCGGCCTGCCTGTAAAGCTGAAGCCACGTTTCGTCATCGACTGCTTCGCCGGCGCGCGCCTCAAACTGCGTGCCCGGCTCGTACGTCAGCCCGTACGTCGAGACGTGGTTCGGCGCCAGCTCGACGCACTGTTCCAGCGTATCCGGCCATGCCTCAACCGGCGGCGCCCCGAAAATCAGGTCCATGCCCCAATTAGAAAAGTGTTCCGCGCCCGCGCGGCATGCCTCGAAGGCCGCGGCCGCGTTATGTCGGCGTCCGAGATAACGCAACGTGAAATCGTTGAAGCTTTGCACGCCGAGGCTCAGCCGGTTCACGCCCATCCGCCGCCAACTCCGGAGCACAGCCAGCTCAACATCGTCCGGATTGGCCTCGATCGTGATTTCGGCATCGCCGGCAAACAAGAACTTCCGGTTCAGGCAGTCCAGCAGGCGCGACAGCTCGCCTCTTGTGAGCAGCGACGGCGTACCGCCCCCAATGAATACGGCGCCGACTTCCTCGCCTTCCTTCGGAAAGCCCAAGATTTCACGGCATAGCGCGTTCACGTAATCCGAAGGAACGGCGCCCGGTATGGCGGTGCTGAAAAAGTCGCAATAAGGGCAGCGCGTCCGGCAAAAAGGAATGTGAATATAAACGCCAATCACGCCCAACCCTCACACGCAATCGCACCGGAAGAACCATTAATGCCAACCGCTACCGTGAACTGTCAACGGCCAACGGTGAACTCTCAACTGCCGTGTCCGCGCGTTTTCAGCAGCTTGTACTCGATGCTGTCCAAAAGCGCTTCGTACGACGCGGAGATGATGTTTTCGGACACGCCCACCGTGCTCCAGCTTTGTTCCATGTCGCTGGACTCGATCAGCACGCGGGTCAGCGCTTTGGTAGCGGCCTGCGCGTTCAAAATGCGCACCTTGTAGTCCTCTAGGTGGACATCGCGCAGCTCCGGGTAGGTCCCTTCCACGGCTTTACGGAAAGCATTGTTCAGCGCGTCCACGGGGCCGTCCCCTTCCGAGACGGTGTGCATCAGGGCGCCGTCAGGCATCCGTAGCTTCACGGTTGCTTCTGAAACGGCCGGCTGGTCCTTGGCAGGCTGCGTCACCGTCACGTGATAACCGAGCACCGTGAAAAACGTCCGGTACCGCCGCTTGGCCTTCCGCATCAGAAGTTCCAACGACGCATCGGCGCCCTCGAACTCGTAGCCCTGGCTTTCCAGCTCTTTAACGCGCGCGAGAATTGCCCGCGTGTCCGGATCGTCTTTTCCAAGTTCCAACCCGAGTTCGGCCGCCTTCTGTAACAAGCTCGCGCGGCCCGAAACCTCGCTGACCGTGATGCGCGTCCGGTTGCCGACGGCTTCCGGGTTGATATGCTCGTAGCTGGCCTTGAACTTGCGCACGGCGTCGGCATGCATGCCGGCCTTATGGGTGAAGGCGTCGCGGCCGACAAACGGGTCGGCATCGCCGGGCGTCATGTTCGCCAACTCCGCCACCAGGTGGGAAAGCCGGGTCAGGTTGACGAGCTGTTCGGGCTCAACGACCTCGAGGCCCATCTTGAGTTGGAGGTTCGGGATGATCGTCGAGAGGTTGGCATTGCCCGTGCGCTCGCCGTAGCCGTTCAGGGTGCCTTGAACATGCCCGGCGCCGGCGGTTACGGCCGCCAAAGTGTTTGCTACGGCACAACCGGAATCGTTGTGGGTATGAATACCCAGCTTCAGATTTGGCAGCTTTTCGTTGACGGTTCGGACCGTCGATTCAATTTCGCCCGGCAGCAGGCCACCGTTGGTGTCGCAAAGGACGAGCACCTCTGCGCCCGCCTGCGCCGACCGCTCGAGCATTGCAAGGGCGTACTTGGCATCCTCGCGGTACGCATCGAAAAAATGCTCCGCATCGATAAACACCCGCCGGCCATTCTCACGGAGGTAGCGCACCGATTCTTCAATGAGGGCGAGATTGTTGTCCAGCGTGGTTCGCAGGATGTGCTTGACGTGGCTGGGCGAACTCTTCGCGAAGATGGTGACTACCTCGGTTTCAGCCGCAATAAGCGCCTTCAGGTTGGGATCATCCTCGACGTGGGCCTTGGCGTGGCGCGTGCTGCCGAACGCGGCAAGCTTTGTGTGCCGCAGCTCGATGTCGCGGGCACGGCGGAACAGTTCCGCGGCCTTGGGATTGGAGTTGGGTTGCCCGCCTTCGATGTAGTCGATCCCGAAGGCGTCCAGTTCCTGTACGATTTTGATCTGGTCTTCGCCGCTGAACTTGACTCCGGGTCCTTGGGCCCCGTCGCGCAGCGTTACGTCATATATGTCAACCTTCGCGGACAACCTGCCATTCTCCTGTGTTTCCAGCCGAATTGAAAAAAGCCTTTACCATGCCTGAAGTTATGCTTACTGCGGAGGCTGGGAAGGCGGTTCCCTATTTGTATCATTCCTTGCCCAGATTGTTCAAGGCCGTACCGTCAATTTGCGGGCAACGTATAAGACAAGGCACAAGCCGGTACCCTTCCGGAATAACAATCTGGCTGCTGTGCGCGGCGGCTTCCGAATACTCGCCCACGGCACCCGCCGCGACGCCTTTGCCACCCAGGCAAAAAGGCACCGCCCCGCCGGCATGTGTCCGGGACCGAATCGACGTCACGTGGTCGGCTGCCACGAGCAAGCGGACGTCGTCCCTCCCGTTCGCCCATTCCAGGCACGGCCCGACAACGCGCGCGTCGAAATCTTCAATCGCTTGCGTTTTCAGGTCGATGCGGCCCTGGTGGCTGGTTTCATCGGGCGCTTCCACGTGCAAAAACACGAAATCGACGCGTTCGAGAGCCGAAGTGGCCGCCTCGACCTTTCCGCGATAATCGGTGTCGAGATAACCCGTCGCCCCCGGCACGAGCAGGACTTCCAGTCCGGCGCACACGCCGATGCCCTTCACCAGGTCAACCGCCGAAATGACCGCGCCGCTGACGCCGAACCGCGAATGATACGATGGTAGCGTTACCGGCCGCCCCTGGCCCCAAAGCCAGATGGAAGTCGCCGGCCGTTTTCCCGCCTCCATCCGCGCGCGGTTGACCGCGTGGCCTTCCAGAACGTTCATCGATTCCGCCATCAGGTCGAGCACGAGATCCGCCCCGGCCCCGGAGGGAAGATACACCTCGTACGGCTTGCCCGTGATGTCGTGCGGCGGCGTGCAGTCAAGCCGCACCAGGTTCTGAAGCAGCGCGGGCTCCGCCGAAAGTATGCTAAGATGCCGGTAGCTGACGCCGGGATAGAAACGTACGGGGTAGCTCGACAGGCGGTCGTTGAGGTGCGCTATCAGTTCGGCGGCTTCCTCGCTCGAAATGTGCTCCGACGTGAAGTCTTTCATCAGCCCGTCGCGGAGTGTCACCAGGTTACAGCGGAACGCGACCTCGTCCGCGGCCATTTGAATGCCCTGGTTGGCCGCTTCGAGCGGGGCGCGGCCCGTGTACGTCTCGCGCGGGTTGTAGCCGAATAACGAAAGGTTGCCGATGTCACTGCCCGCGGCAAGCCCTTCGGGAATCGGGAAAAACAGGCCCGTCTGGCCTTCCCGGGCCACCGTGTCCATTGCGGGCGTCGAGGCTACTTGCAGCGGAGTGCGGCCGCCAAGCTCGGGAAGCGGAAAATCGGCCATGCCATCGCCGACAAGCACAAGGTATTTCAACGGAAACTCTCCATGGAAAAAGGTTTGAATAGTGCGCGACGACCAAAACAATAGCAAAGGAAAACACCGAATTCAAGCGGAACCAGAGCCAACCCGCCCACCCCAAAATAAGAATAATATGGAAATTGCTATAGGGCTTCTTGTAAAAAATGGACTGCGGGTTTCGGAAGCTATGACGCGCAAGCTCGCCAAGTACGCCCAACTGGTCCGCGAGTGGAACACTTTTGCGGGGCTTGTTTCGTCCAAAGATCTCGATTCGCTGGAAAACACGCATCTGCCGGACTCACTGAGCTTGGCTCCCGTAATCAGCAGCCTCGGCGGGGACCGATTGCGGCTGCTGGACATCGGGAGTGGCGGCGGGTTGCCCGCGGTCCCGTTGAAGATCGTTCTGCCGGACCTGGAGGTCATGCTGGTCGAGCGGAACGGGAAAAAAGCCGGTTTTTTGGAAAAAGTGGTAGGTTCGCTTCATCTTGAAGGCGCACAGGTGGTGCAAGGTAGCTTTCCCGAAGTGCAAGTCATTGTGCCAGAGGTAGTTACAGCGCGTGCCGTCGAGAAACCGGGCAAACTACTGGCCTCTATTCTGGCCTTGCTGCCCGTGGGCGGGGTTTTTCTTTGCCAGACGAATTTGCCGGAAGTCGACGAGAGGTTCCACGTGGAACTTGTTGAAGACGAATGGTCCGCCCAGGGCCTCCGCCGCGGAAAACTTTACCTCGTCCGACGCGTTACTCCCTAAAAAAGTTCCACGTGGAACATTTCCGCATTCGGACACTCCCCCCGTGTCCCTGATCAACCACTCCCGCCTAAACATTCCCCAAAGATTTCAAAAACTTCTCCGCCGCTTTCAACATATCCGCGCCGTCGCCCAGCTGCAATGAAGCCATGGGCCGGTCTTGCCAGCCGAACTCTACCGCGCGCCCGTATTCTTCCCGCAACAAGTTGGCCGCCTTTTTCGTAAGCCGGTGCGAGTTATCGAACTGGACGGTCACCTTCTCCCGCGACGCCGCAATTACGCCCACACCCGCGTCGGCCGCCAGCGCCCGCACCCGCATCACATCCAGCAGCCGCGCTACCGGCCCCGGCGGCCGGCCGAACCGGTCCGTCAGCTCGTCGTACATCTCCCGGGCCTGCTCGGCCGTCAAGATACCCGCGATGCGCTTGTACAACGTCATTTTCTGCGCCTCGCTCGGCACGTACTCCTCCGGAATATAGGCGTCGACAGCCACCTCGAACGCCGGCAGGGTCCGTTGCACCACGGGTTCCCCCCGCAGTTCCGACACCGCCTCCCGGATCAGGCGGCTGTACGTGTCGTAACCCACGGCAGCAATCTGGCCATGCTGTTGCGACCCGAGGATGTTGCCGCACCCGCGGATTTCCAGGTCGCGCATCGCAATCCGGTATCCGGCCCCGAGCGCAGAGAACTCTTCGAGCGCTTTCAGCCGTTTTTGCGCGTCCTCGGTCGGCACCCGGTCGCCCGGAACAAGCAGGTACGCGAACGCCCGGTGTTTGTACCGCCCGACCCGCCCCCGGATTTGGTACAACTCCGCGAGCCCAAAACGGTCCGCCCGGTCGATAATGATTGTGTTTGCGTTCGGGATATCCAAGCCGGACCCGATAATGGTCGTGCAGACCAGCACGTCGATTTCCTTTTGCATGAACGACGTCATGATCTTTTCGAGCTGCCGCTCGGGCATCTGGCCGTGAGCGACCATTACGCGCGCTTCAGGAACCAGTTTTTGCACGAGGTTCGCGACGGGCAAAATGGTCTGCACGCGGTTGTGTAGGAAAAAGACCTGCCCTTCCCGGGCCAATTCGCGCCGGATGGCTTCCTGAACGAGCGTCTCATCGAAGGTCTCGATGCAAGTGTGAATGGGCAGGCGGTCGTTGGGGGCGGTGTTGATGATGCTCATGTCGCGGATGCCCATCAGCGAGAAGTGGAGCGTCCGCGGAATCGGTGTCGCCGACATCGTCAGGACGTCGACGTGCGTCCGGAGCTGTTTCAGCTTTTCTTTCTGCCTGACCCCGAACCGCTGCTCCTCGTCGATAATTACCAATCCCAGGTTCTTGAACTCGACATCCTTCGAGATCAGCCGGTGAGTGCCGATGACAATATCGACCTCGCCCGACTTCAGCCGGTCGACGGTCTCTTTGACCTGCTTTGACGAACGAAAGCGGCTCAACACTTCGACCCGCACGGGATAGTCCGCCAATCGCTCGCTGAACGTCAGGTAATGCTGCTGCGCCAGAACCGTTGTCGGGACCAGCACGGCCACCTGCCGCCCGTCCATTACGCCCTTGAATGCCGCTCGCAACGCCACCTCCGTCTTGCCGAACCCGACATCGCCGCAAACCAGCCGGTCCATCGGGCGGGCCGCTTCCATATCGGATTTCGTTTCGACAATCGCGCGCGCCTGGTCGGGTGTCTCGTCGTATTCAAACGCGTCTTCAAACTCGTACTGCCATGGCGTGTCCGGGCTAAAAGCATGACCCCGCTGCGATTCCCGCGCGGCGTACAGCTTCACCAACTCCTCGGTCATGTCGCGCACGACCTTTTTCACGCGCCGTTTCGTTCGAGTCCAAGTCGCCCCGCCCAGGCGATCCACTTTCGGCACGCCGCCCTCGCCCGCCACATACTTCTGCACGCGGTCGATCTCGGTCGCCGGCACGTACAGCGTGTCGCCGCCGGCGTAACGTACCGCCAGAAAATCGCCCCCTTTGTCCTGAAACCGCCTCAGCCCTTCGTACCGGCCGATGCCATGAACGTCGTGCACGACGTAATCGCCCGTTTTCAGGTCGCTGAACGCCGTAATGGCCGCGCCCGCTTCAAAACGCCGGCGGACCCGCCGCACGTAGTGGCGCCCGAAGATTTCCCGCTCGCTGAAAACCACCAGCTTGTCGTCAGGCGACATGAACCCCGCCGAAAGTTGGCCGATTTCCAGCCGCAGGCGGCGCCCCGGCTCGTCCAGCCGGTAGCCCTGTTCTTCCAGGAGCTGGTGCAGGCGCCGCCGTTCTCCGGCATTGTTGCAGATGATGACCGTCGAGTAGCCGGCCGCATCCCAGTCGCGGAGCTGCGACCAGAACCCGGGCAGGTTGCCCGTCCAGCCCGAAACGGCCTGCATCGGAACGTTCAGCCGCGCCACATTCTCCGTGCGCTGGTACGGCAACTGCGCCACGCTAAGCCGCCGGAAAGATGCCAAACGCTCGGCGGCCCGCTCCCACGACATGCAGAAAGGGTTTTCCGACAACTGCTGCGAAATGTTGCCACCCTCTTCCAACACAGAAAGCGGCTCGTCGATTACGACCAGGGTGTTCGGCGGGAAATACTCGGTTATGGCCGCGAGGGCGCCCTTCTTGCCGGCCTCTTTTCGCAGCAACTCCTTTTCCGAGCGGGGTAGAACGTCCAGCGACCCGACCTCGTCGACGCTGCGCTGGGTTTCCGGTTCAAACCGCCGGATGGACTCGATCTCGTCGCCAAAAAACTCCAAGCGGAACGGGAGCTCGGCTGAGATAGGAAAAATGTCAAAAATGCCGCCGCGCACGCTCATCTCTCCGCGCTGCTCGACCATAAGCTCTCGCTTGTAACCCATTGTCATTAAACGGGTTATAAGTTCCTCCAGGTCGTGCTCTTCGCCCACGGCCAAGGTCAGACTCTGTTCCTTGAGCCGCACCTGGCGAACCACGTATTGCAGCAAAGCCCGAACCGAAAGCACGACGTGCAGCGGTTTTCCCGCGTGCGCCGCCGCGTCCAGCCGTTTCAGCGTTTCCATGCGCTCGGCCACGATATCGTCCGCCGGCGCCATCACGTCCGTGGGCAGCACTTCCCAGGCCGGGAACAGCGCGCAACGGTCCATTCCGGCGAACGTGCCGAGATCTTCGAATACGTGTTCCGCCTCGATCCGGCTCGCCGTGAGTACCAGCAGCGGCGCTTTCAATTCAGCGGCGACTTGCGCCGAGAGCGCGGCCTTCCCGCCGCCCCACGTTCCGACGACCTCGACCGGCCTTGGCGCTTCCCGCGCCAAAGCCGACGTAACTTCTTTTACAGCAGTAAGTTTTGAAATTTCTACGGCCATTGCCGTACCCTCTGAATAAACACACGTGCCCCTCACAAGCGGCATAAAAAACGGCTGCCGCTTATGAGAGGGTGAATCGAATCAATCTAGTAATTATAAACAGAAAAGCGGGCCGCTGGTTGGGCGGCCCGCTCAAAAATCTCGAAATACGGGTTTAACGTGAGTAGAACCCGATCACGGCTGCCGTGTCCGGATGGAACGGGATGGTTTCCAGATTCGGCGTGGCCGTCATCTTGCCTTCGAACGCTTCCGGTGCGCGTTCGAGGAATTCGGGGATGCTTGCGGGCGGGTTCATCACGCATTCAACGATGTTGGGCATCTTGCGGCTGGATTCGCGGATCGAGACCGTCATTCCCGGCTCGACCTGGAACGAGGGCCGGTCGACCTTCCTATCGTTGACGAGGATGTGCCCATGCACAACGAGCTGGCGCGCCTGCGGGATCGTCCGGGCGAACCCGAGCCGGTACACGACGCAGTCCAGCCGTGATTCCAGCAGCATCAACAGGTTGGTGCCCGTGACGCCGCCCATCCGCTGGGCGCGGGCGAACGTTTTGCGCATCTGCCGCTCGAGCAGGCCGTAATGCGTGCGGATCCTCTGCTTTTCCAGAAGCTGCATGCCGTAAACCGAAAGTTTCCGCCGCATGCTCTGGCCGTGCTGGCCGGGGGCGTAAGGCCGCTTGATAGACGGGCATTTCGTGCTGCCCCAGATGCATGCTCCAAGACGGCGACACAGCTTGTGTTTGGCTCCCATGTACTTGCTCATAAAGACGTTGTTTTCCTTCTATTCGAATCATTAAGATTATCAGCTGCACTGGCGTTAGGACAGGGCACACCAGCACAGCTTTTGAGCTTACCGCATTTTCGCGTTCAATGTCAAATCAGCGCTCGGTTTGACTTGCGGCACGGTCAGCGGTTGAAAAACACCCAAAGGGCAACTTGTCATCAGGCTGACAGCATTCTCCTTCCCCTTCACCACACGGTTGCCAAGCTGCAAAACAGGCCGAAACCTTACCACCCGCCATAGTAAAACTGCCGCCCGCATAAACGCTGCCGTTACACGTGGTAATACAGCTCGGGGCGTAATCGAGCCCCGTTCCCAAGGCGAACCAGGTGGACCCGTTCCACCTGGCGATGTTATTTACAACCGTATTACCGGCGGCCGTGAAGAAGCCTCCGGCATAAACGTTCCCGCAGGGATCGGCCGAAAGCGCATAGACAGGCGTTCCGCAGGAATGGTCCCCGCTTAATGGTTCCAGGGGCGACCACGCCGCTCCGTCCCATCTGGCGATGCCCCCGGCAGGAATGTCGCCCGCTGTGGCATAGTAACCGCCAACATACAAGTTATCCTCCCCGTCTACTGCGAGGCAACAAACAGCCGCATTGGACAAGCCCCCTATGCCTGCGCCAAGAGGACACCAATTCAATCCGTTCCATTTGGCGATACGGCTGGCAGCTGTGCCGTCGGCTACTGTAAAAGAGCCTCCGGCGTAGACGATGCCGCTGCTGTCAATGGCGATAGCCCTGACAACATCGTTTGTGCCCATCCCAAGAGATGACCACGCCGTACCGTCCCATCTCGCTATATTGTTCGCTGCCACGTCGCCTGCTGCTGTGAACTCGCCTCCGACATACAAGTTGCCCGAGCCATCCACCGTAACGGCACAGACTGACGGCCCATATTCGCCACCCCGCAAACCTGTCCCGACCGCCGACCATGCACTTCCATCCCATTTGGCAATGGAATTGGCCACGACGTCACCAGCCGTCACAAATTTCCCGCCTGCGTAAACATGGCCGGAATCCATCACGGCAAGTGCGGAAACGGACGGAGGCCAGAAGCCTCCCGCCACACCGGATCCGAGTGCCGACCATGCAGTCCCGTCCCATCGGGCGATGTGATTAGCTGCAACGCTGCCGGCGTTAGTAAAAGTTCCCCCCGCGTAAATGTTGCCGGAGCTATGACCCGCAACGGCTGCCACTCGCGCGGCCACGGCTCCGTCGTTGGCTATTCCGGATCCGAGCGCCGACCAAGCCGCGCCGTCCCATAGCGCAACATGAAGGGCACAGACATCTCCAACAGTCCTGAACTGGCCGCCAGCGTAGACCTTTCCAGAATCTAACACAATGGCGCAGATGGTACACGCCGTAAAACTGCCCGAAACGCTCGGTCCAAGGGCCGACCACGCCGTTCCGTCCCATTTTGCGAGGTAGTCAAAACTTCCCCCCGCCGCGTAAAGACTGTCCGATTCATCAACCGCAATAGTCTCGACCCAACTCCACTCAGAAGTCCCCATTGCCGACCATGCTGTTCCATTCCATTTGGCTATGCCACTTGCCGGGACTCCGCCCGCGGTCTGAAAAATCCCGCCCGCATAAAGGTTTCCCACGCTGTCCACCGCCAGGCAAAGAACCTCGTATCCAATGCCCGTTCCGAGCGCCGACCAGGCGGTCCCGTCCCACTTGGCTATATTTTTGGCAGGAACACCGCCCGCCGTTGTGAACTGTCCCGCTGCAAATATGTTGCCGGAAGTATCGACCGCAATCGCCCCTACGCTCGCGTGGTCGCCAAATTCGCTTTCCAGCGTCATGCCTGCGCCGAGCGGCGACCACGCTGCGCCATCCCATTTCGCGATACGGTTTGCCGGCGCTCCACTGGCTATCGTAAAGGCTCCACCAGCGTACACGTTGCCGGCTTGGTCGACGGCGACCACGTCAATCCCAGACTCTATACCCGTGCCAAGCGAGGACCATGATGCACCATCCCACTTTGCGATGCCTTTGGCGGGAACATTGCCCGCCACATCGAAATCGCCTGCCGCATAAACGTTACCCGAGCCATCTACAGCAAGCGAACGGACGACAGCAGTCAAATCCCCCGCTTCAGCAACACCGGATTCCAGCGCCGACCACCTTGCAGTCGATGGGTTCCACCTGGCCACGCCTCTTGCCACGACATTGCCGACGATCGTAAAACCCCCGCCAATGTAAATGTTGCCGTCTGCATCCTTGGCTGCTGTGTAAACGTCACTATTCGCACCCGGCACTTGAAACTGATCCGACCAGTTGTCATCAGTCGCCGCCGCAGGCAGTGCGAACAACAGAAACAACCCCGCTGCAACTGGTGAAAGAAATCGCATATAGACCCCCCAATGTCAAGCCTTCCCTCTGCTTATACTACACATCTATGGCTACTGAGACAAATCCACAATCTACACCAGGGCAACCGCATCTCTTTAACCCGGATATCTCCCAATCCAGCGTAGCCGGTACCAATATGGAGAAAGAAACAGCTACCGTATAAGACGCTACAATCCAGCAACTTGCAAAGGTGGCCGCATGAAAGTGCAAAATAACTTCGACGATCATCACGGATAGTAGGCCAATCCAGCGTAGCCGGTACCAATATGGGGAAACGCCAGGTATTTCGGGGATAACACGCTACCGTCCCTCCGGGACTTTTCAGGCGCGCTCTCACAAGTCCCAGGACTGACGTTCATTTCCTCCAATGAGCATAGCCGGAACGAACACGGGGAAACGCCAGGCATTTCCGTGGTAACACGCTACAGTCAAGCAACTTCAAAGGGGGCCGCATAAAAGTGCAAAAGAACTTAGAAACGGGGCCGGTGCTGCCCGGCCCCGCGTTTGCGGTCTAAATCCCATATACCTTGCCGTGAGCGGTTGGCGGTGTTCGGGCCGATCAGCCGCCCAGCAGTTGCAACGCCGTCTGCGGGATGATGTTGGCCTGTGCCAGCACCGACGTTCCCGCGCTCACCAGGATTTGATTCCGGGTGAACAAGATGGTTTCCTTGGCGATGTCGGCGTCGCGGATCGCGCTTTCAGACGCGGATGAGTTTTCCTCCTGAATGGCGAGCGTGCGGATGGTGAATTCGAGCCGGTTCTGCATGGCGCCGAACAGGCTGCGCAATGTGTTCACCGACCGTATGGCCATGTCCACGGTGCTGATTGCCGAAACCGCCCCGGCGTAGGACGAGACTTGCAGCGTGCCCACACCGAGGTCGTTCGTCTTGGCGCCGGCTACTGAGATGGTCAGCGTCTGGCTGGTTTGGGCGCCCGCCTGCAGCGTAACCGTCTGTGGCGCGCTCAGCACGCGAATCCCGTTGAATTCCGTGTCCAGCGCGATGTCGTCGATCTGTTCGAGCAACTGCCGGACCTCGGCGTTGAGGGCGGCCCGGTTCGAGTCGCTCTGCGTTCCGTTCGCCGCCTGAATGGCCAATTCCCGGATGCGCTGCAACGCATTGGTGGTCTCGGCCAGCGCGCCTTCTGCGGTTTGCACGAGACTGATCCCGTCCTGCGAGTTCCGTTGCGCCACAACGGTTCCGCGGATCTGCGATCTTAGCGCCTCGGCGATGGCCAGCCCGGCCGCGTCGTCCGCTGCCCGATTGATACGCAGGCCGCTCGACAGCCGTTCGAGGCTTTTGTTGAGGTCGAGGGTGCTTGACCGCAGGATCCGGCTGGCATTGATTGCGGCCACATTGGTGTTGATTCTTAAGCCCATGACGTTTCCTCCGTGATGGCGCATGCGGTGCGCACGCGCGTTTACCTTTGCATCCTTGCATCGGTTTTGCAGCCCGGCCCTGGCGGGATCGTGGCCACATTTCAGGTATCGGCACGGGCGGGCGAACCTTTAGCATGTTGGCAATAACGAGTTGAAAGTATTAAAGTAAAGGAGTGGGCGGCACACGCGGAGCCGCTGAATTTGGCGTAAGGAGAGTCGTTTCATGGCCAAGACCTTGACCTTTACCGTAGTCCCTAAACTCCCCCCGCGGTTGCAGCCGCTCCTGGACATCGCCAACAACATCTGGTGGTGTTGGGATCCGGGGGCTGTGGGCCTGTTTTTCCGAATCGATCGCGATCTCTGGACGGAAACCAATCAGAACCCCCGGCAGATGCTTGGGGAGGTGAGCCAGGCCAGGCTTGAAGTTCTGGCAAAAGACGACAGCTTCCTCAACCACATGGACGACGTCGTGCGCCGGATGAAGTCTTACATGGAATCCGGCACGTGGCGGCAGAAGAACCCGAGCGCGCCCGAAGAATTCGGGGTGGCGTATCTGTCCGCGGAGTTTGGCCTTCACGAATCGATCAAGGTCTATTCCGGGGGTCTTGGCGTTTTGGCCGGCGATCATCTGAAAGCTTCAAGCGACCTCGGATTGCCGCTGGTGGGAATAGGCCTGTTGTACCGCGAGGGTTATTTTCACCAGTACCTCAATGCCGACGGGTGGCAGCAGGAACTTTACCCTCACAACGATTTCTACAACATGATGATCGATATGGTTCGCGACGAGCAGGGGAATCCAATCGTCATCGAGGTCGAATATCCCGAGCGGCCTGTTAAAGCCAGGGTATGGCAGTGCCAGGTCGGCCGCGTGCCGCTGTTCCTGCTTGACTGCGACCTTGAAGAAAACACTCCTGAAGACCGCGAAATCACGGCGCGCCTTTACCAGGGCGACCGCGACATGCGGATACGCCAGGAAATCATGCTGGGCGTCGGCGGGGTGAAAATCATGCGGGCGCTCAAACTCAAGCCCACCACCTACCACATGAACGAAGGCCATTCCGCCTTTATGACGTTGCAGCGAATCAAGGAACTCATCAAGAGGGAGGGACTCACCTTCTGGCAGGCGGCGGGCGCCGTCAGGGCCGGAAGCGTGTTCACCACGCACACGCCTGTCCCGGCCGGAAACGACATGTTCGTGCCCGACCTGATTGCCCGATACTTCACCAACTACTGCGAAGAGGTCGGCATCACGCTCGACCAGCTTCTCGCCCTCGGCCGCCAAAACCCGCTCGACACCCGGGAGCCGTTCTGCATGACGGTGCTCGCGCTGAAACTGTCCTCGTTCGCCAACGGCGTCAGCCAACTCCACGGTGAAGTCGCCCGGGCCATGTGGGAACGCACCTGGGACGGCGTGCCCATCCACGAAATCCCCATCACGTCCATCACCAACGGCGTGCACATCCCGTTCTGGATCTCCCACGACCTCGCCGGCCTCTACGACCGCTACATCGGCCCCGAGTGGGCCTCAAATCCGGAAGACCAGAGCGTTTGGCAGCGGATTGACGACGTGCCCGACGCCGAGCTTTGGCGCACCCACGAGCGGCGGCGGGAACGGCTTGTCGATTTCGCCCGGCGGCGGCTTGTTGCCCAGTTGCAGCACCGGGGCGCCCCGGTCGCGGAAGTACGGGCTGCCAACGAAACACTTGATCCCGAAGTGCTTACCATCGGATTCGCCCGCCGGTTCGCCACGTATAAGCGGGCCACCCTGTTCCTCACCGACCCCGAGCGGCTTACCCGAATCCTGCTCGACGAGAAGATGCCCGTCCAATTCATCATTGCCGGAAAAGCCCACCCGCAGGACACGCAGGCAAAGGAACTGATCCGCAAGATGATCCACTACGCCCGCGAGCCCGAACTCAGAAACCGGATGGTGTTTATCGAAGATTACGACCTCAACGTTGCCCGGTATATGGTGCAGGGCGTCGATTGCTGGCTCAACAATCCCAGGCGGCCTATGGAGGCCAGCGGAACCAGCGGCATGAAAGCTGCCGCAAACGGCGCGCTCAACATCAGCGTTGTCGACGGTTGGTGGGGCGAAGCCGAAATCCTCGGGGAAAACGGGTGGAGCATCGGCCGGGGCGAGTCGTACACGGACCCGAACGAACAGGATCTGGTTGAGAGCGAGGCCCTGTACGAGATCTTCGAGAAGGAAGTCGTCCCCCTGTTCTATGATCGGGGGCGCGACGGCGTTCCGCGGGAGTGGATCCGCATGATGAAAACCGCCATACGGACCATATGCCCCGTGTTCAACACGAACCGCATGGTGCAGGAATATAGCAACCGCTTCTACATCCCCGCCGCCATCCGGCGACAAACGCTGAGAGCCGATAAAAGAAAACGGTCCAAAGAACTTACTGAATGGAAGCTTCGCGTGCAGGAAATCTGGAGCAAGGTGCAGTTTACCGACGTCCAGTCCGGGCCAACTGAGAAATTGCCTTACGGTTCGATTCTGGAAGTGACCGCCGAAATCTATCTCGATTCCCTTAACCCCGAAGATATCGACGCCGAAATCTACTATGGCGACCTTGATTCGCTCGGCCGCATACCGCGGGGAAAAACCGTACCCATGGAGTGCATCAAAAACCTCGACGGAAACGTGTACCAGTTCCGCGGGGGCGTGCCCTGCCTGAAAACGGGCCAACTGGGCCTCATGGTGCGTGTCGTGCCCAGTCACAGAGATTTCGCCACAAAGCACGAAATGGCGCTCATCACCTGGGCGTAAAAAAGAAAAGCGGCGTCTAAGCAAAAAAGGTCTCTTGTACTCTGGCCCCGGATGAGCACGATGCCGCGTCTACATTTTTGCCGCCTGTTCGTGAGTCAAAACTCGCGTCTGAAATATGGTAGACTCTCGATCTATGGCCGAAAGTGATTACAAGCCCGTGATCGTGCAGTCGGACCGATCCGTCTTGCTGGAGACGGACAACGACTCTTTCGAAGACGCGCGCGACTGCCTGGCGGCGTTTGCCGAACTGGTAAAGTCGCCCGAACATATTCACACCTACCGGATCTCGCCGCTCTCGCTATGGAATGCGGCCGCTGCCGGCATGACGGCCAAAAACATCGTCGATGGTCTCGCCCGGTTCAGCCGCTACGAAATTCCCCAGAACATCCTCGTCGAGATCGAAGACAACGTCGCCCGGTACGGCCGCCTCAAACTGTATAAAACTGAAAAAGAGCAGCTTGTTTTGAAGGCGGATGACCCGCTGCTTGTCGCCGAACTGCTCAACCACAAAACGCTCCAGCCTTACGTGGCTGGTTCGCCCGACCCCACCACCCTTCTCGTCAACCCCGGCGACCGCGGCAACGTCAAAAGCGCCCTGATCAAAATCGGCTTTCCCGTCGAAGATCTGGCCGGGTATATCGTCGGCGCCCCGCTCCCGCTCGCACTTCGCGACACGGCGCTGTCCGGGGCGCCATTCTCGTTGCGCGCCTATCAGATCGAGTCGGTATCGGCGTTTCATATGCGTGGCTCGAATCACGGCGGCAGCGGTGTGGTGGTGCTGCCGTGCGGGGCCGGGAAAACCATGGTGGGCATCGGCGTGATGGACGCCCTGCAAACCCAAACGCTGGTTCTGACCACAAATACGGTGGCGTTGCGGCAATGGAAAAACGAGCTGCTCGATAAAACCTCGCTTACCGAAGATCAGATCGGCGAGTACAGCGGCGACACCAAAGAAATTAAGCCCGTTACGATCGCCACCTACCAGATCATCACCTATCGGAAAACTAAAGACAGCCCGTTCGTTCATTTTGATCTGTTCGACGCGGGCAACTGGGGCTTGATCGTTTACGACGAGGTTCACCTGTTGCCCGCGCCCGTATTCCGCGTCACGGCCAGCCTCCAGGCGCGGCGGCGGTTGGGCCTGACGGCGACGCTCGTCCGCGAGGACGCGCGGGAAGACGATGTATTCAGCCTGATCGGGCCGAAGAAGTACGACGTGCCGTGGAAGGTGCTCGAGAAACAGGGCTGGATCGCCCAGGCCGTTTGCACGGAGCTGCGCGTCCAACTGCCCCGCGAGGAGCGGTTCCGCTACGCCATTGCCGGCAAACGCGACAAGTTCCGCATCGCCTCCACCAACCCCGTCAAAGACGCCATGGTCGAATCGCTGATCGCGAAACACAAAGACGACAACGTGCTCGTCATCGGCCAGTACCTCGACCAGCTTAAGGTCATGGCGAAACGGTTCAAGGCCCCCCTGATAACGGGAAGAACCCCTACCAGAGATCGCGAAACCCTCTACAACGCGTTTCGCAACGGCCAAGAAAAACTGCTCATCGTGTCCAAAGTGGCCAATTTCGCCATCGACCTGCCTGACGCCAACGTGGCCATTCAGGTTTCCGGCACGTTCGGCTCGCGCCAGGAAGAGGCGCAACGGCTCGGCCGCATCTTGCGCCCGAAAAGCGACAACAGCCTCGCCCGGTTTTACTCGTTGGTGTCGCGCGACACGTGCGACCAGGATTACAGCGTCAAACGCCAGCTCTTCCTTACCGAACAGGGATACCGTTACGAAATCATGAACGCCGAGGAGGCCTGACCGTGGCCGCCGGGGGGAAGCCGGGCGGCGTGCGGCTGCTATGCGGCCCCTATGGATCAGGCCGGGCCGCGTGTATCGACGGCCTCATGCGCGCACACTGGGGGCGTGCGGTCCTGCTTCTTCCCACGCGGCGTCACGCCCAGCAGCGCCTGGAAAACCTAATTCTCGAGTCCGAACTGCCCGGGCTTTTGGGCCGGGCGGTGTTGACGTTCGATGATTTCGTGGCGGACCTGCTCAGGGCGGAAGGGAAGGTTCCCCGGCGTCTCGGCGATTTCGAGCGCCGGCAGTTGCTGGAGTCGGCGCTGATTCAGGTTAAAGGAAACCCGTCGCTGGCCGGCCTCGGCAGCGTGGCCGAAACCCACGGTTTCGTCACGCAGATGCTCGACATCATCACGCAGGTCAAACAGGCAGCGGTTGATCCGGAACAATTCCGCGCCTACGCCGCGGCCGGCCGAAATTGGCTCGACGGGGTTGTGGCGGACGTGTACGAGGCCTACCAGTCGGCCCTGCTCGATTCGGGCGTGTACGACGTGCCCGGCATGTTTTGGGAAGCCGCCGTGATATGCCGCCATAAACGGCCGCACCGGATGGAAGACATAGACGCGCTGCTGCTTGACGGGTTCGACGATTTCACGCCGTCCGAGTTTAACGTGCTCGAGGCGTTGCGCCCGCATGTCAACCTGCTGGCGCTCGGCCTGAATTGCGACACCGCGCCCAACCGGAGCGACCTTTACGCGCCGCCGCTGCGCACCGCGCGCCGAATCGAGCGGGCGTTCGAAGCCACAATTGAGGATTTCGATCCGCCGGAGCCGGAAACATACACGCAGTTTGCAGCGGCGTCGATTTTCTGGCGCGACGAGCCGTTGGCGCCGCCCCAACAACTGCGCCGCAACCTGGAAATCGTCCCGTGCGCCGACACCGTGCAGGAAGTGGAAACCGTGGGCCGGCGCATAAAGAATCTCCTGCTCGAGGAGGGCGTTGCGCCGCACGAGATCGCGGTTGTCTACCCCGCCTCCGGGCTGCAGGCCGCGACAGTCCGCGCGGTTTTTCACGAATTTGGCATCCCCGTCCGCGTCCTCGATCAACCGGCGCTGTGGGGCAGCTCTATCGGTGCTTTTGTACTCGCGCTGTTGGAAGCGATCGACGATTGGCAGCGCGAGACGGTCGTGGACGTGCTGACGTCGCGTTGGTTCAAGCCGGGCCGGCCTCATTCGGGCGCGATCCCGGCACTTGCCCGCGCTGCGTCAGTCATCTCGGGCCACGGCGAGTGGCAGGCGCGGCTCGAAGCGCTGGCGGCGCGTATCGAGCGCGAAGCGCCTGATGCACCCCGCGTGCCGGGCGTCCAACCCGCATTGGAAGCTTTGCTTCGGGACATCGAGGCGTTGCAGGCTTTCGATGACGCGTTTCCCAGGCAAGCGACGACAGCGGAGTTTATCGAGGCCCTGAAGCGCATACTCGAGGAGCTGAACCTCGCCGGGGCCGTCCAGAATCAAACCGTGCCGCAGATCCGAGAGTGGGAACAAGCTGCGCTGGACGCGCTCTCGCGCATGCTGGATACCTGGCGCGAGTGGAGCCGTGACGACAAAACATCCCGTTCCGCGTTCACGTCCGATTTCCGCAGGGCGCTGCAACTAACCGCGTTCAATCCGAGACAACCGCGTGACGCGGTGTTGTGCATGAAGGCCCAGGACGTACGCGGCCTCGAGTTTGGCCACCTGTTTTTCATGGGCCTTAACGAGGGCGAATTTCCCGGCCCGCCCCGAACCAGTGCCGTCTACTCCCAGCAGGACTTAGCCAATCTCGCCCGTGCCGGCATTGAACTCGAGGGCCGCTACGCCCACATCGAACGCGAGATGCTGAAGTTTCACCACGTTTTGTGCGCGGCCCGCGGCCGGCTCGTGATCACCTGGCGGACGGTGTCGCCGCGCGGCCAGGAACAGTTTCCGAGCCCATATCTGAACGACCTGCTCGAGCTGTTCCCCGGGGAAAACCTCCAGGTCCCGATGCCCAGCGCGAACGATTTTGTGCCGCCGCTCGAATTGGCCGCGTCGTGGCGCGATGTGCGCAATGCCGCATTCTCGGCTGCCGGGGATGCTTCGGCCCTTCAGCCCCGGTTTCCGCACATTGAGCTTGCGGCCAGGATTGAGAACGCGCGCCACGACGGGTCGCCGTTCGGCGTCTACGATGGCGTGCTTAACGACCGCGAGATTGTGGCAAGACTGGCAAAACAGTTTGGGCCGGAGCACGTGTTCAGCGTTAATCAGCTTGAAATCTATGCCAAGTGTCCGTTCAGGTTTTTTGTCGAGCGCATCCTCGGCGTCGAGGAAGCGGAGTTGCCCAGTTCGGACTTCGACAGGCTGCTGCGAGGAGCCATTCTCCACGATATTCTCCAGAAGTTTCACCAGAAGTACCACCGCGTGCCCGCATCCGTCATTCCTTATGAAGACGCGGTGGCGACCCTCGGGGCGCTTGTCGAGGAGGCGTTTGCGCAGCAGGGCTGGCGCAGCGTCAACACGCCGTCCGCGCTGGTGGGTGTGGAAAAGCTCTACGCGAGAAACCTGCTGCTGAGGTATCTGGAGAATGCGCGCAGAAAACCGGAACCGCAATGGCAACCGGTGCATTTCGAAGCCGCGTTCGGACGCGCCCACGCGGGCCCAGAATGCTCGCTGGTAAAACCCGACCCGTTTTGCCTGAAAACGGACGCAGGCTCAGTGCTGTTCGCCGGCCGCATCGACCGTATCGACTTCCACGAAAACGGCACGGAATGCGCGCGCATCATCGACTATAAAACCGGACAAGTGCCGCAGAACAAGGATGTCGCAGGGGGGCGCTCCTTGCAGGGCCACGTGTATGCTCTCGCGCTCGAAGAATTCCTCTTGCCCGGCACGCAGTGCGCCGAAGTGCAGTTCTTGTCCATCGGCAAAAACAAGCGGTATACGTTAAAGAGCGAGAAACTGTCCGGCAACCGCGAGGAAGTCTGCGCTACAATCTGCCGCCATCTCGACAATCTCCGCGCCGCCCGATACCAGCCGGCGCCGGGCGATCCCGATTCCGCATGCCCCTACTGCCCCGCCAGACGCGCATGCCGTTACGAAAAAAGCCGCGTTAAACGCAAAGGGGCGGACGAGGCGGCCGGGGAGGCGCCGTCATGACCGAGCATCGCCGCATCGACCCCGTCACCGCGATTACGCCGCGCCTCTGCGTCGCCGCCGGCGCGGGGTCGGGCAAGACAAAGACTCTTATCGACCGTATCCTCCATCTGCTGGAAAACCATTACGCCGACCTTGACGAAATTGTCGCCATAACGTTTACCGATGCCGCGGCGGCCGAGATGAAGGTGCGGCTTCGCAAAGAGTTTCACCGGAAAGCTCCGGCGGACGATCCCGCCGGGATGACGCGGTGGCGCGACCTCGAACGGCGCGCCGATATGGCGCGGCTCTCGACGATTCACTCGTTTTGCGCAAGCCTTATCCGCGAAAACGCCCTGCGCGCCGGGTGGGATCCCGATTTTGCCGTGCTGGCCGAAGCGGAATTCGTGCTGCTGCGTAAAGAGACGATCGAGCAGACGGTGCACGCGCTTCTCGAACAGGAGGCTAAATCGCCGGCCGGCGACGGCCCCGCAACGCGGGCCGCTGCCATGATGGGAATGACGCAACTTTCCTCCGAACTCGACGCCATGCTGAACCGCGGCAGGCTGATGGGCCTGGTACTCGAAGCGGGGCTCCCGAGCGATCCGGAAGCGTTGGCCGAACAATGGCGGCAACTGATAGAGGAGGCGCACCGGCAACGCTTGCTTATGCTGCGGGATTCGGGCCGGCTCGAGCAGTATAAGCGGAAGCTCGAGAAATTCGACGGCGCGTGCCGCAAGCCCACGGACGCGCGCGAGATCGGCCGCATCAAGCTGATTGCGGCGATTGAAAGCATCCAGCGCGCAAAGGATGCAAACGATATTGAGGCGGCCCTGCAGGAGGTCGTTTCGCTGAACTATCGCGGCGCCCGTAGCGCCAATTGGGCCGAAGAAGCTTACGAGAAGATTGGCGCCGTGCAAAAAGAGCTGAAAGACCTTGCTGGCAAGTTTCTTCCAAAGCCAATAGATCCGGAAACGGAGGCCCGGGCCGCACAGTTGGCGGCGGATGTGCGGCGCGTTTATGAAAACGTGGCCGAAGCGTACAAGCTGAAAAAGAAGGAGAGTTCAAGCGCGGATTTTGATGACCTGATTCAGGCCGCCTACGAAATGCTCCGCGACAACGAGGCCGTCCGGGCCCAGACCGCCCGGGGCATCAAGTTTCTGCTCATCGACGAGTTTCAGGACACGGATTCCTGGCAACTCCAAATCGCCCGGCTGCTCGCCGAACATCCCGGCGGGCCCGGCCTGTTCATCGTGGGCGACGCCAAGCAATCCATCTACGATTTCCGCGGCGCCGAAGTCGAAGTGTTTCAAGATGAGAAATGCGCGGCGGAAGTGGCCGTCCTCGATAAAAACTACCGCACGCTGCCCGATGTCCTCGAGTTTATAAACGACACCTTCGAGCGTTCCGGATTGCTTCAGGCCGTCGAGCCGCAATACGCGCCGCTCGTGCCCCACCGCCCGGCGGCCGGCGAGCCCCGCGTCGAATTCCTCGTGCCGCCCCGGGACGAGGAGGCAAAGACGCCCGATTATCGCGCCCGCGAGGCCGAGATGATCGCCGGGCGGCTTGACGAAATGGTGAGGGGCCCGCGGCCGGTTCTGGTGGCGGACCGTGACGGGCCACCGCGCCCGGCGCAGTTTGGCGATGCGGCGATTCTGTTTCGGGCAATGTCCGACGTTTACCTGTACGAAGAGGCGCTGCGCCGACGGGGCATCCCCTACCACGTTGTCGCGGGAAGGGGCTTTTACGAGCGCCAGGAAATCATCGACCTGCGCAACCTTCTGTCGGTAGTGGTTGATCCCTGCGACGAGATGGCCCTCCTCGGGTTTTTGCGGAGTCCGCTGGCCGGCCTGTCCGATGAAGCGCTTGTGACGATAAGCGCCGGAGGCGGATTGTTGCAGGGGTTTGACTCAGACGCCGTGCCGGCGTCGTTTCGAGAGGGCGAAGCGCTTACGCGCGCCCGGGATCTTCTGTCGCACCTCCGGGCGCGATCGGGCATGCCGCTGGCGGAGTTCCTGCGGTACGCGCTCGACGAAACCGGCTTTGAGGCCGTCGCGCTCAGCCAGTTTCTTGGGATGCAGAAGGCGTACAACATTCGAAAGACCGTCGATCTGGCGCATGACTTTTCCCGGGCGCGGCCCGCCACGATTCCGGCGTTCCTGCGCTACCTCGAACAGGCCGCGCTCGACGAGGTCAGGGAAGGAGACGCGGCGCTGCTACCCGAAGGCGCGGGAGCCGTAACCCTGATGTCGGTTCACAAGTCAAAGGGGCTTGAGTTTCCGATTGTGTACGTGGCCGACATCTCCCGCGATCAGAGGGCCAACAACCGCAGCTCCGTACTTCTTCACCGGCGCCTCGGGCTTGGCGTCAAATTCCCGGACAGCCGCGGCGACACGGCCACGCCCGCCATCTGCGACACCATTCAGAAAGCGCAGGCCGAAAAAGACGAAGCCGAACACGCGCGGATGCTGTACGTCGCCATGACGCGGGCGCGCGACTGGCTCGTGCTCAGCGGCGCGCCCGAGAGCAAGAAGTCGTCGTGGATGTCCACGTTCGACAACCTCTACGGCGTGTGCGGAGCCGGGCATGGAACCGTCATCAGGCACGCAGCGGATACCTGGAGTGCCGTTGTTCGGCGCGAATGCCCCGCCGACAGGCCGTACTTCATTTCCGAGCTTGCCTCTTCAGCCGGCGCTTCGCGGCCCGAAACCGAATTGTGGGACGCGCTGGCCAGGCAGGCCGAGCCGGTGCACAATTTTCCCCGGGCGCGGCGGACTTTTTCCGTGGCCGAAGTTCTTGATGCCATGACGGAAACCGCCGATCTTGAAGAAGCCCGTGAAGAACAACCGCCGGCCGCGGGCGCCGCGGCGGGCGACCGGATGTTCCGCGGCACGCTCGTCCACCGCATGTTCGAGTTGTGGGATTTTAAAGCCGCACCGCCGGTCGAAGAAGTGCTTGCCGAGGTGGCCGACCCGCAGTTACGGGAGCGGCTTGAACCGGACTTGCGGGCGATTGCCGAGAAGTTCATTCATTGCGAGCTGTCGGAGCTTTTTGCGCAGAGCAACGTCCGCCGGGAAATGCCTTTTTATCTGAACGTGAAGGGGATGCTCATCCACGGTGTTATCGACGCGATGACTGAGGACGGTACGACGCTTGTCGATTACAAAACCGGCCGGCCCGGCGGGAAGATGGCGCAACGGTACGAACTGCAACTGTCCCTTTACGCGGCGGCCCTTCAACAGTTGCTGGGCCGGCTTCCCGAACAAGTTTTTCTCTATTACGCCGACCACGGAAAAGCGCAGGAAGTGAACATTTCAGAAAACGCCGTTCGCGTAGTTCTTGGAAGCGTCGCTGACGCGATTGCCTTGCTCAAAGCCGGGAAAACGAAACAATGAACCGGTTGCTCTGGCACATCGGGCTGATAGCTTGCATACTCACGGTAGCCCAAGCCGTTCCGGCGGCGCCCGCCGTCCAACCCCAGAGGGTTACTAAAGGCATTTTCACCGTCGAATTCTGGCCCGGCGACGAGAAGATCGCCGAGGAGTCGCTCGAAATCCTACACGAGACTACAGCCGATTTTTCACTCCGCCTTCCGGCCGGCAATAAACCCATCCGCGTAACGGTATGCCGAAACATGCAAGAGTTTCAGGCCCGCGCGGGCGGGTACGGCCGCACGTGGGTCGGCGGGATCAGTAAGAGCCGAAGCGGCCTCATCGCGGTAAAGGCGCCGTATCTTCTACCGCAATCGCGGGACTACTACGGCCTGCTGCGGCACGAGCTCCTCCACGTGCTGCTGGCCAGGAACGTCCGCGAGGAATACCTCCCCCGGTGGTTCAACGAAGGCATCGTAATGGTGCTGTCCGGCGAGAACCGGTGGGGCTCGGCGGCCCGCGTCGCCGGAATGTACGCCTCGCATAACCTCATCCCGTACTATAACCTCGATTTCGCCTTCCTCCCGCTGGGCGACGAGATCCTTTCCGGCGACGCCTACGCCCAGGCTTACAGCATGACCCGGTTTCTCCAAAACCGTATCGGGGAAGAGCGGTTCTGGGAGTTAGTCGCGGCGATGCGCGTCAAGCCTTTTGACGTTGCCTTAAGGGAAGCCACCTCGCTCAGCCCCGGCGCATTTTACGCCGCCTGGCGCGGATCGTTGTGGAAGGTCGCCATTATGACGGCGTCCGCTTCGGCCTTTTCCGTTTTCAACCTGATGGTTGTGCTCGTCTTCCTGGCGTGGTACCGCAAGCGGAAGCGGAACCAGGCCATCATTCAGGAGTGGGAGGAGGAGGAACTGGACGATTACTCGGTGTCGCCTGTTGAATGGTTTGAAGCGGACTATAAAGAAGACGACGAGTTTTAACAAGACTCGGAATAAAACCCCATCGGGGCAAGACAGACAAGAATAGATGGATAGCCGGTGTGCTTCTAGTATCTGGCCGAAGAACCGGTAGTCTAACCTAAAAAAACGGGCGCGGCCGCAATGGCCGCGCCCGTAGCTGGAGTTTGTCAAGTTTTACGCGTAGTCCTGGTACTCTTTCGGGTACTCGCGGCGCAGGTAGTTGTTGGCCTCGGGGCAATTTGTGATCTTCATGTTGATCGGATCGTACTCGATCTTCCGCCCGGCCTTGATGGCCAGGTTGCCCAGCAGCACCATTTCGGTGAACGGGCCTGCGTAATCGAAATTGCCAGTCCAGTTGCCGGGCGCGGGGCTGATGCCCTTGCAGGCGTCGATCCATTCCTGGTAATGGCCGGTCGAGCTGGGGATGATCTTCGGCGGCCGGTCGAATTCCTTCATGCGAGAACTCGGGATCAGACAGGGCCCGCCGCCGTACGTGCCGCAGGCCATCATGCCCTTGTCGCCGATGAACAGCGTGCCGTTGTCGCCGTCGCCGAGTTTTTCGTCCGGGTCAAGCCCTTCGGGCCGTGCGGGCTGTTTGCCGCCATCGTACCAAACCAGCTTGACTGGCGGCATATCCCCGCGCGCCGGGAACTCGTACGTGATGATTGACCATGCCGGGAACGACTCTTCGTTGTTGCCTTCCTGGACCGCTTCGACCGTCAGCGGATATTCGAGCATGAGCGATGTGTAGGCGGGGTCCATGATGTGGCAGGCCATGTCGCCGAGCGCACCGCAACCGTAATCCCACCAGCCGCGCCATTTGAACGGGCAATAGGCGCGGTTGTAAGGCCGCTTCGGGGCGGTGCCCAGCCAGAGGTCCCAATCCAGTGTGTCGGGAATCTTGTCGACGTCCGAAGGCCGGGGAATCGCTTGCGGCCAGATGGGCCGGTTCGTCCAGATGTGCGCTTCGCGCACGTCGCCAATCGCGCCACCGCGGACCCATTCGGTCAGACGCCGCACCCCTTCGCCCGAATGGCCCTGGTTGCCCATCTGTGTTGCCACGCCGTACTTGCGGGCCGCTTCCTTGAGGCGGCGCGCCTCGTACACGTCGTGGGTCAGGGGTTTCTGTACATAAACGTGCTTGCCCATCTGCATCGCAGCCATCGCGATAGGCGCGTGCATGTGGTCCGGCGTCGAAACCGTAACCGCATCAATGTTCTTGCCTTCCTTGTCCAGCATGACGCGGAAGTCTTTGTACTTGGGTACGTCTGGATACTTTTTAAAAGTCCCCGCGGCTGTGCGCCAGTCAACGTCGCATAAGGCCACAACATTGTTACCTTCCGCGGCGCCCGCTATGTCGCTTGCACCCTTGCCCCCGGCTCCCACGCCGGCAATGTTCAGCTTTTCGTTGGGTGAAACACTCCGCGGCCCGACATAAGCCTGCTTACCCGCCGTCGCGCAACCGGCCATTATGGCGGATCCGAAAATAAACGTGCGCCTTGAGATATCCTTTTTGCTCATTTTTACACACCTTTCTGTAAGTCCGACGTGACTACGCAGAATTTGAAGCCACTCCCGAAACAAAATCTTCGCGGCGATTATAAGTCAAGAAAAATGAAAATGCCACTTTTATGTGCGATTGCGCCCTGCGTTCACACACTCCGAGCGGCAACTGAAATCCCGATAAACCCATGTCATTTGCAGTTTTAGCAGCATTGACAAGCAATCCCTTCGGCCGGTAATGTACTGCGCCGCGCCAGGCCAAACGCCGGTGTCAAAACCGGAGAAGGGAAGCAAAAACAAATGAAGTACCGGAAGTTTTCTGCCGAAAAGTACGTTTTAATTGTTATTACGGCAACGTTTGTATTTCAAAACGCGGCTTATACTGTCGAAGCCGCAGCCTACGATGGGGATGCCGAAGAGAATAAAGCGGGCAAGTGGTTTATGTACTGGGGCGCGGCAAATCTTCATGCGGACCTGAAGGAGTCCGAGGCCAAAATCGACCGCGAGTTGAACCAGACGCTTGGCAGGCTGATTTCCGGTTGGAAGAAGCCGGTCACGCTGAAAGACTGGAGCGAATCTTTTTTGCTATGGGACGGACACATCGGCATCGGCCGGGAATTGAGCCCGAAATGGTCGTGGTTTCTTGGGACCGGCGGAACGGCCGGAACCGTGAGAAACGCTGAGCGTTACGCGTTGCCGATACCACTTCGCGTGGAGGCGGACTTTTCGCGCCGGCTGATGTTTCTGGTGACGGGGCTGGACTTTTATCCCTGGGGCAAGCCGCGGCTCGAGTGCAAACCGGGAGGCAACAAGCTTATCGAATCCCTGCGCGCCACGAGGCCCTTTGCCGAAATCGCCACCAGCTACACCCGGCTCAAGACGGTGGCGGATGTTGACGTTAGACTTTTTGGCGCTTTGAGTTTGTTAAAGAGATATGAGGAAACCGACTACGACCTGTTTCATATTAGCCCCCGGGTGGGTTTGGAGGCGCCTCTGAGCAAAAGCAACTCGATTCTCGTCCAGGCAGGTTACCTGTTCTTCAACCAACACCCCGACGAGTTCAACAATTTTTCCCTGTATGTCTTTCACAAGCACCGGTTTTAAGTGAATTGCTCGGAAATTTGTATCGTTTTCTGTCAGAAGATTTTACGACTATTCGCCCGGTCTGCTGGCGGTTGCTGTGTGTTTTTATTCTCGACATATTAATACGGCATGTGAACAATACAGCTTTAAACTCTGTATAACATAGAGGTTATGGATCGGACAGCGTTCAGCGCCAACGAAATATAAGTCCGCGCTTGCCGACAGTTGCCAAACCGTTTGCGGCTATGAGCCTATACACTCCTACTTGTATATAGAAAACCGTGGTACGGAATATATTGTTGACTTGGAATATTTATGAAGAAAAACGGATTAGTTTAAATTGTTGACATTTAGGTGGTTTTCTGGTAGACTTTCCACCAAGGAGAAATCTGAGCTTTTGCGTTGGGAGATTTAAGGGGCAGGACTGAAGCTAAACCCATCGATAGCAGTCCTATAGACTGGAGGCGGAAGGAGGGATGAACGTCGGCTGAACCAGCTACCTCCCAGGATTGCTAACCAAAGATGTGTATCATAGATCTGTATAGCTAGCTCGGCGTACAATGTGGGATAAGTTCTTTTTTGTACGCTGTAACACATACTTTTAAGGAGACTGCGCACAATGCGTAAAAGTTTAATGCTACTCATTATTGCAGCATTGGCGATGACGGCCGGGCCGTCTTTTGCCGAGCTGCAAAATGTTCTTGTAGGCGGGCAGATCCAGATCCGTGGCAACTGGTTTTCGGAAGAAGCCCTTGCCGACAGCCCCACGCACAACAACCGGCTGTTTCAGTGGCCGTTGATTAACTGGACCAACGCCAACCCGAACCCGCTTGCCGGGCTTCGTTGGCCGGCCGTCCCCGGCCGTTTCGCGATCTTCAGCCCGCTTTCGCTGGATGACCGTGGCGGCAAGCTCTCGTTCGTCGAACAGCGCACGCGCCTGAATGTGCGGGCTGATTTCACCGAAATGGTCAGCGCGTTCATCGAGCTCGACAGCTACGACGTTTGGGGCGAGGATTTCCGGTCCAATTACATCACCGGCGTTGACAGCCGCGCGTTCACCAACGACGACGTGGAAATCTACCAGGCGTATGTCGAAGCCTCCGAGATGTGGGGCCTTCCGTTGCGCCTCCGCATCGGCCGTCAGGAGATGACGCTGGGCAGCGGCTGGCTGGTTGGCGCCAACAACGCCAATGCGTTCTTCACCGGCCTGTCATTCGACGCGATCCGTGCGACGTACTTGACCGAGGTGTTTTCGGTCGATGCGTTCTGGGCCAAGCTCGCCGAGCGCAGCCCGGTTGAGGAAGACGGCGACGTCGACTTGTACGGCGTCTACGCCAGCTTCCTTGGCATGGACAACATGACCTTCGACGCCTACTGGCTGCTTGTCCGCGACGCGATTTCGCGTCAGGACACCCAGCTTGGCTGGGTTGGCGAGTGGATCGAAGATCTGTTCGCAGTCGACGATTATGACCCGACTCTCCTTCACACCGTTGGCCTCCGCGGAGCTGGCACGTTTGGTGGATTCGATTTCGAAGCAGAAGCAGCTTATCAGTTTGGCGATGCCGATGCCGTCAACAGCGGGTTTGCTGGTGCGGGCCTGCTCAGCCCGTACGGCCCCGATGGCGAAAAGTTTGAAGCCTGGGGCGGCAACCTGGAAATCGGCTACACGTTCGACATGGTTTACCAGCCGCGCGTGTTCATCGGCGGCGCTTATCTCGAGGGCGATGACAACCGCGACGTGTCGTTCATCGACTGGCTTGGGGCGCTTGCCTGCCCGTTCTGGAGCGCCGAGTCCAACGTGGCGTTCAACCGGCTGTTCTCGAACTGGGAGTACTCCCACTTCCTGGACAACGCCAACGCCAGCCTGAGCAACGTGTGGCTTGCCCGCGCGGGCTTCAGCGTCATGCCGACCGAACAGCTGCGCCTGGCCGTCACGGGCACGTACTTTGAAGCGCTTGAGCCCTTCAATCGCCCGTGTCCGACCTTCTGGCTGTTTGGCAACCGCGTCAGCCCACTGGCCGTGTTGAGCTTCTTCGATGAAGAGAACGACACAACGCTCGGCTGGGAACTGGCTGCGAACGCCATCTATGTGTACAGCGAAGACCTCAGCTTCGAAGTTGGGTACGCTCACTTCTTCGTGGATGACGGCCTCGAATGGGGCAACTTCGTCAATGCGAACGGCCTCGGCTATTTCGGCGGCCAGAGCGACGAAGATCCCGATTACCTTTACTTCCAGACCAAGATCAGCTTCTAACTTCGCATCTGGCAGTAGTTTTCCGCCCCCGCGAGTTTTCTGCGGGGGCGGTTTTCTTTTATAAGGCTGGCCGGTTGGGGCATCTTACAGTGGGCACGGCCCCACTGCCAACTGAAGATGCTTTTGCTTTACTGTTGACATCATGCGGAACTCCTGCTATGCTTCAGCGCGAAACTGGGGAACAATTTTCATCAATAGCGTCCTTGAGTCTACGAGACGAAAGGAGGGATGCCGCGGGTTGTACTCGGAGGGACGCTCCAGTTGATGTGGGAGATAAATCTTTCGATAGTTTTAAGGGGCGGTTTGTGTCGCTCCCTGTTTGCTGAATTACAAGACTTAAACGAAGGAGCAAATGCACTATGCATAAAAGCTTTGCCATCGCCATTGTGGCGGTTTTAATTTTATTGGCTTCGCCTGTTTACGCGGAGCTTCAGAACACGATCGTGGGCGGTGAAATCCGTATCCGCGGCAACTACTGGACCAGCGCGTTCGGGCCCGACAGTGCCACCTCGCGCAATCCGTTATTCCAAGGCCCCTGGACGCCCAGTTTCCGCGGTGTGGCCGGCGGCAACCCCCTTGCGGGCTTGCGTTGGGCGCCGCAGCCGGGCCGTCTGGCTGTTGTTAGCCCCGTGGGTTGGGACGAGAAAAACCACAGCGTCAGCTTTGTCGAGCAACGCACCAAACTTAACGTGCGCGCCGATTTCACCGAAATGGTCAGCGCGTTCATCGAGTTTGACAGCTACGACATCTGGGGCGAAGACTTCCGCTCCAACTACATCACCGGCGTTGACAGCCGCGCCTTCACCAACGACGACGTCGAGGTGTACCAGTCCTACGTCGAAGCCAACGAGATGTTCGGCCTGCCGTTGCGGTTGCGCATCGGCCGCCAGGAAATCAAGCTTGGCAGCGGCTGGCTGGTAGGCACCAACGAAGCCGGTTCGTTCTTCCGCGGCCTGTCCTTCGACGCCATTCGGGCCACCTACGCCACCGAACTGTTCAGCGTTGATGCGTTCTGGGCGAAACTGGCCGAGCTCAGCCCGCTGGAAGAAGACGCCGACACCGACATGTACGGCGTGTACGCCAGCTATCTCGGCGTGCCGGACATGACCATCGACGCCTACTGGTTGATGGTTCGCGACGCTCGCGCCAGGGTCGATATCCAGCGCGGCTGGATCGGCGAGTGGATCGAAGACGTGTTGGACGTTGACGATTACGACCCGACTTACCTGCACACTGTTGGCCTCCGCGGAGCCGGCCGAATGGGCGCACTTGATTTCGAAGCCGAAGTGGCTTATCAGTTCGGCGATGCCGATGCCGTCGGCGCGACCTTCGCCGGCGCCGGGCTGTTGTCCCCCTATGGCGACGACGATGCCGAATACGACACCTGGGCCGCCAACCTCCAGGTTGGTTACACGCTGGACACCGTCTGGATGCCCCGCCTGTTTGTGGGCGGCGCCTACTTCGGCGGCGAAGACAACCGCGACATCGACTTCTGGAACTGGCTGGGCGCGGTCGCCTGCCCGTTCTGGAGCGCCGATGCCAGCGTCAGCTTCAACCGCTTGTTCAGCGACTGGCAGTACGGCCAGTTCGTGTCCTCCATGGACCACGACTGCACGAACCTGTGGCTGGCCTACGGCGGCGTGGCGGTCAATCCCACCGAAGCGCTCAGCCTGATCGCGTCGGTGGCCTATGTCGAGTCTCTTGAAGACTACGACATCACTTGGCCGTCGTTCTTCTTCCTGGGCCGGCGGATCAACCTGCTGTACCCGTTCAGCTTTATCGATCAGGAAAGCGATGACGACCTCTGCTGGGAAGCCAGCCTCACGGCCATCTATCGCTACAGCGAAGACCTCAGCTTTGAGGTCGGCTACTCGCACATCTTCCTGGGCGACGGCGCCGCGCAAGGCAACTTTAATATTGCCAACGGGCTGGGATTCGAAGGCGGCACGGACGACGACGACGCCGACTACGTCTACTTTGAAACCAAGCTGAAATTCTAAGCAACACCTGTAAGAACACCTGGAAGAGCCCCGCAGCCGCGGGGCTCTTTTTTTACAGGCCTGCAATGAATAAAATAGGTGTTGGCATTTTCGACAAAAACAGCTATATTGACACGGGAAGTACCGGGCGCGGTTTTGGTAGGCCGGCCTGGATAAACCGGCAAGGCTGAACAAGGCCTTTATACAAGGACAAGGAGGGATAAGGTCATGGAAAAGAAAGGTTTTACGCTGATTGAATTGCTTGTTGTGATCGCAATCATCGGCATACTGGCGGCTATATTGCTGCCGGCGCTCGCTCGTGCACGCGAATCCGCCCGCAGGGCCAGTTGTGCGAACAACCTGAAGCAATGGGGCCTGGTGCTGAAGATGTACGCCAACGAGTCCAAGGGCGAAATGTATCCGCCTATGCAGCTCAACAACTTTGAAGGCTCCGCCAGCAGTTTTGCAGCGATGCCGAGAGTCACGGCGGTCTATCCGGAGTACCTCTCGGACGTCGGGGTGTTTATCTGTCCATCCGATCCTAACGATACCGTTGAGGACATGCAGTTCTCGAACGGCGCTCCGTGCGTCTACGTTGATGATGACGACACGACCGTCGTGCCCGGTGAAGATGGATGCGCGAGCAATGCCGATGCCAGCTACGGCTATTTGTCGTACGTGCTCGATCAGGCGGGCGACAATGACACGTTGCTCGGTGATTTCTGTGCGCAGTTCATGGAACTGGCGGGTGTGCTGGCCCCGGAGCTTGATGCCACGCCACCCGATCTAACCAAGCTTGACGACGATATCACAGTCACAATAGCAGGGCTGGGTAACGGCGGCGGCGACACGATTTACCGTTTCCGCGAAGGTATCGAGCGGTTCATGATCACCGACATCAACAACCCTGCGGGCAGCGCCATGGCCCAAAGCGAAATCTTCGTGATGATGGATGCCCTGTCTACCGAAGTAGACAATTATAACCACATCCCGGGAGGGAGCAACGTGCTGTACCTCGATGGTCACGTCGAATTCATCAAGTATCCCGGCGAGGCGCCGGTATCGAGAGCGCTTGCCTATACGGTCGGCGAGTTGTTCGATTAAGGCTGTTGGTTGTAAATCCAAAGGCCCGGGAGCGTTCGCGCTCCCGGGCTTCTTTGTAGAATTCACCGCGGTATCAGCCACGCTTCGGTCAGCATCGACGTGTGCCGCCAGTTAACTCCTGCCTCGTCCGGCAGTTCAAACGTCACGCGTAGTTTGCCGTCCGCCGTCAGTTCCCCGGGCACGGGATATTCCTTGAATTCTCCAATCGCCTTGCCGTACCTGGCGGGATCCAGTAAACGGCCGTCCGCCACGGGAAATGCGTCGCCCCGGCCTGTCAAGCGCAGCACGTACGGCCGGCCCGTATCCAGCCCATCGTAAACCAGCGCCGCCGGCCAGTCCATGTGCGACAGCCAGGACAGCCGAAGCCGGCTTTTTCCCTCGTCGATATGGGAGCTGAAACTTACGTTCGCCGTCCGCACGCCTTCCACGTCGATGTTAAACGCTTCTGCCCGCTCGACCCGCGGCATCCGGTCGATGTTGCCGATGTCGTCGTAGAAGCTGCCCGGCGCCGGCTGTTCCCACGTCCGTATCAGTTCCAGCCGGGCCAGCTTGTCCGCCTCGGAATCCATCTGGCGAACCTCCATGAACTGGTCTTCCAGCCACCAGCGATTGTTCAGCGGCCGGTGAAGAAAATCCAGCACGGCCCCTCGCTCGAAGTTTCTTGCGTGGTACTTCGGCACGCTCGTCTGGTAACCGATCATTTGAAACAGGGCTTCCCCGCGTGCTTCGAGCGACGCCCTCACATCCGGCCCCCACGGCTCTGTTTTTGCACGCAAAAGCACCGCCAATGCGTCATCCATCGCCGTGTCCGCTCCCGTCTCCGGGGCGCGCGCCAATGCCGCCAATGCCTGCTTTTCCAGCTTGGCTTCGTAAATGAGCCGGTGCCGCGTGTAGTAATCGTATTCCGCGCGGAACAGGTGCATGTGCCACCGCCAGTTCTGTACGAGCTCCGGCTTCCGGCGCGTAAGCCGCCGCCAGTTCCAATACGTCGAGTCGACACCGCCGTTGAGCGCCAGCGGGCCCTGCCAGTTGCACTCGAGCGCCAGCAGCGCATCGGCCATTTCTTCGGCCAAATCCGGGCTCAAAAACACGCGCGCATACTCAACCAGCACGTCTCGCACGGGCGTCGACGGCGCCCAGCCCAACGCGCTCCATATCGTCTTGTTCACATCGTCGTGGATGCCGTCGGAATACGTAATGAATCCGTCCGTCGCCGTCGCGGTTGTAGCGAAGATGTGCGCGTAATCCTTCGGCCGCGGGTTCACCGGCTCCCGGCCCAACGTTAGCGCATACGCGCGGTCCCACCAGGGCACCGGATATTGGCAGAGCACCGTGTGCGTGATGTCCGGGTAATCCCGCAGCCGATACCGTTCCGGCAAACGGCGCCGCAACTCGTGGACCGGCGGGCTCTGCGGCCCCGCAACCACGCCGGCAAGCCAACCGGGGTCTTCCCGTTCCAAATAATCAAAAAAATTGTCGACGAGCTCCCCCTCGAAACCCTGAAGCGATATCCAGATCTCCGCATCTGGATGATGTTTCACCAGCCGCGCATGCAAGTCCTTCAAAAACGGCATCACCAGCCGCGGCGGGTTGTCCCCCGGATCGCCGCCCGGGAAGAAGATTGCGCTCAGGTGCGGCAATTTTTTGTACAGTTCTTCGTGCTTGGCAAGTTCTTCGGAGCGCAACGCCTCATCTTCCAGATTGAACGTTGCGGGTGTCCAAAGCCAGTAGTCCAACCCGTACCGCGCGCAGATCCGGCTCATTTCCTTGTTCATCTGGCTTCTGGAGACGGGCATGACCGGGCTGTCGCTGTCTTGAAACGGGATGTTTTCGATGGCGTTGCAGCCGAAAAAAGCCAGTTCCCGGATGTACTGGTCGTACTGGGCCGCGTCCCAGGCGTCGTAGCTGTTTGCCGTATGACGATACCCGAGCTGGTGCCCCCGGATCGCGTACGCCGGCGCCGACGACACTTTAAGCCCCGCGGGCAACGTTGCCGAATTCGGGCGCCACTCCACCAGGCGCAAAAGCCGCCCCACGCCGTAAAGCATCCCCCGCGCGTCCGCGCCCTCAACCGTCACGCTGTCAAGGTCCGTCCGCAACCGATACCCTTCCGCCGGCAAACCCGTCCCAGTCTCGATTATGGCAATGGCCGGAACGTCTTTTTTAGGCGTGTCGAATACCTGGAGCCGCACTCCTGTTCTTTTGTCCAACTCTTCGACGAGTACGACTGCCGCAATGTTTTCTGTGCCACCTGGCGCAACAACTGCCATCTCGGCAAGCTCAACTCGCTCATCCGCGGCTGCCGGAAATGCCGCCAGAAAAACTGCCGCGAAAAAGATCCCGGTTATCCTTGTCATGCCCGCTCCTTTCCTATTTGCCGAAGGCATTCTACAAACTCGAGCCCTCCTTTTCGAGCAAGTAAAGGGGCATCAGGCCATCGGCTGCCGTGCACGAGGAAACCAGTGCGTTTTTGCATGCCATTTTCCCATGTTGGTTCCGGCAACGCTGGATTGGGAAATGTCCTGGTTAAAGTACGGCTATCTGGATGATGGCGATGGTGATGTTGTAACACCAGTGGGCCGCCAGAGGTGGGAGGAGCGAGCGCGATTTTGCCCGCATCAGCGACCACACCAGGCCCATCGTTGCCACCACAGTTAATGCGACCCAGTTTCCAAGGAGCTGGTAAGAGTGGGCTACACCAAACCACACGGCCGTGACCAGTACGGCAGTGAAGGTTCCAAAGTCATGATTGAGCGCCGGCTGAATAAAACCCCTGTAGTAGAATTCCTCGAACGGCGGAACGATTACCGCGAGAACCAAGGCGGCGGTCAACCCGTCGAGCGTCTTGCCCATGTCGGCCATCATGCCTCTATCGTTGGCGTATGTTGCAATTAAGACCGTTGCGCCGGCCGCCGTAACAACGCCAAAAACGGCCCAGACCACGACCGTCCACGGCGGCATTCCTTCCAGCGCAAAGCCTTCCAAAAACGATTTGCCATATTTCCGGCAAACGAGCCCCCAGATTATGAAGAACGTGATTGCATTCGACGCCAGTGTTAACGTCAGAATAACCTCTGGGCCGGCTTCAAGGGCTGACGTGCTCATCCAACCGGCCGCCACGGTTCCCAACGCCAGTTCGGCTCCCCACACAACCGCCACCCCCACCAACAGATCGTGGCTGTTGACGGAACTCGAGCGGCCGGTATCGGCCCCGGAAAGACTTATCTGGCCAGGTTCGTCAACCGGGGGGGGGACTTCAGGCATTCCGAGTACCTCGTGCGGCAGACACAGCTTTCGTAACAAGGAACCCGCTATACCTGATTCCGTCAGCCCGTCTGGCGCAACTGCTCGAACCGCCCTGCAATTTCGTGCTAACATGCCGGTGTTTGGCAGGGAGTAGTGTATGAACGGTATTACGCGCGCGTGGCGGAATTGGCGCCACCGCAGAAAGTTTGTGAAAGTGGGCCGGAACTGCCGGTTCACGGGCGATCGGCTGGAAATTGACGGGCATGTCGAGCTTGGCGATGGCTGCCGGATACGCAACAATGTGGTGCTGAGAACCAAGGATAGCGGCAGGATCGTATTCGGCAACCGTTCCGGATGCAGCTATTTTGTCGTAATCGAGGCAACGGAGCTTGTGCAGATCGGCGACCGCACCGGGATTGCCGAGTTTACCGTCATACGCGACACCAATCACCTCGTGTACGGCACCGACGCGAACTGGCGGCTTACCCCGCTGATCGCCCAGCCCGTCGTCATCGGCAACGACTGCCTGATCGGCAGCCGCTGTTATATCATGCCCGGCGTCACCATCGGCGACGGCGCCGTCGTTCAAGCCGGAAGCCTCGTCACGCGTGACATCGGCCCCTATGAAATATGGGCCGGGATGCCCGCCAGGTTCATCGCGCACAGAACGAAGAATGTGCCGGCGGCCGAACAAGAGCGCTGCGACAGGCTGATTCAAAAATATGGAATCAAGCAAGACCGCTACGAAGAAGCCGGCTGAAGAAGAAGGAGCGCCACATGCCCGTACGGGCCGTGACATTCGATTTCTGGAACACGCTTTTTCGCGAGACCAACAGTGCCGCCCGACAGGAAATCCGCATCAGCGCGCTCGCCAAGATGACCGGAATCGCTGAAGAAAAAGCCGCCGACGCGCTCAAGCTCGTGTGGGCGGAGTTCAGCCGCGTCCACCGGCAGGAACAACGGACCCTCGGCCCGAAGGACGCCCTGCGGCTCGTTGGCGAAGCGCTCGAGGTTGATATAGACCCCCCCGTCGCCGATGCACTCGAAAAAGTGTTCGCCACGGCCGTCCTGGTTTACAGTCCTGTGCCCATAGACGGCGCGATTGCTGCCGTCAAGGCTGCCGCCGCGAAAGTGCCGGTGGGTTTGATCTCCGACACGGGCGTCAGCCCCGGCTCATCCCTGCGCTATATCATGGACCGGCACGCGTTCACCGAATATTTCCGGGTGCTGTCGTTTTCCGACCAGGTAGGCGTTGCCAAACCCCAGGCGGCCATGTTTGAAACCACCGCGGACGCGCTCGGCGTGAAGCCCGGCGAACTGTTGCACATCGGCGATTTGGAATACACCGACGTGGTGGGCGGCCAAGGCGTCGGCGGTGTCACCGGCCTATTCACGGCCGTTAACACGGCCCATGCCGATGACACAACGGCCGATTACGTGTTTAATTCGTGGCAGGAATTTCTTAAACTGCTGCCCAAGCTGCTGAAATAGATCTCCGCGTTCAGTTTCTCAAGTGCCCGCCAGGGTTTTTTCAGCCAGCGCTTCTATGCCGTTTAAGCTGTCCGGCATGTTCGTCACGCACCGGAACCCGAGCTCGTCCGCCGCGCGTCCAAAATCGAAAGGCGCGCGCGATTGCATATTGCCTTGGTCGTTGAACGAACCCCCGCGAACCGTCAGTTGCTCACCAAAACCCACCTCCGCCAGATCTTCCCGCCCGTCGCCCGGAACGTAAGGCAGCGGCGTCCAGATCGACCGCGTCCACTCCGCAACATTCCCCGCCATGTCGTAGCAGCCTACCCAGGACTTGTCGGCTTCAAAAGATTCTACAGGCGCGGCAAATTCATATTCATCCTCGCTGCCCTTTACGTTGGCTCCGCTGTCCTGCCACTCGCCGGCGCTTTCCCAAGGGTAAGCCAGGGCGGCGTCCCCGTGTGCCGCCCGAGCCCACTGGGGTTCAGTCGGCAGCGCTTTTCCTGCCTGTGCCGCAAATGCCAGCGCGTCGTAAAATGTGACGCCCGAGATGGGCAGTTCCGGCAGGATCGAGTCGAGGTTCACATAAGGGTAGGGCCAATTGGTCTTGATGCAGAACTGGCGGTAATCATGCACGGTGACCTCGGCGGCATCCATAAAAAAACCGTCCACAAAGACCGTTGATCCCGCCACAAAAGCCTTGCCCGGCGGAACAAACACCATCCCCGGTGGCGTTTTCAGTGCTCCAACATAAGTCTGTAGCGCCACTCGCGCACGCTCAACGGCGGCCTCGGGTTCGCCTTCGGCCGCACCCGCCGCTGCTTCCCACGCCTTATCCGCCTGCTCCAGTAAAGACGCGTATATTTCATTCCTGCCGGCATACGCCGCCAGCCGCTCGCGCAACCGGTCCCGCAGGTCCGCTGCCCGACGGAACATCCGTTCTGGATCCTGTTCAGCGGGCGGCAACGCCGCCGCGGCAACCAGGTTCTGTATCCGCGTCCGCCGCGCAACTTCCAGCGTGTACAGCCCCGCCGCCGTCAGTGCCAGGATCACAGTCACCAGCAGGCCCCCGACAATCCGCCGGCCCCAGCGTCCGCTGCTCGCCAGCTCTTCCGGAAAGGCCGCCGAGGCGCCGCGCGTCCTTCTGCCGCGTCCGGGCCGTTGTTCGGCAAGCAGCGGCTGGAGAGCGGTCCGCAGTTCAGTCGCCGACTGAAACCGTTTTTGAGGATCCGGTTCGACGCATTTCGCCACGATATTGTCTATGGCGGGCGGCGTGCCTCGCGTGATTTGCGACGCCGGCTTGGACAGGCTTGTGGGCAGGTTGCCGGTGATGATTTCGTACAGCATTACGCCCACGCTGTAAATATCGGCGCGCGCGTCGACGCTTGCGCTGTTGCGCAACTGCTCGGGCGACATATACATCGGCGTGCCCATGATGATGGACGTCCCCGTCAACCGCGACGAGTCCATCAGCTTCGAAATCCCGAAGTCCATCAATTTGACGGCGCCGTCGTCGCACACCATCACGTTTTCGGGCTTGATATCGCGGTGAATGGTGTGACGGTGGGCGTATTCGAGCGCGGCGCACAGCTCGTCGGTAATTTTCAGCGCCTGTTTGTAGGGGATGTGGTCGTCCGCAACCGAATGCTCGAGCATGCTCCGCAACGACTTTCCGCGGATGAGTTCCATCGAGATGTAGATGATTTCGCCGGTCACGCCGATGTCGTGAACGCGCACGATGTTCGGATGCGACAGCGCCCGCGCGATCCGCGCTTCGTTGAAGAACCGCTCCACCACCATTTTGTCGCGCACGAACTGCGGCAGGAGCATTTTCAACGCCACCTCTTCGTGAAGCGCGTTGTCCCGAACCTGGTAGATGCACCCCATCCCCCCCCGGCCTATCATGTTAAGCACCGTGTAGCGGCCCGCGATAACATGACCGCGCCGGAACTGGAGCTGGTTCATCTGCGGGTGGCGCCGTTCGGGGGGCGGAGGCGGCCCTTTGGCCTGGATCTTCACGAGCGGTAGAACCGTGCCGCAACGCGAACAGGCAGGCCGGCCCTCCTCATTGATAAAGTCGCATTTGGGACACTTTATCCTGGCCATATCGAGTCACTTCCCAGCCGTTTCGCGCTAACTCATCCTATCCGGTCGGAAATTTATCTGCAAGATTATTATTCAAATTTTCAGCATACGACTTTTGCAAATCCGGCTGCTGCGCCAGTAACATGAATTTATGCGTATAGTAATAGCCCCGGATTCGTTCAAGGAAAGCGCCTCCGCCGAACGCGCGGCCGCCGCCTTGGCATCCGGCCTGCGCCGCGGATTGCCCGGCGCCGAGCTCGAGGTTATACCGATGGCCGACGGTGGCGAAGGCACGGTCGACGCCCTTGTCGCCGCCACCGGCGGGCACAAAACCACTGCAACCGTGTCCGGCCCGCTTGGCGAACTGGTGGCTGCCGAGTACGGCACCCTCGGCGACGGCACGACGGCCGTTATAGAAATGGCCGCGGCGTCGGGCCTGCAACTGGTGCCCGAAGAGAGGCGCGATCCCCGGCTCACCACCACCCGCGGTACGGGCGAACTTATCCTGGATGCGCTCGGCCGCGGCCTGCGGAAATTCGTGATGGGCATCGGCGGCAGTGCGACAAACGACGCCGGCGCCGGAATGGCCCAGGCGCTCGGATACCGGCTACTCGACGTGGAGGGATTCGATCTGCCCCCGGGCGGCGCAGCCCTTGCCCGGCTCGAAAAGATTGATTCCGCGGGCCGGTACCCGTCGCTGGCCCATGCCGAGTTTTCCGTTGCCTGCGACGTGACGAACCCCATGTGCGGCCCGGTGGGCGCTTCGCGCGTCTTTGCCCCACAAAAAGGCGCGGACGAACTGGCTGTCGCCGAACTCGAAGCCTCGCTTCAACGGTTCGGCGCCGTGGTTGAACGCGACCTTGGCATAAACGTTATGGAATCGCCGTGTGGCGGCGCGGCGGGCGGTCTTGGCGCGGGCCTGATGGCGTTTTGCGGAGCAACTTTGCAGCCCGGCGTGGAAGTCGTGGCGCAGGCATGCCGGCTCGAGGAACGCATGGCGGGCGCCGACCTCGTCATCACCGGCGAGGGCCGGCTCGACAGCCAGACTGTTGGCGGCAAGACGCCGGTGGGCGTCGCGCGCATTGCCAAAAAGCTTGGCATTCCCGTCCTGGCCCTGGCCGGCGCGCTCGGCGAGGGCCACGAGATCCTGTATGGTTTGGGCATCGATGCCATGTTCGCCATCAACCAGTTCCCGGAAACTCTGGCCGATGCCATGGCCCATTGCGAAGCCTCATTGGAACGAACCGGCGAGAATCTCGCCCGGTTCATCACCATCCTGCAAAGGACGAAAGTCAGGTGAGCGCGCATCAAATCGTCTTTGCCGAACCCGAAGCCTCTCGCCAGCGCCTGGACCGCCTTGTGGAACGGGGCGAGCCGGGCCTGAAAAAAAATCTTATCCGTGCGTTGCGCGAAAGCGCCGAGCCCGATTCCGTGCTTAAAGCCCTGGAACGGTTTCTTCAGGAGACAGAACACCCCGAAGCCGTTTTGAACCGGATGGCACGCGAAATTCCGTACACCCGGCTGCTGACCACTATGTTCGATCAGAGCCATTACCTGACCGACATCTTGTGCCGCCGCCCCGAATACGAGTCCTGGCTTGCCAACGAAGCCGAGTTCGACAACGCCAGACCAAGCAATGAGATGGCCGCCGAAATGGTTGAGTGGCTTGAAGGCTGCCAGTCATTGGACGAGTGCGGCCGCGCCATGCGCCGGTACAAACAGCGCGAAATCCTGCGGATCGCCGCGCGCGAGGTGTTCGTCCACGTCCCGCTGACCTCGCTCACTGAAGATTTGTCCAACCTCGCCGACGCCGCGCTTGAAGTAGCGGTCCGGGCCGGGTTGCGCGAGCTGGAGCGGCGCTACGGCAAACCCGTCGTACATGAGGGTTCCGGCGAGACACGCGAGGTCGGGTTTGTCGTTATCGGCCTGGGCAAACTGGGCGGCCGCGAACTTAATTTCAGTTCGGACATCGACCTGTTGTTCCTGTACTCCGACGAGACCGAAACCACCGGCGGCTCGTCCGGCGCCGTAAGCACACTCGATTATTTTCATAAGCTTGGCGAACACATCATAAAGCTCGTAAGCGAGCAAACTGCCGAAGGCCACTTCTTCCGGATCGATATGAGGCTTCGCCCCTACGGGCGGTCGAGCCCGCTGGCGATCAGCTTGGCGCGGGCGCTCGAATACTACAGCGGTTATGGCCAGGCTTGGGAACGCCAGGCCCTCATCAAGGCCCGGCCAAGCGCCGGCGACGCCGCGCTCGGGGAGCGTTTCATCGAACAGACCCGGCCGCTGGTGTTCCCCCGCTATTTCGACGACGAAACACTAGATGCCATCCGCCAGATCAAACAGCAGACCGAAGCGCTGGTTGCCGAGCGCGGCGAGGCCGGCATCGAGGTCAAGCTTGGGCGGGGGGGTATCCGCGACATCGAGTTCACCGTTCAGATGCTCCAGATGCTCAACGGCGGCCGCATGCCCGATCTCCGCACCGGCAGCACGCTCGACGCCATTACGGCCCTCGGGTTGCGAGGCCACCTCAGTCCGTTCGAAGCCGATTCCCTCGCCAGCGTCTACACATTTCTTCGGCGCATCGAGCACCGCCTTCAAATCGAAGGCAGCCAGCAGCGCCACATCCTGCCTCCCGAAGGCCCCGCGCTCGACCGGTTCGCCCGCAGGCTCGGTTACAATTCCGGCGCGTCGTTCATGGCCGCATACCGCGACCGCACCCGCGAGGCCAGGGCCATACTCGACAAGTTTCTTACCGTCGAAGGCGCCGGCACACTCTGGACGTACGACCTGCTCAGTTTGCAGTCGGAAGGGCGCATCGGCATGGAGCGCCTGGCCCAGTATGGATTCCAGGACCCGCAAAAAGCCCGCGACGAACTGCGCCTGCTCAGCGCCGGCCCGGAAAACGACCCCCACGCCTTTCACGTGCGCGAACAGTTTGCGGCCGTTGCCCCCACCCTCATCGAAGCGCTTTCCGAATCCGGAGACCCCGACACAAACCTCGTCCGCCTTGGCCGAATCCTGTCCAACCTCCGAGCGCCCGGCTCAGTGTACGAAACGCTTAAAGGTACGCCACGCTTCTGCCGCTATCTGGTGACGCTCGTGTCTAACAGCGAGTACCTCAGCGAGATCCTCATCAGGGACCCAGGCCTTTTCGACGTTTTCGGCGCGCGCACCGTCCTCGACCGCGCCCCTTCCAAAGAAGAGTTGCGCGGCCAACTCGCCCTCCTGAAGAACGCGTACGAACCGGCCGCGGCCCCCTACCGTTTTCGCGACGAGCAGGTCCTGCGCGTCGGCATGCGTGAGTTGTTTACGGGCGCGGGCGTTGTCGCAATCGGGCACGAGCTTACCGCGGTGGCGGAGGTGCTGCTCGAGTACGCGCTTGAACAGGCGCGGGCCGGCGTGCTGCAACGGTATGGACCTGCCGACGGCCCGTTTGCCATCCTGGCGCTCGGAAAGTTCGGCGGCGCGGAGATGGGATATGGCAGCGATCTTGACCTCGTGTTCGTCTATTCGGGCGACGCGGTTGTCGAATCCGGTATGGCTGCCTCCGAATATTACGCGGCCGTTGCCGCCAAAGTGATCCAGTGCCTTAAAAGTCACACGCGGTACGGCATCCTCTACGACATCGACGCCCGCCTGCGGCCGGACGGCAAAAAGGGCGTGCTCGCCGTCAGCCGCCGCCGGTTGAGCGAGTATTACCTCACCGAAGCCCAGCCGTGGGAACGCTTGGCGCTGACGAAGGTGCGGTATGTCGCGGGCGACGAAGAATTCTCGCACAAAGTCGAAACCGAAGCCCGCGAACTCGCGTTCAGCCTGCCGCTGACGGGCGAAACACTGCAAGCGCTCAGTGACATCCGGCAAAAGGTAATAAAAGCCGCCTCGCCGCGCGACATAAAAAGAGCCGAAGGCGGAATTGGCGACATCGAGTTCGTCGTCCGGCTGCTTCAGTTGCGCCATGCGGAAAAACACCCTGATTTGAAACGCGGCGATGTGCTCGGAGCACTCGACGCGCTTGGCAGGCATCAACTCGTGCCTGAAGCCCATCATGGCGGGCTGCATGACGCCTACCTGCTCTTGCGGCGGGTCGAAAACCGGATCAGGATGATGCACGGCCGCTCCGAAAGCAACCTACCCGAAGCTGAAGAAGGGCTGGCCGACTTGTCGCGCCGGGTCGACATGGAGGATATTGCCGGCCGCGTGGATCAGGCCCGTCGATCCGTGCGAACTGCCTATTCCGATATCTCTTCCCTTGTACGTTCGCCGTAGCCCCCGTTTTTCAACCGCTCCACTTCCTCGAGCGACTCGTACATGTGGTCGCGCTCGTCCAGTGCGATACGGCGCATCAGGTCGCCCAAAGTTTTCTGCGGTGGGTAAAACTTAAAGTAATGCGAATCCAGCGGCTCCTCGTCCCACTCCGGATGTTCCTTGGCCATTTTCATGTATTCGTGTTCGGCATGCGATTCAAACGCGGCGTTCATCGCGAACGACCACGACGGCCGCATTCTGTACATGATGCGCGTCAGGTAGTAATAACCGAACGCCAACAGCCGCGGCATGAACGCCATCTTGAACCAGCCCTGGTTCATGTTCTTCTGGCGCATGATGTCTTCGATCAGCATAAGGTGCCACTGCTCGTTATCCTGTAGATCCCGGCCCATCTCGATATGCCGCAACGGAAGCTGGTTGTCCTGCACCGCCCCGTAATCTGACGAAGAGTACTGCCGCGAGATCCTCAGGTAACCGCCCCACTCCCAAGCCCAGTAAGGATAGCGCGCCAATATCTCCAACACCTTCACCTTCGGCAGCGTCCGCGCACGTCCGTACAGGATGTCGAACGTCAGGAACATGCCTTTTAATATAAGGTTGGCCGGCAATGTCGGTGTCGAAAGCGTTCGCTCCTGTTCTTCTTTAAGGTCGACATCCCTGCCGCGCGTAAACTGATACTCCACCATAAACTCTTGCTCCCAAACAGATTTCATGAGGTTAGTACGCACCCGACAACAGGCCGGGAACCGGGAATATTCCCAACCAATTGTACGCCAATGCGAAGGAAGCGCAGCCCGTCACAACCCGTAGTTTAACCCAGCGCCCGTATCACCAGTCCGGCGCGTTCGGCGATGTTTACCAGGTGATTGGCTATCCGTTCGAGGTGGGCGATGTAATCCAGGAAGAAGACGCCGGACTGAATGTCGCATTCTTCGGTTTCAAGCCGCCGCACGTGGTTTTCCGACACGCGGGCCAGCAACTCTTTAATCCGCCCTTGCTTTTTCAGCGCCCGGTCGACTTGTTCATGGTCTTTTTCCACCAGCGCGCGTTGGGCCGAGTCAAACTGTTCGGCCACAAGCTTTTCAATTTGCGCCAGATCCATTTCGGCCGTTTGCGAGAACTTCAAAGCCCGTCCGCGTCCATTGGCGGACAGCGATATCAGGTTTTCGCAGTGATCGCCGATCCGCTCGGTGTCGTTCACTGCGTGGATCATCACGGGGATCAGCCCCGCTTCCGATTCCACCAATTCCTGCTGCGACAGCTCGACCAGGTACGCCGTGATCTCGCTTTGCAGGCGGTCTATCACCTGCTCGCGCGCCACAACTTTACGCTCGAGTTCACTCGGCCCGCCGTGAAAATATGCAGAGGCTTCTTCGTACGATTTCTGAGCGCGCCTCACCATGTACGCCACTTCATGGATGGCCTGTTCAAGAGCGAGCGAAGGCGTACGCAACAAATGCGGTTCAAGATATTCGAGTACCGTTTCCTGATCCGCGCTGGTACGCGGCACGACTCGTTCTGCAATCCAAACAATCATGCCTATCAAGGGCAGAAAGATAATGCAGTTGGAAATGTTGAACAGCGTGTGCGCATTGGCTATATGCCGGGCGATGTTTTCCGGTGCCGGCGCGAAAACTTCGCCTGGAGTCAACCAATCCACCAAACCCAGGAAAAACGGTTGGCCGTTCCAAGCCGGCACAAAAAACAGGATGTACATGTACAAAGCGCCCACGACGTTGAAAAGGGTGTGGGCAAGGGCCGCCCGTTTCGCATTGCGGTTTGTCGTAATCGAAGCGAAAAGAGCCGTGATTGTTGTTCCGATGTTGTCGCCCAGCACGAGCGGAATAGCCGTGTAAAAGTTGATTAAGCCCTGGCTGGCCAGCGCCATGACTAGACCAACGGTCGCCGAGCTCGACTGAATCGCAACCGTCATCACCGTTCCGATCAAGATGCCCATCAGGGCCGAACTCCAGGGCATTACCCCGTTTACGGGCGTTGCGTCGAACATCTGGAAATAAGATCGAAACTCGGGGCTATTCGAGAGCGGCTTGAGCAAGTCGCCCATTGTAGTCATGCCTAAGAACAGGAGCCCGAAACCAAGAATGGCCTCCCCGAGCGACTTCAGCGAAGGTTTGCGCCCCGCGAGCATAATCACCAGGCCCAACGCTATCGCCGGATAAGATACCGCCTCGATGCGGAACGCGATGATTTGTGCCGTAATGGTGGTCCCGATGTTCGCCCCGAATATGACGCCGACTGCCTGGGTCAGCGACATCAAACCGGCATTTACGAAACCCACCACCATAACGGTTGTCGCCCCCGAAGCCTGAATTACGGCCGTAAACAGCGCGCCCGCTCCCAGCGCCAGAAACCGGTTGCGCGTCATGGCGTGCAGGATGGCTTTCAGCCGGCGGTCCGCCATTCTTTGCAGCCCGCCCGACATCAGCGTCATGCCAAAGATGAAAATGGCCAGCCCGCCAAGCAGGTTCACCAGCAGCGCGGTCTTGTTGACGCCCATCGCCGTAAATAAAATCTGCCGGCCCGAAAACCTCTTTTCAGGCGGAATGCCCGGGCGTTCGTCCTGGATTTCAGCGGTCAGGAAGTATTGGCGGCTCTCTTCACCCAACGTCCAGTCGGTTACGGCGCGGCCCTCGTTGTTCGTGACCACCCGCTCGGGTTTGACCGCAGCCTTGGTTTTGCCCGACTCGACATTAAAGTAAACCGTCACGCCTTCGGCGGGCACGCCGGGCGCGTCATACAGCACCAGGCCTACATCCTCAAACGTCGTGCCCGTCGGCCCCTCGAGGTCGTCGCGCGTCTTCTCGATGCCCGCGATCGCCCGAAACCGGACTGGCTTTTTTCCGGCGGGGGTGTCGACCGTAGCGGTTACGCCGACGTCGCCCGGCGTGTTGCCAAGACGCAACAAAGCCGAACCCGTTCCCGACGCATCGGTTTGGACAACGATTCGCGGTTCCCCGTTCTCGACAAAAACGGCCCCGGTAGCTGGCTGTTCCACTTCAAAAGTGACCGGTAGGCTGCGCGCGGGCCTGCGGCCCCCTTTACCGCCAAGAACCCCGCGGCGGTGAGGGCCTTCCACAACCGCCCGAAAAGGCTTATCCAGAACTTCCCCATACATGCCCGTTTGGCTATCGCCGCTGGCAAAGACGTCCAACCGGATACGATCGGGTTGTTCCGGCTGCCGGGCAGGGCAACCCCCGGAAAAAACCGCCAGGAGAAAAAGCAACGGGAGAAGAAAAAGAGCGGATCGAGGTCTTACCTTCAACGTCTCTGCTCCCCGGAGAAATCCATTTACATAAACACGCCAAGCTGCGGGCACAAGTCGCGCCGGCAGGCGATTTTCGGCTCTCCGCGTCACGCAACCACAAACGCAGGCATTTTAACACCCGCCCCGCCTGTCAGACAAAACCAACTTCGCTTTCGGTGGAGTACGGCTCCCGCCGTGCCGGGATTAGCGGCTTGTCCCGCCGCAAAGCTACCGAAAGTGCTCATAACCGCCTGGCTGCGACGGCCTTCCCGCAACCTGAACGCCCTGCCAATTGCTTGTGAACCGGCCCACAATGTTGATTGGCGTTCGGAACTCGCGGCGAAACGTCCTCAGGCATTCGTCGGCGTCGTCCGGCCGAAGGACGAAAGCCAACTCATAATCTTCGCCCCCGGAAAGCACGAAATCAAGGGGATCAAGCTCATACTCCAGGCAGAATTGCCGCAGGTCGGAATCAATTGCCAGACTTTCCGGATTGATTTCCACGCCGACATGGCTTGCCCGCGCCAGGTGCTCCGCGTCGCGAACCAACCCATCGCTGATATCAATCATGGCCTTCACATGCTCGCACCCGCTCAACCATTGGCCTTCGGCAATCCGCGCCGTCGGACGATGATGCGCCGTAGCCAGCACCGGGGCGTTCCGGTTGTTGTCCAACGACCAGAAGCCCGCCGCGGAAAGGCCCAGGCGCCCGGTGATACCAAGCACATCGCCCGATTGCGCGCCGCGCCGGCTCAAGTACCGGTTGCCGATAACCTCGCCCACCACGGTCACGTCCAGGTAGATGCCGTTTGGCGACATCGTGGTGTCTCCGCCCACGACGACCGCCCCCGCCTGCCCGGCTGCGTCCGTCAGACCGTGATAAAGACCCTCCACGTACGCCGAATCCGTCTCCGCCGGGCACGCCAGCGCCACCAAGCTGAATAACGGCGCGCCGCCCATCGCCGCTATGTCGCTCATTGCCGAGGTCGCCGACTTCCAGCCGATGTCCTGCGCGCTCGCGTAAGCCCGCCGGAAATGCACGTCCTCGATAAACGTGTCGCAAGACAGCAGCATCAACCGGTCGAAAATACGCACCACCGCGCAGTCGTCGCCAACCCCCTCAATGACCGTCGGTGCCCCCGGCAGAATCTGCGCTATGCGTTCGATAATTCCGAACTCGCCCAAGTGGCTCAGCTCAGTCATAAAGAGGGGTGTCCTGTTCGATTACGCGCCAGGCTTCCGGCAGGGCGCGCACCACATCCCCGGCAATCATCGCCCGCTGGCCCAGCTCAGCCGCGGCGATATCGCCGGCAAGACCGTGTACGTACACGCCGACAAGCCCCGCGTCCAGCGGCTTCAAACCCTGCGCCATAAGACCCCCGATAAGCCCCGACAGCACGTCGCCCGTACCACCCGAGGCGAGCCCGCTGTTCCCGGTTGTGTTGACGAACGGCCCCTGAACCGTCCCGTCGCCGCCGCGGCCCGCAATCAGGCTGTGCCGCCCTTTTAGAACGACGGTGCACCGGTACTTGCCGGCAAACTCACGGACAACCCTCTCCCGGCCGGCCACCACCTCGGACGGTTTCATCCCAACCAGCCGGCCCATCTCGCCGGGGTGCGGCGTGACGATCAGGGGCGCCTGCACGTCAGCCAGCGCCTCCGTTTGTCCCTCGAGCGCATTCAGCCCGTCGGCGTCTATCAGCATTGGCGCCTGCGCCCGCCGCACAAACTCCGCCACAAACGCCACCGTCTCCGGATGCCGGCCCAGGCCGGGGCCTAAAACTATCGCATCCTTCCCCTGAGCAAAATGGAGCGCCGGCCCCACCGCCTCGCGCGACAGACATTCTTCTTCGGTAGCAGGAAGCATCAGGCTCATCGACTCGTAAAAGGCCGCGCCTATCACGTCGCCCAACGGCGCGGGCACCCCCGCCGTTACAAGCCCCGCACCGGAACGCAACGCGCCGTCGCAACTCATCTTGACCGCGCCCGTAAATCCCCGCGAACCCGCCACGATAAAAACATGGCCGAACGTCCCCTTGTGGGCGTCGGCCGGCCTGGCGGGCAGCAGCGCGCGTACGGCGCCCGCGGTTATTTCGCGCGTTTCGGTTGACAAGTCTACCTCCCGGTGGGATGTTATCCGTAAGCCGGTTGTGATTCAAGCACGACTTTTACCTCTGTTTGTAATAATCTGGAAAAACGCGGTACAGTCCTTTGAGGGATGTGTTCCAATAAAGCAGGATATCTTCGTATGCCCATAGACACATCAAAAATCCGGGCCGTTGTGTTCGACTACGGCAACACGCTCGTCGAGTTTGGTCACGAGAAGGTACGCCTCTACGACCGCGCGGTGGCAGAAATTCTCGGAAAACTGTTCGGCCCGCCCGACCTCGAGCTGCTCAGCCATATCCGGGACAGGGACCGCATGGCCCCTTATTCCGGAAATCCGCCACAGTACCGGGAGAATTGCTTGCCCGATATCACGCGCGCGCTCATATACGAAATGTACGGCCGATACCCGACACCTCAAGAGCTTGAACACGTGCTGCGCGTGCGGTACGAAGCGTTCCTGAACCTAATCAAAGCTAACGGGAATACAACCACTTTTCTGGCCCAACTCGAGCAACGTTACAAGCTTGGTCTGGTAAGCAACTACCCCGACGGAAATGCCATCAGGGCCAGCTTGCAGCAAGTAAAGCTGGCGAAATACTTCCAGAGCGTGGTGGTGTCTGGCGACATAGGCTTCTGTAAGCCACATCCGCTGCCGTTCGAGCGGGTTTGCGGGCAGTTGGGCGTCGAGCCGGCCGAAACCGTCTTTGTGGGCGATAACTGGCTCGCGGACATTCAGGGGGCAAAACGCGCCGGTATGCGGGCCGTTCACCTCGTGCAGTGGCAGCCTCACGAGACCTTCGAGCAGGACCCCCGGCACCATCAGCCCGACGCTGTGGCAAAAGACCTCGAAGAACTTCAGGCGATGCTCATGGCCGGTTCTGAGGCCCTCCAAAATGAGTGATTTCTGTCAACACTTCGGTGACTGCGGCGGATGCCGCTTCCAGGACGTCCCTTACAAGGAGCAACTGGAAAGAAAAGCCGATGCACTCGAGGACCTGCTCGGGGAGCTTTGGGGGCGGCCCGTGCCCGTTGAGCCGTCCCCCGACGTATGGAACTACCGCAACAAGGTCGACCTCTCGTTCAGCCCTAAATGGTACGAACAGCCGCCGCCGCCGGGGTTCGAACGCGAACCCGTGCTCGGCTTCAAAACCAGGGGCCGATGGTACAAACCCCTGCAAATCAACGAGTGCCGCATCGGGCCGCCGGACCTCGACGCGTTGCTTGCGTCGGTGCGGAACTGGATGGAACAGCAGGGCCTTCGGGCATTTGATTCCCGCACCCGCAAAGGCTGCCTGCGAATTCTGCTTGTCCGCTACGGAAAACGCACAGGCCACCGCATGGTCGTGCTAATCACGTCCGAATGCAGGCCCGACCTCAACTCTTTTGTCAAAGCGGTGCAGACCTCCTGGCCCGCACACAGCATTTACCATGGCATATTCCGCGGCCTCGCCGACGTTGCCGCCGCCGATGAAATCGAACTTCTTCACGGCGAACCCGCTATTCAGGAAGAATTACAGATTCCGGATGATGATAACCAACCCCGAGTGCTTAAATTCCGCTTGTCCCCGTTTAGTTTTTTCCAAACCAACACGGGCGGCGCAGAGCGGCTGTATGCAAAAGTGCGCCAGTGGGTAAAAAAGGAACAGCCAAAATTCCTTTACGATCTGTACGGCGGCGCCGGGAGCATCGCTATGACGTGTTCCGACCTTGTCGAGCGCGTTTGGTCGGTTGAAAACGTCGAAAGCGCCACCGTCGACGGGCGGTATAACACTGAGATGAATGGCATCGACAACGTCGTGTTCGCCACGGCCAAAGTCGAGGTCTGGCTGAAAGAGCTTCTGGCAAAAGCCACCGCGTCCGAGGAGGCGGAAAAAGCCGCCGCTGAGGCCGCCGCCAACGCCGCGGCCGTCGTAGACCCGCCACGGGCCGGCATGCACCGCAAAGCCACATGGCGGCTCGTCGAGCTCGGCCCCCGCAGCCTCCTCTACATATCCTGCAATCCGGCCCAGTTTGTCCGCGAACTCCCCGCCCTCCTCGAAGCCTACGACCTCACGAACATCTCCGCCGTCGATCTCTTCCCCCATACGCCCCACGTCGAACTTGTCGGCGAACTGGCACGAAAAAAAGAATGTGCCTAGGCCCGCAACGACGACCTTTGCGGCCCTCTTTTCGTGTTATCATTAAGGAATGTATGGGGCCGTTTGGCCGCGTTAAAGAGCATAACAAAGCAGAAGTGTCAGGTCCTTACACACCCCTGTAAACACGCGGATCGGATTCATGAGCGAAGGCGTGACAAATCCGTCGAGAGTGTCGCGGGTGAAGCCGCGGCAGGAGCTGAGACCGCCCCCGCGGTTTCGGGTCTTGCTGCATAACGACCACTACACAACCATGGATTTCGTGGTTTACATACTCGAATCGGTATTCCAGAAGCCGTACACGGATGCGGTACGGATTATGCTTAATGTGCATAAGAAGGGCATCGGAATATGCGGTGTCTTTTGTGCGGAAGTTGCAGAAAGTAAAGTTTCAACGGTCCACAAACTTGCCAGGAACAACGGGTTCCCGCTTAAGTGTTCCATGGAGCCCGAGTAGGACGCGGGACCTTCGAAAATAGGAAGTGTTACGGTGATTATCAGTAAGGAATTGGAAGTCACACTGAGCAGCGCGCTGAACCAGGCGCGACGGCGGCGCCACGAGTACTTATGCGTCGAACACCTGCTGTACGCGATACTCAATGACCCCCACGGGCGCGACATCCTCGTCCGGTGTGGCGGCAACATTGAGCGCCTTAAGCTGGCTATCGAGGATTATTTCGATAAGGAGATGGAAAGCGCCCCCAGCGGCACCGAGCCTGTCATCCAACAAACCGTTGCGTTTGAACGGGTTATGGAACGGGCCATCCTCCACGTCAAGTATTCCGGCAAAAAGGAGGTTGATAACGGCGATATCCTCGCCGCTATTTTTGAGGAAAAGGAGTCTAACGCGGCGTATTTTCTTGGCGCCGAAGGCATTACGCGCCTTGACGTACTCAATTACATCTCCCACGGCATACCCGCAACCGGCGATGAGGCCGAAGCGCCCGAGTTCGATGAAGACGAGGAAAGCGAGGAAGGCGGGCCCAGGCCCGCGCGCGACCCTCTCCAGGCTTACACCGTCAACCTGACCCTCAAGGCGGCCCAGGGCAAGATCGATCCGCTCATTGGCCGCGAACGGGAAATCATTCGGACGATCCGCGTGCTCAGCCGGCGGCGGAAAAACAACCCCGTGTACGTTGGCGAGCCCGGCGTGGGCAAAACCGCCATGGCCGAAGGGCTGGCGCTCAAGGTTCACAATGGCGAAATCCCTAAAGCACTCAAAGGCGTCGAAATCCTGATGCTCGACCTCGCCGCGCTCTTGGCCGGCACGAAGTTTCGCGGTGATTTCGAAGCCCGGCTGAAGGCGGTGATCGCCCAGCTTCTCAAGCGCGAAAACGTCATCCTGTTCATCGACGAGATCCACACCGTCGTCGGCGCCGGCTCGACTGTCGACAGCGCGATGGATGCGTCCGCCATTCTCAAACCGGTCCTGGCGTCCGGCGAGCTGAGGTGTATCGGCTCGACCACGTTCGAAGAATATAAGAATCACTTCGAGAAGGACCGCGCCCTGTCGCGCCGGTTCCAGAAGATCGAGTTGCAGGAGCCCACCGTCGAGGAAACCGTTAAGATTCTCCACGGCCTGAAAGCCTACTACGAGAAGCACCACGGCATCCGCTACACCGCCTCGGCCTTGCAGGCCGCCGCCGAACTGTCCGCAAAGTACATCAACGACCGCTACCTTCCCGACAAGGCCATCGACGTTATCGACGAGGCCGGCGCCGACGCGAAAGTCTTCTACGGCCGCAGAAAAACCGTGCGGCCCGCCGATATCGAGGCGGTTGTCTCAGAGATGGCCAAAATTCCCGCGCGCCGCGTGTCGTCCACCGACAAAGAGCGCCTCGCCGTGCTCGAAGACGAGATGAAACAAGTCGTGTTCGGACAGGATGAGGCGATTCGACAGGTTGTTACGGCCATCAAGCGTTCCCGCGCCGGACTGACGCGGCCCGAGAAGCCCGTCGGCTGCTTCCTGTTCACCGGCCCGACAGGCGTCGGCAAAACCGAGGTGGCCAAACAGCTTGCCGAGCTCATGGGCGTGCATTTCATGCGCTACGACATGAGCGAGTACATGGAAAAACACACGGTATCGCGGCTGATCGGCGCGCCGCCCGGCTACGTCGGGTTCGATCAGGGCGGCCTGCTCACCGACGAGGTCAGGCGCCATCCCCACGCCGTGTTACTACTCGACGAAATCGAAAAGGCCCACCCCGATCTGTTCAACATTCTGCTCCAGGTGATGGACCACGCCACGCTCACCGACAACAACGGCAAAAAGGCCGATTTCCGCAACGTTGTGCTCATCATGACGTCCAATGCCGGGGCGCGCGAGCTCGCTTCGAACGCGATCGGATTTCTCGCGGCCGGCGACGACAAAACCGGCAAGGGCATGAAGGCCGTTGAAAAAACGTTCAGCCCCGAGTTCAGAAACCGGCTCGACGCCACCGTAGGGTTCAACCCGCTGCCCATGCCCATTATCGAGCAGATTGTTGAGAAGTTCATTCGCGAAGTCGGCATGCAGTTGGCCGAGCGCAGGATCGTTATTGACGCCACGCCCGAAGCCACGCGTTGGTTGGCTGAAAACGGGTTCGACTCCAAGTTCGGCGCCAGGCCCCTCCAGCGGCTTGTCGAAACCGAAATTGTCAACAAGCTCACCGATGAGATCCTGTTCGGCCGGCTCGAAAAGGGCGGGGACGTTCTTGTGTCGCTCGAAGACGGGAAGATCGCCTTCGAATTCAGCTAGTCAGCTCGCAAAAGAAGCGGGCGGCTCTCGGGATACAAAGAGCCGCCCTTTCTGGGAGTAACCGGCGACCTTGCGGTCCGCCGTATGAAGTGGCGTCGAGTTACCTGGCGTAAGCGTTGAACGTGGCAAGCGCCTTTGGTTTGGCCGTTTTGACCGATGACTTGACGGAACCCGAAACGTCCAGAAGCATCGCGCGAACCCGTTGCGAAACCGCCGTATAGTCGCACTCGGCCAACAGGGGGCGCCAGCCGTGGCCGTCCATCAGGTAATGCGCGTGCCGGATTACCTCGGCGGTCGCGTCCGTCACGCCTGCTTTTTCCAGCGGTGCCCCGCCCATGCCGGCGGCAAAACTGCCGTCTATCAGCGCCCAAAACGCCAAAGCCAGACCTTCCACGGTCAGTCCCGGCCGAAGTTGCAGGTCGCCCGCCTTCACCGCATCCTGAATAACCCCCGCCAGCACCGAAAACACCGCAACGTCATAGGACTCCATTTCGTCCTTTAAATCTTCGGAAACGCCCTCCAAAACGGCTTCTGAATCGATCAGCTTAAGGATACGCTGATCGTCGGCGTAAACCTTCGAATAAATTACCATCGCTTCCCCCAGGGCAACCATGCGTTCGCGAGCCCGCCCCTCAATCCCGGCCGCCTTTTGCACCATGTCGAGCAGCCTTGCCCGGCACTCAAGGCCAAGCAGCGTCACCAGCTCCTCTTTCGAATTAAAAGACTGGTATACGGTGCTTTTGGAAAAGCCCGTTTCCTGCGCAAGACGGTTGATGGATACCCCCTGGTAGCCCTCGTTCAAAAGGATTTGGCGAGCCACGGCAAGAAAATGCGCCACCCGCGCCTTTAGCTCTTTTTCCTTACCCCTCATACTCGCCTCTGCGTCTTAGACGCTTGTTCAAAAACCAGACCATGGTCGACTATTCAAGCATAAGCTCAGAAAAAAGTCAATAGATTTGTTGAGATCCCCGCGTACAATCTTCAGAATCTAATCATGCCGGTGTTTCGACTTACTCAAGAGCTCGTATTCCCGCCGCCTTGCCTGGCTATTTCCGAGGGGCTGCTTGCGGTTGGCGGCGATCTGAGTCCGGAGCGGCTGCTGTTGGCCTACCGCTCCGGCATTTTTCCCTGGTACAACGAGGGCGAGCCGATCCTGTGGTGGTCGCCCGACCCGCGGCTGGTTTTGTTGCCCGGCGAGTTTCGCGTTTCGCGCCGGTTGGCGCGGAAACTGCGCCAAGAGCCGTTCCGCATCACAATGGACACGGCGTTCAGGGCGGTTATTGAAACTTGCGCAACCGTTTCCCGTAAGGGCCAAGCCGGCACGTGGATCCTGCCCGAGATGGTTGAGGCCTACATTCGTCTTCACGAGATCGGCTACGCCCATTCGGTCGAGTGCTGGCAAGACGGCCGGTTGGCCGGCGGGATGTACGGCGTGTCGTTGGGCCGGTGTTTCTTCGGCGAGTCGATGTTTCATGTGGTTACGGACGCGTCGAAAGCCGCCCTCGCCGCTTTGGTGGACCGCGCAAAGCAATGGCAGTTCACCATGATCGACTGCCAGGTGCCCAACCTCCATCTCATCCGCCTCGGCGCCCGTGAAATGCCGCGAGCCCAGTTCCTCGAGCTGCTCGAGCGCAGCCTCGATGCCCCGGACCGCCGGGGCAAGTGGCGGGTCTAATGTCAGGTGCAACTTTTTTATACGTCCCCTAGTCTCTGCTCGACTTTAACTTGTTCAATTAAGCCTGAACAGCCATAATGCTGCCCGTGATTACAGAAAAAGGAGGCCGTGCTATGTCACGTTATCTTCGTTTGGCTCTTGTTCTTGCTTTTTTAGCAAGCGTGCCGGCCACGGCGGAGCCTCTCCGGTTCTACGTTTCCACCGACGGCAATGACTCAGCGGCAGGCAACTTGGAGAAACCTTTTGCCACGCTCGAACGTGCGCGTAACGAGATCCGCGCCCGGAAAGAATCCGGCGAGTTGCCCGTCGGCGGCATCGAAGTCGTTATCCGTGGCGGCACGTACTACCTCAAAGAACCCTTTGAACTCTTTCCAAAGGATTCCGGCGCGGAAACCGCGCCTGTCGTTTACGCGGCATACCCCGGCGAAGAAGTCGTGCTTTCCGGCGCGCGGCCCGTCACCGGTTTTACGCCTGCAACCCGCGAAGGCCTGCCCAAAGGCGTGATGCAGGCCGATCTGAAAAGCGAGGGTATCTCCGACTACGGCCCGCCCGAAGGCGGCGGCGCCGAAATCTTCTTCAACGGCGAGCCGATGATGCTGGCGCGCTGGCCCAACGAGGGGTTCGTCAAGATCGCCGACATCGTCGTCGACGACGGCCATAAAATTCACGGCATCAAAGGCAGCAAAACGCCTAAATTCAAGTACGAGGGCGACCGCCCCGCGCGCTGGCTCGACGAGCCGGCGCCATGGCTTCACGGATACTGGTTCTGGGACTGGTCGGATCAGCGCCAGGCCATCGAAAACATCGACACCGGAAACTCTGTCATTACGCTGCAAGGCGAACCCCACACCTACGGCTACCGAAAAGGCCAGTGGTACTACGCGTTCAACATGCTGTCCGAACTGGACGCCCCCGGGGAATGGTACATCGACCGCGGCGCGGGCATCCTTTACTTCCTGCCGCCGGAGAACTTTTCGGGCGCCGGCGTGGCCATATCCATGTTAAAGAACGTGGTAAACATGAACAACGTCTCACACCTCACCCTGCGGGGCCTGACGCTCGAAATGTGCCGTGGAACCGGGTTGACCGTGTCCGGCGGCAACGGCGTTCTCGTTGCGGGCTGCACGATCCGGAACACGGGCGGCTCGGGCGCGTCGTTGTCCGGCGAGTACCACGAGGTGGCGGACTGCGAGGTGTACGGGACGGGCGGCGGGGGCATCTCGATGAGCGGCGGCGACCGCGAGACCCTCACCGGCGGCGGGATGGTAGCCGACAACAACCACATCCACCACTATGGCCGGATCAACCGGATGTACACGCCGGGCATCCGCGTGAGCGGTGTCGGCGCCCGCGTGACGCACAACCTCATCCACACCGCGCCGCACATGGCGGTCGGTTTCGGCGGCAACGACCACCTCATCGAGTTCAACGAAATCCACCATGTCTGCCAGGAGTCCAACGACGCCGGCGCCATTTATTCGGGCCGCAACTGGACCATGCGCGGCAACGTGGTCCGCTACAACTACTTTCACCAGATCACCGGGTTTGAAGACCGCGGCTGCGTCGGTGTGTACCTCGACGATATGTTCGCCTCCGCGGAGATCTTCGGCAACGTGTTCTGGGAAGTCACCCGCGCGGCCTTCATCGGCGGCGGGCGCGACTGTACCGTGGAAAACAATATCTTCATCGACTGCAAGCCGGCCCTCCACGTCGACGCCCGCGCCCTCAACTGGGCCGCATACCACGCCGACGAGTGGATTGCGGAAGCCGCGGAAAAAGGAACCATCTCCAGCATCAAGTTCGACGAGCCGCCCTATAGCACGCGCTATCCGCTGCTGCCGTCCATCCTCGATAACGAGCCCAAGGCGCCGGTCGGCAACGCCATCGTCCGCAACATCTGCTGGGGCGGCAAATGGGACGAGATCGAGCCCATCGCCCGGCCTTATCTGACCCTCAAAGACAACATCGTCGGCGAAGACCCGAAATTCGTCGATGCCGAGAATCAGGATTTCACCCTCAGCGACGAGTCGCCCGCCTGGCGAGCCGGGTTCCAACCCCTCCCGTTCAAGCAGATGGGGTTGAGGAAATGAAGAAAGAAGATTTGATTTTCTGTCTCATCGTCCCATCGGGATGAGCGGAGGTTTTTCATGAAGCCAGCCTTACTTTGCCTTTTGATCTTGCTTGCAGCGCCGTCCGCCCCGGTCCAACCGCCGGACGTGCAGGCGCTATTCGAGCAGGGCGCGGCGGCGGTTGAAGCGGAACAGTACGAACAGGCCCGCGGCCTATTTGAGCAGATTGCGGCTCTGGAAGGAATTGATCCGGGCGTGCGCGCCCTGGCGAAGTTGCGAGTCGCCGATTCCTTTGTCCTAGAACAGCGGCAGGAAGACGCCATACGCGCATGTGAGCAACTGGCTCAGACTGAAGATATCCCGCCGCACCTTGAGTGGGAAGCGGCTCAATACCTTGCGCGTCTGAAAAGCACCGGGGCCGAGAGCCGCAAGGAAATTGAGGCCGCGCCGGCGCCCGCGGCCACGTTCTATATCGGCGTCAATGGCAACGATTCCGCGCAGGGGACAAAACAGGAGCCGTTCGCAACGTTTGGCCATGCGCTGGATGCGGTGCGCGCACTGAAAAAGACCACTTCCGACGGCCAAATGCCCGCAGGCGGCGCCCGCATACGGTTCCTGCCGGGTATATACCGGATTCGCGAAGGCCTGGAAGTGCCCGGAGACGTGTCGGGCCGCCCTGGCGCACCGCTCGCGATCGATGGCCCGGGCGCAAGGATCAGCGGCGGCGTCGAGGTGAAAAACCTCAAACCGGTCGAAGCCCCGGCAATTCTTGAACGCCTTCCAGAAGAAGCCCGCGGCAACGTACTTATCGCGGATTTAAAATCGGCCGGTGTGGAAGCGATCCCGGCCTTTCAGACGCGCGGCTATTCCAAGCCGGCGCAGCCGTACCTGGACGTGTACGTGGGCGGCCGGCCGATGAAACTTTCGCGCTGGCCGAACGAGGGGTTCGTGGAAACCGGCGAGGTGGTTGAACCCGCTCTGCGCGACTCCGGAAAGTCGCAAGCCGTCTTTCATTACAACGAGGATCGCGCCCAACGCTGGCTCAACGCAAAAGACCTTTTTCTTTACGGTTACTGGTTTTGGGACTGGGCGGATAACGTGGTCCGCGTCGCTGATATCGATACCGAAGCCAGAACCTTTACGCTGGCCGACCCGACATCGCACGGCGTGAAAGAAGGCCAGTGGTATTGCGCCATGAACCTGCTTGAAGAAATCGACCAGCCCGGCGAGTGGTATCTGGACCGGGAGGCGGGCCGTCTCTACTTGTGGCTTCCGGAAAACGGCGGCGCCGAGACTGTCGAGGTGTCGGTGCTAGCCGACCCGTTGCTGCGCCTATCGGGCGCATCGCACGTGCGCGTGGAACGCCTGACATTCGAAACGGGCGCCTGGCACGGCATCCAAATCGATGGCGCACGCGACTGCCTCGTGGCCGGCTGTGATATCCGGCGCGTGGCCGCCACCGGCGTCGTCATCAATGACTGCCGCGACAGCGGGGTGGTCAGTTGCGACATTCACACGCTCGGGCGCGGCGGCGTGGCAATTGCCGGCGGCGACCGCATAACACTCGAACCCGGCGGGCTTTTCGTCGAGAACTGCCATATCTACGACTACTCCCGCGTTGACCACACCTACACGCCCGCCGTACTCATGAACGGTTGCGGCAACCGGATCGCCCATAACGACTTTCACAACTCGTCCTGCCAGGGCGTCCGGCTCGAAGGCAACGATCACGTGCTGGAGTTCAACAAGATTCACGACGTCGTGCGCGAGACCGACGACCAGGGCGGCCTCGACATGTGGGGCAACCCCACCTACCGGGGAAACATCCTGCGCTACAACCACTGGCACGATATCGGCAACGGCCGCCCCTGCGGCCAGTCGGGCATCCGGCTCGACGACGCCATCAGCGGAACGGTGGTGTACGGCAACGTGTTCGAGCGGTGCAGCGGGTCGCAGTTCGGCGCGGTCCAAATCCACGGCGGCAAAGATAACTGGATCGACAACAACGTCATGGCCGACTGCAAGTTCGCGATCAGCCTCAGCCAGTGGGGCAAGGAGCGATGGGAGAAGTATCTTGCGAGCGACAGAATCCAGGGGCTGATGAACGACGTGGACGCCACGGGCCCGCTCTACACGGCCAACTACCCCGAACTCGAGCGCCTGCACGAAGGCAACGACGTCAACAGGATATGGCGCAACATCGCGTTCAACTGCGGCGGGTTCATCGCTCGCGAAAAGGTCAAGCAGATCCAAGCCGCTAACCTGGTGGTGGAAGGTGAAGATCGAGATTGGAAAAACTTGATCGCCGACGGGACGGCCACCAAAAAGATCGGGTTCCGCCCGATCCCGTTCGATGAAATCGGATTATACGACGACGCCTACCGCGTCGGCAGCAAGCTCGTCATGGGAGGTGGCGCAGAATGAAATTGACCGTGCGCGGCAGGCTGATTGGCGAGACGGAAGCATCCGACGTGGCGATTGAATCAGGCCGCGTTGTCTCGGTAAGAAAGGCCGGCCCCGGCCGTGCCGACATCGGCGGGCGCAACTCGATCATCGCGCCCACGCTGTTCGACATCCAGGTCAACGGCGTCATGGGCATGGATCTGCAAGACCCGGCGCTCGAGCCCGGGGAAGTTCGCGGGATCACCGACTACCTCGCCCGCTGGGGCGTATCGCGCTACGCGCCGACAGTCATAACGGCCGCGCCCGACGCCATGGCGCGCGCCTGCCGCGTTATCACGGCCGCGATTGAACAAGACAAAGCCGTTGCCCGTGCCGTGCCGGGCATTCACCTGGAAGGCCCCTGTATTTCAACCGAAGACGGCCCCCGCGGCGCGCATTCGGCCCGTTACGTCCAACCGCCCGACCTGCGCGCGTTCAACAAGCTATACAAGGCGGCCCGCGGCCGTATCCTCTATACGACTGTCGCCCCCGAACTGCCCGGCGCCGAAAAGTACATCCGCGAACTCACCGCGCGCGGCGTGGTTGTCGCGCTCGGCCACCATAACGGGACCGCCGAAGACGTTGCCCGCGCCGCCGAGGCCGGCGCCAGGCTGTCCACCCATCTCGGGAACGGCCTTGCCTCGATGATCCACCGCCACAACAACCCGTTGTGGCCTCAACTTGCGGACGACCGGCTCGCCGCGTCGCTCCTGGCCGACCTCGAACACCTGCCCGCGCCCGTGCTGAAAACGTTCATCCGCGCAAAAACGCCCCGCAACGTCATTCTGGCGTCGGACTGCGTCCACATCGCCGGGCAGCCTCCCGGCAGGTACATGCTCGGCGAGATGGCTGTCGAGCTTCTCCCCACCGGCCGCATCTGCCTCAACGGGACCGATCTCCTCGCCGGCAGCTCGCTGATGCTTCTGCAGGGTGTAGTCAATGCCGCGAAGACGGGCGCCATGACGCTTCAGCAAGCCTTTGCCAGCGCCACGACGGTTCCCGCCCGCATCCTGGGCATAAAGCACAACGGTGCGCTTCCTCAACCCGGCAAAAAAGCGAATTTTCTCCTCTTCAAGGTGGAAAGAAATCAAGCCGTGCCTCAGGTTGTGTTCGTGGACGGCGTCAAGGTTGGTTGATCCGGGAAAAGCAAATTCTTATTCCCTTTCCGCGGCTCTCTTTACTATTCTCGGTTCGGGCGTATAATGATTAATGGGTTTACGGCGCATATTCTGGGAGGCAAAACCATGGATCGCGATTCGAATATCCTTCTTGCCGTGATTGCGAGCCGGCTTCATCAGTCGCAGTGGAAATCGATCTCTGAAGTTCTTCAGGCTTGGCAGTCGAACCCTTCGACAAGCATGGGGGACCAGCTGATGGCGGCTTCGGTTCTGACGGAAGGGGAAAAAGATGCGGTGGCGGAGCTTGTCCGGCGGGCGGTTGAAGCGCACGGCGGAGATTCGGCGGCGGCGTTGGCGGCGTACGGCGGTGGCGACGCGCTGGGAGCGAGCCCGCATGTGTTCTGCCTGCAAGGCAAGACGCTGGGCGAGGCCCTGGCGGAGTGCAAGACGCTCGACGAGCGGCTTCGGTTGCTGCCGCAATATGCTTCGCTTTGCGACGCGGTGGGTGCTGGACATAGCCGGGGCATTATTCACCGGGGGCTCAACCCGGGCATCGCACTGCTCACGGACTACGGCGAAACCGTCGTCTCCGACTGGAGCCTGAGCATCACGCGCGGGCGCGAAGACCTGCAGCGGGAGCGGGTTGCAAGATTGGCCACCGACGAGTCAACGCGCCCGTATCTGGCCCCCGAAATCGTGCAGGGAGGCCTGGACGAGGTGGATGCGCGGTCGGACGTGTATGCGCTGGGGGCGATTCTTTACCACTTGCTGACGGGAAAGCCACCGGCCGCCCATGGGGCAGATATTCAGCCGGCCGATGCCGTTCAACCCGGCGTGCCCTCCGAACTGGCGAAAATCTGCCGGCGGGCGATGTTCGGGGAAGCCTCGGCGAGATATGCCAACGCTTCCCAACTCGGGGAAAGCGTGCGGCAGTACGACGTTCAGCCGGCGCAATCGCCGGCGGCTGCGGGTGTGGACCCGCTGTACAAGACGCTTCTCGGGGCGGCGGTGGTGTGCCTGGTTGTGCTGGCGGGCGCGTTGGGTTTTGTTTACTACAGTCTTTCGGCCGAACGGAAAGAAGCGGTTGCCGTTCGGGATGAGGAGACGGACGCGCGCCGCAATATCGAGGAGCAGCGCGATCAACTGGCGGAAAAACTCAAGGAGGCCGAGGCCGTACGCAAGCGCGTGGAACGCGACCGCGACAATTACGAGGACGCGCTGAATTTGGCAAAATCCGATCTGCAAAAGGTGCGCGCCGAAGCGAAGGCCGTAAAGGCGGAATTGCTCGAAACCAGCGGCGCGTTAGAACGCGCTGAAACCGCGGCCCAACTCGCCGAACAGGTTGCCGAGGAAGCGGAGGCGGCAGAACCGGTTCCAACCCCCGCGCCGCGGGAGCAGGCGGCCGTCCGCGAGGCGAGAAGGGCGCCGGCAGCCGTTGAAGAACCGCCGCCCGTTGAAGAAGATCCCGAGCCGGCGTCGCCGCCTGCAGCGGAAGAAGTCTTGGCGGCCGCGGAAGAATTGCGAGGTGGCGAGGTTGTGGAAGAACCGGTTGAACCTTTTAGCACGCCGCTGCCGGATGTGGAACTCGTTGCACAACAGGAAGATGCTGCGGCTCAAACCGCTCAGGCAGGGGCCGCCGCCGCTTTGACGGCTGCCGCCGAACCCGCGATCACACCAGAGCCGCCTCCGCCGCCGCCCGTCAGAAAAACCGAATTCGCCGACGCCATGCCCGACCTTATCGCGGCCGTCGTTTCGGCCAAGGAGGAGGTGGCAGCGTCGCGGGCCGCGCTACGCATAACGGACCCAACGGCCGCCGCAGTGAAAGCCATGGGCTTCAAGGACGGCGATATCATCACGCGCATCAACCGGGAACCGATTCGAACTGTCGAAGATGCACGGCGCGCGCTGGTGAACGTGCAGAACGACTCGGGGTTTTCGATACGCATCATGCGCAACGGCCAGGCGGGGTGGATGCGCATCAATTTTACAAAACCGGCTCAAAACTGATACAGCGCAAGATTTACAGGTTTGGCGGAGTGACACCGGTCAGGTGGCGTCTTACGTACTCGAGCGCCAGAACGGCGAGCCGGGTTTGGCTACGGGCGTCGAAGCCGGCGATCGAGACGTCCCAGGAGACGGTTTCGCCGGGGGTGGCAAAATAGACGATACTTTTGCGTTTGCCGCCAGCAATCATGAGTGAACAATCGGCATCGTAGGATTGGCGGAGGCCCTGGCCGATATTTTCCGTGAACGCTTTAAGGGAAAGGCGGTCGAGCTGGGCGTCTTTATAGAGTATCGAGCCCGCGAATGTCGGCGAATTGATAACGGCGAGGCGCCTGGCCAGTTCGGCGGCGTGCGGGGTGCCGCCGACGGCGAGCGTCCAACCTTTTTTGCGTAGAAGCGTGTCGACCACCCCTTCGATGGTAACCTGTTCTCCAACTCCCATAACCAGCCCGGGCAAGCGTTCCTGGACTTTGACCTCGGTGGCGTCGAGCAGCTTCTCGGCGGCCTCGACAGAGTCGGCTTTGGCGGTGATACGGATGCGGACGGCGTCGGGCGACGCGAGCAGGCCGACCGTGGGGTTGGCTGATTCGAGGATGAGGTCGCTGATTGCTGCGTCGACACGGCTTTCGCCCATTCCGCAGACTTTCAAGACGCGGCTGTGTATGACGCCGGCGAGCCCGAACTTCTTGCGCAGGTAGGGGATAACGCTGTCGGTGAGCATGGGCTGGAGTTCGTGGGGCACGCCCGGCATGGAAACGACCACGCCGCGGCCGTCTTCGACGATGAGGCCGGGCGCGGTGCCGTTGGGATTTTCGATGGCGACGGCCCCGCGCGGGGCGAATGCCTGGCGGCGGTTGTTTTCCGACATTTTCGCCCCGAGCTTTTTGAACCTCGCCTCGAGCATCCTCATCAGGTCTTCACGAAATTCAAGCGGCCGGCCAAGCAATTCGGCGATGCAGTCGCGGGTGACGTCGTCTTCGGTCGGCCCGAGCCCGCCGGACGTGATAACGGCGTCTGCGCGGTCGAGCGCGGCGGCGAGCGCGGCGCGGATTCTCTGGGGATTGTCACCGACGGTGGTTTTCTGGTAGACGTCGATGCCGTTTTCGGCGAGGACACGGGCGGCCCAGGCGGCATTGGTATCGATAATCTGCCCGAGAAGCAGTTCGGTGCCGATCATGAGGAGTTCACACTTCATGGGCGGATTCCTGCGGGATGGCAGCACTCAGGTGGGGTGGGCGGTCTAGCCAAAGTGCTTCTTAAAATACTCGGCGTTGTCGAGCCGGCGCAGTTCAATCTTGACGAATCGATCGAGTTCTTCCTGGGTAATGGGCTTATTTGCCCGTGGCCGGCGCCGAGCCGGCCGAAACCGCGGCCGCCGGGGCGCGCCGGATTCTTCTTCATCAAAATATTCCGACTCCTGCGCGAACACGCCGGCATCGAGAAATTCGCCGATGACGTCGGCCAAGTGGGCTTTTCGTTCGTCTTTGGAGCCTGTTTCGAGTATTTTGCGGCTGACGCCGATGATTTTGTCGCGGAACAGGACCACCCATTCGCCGCACGCGGGGCAGGGCATCACCACCACGACATCCTTGGGGACTCTTGCCGTCACGATTTGGCGGGCCTTGCAATGTGGACACATGGCCATGTTCAAAAGAAAACCTACTCCTTTGTACTTCCGAGTGTGAGGGCGAAAACCGCCTCCTGCCTCAATTCGATTCTAGTCGATTCCCTACAAAACTGTCAAATGATCTGCGGCACACGCCGTTGAAATCTTGATTTGGCGCGGTTCCGTGTGGAAAATGCAACACTGCCTGCGGCCAATCGCATGCGGGCGTGCTTTTACTGGCACGGCGGGAGCCGTTGCCCCACCGAGGAGAGTCTGATGAGCGGAATTGCACTGCAACTTTACACGATGCGCGAGCCGGCCAAGAAAGATTTGGAAGGCATGCTAAAGCGTGTGCGCGACATGGGTTGGGAGTATGTTCAATGGAGCGGAATGCCGTCGTTGCCGGCGCACCGGATTCGAGCGGCGTTGGACGACGCCGGCCTGAAAGCCGTCGCGGCACATGTGGGAATAGAAGCGTTTGAAAAGGATTTTCCGGCCGAGGTGATGTACTGGAACATCGTCGGCGCCAAGGACATGGCGCCGGGCGGCATGATGAACGATTGCCGGGACAGTCTGGAAGGCTGGCTGCGCGGCGCGAAACGGCTCGATGCGGTGGGCGCGAAGCTGCGCGGTGCGGGGATGCGGCTTTCTTACCATAATCATGCGATGGAGTTTGAAAAGTTTGACGGCGACCCGCGGTGCAAGCTCGACATCCTGATGGATGAGGCCAAGAACGTGAACGCGGAACTCGACTTGGCGTGGGTGAAAGTGGGCGGCGCGGATCCGGCGGCGTATATTCGGAAGTACGCGGGGCGGTGCCCGGTGATCCACGTGAAAGAGCTGGCGGAACGCAAACGGCTTGGCCGGCCTTATTTTGTGCCGCTGGGCAAGGGCGTGCTGGATTGGGAGAATATCTTCAAGGCGACGCACGAAGCCGGCGTCGAGTGGTACGTCTACGAACAGGACACCTGCGACGACCCCTTCGAAGATGCAAAAATCAGCTACGAGTTTTTCAAGGCGAACGGGTTTTGAGTCACCAACCGCCTGAAACGGCGGGAAGAACCCCGGCCCGCCTTTGCATGAAACCGTTGGAACGTTTGAAACGATTGGGACAGGTGGAGAAGAAAACCGCCACCGCCACCACCCGGTCGCGCGGGAGCGCGACCCCACCGATTAGTGCCTTTCGCGAGCAGCTTGACTGCCGGAGGCGGGACGGGGCTTATAGTGGCAGGTGGAGATGACCGCTTCAGTTCTTCAGCTTTGCGATATTCATAAGCGTTTCGGGGGCGTTCCGGCGTTGTGCGGGGCGCATTTTGAAGCGCGGCCGGGGGAAGTGCACGGGCTTGTCGGCGAGAACGGCGCGGGGAAGAGCACGCTGATCAACATCGGCACGGGGCTGTTCAAACCCGATTCGGGTGAAATCCTGCTCGAGGGCCGGCCGCTGTCGTTGAATACGACGCGGGACGCGGCGCGCCACGGGATCGCAGTGGTACACCAGGAAGCGGACCTTTTTGCGCAACTGAGTATTGCGGTCCGTCTTTTCGCAATGCCTGACAAGTACACAATTGAAAGTAAAGACAAAGGCTGCAAACGTGACAGGGCTTCAATTGGCAGACCTTATTGCTTACCCCAGTTTTCAGTCAATGCGGTGCGAAAAAGACAAGAACATTGTGCCTAAGCCGTTTGGAGCAGCCATAATTAACATTCTAGAGGAAGTAAAATATTTGAGAAGCCCGACCGGTCGGATAGAGGGTTGGGGATGTAAATGGCTGCCTTAAGATAAATAAAAAAAACGGCCCTTTCGGGCCACAAAGGCTTAAGCCTTCCACCTCCAGTACTCTGGATTGACTTAAGTATACCCTGTTGGTTTTAATAAGTTCAAGAAGAATTCTCAGCTATGTCGTCCCGTTTCGATGCATAAACCGGGCCGATGCCGTGAGAAAATAGGTGGTCAACTTGGTAATGGAAAAGAATACTAGTTACTTCTGCTATAGCTGTGAAGAGGCCTACGAAACAGGGGAGTTTTGCCCGGTTTGCGGCGAACCGCTTGCGGTGCGGTGTATTGCGAAGTTGGCGCGGAATGTTTTCGAGTCTCGTGCGGAATCGATGTGGGCTTACGGGGCGCTGTTGCCGGTAGCGGATGCGGCGAACATCGTGAGCCTGGGTGAGGGGGCTACGCCTTTGGTTGACGCGCCGCGGCTGGCAAAAAAGGCCGGGTTTGGTCAGCTGCTTATTAAGAACGAGATGGCGAACCCGACGGGATCGTTCAAAGACCGCCAGGTTTCGGCCGGCATCAGCCACGCGCGGGAGATTGGCGCCGACACGGTTGCGGTGGTCTCTTCCGGCAACGTGGCTTGCGCGGCGGCGGCGTATGCGGCGCGGGCGGGGATGAACGCGTACATGTTCATGCACGGCCATGCGGCCTCGGGCAAGGTGGCTATGGCCTCGCTGTTCGGCGGGAAGGTGGTGCAAGTGGACACGCCGTCGGCGGGCGCCGTGTTCGAGCTATGCGTGGAAGCGTGCAAGCGGTTCGGGTGGTACCACCTCTCGACGGCCGGCATGTACAACGCCTACAACGTCGAAGGCAGCAAGACTATCGCCTATGAGCTTTACCAGCAGACGGGCGGCGATCTGCCCGACTGGCTGGTGGCGCCGGTCGGCGGTGGCGGGTTGCTTGGCGGGATTTGGCGCGGCTTTCTCGACTTGCAGCGGCTCGGGCTGATCGACAGGATCCCGCGGCTGGCGGGCGTGCAGGCCAGTGGTTGCGCGCCGCTGGTGAAGGCGATTGAAAACGGGACGAGTTTTCTCGATACGCTGAAAGACCCGTGGCCCAACCCTGAAACCATCGCGGGCGGCATAGCCGACGACATTATCTTCGACGGCCATACGGTGTTGCCGGCAATCCGCAGGACAAACGGGGCGGCAGTTGCCGTCGATGACGACGCCACGCTCGCGGGTTTGAAGACACTGGCGGAACTGGAAGGCCTTCTTTGCGAGCCGACTTCTGCGGTTGCGGTCGCGGCATTGAACAAGTTGCCGGAGATCGGGCCGAAGTCGCGTGTGTGCTGCGTGATTACGGGCAGCGGGGCGAAAGATTTCAAGGCCGCGCAGGCGAGTGTGCCGTCGCCGCTACGGATCGAGCCGTCGCTCGATGCGTTGGACCGCGCGTTGGCGAGTTAGCGGCGCGGGCATTTTTGGGCCTTTCTTGCACGTTAGGGAGAGTGTCTTCTTGCGCAGCGCATCCCGACGAGGACGAACAACCCATGCATGACGCAAAAAAAAACCGGCGGGTGGCGGTGGTAATGGCGGGCGGATCCGGCGAGCGGTTCTGGCCGTTGTCGCGAACGACGCGGCCCAAACAGTTGTTGCGCCTGACCGGCACTGCCAAATCAATGCTTGCGGAAGCTATCGACCGGCTGGCGCCGCTGATTCCGCCCCAAGACATCTACGTAGCCACAGGCGAGCATCTTGTCGAGCCAATCCGGGGCGCGGATGTGGGCGTGCCGCCGGAGAACGTGATTGCCGAGCCGTGCAAGCGCAACACTGCCGGCTGCCTTGCCTATGCGACGGCGCATCTGCTTACCAAGTACCAGCCCGAACTGTCGCCGGATTCGCCGGAGGCGCAGCGCGCATTATCGCTCGCAGTTGTAACGGCCGACCATCTCATCGAAGGCGAGGAGGAATTCCGTGCGGCCGTCGCCACAGCGTTCACCGCGGCCGAAGCCGAGCACGCCCTCGTCACAATAGGCGTCCCGCCCACGCGGGCCGAGACGGGGTACGGTTACATCCAGGCGCCGCAGGATAAACTCTCGATCGTGGGCTATGGCCCCCCGGACGTTTACCCGGTAACGGCTTTTCATGAGAAACCCGACGCGTCGACGGCGGAAGACTTCGTCAATTCGGGCCGGTTTTACTGGAACAGCGGGATGTTCTTCTGGAACATTGCCGATTTTATGCGCGAACTACGCGAGGCCGCGCCCGAACATGCCAAAGCTGTCGAGCAGATGGCATGGGCGATGCGTGAAGGACGGGACGCGCGCGTGCGCGAGATTTTCGAGGCGCTGCCGGGTGCGCCGATCGACACGGCCCTGATGGAGAAGGCGGGAAAGGTGCTTGTTGTCGCGGCGCCGTTTAAGTGGGACGACGTGGGAGCGTGGCCGGCGCTCGCCAGAACGTACGCCAGCGACGACTGCGGCAACCTGGTGGTTGGCGAGACGGTGGCGGTGGATTGCCGTGATTGCATCATCTACAACGACACGGAATCCGGCGCAAAAGAGGTCGCTGTGGTCGGCGCGGAAAACCTGGTGGTGGTCGTGTGCGAAGATGCGGTGCTGGTAGTTGCAAAAGACCGGGCGCAAGATATACGGCAGGCCGTTGCCGAAATGCGGCGGCGGGGTTCAACGCATATTTGAAGCTTTAAGCAGGCGAGGTCATCGGCGCCGCAGTTCAACCACTTTAAGTTTTGGTGGAGAGGGGAATGAACAGGTGGCGCATATTGGTGACGGCGAGGGTTGAATCGGTTGCGCTCAACTCCGCAGGGTATGTCTGTTCTGAAAATTCTTTTAGCCCTTCAACGGGAACATCCACGGGCCGGTAGCGCCAGAAGCTTGTGACGACGGCGGTTTCGCCGCACACACGGGCGGTAAGCTCGAGGGCGTACATCTGCAAACCCGCCTGAAAATAAAGTTCGCCGGTGATCGACTCTGCGGGCGAGTTCATGGCGGCGGTGTCTATGACTTCGGCCTCGATGCCGCCGAACGCCACGGGCACTATCTGGTTGAACGCCACGCCCTCCTGTATCAACTGCTGCCGCAGCGATTCCAGAAAGCTGTAGCACGAAAGCGCCGCCGGCGTTTTCGTGCTGAAAGCCGCGGCGTGCACGGACTTGCCGCCTTCTACCAGGCGTTGATTATGTTCGGCCAGCACCGCTTTTCCGGCCGCGCCGTCGGCGCAAAGGGCTTCGATACCGGCGAGGCTGTTGGTTTGCATCGCCTCGACTATGGCGTTACACGTGCGGGCGACGGCCGTCTCGTTGCTGCCCGGCCACAAATGCCACGGCAGGTATTCGGCCCCCCCGAAGACGAGGCCTGCCACCGCAATAAGACACGTCACAAACGTTGCCCGAGGCGCAAAACTGCGCCGCCGGCGCCGCCCGACCGTTGCATTCATCAGGTTGTCCTCAAATTCCAGCCGTGTCACTTTGCGTCTTGTGGGCAAAACTTCACCTTTTTGTTGAGGTTCGAATTATTATAGAAAACATTTTACGAATGCAGGCCGCTCAAGGCAAGAAACCCGAACGCGAGGCGTTTAAAAAAACGGAAACAGAGCCCGTGCAATTCAATTTTAGGCGTTGTGTGTCCAAGGTTGTCATGCGGATTCAAAACACGCATAATTGGGTTCGGCTGAGTAAAAGAAAGGGGATGAGTGATGTTGATCTTCCAGAAGATTGTTTTGGCCGGAGTGTTGCTGTTTTTTCTGACAAGCTGTGGGGGCGAGCCCGCGCCCGAACCGCCCAGTGCCCAACCCGCGCCCTTGGCCGCGAACAGCAAGGAGTTGTTTAGCACGTCCTGTTCCGTTTGCCACCGGATCGAGAAAGCCGTTAATTACAACGGCGACACGTCTTGGAAAGACATTGTCGACCGGATGATACAGCACAACGCGAAGATCTCGCCGGAAGAGGCGGCCGTCATCGTGAAATATCTCGAAGAAACTTACCCGCGCTAGAACAAACGGCAGGAAAAGGTTTACTTATCAGGCGAAGCGTTTTTTCACGTCCGTCCTGCCGGGAATAAAGCGGCAGCAGCACCAAGAATGACAACACCAGGCCCGAAAGCTGCACCTTCTGCAGAAACCTTCTGCAGAAAGGGGCTTGCACCTCTAATTTTTTTGCCGTCGATTGCGTGCTTAGTTCGCTGGACAACGCCGCGCGCGCCCATGTATTCTTAGAGAAAGAAGCCTAGTTGTCAGGAGACTTTTTCATGACTTTGCAGTACCACGAAAAACAGCTCGAGACCTTTCCGCTCGAAAAGTTGCGGCGGCTCCAGTCGGACCGTCTCCGGGCTGTGGTTCGTCACGTCTATGAGAAGAACCCGGTCCAGCGGGGCCGGTTTGAGCAGGCGGGCGTGAATCCGGACGAGTTCCGCGGCCTGGAAGATTTATGCCGCCTGCCCATGATGGGAAAAAAGGATTTCCAGCAAAACTACCCGCTGGGCCTGTCGTGCGTGCCGAAACAGGAGATCGTGCAGATGCACATGTCCTCCGGCTCCACCGGTGCGCCCATAGTGATGCCTTATACCCAGGCCGATATCCATCAGTGGGCAACCTGCATGGCCCGCTGTCTCAGAATGGCCGGGGCCGAGCCCGCCGATACCATCCAAATCACCCCCATGTTCGGTTTGTTCAACGGCGGTTTCGGCTTTTACCACGGCGCGGAGCTACTCGACCTGTTTGTGCTGCCCACCGGCGCCGGCAACACCTTGCGCCAAGTCCGCATCGCCAAGGACTTCGGCACCCGCATCATCGCCGGCGTCGTCTCCTATGGCATCCGCCTCATGGAGGCGGTCCAGGAACAAGGCGAGACCCTGCCCGACCTCGAAATTGGCATCTTTGGCGCAGAACCTTTTTCGGAAGCCATGAAGGTCAAGCTGGCCGAAGGACTTGGCGTGGACGTGTTCGACATCTACGGCACTACAGAAACCGGCGGCGTAGGCACGCTCGGGATGGACTGCCCCGCCCACCACGGCATCCACGTCTGGGAAGACCACTACATCGTTGAGGTCGTTGATCCGGCCACGGGCGAGCCGGTGGAGGAAGGTGCGGAGGGCGAACTGGTGGCTACGGCCCTTACCCGCGAGGCGCTTCCCGCCATACGCTTCAGGACCGGCGACATCACCCGCATCCTGTCGCGCGACCGGTGCGAATGCGGCCGCACGCACGTCCGAATCGCCCCCATTAAGGGCCGCACCGACGACCGGCTTGCCATAAAAGGCGTCACCTTTTTCCCCCGCGAAATCGAGGAAATCCTTATGGAAACGCCAGGCGTGGGGTCAAACTACCTGATCGTCATTGAAGACCACGATGGCCTCAAAGAGATTGCCATTGAAGTCGAAATGGAAAACCAGCAAGAAATAACCCGGGTCGTCAACCATCTCCGCGACCGGTTCGGCCTCTCATTCAAGGTCGAGGCCCATCCTCCCGGAGCGCTTGCCCAGCCCGAAGGCGCAAAAGTTCAGCGCGTTATCCACCGCCAGCAGTAAGGCAAAGGATCTAAGGGCAAAAACGAAGAAACAAGACACAGGCTTACACAAGAGCCTATTAGATCATGTGTCTTTTCCTTCACGAGAGCCTTTTCACAGCTTCTACAATGGCCTTGATGTGCTCGGGCGTGGTGCCGCAACACCCGCCGACGATTCGGGCGCCGGCTTTTACCAGCGCTTCCACAAAACCGGCCATGTGTTCGGGCGTTTCGGGAAACACGTCGGTGTCGCCCTGGCGGATGGGCAGGCCCGCGTTGGCCTGAACCATCACGGGCACGCCTGCCACGGCTTGGGCGATCTGTTTCACAATATCCACCATCTGTGCGGGACCTTGCCCGCAGTTCGAGCCGACCACGTCGGCGCCGGCTTCGATCATGGCGCCTGCCATATCCGCGGGGCTTACGCCCATCATGGTCCGGTACTCGTTATGGCCGGTTTTATCGAACGTGAATGTGCAGATCACGGGCAGGCTTGTGCTCTCTTTTGCAGCGCGCACAGCGAGGCCGGCTTCGTCAAGTGCCGTCATCGTTTCGACGCACAACGCGTCGGCGCCGCCCCGTTCGAGCGCTACGGCCTGCTCGCGGAACGCCTCGTACAGATCGTCTTCGGTCACGTCGCCCATCATGAGAATCTTGCCGGTCGGGCCCATGGAAGCAAAGACCGCCTTTTCGGGCGCAATGGACTGGCGGCTTAACTTTGCCGCCGCCTCGTTCAACTCCGCCGCGCGCTCTCCCAGCCCGAAATGTGCCAGCTTGAACCGTGTGGCACCGAACGTGTTCGTCGACACCAAATCGCTGCCGGCCTCGCCGTACGCGCGCGCGATATCGGCCACCGCGTAAGGGTGATCCACATTCCACAATTCGGGGCACTCGCCGGGTTTCATGCCCTTCTGAACGAGGAAAGTTCCCCATGCCCCGTCGGAAACCAGCACGCTCCTTTTGTTCAGCATTTCCAAAATAGAAGGCATAACGGCCATTTCCTTTCGCTGATATGGAAAAGCCTCTCACGACATGGCGCGTCTATGCGCACCGGCCGGAGAGGCTAAAAATCGTTCAAATTGGGTGCAGGCGTCTCGCCTGGACGACGTCAGGCGGCCAGGAAGTAGAGCGCGCCCTGCGGGTCGGGCGAGTATCCGTCCGCGCCGATTTTATTGGCGAAGTCTTCGGTGAGCGGAGCGCCGCCGACGATCACGCGGGTTCCAGGAATTTCGTCCTTAAGCAGCTTGACGGTCTTTTCCATGTTGACCATGGTTGTTGTCAAGAGGGCGCTGAGACCGACGGCCGCGCCGGGGTTGGCCTTGACCGCTTCTACAAATTTCTCGGGCGCGACATCGACGCCGAGGTCAACCACTTTCCAGCCGCCGCCTTCAACGACCATCGCCACGAGGTTTTTGCCGATGTCGTGCAGGTCGCCCTGGACGGTGCCGATTACGAACGTGCCTTTGTGGTGGGCCTGGCCGGATTCGAACGCGGGCCGCAGGTGCTCCATTCCGGCTGACATGGCCTTGGCCGCCATGAGCAGGTCCGGCACGAAGACTTTGTTCTCGCTGAACTTCTGCCCGACCCGGCCCATTCCGACGATGAGGCCTTTGCCCAGCACGTCATCGGGCGCGACGCCTTCGTCGAGCGCCTGCTTGACCAGTTCGTCGGCCCCGTCCTGGCCTTTCATGTCCGGCGGGTAGGGCGAATTCTTGTTCACTTTTCCCCGTTCAATGCATATCGCGATTTGTTCGAGCAGATCAGCCATCACAAGCTCTCCTTCGTTGCAGGACGTATAACGTCAATGTGTTCCTAACTCAATATGTTCCCAATTCCAGTCCCCGCTGGACAAAATAACGGTACGTATCGTACTCCACCGTATCCGGAATCGAATGGTCCGAGTGAAGCACATAACCGTAGCCGTCTTTGACTACGGGTATTTTCCCTGCCAGCTCCTGCTCGACCGCGGCCCGGTCGTTCGTGTACAGCTTGCGCACGTCCATGCCGCCCATGAATGACAGCCTGTCGCCGTAGTCGGCGTGCAACTTGAGCAGGTCCATCCCGGCTTTTACTTCAATTACCTGCAGGCAGTCAATCCCGGCCTCGATCATGCCCGGCACGAGCGGCTCGACGTACCCGCAGGAGTGCATTATGACAGGCAACCCGAGGCTCTTGCAAAAATCAAGCGTGCGCTTGTGGCCGGGCTGGAAAAACTCCCGGTACATGTCAAGCGACATGAACGGCCGGTTCTTGAAGCCCATGTCTTCATAGAACCAGACGCCGTCCGGCAGGCCTTCGCGCTCGAAAAGCTTCCCCAACAGGTCGACCATCAAACGCGAGAACGTGTCCACCATGTCTTTGATCCATTCGGGGTCTTCGAGCATGCCCATCAGCATGTACTGATGGCCGCACACCGGATGCATCGCTTCAAACACATTCACGCCGCTGTAGCAGAAGAACCGGCCGGCTTTACCGGCGGCCTTTTTGGCCTGCCTGTAACCGTCGAACTCGATCCGGCCATCTTCGGCTGTGAGGAAGGGTTTTGCGTGTTCTTCCCAGGTCGCCCGGTCTTTTACGAGGTAGTCGACGTGTTCGGGCGTGGCGTCGTGGTGTTTGTGCCTTCGCAATACGGCGCCGTTGCCATCGCGTTGAAGGATGGTATCTTCAGTCTCTTCAAGGGTTTCGAGCTCATGATCGAGGCGGGCGGTCAGATTGAACGGCCACAGAAGCTGGATGTCGTACCCGAAATGGTCTTCGAGCATTTCGTCCGGCCTGATATGGCCTTCGTTGACCCATTTTTTCCGGGTGTCGCCCCAAAATTCCTCGAATAGGCCTATGCGGTCAACCGGTTGCCGCTTCAGGATTCGGCTTATGCGTTCCCTGCCAGTCATCGGGCCAGTTTAGCACAGTTCCCGCGCCCACTGCACACGGTCTTTCTTGTGAGGAACAGGCGTATCTCTTCGTGTTAAGATAACCGCACCATTTGCGATTGTGCACGAAGCAGGAGACCTTTGCCATGAGAAACTTGTTGGTCCTTTTCACCGTACTACTGGTAGCGGCTGCCGGCGCGGCAGCGGAATCTACGGCGATACTGACGCCGACGGAGGTGTCGGCGCTGCAGCTTCCCGATGTCCGCATCACGTCCGTAAAGCATCATGAAGCGTCGGCCGACAGCGACCCGCCGCGCGTGGCGTACCTGGACGTGGACGGAGTGATCGGCAAGGCGATCCGGTTTGAAATCCTGTTGCCCGACGAGTGGAACGGGCGGTTCGCCATGGGGGGCGGCGGGGGCATGGTAGGCTCGGTTCAAAACGGCATCCGGCGGTCCGTGCACGAGGGTTACGCAACCAGCGGCACCGATACGGGCCACACGAGCCGCGGCACCGACGGGAGCTGGGCGCTGGACGACATGGTGGCGCTGGTCAACTTCGGCCATGTCGCCATTCACCGCACGGCGGAGGTGTCCAAGGCCGTCATCCGGGCTTACTACGGTAAACAGCCCGAGAAATCGTACTTTGTAGGGTGTTCGCGGGGCGGCGGCCAGGCCATGATGGAAGCGCAACGGTATCCCGAAGATTTTGACGGGATCGTGGGCGGCGCGCCGGCCTTCAATTGGACGGGGTTTGCCGCGTTGGGCATTCATATCGCCCAAGCGCTCTACCCCGACCCAGACAACATGACGAAGACCGTTATCGACCAGGAAGACCTTGACCATCTGGCCGCCGAAATCATCAAACAGACCGACGAGCAGGACGGGCTCAAAGACGGCATCATCGGCGATCCGTTGGGCGCGAAGTTCGACCTCGCCAAAGTGCCCGGACTGACCGATGAGCAGCGAAAGGCCATCCAGGCCCTTTACGACGGACCCAAAAACAAGGACGGGCAGATCTATCCCGGGTTTCCCATCGGGCCCGAAGGCGGCAGGGGCGGCTGGTTTGAATGGCAGGTCGGGCCTATCCCGGGCGATCTGGTGAACCTGGGTTTCGGGTTCAGCACAAATGTTTTCAAATATTTCGTTTTTCAGGACCCTGACTGGGATTACTCCACGTACAACCTCGATAATTGGGAGGAGGACACCCATCTGGCGGGGACGGTACTGGACTCGGTCGATCCGGACCTTGACGCGTTCAAATCGCGCGGCGGCAAACTCATCCTCTGGCATGGCTGGGCCGACGCGGCATTGCCCGCACAGGCCACCATCGACTATTACGAGCAGGTGCTTGCGCGCGATTCCGAGGCCATGGATTACGCCCGCCTGTTCATGATCCCCGGCTGTTACCACTGCGGCGGGGGCCCCGGCGTGTCCTGGGTCGACTGGCTTGCCGAGATCGTCAAATGGGTCGAGCAGGGCAAGGCGCCCGACCAGATCATTGCGACAAAAAGGGCCGACGACGGATCAATCGTGGAACGCCCGCTCTTCCCGTGGCCCGCTTCCGCGCGGTACGACGGCGATGGGGACCCGCACGACGCGGATAATTTCCTGCGGGTGGACCCGTAGATAATCCTCCGCCTTAAGTGGATTAAGAGTTTCTTTCACAGGCCATCTTTCCCGAAGGTGGCCTTTCTTATCTGACGGACGCCCAGCCGCCTTGCAAAAATGAGTGCCATCTGTTACACAAGACAGGAGCGCCAAATAATGTAACAGGTGGCCTTTGTTTTACAGATCCCTTTTGGGGAGGGAGGTAGAAAATGCAGACGAGGGTATTTTTTTGTTTGGCAGGACTTTTCGTTTTTACTTTTCCGGCACTGGCACAAGACGCGGATTTTGGGGATCTGCCCGACGGCGTGGCGGGCGCGTTTTTCCCCACGCTGAAGAACTCGGTCAATGCCGCGCCGGGCCGAACCGGCCCTTATCATTTCGATGTGAACCACGAGTGGATTGGGGTTGTGCCGGGCGGCACGACGATCGAACCCGACGCTCAGATGGTCGATATGGACATGGACGACGGCGCGATCGATTTCACTTTTTCAAACATTTTTGAGAACGCCGCATTTCTTCAGTCGGGCCAGGTAACGGTTCCCGTGACGACGGACGGCGACAACGCTGTCAGGTATTTAAACATAGCGGCGGACTTGAACGGGGACGGACGATTTCAAAGTTACTCCACAGGCGCCTCGACGCAATGGGAGTGGCTGGGATGCAACATCCCCGTTATCCATCAGAACGAGACCAAGGCTATTGTGGCGCGGTTCTACCTGGACCAGCAGGTAGCCACCGTTCCTTGGGTTCGCGTAACGCTGACCACGGTTCCGATTAATCCGGCTGACTTTGGCGCAAACGGTTGGGACGGCAGCGGGCCCGTGGGCGGTTTTGCCCGGGGCGAAACCGAAGACTACGCCCCCGGAGCGCCAGCTACCACTTACCAGTGGAGCAGCGGGGGCGCTCATATGCCGCCGCCCTCTGTGCCGGTGGTACCCCACGGGCCGGGCAATCCGCCCCAACGCCCCGCCAATCCGCCGTACCAGCGGCCTGGCGCGCAGGCGCCCGTCAAGTTCAATCCGCCGGCGCAGCCCGCGGGCCCGGAACCGGTTCCGGTGACCACCGAACCTCCACGGGCCAACCAAGATATCGACGTGCCGGTTGGCCGCGGGGATGTCAATGCCGCACCGTCGATGCCCGACATCAAACAGGGCGAAAACGAGTGTGTGCCGACGGCGACGGCCAATTCGTTGCGCTATCTGATGGACCGGAACGGCACCACGCCCGAGGGGATGAATCCCGCTGAAAGCGACGAGTTTAACGACCAGTTGCGCGAGTCCCTCAAGACGGGGATGGGGACGGATCCGGTCAACGGCACGAATATCGATCCGGAGCATCCGGAAAACTGCGGATTCATGCAGGGCAAAGAAGCGGCGAACCAGCTGCCAGGCATCGACGGCCGTTTAACCACCTCGCCACGGTCTAATCCGAGTTTTGATGAAATTTGCAACGCCGTCAATGCGGGCAAGGACGTGGAAATCGTGCTGTACTCGTACCCGGCCGGACAGGAGAACCCCCCGCGAGACCCAATGGGCCACATGGTTACGGTAACCGGTTGCGTGCGTCATCCCGACGGCACACTGGAGCTGAAATTCCACGATCCCGACGACAAGGACGGGCTGGACGCGCCGGGCGACACCGTTTACCCGCCCAGGGAGCACTCCATCATTGTGGAGAATGAGGCCAACGATTCGGCTGAAGGCGGCATGCGCATCAAAGTTCACGGCGTACCGGATGGATACAAGAAGGAAAAAGTCTACTATATTGAAACCGCGTTTATTGAAGAGTTTGCCGACGAAGGGAACCTCGGCGCCCAGGCGCAATGCGATCCGGGACAGCCGGCCGCAGGCCACGCCGTCACGCTGAGCGCGAGCGCAGGCGCGAAAGCCGCGGGCTATCATTACCAGTGGATCTTCAACGGAATGGATCTGCTTGATGCGTATGATGATACTTACGTGATTCCGGCCCTGACCCCCGAACTATGCGGCGCTTACGAATGCTGGGTTTACGACGGCGCCGGCACTTACCAGTACACGCAGACGGTCAACGTGGACATTTATGAAGAACCCCCCCTGCCCGTTCTTGGCGGTGCGGGATTAGTCTTGCTCGGGTTCGGTACTGCGGTTGCGGGACTTCAGTTGCTTCGTCGTCGGAAAAAATGACGATTTTTGGTCAAGCTATGCTTTCATTCCTATGAGTTCATAGGCGTCGACGGGGTTGGCTTTGCCTTCCAGCACTACGGAACCGATGGCGAGAGTTTCGGCATTCTTCTTGATACTGCGCCAAGTGTCTCCGCCGATGATGACCTGACCGGGCTTGGCAAGGTCGCAGAGCCTGCGGGCGGTGTTGACGTGGTCGCCCACGACGGTGAACTCCATGCGCATGGGCGAGCCGATGTAACCGGCGACGACTTCGCCGGTGTTGATGCCGATGCCGAGTTGGAGTTGCGGGCGGTTTTCTTCCGCGCGCAACAGGTTGAGCTCGCCGTTTTTGGCCTGAATAGCCACGGCGGCGCGGGCGGCGCGCAGCGCGTCGTCTTCCGAGGCAATGGGTGCGCCGAAAACGGCCATAAGCTCGTCGCCGATGTATTTATCGAGGGTGCCTTTGAAGTTGAACACAATCTCGGTCATCGCGCTGAAATGTTCGTTGAGGAGGGCAACCATTTCCTGTGGCGGTATGCGCTCGGCAATTTTGGTGAACCCGCGGATATCGCAGAACAAGGCGGTGGCGACGCGTTTGCTCCCGCCCAGCTCGAGGGTCGAGTCGTTGGCCATGATCTGATCGACGATGGTCGGCGACAGGAAGCGCGAGAGGTTGCCGCGTTTTTTCTCGCTGGCCAGGTTGGCCTGGAACAGGTGCACGTTGTCGATGGCCATGGCAAGTTGCGCGGCCATAGACGCGAACAGTTCGAGGTCTTCCTCGTTGAACTGGACGTTCCATTGGCGGGTGTCGACGTAGATCGAGCCGAGGATGCGGTCTTCGACCTTCAGCGGCACCGCCATGGCGCTGGTGATCCGCTGGCGGATGATGCTTTCCCGCATGCTCAGCGAGTTTTCCTCGCCGCCGGCCATCAACACGGGCTCGCCGTCGATGGCCGCCTTGCCGGCAACGCCCATGCTGGGCGAACTGGCGGCGAGGTCCTGCCCCATCTCCCTGGCCACGCTCACGCGGAGGCTTTTGTCGCCTTCGCGCAACAGGACGAAGCCGCGGTCGGCATCCATGACTTCCATGGCGGTGTCGAGCACGGCGGACAGTCGGCGGGACAGGTCGAAGTCCGAGGCGATCAACTTGCTGGCCCGGTACAATGACGACAGCCGGCGGTACGCCCGGCTCATCACCATCAGGTCATTCGGGGCCGGCGTTTCGTGCTGAACGAGCGTTGTGCCGCCGGGTGCGGGCGTGCGGCCGGTGCGGGCGATAAGGGTGAGGCTGTCGCCGACCCGGTCCATTTCTTCGCGGATCTTATCGACGTCCTGCAGGAGCTTGGAGTCTTGCTTGCCTTTTTCGTCGCGGCCGAACGAGGTGTCGTCGCGATACACGAGCCTGCACTTGCTGCCGAACCAGATTTCGTCCATGTGGCTGAGCACGCGTTCGAACACGCGCTGGCGGTTGACATAGGTGCCGTTGAGGCTTTTCTTGTCGAGCAGTACGAAATTTTCGCCGCGCCACTGAAGTTCGGCGTGATGGCGCGACACCTCCTCCGCCACGAGAACCACTTCGTTGTCTTCGGCGCGGCCGAAGCGGATCACCTGCTTCGAAAGCGGCACCGTCACGGCCGGCACACCGGGTTGCTCGATTATGAGTTGCGGCATGGCCTTTACTCGCGTTGACTCCGGAAGCATAGTAGCAACAGCCGGATGCAGGGTCAATGAACTGAAAGCAAACGCGGCGTGTGGCGCGCCCGGGACAAGAGGCTGGAAGCCTCTTCTACATCAACAACCATTGCAGAACGTAGACGCGGCATCCTTGCCGTGTGTCCGGGGGCAGGAGACAAGAGGCTGGAAGCTTCTTCTACTGCAAAGAGCCGGTTTTCAGTTGCTGGTTTTCTCGATTGTGAATTCGTCGCGCAGGTTGCCGTCGAGATCGTAGGCCTGGTAAGTGAGGGTGTCGGTGCTGCCGGTTTCGATGTTGACCACCTGCCAGGTAGGCGTGTCTTCAAAGGCCACGGCCGCGTAATCGAAATCGCCGGCTTCATAGAATTTGTCACCGGCAACGGACACTACGTAAATCGTGCCGTCCCCAGTCGAGGAAACTTCTTTGCCTCCCTTCATAGGCGGCGTGCGCAGGTAGGCGTGGTCGTGGCCCTGGAAGGCCACGTCAACGTGATATTTATCGAACAGACCGCACCACTGCTCGCGGATCTCCGGATTGTCGCGCTTGGGACTGGCCGAGTAAGCCGGATGGTGGTACATCACGAACTTCCATGTGGTGTTCGAAGTGGAGAGCTGTTGTTCGAGCCAGGGGCGTTGATCTTCCGCGGGGAGGTTTGAATCGAGCACGACGAACAGCGCGTTGCTGTAGCGAAATGAGTACGCCCTCTCCGGCGGCATGCCCTCGGGGCCGTTTTCCGGCAGGCAGAACATGTCCAGGTACAGCCAGGGGTCGTCTCCATGAGGACACTCGTGGTTGCCGATTGCCGGCACAATCGGCAGGCCGTCCAGAAAATCGGCGCCCGCCGCGAAAAACCCGTCCCACTGTTCGCGCCAGTTGCCGCGGTTGACCTGATCGCCGGCGGTGAGGCAAAACGCGGGGTGCGGGTATTGTTCGGTTGCGGATTGGAGCAGCTTTCCCCAGGTTTCGAAGCCAATCTGGACGTCGCCGAAGTATAAGTAGGAAAAATCCTTTGCGCTTTCGGGCGCGGTCGTGAAATTTTCCCACTCACTCCAGGTTTCTCCGTGGCCGACGCGGTAGGTGTAGGGAGTGGCCGGTTCAAGCCCTTCTAAAACGGCCGTGGCGCGGACCACGGCCGGGTCGTTGGGAATCCTGGTATCTTCGAGCCTGATCGTGGCGGCTTCCGCGGTGGCCGGCTGGGTGCTTGACGTAGCTTCGCGGTATTGCACAACATGCTGACCGGTTCCGTCGGCGGTCCGCCATTGGATAGTCTGGGTTGTGGCGGGGTCGCCGCTCCAGGTGAGGCAGATCTGGTCGGGCTGCTCCGATGCGGGAAAGTCCGTGGGCCTGGGCATCCGCTCCGCATAAGCGTCACGAACAAAATCCTTGGCTTCATCATATAAAAAAGGCAGAGCAACCACTGCCACAACGACGCCGGCAATTTTCAGCTTGCGGTTTTTCTTCATTTGGCTCCTTCGAATTCGTGCCCTTCGCGCTCGTAGACAAATCTGCGAATCTCATCGATTGTGCCGACGATCAGATCATACTCGTATTCGTACACGCTGTTTTTGTCGAGCGCGGCGGTGCGGAGCGGGCTGATGTATCCGGTGGAGTTGTCGTGTGCGCCGCCGCCGGGCTTGTCATGGAATCCGCCCACGAACTTTTCGGTTTTCGCGTTGTACACGCCCACGCCCCACATGTGCTCGTCCACGTTCGCGGCCCATTTCTCGTGGGGCTTGTTCAACTCCGATTTTTTCGTGCCCGGCCCCCAATACTCCCAGGGCGGGCCGTCGTTTTCGATTTTTGTGAGCGGCGCTTTCGTCCACGGGGCGTCGCCGACATAGGTGTAGAGGCTCGAGCGGTCGCCGATGGTGTATACGGCCGGCAGTTCCTGGGTTTTCGGCACGGGCGGCCATTTGTCGTCGGTGCGGTGGCACGTAAGGCGGTTGCGGACATGCACCGTGTTTGCGTCGAGCGTGAGCCACGTCTCAAAGAAGCACTCGGCAACCTCGTTTTTCATGTCCCACAGCAGCGGTATCGTTTTGACGTAGATCTCGCCGTCGGCGCAGCGCGACTCGACGACTTCGGCGGGGTTGCCGTATGCGTCGCCGACCTGGATTGGATTCCATGGCCACGGCGACCACGCCTTGCTCTGGCCCTCCTCGCGCCGATCAAGCGCTTTGCCTGCGTAATACGACTGCTGGACTTCGCGGCCTTTGTCGTAGAGATTGATAAGGTTGCGTGTCGCGGCGGATTTGGACAGGTACGTGATGGCTCCGCCGTACGCGCCACAGTGAACGCCGACGCGCAACACGCCGTTGTCCAGGTGGAGATCGTAATCTTCTGCGAATGCGGCTGACGCGAATAAAAGAGAGGCGATTAGTATTTTCATCAAGCTGAAATCCTTTCTTCGCAGCCTGCTTGGCGCCGACGACGGCAAAAAGACAGTTTAGCTCAGCGGACGGGAACGTGTCGAGAAATGGGTGCGGTCATGAGGCGCTTGAGTTTTTGGTTGTCTAAGCGCGGGGAACGATTGCGCCATGTTGCCTGAGGGTTTCCCGGATTGTCTCAAGCGATACCTCGAGCGGCGTAGTGTTGGATTGCGCGGCGAGCGCTGCCGCAACGCCGGCGGCCTGCCCCATGGCCATGCAGGAGGCCTGTACACGCAGCCCTGAATTCGCCAGCCTGTCGCTCGAGACGCAACGGCCGGCCACGATGATGTTGCGGCTCCGCTTGGGCGCCAGAGCCCTCAAGGGGATCGTCGGCACGGCGCCTCTGGCCAGGGGTTTCGGTTTCACGCCGCTGCGCGTGTGCAGGTCTACCGGATAGAATGCGTAACACACGGCGTCGTCGAACACGCGGCCCGAGGTATAGTCGTCCACGGTAACCACCGTTTCGCCTTCGATACGATAGCTTTCCCGGAAGCCGGCCTCGGGTTGCATGTGCATCAGGCGCCTTTTTTCTTTGCGCACCTTGCCGAGTATGGCGCTACGCCCTTCGAGGTTGGCCGCCGTGACCGAGCGCGAGTTGGATGAATCGGCCCCATGAATGTAGATAGCATCCAGTAACCCGGAGCCAGGGCCATTGGGGCGGCCAGGGTTGTTGGCCGTGTCCAATTTGAAGAGCATGGAACCGGGCTGCGTTTCGTTTTCGCGAAGCCGCGGCAGGTTCAGCATGCCGACCACGGACGCGCCGCCCGTGCAGTCGACGATTTGTTTGCACAGGACGCGGCGTTGCGTGCCGAACCCGGCACAATCGACTTGCCAGGCCCCGGAGGTTTTGGCGATAGCTTGCGGGAATTCGTAGTAGGCGATTTGAACGCCTGCCTGCGCGCATTTCTCCTCGGCCAGTATTGCGTACAGGAACTGGTTCACCCGCACCTGATTCATCCAATGGTGTTCGGGAATCCTGGAGAAGTCCGGGAGGGTTCCGCCATCCAGCTCGACGGTCTCGCGCACCAGTTCCCAACCGATGCCCGCGATGATCTGCTCGCCCCAGGCATCGAAGAGGCCCGGAAAGGAAACGCCGCCGGTCGTCGTGGTTCCGCCAAGCTGGCTGCCGCGTTCGAGAAGGAACGTGCTCGCCCCGGCCCTTGCCGCCTGGATGGCCGCAATGGCGCCGGCCGTTCCGCCGCCGACGACGAGGACATCCACCTCGGTCGTAACACGGCCGCCGGTTCCCGAGCCTGGTTGTGATTGCGATGCCGCTTCGCCCACGAGCAACGCACTGGACGACGCAGCAAGAGCAATACTTGAAAGCGGGTGTTTCAGAAACTTTCGCCTTGCGATGCGCCTGGATTTCATCTTTTCTCTTCGTCCTTCTCAGTAATCAAGCGGTTGTTCTTCGCCCGTGAGCACGCGGATGGCGCCTTCGGCGAGCGCAGACATTTCGCGTTCGCCGGGATAAACCCGGACGGGCGCCAGCGCGCCGACATGGCCGGCCACTTCTTCCACGAGCGGCTGGTGATGCGTCATGCCGCCGGTCAAAAGGATGGCGTCGGGATGGCCGCGCAAGACGGCCGTCATTGCGCCAATCCATTTGGCGATCTGGCGGACGAGCGCGTCGAGGACTTGACGGGCCTCCGGGTTCGTTCGGGCCAGTTCGTAGACGGCGGGCAGCCACGTTTCGCCCAGATAAGCCTGTACGCCGCTTTCCCGCAACAGAAGCCGGGCCACTTCCTCCCGGCTGCGGCCGCTGTCGAAACAAAGCTCAAGCATGGCCTCAAGCGACAAAACGCCGGCCCGAGTCAGCGAGAACGGCCCTTCGCCCAGCAGGGCATCGGTGGCATCGACGATGCGGCCGCCATGTAACGCGCATATCGAGACGCCCCCGCCGAGATGCGCGACGACAAACGCGGTTTCCGCCAGCGGCTTGTTCAATTCCGCAGCGGCGCAACGCGCCACGGCTTTCACGTTTAACACGTGCGCGCGGCATTTCCGTTCTATGCCGGGCACGCCGGACAGCCGGGACGCAGGCTCGAATTCATTCACGGTCGGGGGATCCACTACGAAGGCCGGAACGCTTAGCTTCTTTCCGAACCGCCGCGCCAGCAGGCCGCCCAGGTTGCTGGGGTGCTCGCCGTAACGGGCGCTGCGCAGGTCGCGGCACATGGCGTCGTTAACGCGGTACGTGCCGCCGGCGACAGGCCGGAGCAGCCCGCAACGCCCGGCAACGGCGGCCAGGGGCCGGTCGGGCAGGCCGTTGGCGGCGAAGGCTTCGGCAACAGCCTGCTTGCGCCAATCGAGTTGGTCCACGACCCGGTCAAACCGGTCGAGTTCCTCCTGATTGTGGTTCAGAGTTGCCGACCAAAGCACGGTTTCACCGGCAAAACAGGCCAGCTTGGTTGAGGTACTTCCAGGGTTGATGACAAAAACGTTCATTGCTAACCGCTCACGCTCACGACATAAAGCACGGGGCGGCGCGTTTTATAGCCCTTGCTTGCGCGTGTGGTGGGTATGACGATGTCGCCGGTTTGGCGGTTTTCAAACGAGGTCCAGTGGGAGAGGTTGACGTCGTCCTCGTCAGGCTGCTTGGTGTCGATGATGAGGACGCTGTCGCGGATTAGGCCGCGGGTTTTGGGCTCGACCTCGCCGATGACGAGCGGCCAGCGGGGGTGGTTTGCCTGGCAGTTGGCCTCGCTGAGGTTGCCAATCCAGTAGATGCGCCCGTTGGAGTGCGTAAGCAATTCGGACATCGACGCGGGCGAGAAAAAAGGTTCGCCGTCGGCATATGTCCAAGGCTCGGGTTTGCTCCAGGTGTGGCCGCCGTCGCGCGAGAGGCAGGCCCACTTGTGGCTTGGCCACTGGTGTTTCGGATCGCGGGGGCCGCCGTTGCTCCCGCGCATAACGCAGAGGATTTCGCCGCCGGGCAATTCGGCCAGCGTGGGTTCGTACAGCCCGCGAGCGGTTTTATCGCCGTTGCCCTGGATGGGATCCGACACGTCCCACTCGATGCGGCCGTCGTCTTGCCAGCGGCCGATGAGGACTCGGCTGTCGAGCCAGTACCACCCGCCGCCGGGATTGTAGAAGCCTTCGCCGTCCGGGTCGAGCGGGGGCATCTGGAACGGGACGAGCACCGTGCCTTCCCCCGTTCGGATGGGCCGGCAACCGTTGTCGCCCAGGAAGAAACAGTTCTTGCCGATGTGCACGCCGTCCATGGGATGTTGGGGCGAGTAATCTTTTCCTTTCTGGACAATCGGCTCGTCGAACCGCCAAGTGCGCCCGCCGTCGGTCGAGACGCGGTACCGAAGGTAATACCAGTACCATTGCCAGTTGGGCTCGTGCGCGCGCGGGTCTTTTCCGGGCGTGTCCATGCAGTTGAGCAGCACCATAATGTTGCCGTTGACCGGGTCGCGCCACGGCGCATGGGGGACGCGGCGGTAACCGTAGGGCAGGCCGGCGTCGAAATCGGGGCTGGCCGGGACGTCTTCCCAAGAGCGGCCGTTGTCGGGTGAATATGCGCCGTTCTTGATCATCTCGACGCCCTTCGCCTTCTGGTAAATGGCTCCGTACAGGGGCGAGGTTTCGTCGAGCAGCGTCTTGCTTTTAAGCGTCAGGCCGCCTGCTCCCGCCGATGAGGCTATTACGAGGCAAGAGCAGAGACAATATGCAATCTTAAACATGTTTGACTCCTCTTAAGCCGGCTGCAACCGGGGCGATTCCGCGTGCAACTGGGCGAGCAGCTTTTCCACCGTTTCCGGATTGTCATGCGCCACGTTGACTGTTTCGTCCGGGTCTACTGAATGGTCGTAGAGCTCGACCTGCGCGGTTTTGCCGTCCCCGTCGACCCATTTGACGATGCGGTAGCGGCGGGTGCGCAACGTCACGGCTTTGTGCGAGCCTTTCTGCCAGTAGCTGAACGCCCCGTCTTTGCCGGGATGGTCCGGTTTGGTGAGCAACGGCGCAAAACTGGTCCCGTCGAGGCCTTTCGGCGCGTCCAACCCGCAGCAATCGGCCAGGGTGGGGTACAGGTCGAGGGTTTCGACGAGGGCGTCGGACTTGAAGCCTGTTGGCGCCTTGCCGGGGGCGCGTACCAGGAGCGAACTGCGCATGCTGAACTCGAACGTGGTGTGCTTTCCCCACACGTGCAGGTCGCCTAGGTGCCAGCCGTGATCGCCCCACACCACCACGATCGTGTTTTCACGCAGGCCCAGGCGGTCCAGTTCGTTCAGCAGTTTGCCGATCTGCGCGTCGATGTAGCTGACGCATGCGGCGTAGCCGTGGCGAAGCCGGCGCGCTTCGGCGTCGGTGGCGTTGAGCGGGTCGGCGAGGGCGTCATAGCGCCCGGTGAGTTCGCCGTTGCGGTGCAGGCTGAGTTCGGCATACACGTTCTTCGGCGGGTCGGGGTGCTGGGCGAGCGGGATGTCAGCGCGATTGTAAAGGTCCCAATACTTTTTCGGGGCGCAGAACGGGAGGTGCGGCTTGTAAAACCCGACGGCCAGAAAAAAGGGCTTGTCGTTGAAGCCTCGCAACTCTTTCATGGCGGCTTCGGCGATCAGTCCGTCGGGGTAACCCGTTTCAGGCACATCGGCCGCTTCGGTTGCGGGCGATTTGACCGGGCCATAGCTGCGCGTTTTGCCGCCGGCGTAGGCGAAAAAGGCCGACCACGGATCGCGCCACTCGCCGGTTGGGGCGCTGACGCGGTCCCAGCCGAAGGCCAGTTCCGGTTCATGGTCGTCCGGCCCGGAGTAGACCATGTTGCCGGCCTGGTCGTAACGGCCGGCCGGTTTGGGCCAGCGTCGGCCGTTGGGCATATGGGTGACTTTGCCGATGCTGACGGTTTCATACCCGTTTTGCTGGAAATAATACGGCATTGCGCCCGGCTTGCCCGGGTCGGTGCGCGAGAGGCCCTCGAAGGCGCCGTTGCTGAGGGACAGCCGGGTGCGGGGGCGCTTGCCGGTGATCATGCTGCACCGGGACGCGCCGCAGGTGGGCACCTGCACGAAATGTTTGTTGAACACGACGCCGCTGCCCGCGAGGCGGTCGAGGTTCGGCGTGACCATGTGGCTTTTGCCATAGCACTTGAGCTGCGGGCGCAGGTCGTCCACGCAGATGAACAGCACGTTGGGCCGTGCGGGTTGCGCCGCGGCTTTCGCGGGTAACGCGGCGGTCAACGCGCCTGCGCCCGCGGCCGCGAGAAAACCACGCCGGGTAATCTCTGAAGTTCGCAAGGTTCAGTGCCTCCTTTGCTGCCATTTGTTGCGCGCCCGTTACAGTAGCACAGATTCCGGGGCGGTGAAACCGCCCTGCGCGGTGAAACCGCCCTGCGCGGTGAAACCACCTTTTACTTGCCGGCGGTGTGACGTTAGAATGGGGCCGGGTCAGCCGGCAGTGGCGCCGGGGAAAAATGGGAGAGACGAAATCATGCGTAGAAGGTCTTTCTTGAAGGCGAGCGGAGCGGGGGCGTTGTCGCTGTTGTACGGTGCGGCCGGAGGCGCGGAAAATCCGAAGCAGCCGAACATCGTGTGGATCGTGGCGGAAGACATGTCCTGCCATTTTTCCTACCAGGGCGAAACGACGATACAAACCCCGAACGTGGACCGGCTGGCGCGGGAAGGCGTCGTGTTCGACTCGGCCTACATCACGTGCCCGGTATGCTCGCCAAGCCGTTCGGCGATGATCACCGGCATGTACCAGACCACCATCGGCGCCCACAACCACCGGAGTTTCCGCGGGAAGATTAAGCACGACCTGCCCGGGCCTGTCCGGCCCGTGCCCGAATACTTCAAGGACGCGGGCTACTATGTTTGCAACTGTAACAATGCCGACGGAAAACGGCTGGGCAAAACCGATTACAACTTCACCTATCCCGACGACCTCTACGACGGGCCGGACTGGTCGGGCCGGCAACCGGGCCAGCCGTTTTTCATGCAGTTTCAACTGCATGGCGGCAAAAACCGCGGGGCGAAAGTGGACAATCCGGTCTCGCCGGATGCCGTCAAGCTGCCGCCCTACTACCCGGACGACCCGCTGATGCGTGAAGACTGGGCGCGGTACCTGAATTCGGTTCAGCGCGTCGACGAGGAGGTGGGCGTAATAATGGCGCGGCTGCGGGACGAAGGGCTTGCGGACAACACCGTCGTCATCTTTATTACGGACCACGGAATCAGCCATGCGCGGGGCAAGCAGTTTCTTTACGAGGAAGGCGTGCATATCCCGTTTATCGTGTGGGCTCCGGGGCGGATTGGGGGCGGCACGGTGCGCAACGATTTTATTGCCCACATCGACATGGCGGCCACATCCCTGTATTTCGCGGGCATCCCCATCCCGAACCACATGGAGAGCCGGCCGCTGTTCGGGCCGGATGCCCGGCCGCGCGACTATGTCGTTTGCGCCCGCGACCGGTGCGACGAGACCGTCGAGCGGCTGCGTTCCGTGCGCAAAGGCCGCTGGACATACATCCGCAACTTTTACCCGGAACGGCCGCATCTCCAGCCGAACGCGTACAAAGACGGCAAGGACATCATCGTCCGCCTGCGGGAGTTGTACGCCCAGGGCAAATTGGAAGGGCATCCCGCCGAACGTTTATTCACCACGCCCCGGCCAAAAGAAGAGCTGTACGACCGCCAGGCCGACCCCTGGGAACTGAACAACCTGGCGAACGATCCCGCGCACGCCAAAAAACTCGCCGAACTGCGTGGCATACTCGAGGCGTGGATAGAAGAGACGGACGACCAGGGGAAAACGCCCGAACCCGAAGCCGTTTACGATGAGGACATGGCCGTCTATCTCAAAAACCACAAGCCCGATCACTCGCGCATCATCGAAAAAAACATCGCCCAGATGAAAGCCTGGGCCGCGGAAGGGAAGTAACCGCTTAGATGGCTGGCGATGACGTTGGGGCTGGTGAACAATCTCGCAGCTGCCGCGTAACAGAACTGGTGTAACTCTTCCAGTATCGCCATCGACAGTGAGCTTGGCGTTATCGAGGTCTGTTGCTCGTTAAGCGCCGTCCGCAGAGACCGCTAAAAGTTGAGTCCCTGCGGACGGCTGACTCGATTTTAGAACGCCGCGGTTCACGCGGGTTTGCTAAACGCTGTAGTTGTGGTAGCCCACCCAGGCGCGAGAAACAGGTGTCTCCCCCGGATACTTGACGAACTGGACGTGCCCGTCCATGTACAGCACGTTGGCGCCGCCGGGGATGTGGTTAAAGTTTTGCAGCCACAGTTCGTCGTGCATGACAAAGATGTCGCTCTGTGCCCTGGACGAGGCGGCCGGGTTGTTAATGTCAGTGATCATGAACCGTTCGACACCTTCGCGCATGCGATAGAAGGTAGTGTTGCCCTGGGTTACATCTTCGTCAAACGGGCAAGCGGACGACGGGTCCGAAGCCCAAGCCTGAATGTCTGAGGTGACAAGTTCTGTCCACCCCAAAACAAAGTCAGGGTTAAAATCGCCGACTCCGATGTCAATTTTGTTCTCGTCAGTACCTGGAACCAGAAAATTATCCGGTGTGAGTACCCAAGGCATGTAGGAGTAGGAGACTCGGGCGAACCGGCAGCCCAGAATAGGCTCATCGGGATTGTTATTCTGATTGAAAAACCCTCCTTCGATCGCAGAGGGGCCGTCCTTGTCGGACGGGCAACCCAGAACCATGACGTCCGTCAAGTATTCGGGGTAGAGAGCATCCCCATCGAAAGCATCTTGCCCTCCCGAGACTGGCCTAAAATTGGTGCCGTCGGCATCGCATTCAAAACGCTTCCAAGGCGGGAAAAGCCCACCCCTCGATTCATTCGAGTACATTTTGAGCGTCAGGCCCAGCTGCTTCAGATTGTTGGCGCAGCTTGCCCGCCGGGCGGCCTCGCGCGCCCGGGCCAGCGCAGGCAGCAGAATTGCCGCCAATATGCCGATGATTGCGATAACCACCAGCAGTTCGATCAATGTGAAACCGTTTAACTTCTTCATCATACCTTCCTCCTCGTTTTTCTTAAGAATCCCTCTTTCACGTTGGTTAGGATTCGCGAAAACCATGTTAAATCTACTTGAAGTTACCAAGGGCCTCGCCATAGTTGCAAGCACATCTTTGCGCGTCGCTTGGCCGCGGTTCTCCAACCACCAGCGCATGGCCATGAACCCTATGCCCGCCTCAGCCCTGGCCGAAGTTTTTGGATTCACCTCGGCAGCGACAATTCCCTGTTCAATTTCTGCGCGCGAGCGGGCCTCAAGCCATCCCGCAAGCTGCGGTTATTCGTGTCTGGCTCGAATCAATTTTGGATGAATTTGATTCAGCGCAATAAGAACTATCACTTTCCCTGGCAGTTGTCAACCTTGATTCGAGATGCGTAGCATATGACATGTTAATAGGACTATCTGTTTCTAGATACAGTTACTATGTTTGTGTTGAGGTGTTGTTTTCAGGAAGTCTATGGACGGCTGGAGTCGGTTTTTCGTCCATTTAACGCACATCATTATATCTTTTGACGTGAGCGTTGCAAACCTGCAGGCCAAGTTGGTTCAAGGGCAGAACTACGTCCTGCCATTTGATTTGAGCGAGTCAATCGGCCGCGAGAAACGTCATCCGCACCACCAGCCAGAGCAGTAGGACGGCCACCACAATCAGGCCGATGTGCCCACCCCACTGCTCGAAAAAACCGGGGAGGGGCGGTGCTGCGCCGGGTTCTGTGGCTACGGCTCCGGCAGGGACTGCGCCGGTTTCGGCCGGATCCGGTTCTTGCGCTTCGTTTGCCGAATTCAGGCCGGCCATCGTGCGCGCCCGCTGTGCCAGTTCGAACTTCTCCTTCAGCACGGGCATGCCGTTCACGAGGACGTATCCGGCGTTTTTCCAGCCTTCTTCCAGGCGCTGGGCCGTCACGGAAGGCCGTTCGGGCACGGGTTTCTCGGCAAGATCCTTCACGGCGATCATTTTCCACTGGTGCGGGTTCCAGGGTTCGTCCAGCTCGACCCGCACCACGCCGCCGCTTTGCACACCCCGCTCCTCCCAGAAGCCCACAAGTTCCGTTCCGTCTTTCATAGGAATCACGTACGGCTGACGCGCGTCATCGGCGGCGCCTTGAGGCGCGGCCGCTTGCATTGCGATTATGAACAGGAAACCAACATAAGCCATGCCGTATAGTATAGAAAGGTGGCTGCATCTTGGCAATACACGTTCATAGGACGTGCGGAGAAAGATTTCATGAGGTTTCTTTTCTTGTTTGTGTTGATCGTGGTGGTTGGCGGTTGCGCAACCACGGCGACTACACCGGCCGAACCGGCCGAACCGGACGCGCCCGACGCTACGGCGCCGGCGGCAGATCCCCGGCCCGACGTTACGCTTAACCTCAAAGGTCCGACAATGCTCGGCGACTTTGTGGCCACGCTGGCGGAAACGTCCGGGGGCGGCATTGTGGTGATGAACGGGCTGGAGTACGTGCCCGTAAAGGCGCAAAGCTGGCTGGACGCGCCGTTTGAGAGGGTGATACGGGATGTTGCCGGTTCGGATAAGGTCAAGATAGAAGAAACTCCGGCTTATTTCTTTCTCTACCCGCCCGGCTATGAAGTTTTGGAGCAAGTATCGCTTGAGGGGCTTCTTGATCCGAAGAGCGACGCCGTTACGGCATCCATCGGGTTTGGATACAGAACCTCGATGTTCGAAGCGCTGGCGTTCATGTCGAGTTCGCTGGGCATAACGCTTCTGGCCGACCAGGTGATCGGCGACGCGCAGCTCGGCGCGCTGAACCTGGCCGAGTCGCCGTTGCACGTCTGCCTGGGCGCGCTACTGAAATCGGCGCGCGTGCCCCCGGAAGCGTTCGAAGTGGAAAGCACGCCGGAGTACGTTTTCCTGCACGCGAAATCGAACCCGCCGCGGCCGGGCCTGCTCAATCCGCTCGAACTTACCGAGGCGCAGAACCAGTTCCTCGACAAGAAGGTCAGCGTCACGGTCCCGTCGCGGCCGCTCAACGTTTCGAACGTGGAAAATCTGGGAGTGGCTTTGCCGGTGCTTTCCCGCCAGTTGGGTGTCGAGGTTGTTGCACCGGGGTTGGAGAAGTTGCCGGTTTCTCCGGCGGTATTTCGAGACGTGCCGGTGCGGAAGGTTCTGGAACTGATGATCCGCCAATGGCCGGTGCCGGAGTTCGGTTATCGCGTGGAAGAAAACCGCATCGTCATTGAGCGGACGTCGTAAAGGCGGCCGGTTTTTTTTGCGCTTCCGGCGCACGGACACGGAACGAAAACTGGGTCGAAACGTTGAGCATCTCCGTGGCAAATTCATCGACGCGCCGGCTGAACCAACTGTAGAAAGCCACGGCCGGAATCGCCACGAACAGGCCCGCGACCGTTGTGACGAGCGCCTTCGAGATTCCGTCGCTGAGCACCTGCGGGTTGCCGATTCCCGACGCGGTTATGGCTTCAAACACTTCCACCATCCCGAGGACCGTTCCAAGCAGGCCGAGCAACGGGCTGATCCCGCCGATGATCTCGAGCACCGTCAGGCCGCGTTCCAACTGCGCCACCTGCGCACGGCCCGTGGCGTGAATGGCCTCGACCGCCTGCGCGTGGTCCAGGTGGCGCGTGCGCAACACTTCCTCGATAACGCGGGCGAGCGGCCGGCCCGACCGGCGGCACGACATCAGCACCTGATCCGCCGCCGGCTCGCCGTCATAATCGCGCACAAGCCGCAAAATATGCGGTTCGAGGATCTTGTCTTTGCGCAACGCGATGGCGCGCTCGATGATGATGGTCGCGGCCGCCAGTGAACAACCTCCGAGCGCCACCATGCTCAGCCCGCCATGGCGCAACATACCCAGCGTTTCAAACATAACTTCTCCTCATTCCAGAAAGCTGAACGTCCAGCGGATCTCGAGGTTCCGTGAGCGGTATACGTCGGGTACTTCGAACGGGAACGGCCCGAACGGCCCCGCGTTTTCAATAGCTTCCTTGCACAACGGCGCGAAGGTGGCCGAATCGCCCGCCTCGACGATTACGACGCTGATGATATGCCCGTCGGGCGCGATGGCGCAATCGAGGACGGCCCGCGTCGGCGACGTGCCCGAGTAGCGCATGTGCAACGCCGTGCGCCAGTTGCGTTCGACCCGCTGCCGGACTTCTTTGAGGTAGGGGGCGATTTCGCTCTCCATCGCCTCGAACGCCATCAGTCCCGTGCGCTTAACGCCGCTCTGGACGCGGCCGGTGGCGATTTGCGGCGCCAGTTCTGGGGGGGGTGCGGCGGTCTGTTCCGGCGCGGGCCCGTTTTCCGCCTCGGCGTCTTCCTGTTCATCCCGGAGCATGAGTTCGGCCTCAACTTTGTCGAGCGTCGCCGCGGCCACCTGCTCGCGGCGCAGGTCCGGCGGCTGCACCGGCTCGCGCACGCGCGGTTTTTCCGGCGGCGGCGTTGCAGGCGGCGCGGGCGCGGGCGCTGCAATGCGGTCAAAGCCCGTCGGCTTTTCGACGCGCGGCGCGCCGCCTTCCTCTCCGCCTTCGACTTTATCCGCCGCGCGGGAGGAGCGTTCGGCTATGCGATGGGTTTGGCCGACGGGCTCGTTGGCGGCAACCGGCGCATCCACGAACTGTTGAGTCGGCGGAACGGCCGGTTCGGGCTGCAACTCGAGCACGATGGGATCGTTTCGCGACAGAGCCAGGCTCCGCGGCTTTGCCCGGCAACCGCCCGGCGCAAGCACAATCAAATGCACCGCGACGGAGCACGCGGCCGCGAGTGTTAAGCGCTGTCGATACGTCATCGCGCGGCATTTTATCAGAACGCGGCGCGGGCAACACAGAAGTGTGAACCGTTCGCAGAGCCGGATGTAATGTTCTTTTTTTATGCGCAACCGCTTGTCAACGGCGTTTTTGTTGTTTATAATGGCTAACCGAGTGTTCCTTGGCGGGGAATCTGTGAGGTTCTTCTATGCGACACGCGGCAAGCCTGCTTGCGGCGATGGAAGGTATCAGCCGGACGGCTTTTCGCATCGCGCGCGAGCTGGCCAACAACAGCCGATCCGGTCTGACCGTACGTTTTCTTTCCAAAAAACTTGAGGTTCCCGAAGAAGAAATCGAGTATCTTGTCGACGTTAATCACCGGTTTCTTTTTGTCGACCTCACCAAGATCAAAATAGCCACAGAAGGCGCAAACGCCGCTAAGCGCGTCATGCGCGGTCTTGAAAACCGCGGGGACGTTCCCTCCATTTTTCGCCATATCAAATCGCTCAGCGCGCAGGAGTTTCGCGCGCTCGAGGAAGTGGCTGGGCTGGAAGGGCCGCTGGCGAAGAAAGCGGCCGCCGAAGAAATCATCGCAAAAGTTTACCGCCAGCCCGACTCGGTGGTCAGTTACGTCGCCACGCGCAACTTCTCGCCCACCGCCCGGGAGATCTTTGACATCGTGTGGCATTCGAAAGAGGGCGTGGTGCCGGTGCGGAAAATCCGCGCGCTCCACGGCGGCACCGAATACGAGATCGAGCAGGGCCTGTCGGAGCTGTTTAACGGCCTGGCCCTTTTCGAGATGTTCCGGTTCGACGTGGAAGACCGCCTGATGCGCGCCGCGGGCCTGCTCTCGGAGATCCGGCAGTGGCGCGAGCAGGACGCCGGAAGGTCCGATTCGAAAAAACGTCTGCGCCCCCAAAAAAACAGCCCCGCCGCTGTCGAATCGCAAGGAATTGGGTTTTCCGACAGGATCTGCCGGCTCGTCGCGGCCATAGCCGCGAAGCCCGCGCGGTTGCGCGGGGACGGCGAGCTGTTTCGGGAGGACCTGAAGCGGCTGTGCGAAATCGCGGGCGAGGAAATCGAGCCTTCGTTGAACACGTGCCTTTGGGTGGCGCAGGGGGTTGGATGGCTTGCGCGCGTGGATAACGAACTGCGCGCGGGCCGGCTGGATTCGCTGTTGGCTCTGGACCGGGTGGCGCGCCACCGGATTGTCGCCGAGTGGATGCTGTCGGTCGACAAGACAACCATCCCGCCGCGGCTGCTGACCGGCCTGCTCGACATGGTTCGGCCGGGCGCGTGGTACGGAACCGTCGACGTGGTTCGGCAAGCGATGGCCGTCCGGGCGGAGGAAGAGCAACCCGTGTTGAAATGCATGGGCGGCCACTGGCAGTACGTCAGCCCGGGGACCACGGCTCATTCGGAGCGGGCGATCGTGCGCGCGTTCGAGGAAACGCTGCTGTGGTTGGGCATGGTGGACCGGGCCGAGTCGAACGGCAACAGCGTGTTCCGGCTCACCGACCTCGGCGTGGGCATGCTCGCCGATAAAACGCCCAAGGATCTCGCCGCCGCGTTTCCAAAACAGGAAACCGAGATCGTGGTCCAGCCGAATTTCGACATTGTGGTGCCGGGCCAGGACATGGACCCGCTACTCACCGTGCCGCTCGACCAGTTTGCGGATCGCGCCAGCACCGGCAGCGCCACCGTGTATCATCTCAGCAAGGAATCTTTCACGCGCGCCATTCAAGAAGGACACGACGGCGACGCTTTCGTGCAGTACCTGCTCGAGCACAACCGCGGCGCGCGGTTCCCCTCGAATGTTATGACCACGCTCGAAGACTGGCGCGGCGGGATGAAGCGCGTTAAGCTGCGCACCATTCAGGTTCTCGAGTGCGAAGACAGCCTGGTAATGGCGGATTTGCTCCACCGCAGAAAGTTCAAGAAGTTTTTCAAGCCCGTCGACTCGCGCAAGATTACCGCCTACGGCAAGATTTCCAAAGCCGAGCTCACCAAACAGCTCGAAAAAGACGGGTTTATCGTAGATTAGACTGTTTCGCAGTCTTTCGTGCTTCTGGTTCTTTCGGGATGTGAAGAAAGAAGCTGCTTCCCTTGCCCGGTTCGCTTTCAACGCTAACTCGCCCACGGTGCAGCGCTGCGATGTGCTTAACGATGGCCAGCCCGAGGCCGGTGCCGCCCGCCTCCCGGCTGCGCGCACGATCGACCCGGTAGAAACGCTCGAAGATGCGCGGCAGATGTTCAGGCGGAATTCCGATGCCCTCGTCACGCACGCTTATCTTGGCGGCCGCATCGGCCGAGACGGCTTCAATGGCAACGGTCCCTCCGGTGTTGCTGTACTTGACGGCGTTATCGACGAGGTTAACCAGGGCCTGTTCAAGAAGCGCGCGGTCGCCGAGAACGCGCAATCCCTTTTCGCACTTCACGGTCAGCTTCGCTTGTTTCGCTTCCGCGCTCATGGCGCAAACGTGTACGGCGGAGTCAATCACGCTCTGCACGTCCACCTCGTCCATGCCGGGCTCCCCTGTCCGCTCGGTTTTTTCCAGGCTGGACAAGGCCAGGATGTCGTCCACCAGCGCGCACAAGCGGTCGGCCTGCCGCGCAACAATGGCGAGAAAGCGGGCGGCGGTTTCGTCGGCGGGCACAAAATCGTTCAACAGTGTTTCGGCGTAACCCTTAATGGAAGTGACGGGCGTCCGGATTTCGTGAGACACATTAGCGACGAAGTCGCTGCGCATCTTTTCCAGCGCCCGCAACTGGGTCACGTCCTTCACGACCAGCAGTGCGCCGAGCCGATCGCCCGCCTCGGTTCGCAACGGGGTGCCGGAAACTTGAAGAACCGCCTCGCGGGGTCCCGCCAGCACCAGCTCGTCCTGAACCGGTTTGCCCTCGTCCAATACTTTGGTTACGCAACGGTGGAGTACGGGGTTGCGCGCGACTTCCAGCATGGTTTTGCCGCGGGCGGCTTCGGGCGTCGTTCTGAAAAGTCGGGCGGCTGCGTGGTTCAACCGCACAACACGCTGGGCCGAGTCTACCGCGATGATGCCTTCGCTCATGCTCGACACCACGGCGTTCAACTCGGTGTGCTGGCGCTGCATGGCCTGAATGCGTTCCTCAAGCTCGACCGCCATTTTATTCATGGCGCCGGCGAGTTCGGCCAGCTCCGCCGAGCCGGGTATTGCCAGGCGCGCCTCGAAATCGCCTCGCGCAAAACGCTTTACCTTGCGCTCCATCTCTCCCAGAGGCCGCGTAACCCGCCGGGTCACCAGCACAAACATCGCCACGGCAAACAGGGCGACAATGCCCCCGCCGAGCAACGATCTCAGCAACCCATCGCGCAACGCCGCGCTGACCGAAGCCAGCGAGCGGCTCGTGCGGATGACGCCGGCCAGCTCCCCGTTTTCGTAGAAAGGCACGGCGACGTACAGGCGGTCGTTGTGCAGCGTGTAGCTGTGCCGTATAGCCTGGCCTACTTCACCGCCGAATGCCGCGGCCACTTCGGCGCGGTCGGCGTGGTTGTCCATGGCGGCGGGATCCTCGTACGAATCGGCCAGAACCCGGCCCGAGGGCCTTATGAGAGTGATGCGGCTGCCGGTGAGACTGCTTAGCTCGCGGCACGCTTCCGTGGCGGCCTTTGCCTTTTGCGGATCGAAAGTGGCGGGAACCAGGCGCTGAATCAGACGGGCCTGGGTTTCAAGAACGGAGGCGGTTTGCTCCAGGTGAAACTGGCGGCGCACTCTCACCGAATCCCACGTTGCCAGCAATACGGCCGCCAATACGACCACCAGGGCCGGTAGCAGAAACTGCCAGAAAAGGCGCCTGCGCCGCATCGTTCACTCCCTGAACCGGTAACCGACGCCGCGGACGGTCTCGATATATGCACTGCAATCGCCGAGCTTTTTGCGGATGGCCACGATCTGCACGTCTACCACCCGGTCCGTGACAGGGTAACCGGGCCCATGCAGGGCGTCGACGATTTGCGCCCGTGTAAACACCCAGCCCGGCCGTTGTGCCAGGAAATGCAAAATGCCGAACTCCGTGTGGGTCAAGTCGAGGGGCCGTCCTTTCACCACCGCCTCGTGCCGGCCTGGATGGATGGAAAGGTCGTGGATGTGCAGGACGGGAGATTCGTCTTGAAGGTTCTTCGGCTGGCGGCGGAGAACGGCGCCTATGCGTGCGAGAAGGACTTTCGGGCTGAACGGTTTGGTCACGTAGTCGTCCGCGCCGGCTTCGAGGCCGCGCACAATATCCGATTCCGCCCCTTTTGCCGTGAGCATCACGATGGGCATGTCGCGCGTTTTCAGGTGCGACTTGAGCAGGCCGCAAACCTGGAGCCCGTCCACGCCGGGCAGCATCAGGTCCAGCAACACCAGGTCCGGTAAAAGCGATTTTGCATGGGCCAGGCCGTCGTGGCCTGTTGCGGCACATGTGCAGGCATATCCAGCTTTTAACAAGTGATACTCTACCAGCTGCAGAATTTCGGGCTCGTCGTCTATTACGAGAACATGTTTTTTTTTCGCCATACGCGCTCCTGTCAATCGGAATTCTAACACACAGGTTACTCGAGGTCTGTTAGATTTCCGTTAGCGGCATTGGCGGGCTCCGCGGCGTGGGAAAGGGCGGTTACAGCAAACCGAAATGACTGGATTCCAGCAGGACGCCGGGGTCGTCGACGATGGGGAAGTCGCCGGGGTAGCGGATGAACTCGACGTGGCCATCCATGTAAAGAACGTTACAGCCGCCGGGGATGTGGTTGAAAACCGCGCCGCCCGCAGTGGCACCGGCGTTGGCGGGTGCGCCGAACGTATCCCACATCACGGGCAGGTTACTCTGTGCGGTTGCACCGGACGCGGGTGCGTTGATGTCCATGATGAAAAACCGCTCAATGCCTTCGCGCAGGCGGTAGACCGTGTCGCCGCCGGCGGTTCCGCTCGCGTTGGCTTGGTTGCAGGCAGGGATTGGCGGCCACGTGCCTTCGCTAAGGCTGATGTCGCGGGTGAAATCTTTTAGCCGAGCCGGCGCCACGTCAGGCACACTTACGGAAGCGTACGGTTCGCGGGCGCCCATGCCGCCCCAAACCCCGTAGAACTCGGCCACGTTCAACATTGCGTAGCCTTTGTATACATAGGAGCGGCCGAGTTGGCCGGCGAGGAAATAGTGTTCAGCGGTGCGGTCGCCAATCTCTCGGGCGGCCGCTATCCACGAATCGAAATCACCCGAGTCCGGCAGCCGCTCGGCCACATACTGTCCGGGGCCGTCGGCGCCGCTGTCCGACGGACACTGGGCAACGTTCAGATCGCTGATGTATTCCGGGTATACGGCGAGCGGGTCGGGGGCGCTGAACACGGTCATTCCGTTGGTGAACATGTTGACAAACGGCGCGCATGGCGGGAACTGGGCGCCCGCCGATTCGTTCGCGTACATCTTGAAGACAAGCCCGAACTGTTTAAGATTGTTCGCGCAAGAGGCGCGTCGCGCCGCTTCGTGGGCACGGGCAAGCGCCGGCAACAAAATGGCGGCCAGAATGCCGATGATGGCGATGACAACCAGCAGCTCGATGAGCGTAAATGCGCTTCGGTTCTTCAAGGATTTCATGCCCCGCCCTCCGGTATTACGATTTTGTGTATCGTAATACCACAGGGCCGGGGCGCGAATCAAGAAAAAACTCCAACCCGGAGCTATGCGCCCGAAACTTCGATAACGCGCATCCAGGCGCGGCTGTACGGCCACGGGCCGGGGTATTTCCGGAATTCGACGTGGCCGTCCATGAACAGCAGGTTTCCGCCGCCGGGGACGTGGTTGAAGCGCTCGACGTTTGGCGCGGCGACGTCGCAGTAGTAGCCGATTTGGCTTTGGGCGGCCGAGCCGGCGGCGGGATTATTGATATCTGTAATTAAAAACCGCTCGACGCCTTCGCGCAGCCTGTATACGGTAATTTGGCCAAAGTCTTCGTGGATGTAGACGAGGTCTTCGTCGTACACGTCGAGGTTTCCGTTCCCGGCCTCGATGAGTTTTTCGACCATGGCGCTGACGAACGCGGTGGAGATGTTGCGGCCGATGTCAGAGCCGGGATCGTTTTCCGACATGCCTTTGAGGACGTAGTCGCGCTCGCCGCGGAACGCCCACGCCACGTAGATGTACGACATGGAACCGACGCGGCAAAGGTCGTACGGCTGATCGACCCGGCCGTCGAGGTTCCAGATGCCCTGGTCGAATTTCCCGGCGTCGGGGTCGGACGGGCACACGAGCACCTCGAGTGCGGACAGGTACTCGGGGTATATCGACGGCGCGTCGAAGAAGAAGTCGGCCCCTTGCAGGCCGCCGTTGTACGCGTCGCAAGGGTAAGTAACGGTGGTGCGCCGTTTCACGCTCGGGAACATTCCGCCGGGCGATTCGGCGGCGTACATCTTTACGGCCAGCCCCACCTGTTTGCAGTTGCTGGCGCACGATGCGCGCCGGGCTGCCTCCCGCGCCCGGACAAGCGCCGGGAGCAGGATCCCCAGAAGCACCGCTATCACGGCAATGACAACGAGAAGTTCGACAAGCGTAAACCCGCGTGAGCGCATGGCAGATTCCTCCTGTGGCGAGTAAAAACAGGCAATGATCAGGGTACAAGGTGGAACACGGGACATATTCCGTTCGGATTGCGGATTGCGTTGGGTGGGTCTTATTGCGCTTTGATTATGTTTAGAGTTTCTTGAAGGTTTTGGCAGTAGTTTTGGCAGAGTTCTTTTGTTCCGCCTTCGACGATGTTGCCTCCGGCAAGGCCGATAGGCGCGAACCCGGCAAGACGGATCGAGCAAACGCCCGCGGCGCTGTCTTCGATTCCGATTACGCGGCTGCGCTCCTCGAAGGGTATGCCCAGCCCGATGCGGCACGTTTCGGCGTAGAGCCACGGATGCGGTTTCGGGGAAAGCTCGCCGAGGGTGCCGGGGGCGCCGCGGCCGAGCGGGAATCCGGCAGTGATAGCGGCGTCATAAAACTCAGCGGGGTCGCCGAGGCCGAGCGTGCGGAACGCGGAAACAATTTCGGGCCAGGCTTTTTGATGCAGACCCGACGTGACGAGCCCGATCCTTATGTCCATCTCCTTTAGAGCCGTTAGAAACTCCTTCAGGCCCGGCGCGGGCTGAAACGCCCCTTCCTTCCCACGGCCCTCGAGCACGGCTTTCATTTCGCACTCCGTATGCTCGAAATAATACCGCCGCGCCTGCTCGACGGTCTTGTCGGGGCAGTACTTCTCGATGCAATATTGCAAGTGCTCGGACACGCTGTGGCCGGAAACGTAGGGCAGATCCGCCTCTTCAAGTTCAAACCGCGGGTTGCTGAGCAGGCTCGCGATGGAAAGCTGGATGATCCACACCCAGAACTCTTCACTGTGAACGCTGGTCCCGTCGAGGTCCATCAGGACCGCCCGGATGGGCCGCTCGATCCGCACCGGGTGAACCGCGTAATAGGCGGGATAACCCAATGCGGATTTCACGTACGCCAGCGTGCGCGACTCGAAGGCGATAAACTCGACCTTGCCGTCGCCCGTTGCCGTAACTGAAACCACGCCGTCGCGGCCGGCGGCGAATGCGCCGTTGCTGGATTGGGCGAGCGGGATGAAGCCGGAGCCGGTTGAAATCGGGCCGATGTTGGGGATGTGGGCGAGGGGGTTCATTGACAAATACCCAAAAGGACGTAAAGGACATAAACGACCCAAAGGACGAAAAAACCGTTTGTGCCCAGAGCTTTCTTCACGAGTATTGCCTTGTCTTTTGTGAAAAGGGCCGCCTTCATCCCTGGCTTTTCCGTTGCGTTCTCTTGTGCGTAACGTATTGTGCCGCGGCGCCCGCCACCGACAGCACCGCCCACAGCGCCAGCAGTATTCTGCGCGTCTGTTCGTCCTGGAGGGAATCGCGCAGTTCTTCAGCACTGCCGCCGGCCAAGACAAAGACGGCCACGCCGTGGACGGTCATCCACGCGCCGATAATGCTCGTGGCGAGCGTCATGATCAAGCGTTCGAACAGCAGCGCGCTCAACCCGCCCAGGATGCCCGCTCCAATCACCGCCGCCGCCACCCAGTCTTCCGGCCGTCCGGTGAGGGCCATGCTCGCGGCAAGCGTACCGCCCAGCAGGCCGAGAAAGAAGATGCCGGCCTTGTACAGGAAAAACAGGGCGACGGCCCCGGCTATCCCGCCGCCAAGGCCGGCCACCAACATGAAAAGAATCTTGCCTTCCGTTATCAGGCCTGCCAGGCCCGCGGCGAACAAACCGGCCAGAATAAAGCCGGTCAACCCGATCACGAACCGGAGCACGCGGTAACCGAGGAAACAGTACAGGGTTCCAACGGCGATACCGACCGCCACGGCGGCCTGTATGTCGCGGGCGGTGAGCTCGTTGAGGCTGTACGCGTAATCCGGCACAAGTTCTTGTTCCAAAGCGTTTACGGCGGCTTCTTCTGCCGCGGGACGGCGGCTTTTTTTGCCGCGCGACTGCGGCTTTTTTTGCCGCCCGACTTTGAAATTTAAATCGAAAGGTGGTAGATTAGCAAATTCTTCCGCGGCTACGATCCGATGAATTCAATCCGCATTCAGTATCGGGCCGCGCGGGAACGGTTTCCGTTCAAAAGGAGTAGCAATGCCAACCTACACATACAAGTGCCGGAAATGTTCGAACACGGTCGACGTGTTTCATGCAATTTCCGCAAAACCGCGGGTGTCTTGTCCAAAGTGCGGGGCATCCTGCAAGAGAATGATAGGAACCGGCGCGGGCATCATCTTTAAAGGGTCGGGCTTTTACGAAACCGACTATAAGAAAAGCGGCGCCAAGGGCAGAACAGCCGATAGCAGCGCCGCAACCAAATCCGAATCTAAATCCGAACCGAAAAAAGACGCCAAACCCGCCAAAAAGGCCGCTGGCGCCGAATAAGACGCGTCTCGCCGGTGCGCATACCGGGCGTGTTGAGTATTCGAGGGTTCTGGCGCGGACGTCAAGGAGAGTGACCATGAAGACAGATGAAATCAAAACGTTGAGCACGAAATGTGTGATTAATACCTACGGCGAGAGAAAACTGGCGCTCGTGCGCGGGGAAGGTACAAAACTCTGGGATGCCGACGGCCGGGAATACCTGGATTTTTTCAGCGGGATAGCCGTCACCAACCTCGGTCATTGCCACCCGGAAGTCACGGAAGCGATCTGCCAGCAGGCTCACACGCTGCTGCACGTCTCGAACCTTTATTACATACAGCCGCAGGCCGAGCTGGCCGAGATCCTGTGCAAACATTCGTTCGCCGGGAAGTGGTTTTTCTGCAACGGCGGCGCCGAGGCCAACGAGGCGGCGTTCAAGATTGCCCGCAGATACTGGGCCCAGAAGGGGCAGCCGAAACCGGGGATCATCTCGGCCCATCAGTCGTTTCACGGCAGGACCCTGGCCACACTGACGGCCACCGGCCAGCCCAAGTACCACGAGGGGTTCGAGCCGCTGTTGCCGGCCATCAAGTACGTCGAGTTTAATGACGTGGCGGCGTTAGAGGAATTAATGACGGACGACGTGGGCGCCGTTATTCTCGAACCCATTCAGGGCGAGGGCGGCGTAAGGGTGCCGGCGGAAGACTATCTCAACCGGGTACGCGAATTGTGCGACAAAAAGAACGTCCTGCTCATTTTTGACGAAGTTCAAACAGGGTTGGGCCGGACGGGCCAGTTGTTCGCCCACGAGCACTACGGGGTGACGCCGGACATCATGACGCTGGCGAAGGGCCTTGGAAACGGCGTGCCGATCGGCGCGATGGGCTGCACCGACGAAGTCTCCTCGGGGTTTGGCCCGGGCTGCCACGCGTGCACGTTCGGAGGCAACCCGCTGAGCGCGGCCGCGGGCGTGGCGACGATGAAAGTCCTGACACGGCCGGGCGTGGTCGAGACCGCCGCTAAAACCGGCGAGTATCTGTTCGGCCGGCTAGGTCAGTTGGCCCAAAAACACGAGCAGATTAAGGAAGTCCGGGGCAAAGGGCTCATGGTGGGCATCGAAATGAAAAATCCCGTCGCAACCATCATTGGCAAAATGCTCGATGCCGGAATCATTTGCGGGCCGGCGGGGCCGAACGTCCTGCGGTTCTTGCCGCCGCTGATCGTGACCGAACAGGAAGTGGACCGTGTCGTCGACCTGCTCGACGGCGTCTTAGGGGAGACAAAATGAAAGACGACTTTCTCTCGCTGGCCGATTTGTCAGCGGACGAGATAGTCAGCCTGCTCGATCTCGCTGACGAACTTAAACGGAAACGCGACGAGGGCGTGGCTTACCGGCCGCTGCAAGACAAGACCATCGCCCTGATTTTTGAAAAGCCGAGCCTGCGCACGCGCGTGACGTTCGAAATCGGCATCTTTCAGTTGGGCGGCTACGGGATGTTCTACCAGACGCGGCTCGGCGAGCGGGAGTCGGTTCCCGACGTTGCCCGCAACCTCGAGCGCTGGAACGACGGCATCGTGGCCAGAACGTTTAAGCACAGCTCGCTGATCGAGCTGGCCGACAACGCCCGCGTGCCCGTGATCAACGCCCTGACCGACCGCGAGCATCCATGCCAGATACTCGCCGACGCCCAAGCGCTCCGAATGCATAAAGGCGGTTTCGACGGGCTCAAGATCGCGTTCGTGGGCGATGGCAACAACGTGTTCAACTCGTGGGTGCACTTCGTTTCGCGGATGCCAATGGAATTGACGCTCGTCTGCCCGCAAGGCTATGAGCCCTGCGCCGACATCGCCGCGTTCGCCGAAAAGGAAGGGGCCGGAAAGGTTCGCGTGACCCACGACGTCGAGGAAGGCGTCTCTGGCGCGGACGCCGTATATACGGACGTGTGGGCCAGCATGGGACAGGAAGCCGAAGCGGCGGTGCGGGCGAAGATTTTCGAGCCGTACCAGGTGAATGACCGTTTGATGTCGTTCGCGAAAAAGGAGGCGGTCTTCATGCACTGCCTGCCGGCGCACCGGGGCAGCGAGGTCACCGACAGCGTGATCGACGGGCCAAACTCTATAGTCTTTGACCAGGCGGAAAACCGGTTGCACGTGCAAAAAGCCGTGATGCTGAATTTGATGCACTAGCAGAGCGGTTCTGTAAAGGAGAAACATCATGGGAGCGGAAGTCAAGAAAATCGTCCTGGCTTATTCGGGCGGGTTGGATACCTCGGTCATCCTGAAGTGGTTGCAGGAAAAATACAAGGCGGACGTGGTGGCGTTTATCGCCGACGTGGGCCAGGGGGAAGAAACCGAACCGGCAAAGCAGAAAGCGGTGGCAACGGGCGCCTCGGCCGTCTACGCCAAAGACTTGCGCGAAGAGTTCGTGCGGGATTTCGTATTCCCCGCCATGAAGGCCAATGCCATTTATGAAGGCGACTACCTGCTCGGCACCAGCGTGGCCCGGCCTTTGATTGCGAAGGCGCAAGTCGACGTATACCGGAAAGAAAAAGCCGACGCCGTCGCCCACGGCGCCACTGGCAAAGGCAACGACCAGGTCCGGTTCGAACTGACGTATTACGCCCACGAGCCGAACATCCGGATTATCGCGCCATGGCGCGACCCCGAGTGGGACCTCACAAGCCGCACGAAAATGATGGAATATGCGTCCAAACACGGCATCGAGGTGCCTACCACCGTCAAGAAACCCTATTCGTCCGACCGCAACCTGTTGCACATTTCGTTTGAAGGCGGCGTGCTCGAAGACCCGTGGGTCGAGCCGCCTGAAGATATGTTCGTGCTGTCGGTCGATCCGCGGAAAGCCCCCGACGAGCCGGCGTACGTCGAGATTGAGTTTGAAGAGGGAACGCCCGTGGCGGTCGACGGCGAGCGGCTCTCGCCCGCGAGCCTGCTGGCGCGGCTGAACGAGCTGGGAGGCGCCAACGGCGTGGGGCGCGTCGACATTGTCGAGAACCGGTTTGTGGGAATGAAATCGCGCGGCGTGTACGAAACGCCTGGTGGCACGATTCTGTACAAGGCGCACCGGGCGGTGGAGTCAATCACCATGGACCGCGAGGTCATGCTGATGCGCGATCAGATGTCGCCCAAGATTGCCCAGTTAATCTACAACGGCTTCTGGTACAGCCCCGAGATGGACTTCATGATGGACATGGTGCGCAAGTCGCAGCAAAACGTGACCGGCACCGCCAGGCTCCGGCTGTACAAAGGCAACTGCGACGTCGTCGGGCGGCGCTCGCCCAATTCGCTGTACGACGAAAAGATCTCGACCTTTGAAGAGGACCAGGGAGCCTACCAGCAGTCGGATGCTGGCGCGTTTATAAAACTCAACGCCCTCCGGCTGCGGGTAAGGAAGAATGCCGGCTTTTAAGGATGGCTTGACCGCCTGACCGCAACCGGCAAGGCCGGGGCGGAGGAGGGGGTTTGTCCACACATTGTCCACAGGCGCTTAATGTGGGGGCAACGTAAACAGTTGCCACCAGCGTCATTGATAACATATTATGGGGCAAAATGTTAGGCATGCCTGGTTCAGCACGCTGTTAAAATCACGCTTTCCTGAAGTTGTTTCCGGGCGAGGTTGTCAACAAGCGTTTTCAGTATTGTTCAGTAGTCTTATCTTAGGCAATTCTTGCTTCATTTTCGGCGTCTGCCAATTGCGGTTAGTGTCGAAGCCCGTCATGCGCGAAGGCATTCGGGATGGCATTTGCCGGGGGCTGGTTGTAATCTAAGCATTTAAGACGGTTGGACTTCCATAAGTTTTGCGGTTTGACATTGCACATTGCGTGTGCTAGATTAAGTCGTCCCAAGGGGTTTGTCCGCAACCGGAGATCCTGTAGTTATGGCACTAAGTAAAAAGCAGTTGAAGGTGTTGGAACAGCTTGAGCGCCGGGTGGAATTGTGCCGCGAGTTCATGAACGACTGGCTCCTGTTCAATCAGATCTTGAGCGCCTATCCGAAAGCCGATGCGAACAAAGCGCAACTTGAAAGCCAGTTTTTGAAAATCAAGAGCAAGCTTGCGCGGGAACATCGGGTGTTGAAAGATACGTTGCAGGCGGACTACGGGATCGATGGCAACCTGATGAACATCGTGTCGGGCGCCACGAGTCTCGAGAACATCTACGCCCAGTCGGAAGTCTCGATCAAGAAGCTGCAAACAGAGTGGCATCGAGCTTTTATCTCCATTAACGAAACGCTTGGGGTGCTCGACGATAAGCGGGCGCGCGCCGAAGCCGGCGAGAAGATTTTTGTAATGGACGCGAGCGGCGCGGGTGGTGGCGGAGGTGGCGGGGGACTGTCTCCCGGCGCAAAAAAGAATCTGATTATTGTGGTTGTAATTCTGGCTATTCTGGGCCTCATGTTTGCGATACCGCCAGTGCGTGACATATATCTCAATGCCTTGAGGGACTTCGGCATCATCGACTAATGAAGAGACATATATAGGCACTCTCACCTGCAAAGGGAGAGAGAGATGCTTTGTGATATGCAGGGCGCGCGTATTGCTGGGAGCGGGTGTGGCTTCTTTCTGAAAAGTCGCGTTCAGGCAGTCTGGATTCGGGAGTTGGCCGGAAGAAACGGTCCCGGCACAAGTCCTTGCGGGGAAAGGAGAATCGGGTGTGACGAAACGAGAGTTGGTTGTATCGGTGGCGGAGCGATTGGGGTATACTCAAAACGAAGTGTCTGAGGTCGTACAGAAAACGCTCGACACCATAACGGAATGTCTGGCAGACGGCCAGCGGCTCGAGATCAGGAATTTTGGCGTATTTGAAGTTAAAAAACGCGACGCCCGGATCGGGCGCAACCCCCGCACAGGCCAAGAGGTCAGCATTGCGGAAAAGTGCGTCGCCACGTTCAAGCCAGGCAAGGCCCTCAAAGAATACGTCGAAGGCAAAGGTCCCAAGCCGGCAATCGCCGAACCCGGCACTGGCGCGGCCGCAGCGGCGCCGCCGGTTAACCAACCTGACGGCCAAACCGGTTTTAGCGTATAATTCTTTCCGAAGACAGGACTTGGCGGGCCGGCCCCGGCGCCTGACGCCGGAAGCGATTTTCCCGCTGAGGCGAGCATTGGGCATTCCGCTGATGCCGGCGCGGCCGAACCGGCGCTTGGCAGCGGGAGCCAGCAGGCGCGACGATTCCAATCCCAGCGAGGTTATCAGTTGATAAAGAATGACGCCCGGATGACGTTCACCGAGCACCTCGGCGAGCTGCGCACGCGGCTGATTCGCGCGTGCGTTGCGGTGCTGGTCGGGTTTATTTTGTGTTACATCGTTCGGCAGCAGATTTTCCAGCTCGTGGCGTGGCCGTTGAGCTCGCTGGGCGAGGAGGACTTTGTTGTACAGGAGTTGGCGCCCGACGATGGCGGCCCGGCTGCCGCAGACCCCGCGGCCGAAGACGAACCAGCCGAAAACGCCGCGGCAAAACCTCAAAAGAAATCCACGGAGAACAGTCCCTGGACGGCGCTGAACCCGATGGAAGGTTTTATCGTACAGTTGAAGCTGGCGTTTTACGCGGGTTTTGTATTGGCGTTGCCGGTAGTGGTTTATCAGCTTTGCGCTTTTGTCTTTCCGGGGCTGACGCCCAGGGAACGGAAAGTAGCGCGTTTTTTGTTGATAGGCTCGACGTTTTTCGTCTTGTTCGGCGTGGCGACGGCTTATTTCGCGGTGTTTCCGATGGTGATGCCTTACCTTTCGACGTTTGTTCCGCCGGGCGTAACGGTTCAGTTGCGGATGAACGAGACCGTATCGATGATATTGAAAGGCATGCTGGGATTTGCGGCGGCGTTTCAGTTTCCGATGGTGGTGATGATCCTGGTGTATCTTGGCCTGCTCACGCCGGCATCGCTTCGCAAATACCGGCGGGTGGCGCTGGTGCTTATGGCGGTGGGATCCGCGGCGTTTACTCCGCCGGACCCGATTTCGATGATGGCGATGCTGATACCGCTGGCCCTTTTGTACGAGGTAAGCATTTGGTCGTCGGTTTTCATAGCCAGGAAGAAGCGCCAGGCTGAAGCGGCCGCGGACGCTTCCTGAGGTAAGTTATGTTCAACACCATAGGCGTTGGCGAGATCATCGTGATTGCCGTCGTGGCCCTGATTGTCATGGGGCCGGAAAAGTTTCCGGAATTCGCCAAGATTGCCATGCGCGCATTCCGCGACGTGCGGGGGTATGTCGAAGACGTTAAAAGAGAAATGGGCAACGAACTCCGGCCGGTGAAAAACGAAATCAACCAGCTCGCCCGGCACAATCCCGAGGAATACGTCGAAAAAATGGCTGGCGCTCTCACTGAAGCCATCGACGACGATCCCGAAGAGGACGAAGACACCGAATCCGATTCGGAAACCGATTCCGACATCGCCGGGGGCATGCAATCTGAAAACGAGGAAGAAGCGGTTCAGGAAGCAGCGGCTCAAGGAGCCGAAGAAGAACGGCTCGATGCCGCCCCCCCGATCGAAGACGGCGAAGCCGAAGACGACGAAGTCGACCCCGCCCCGGAAGGCGATTACAAGTACGAAGACTGAGCGTGGAAGAGGCTTCCAGCCTCTTGGGACACGCGGCAGGATGCCGCACCTGCCTTATAGCAGGCAGGGGCCGGTATCCGGGGGATAGGTGAGCGGTGTCACGGATTTCCGGGGGGCGAACACCTTAAGAATTCTTTCGCGCACAAGCGCCAAGCGCTCCTCCGGGTTATCGCCCAACGGCACTTGGCCGCCGGCCATCATGCGGTGGCCGCCGCCGGTTCCGATTCCGCGGATCACGCGCAACATTTTTCCGGCGGCGTTTCCGAACGTCGACGAGGTGCGCACGGACAGGTGGATCTTGTCGCCGCACACCCCGTAGCACACAGCCGCCGACATTCCCTCCAGCCTCAGCAAGAGATCGGCGACTTCGGCGATGATCTCGACGTTGTGGCATGTCTGGATGCAACTGACCACGGTGCTGCCCGCGGTAACGACGTTCGTGAGGCTTTCCGCCAAAGCCTGGAAATACTCCGCTGGCACGGGCGCCCGGTGAATTCTTGCGAGCTTCTTCTTGTCTGCAATCAGAAACAGTTCGCGGTATGCATAGATGTCCGCGGCGCCGGACTCGCGGCCCAGATCCTGAGTATCGGACTGGATTCCGTAGAACATGGCGGTGGCCAGATTGCCGTTTATGGGCAACTCGGCCGCCTCGATGTACTCATAGAGGATGCTGGTGCTCGCCCCGTAGCTTGGGCGGACGTCGCTATGGCGGGCGGTCCAGATTTTGCGGTTAGGCAGGCTATGGTGGTCGATGACAACGTCGGCCTCGCGCGATGCGGGCAGGACGTTGATGCCGGAGTTGGGCTGGGTGTCGACGAGGCAGACGATCGCGTAGCCGTCCACGGCGGCGGCTCGAACGTGTTTGGCTTTGATCTTGAGCAGTTGGGCCATCGCGCGGTTCTCGGCCCGGCTGAAGCTTCCGCCGTATCCGATGTCGGCCTCTTTGTGCAGTTTTGCCCGGAACAATTCTTTCAACGCGGCGGCGCTTGCCAGCGCGTCGGGATCGGGGCTGTCCTGGGTAAGAACAAGAATCCGGCCGCGCCTGCTGCACGTTTCGAGCAGGTGATCGAGTCTTTTGATGGCGATATCGGAGATTTCTCGACTCATTTCCGGCTTACACGTTGAATCGGAACAGAATAATGTCGCCGTCGCGCACGATATACTCCTTGCCTTCCAGCCGGACGTGGCCCTGCTCTTTGGCTTTGGCCATCGAGCCGGCGGCCATGAAGTCGTCGTAACCTACCACCTCCGCCCGGATAAACCCGCGCTGGATGTCTGAATGGATGACGCCCGCGGCATCCACGGCCCGCGTGCCTTTCTCGATTGTCCAGGCGTGGACTTCAGGATCGCCCGCGGTAAGGAAGCTCATGAGCCCGAGCATGTCGTACGCGGCATGGATGAACCGCGTCCGCGATTCTTCGCCCAATCCCAAGTCGTCGCGGAACGCCTGGCGTTCTTCTTCGGGCAATTCGGCCACTTCAAGTTCGAGTTTTCCGCAAAGTTCGATCAGCGTCTGGCTGGCTTCGCGCGCGTAACCGGTAAGCCCCGAGGGATCCGGCTGCCCAATGGATTCCTCGCCGTAATTGCCCAGGAGCATTAAGGGTTTGAGCGAGAGAAAGCCGAAGCCCATCACTTCCTGTAACTCCTGGGCGGACAGCTCGAGATTTCGGAGGCTCTTTCCCGCTTCGAGCTGTTCGCGGCACCGTTTCAGCACATCGAGTTCAAGCCCCTTGCGCTGTTCTTTTTCGATTCGCTCGACCCGTTTGTCGGCCACGATAAAGTCGGCCAGGCGCAATTCTTCTTCAAGCGCCTTGGCGTCGCGCAACGGATCGACGGCCCCCGCCGGGTGCATCACTTCCTCGTTTTGAAACGCCCGGACAACATGCACCAGTGCATCGGTGTTTTTGAGCAGGATAAGAGCGGCGTTGTCGATGGCTTTTTGTTCACCGCCGGTTTCGTTCGGGGCCACATCAAGAAACTGGATTTCGGCGTAGCTTATTTTTTTTGGTTTGTATATTCCGGCAAGCTTGTTGATGCGTTCGTCGGGCACCTTGATGACGGCAACGTTCGCGTCGCGGCTGCCAAATGCCCCGACAGCCGCATGGGCGCCGCTTAACGCGTTGAAAATGGTGGTCTTGCCCGAGCGGGCGAACCCGATTATGCCGATCTTCATAAGGCAGTCGCTTCCCGTGAACCCAGTGCGGCAATGGTATCAGGCTGCGACGGCGTCTTCAAACCAACGGCCGAAGTTAAGGAACAAGAACTAAATCTCAACGCGGCCGACCACGCGCACTTTCACCCGAACGTCCCAAACCGGTGTAACCTCGGGTACTACCCCGTTCAGGCGAACGCCAAATTTCGGGCAGCCCTCGGCGGGGTTGGCGGCGATCTCGTCGATCAGCTGGAGGAAATCCACGGGCTCGTCGGGAATCAGCGTAACCGCTGTGCCCAAACCGGTTTCCGAATAAGTCTCGCCCAACTCGACCACGGGTTGGCCGATGCCGAGCACAGGCTTGGGCTGGTAATACATGGACAGCCAGTCGAGACTGTTGAAGTCGCCCGACGTGGCGATGATGTTAACCTCGAGCAGCTCAAGCTTTTCAAGCTTTATCATGCCGGCTACGACACCGCCCACAGCCTGCCGGATCATCTCGTCGAGATCGGCCCGATCCGGCAATGTGCACATCGGCACCGCCGGAATCGGCATCTCGGGCGCGATGGGATCGCCGGGATCGGTAAGCCCGTAGTCTTGAACATGATAGCCCTCGCCCAACGTCATGGTTATTTCAATCGACAGCGGATAACCTCCGCTTGAACATCCCACCGCAGCAGCTGTCACAACCGCGCAACCGGCCAGAACGGCCGCAAATTTTAATCCAGTTTTCATGCTAAACCTCCGTGCGACACTTGGTTACCTTACCATGCCCTTGACCATCCGTTTCACAGGCCGCCGGATAATGGTTTTTATTGATTTGCGCAATGCAAAAATAAACCCGCTTGTCGTTTAACACAATGAAGTCTTGTTTTAAGTCCTGTAGGCGGCGCACGGTTACGCCTGAGACGGGGGGTTGTATTGCGATGGGGTCGAGGTCTAAAATCTCTTTACAAAAGGGTCTTGTAACCATTACACTCGCAAGGAGGCCGGATTGTCTGCCAGTTGCCCGGGCGTAAGGTACCAAACCCGGGGCTGGAGGTCTTTTGTCAGATATTGTGGGAGGCAACAATGCCGAAAGCACTGTGTAAGCAAACGGGGGCGGTTGTTTTTATTCTGGTAGTCTTGTCGGGCGTTCTTTATCCGAGCTTGGCATTGGCCCAAATCGAATTTCCGGACGAGAACCTCGAGGAAGTCATCAGGCTGGCTCTTAAGCTCGAACCGGATGAAGACATTACGCTTAGCAAACTGCAGACGCTGACTTCTTTGAACGGTTCTTCCCGCAGCATCAGTGACCTTACCTATCTCCACCTTTGTACCAACCTGCAAACGCTCACCCTGTACAACAACTCCATTACCAACATTTCCCCGTTGAAGGACCTTCCGCTCTTGCAGGACGTGTACCTCTGGGACAACCAGATCTCGGATATCACGCCGCTGGCAGATCTTTCAAACCTGCGTTTCGTGTTTTTGCACAACAACCAGATAACGGACATTTCCTGTCTCATGGACAACCCGTCTTGGAACGACGGAGACATCCTCAACGTATCGGGCATGTTTATCGACCAATACGGCCTGTGCGACGTGATTCCCCACCTGGAAGATCTGGGCGTGGTCGTGTACAAGGACGACAGCGCGATCTGCAACGAGAACATCCGCGTTGAAATCCCCGATCCCGCTTTGGAAGAACAGTTGCGGTGGGCCCTAAACTTGAGGAACACGGAATTCCGTCCTTACCTCTTTGACACGGACCTTGCGAAGCTGACCTTTTTCATCGCCAACGATTGCGGCATCAAGAACCTGAAGGGGCTGGAGTTCTGCGTGAACCTGAAGTCGCTCAGCCTGAACGGAAACGAGATCACCGACATTTGGCCCATCGCTAATATGAGCTATCTGGAAACGCTCATGCTGAGCAACAATCAGATAGAAGACATCTCGCCGATCTCGGAATTGTACGGTTTAACCGAACTGGCCCTGGACACCAACAATATCTCCAATATCACGCCGCTGCAGGCGCTGGGCGGGCTGGTGTGGCTGTACCTGAACGACAATGAGATAAGCGACGTAACGGCGCTCCGCTGGTTGCTGAACTTGCGCGTGCTGGCGCTCGATCATAACGAGCTGGCAGATATCGCACCCCTCAGCCGGCTTACCGAACTTATCCAGCTGAGCCTGAACGGGAACGCGCTCGCCGACCTCACGCCCCTGGCGCCGCTTGAAAACCTGAAATTTCTCCATCTGGCTTCCAACGGGCTGGTGGACCTGTCGCCGCTGAGTGGGCTGGTGGGCCTGACGCTGTTGGATGCCTCGGACAACGCCGTAGAAGACATCAACAGCCTTTACCAGCTGAGGGACCTCGTCTGGCTGTACCTGCACGACAACCAGATCAAGCGCGGCGTAACCGTACTGGCGGGGTTCCCCGAGCTGTCCATCGTCACGCTGGCTAACAACGGGATCAGCGATATCAGCCCGCTGGTAGCCAACGCCGGCCTCGGCCATTCCGGTTACCTTCCGCAGGTCCGAGACATGGTGGACGTCCGCGGCAACAAGTTGAGCATTGAAAACATATGCAACGACATTCCGGCGCTGCGCGAGCGAAACGTTATCGTCAAGACCGACGAAGAGCAAGTCTGCGATCCGTTCGCCGCCAGCTACACGCTCACCATGGCCGTCGAAGGCAACGGCGCGGTCGACCCCGAAGTTGGCAGCAGGCGCTATGCCGGCGGAACGAGAATTACGCTTTCCGCCACACCCGATGAAGGGTTCGAGTTCATCCGGTGGAAAGGCGATCTCGAGACTACCGAAAACCCCGTTGAAATCGTCATGGACTCGGACAAGCTGATCACGGCGGTGTTCGCCGAGACTTCAGTAAAGTATACGCTGACGGTCGAGGCGGTTGGCAGCGGGACCGTCGAGCCGCCGGTCGGCAACCATGAGTACGCAAACCAGACCCAGGTTACCGTTACGGCAACGCCCTCTTTTGGTTGGGTATTCGACCACTGGGAAGGCGATTTGTCGGGCACGGTCAATCCGCAATCGGTTGAAATGACGGAAGACAAACTGGTGCGGGCGGTTTTCGTCGAGCAGGGCCCGCCGCAGACGCTCCGCATCTATATTACCGGCAACGGAACAACCGAACCCGAGCCGGGAAGTCATGAGTTCCCGAAGGATGAGTATGTTTCCATTGTGGCCCTTCCCGATTTGGGCTATAAGTTCGACCATTGGGAAGGCGATCTGTCCGGGACCGCGCCGCAGAACGTGATTCAGATGACCGGGCCGAAGTCGGTGAGGGCTGTCTTTGTTGCCGACGATTTTGATTACACGCTGGCGGTGGGTGTCGCGGAAGGCGGCACGATAGATGTGAACCCGCCGTCGCAGCCGCCGGAGTGCCCGTCATGCAGTCCCGGCTACCATCGGTATGACGCCGGACAAACCGTCACCTTGACGGCGCATCCCGACGAAAACTACGTGTTCGAGCGCTGGTTCGGCGCCATAACATCCACGGAAAACCCATTGGTAGTCACCATGGACAGCGACAAGTCGCTCACGGCTGTTTTCCAATATGCGCCGGTGCGGTACTCCTTAAGTGTCGGAGCCATGCCCGGGGGCATAACCTCTCCCCCGCCCGGCGAATACTTGTATGCGGCGGGCGCAAAAGTGACGGTGTCCGCGATTCCGGATGAAGGTTTCGAGTTTGACCACTGGGAAGGCGATTATGCCGGGACCGAGAAAACCGTTCTCGTAACGATGAGCGGCAACGTGCACATGCAGGCGTTTTTTAAGCCCTACCCGTTCCTCACGGCCGTTACGCCCAGCAAAGGCACAACGCTTGGCGGTGACACCGTCACCATCACGGGCGGCAGGCTGAACGAAGCTACCGAAGTCTGGTTCGACGAATGGCAGGGCGCTATCGCGTGGCGCGACTACGACGAAATAGGCGTCGTAACGCCTCCGCACCCGATGGGCGTCGCCAATATCGTTGTGGTTACGCCTCAAGGCGAGACAGACCCGCTGGTCAGCGCGTTCATGTTTGTTGAACCGCCCGGCCCGCCGGAGTTCGGCGAAGTCATTCCGCCTTACGGCGCGGTTGCCGGCCAGGATTCAGTCCTCATCCGCGGGCAGAACCTTCAACTCGCACAGGAAGTTCTTTTCGGCGGACAACCCGCGCATATCGTTTCTTCGACAGAAAGCCGGCTGTCCGTCGTTACGCCAGCGCACGCCGCGGGCGCTGTCGACGTTCAAATTACCACGACCACGGGTACGGCAACGGGAGCCAACGGGTTCACTTATCTTGCGCCGCCGCAAGTGTTCGAGGTGAGCCCGAATCAAGGGCAGACTTCCGGCGGACAAGCAGTGACGATTACGGGAACGGACCTCGGGCAGGCGTTTGAGGTTATTTTTGACGTTGAACCGGCTGATGTCATATCGAGATCGGCAACGCAACTGGTGGTCACGGCGCCGCCGCATGCCGCGGGCATTGTCGACCTGCTCGTAATGACGCCAGGCGGAGTTGCGATTGCACAAGGGGCCTACACCTACTACAACGTCGGCGGCGCCATCCTGTGCCGCGTCGCGGACAGCAAAGACCTGGCGCCGATCAACGATGCCACCGTGAGGCTCAACACGGGCTCGCTCATCTCGGGCAGCCCCGATGGCGATTACCTCTTCAACAACCTGCCGCCCGGCACGTACCAGGTGAGCATTATCACGGCCAACTGCGGCACGCAGAACCGCGGCGTTACGGTTACCGCGAATCAGCAGGCTACGCTGAACGTAATGATGTACTGCGAACCCGACGAGCCGGCAAGCCAATGCCAGTCGCCCGTGAAACGGCTTAATGCCAACATTGCCGAAACAACCGTGCCGCTGAGCATGCAGGATTCGCCCACGAACGCGGTTTGCCCGGAAGCGGCGCTGGCCATCCGGCTTACGGCCGCCAAACCGATCGATCCAGACAGCGCGTGGGCCTACGCCGAGGCCGATGGATGGACGGGAGCCGGCGGCGTGTGGCGTTCCGCCGGCGCCGACGGACGCGACGGCTGGGTCGTGTTTACGCCGGAAGAACCGATGCCCGCGGGCCAGGCCGTAAAGATGACGGTGGGAGCGTCGACTGTCGAAGGCGTACCGGTTGGACCGGTTGCATACGACTTTGCGGTTCAAGCCGCTGGCGGCGCCGTGGAAGAACCGGCCGTGGTTGAAGCGGCCGACATTCCCGCCTTGCCGGTGGTGCTGGCCGCGCCCAAGTCAAAGGCGTACCGTATTGAACCGGCGGAAGTTTATGACGCGCCCGTGAGCGTGCTGATCCCGATTCCGGAAGTCGCCGGCGGCGAAATCGATGTCTACTACTACAGCGAATCGATTAAACATCCGGGCTGGTACGCCGCCGAGAACGTCAAAGGCTTTGCCGAACCCGGTTCGCGCCGGATAGTGGAGATTGACGGGCAGCATTACGTCGAGTTGCAGGTAAACCACGGCGGCATTGTCCAACTCGGCCAGGCAATCCGGATGAAACTGGGCAGCGCGGGCGGCGTTGAAGTGGGATTTGGCGGAAGCAAAGCCGGGTGGCTGGCATTGCTGGGCGTAGTGGCCGCATTGGCATACCTGCTCAAGAGAATCTCAAGAAAACCAGTCTGACGGCTCGCCGGCCGCTTCAGGCATCTAAAAACTTGGCGGCGGAACGGCTTGACCGTTCCGCCGCCACTTCTTCTGAACTGCGTTCAGGGCGTGGTTGTAATCCAGGTGGTATCAACGGTTCTGGCAGCTATTGTGCCGTTGAGAAGCGGGTCCATTGTGCCGTTCGTTATGCGGGTAAGCGAGATATTCACATCGCATGTATCGGCGCCGTTCTGTTCCAGTTCACCGGCCTGAATCGTGTAGGCGCCGCTGTCGCCGACTTCGCGCAGTATCCCGTCCACGCACGGGCCGCCAATTACCAAACCGATGCCCGGCGACAGCTCGTAGTTGTCGTCCCATGTGATGTCGAAATCCGCCGCGCGGCTGATCGAAGTTCCTTCGGCGGGCGCGGTGATGTTTACGGGCGGCGGCGCTTCGACCGTGCTTGTATAAGGGCCCTCGCCTTCGCGCACGAACTCAAACGTGTAAAGTTCGGCGGGGTCCATCACGGCCTCGTACCAAACAAACGCGCCGCGCCGTTCCTGCAGGGGAACTCCGTTCACGGTGATGTCGTCGCCGCAATCCCCCAAGGCCAATTCGGTGCCGAGCGCGTTGCCAACGGTAAACAGGGCGGTGACGGTTGCCTGGCCGTCTTTTTCGGCCACGCGGAACGTGAAGTGCATGCCTGCCGTATCGATATAGCAGGAGTTTTGCCGCGGACATCCGGCAAAAACCAGGCAGGTGCAAAGAGCAATCAGTAGTGTCCACTTTCTCATAACGTTCTCCTCCCATTTGTTTGCGCCGAAAGGGGATGAAGAATCAGCGCTGCAAGTTTCAGCCTATCGCGGCCGTTCCCAGACTACCTGCCGCTGACATTAGTACAGCATTTCGCACAGTTTGTTACGCACATGATTCTTCAGCAACAACCGCACGCCGCTCTCCGGGGCGATAAATAACGAATCGGTGGATCCAAATCGAGGTAGGGGCTGAATGTTATGAGAGGCCGGTTACGACACCGGTTTGTTGGAAAAGAGAAACTCGAGCACGCCGAGGTCGCCGTTGGCCAGGACGAACTGCGAGAACGCGCTCACGGCGTCGTTGCCGGGGTCGCCTTCAAAAAAAGTATTGAGCGAAGTGAAGAAGTTTCCAATCATGTTGAGGGAATCGTAAACCTGTTGTGACTGGCGGGCCAGCAGATCCACGTTTTGCGGATCTTCCATGAAACGGGTCAGGCCGGACAGGATGCCGAGGGCATCTTGCTGAATGTCCAATCCGGCGAGAAGTTCGTTTGAAACGACCGCGGTTTCGGACACCTGGGTCCCCAGCATAAGCACGGAACTGTAGAGCTGCTCGGCAAGATCGTACTGGCCGTTCGATTCGTAGTGCTTGCCGTGGTCGAGCAACTGCGCGCTCAACGCCATAAGGCTCCCGTATTCCGACGTGCCGGCCGTCAGCGCCACCAGCAGGCGCGCCACGTCTTCAGCGACGCCCGTTTCTATCAACGCCTGCTCCTGGTACTCGGCGGCCTGCAGGGTGTACGGATGGGCGCCCGGCAGCGAGCGCGCCGTTTCAAGCGCACCCGCGGCGGTTTCGGGATCGCCTTGAGCCAGCATGGTTGCGGCAAGCTGATACCAGGGCAGCGCGTTCTCGGGGTCGAGTTGGGCCTGGGCGGAGAATTCCGCCGCGGCTTTATCCAAATCCTCGGGTTGACCGGCATAGCTGCGGCCAAGGGCATAATGCAGATAAGCGTTTTCCGGATCGGCCTCTATCGCGGCAAGCAATATGCGCTCTGCCTCATCCGGCGGCAGCCCGGAAGCAGCTCCGATTTGGGCGGCTGCCGACGCTTCCTGATCCGCGGCCAACTGCCGCGCCAGTTCCTCGGCCACACTCGCCCACTGCGCCAGTTGAAGCCGCGCCGCGGGATCCGACGCCGCCTGTTTGCGCGCCGCAAGCACTTCCTGTTCTTCCAGGCTGGCCAGGGCTACCTGTGTGCCGGCGGACGGCGGGCGCGCGGCGGGCCGCATCTCCTTGATCAGTTTGCTGAACGGATTGTCGGCCGGCGGTTGGCTTGAGGTTTTGGGCGCATGGGCCACTTCGAACTGTTCGGACGGTTGAGTGGGCGGCGCGGAATCTTGCGGTGCGTTAACAGCCACATCGGGCGTTTCGGGCGTGGTTGTTCGGTAGGCCGTAATCCACAGCGCCGCGATGACGAGGGCGGCCGCCGCGGCGGAAACCGCAATCCACAACGCCCGGGAGGCGCGCGGCCGTGGCTGCGGAACGGGCTTTTGCTTAAGTTCGACCAGCCGCGGTTTCTTCAGGCGGCCCACCGCTTTCATCACATCTTCAGTGAGATCGACCGGCGGCGCATCGCGCACGATATCCTCGCCCATCGTTTCGAACTCGGCGCACAGCCCCGCCAGCCAGGCATATTCGGCTTCGCATGCCGGGCACTGGCGCAGGTGGGCAAGCAACTCCGGCTCGGCTTCCGGGCCGACCGGGTTCTCAGCCAGCGCCACAAGCCGGTCGCGGTAAATATGGCAGACTTCTTCGTTCACAAGTTGTCCCTGCAGGCGGAGTGTTTGTCGCGAAGCCCCGCCAGAATCCTGCAAATGCGCGTCCGCACAGCGCCCTCGGTGCTCCCCGTAATCTCGGCAATCTCGCGGGCCGACATCTTTTGGAAGAACCTCAACGTTATCAACTCACGGGCCTCTGTTCCGAGCGAATCGAGCACGCGATACAACATCTCGCGCCGCTCGTCGGCCATCAACAGCTCGTCGGGGCCGTCGCCCGGGAATCTCAACAGGTCCCCGGCCCCGTCGCGCGCGCTGCTGGCATACTCTTCGAGCGTCTCCATCGACACTGGCTTCTTGCGTTTCAACTCGTTCAGGCACAGGTTCCTGGCAATGCACAAAAGCCACGGCCGGAACTGGCGCGAGGCGTCGAACCGGCGCCGGGCCGTGTACACGCGCACGAAGGTTTCCTGCGCCATCTCGCGGGCGATGTCGACCTCTTTCAAATAATGCAGGCAAAACCGGAAAACGTCGTGCTGATAACGATGCACCAATTCCGCCAAGGCCGCGTCATGGCCTTGGCAAAGGCGCGTCATCAGCGTCTCGTCGGTTCGTGCCTCAGCGTTCAATCGGTGTTCCACGCCCGGGTATGTACCTTTCTGCGCTCAAACCCGCCGACCGTAACGCTCAAAGACAATACAATCCAGTTGCCTAAACATCACAGAGCAGGGTGTGTGCGCGCACAATCAGGCCCACTTGACTCGCAGCCATGTTTTCAAGCATTGTAGGCAAGCCGGTTGGGGAACTCAAGGCGCCGCCGCCGGCGTACAGCCAGAAAGAGGGCCGAATGCAATCAAGGGAGGTTGAGCAATGATAACAGGTTACACAATCCGCGGGCTGGTTGTAATGGCATTTGCCGCCGCCGCAGCGACCGGAGTCGCCAGTGCAGAAACTCTGCAGCTTAACGATAATTGGACCATCCAGTCTTCGGCCAAAATCGAAGCACCGGCCGGAGCCAAAATCGGGGCTGTCGGGTATGCCGCGGAAGGCTGGTATACCACTTCAGTGCCCACCACGGTGCTCGCCGCGCTTGTGCAAAACGGAGTTTATCCCGACCCGTACTACGCAGACAACATCACGAAAATCCCCGGCTATAAGCCGAAACTCTGGCTCGTGATGGATGAAGATAGCCCGTTTTACCCTTCCTGGTGGTACCGGACGGAGTTCGATGTACCGGCGGGGTTTGCGGCGAAGAACGTTGTCCTGCATCTTGACGGAATCAACCTGCAAGCGAACGTCTGGCTGAATGGGCGCCTCGTAGCCGACGACAGCGAAGTGTATGGCATGCACCGGCGTTACGAGGTCGACGTTGACGAGTTTTTGAAGCCGGGCGAGCGCAATGCGCTGGCGCTGGAGATTACCGCGCCCGGACATATCGAACCCCCGGAGCATCGCACTAAGCAGGTCGAGTGCACCACGGGCTGGGACGACCACAACCCCCAACCGCCTGATCTGAACATGGGCGTGTGGCAGGACGTCTACCTCACCGCCACGGGCCCGGCGGCGTTGCGCCACCCTTACGTGCGGGCCGACCTGGAAGTACCGTCGCTGGACACGGCCCGGCTGACGGTCGCCGCGCACGTCGTGAATAAGACGGATGCCGCCGTCAAAGGTGCCCTCACCGGCAAAATCGAGGATATCGAGTTTTCGCAGGAAGTCGAGCTGGGGCCGGGCGAAACGCGCGTGATCGAGTTCACGCCCGACAAATTTCCGCAGCTCGTCTTTCAAAACCCGCGCGTTTGGTGGCCGGTCAACCTGGGCCCGCAGGAGCTGTACGAAGCGCAGTTCAGCTTCAGTGCCGGCGGACAGGTCTGCGACACCACAGAGACCACGTTCGGTATCCGCAATGCGACCACTTACATCAACGACGAAGGCTGGCGCGCCTACAAGGTCAACGGCATGCCCGTCTTGATCCGCGGCGGCGCCTGGATGACCAGCGACATGCTGCTTCGTCTTACCCCGCGGCGTTACGACGCGCTAATCCGCTATGCCCGCGAGGGCAACCTGAACATGCTGCGTAGCGAGGGTTTTTCGATCCGCGAAACCGAAGAGTTCTACAACACCTGCGACAAGTACGGCGTAATGGTCACCCAGCAGATCTTCGGCCGAAGCATTCCCAACGAAGAGCTTGCCATTGACTGCATCGAAGACATGATGCTGCGCATCCGCAACCACCCCAGCCTTGTTCATTTTCTCGGCCACGACGAAACCTTCCCCACCGAAACGCTCGACGCCGCGTACAAGGACCTCATCGCCAGGCTCATCCCCGACCGAACCTACCAGCCCCATTCGGGCGCGTTCCGTATCGAGGAGCGGTTTGAAACCGGCGGTACGCGCACCGGCAGCTTGCAGGTTTGGACCTACGCGACGCCTGTGCATTATTACACCCACCCGCTGACCGGCGCGTGGGGGTTCGCCCAGTCCGGCGGTATCGGCGGCATCTTTGCGCCGCTCGAGTCGATGCGCCGGTATATCCCGGAAAAAGACCTGTGGCCGCCGTTTACCGACACCTGGTCGCTGCACACCGTCACGCAAGGGGGATCCTATTTCACCGCGGTCGTCCGGGCATTGGAAAAGCGCTACGGCGAGGCGGAGAATATCGAAGGTTTTATCAAGAAAGGGCTTGCGCTCAATTACGAGAGCGCCCGCGGCATGTACGAGGCATATGGCCGCAACAAATTCAAGGCCACCGGCATTACCACCTGGAAGTACGATGCCGCATGGCCCGCTTCGCCCACCTGGCAGTACGTCGATTACAACCTCTTTGCCACCGGCGCGTACTATGGCGCGAAAAAAGCGTGCGAGCCGCTCCACATCCAGTATTCGTATGACGACCAATCGATCTGGGTAGTAAACAATCTGCACGAACCGTTCGACGGCCTCACCGTCACGGCGCGGGCCTTCAACATCGACCTCGCCGAGAAGGTGTCCAAAACCGCCCAGGTGAGCGTGCCTGTAAACGGCAACGCAAAGGCACTCGATATCGAGTGGCCGGAGGACATGTCGACCACCTTCTTCCTGAAGCTGACTCTGGCCGACGCGAACGGCAAACTGCTCTCCGATAACTTCTATTGGCTGTCGACCGTGCCCGACCTGCCCGACCCGCACCCGCGGTCGTTCTTGAATCCCGAGTCAACCAGCGATTTTACCGCGCTCGAAAAGATGCCGGCCACGAAGCTTGCGGTGGAAAAGGCATTTACGACAGACGGCGACGAGCAGGTCGCCACGGTGAAGCTGACGAATGAGGGCGAGAATCTCGCGTTCTTCGTCAACCTCGCCCTCACTCAGGGTGAAGGCGGACCCGAAGTCACCCCCGCCTTCTGGCAAGACAACTACGTTACCCTGTTGCCCGGCGAAACCCGTGAAATTACCGGCCGCGTCTACACGCGCGATCTGCAAGGCAAAACACCCGCAATTAAGGTAACCGGGTGGAATCTGCATTAGACAGGCTAACGGGATTAACAGGATTGAGAGGAGGGATTCATTCTCTCAATCCTGCTCCAGTCTTTTCGTTTGCCTTTGCACGTTCCGTGGGTCCGTTCTATACGAATTGCCCGAAGCGAGGAAAGATCTCAGATGGAAGATGTCTGGTGGAAACAGCGGCTTGAAAGCTTCGACCGTGCAGTGAATTTGCTAACTGAGGCTGTCGGTGAAGGTGTAGACGAAATGTCTGACCTCGAGAAGGAAGGCACGGTGCGCCGGTTTGAGCTTGCTTTGGAACTGGCGTGGAGGACGCTGGAAAGCTATCTGGAGTTTTCCGGAATTGTCTTAAGGCCTACGCCGCGGGCTGTTATCAAGGAAGCAGTGGCTGCCGGTATTGTGGATGATGGGCAGGTGTGGATCGATATGCTTAAGCATCGGAGCTTTCTTTCTCAAACCTGTGACGAAAACATGTACAGGCAAACTATTGGCGCTATCTCTGGAAAGTACTTGCAAGTACTATCAGATCTCCGGGATTGGATGAAAGAAAAGGCGTGAACTCGCCGAATCACGCATGCCCCCCTGCGCGAACACATCGAGAGAGTCGGCGTCAGAATTCTCTAGTTCCTTTATGCCTGTTTTATGTGCTCAGAAAAATTACCGCAACAAAGAGCACCAACATTAAGATTCCCATGCCCATAAGTGCTTTCTCCGCATCGAGTCGAAGTGTAGCCGCCCCAAGCGCGGCCGGCGCCCGTCCCGACGCCCCAGTATCATAATTCTTACATATCTATTCCCAAAAGCGCAACAAGGTTGCAATATAAAAACCCTTTTTGCGTAAAAAATACAGAGATGGAGAAGATTTTAACGGCGAAAACCGATCAAATTTACGGTTTCCGTAGAGATTGTCAACTATCTCCTTGCCGCCGTGTTCTTTGTGGCTGGAGGGACCTGCTTGTATAATGGCCGCGCGTTGCGATTGGCGTAATCAGGATTGGTTGTTCCCGAATGAACATACTCGGTATCGGGGGATATTCGCACGACTCCGCGGCGGCTCTGGTCTGTGACGGCCGGCTGGTGGCAGCCGTCGCGGAGGAACGGCTGACGCGTGTCAAACACCAAGGCGGCGTGCCGTACCGGGCGGTTCAATACTGCCTGGATGCGGCGGGCATCGGGCCGGACGAGGTCGACCACGTCGGCTGTTATATGCGCCCGCTGCTTCGGCTGGGCCGGCGTGTCCCGTACCGCCTGCGCCACGCCCCGCGGCACCCGGTGTGGTCGGGTGGCTACATTGCTTACGAGCTGGTTCATAACGCGCTGTACGGCCACGGCATGCGGGGTTTGCGGGGCAAAAAGGCCAAGCTCCACTTCATGGAACACCACCCCGCCCACGCGGCCAGCGCGTTTCTGGTGAGCCCGTTTGACGAGGCGGCTTTGCTGTGCACGGACTACGTGGGCGAATTTGCCGCGACTTGGACGGGCGTCGGCCGTGGCACGGACATCCGCCGGATTCGCGCCCGCAACTACCCTCACTCGCTGGGCGTTTTTTACTCCGGCATGACCGACTACCTCGGGTTTCTCCGTGCGAGCGACGAGTACAAGGTGATGGGCCTGGCGTCGTACGGCGAGCCGGCGTACCTGGACGAGTTCCGCAAGATCATCCAGCCGCGGCCGGACGGCACGTACCGGCTCGACCTGTCCTGGTTCCAGTGCCACGTCGCGCCCGGCTCGCGTTGTGGCTATTTTTCGGACAAATTCCTGCGCCGGTTCGGGCCGCCGCGCAAGAAGGGCGAGCCGGTCGAACAGCGGCATATGGACCTGGCGGCGTCGGCCCAGCGGCTTGTCGAGGAGATCGTGCTGAACGTGGCAAAACGCCTGCACGCAGACACGGGCCTCAATCGGCTGTGCATGGCAGGCGGCGTCGCGTTGAATTGCGCCATGAACGGCCGGCTGTTACGTGAATCGCCGTTTGACGAGATCTTCGTCCAACCTGCTGCGGGCGACGATGGCATAGCGATCGGGGCGGCGTTCCAGTTGCACCACCGGCTCACGGGCGCCGGGCGCGATTTCACCATGCGCGACGCCCGGCTCGGCCCGGAATTCACCGATGGGGAGATCCGCCGGTTTCTCGACGGCGCAAAGATACCGTACGAGGCCCCCGAGGACGTTGAGGAAACCGCGGCCCGCCTGATCGCTGCCGGCAACATCGTCGGCTGGTTCCAGGGCCGGATGGAGTTCGGGCCGCGGGCGCTCGGCGGGCGCAGCATCCTGGCCGATCCGACCCGGCCCGACATGAAAGACCTGCTCAACAAGCACGTCAAGCACCGCGAAGATTTCCGGCCGTTCGCGCCAAGCTGCCTGGCCGAGCGGGCGGGCGAGTTTTTCGAGGGGTGCGGCGAGTCGCCCTTCATGCTGTTCGTGCACCCGGTAAATCCGGAAAAGCGCGGGGCTGTGCCCGCCATCACGCACGTGGATGGCACGGCCCGCGTGCAGACGGTGTCGCGCGACGTGGACCCGAAGTTTTACCGCCTGATCGAGGCGTTCGAGCGGCTGCGCGGCGTGCCGATGGTGCTGAACACGTCGTTCAACGTGATGGGCGAGCCGATCGTATGCACGCCGGCCGAGGCGGTCCGGTGTTTTTACAGCACCGGGATGGACGCGTTCGTGGTGGGCGGCTGCGTGGTGCGCAAACGGTGAGGATACTTATTCCGACAGCCGATTTCCCGCCCATCGAGGGCGGGATCTCGACCGTGGCGCTCCAGGTATCGCGCGAGCTTGCCGTGCTCGGCCACGAGGTGACCGTGGTGGCGCCGTTTTTTCCCGGCACCGAAGATTTCGACGCGGCCGAGCCCGCCGAGGTCGTACGATACAAAGGCTACGGGACGGGTTGGCTGCGGTTCGGGCCGATGCTGGGGGCGTGCCGGCGCCGGTTGCGCGACGCCGACCTGGTGCTGGGCATCAACGTGGCGTACGGCGGGGTGATCGGCCGGTATGGCCGCAAACGGTTCGGGACGCCCTACCTGACGTTCGCTTACGCTTACGAGTTTCTGAAATTTCGCCGCAACCCGGCGGTGGCACGCCTGTTGCGCAGCGTGTACGCGCATTCCGCCGGGGTAGTCGCGATCAGCACATACACGCGCGACATGCTGGCACGGTTCGGCGTCGACCCCGGGCACATCCGCGTCGTTCATCCGGGCGCCAATCCCGCCCCCACCCCCGATTCCGAAGCGGTCCGGCGCATTAAGCGCAAGTACGTGCTGGACACGGAGCACGTCATCCTGTCGGTGGGCCGAATGATCCCGCGCAAGAACCAGCCGGCGCTGGTGCGGGCGATGCCGCGGGTGCTCGAACAGTTCCCGGACGCCGTCTTGATCGCCGTGGGCCAGGGGCCTACGATGATGGAAACCGTGCACGAAGCGTGGCGCGCGGGCGTGCGCGAAAACGTGGTTTTACCGGGCCGGCTGCCGGACGATGAAGTGGCCCTGCTTTACGACGCGTGCGAACTGTTCGCGCTGCCGGCGGTGCAGGACGCGCGCGGGCAGGTGGAAGGTTTTGGGCTGGTGTTCGCGGAGGCCCACGCCCACGGCAAGCCGGTGGTGGCCGGCCGTTCGGGCGGCGTTGCGGACGCCGTGATCGACGGCGAGACGGGCCTGTTGGTGGACGGATCGCGGCCGGAAGAAATCGCCGAAGCGATCCTGCGGCTGATGGCGGACCCGGAGTTCGCGCGCCGGCTCGGCGAAAACGGCTGGAAACGGGTGGAAAAGGAACTGAATTGGAGGCAATTTACAGCGCGGCTGCTCGAAATTCCGGCGAACCGGATCTGAAACGGCGCCTGCGGGTGGCCCATGTCATCACGCGGTTGTGCAAGGGCGGCGCGCAGGAAAACACGTTTCATTCCGTCCGGCTTGCGGACAAACGCCGGTTCGACGTTGACCTTATCAGCGGCCCGACCGCCGGCGCTGAGGGCAGCATCGAGGACGCGGTGGCGGCCGCCGGCATCGGGGTGGTGCGCGTGCCGGGCCTCGTGCGCGAACCCGCGCCGCTGAAAGACCTCGCCGCGCTTCGCCGCCTGGCGCGCTTGTTTCGCGACCGCCGCTACGACATCGTGCATACCCACACGTCAAAGGCCGGCTTTCTCGGCCGGCTTGCCGCGCGGCGGGCCGGTGTGCCCGCGGTGATGCACACGCCTCACGGCAACGTGTTCGACGGGTATTTCAACCCGCTTGCAACGAAACTTTTCGAGACAATGGAGCGCCGGGCGGCGCGATGGTGCGACCGGATTGTCGAGCTTACGCCGGGCGGGGTGGACGAGCACCTGCGGCGCGGAATCGGCCGGCCCGGACAGTTTTGCGTAATCTTCAGCGGTATTGACCTTGAGCCGTTCGGCGAGGCGGTCAAACGGCGCGGAAAGACGCGCCGCACGCTCGGCGTCAAGCCGGACGAACTGCTTGTGGGCGGCGTCGGGCGGCTTGAACCGGTGAAGGGTTTTACGTATTTTGTAGACGCGGCGCGGCGCGTTCTCGAGGCCGTGCCCGAAGCGCGGTTTGTGCTGGCCGGGCAGGGTTCGCTGGACGGGCCGTTGCGCGCGCAGGCCGGACCTTTGGGCGGCCGTTTCGATTTTCTGGGCCCGCGCGACGACGTGCCCGACCTCATGGCCGCGCTGGACGTGTTCGTGCTGCCGTCGCTCAACGAGGGGATGGGCCGGGTGCTGCTCGAGGCGGGCGCGGCGGGTGTTGCGCGGGTGGCCGCGCGAGTCGGGGGCGTTCCCGACATCGTGCGCGACGGAGACACCGGCCTGCTCGTGCCGCCGCGCGACGCGGAGGCCGTCGCCCAGGCTGTTGTTGCGCTCGCGCGCGAGCCGGACAGGCGCAAGGCGCTGGGCGAGGCCGCCAGGGAGCACGTCGTTCCCGAATTCGGCCTCGACCGGATGGTGATGCGCATAGAAGCACTGTACGAAGACGTGATAAGGGAGAAACGGATTGACATTTGAAGACGCGTTCCTGTCTCAACAGCGCCTGCTGGTTATTGCGCCGCACGCCGACGACGAATGTTTCGGCTGCGCCGGCACGATGGCCCGCGTCAAGAGCCTCGGCGGCGAGGTTTACGTCATCGTGTGCTCGGTGGGCGACCTCAAGCATTACGACGGGAAAGAAGGTATCGTAACCGGGTCGCGCCGAGTGGAAGAACTCGGCGCCGTGATGGACTTTCTTGAAGTGGACGACTGGGACGTGCTGTACCGGGACGAGCAGTCGCACCTCCGGCTCGACGCCATGCCGCGGCGCGACCTGATCGCGCAGTTCGAGCGAGACAGCAAGCTGGCGCTCGACCGGCTCAAGCCGACGATGCTGGCGCTGCCGGTGTCGTCGTACAACCAGGACCACGAAGCGGTGTTCCGGGCGGCGTTCACGGCGGCCCGGCCGGGCGTGCCGTCGATCAAGCCATTCCAGCGGATTGTGCTCGGTTACGACAACACTTCGCTGTTCTGGAGCCTCGAACGCGAGAAGTTTCACCCGAATTTTTACGTGGACATATCGGGCTTTCTCGACAAGAAACTGGAGGCGCTCGGGATGTACGAATCGCAGATGCGCGATCCGATTCACCACTCGAGCGTGCAGAACGTCGAGTTCACCGCCCGCGTACGCGGCCGTGAAGTGTCCGTCGAGGCCGCCGAAGGATACATGGTTTTCCGCCACGTGCTGTAGAAGGCGAACGGGAGTGGAGATACAATGCATGCTTTTTGTTTGACAATCGCGCTTTTGTTTGCTGCAGTTGGAGGCTCAGGCAGCGAAAAGGAAGGCCTGCAAAAGGCCCAACACCCAGGTAAAAGGATCGTTTGTGCGTATGATAACGATTGCTTTCAAAGCTTCTGTTCGAAGGCCGGTTACGACCGTATCGGGTCTATGGTTCGGCGGAATTCCGCAGGCACGAAGCTCTACTTGTGCTGTCTCAAAGGTGAAGAGTTAATTGTTTTAGCCGTTGACAGCGCAGGTGCAGTAAAAGAAATTGCACGCCGCGAGGAAGCTTTCACGTATCTGGTGCTTAACGCAGAGGAAAAACCCATCGCTGTGTACAACTCAGCATTGGAAACATTGACAACTGAAGACGGAAGCCTTTTGCTGTCAGACGTTGTCGCTTTCCAGTACGATTGCGAGGGAAAGTATTTTGCATATGTGTCCGGCAACGAACCAAAGAGCATCCGTATAGCTTCTTTCAATGCTCCCCAGAACGTGCTGGCTCATACAGAACGTTTAGGCTCTCCTCACATCTTCAGCAATGACAAATACGTCTTTTTAGCAACGACGGAAGGGTTTGGCAAAGCGCTCCACTTGTTTTGTTATAGGATAGACGCCGGCTCTTTAACACTGACTGAAAAAAGGCCTATTCGGCATCCAAGAAGCAAGGGGCTTGTGAATCCAGGGCTATATCCGAAGGATATGGATGTAGACGCTCAAGTGCTTCTCTGTACGCTAAGCTACGACACGCCTTTAAGCGGCTTGGACCGAATGTACCTCTTCGATCTTTCAAGCGGTGAGTTCACGTTGTGTGACAAGAAGCCGCAATCGTGTGCCTTTCTCTTGCAGCAGTGCATTCCGCTGGACAAGACTATGAATTCAAATTAGGGGATTGTAGTAATGGGCGAGACTCAACTTATCATCGGCATGCCTTCGGGCTCGCTGGCCGACCCGAACCGGGGCGGCAACCTGATTAACCTGCTCAAGGACGCGGGGTTTCCCACCTCGGGTTACGACCGCGGCGGGCCGAGCGAATTTACGCTTATGCCGTATCTTCTTGGCTGGGACGGCCGCCCCCAGGAGTTCGGCTCGCAGCTTGGTTTGGGCGAGCTCGACATTGCCATCGCCGGCGACGATTGGCTCCAGGAGCGCGTGCTCGAATTCAAGTACGAGTACAAACAGAAGATTAACCTGCAGAAGGTGCTGTCGCTGAAACGGGGCCGCGTGCGGGTGGTGGCCGTGATGAACCCGGTGGAAAAGTTCAAATCGTGCGACGCCTGGCTCGACGCGCTGTTCCAGAAGAACACGCTGGTTACGGCCGCCTCGGAAATGCCGTACCTGGCCCTGTCGTGGCTGCAAGACAAAATTACACACCTCGGGTTCGAAAAAACTCACGCTGAGTTTTCCGTTCAAAAATTCAAAACGCCTCCGCGCATCAAAAACGGCATCGTGATTTACGAAAGCTGGGGCAAAACCGAGGCGAAAGTGAAAAACGGGGCCGTCGACCTGGCCTTTGAAATCACCCAAACCGGGACGGCCATCAAAAACTACGGCCTGAAAGTCGCCGAAACCGTTATGGAATCCGAAACCGGCATCTACGTTAACCCGAAGATTAAAGAAGACGCCGAAAAGTACGAGCTGGCCCGGATGTTCCTGCTTAACCTGTACGGGGCAATCTTTGCCGAGAATAAAGTGCTAATTTCGTTTAACGCAAAGAAAGACAACGTCGAGGGGGTCGTCCAGTATCTGAACGACAACGCCCTGTTCGCCGATGAGCCCACGATGAACGAGGGCGTCAACTTCACCGAGTTCAGCATTCAGCTCGACACCAGGGAGAAGAAACTCCCCCTGGCACGCGTGCGGTACGACCTCGCCCGCCTTGGCGCCACGGGAATCGAAACCATCCCGCTGGATTCGTCCATACCCGGCCTGGACGCGATTGATTTTTAGCAGAAATAACGTCATTTGAGGGGGCGTTACCGGGGCCTCCAGCCCGCGATCTTTATTACTTGACATCTTTGGTAAAAGAGTGCATAATACTCACGGGCTGTAGTTAACAAAGGGGCATTGGGCACTTATGAGTACCGAACATGCGGGTGTTCTTTTTGTGGAGGACTCCCCCGATAACGTCAAGCGGATTGGGGAATTACTTGTCGAGGAAGGGCATATTACGGGTCTGCAGCTGGCCAAGGCTTTGCTGCATCAGCGCATCTACGGGGGCAAGATTATTGACATTCTTGTTGGGCAGGGCGCGCTGGGCAAGAGCGAGGTGGCCAATTTCCTCGGCCGCAGGCCGGGCATTCCCAGCCTGAATCTGGGCAATTACGATGTGCCGCGCGACCTCATTGCGCTTGTTCCCGAGGAGATGGCCGTAAAGCACGAGGTTTTTCCGGTCGAACGGATGGGGCAGGTGCTGACGCTGGCGATGGTATGCCCGCTGGACCGGCAGGCAATCCAGGAACTTGCCGAGGTGACGGGGTATAAGATCCGGCCAATCCTCTGCTCGCCGGAAGATATCCGGGCCGCCATCTCGCGCTATTACCGAAAGCGAGAGGTCTTTACGCTGACGTTAACCTGACCGTTGCCACCTTGGCCTGGAGCTGTTTAAGGATGAGGTGCGGCGGTGGGAGTGCTGTCAGGGCAGGCGGGACGCCTGCACCACAACATTCCAATGAGAGGGATTGCCGCAGGCCAACCTGAAGATGCTCTACTCGGTTTCCGCCAGAAGCTCTCCAAAAAAGGCCTCGTTCTTTACCTGCAGCTTGACGTGGCGCCGGCAAACCTGGCATTGAAACGCGTCGCCCACTTTTGCGCCTTCGGGTACCGCGATATACGTGCTGCAGAACGGGCAGACAATGCTCCTGGCTTCCTTCAGCGACTCCTGAATGACGCGCGTGATCTTTCCTTCCCGGTAGCATCGGGCCAGGACCTCGGCGACCTCCGGATCGAACTGGGTGCCGGCGTTCTTCAGAATTTCCTTCACGGCTACTTCCGGATCGAGGCCCTTGCGGTAGGGCCGGTTGCTCGTCATGGCGTCGAAGGTGTCGGCCACGGCGATAATCCGGCCTTCGATGGGGATGGCGTCGCCGGCAAGCCCGAAGGGGTAGCCTTTGCCGTCGTACCGCTCGTGGTGGTACAGGCAATACGGGACCATCGGCTTGAGAAACTCGACATCTTGCAGCATCCGCGCGCCGCGCTCCGGATGCACCTTCATTTTGGCAAATTCCTCGTCGTCAAGCGGGGCATTTTTCTGGAGGATGGCGTCATTCACGGCAATTTTGCCGACATCGTGGAGCAGCCCGCCGGTCTCGCACTGTTGTAGCTGTTGTTTGTTCCAGCCCATGGCGCGGGCGATTTCCATGGCAAAATGCGTGACGCGCCACGTGTGGCCGACTGTGTAGTGGTCCCGCATCTCGATCGCGTTGGCCAAGACGATCAACGTGTCGTGGTAGGCTTGCTCGAGTTCATGCACGTACTGCGCGTTGCGAATCGCCACGCCCGCCGGGCCCGCCACCGCCACCAGGAGTTCGAGGTCGCTTTTTGAAAAAGCGTTCGTGGTTCCGCGCGTATCCACGTATACGGCGCCCAGCGGTTTGTCCTGGTAAACGAGCGGGGCGCACATCGCCGAGGCGATGTTCTGTGAAATAATGCTCATGCCCGATTCGAAACGCTCGTCTTCCGCCGCATCGTAGGTGATCACGGCCTCGCCATGCTCGAGCGCGCGCTGCACGATGGTCGAGCTGATTACCGTGCTGCCCATGCCCGTCTTGACATACTCCGTCACCAGTTCGCCCGTCTTCTCGTCTTTGAGCACGATCACGCCGTTGTGCGCGGGAACCAGCGAAAAGATCTGTTCCATCACCCGCTCGAACAGCAGGTGCAGGTTCCGTTCGCTGGCAATAATCTGGTTGGCCTTGTACACGGCCGCGAGCCGGTTCTGCACGTCGCGCTGCTGTTGAAGCGTGCCCGTGCCGGACCCCTGGAAGAACGTCTCGAACATGTTCGCCGCGCTGGACGCCTCCATGCGGCCCTCGACGTCCGTTGCAAAACGCACCCCGTCTTTTTCCCGCGGGTGTTCGAACCGCATCAGCGTGTTGCCGATCCGGATTGTGTCGCCCGGGCTCAACCGGCACTCCGTTATTTTATTGTCGCTCACGAACGTGCCGTTGCCCGACCCCAAATCTCGCAGCAGAACACCCTCGGGCGTCTGCTCGACAATCGCATGGCGGCGCGATACCTGCGGATCGTCCAAGTAGAGGCTGCTGTCCGGGTTACGGCCGATCGTCATGCCGTTTTGAACAGGAATGGCCTCCCCTTGCCGCACCCCCGAAAGCACAACAAACCGTTCCATAAGGCTCGCCAGCTCCTCCCCGGTAAACACGTCTTAACAACCGCGCATGCCGTTATAACAAATGCGGCACGTAAAGGAAAGGAACTACACACGGCGCCCATTTCAACGGCTGCAATTTTCTTCGTTTTTGATGCCGTAAATGCTTGACATACAACCCTTACACCTTTAGAATCAGGGTGGTTAAACGCGGTCAGTTTTCGGTACTTGTACCATATTGACGCAAATAGCACTTCGGTCTTGGCTGGACAAGACGAAGCTGAATGAACTGACGGGGGGGACCCGAAAGTTTCATGGACGAACATCAGTCGCACCTGGCAGTTTTCGGCTTAAAGGAACAACCCTTCGCTCCAACGGCCGATCCCGCCTACTTTTACGCCATGCCCAAACACAAGGAATGCTTGTTCCGGTTGTGGAGCAGCATTGACGAACGTTGCGGGATTGCCGTCGTATTAGGGAGTTACGGGACGGGAAAAACCACCCTGCTTCGAAAATTGCTGACCGGCATGGCCGCCCACCGCGACCGTTACTCCGTGGCCGTAATCGGTTCGCCGGTGCCGTCGTGGACCAGTTTCGCGCTGTTGGAATCCATCGTGGCCCAATTCGGTCTTCCCCGGCCGGCCAAGTCGTTCGTAACCTACATGGAAATTCTGAACCGGTACCTTCTGAAGTATCGCGACCGGATCAACACGCTCATCATCGACGATGCCCAGAACCTGAACAAGCGGGGCCAACTCGAGCTGCTGCGGCTGGTTCAGAACCTGGAGACCAACCAGCACAAACTGCTCAACCTCGTGCTGTTCGCCCAGCTCGAGTGGGTGCAGGTGCTGCATGCGGCGCCCAACTTCGAGCAACGCATAAACATGACATTCACGCTCGATCCCATCGGGCTTGACGAGACGCGCGATTTTATCCAGTTCCGCCTGCGCCAGGCCGCAGTGAATCCGGATGAAATCGACCTCTTCGACGATGGCGCCATGCGGGTTGTCCACGCGTTCTCGGAAGGGAATCCGCGCGTAATCGTAACGCTGTGCCGCAACGCGTTGTTGCTTGCCGCGCAGGTTGGCTCCGGCCTTGTCGATGCCGATCTCGTGCTGCACACTATTGAAAAGACAACGGTTCCCGATCCCGAAAAGCGTGCCCGGGCGCATCAGGCGGCGCGCGCGCAGCGTATGACCGAACAGGCCGCCTCGCCCGTCGAACTCGCCGCCGCAAACGACAATCTCGTGCGGCTGCCCACGGCGCGCGAACAGCGGGCTTCGGAGTTGCTGCTGAAGGTTGCCTCGCAAACCAAGACAAATCCCGGCTTCTAACGCGTTCGGGTGGGCGCGCGGAAGGTGGGGGAAAAGGTTGTAATTCAGGATGTCGGCAAAATCGCAACCCGAAGATCGTCGTAACCACGACGAACACGACGAGCCACGTTCCGGGTTCGACCACATTGAACGGCCGCTGAAAGATCGGATTAACCAGGATCAGCGGTTCGACAGCGGCGTGCCGGAACATCACCGGCCGACCGATCTCGATTTCATCCTGATGAGCGGCCTTACGCGCCCCGCGCCCGACGATTTGCTCGAAGACGAAAACGCGGCCACTCCCCCCGGCGATGTCAGGCGGCCCTTGAGCGTGTTCGAGCCGGCCGCTCCGCCTCGGCACGACCGTGCCGAAGACACCAACATCATCAGAATGCGCGGCGACGATTCCGAACCGGATGATTTGGAGCCCGAAACGCCTGAGCAACAAGAACCGGCCGCGCCCGAAGCCGCTGAAGATGTCCCCGAACCCGAACTGCCCGATGAAACCGGCTCTCAACTGCCGGAAGGCTCGCCCGAAGATACTTCCGAAGTCCGCGATGATGAGCCGGCGGAACCGGAATCTCCGCCCGGCGACGAACCCGCCGGCTATGATACTGAAGTTTCGATGCTGATCGACCAGTATCTGAACGAGCCAGCGGCGGAACCGGAGCAAGGGGCTGTTTCAGGTGCGGATAACGCCGAAGCCGAGCCGGTACAAGAGCCCGATGCAGAAACCGGCCCGGAATTAGACGAGGCCGAGACCGACGCTGAGGTTGAACCTGAAGGCGAAGCGGAGTCAGACGAGCCCGAACCTGTCCCGCCTGAAACCGATCTCGCCCCGGCGGAGACCAAACCTGAAACAAGTGACGCGACTGGGCAACCTCACGAGGCGCGTTTCCCCGATCTGACCGAAGCGGAGATGTTTGTCCACGCGCTTGAAACCCAGCCCCGGGACACGGGCGAACCGGTGTCCGAATCAATTGAAGCCGAGCCGGAACCGCCCGAACCGCCGGCAGAACCTTTTGAAACCGATGTGCAACCGCCCGAACCTGTTCCAGAACTGATTGAAACCGCCGCGCCCGAGCCGCAACCGGCTGACATGCCCGCAGAAGACGCGCTCGGCGAAGTGGCGGAGCTGCCCGTGCGAGAACCCTACGCGAGCCACCGGCGCAGGCGCTCGGGCCGGTCGAGCAGGCGGCTTCGTCGGCGTGTCGCCCGGCTGGCGGCGGCAGGCATAGCGCTTGCCGCGGCCGCGGTGGCCGCGGTTGGCCTTTACCTGTGGCTGGAACCCGTGCTGAGCACGCCCGAAGCCCGGTTGGCGGCCGCACACGAACTTGCCGGCGAGGGTTCTTACTCGGAGGCTTCGTCCGCGTTTACGTCATTTGCGCAATCAAATCCGCAACACCCCGCGCGGGCCGAAGCGCAGTTTCTGGCGGCTCATTACGCCGGAATGGCGCCCGCGGCCGACTTCGACGCGGAGCAGGCCGCCGCCGGGAAGTCGCTGGCGCTTTTTGAAACGTTCCTGCGCGATAATCCGACCCACGTCAAGGCCGCTCGGGCCTGGACGATGGTCGCTCAGCTGCACTACAAGCTTGGCCAGTACGAGCAGGCCGTAAACATCCTGCGCGATCCGGTGTTGCGGTTGCGCGACCCCGAATCGGCCCTGCCGGGGCTGCGAACCCTCGCACGCTCGCATGCGCGCCTCGGAGATTTCGACGGCGCCGTCTCGGCTTATCAGCAGGCGGCCGCGTTTGCCGGCAACTACGCCCCCGACGCCGATTACGATGCGCTGGGCGACCTGTTCAAGCTCATGGCCGATCGCGCCGATGACCCGGTAGAAACCGCTGAGCTTCAGAAGACCGCTGTTGAGAACTGGCAAAACGCGATTCGCGTGCCCGGGATCGATCCCGCGAACAAGGCAAAGATTCAAGACAAGATCAAGTGGCTGGAATCGCAAATCGCACCGCAACAGCAGGCCCCGGCTTCCGGAAAAACCTCCGCCGTGGCCGCCGCGCCGTTGCCCGGACCGCCGCCCGCGCAGGATCGCAATAAGGCCGAGGTCGATAACGCGGCGGCGCTGCCTCCGGCCGGAGGCATGGATCCCGCGGCGGAAGCAAGGTTCTTAAGCGGTGGCGGAGACAACACGCAAAGGGCGCAGGAGAATGCCGATGCCATGTAGTCTATGCAAGACGGCGCAACGTCTGGCGGCGATTTTCGCGGTTGCGGGCGCGTTTTGCCTCGCCTTGCCCACGGCCGCGCAACGTCTGGCGCAGGATGATGAAGCCATTCAGGCCGGCGACGTGCTGTTTTTGGATGTTTACCGCCGGCCCGAGCTGTCGTCGTCGGTGCAGGTGGATGCCAACGGCGCGATATCGGTGCCGTACGTGGGCGACGTGGCCGTGGCCGGCATGAGTGAACAACAGGCCTCGGCGCGGGTGGCTTCCGCGCTTAAGCTTATCCTGAAAAACCCGCGCGTCACCCTCTCGCACCGGGGCGGCCGGATCCAGGGCGGGCGGGCGCCCGACATGAAAACGCAGATCATCCCGCTGGACAACTCCAATGCCGAAGAGTTGGCCGAGGCCATGGAAGGCATGTCGTCGCCCGGAGGAAACATCGGGGCCGACAGAAACACCAACTCGCTCATCGTCACCGATTCGCCCGCCGCAATCCAGAGCATCATGACGGCGGTCGAACAGCTTGACCGGATGCCCAACCAGGTTACCCAGGTCCAGATTGAGGCCAAGATTGCCGAGGTGGAACAGGGCGCCATGAAAGAGCTCGGCATCCGGTGGTTCGCGCAGGGAACCGATGTTACCGGCGGCTATTACCCGCCGCGGTCGCGCGACATCGGAAGCAACTCTGCGCTGAACGGCCTCGACCCCTTGGCCAACGAGCGGATCGGCAGCAACCGCAGCGGCATCTACAGCAACGGCGTTGACCGCGAGTTCAAGAACGGCGGCGATTTCGACCGGCTGCTCAACGTCCCCGTGCAAGTGCCCGTGATGGGCCAGCTTTTCTTCGGCCTGATGAACAACAACGTGGATCTCGGCGCGCTGCTTGACGCGCTCGTCAAGGACAACAAGGCCGAACTGCTCGCCACGCCTTACATCACCGCGGTCAACCACCAGCAGGCCGAAATCAAGATGACCGACGAGTTTCCCTATACGGAAAGCTCGCAAACCTTCGGCACGTTCGCCTACTCGGTCAAGTTTCTCGATCTGGGCATCAAGCTGCTGGTCACCCCGCACGTTTACCGCGACGAGGCCGGCCCCTACGTCAAGCTCGAGCTTAACCCCGAAGTGTCGTTCGCCAACGGGATGGCCAACGGCGTGCCTATCCGGTCCGTACGCAGTTCGGACAGCGTTGCCAACGTGCGCGACGGCCAAACCCTCGCGATCGGCGGCATTGTGCTCAACGACGAGCGCAATGTCGAGCAACGCGTGCCCGCGCTCGGCAAGATCCCGCTCATCGGACCGCTGTTCAAGCGCAAGGAGCGGGCCCATTCGCGGAACGAGCTGATGGTGTTCGTCACGCCGCACATCCACAACTCGCCCGAAACGGTCACGTGGGACAGAATGATCAACCTTTCCGGCGCCGCTAAAAAGGATCTCCCGCAGATCCCCGTGAACATCCCGCCCGGCGAGATACGGAAGGAGTAGCGCGCGCTTATGGTCCAGGAAACGCCGCCTCTCGACCCGCAGCAGACCGGCCAGACGCGCGATCATCAATTGCGTTTCGTGGTCAACGTGCTGGCGCGGCGTTGGCTGATGATCCTGCTGATCACCTCGTTCGGTTCCGTGGCGCTCGGCCTCTACGGCATTCTCCGCTACGACAATCCCCGCGGCTCTTACAGCGCGCAGGCCAAGGTGCTTGTCACACAGTCCCTCTGGGACAGCGACATCCTCAAGAGCGTCGGCGGTGCCCCCTTGTTTCCGGTGGACGCGCAGTCGCTCGTCAAGCGCCACAGCAGCCAGCGGCTGGCCGAAAACGTGGCGCGGGCGCTGGTTCAGCAGGCGGTGGCCGAATCGCTGCCGGCGGCCGCGCTGGCCACCGAAGAGGAGTACGGGGCAAAAGCCGCCGAACTGAAAGACATGATCGGCGTCACGGTCGAAGACCCTCAGAGCGGCGTGATAATTATCGAAGCCCGCAATTGCCCGTCGCGCGACGAGGCGGCCCGCATTGCCGAATTTGCCGCCCGCGTGTTTGTCGAAGACAACCGGCGTCTAAGGTTCGAAGAGGAGCAGAAAACCTATGAGGCCATCCGCGGGCGTTTGCAGCAACTGCAGGAAGAATTGTCCCGCGCGGAGACTGCCGAATGGAAGTTCCAGGAAGAGATGGGCTTCCAGAACTACGGCAAGGCGGGCGAAGAACTCGCCGGCATTTACAAGCAGTTGGACCAGAAAAAAACCGACAAGGAAGAGGCCGCCGCAAAACTAGCCCAAATCGAGGCGCAACTCATCAACGTCCGGGCGCAGCTGCCGGAAGCGCTTGGAAGCGTCAACGACACCGTCGTCAGCGAAATGCTTGACGAACTAAACGCCCTGCTCCAGCAGCAGCTCAACATGAGCGTCGATTACACGCCCGAATTTCCCGGCCTCCAGGAACTTAAAGACGAAATTGCCGCCAAAAAAGAAGCCATCCTTGAAGGTATCCGAAAGCTGGACGAGTCCGCGGGCGGCGGCGCGGACGTGTGGAGCCAGCGGCAGAACCTGTATCGGCGGCAGCTCGAACTGCGCCTGGAGTTGACCGGCATCGACATCCAGATCGCGTCGCTGCAGCGCACCCTCGAGGGCCTCATCCCGAAGCTGCCCGAGTTGGCCAACAAGAACTTCGAATTCGAACGGCTTGCAAGCAACAGCCAGCACATTCGCGAGCAGTTTAACAAGCTGCGAGAAAAAGAATTCGAAATCCGCACCGCGTTGAGCCGAGAAAACGGTGTGGTCGAGCGCCACGAATCGGTATACGCTTCGCCGCTTCCGGTCGGGGCCGGGCGCATTGTCGTGTGGATAAATTTCGTGCTCGGCGCCATCGTCGGGTTTGGCGCGGGGCTCGCCCTCGCCATGATATTCGAGATGATGGACACGTCGATCAAGAATATCGAAGATGTCAACAACTACATCGGACTTGAAGTTATCGGCACGATTCCCTACATGCGGTTCGGGAAGAAACGCGGGCGCCGCCGCGGCGCCCAGGTCGCCGTGTCCAACGAAAGCCAGATCGACGCCTGCATCGTCACCCAGCACGATCCCAAGTCGCCCGTGTCCGAGGCGTACAGAACGCTGCGCACCAACTTCCAGTTCGCCACCATCAAGCAAAAACCGAAAACCATCATGGTCACCAGCGCCGTGCCCGGCGAGGGGAAAACCACTACGGCCGTTAACATGGCCGTCACCATGGCCGACTGCGGAATGCGCGTGCTGCTCGTCGACACCGACCTGCGCAGGCCGAACGTCCATCGCGTGCTGCACATGCCGCGCGGACCCGGCCTTGCCGACGTCCTTCGGGGAACCGCCGAGCTATCGAGCGTAATCCGCAAAACGAGTGTCGAGAACATGTGGGTTATCTCGAGCGGGCGGGTGCCGCCGAATCCTTCGGAGTTGATCGGCTCGGACAGGATGCAGCGCCTGATGGACCAGCTCAGCGCGCAGTTTGATTTGGTGGTGTGCGATGCGCCTTCCGTGCTGGTGGTTACCGACCCCGTGCTGCTCGCCACGCACGTGGACTCGGTCACCCTCGTCGTGTCGGTTAACAATGCGCGCCGCGAAACCATACAGCGGGCGCACAAACTCCTGGACACGGCATCCGCCGACATCGCCGGCGTGGTGCTCAACGGCCTCGAAGCCACTCGCCGCCACTACTATTACTACTACTATTATTACGAAGACGGCGGCAGGGGCATGTGGCGCCGGTGGACCCGATCTTAATGGCCGCACGTCACGCTGCGCAGGGTTAGCTTTCTATGGCGTTTTTCAGATCCACCCAGGGCATCGGTCGCGGCGAGGCCGCCGAAAGCCGGCTCGAATTCCCCTTCTTCGCCGCGTTTATGGTGTTCTGCGCGATCATGGTCCTTGTGGTCCATGTGGTGGTGGACAATCCCGCCGTCACCATCGCCCTTACCGTGAGTATGATCGTGTTCGGCATCACGGTCATCCGCGTCGAGTATGGCGTCGCCATCCTCGTGATCGCCACGCTGCTCTCGCCCGAGATAGATTTGACCGGCCAGCCCATCGGGTCGCACCACGTTAACGCCCGGTACAACGACATCCTGATCGGCGTCATTTTCCTCGGCGTAATTGTGAAAATAGCGTTTGAAGGCCGCGGCGCGTTCTGGCGCCCGAGCCCGATCAACCCGGCTATCTGCGCCTATTTCGGCATCTGCATTGTGTCCACTTTGCTCGCCGTCCGCGCCAACCTCCCCGCCTGGGACCGGCGCCTCGCTTTCTTCGTCATGCTCAAAATGATGGAGTTCTATATGATCTTTTTCCTGGTGGGCAACGCAATCCGCGGCATGGACGCGGTTCGCCGGCAGACGTACCTGTTTTTGTTCGTGGCCATGATCGTGTGCGGCTACGGCATCATGACGATCAGCACCGTCGACCGCGTCGGCACCCCCTTCGAAGCCCAGGGAAGCGAACCCAACACGCTCGGCGGCTACCTGATGATCGTGATGTGCGTGGCGGTTGGACTTTACAGCCAGGCGCCGCATTGGCGGTCCAAACTGGCCTTTTTGGCGGTGGCGGCGTTTGCCTTCATTCCGTTCCTCTACACGCTCTCGCGGGCATCATACGGGGCGTTGCTGGCCGCATTCCTCGCCTTGGGCGTGATCAGCCGGAAAGCCACTATTCTGGCCGCGGTGGGCCTGACGCTGATTCTTTCCCCCGTCCTCATGCCTGACGAAGTCAAGGACCGCGTGAACTACACCTTCCAGCGCGGCAGCGGCGAGCCGCTCGTCATCGCCGGAAAAGACCTTGGCCTCCAGATCGACAAGTCGACCCACGAGCGCCTCTACGTCTGGCGCAAAGTTAAGTTTCTGCTTAGACACGCGCCTTGGTTCGGTGGCGGCCTTGCCTGGGAAAAAGTGCTCGACTCGCAATACGCCCGCGTCATTATGGAAACCGGCCTGCTTGGTTTCGCCGCGTTTCTGTTCCTGCAATTCCAGCTCGTCCGCACCTGCCACCAGGCCAACCGGTGGGCAACCGACTGGTTCGGCAGGGGCTTGTCGCTCGGCGTGACGGCGTGTGCCATCGGCCTGATCGTTCACTCCCTCGGCACCATCTCGTTTCTTATTATCCGCATCATGGAACCGTTCTGGTTCCTTGTTGCCCTCGTTGTCGTCGTACGAGCTTCTGCCATCGAACAACATACGCGATACGTGTTGGCGCAAAGAAGAGCAAATCAAGAAAAGCGCCCAGTGGCGGCGTAGGCCCGGAAACCGCGGCGCAACCGTTCCCGCACAAACGTCGCACTGTGACAAGGCCCCTTTTCGCGTGGTATCCTAAACCCGGTTGTGGTCAACGGAGGTAATACCAATGACATCGCTTACCACCGCCCTTTGCATATCGTTGGCAGCGGCAGGGTTACCGCAATGGTCATTTGAGCAGGACTCGCAGGGCTGGACACCCAACTCGCACCTGGAAAATGTGCGTATCGAGAACGGCTGGCTCTGCGCAGATGCCGTCAACTGGGATCCCATGCTGGTCTGCTCCAACCTGGAGATTCCCGCTACACCCTGGCAGTTCGTCTCGGTGCGAATCCGCGCAAGCAAGCCCGGCCAGGTTGAACTGTTCTGGACCGGCGAAACCGAAGGCCAGTACGGCGGGTTTTCGCCGAAGAAGTCAACGCGTGTCGAGGTCCGGGCGGGCATGCAGGAGCTTATCATCTATCCCTTCTGGCAAGCCGAAAAGACGATCCGCCAGTTGCGCCTTGACTTGTACGACGGGGCGGAGTTTGGCATCCATGCCATTAAGATCGAATCCTGGGGCGAAGCACAGGATGCGCTGACCGATGTCTACGCCTGGGACTTTAGCAACCCGGAGCAAGCCTGGAGGCCCGTCAGGTGGGGGTCCGACCTGTTCGCACCGCCGTTGAACCTGCCCGTCGAGTCCAGAAACTGGGCCGTGATTGAGCTCGCAAGTATGACCGGCGGGGTCGGCGAAGTTGTATGGGCTTTGCCGGGCCGAATCGGCGCCCAACGCCTGAGTTTTTCAATCAAAAACAGCGAGAACACCCGTTTTTACAACATCAACATGGCTGCCAGCCCGGCGTGGACCGGCTCTCTGTGCGCTTTAGGTTTGCGGCTGCCGGCGCGGACACGCGTAAAGAGTGTTCAACTGACCGACGCGCCCCAGGGCCCCGGCGAACTCGAGGTGAAGTATATCGGACCCGAGAATGCCGTCCCCAGAGTTGGTGCGGAAGCAAGCGTCCTTGTCCAATTCGCCAACGTCGGCGGCAAACCTACAAGCCCGACCGCCGCAAGGCTTGTGTTGCCCCCGGAGATGAGTTTCATCGAGTCGAAACTCGAGCAGCCCCTGCCCGCGCTCGAACACGGCCAAATGCACGAGTTGCGTTGGCGCGTAAAGGCGCATAGCGCCGGAGAACAGGACTTGTTGCTCGGATACGGCGACAAAAACCTGCTCGAACAGAACGTAAAATTCGCAGAGGCCGTAGCCGTTGCCAAAAAAGATTATGTCCCCGAGCCTGAACCCGTATATACGCCGTTTGACATCTGCGCATATTACTTCCCCGGTTGGAACTCAAGCACCAAGTGGGATTGTGTACGGGAAACCGCGCCTGAACGAAAACCCGCGCTGGGCTACTACGACGAGGGCAACCCGGAATGCGTCGACTGGCAGATCAAATGGGCCCGCGAGAACGCCATTTCCTGTTTCCTGGTCGACTGGTACTGGTGCCAGGGCAAACAGCAGCTCACCCATTGGTTCGAAGCCTACCGAAAAGCCAAGTACCGCGACATGCTCGAAGTGGCCATCATGTGGGCCAATCACAACCCGCCCAACACCCACTCGGCCGAAGATTTCCGCAACGTTACGCGCGAATGGATCGACAAATACTTCAATCTGCCCGCGTACTTCCGGATTAAAGGCAAGCCCGCCGTTTTTATCTGGGCGCCCGCCAACATCCGCAGGGACCTCGGCGGGCCGGAGGCCGTGCGTAAATCGATGGATGAGGCGCAGAAGATGGCCCGCGATGCCGGCTATCCCGGCATCACGTTCGTGGCCATGGGCTACGATTTCTCCAAGGACAACATCCAGGCCCTGAAGGCCGAAGGGTATTCCGGCGTGACCACCTACCACGAGTGGGGCGCGCTGCAAAGCGCCCAGGGACCGCGCCTTGCCACGTTCGAAGAGGTCGTCAAGACCGCACCGGCAAGTTGGGCCGACAAAGATAGCGCTGCAAAACCCCTCGATTACTATCCCGTTATCGACACCGGGTGGGATTCCCGGCCCTGGCACGGAGACAAAGCCCTCGTCATTGACGGTCGGACACCGCAGCTTTTCCAAAAGCTCTTGCAGAGCGCCTGGCGGTTTGCTGTTGACAATGACAAGAAAATAATTATTCTCGGGCCACTGAACGAGTGGGGGGAGGGCAGCTACATCGAGCCCTGCGTCGAGTTCGGGTTTGAAATGTACGAAACCTTGCGCGGCGTATTCGCTCCCCATGCCGAACACCCGGTCAACCTTGCTCCTTCCGACCTGGGACTGGGGCCGTACGACTATCCCGCGCCGTAGGTTTGAGTGTGGCTGAAGTTGCGTAAACTGCTATTGACACGGTTTATACGCAATGTTACCATGACGCCCAAGAGGGAGTGGAGTTCGGCTCCCCGCCTCGCAAGCCGGCTGGAGCGGTGGTGTGTGTGATGGCTGTAGGCGGCCGGCTGGGGCTGGAAGATGTGCCATACCCAGAGGTGCAATTATGTCAGAAACTTTCTCGCGACGGCGCCACCGCAATTCTGGTTTTACACTGCTTGAACTGCTGGTCGTGATCACGATTATCTCGATCCTGGCCGCGCTCCTGCTCCCGGCTCTCGCCCGGGCCAGGGAACAGGCCCGGCGCATTGCGTGCGCGAGCAACATGAAACAGCTTGGCCTGGTATTCTTCATGTTTGCCGACGAAAACGGCGGCAAGTTTCCCGCCGGCGCCCCTAATCACTACTGGGGCGAGGACTGGGTCAGCTACACCTACAACGATATTGACCTCAGCGGAAACTACCCCGATAACCTCATTCGAAACAACTACATCTTTGACGCAGAGGTGCTGTATCCCGAGTATCTTTCTTCGCTGGAAATCCTGGTGTGCCCGTCCGCGGCGGCCGGCACACGGACAACGCCCATCGACCGCTGGTATATGGACGAAACCTTCGCCCAGGACCGCATCGATCCCGCCCTGCTGGCCAACCCGGCCAACGAGCTTGCTTTATCCAGGCTCCAGGGGTTGCGCGGCGACTGCGAGTGCGTTACGAACCAGATGTACACCTACCTGCCGTATGCTATCGTCACTGATGAGCAGGGGCTGTTTCTGTGGGATTTGCTGTCGTGGCGCATGTACATTGGCGATGTCGATTTCATGGACGACGTCCAGGTCATTGACGATCCCACCGACTACGGCCACGCGCCCGGCGGAAAGAACACGTTCTTCCCGCTCAGCTACAACGTCAGCCGGATGTTCATCCGCGACATCAACAATCCGGCCGCCGACGCCGAGTCCGACTCGACGATTCCGGTCCTGTTCGACAGCCTTTCGGAGTGGGGCCAGATCAGCCTGAGCCACTACCCGCGCGGCGGCAACGTCCTGTACCTGGATGGTCACGTCGAATTTGAAAAGTACACTCCCACAACTTTCGGCATGGACACATACCGCCGCTTCTCGTTTGCACAACTGCCCTACACGACCGACTTCATCGAGTTCCTCCGCGCCAATGTATATGACAACATCGCCCTGATAAACGTGCCGCCGTGGTGCGGCAACCGTTCACCGAACACGCCGTTCGAGCCGCGGTACCGCTATTACCCGAACGACCCCATGTACGAAAACCTGGTTTTCGACTACACGCCGCCGATCTAAAAATCAACACCAGCCGGCGGCGGCCGAACTGAACCGTATCGACAGGAGACGCCTCTATGGAATGCTCGGTCTGCGACATCAGAGGGGCTGTTCAGGCTTGCAGCTACTGCAACGCGCAGATCTGCGAAGTGTGCGGCATCAAATGCCAGCGGTGCGGTAAGCCGGTTTGCCCCGCCCACGTCTACACCACCCACAGCGGCAGAAAAATCTGCTTGGCTTGCCAAGAGGAGCGGAAAGCCAAGCGGGCCCGGATGAAGGCCGCGGCCGAGCAGGCCGAAGCCGCCGAATTCGCCGATTCCCCGCCCGCTGCCGCATTGCAGCACGATTCCGGCCTCTCGGAAGACGAAGCCCTGACGGCGAGCGTTCGAAAACCGCCGCCGCCGTGGAAACTCAGCCTGTACGCAGCCGTGGTGGGGTTTATTGCGGTTCTGGTGCTGTTTATGGCGCCCGGCCTCCGGCAGATTCCCGTGCCCGGCGGCGCGGCTTTCCCGACACCCTACATTCTCCTGGTCATTCCCGTGGCCGCGCTCGTATGGGGCGTTGTCGGCCTGGTGAACGAAGAATATCGTGAAGACCGGACCCAGTGCGTGGCGGGGGTTCTGCTGGCGGTGGCCGCCGCAACCCTGATGCTTGTGGCGGTTGCCACCGATCCCGCCAAAAAAGCCGCCGAAGAAGCCGCAAACGCACAAATGAAACGCACCAAGATGACCCCGCAGGAACTGGAAAACTGGAGAAACGAGAAACTCGAACGGTATCGCCGCTGAAGAGCCACCCAAGGTGAACAACAGACGCCGCATCCGCGGCAGGGGGTCGTAAACGTTTGTCGCTGTTTGATTTCCTACGGATTTGCGCCGTCCGACATCTGTTGTTTTGCGCAAAAAAAGCTGCTATCGTATGCAATGTGCGGCGTTGAATTCAGAACGCGCCGGATCAAGCGAAATACGAGGTTGAACTATGACGCATGCAAGACGGCAAGGAAGTCTTTTTTTAATACTCTTGACACTGGCGAGCGCGCTGCCTGCGGCCGCATGGGGGCCCGCCGCGCAACGCGCCATCACGGCCACGGCCATACAAGTTGTCAGGAGAACCCACCCCGATGCGTTCAAGAGCGTCGAGCATAATTACGAAGACGACACCCTCTATGGCTGCACCGCCGGCTACGAGTTCCTCAACGGCGGCAGGCCGTTCCGCGACTGTGCCGAAGCCCTCGCCGCCGTCGATAACGAAATCAAGCTTCTCCGGGAAGTCAGAGATTACGGGATGGGCAGCTATTTCGCTTACCGGATGGGCATGCTTTCCGCGCTTGCCGCGGATCACGTGCTGCCGTTTGCTTTGGAAGGCAGCATGGAAAGCCCGAAACTTAAAGAACAAATCGAAGCCGATATAGACAAACGTCTCGGCCAGTTTACTTTCATTCCGTCGGCAGACAGGCTGAGTTACGTCCACCGGGCAAGTGATTATTTCGAAGACAGGCGCCCCTTTTACGAGCAGAACAAACAGATGATCAAGGACGACTACCGGCGTGGCATCGGGCCCAAGGGACTTATGAAAGACGGCGCGCAGGTCTTTTTCCGCAGGAGCATCGAAACCGTTGCGGACGTATGGCACACGGTGCTCCGCATCAACGGCGATAGCCGCCAGAACAAACCGGGAAAGGCCGCCATGGCCTGGTATTTCGTTGACGAGGTGCGCTACCTGCTGCATGAAAAGCGGAATTACTATCAGGCCACACTCACCTACAAAAACTTTGAGAAGGTGAATCCCGGGCTGCCTGACACAATTGAGACTATGGGCGATTTGTTTTACGCTTTCGATACGTCCAAGGCAAAAGCCCGCGCGGTGAAGGAGTGGAAAAAAGCCTACGAAATTGCCGGCGCCCAACGCCGCCGGATCGGCAAAAAGCTCGCTGAATACTTTATCAAAGTCGGCGAGAGCTATCTCGCCCGCGCCAAAGAAGAAGACGACCTGCCCAACGCCCTCAATGCGTTTACCACGGCGCTCGAGTTCGATCAGTCAAACGACCTCGCCGCCGCCCGCATCAACGAAACCAACGCCGCAATCACCGCGCGGCAGGAACGGCGGCAGATGAACGTGAACATGATCGCCGCCGCCGAAAAGGTCATGACACAGGCCGAGGCCAGCAACGTCGCCGGCGATTACGCCAATGCCATCGCCACCTACAAACAAGCCCGGTCGTTGTTCGAGGCTGTCGATACCGAGTTCGAAGATCAGGCCGAAACCGCCGATGAGAACATGAAGATGATCGACAAGAACATCACCGACATCATCAACAGGGTTCTTGAAGCCGCCACCGCCGCCATCGACGAAGGAGACAAGGCCAGAAACGCAAAACGGTACGACGACGCCATCGCCTGCTACGAGCGCGTACCGCAGATTCTAAGCGTTATCACTGCCGACGAAACGACCACCCACGGTAAAGACAAGCTCGACCTGCTGGAACTGGCACAGTCCAACAAGCAGATTGCCCAGCAGCAAAAACAACGCGAAGCCGATCGACCGGTAACGGAAGCCGAAGGGCAAAACTAAACGCGCTTTGTAGGCCGAAGCGGGACGAGGCGTTGCGGAACTCCGCCCGAAGGCGCAAGGTGGCCGTGTCCGTAGTCGATGCCCCGTTTTCATAAAGCCCATAAAACGTTCTAAATCAGATCGATTCTCCCTGGAGTGTGGTTCGTGCCGTCAGATTTTGATGCTTTAGCCTGCACGCGCGTAAACAGGCCTTACTAAAGTACGCCAAAGAGTAAGACGCGCGCCTTTTACTCATTGACATGTGGAACTAATGGTGTCAGCATGTCTTCGGCAACCTGGGAGGCGCGTCATGAGACTTTTCCAGTTTCTTGGGCCGTTCTTTTTAGTCTGCACAGTTGCTCACCTTGGCTGTGCTCCGGAAGCAACAGTAACACTAGTTCCGGAATCGGCGGAAATTGCCGTAGGGGAAACCGTGCAGATGACAGCTACGTCAACGAGTGCGGCCGATACGACATTCTCCTGGGCGGTAACTCCTTCGGAAACAGCGGACGTGGATGACGGTGGGCTCGTTACGGGGCTGAGGTCAGGCGTGTGCACCGTGACGGCGACAGGCTCATCAACCAACGCCTTCGGCTCGGCCACCATTACGGTTATGGCACGCGACATAGGCGAGGTGATTGTCGACGAGGGCAAAACCTGGTACATCGAGGCTGCCTTGGCGGCCGATCCGCTCACCGAGGTGAACGCGTTTGCCTTACAAATGGCGGCACTTGAAGGAGTAGAAGCGGTTTCTATCGGCGCGAGTGGGCTCAGCGTGTGTGTCGAAACGAATTCGCGGATCTACAACTTCACTAAAGGACCGGAGTGGGGAGAGCCTCCGTCAAAAGGCTTTGCCGGAGATTATCCCCCATTGAAACCGGCCAGCACCGCGCTGCTGATGCCGGAGTTGATGGAAGCCGGTGTATTTGCGGGTGTGGGGCCCGGTTTTCCGGAAGTCGGCGCAACCGTGGCGCAACAGCTGGCCGATTCTGGCTTCACCGTGAACCTTGATCTCGATCTTACCGTGGACGCCTTGACCATGCTGCACACGTACGAACTATTGTTCCTGAACGCGCATGGAGACTACACAGAGTTGGACGGCAGCACGACCTGGGGGATTTCCACGCTCGATCCCTCGGTTTTGGCCGATGGCGAGGGCAATCCCTATGAAGATACCTCGATTCCCGCGGCTTATCCGGACGACGTGGCTGACGGGTTGCTGCAGTCCTGGTGCGTGCTTTACGAAATCGTATCCCCGAACAATACCTACGATGCCTGGGTTTGGGCCGGGACCGCCGAGTTTATTGAAAAATACAACCCTTCCATGTCGAACACGGACCTGACCGTGCTTTTGGCGTGCAAATCGGATGCTGGGTGCGAGCGGCTGACAGCGCTGGGCTGTTCGACATGCGCCGGCTGGGATGAATCCGTAACCGTCGAACATGGGGCTTGTGCGACCTGGTATTTCTTCGAATGCATGTTGGGCATCGACCACACGGGCGGCTACACGCAGTATTTTCCCTTCGACCCTCCGATGCGTCCACTGACGCTTTATGAAACGGAGGCGGTGCTATACAACGTCGGGCTTGGCCGCGAAGAAGATCCGCCCTATGCGGCGTTTCAGCTGCGCACCGCAAGCCAGGGCCTGGACTACGCCATCCGCCCCGCTATAACGGCTTCCGCTAAGTTCATGAACGACTTATGGCTGCAGGGCCATTTCGGCAGCTCTCCGGGCGGAATGGATCTCGATACGACGCCACTGACTGTTAAAACATGGGATCAGAACCAGGTGACGGCAAACTGGCCGCAGGTCAGCACCGGGAAAATAACCGTTACGGCCGCCAATGGCCTGACCAGTAATCCAACTTTGCTTACAGCCTATTCGCCGGGCGCCATCACCTTCAGCGTGTCCAATCCAACCTTCTCAGGCAGCGTCGCGGTTTCAGGAGACGCCTACAGTCTGGCCGGCGCGTTTCTGGATGTCGAGACGCTGGGAATTCTTCCAATCACGCGAGGCCTTACCTTCGGTGAGAACGGCAGTGTAAGCTGGAATTTTCAAGGTGACGTTGAAATCTATGGCAGCCGCATCATCACCAACTCCACCGGGAGTGCCCCGTTGAATAACCAGAGCCTGTGTTTCAACGTGCACGAGGATCAAATCGACGTGCACAACAACATCATCATATTGAGCATTCCGCAGACTATAAACGGCGCGCCCTTCACTACTTCGTGTCAGCTGGGCACTATAACTGTCAGCACCTCGGCCTCCTACGATATGGAAACGGGGGCCATCGCACCCGGCACCGCCAATTGGTCTTCCTTCACGATGTACGGCACGCAAAACGTGACGTTGAACATCGGTGCAATCTCGCCCGCACCCGCAGTCGATTTATTTGATCCGCGCTAGCCGCTAGGCGAGCGCCTCTTTGCAGAACTGGACGCATCTGCCCACTTCTTTGACTGCGTCCGAACCTGCGGGAATTTCGTATTCCAGTTCGATGTCGCCGGGGAACGTCAGGTTGTTCCGCTTCATGTATTGAAGCACCTGCGCGACCTCGGTGTCGCCCTCGCCGAACGGCATGTTTGGCCCGTCGTTCTTTTTGCGGTCCTTCAAGTGCAGGCTGAGAATGCGGTCGTGATGCTTTTCGATCAGCGGAATGGCCGGCTGATTCGTGCCCGCGACGTAATGGCCGATGTCCAGGTTGATTCCCAGATGCTCGCCGAAAGACAAAATCTTGCCGTCGTACGTGTCCGGCTTGAGTTGGGTGTGGTTGTGGAACGCAACCACGACACCGTGCTTGTCCGCGATAGGGCCGAGGCGTCTGCCGGCGGCCATTGACAACTCGCGCGTGATGCCTTTCGCGCCGCACGCCTTGGCGGCCTGGAAGTAGTAGTCGATTTGCTCGTCGGACATGTCCTTCTCGCCGATGTTGCCGAACTTGACGATGTGGATGTTGACGCCGGCGTCATTGTACATTTTCCGCAGCGCCTCGTATCCGTCCATCGGACCGCCGATGCCAGTTTCGGGCGTGTGCTTGCGGGCAAACTCCTCGGCCGGCCCGCCCATCAATTCGACCGAACTGAGGCCGTTTTGAACCAGATACCCAAGCAAGTCCTCGGCGCTGCTCGGCATCGAGCGGTAGCTGTAGGTGATGACGCCGATCTGCACGCCGTTGAACTTCGAATCCGGCTTGCCTGCGGCGCCGAAAGCCTGCCGTGGCAGCATCGCGGATGCCGCCAACGCCGCGGCCCCGCCCATGAAAGATCGTCTGGAAAGTGTTGCTGTTTGCTTTTGCATAATTTAGCTCCTGTTACGTGAAATGCAGCCTGTGGCGGTTCAAAAAGGTCGCGCTCAAGGCAGTATGGTTGGCAGCGAAGAGGATTTCAAGCCTCAGCCTTACTTCTCCCAGGCAATCGAATAATCCCGTTCTTCGGGCTTGGGGTGGCCTCCGGGCCCGTAGCCTTTCGCATTGGAGACGCGGGCCAGGGGCACGAACCGTTCGGTAAGGTTTTCCTCCGTTACGGTGTATTCGATAAACCCGAGCGAATCGTCGCCGTCGGGCCAGTGGCCGCCCCACTGGCGGAACGCAGTGGACGGATTGATGTGGAAGCGGATGCCTTCGGCCTCGTGGCGTTTGCGGCAGTGGACGTGGCCGCTGAGCAGGAGGTCCGCGCCGGTGTCCTTTAGCACGCGGAAGATTCGGCTCCGGCCGGGCTCGTCGATCCCGAAGTACCAGTTATGGTATTGCTTCGGGTCGGTTATGTCGTAGTTGGGTTCGTCAAGAGACTCGGTGAACAGCGCCGAGTGGATCATCCACACGTGGTGCTGTGCGCGTTGCTGGCCGCGTTGCGCCTCGAGCCACGGCCAGAGCGCGTCCTCCTCGGGCAGGCCCGACCCGGCCACGGTGTCGCAGAAGCTCGAGAACCGCACATTCTTGTGAACGAAGCTCCAGCAATGCGGGCCGAACACGTCTTGAAACTGTTTCAGTTGCGCGGAAGTCATGTTAAGCGCCAGGTCGTCGCGCTTGGGATTGGCGCCTTGCTTGTCCGTGTGTTTGTTTCCCGTATCCATGTTGCCGGGCGTGACGCGGTACGGAAACGGCAGCGCGTCCAAATCCGCCTTGACGGCCTCGAGCTCGAACCGATGGATCGAGCCATCCCGCGTGAGGTCGCCGCCCACCAACAGCAGGTCGGGCTTGCAGTCGATAATCTGTTTGCGCGCGGTGCGCCAGTTCTCGTTCCAGGCCGGCGCGAACCGAAACGAGCGCGGGGAACCGACGTGGATGTCCGTGACGTGCACGAACTTCCACGGCTCTGTACCGCCCGCCGAACCGGCCATCACGCCCCCCGCTGTCGCCGCCGCGGTCGCGCCAAGAAAATGTCGCCGCGATATCTTTCCGTTCATGCTTTGTCCCTGGCCTGTTGCGCACCCTCGTCAATTTGTCTTAATGTGACACAGCCGAGCCAGCAATTTCATCCAAGACAAGGAGAAGCACGAAATGAAAAAGCGCGCCGCTAAGGTTTCCAGACGCGTATTCTTAGAAGCTACGGGCGCCGCCGCGCTCGGGACTTTTACAAGCGGCTGCGCTCGATCGGTTCAGCCGGCGTTCGCCGGAACGCAGGCGGAACGGCGCCCGAACATTATTCTGGCCATGGCCGACGATCAGGGCTGGGGCGAAATGGCCTACAACGGCCACCCCGACCTGCACACGCCCCACTTCGATGCCATGGCCGCCTCAGGCGTTCGCTTCGACCGGTTTTATTCGGCCGCGCCGGTGTGTTCGCCCACGCGCGGGAGCGTTATGACGGGCCGCCATCCCAACCGGTTCGGCTGCTTCAAATGGGGGTACTCGCTGCGCCCGCAGGAAGTTTCCGTGGGCGAAGCGCTGAAGAGAGCCGGCTATGTGACGGGCCACTTCGGCAAGTGGCACCTCGGTTCGGTACTTGCGGGCAGCCCGGTCAATCCGGGCGCCGCCGGGTTCGACGAGTGGTTTTCCGCCTACAACTTCTTTGACAATGACGCAATTCTCAGCCGGGAGGGGGTCGCCGTGCAAACGCAAGGCGAGAGCTCGATGGTCACCGTCGATGCAGCCATCGAATTCATCAGCAAGCACGCCGGCGGCGGCCAGCCCTTCCTGGCGGTGGTTTGGTTTGGGTCGCCGCACCGGCCTCACCGGGCTCTGGCCGAAGACCTCGAGCGCTACCGGGGCCTGGACAAGAAAAAAGCCGCGCTATTTGCCGAGGTAACCGCCATGGACCGTGCGTTTGGAAAGCTGCGCGACGAACTCTGCGCGCTCGGCGTTCATGAAAACACGCTGTTGTGGTACTGCAGCGACAACGGCGGCTTGCCCGAGTCGGGTGCCACGGGCGGCCGCGAGCAGAAGGGCTCGATCTACGAAGGCGGCCTGCGCGTGCCGGCGCTGCTGGAATGGCCCGCGCGCCGGAGCCGGCCCGCGGTGGTCGACACGCCTTGCGTCACTTCGGACATCATGCCGACGCTGCTTCAGATTACCGGCGCCTCAATCGGAGACAACCGGCCGTTGGACGGCGTCAGCCTCGCTCCCGCGCTTGAAAACCCCGATTGGAAGCGGCCGCGCGGCATCGGGTTCTGGGACTATCCAATAAAAGGCATCGGTACGCCCAGCGACGAGTGGATGAAGGAGTTGCTGGCCGAACAGGCCGCGGGCCAGCCCGTGGCCGACAAATCCCGCCTGCGGCTGGACGCGGCGGAGATTGGCGATCGCTACAAACACGTTGCCTTCCAGGGCCATGCCGCCTGGCTCGAATGGCCGTGGAAACTGCACCGCATCGAGCCCAAAGAAGGCGGCGAACCGGTGTTTGAACTGTATAATCTGGCCGATGATCCAAGGGAAGCAGACAATCTGGCTGCGAATCAACCAAAACGCGTCGCAGCCATGACGAAATCGCTCGACCGCTGGCACGACAGCGTGCTGCGAAGCCTGAACGGAAAGGACTATGCGCGGTAAGGCCTAATCAGGTCCACGGCAGGAACCCCCGCAGCAAGCCATAGGCAATGAAACAAGCGCCAATAAGGATGGAGACGCTGCCGGTTACAATAAGGCTTCTCATGTGGTTCCGCGCCTGCGCTTCGATACCATCCTGCAGATACAGGTACGCCATTTCCGGTTTCCGCGGATTGACGTAACAGGTGGTTGACTTTCCCTCCTGCCATTCGATGCCGCGCTTCCGGAAAACACTCAACGGGGCGGAAGGGACCCGAAAAGCGATGCCGTGGCTTTCGTACCATTGGTTGTTGTAGGCATAGGCGTACCAGATTTGGTAGTTGGATTCCTCGCCGGGGTCTGCTTTGTGCTCCTGGGAACGCAGAATTGTGCAAGGAGTCTCCACCCAGCTCTCCACGCCGTCGTAATCGTGCAAACCTTGCACCGAAATAGTGATGAGGGCAGCTCCGAAAACCCCGAACACGGCCGCCAACACCGTGTGGCGGGGCCGCAACCCCATTTTCCAAACACGCCGGCGAACCCGGCGGTCCAGACTCTTTTTCGGAACCTCCACCGCCCGGCCGGCCGGCAGCGGCATGGCGAGTTTCTCGTGTTCCTTGACGTGTTGCTTAAGGTCGTATGCAATTTTCAGCACAATCAGCAACATCAGGGGGACAATGCCCACGTCGATGCCGCGCTCTAACAGAAAATTCTGGCCCACCGAGATGCCGAGGCCGCCCAGCACTATCGTCACATGCAGGATAGCCATCCGCCCGTAAGGCCGGACCATGACCTCCTGGACGGTCACGTTCTTGTATTCTTCCCGGCCGAGGTAATTGTAGAAAAACGACACGCCGTGGCTGAACGCCAGCGCCAGCACCGTCAGGCCGAACTGCGACATCGGGAAGTCGCGGGAGCCCTCCGGCCGGAGCATCGTAAAAAACACGCCGACGACAAAGATGCCGTGAACCAGGGTAAACAGCCCGTAGTGGGCGACGAAGAAAGGTATCAGCGCGGCCCGGCTTACCATTCCCTTGGCCGACTTATCCCCGATCGTCATGCCCTCGAGTTCTTGCTCGATCGATCGGCCGGGGGCCGGAAATTCGTTTCTGCACGCGGCCATGCGCGCGACGTTGAACAGGCCCACGAACACATTTTCTGCCCAGAACACCACGAGCACGAAGTACACGTCGCACCGGCCGGACAGCACGAAGTACAGGGGAAACAGGTTGGAAATCACCAGGGCCAGAACGGAAATCCACGGAAAGGCGGGCTTTTCGTCCAGCGGGCTGCGCGGGCTCTTACCAGCAGGTTCCATGGCCAATTTTCCCCGGCAAAAGTTAAGGCAAAGGCGTGCGGGGCCGCCGCAACGCCACACGTTCATTTACACCATATTCACGGCCTTATTCAACAACCGGCGCGATCGAGGCCGCCTTGCCCTTTTCATCCGGCTTCTGTACATTCGTGACAGGAAAATAGAAAATGCGAAAGGGGCAGCACAATGGCTGAAGGAATTTCAAGGCGGACTTTTGCGAAATCGGCTATCGCCGCGGCAGCCGGCTTGACGGCCGCAAACCGTGCAGCGGCCCAGGGCGCCAACAGCCGCGTGCGGTTGGGTTTCATCGGCGTGGGCAACCGCGGCGGCCAGTTGATGACGGCCTTTCTGGCCCACGATGACGCGGAGATCGCCGCCGTATGTGACGTCTATAAGCCCTATCTCGACCGCGCGAAAGAACGCGTACCCGGCGTAAAAACCTGCAAAGACTACCGCGATCTCGTCGCCCGCAACGACCTCGACGCCGTCGTAATCGCCACACCCGACCACTGGCACGCGCTCCAGTGCGTCCACGCCTGCAAAGCCGGCAAAGACGTTTATGTCGAGAAACCGCTTTGCGTTACCGTACGCGAAGGGCGCAAAATGGTCGAAGCCGCGCGCGAACACGACCGGGTCGTCCAGGTCGGAACGCACCGCCGGTCGTCACCCCTTTATGCCCGCCTTGCGTCGCTGGTGCAATCCGGCACGGTGGGCCACGTCACCGTCGCCCGCGCATACCGCCTGAGCAACATGTATCCGGACGGCATCGGCCGCCTTCCCCACTCCGACCCGCCGCCGGACCTCGACTGGGACATGTGGCTCGGACCCCGGCCCTACCGGCCTTACCAGGACAACATCGCCCCGTACAAATTCCGGTGGTGGCATCTCTACTCGTCGCAGATGGGCAACTGGGGCGTGCACTACCTCGACGCGATCCGCTGGATGACGGGTGAGACCGCCCCGGCCTCGATTTGCGCCATGGGCGGGCAGTTTGCCGTCAAAGACGACCGGACGGTTCCCGACACCTTGCAGGCCGTGTTCGAGTTTGCCTCAGGCCGGCTGGCCATGTTCGGCCAGTACGAGGCCAGCGGCAACCGCGCCATGCGCCAGGGTGAAATCGAGCTGCGCGGCACCCAGGGCACGGTCTACGCCGACGCGAACAGCTTCAAAATCTTCCCCGAGCGCGGCGGCCAGTTCCAGGACAGCGCGCCGCGGATGGAGCCGATGGAAGACAAGGACAAAGGCAGCAACGCCGACCTCACCGAGCTGCACGCGCGGAATTTCCTCGACTGCGTCAAGTCGCGCATGAAACCGAACGCCGACATCGAAATTGGCCACCGCTCGACCTCGTTCAGCCTGCTGGCCAACGTCTCGCTGGCCACGCGGGCGCGCCTCGAATGGGACGCCGAGCGCGAGATCGTCACCAACAACGAAGAAGCGAACAAACTGTTGCATTACGAGTACCGCAAACCCTGGGAGCTGGCTTAATGAAAAGACTTTGCATGACGTTGGCAGTTGCGGCGGCGGTGCTCGTTTCAACCGCCGGCGCGGATATCGTTGACGGCAAGCTCGTCCTGCACACGCGCAGCCGCCCGACTGAAATCGAGAGCGATACGCCCGGCGAAATCGTTTACAAAACCGTCGAGTGGGAGCCGAAAAAGACGGCCATCATCATCTGCGACGTGTGGAACACGATGAAGTGCAAGATACCCGCCGACCGCGTCGCCGAACTCGCGCCCCGAATTGACGAGGTGGTGTCCGCCGCGCGCGAACAAGGCGTTTTAATCATCCACGCGCCCAGCGGGACGATGGATTTTTACAAAAAAATGCCGGCCCGGCAGCGGTGCCTGGATGCGCCCAAAGTAGAACATCCCTACCTGGTAAAATGGTGTCACCTGAACGATGTGCGCGAGGCGCCCCTGCCCATTAACGATTCCGACGGCGGCTGGGAAGGCCCGCTCGCCGAAGGGCCGCCTCCGCAGTCGCGCCAGCATCCCGCCATAAGAATCGACGACGAAGATGCTGTCGGCGACGGCCCGGAAATCTTTTACCTGCTCCAACAGCGTGGGATAGAAAACGTGATCCTCGCCGGCGTGCATACGAACATGTGCGTTTTGGGGCGCCCCTTCGGCATCCGGCAACTCACCTACCTGGGCAAGAACGTGCTCCTGCTGCGCGACCTCACCGACAGCCTGTACAACCCCGAGATGCCCCCGAAGGTGAGCCACTATCGCGGCACGGATCTCGTCGTCGAGCACATCGAGAAATACTGGTGCCCGACGGTTACGAGCACCGATTTCATCGGCAAGCCGCCGTTCCGGTTCGCCGGCGACCGGCGCAATCACGCCGTGTTCTTTGTCAGCGACGACCACTACGGCGCCGATGAGACGCTGCCCCGGTTCGCCCAGCAGTTGCGCGAGAAGTTCGACGTGCGGGGCACCGTCTTGCACGGCGAAGGCCGGCACGAACTGCCGCTCGTGGAGACGTTGCAGGACGCCGATGTCCTGATCGTCTTCGTTCGCCGCCTGGGCCTGCCCGCAAACCAGCTCCGTGCGCTCCAGCAGTACGTCAACGACGGCAACCCGCTAATCGGCATGCGCACGGCAAGCCACGCCTTCACGCTCAACTTCCGTGATCCGCCCGGCTTCAAATTGCCGGAGGGCCGCGCGGAATGGCGCGAGTTCGACGCCGGAATCCTCGGCGGCAATTACAACAACCACGCCGCCAACAAGCTCGGAACCGACGTCGCCGTCGTGGAAGATAAAACCGGCCACCCCATTTTGAACGGCGTCACGCCACAGGAATGGCACAGCACTGGCTCGCTCTACTACACCGCGCCCGTCAAAGACGACGCCGAAGTCCTGATGACCGGCTCGGTGCCGGGCCGAACCGAGCCCCTGCTCTGGACTCGCACCCACAACGGGGGCCGCGTCGTCTACCTCGGCCTCGGGCATCCGGACGATTTCAAGGACACGCAATTCAACAGGCTGTTGACCAACACGATCTTCTGGGCCATGGGCGAAGACATCCCTGATTGAAGGAGTTAGAAATGAAGGTGAATCACCTTACGCGCCGGCAATTCATGGGTTACGGGAGCGCGGCCGCGGGCGCGGCGCTGCTGGGCGCCAAGACGAATCCGGGCCGGGAAAGCGGTGACCATCCAGGCCAGCCCAACATCGTTTTCATATTCAGCGATCAACAACGGTGGGACACGGTGGGCTGTTACGGCGAGAACATGGGCAGGGCGCTCGGCGTTTCTCCGAATCTTGATGCGATGGCCGCCGATGGCGTCCGGTTTCAACACGCCTTCACGTGCCAGCCGGTTTGCGGCCCGGCGCGATCTTGCATCCAAACCGGCCTGTATGCCACCCAGACCGGCTGCTGGCGGAACGATATTGCACTGCCCCTGGACGCGGTCACGGTGCCGCGGCTCCTGCGTAAGGCCGGGTATGAGGTGGGTTACATCGGAAAGTGGCATCTCGCTTCAACCGGGGATCATCCAAACCATCGCACCGAACCCGTGCCGCCGCCCTACCGCGGGGGCTATGACGATTTCTGGCTTGCCTCCGACGTGCTCGAATTCACTTCGCACAGCTACGACGGCCATCTTTTCGACGCCGACATGAACCGGGTGGATTTCCCTAAAGACCGTTACCGCGTGGACGCCCTCACGGATTTTGCGGTCGATTATCTGAAAACGCGCGATGAAAAACGGCCTTTCTTCCTGTTCCTTTCGTATATCGAGCCGCACCATCAGAACGATCACGGCCACTTCGAAGGCCCGCACGGCTCCAAGGAACGCTTCAAGGAATTTCCCGTGCCGGGCGACCTTGATGGCGCCGACGGCAACTGGCAACGCGAGATGCCCGATTACCTGGGCTGCTGCGCCGCGCTGGATGCCGGTGTCGGCCGGATTCGCAACCAACTCGAACAACTGGGTCTTGCCGACAATACCCTCGTCGTTTACGCCAGCGACCACGCTTGCCATTTCTGCACCCGCAATTCCGAGTACAAGCGGTCCTGCCACGACGACAGCATTCGCGTGCCCCTGATAATCAACGGGCCCGGTTTCCGCGGCGGCAAGGTTGTTAATGAGCTCGCAAGTCTGATTGATTTGGCCCCCACAATTCTGTCCGCGGGCCGCGCTCCCGTACCGCAGCCCATGCGGGGCCGCCCCTTGCAAAAACTGGCCGCCGGCGACGCCACGGACTGGCCCGAACAGGTGTTCGTGCAGATCAGTGAAAGCCAGGTCGGGCGCGCGGTCCGAACCTCCCGATGGAAGTACTCGATCCGCGCACCTTTCAAGGCAAACCGGCGTAATGGCGCAGATTCAACCGTTTACCGGGAGGATTTCCTTTACGACCTGGAGGCCGACCCCCACGAACGTCACAATCTCGTTAACGACGCCTCGCTGGTGCCGGTGCGGGCCGAGCTTCGCGAGAAGTTGATACGCCGGATGAAGCAGGCGGGCGAAGCCGCCCCTGAAATCCGGCCCGCGTAAGATTCGGCCGGCGGGTATTGCCTGGAAAAGCTGTGTTAGGATGACCGTGTTGGATGACGGAGAGAAAACAAGGCGCTTGATTTTCGGCGCCGAAACAGGGACAGATAATCACAACATGAACCGGCGACAATTCATCGGTTGCGTCTTGGGCGCAACGGCAAGCCAATTCGTGAGCCGCGAGGCTTTCGGCAACGACATCATGCGGAAGCCGAACGTTGTTATCATCTACGGCGACGACGTGGGATATGCCGACGTGGGCGCGTACGGCGCCAAGCTGATCCCAACCCCAAACCTCGACCGGCTGGCTTCCCAGGGCGTCAGGTTTACCGACGCCCACTGCGCCGCCGCCACCTGCACACCGTCCCGGTACTCCCTGCTAACGGGCGAAATGGCTTTCCGCAAGGAGGGCACCGGCGTCCTGCCCGGCGATGCGAAAATGATCATCGATCCGAAGCAGGTCACGCTTGCCGATGTCTTCCAGCAGGCCGGATACAAGACGGGCGTGGTCGGCAAATGGCATCTTGGCCTTGGCGCCGGCGATGTGGATTGGAATGGCGCGGTGACGCCCGGGCCGCGCCAGATCGGTTTCGATTACGAGTTTATCATGCCCGCCACGAACGACCGCGTGCCGTGCGTCTACGTCGAGAACGACCGCGTGGTCAACCTCGACCCCGGCGATCCCATTTCGGTTTCTTACAAGGAGCCGCTGGACGACAGCGTCCCCGGCACAGAGTATCCCGACGGCCGGAAAAATCCCGAGGCCATGACCTACTATCCCAGCTCCCACGGCCACAACAACAGCGTCATCAACGGCATTGGCCGCATCGGATACATGAAAGGCGGCAAGAAGGCCCTGTGGGACGACGAGTCCATGGCCGCCGTGTTCGTAAAGAAGGCCTGCGGTTTCATTGAAGAAAACCGCGATCAACCGTTTTTTCTCTACTTCGCTTCGCAAGACGTCCACGTGCCGCGCACGCCTCACCCGCGCTTTCACGGCAAAAGCGAACTCACCTACCGCGGCGACGCCATGGTCGAGTTGGACTGGGCCGCGGGCGAGATCGTCAGGACGATCGAGAACTGCGGGCTCGGCGAGGATACCATCGTCATCTTCACAAGCGACAACGGGCCCGTCTATGACGATGGCTACAAAGACGGCACCACCGTCCTCACGTCAACCGCCGAGGTCGACCGCGGCCACGACGCGTCCGGCGAGTACCGCGGCGGCAAATACCAAATCTACGAGGGCGGCACACGCATCCCCCTTATCGTCCGGTGGCCCGGCGTCGTTAAACCTGGCGTTTCGAAAGCGCTGGTGAGCCAGGTCGACTTTCTGGCGTCTTTCGCCCACCTGCTGAACCAGAACATCCCCCAGACCGCCGGGCCCGACAGCAGAAACCACCTGAACGCGCTTCTCGGCAAGGATGCCCAGGGCAGCCCGATCATCCTCGAGCAGGCCAGAGGCCTCGCCATCCGCAAGGGGCTATGGAAGTACATCGAGCCCGGGAAAGGGAAAGCCGAACTCTACAACGTCGAAACCGACATTGGCGAGCAGAACGACGTCATCGCCGAACATCCTGAGGTCGCCGAACGGCTCGCCGGTTTGTTGAAAAGGTTTCGACAGCAGGGATTGCGGTAAGACTCCCTACCGGATGCTACCTGCAAGTTCGGCCGCTTGCACCGGTTTTTGCGCCAGGATCAGATCGCGCGCGTTCTGCACCTTGTCCCAGATGTTGCACATCATGGCGCCGCGGATTTTCCCGTCCCGGAGATAGTAGATCACTCCGGTTTTATACTCCTCTTCCCAGTCGGCATGGTTTTCGAGCGCCGAACTTACCTCGCCCACCGCTTCGTAACCGAACTCGAACAGGTCCGAGAAGAAATACGGCATATGCGTGTAGGCTTCGGCCGCCCCGGCCATATTGCGCCCCGCAAGTTTCCCCTGTTCCATGGCATTATCCCAATGTTCGACACGCATCCGTTGGCCGAGCGCCTCGTACGGAAAGTTGGCGTTGTCGCCCGCCGCAAAAACGTCGGGGTGCGACGAACATAGATGCTCATCGATGACGATGCCGTTTTCCACCGTAATCCCGGCCCGATCCGCCAGTTCGACGCCCGGCGCTATCCCAATGCCCACCAGAACGGCATCGGCAACGATTTCCCGGCCTTTCTTCGTTTTCGTCACATAACCCTCAGCGGATTGTTCAATGGCCGCGGGCTGATCCTCGGTAATAATTTCTATGCCGCGGCCCCGATAGAGCTCCGTCAACGCCATGCCCAGTCTCTCGGGGAAAACCCGGTGTACCAGGTACGGCTCGGGAAACAGTATCGTTACGTGCGCACCCCGCTGGTGCAGGCTGGCGGCCATCTCCGACCCGATAAACCCGCCGCCAATTATGAGCGCCTTGGCGCCTTCGACCTGCGGCTCGAGCGACATGTAGTCGTCCATCGTCCGGTAATAGAGCAGCCCCGGCAGATCGCCCCCCGGAATTGGAAGCCGCCGCGGCGCCCCGCCGGTTGCGATCAACAGTTTCTCGAATTGATGCACGCGGCCCGAGTTGTCGGTGGCGCTTTTGTTGCGCCCGTCAATGTCAACAATCTGCGTATTCAACAAGACCTGCGCGCCCAGAGAGTCGTAGTGTGCCGCATCGTGAAGGAAAATGTCCGAGGGAGACTTCTTTTTCGACCACAGTTGTTTTGACAAGGGCGGCCGGTGGTACGGATTGTGTTTTTCCGCGCCAACAAGCAGAATCGAGCCGTCTTTGTCGACTTCGCGGATCCCGTCAACGGCCGACCCGCCCGCCAATCCCGCTCCCACGATGATATACTTGGCATCCATGAGCTTCTTCTCCCCACCCGCCGGCGGCCTTCTCTAAGTCAGGCGCCGGCCGGTTGCCGCTAACGGCGTAGCCTCTTTTCAACATATTCCTTGAGAAACACAGCGTTGTTGTGTTTCTCTTCCGTTCCAATTTTGCGGTTTGTGATCAAACCATTTTCGCAATTCAGTGCTTGGCGCCACGTTCTTGATCCACTCCGAGACACGCGCTTCCTCTTTCTTCAGGCCGCGCGGCCACAGGCGGTCGACCAGAATCCGCTCGCCATCCTCATGGGCAGCTTCTTCGTAAGCCCTTTTTATCCTGATGGGCGTCTGCGTCCGTTTCCATAAGCCAAACAAGCTTTAACGGGAAACACCCTTTATTCCCGTTCTATTTCGGAGGCGGACAGCTCGCACCACATGATATGATGGTGAAGCTTGCAAATGTGGCGGAGTTCCCCCCAAAACTTTGTGAAAGGCAAAACGGATGATTGAGTTTATCTTTGTCTTGGCCGCCAACTTGGCCGCGGCCCCGGCCCCCGTTCCGTCGCAGCTCCCGGCCGTGGAAGAAGGCCGGGAATGGCGCCTGGTTTGGCATGACGAGTTCGAAGGGCCAACTCTCGATGAAACCAGGTGGGAGCGGATCGGCGACTCACCAAGGCGCGACGGGTTCTGGGTAAAGGACGACGCGTACCTCGACGGCAAAGGCTGCCTGGTGTTGCGCACCCGGAAAGACGGTCAGCGGTACACCAGCGGAGCCGTCCGCACCCGCGGAAAGTTCGAGCATACCGGCGGTTTCTGGGAGGCCCGGTGCAAGTTTCACAAGCAGCCGGGCCACTGGCCCGCGTTCTGGCTCATGCCGGCCAAGGGCTTGAAAAACGAGGAGCTTGGCGGCGCCGCCGGAGCCGAAATCGACATCATGGAGAAGGCCTGGCTGACGGAAAAAATCAATCACGCCGTCCATTGGGACGGCTACGGCGAACACCACAAGGCCGAGGCGCACGAAGTGGAAACGCCCGGCTTGAACGAAGGATTCCACACGTTCGCCTTGTGGTGGACGCCCGAGCGGTACGTATTCTACGTCGATGGGCAGGAAACCTGGCGCACCAACGCCGGCGGCGCAAGCAAAGTACCGTCTTACGCCAAATTGACCGAAGAAATTGGACCGTGGGCCGGCGATATCGCCGAGGCGGCCCTTCCCGATTACTTCGTGGTCGATTACGTACGTGTGTATGATTTAGTCGACTCCGCCGGCGAGGCTGTATCGGAGCGCAATGAACCGTCCGCCGCGGCTACCCTTCCCCAATCCGACAGGCCGCTCCGCGAAAGATTCGCCGACCCGCCGGCCGAGGCGCGTATTCTAAAGATTGTGCACCGGCTGCCCGACTCGCCGCAGGATCAGGACCGGCTGTTTGAATCCCTTATCGGCCAAGGCTTCGGCGGTATCGTAACGAATGTCTCGTTTACTGACTACATGCAAAGCGAGGAGAAATGGGAAGCGCTGGTGCGGGGCGTGCAGGAAGCGAAATGCCTGGGCATGGCCTTGTGGCTCTACGACGAGCATGGCTACCCTTCATGCAAAGCCGGCGGTTTGACGTTGCAAAATCATCCGGAGTGGCAGGCGCAAGGGCTTTACGTCGCCGACGCAGAATCGCGGGGCGGCGCTGTGGAAATGGATGTTCCCCCGGGCGAACTTCTTCGCGCTTCGGCCTTCCCCGTAAAAGCGGGCGAAATCCAGTTAAAAGAGGCTGTCGACCTTACAGACCGCATTGCCGGGCAACGGCTCTCGTGGAACGCGCCGGAAAGTTCGTGGCACGTCATCGTTATCACCAGGAGCTACCTGCACGAAGGCACCCACGCCGACGGCAACCTGTCCGACTCGTTGCCCTACCCCAATCTCCTGATGCCCGAACCCACCGCGCGATTCATCGAGTTGACGCATGCGCAGTACGCCAAACGGCTCGGCGACGACTTGGGCCACTGGTTCATCTCGACATTTACCGACGAGCCGTCGCTGATGAGCTTGTTCTTGAAACGGCAGCCTTGGCGCGTGCTGCCGTGGGCGCCCAACTTGCCCGCCGAGTTCGAGCGCCGCCGCGGGTACGACCTGGATCCTTTCATTCCAGCGCTCGTGGCCGACGCAGGCGGCAAAGGCCGCGCCGTGCGTTACGATTTCTGGCTCACGGTTGGCGAGCTGGTTTCCGAAAACTACTTCGGCCAAATTCAAACCTGGTGCCGCGCCCACAACACGCTTTCGGGCGGGCATCTGTTACTCGAAGAGCCGTTGCTTGCGCACGTCCCTTTGTACGGCGACTTCTTCCGCTGCATCCGCCGGTTGAGCGCCCCGAGCATCGACTGCCTCACAAGCATACCGGCCGAGGCGCCATGGTTTGTGGCGCGTCTGATAAGCAGCGCCGCCGAACTCGAAGGCCGCGGCGTCACAATGAGCGAGACTTCCGACCACTCGCAACGCTACCGGCCCGAGGGCGATAACCGGCCCGTGCGCGTCGTTTCCGAAGCCGAAATACGCGGCACGTGCAACCGCCTCATCCTGAACGGAATCACCACGATTACGAGCTATTACTCGTTCGCCGGCCTGTCGCCCGAGGCCATGGTGCGTCTCAACGAATACATTGGACGCTGCTGCACGATGTTGAAAGGCGGTCATCAGGTCGCCGGCATTGCCATGCTGTATCCCGCAGAAAGCGTATGGACCCGGTTTGAACCCTCGCGCCGCTTTACCGAAAACTGCCCCCAGGACGCGCAACGCATCCAGTCCGTTTACCGCCTCGCGGGCAACGCCCTCTTCGAGGCGCGGCGCGATTTCACCTACGTGGACGGGCGGGCCTTAAAAGAGGCAACGGTCGAAAACGGCGTGCTGCGGCACAAGAACCTCGAGTGGCGCGTGGTCGTGTTGCCGTGCGTTGACACGTTGACGCTGGCGGCCTGGCAAAACCTTGCCGAGTTCTGGCGCACGGGTGGCGCGGTTGTTGCCCTGACCCGGTTGCCGGCCAACAGCGAAAAAGAATTTCCTTCCCCCGCCGTGCAAGCGCTGGCCAAAGAAGTGTTTGACACTGAGGAAGGCCCGAGTTGCGCGATCAACGAAGCTGGAGGCGCCGCGGTTTTCCTGCCGCCCGGCTCCGAATCGCTTCTGCCGGCGGTAGTCGATTCACTGCTTGGCCAAGACGTTTGGGTGGCAGACCAGGATGCGCCCATCCGCGTCACGCACCGCAGAATTGACGGCCAAGAAGTCTACTTCCTGGTCAACGACAGCGGAGAACCGTGGGCCGGCACGGTAAGCTTTGCGGCTTCTGGCGGCGGCGAGCAATGGGACCCCGCCACGGGCACAATACGGCGGCTGGACGCGCCGGCTGGCGTAACGGTGAGCCTCGAGCCTTTCGGCGGAATGCTTTTCCGGTTTGCAAAAGCCCGTCTTCCCGAACGAAAGCGTGCCGAAAACGGCCTGCTGCCGGAATTAGAGATGGCGGCGTTGCCTCAGGCGGAGCCGACGGCTGGGATGGGTGAATTTGTGGAAGGCGGCGTCGAAAAAGAGTCCGGCGGCGGGTGGAAATCCAGTGCCCGCATCACCAAATCCGATGTTGACACGCACCTGTTCGTGTCGTTTTCTTACGAGATCCCCTTGGACCTTCGCGGCGCCGCATGCATCGTGCTGGATACGGCCGTCCCGGAGGGGCAAACCGTGCCCACTCCGCTGCGCGTTATCGTACGGGACGTTCATGGCGCTGAATACATCGCGGACACAACCCGCCCCCTGGGCTCACCGGGAAAGGCGCGGAGTTTCGTGCCGCTCAGCCAATTTGACCGCGCGGGATGGAGCCAGGCATCCAAAGGGGACTTCGACTGGTCGGCCATCGCTGCCATTCGCGTGGGATGGGGCGGTTACACCGGCGCCGAAGGCGAAACAGTTGTATTCACTATTTCGGAAATAGAGCTGGCACGGGTAACACACACTGGAGAAAAGCAATGATAAAGAATAAACCGTTCGGCATAGCTGTGATCGTTGTTTTTATTTTGCTGACCGCCCTGTTCCTGCATTTCCGCCATCTGGAGCACCAGCGCGAGCAGGAGCTTTCTCGTTTGACGGGCGAGGATGAACAGTCTCGAATCATCCGGAACGAGTTGGAGGACTACAGACTCTTGAACAGGCGGCAGCAGACGGGCGTGCTATCTGTGATGGCCGGCTTCGCAGTTGTCCTGGTGGTCCTGATCTGGTGGGACAGGCACAGTAAACGCAAACCGCAATAACGTGAGATCGAAGAGAAGAATAAATGAAAACAAACCGGCGCCCGTTTCACGCGTATACAGGGCTGTCTTTTGCCTCGCTGGCTTTCTCCGTCATGTTGACCATGTCGCATGTTCAAATCAACGCACCACCGGGTCCGCGTCCGGATTAAAGGGCGATCGGCGGATGGCGAGAGAAAATAGATAGGGGTAGTCTTTTTTGAGGTGCTTCATGTAAACGGTCCACTGCGAAAGAAGGAGACCGTAAACGCGGTTCATGTCGCCGGACAGGTGGCGAAGGTCGGTGTCGGGAAGGTTGTCGAAATTGGGACGGCTGGCAAGCTCTTCCAGCAAGTGGAACACGGCCCAGAGCAAGTCCGTGAATGCTTCGTGTTCCAGCAGGTTGGGATTCTCGAGCAGGCGCAGAAGGAACGTGCGGCGCGCGTCCAGGTAGTCGTACAACTTGCTCAGGTTCATGTTTGCCGCGTCCAACTCCGCGGTCTGAACGCGGCACGCCAGCGCCTGGCGGTCGAAATCTGTGTCCGCCCAGTCATTCATGCCGGTGTACATCCGGGTGCGCGCCGGCATGTCGTTGGCGCTGCCGTGAAAGATCTCCAGCAGCCCCCGCCCGGCTTCGCTGAAGAAAACGCCGATGGCCATGTTGAGCTTCTGCATGAGGGCGCGTTTTTCCCGGCGCCGCAGCAGTTCATGAATGATAAGCGTGACGAGCAACACTTCGATCGGGACAAAGGCAATGTCGCCTACAAGGTAAATCAGAATATGGTGAAGATCCCGAAACCACGCGTAGTGAAGCCCGTAAAAAACAGCAGAAAGTACTACCAGTCCAACACCAAATACTATTTGCCATCTATGCCCACGCTTCATACGATCCTCCTTTCCTCGCCCAAGCTGCGCCAAGAGGAGCGCATTATAACGTCCAGGAACAGGCAGCTTCACGCAAACCGGCTTTGGTGCAGTTTCTAAACGTCATCCAGTATAGTGGCGTAGCCGATCGGCAAAACAACGAAAGGGCAGGTCATGCTTACAAACCGGCGCGCGTTTCTCGGATATGCGGGGCTGTCTCTCGCCTCGCTGGCTTTTCCCGGTTCGGCACAAGACAACCATCCTTCGGCCTCGGGCAAGCCCAACGTGGTGGTGTTTCTTGCCGACGACCAGGGCTGGGGCGATCTCAGCGGCAGCGGAAACCGCAATCTGAACACGCCCAATATCGACTCGCTCAGCCGCGACGGCGTCCGCTTCGAGCACTTTTATGCCTGCCCGGTCTGTTCGCCGACCCGCGCCGAGTTTCTTACTGGCCGCTACCACCCGCGTTGCGGCGTCTATTCCACAAGCCGTGGCGGCGAACGCATGAACCTGGACGAGCGGACGGTGGCCGAGGCCTTTCGCGAAGCCGGATATGCCACGGCCGCATTCGGCAAGTGGCACAACGGCATGCAATACCCCTACCATCCCAACGCGCGCGGTTTCGAAGAGTACTACGGCTTCTGTTCCGGCCACTGGGGCGATTATTTCGGGCCGATGCTGGAACACAACGGGCGCATCGTGCAAGGCAACGGCTACGTCACCGACGATTTCACCGACAAAGCCATGGAATTCATGAAGAAAAGCGTGCGCAAAAAACAGCCTTTCTTCGTTTATTTGCCTTACAACACGCCCCACTCGCCCATGCAGGCCCCCGACCGGTTCTGGAACAGGTTCGCCGGAAAACAACTGGAAATGAAACGCGCTGACGGGCAAGCGGCGGAAGAAAATCATACGCGCGCCGCGCTGGCCATGTGTGAGAACATTGACTGGAATGTGGGCCGCGTTTTGGAACTGCTTGATCAACTGCAAGTCGAACAAGACACCATCGTGCTCTACTTCAGCGACAATGGGCCGAACGGCTGGCGGTGGAACGGCGGCATGCGCGGCCGGAAAGGCTCGACGGACGAAGGCGGGGTGCGCTCGCCGCTGGCGATGCGCTGGCCGGGCAAAATTGCTCCGGGAAAAAAGGTATCGCAAATAGCCGGCGCCATCGATCTGCTGCCGACACTCGCCGATCTGGCCGGCATCCCCACGGGCTGCGAAAAAGCACTTGACGGGGTCAGCCTGAAGCCGCTGCTTTTACACGAGAATCCCCCCTGGCCCGACCGCATGATTTTCTCTCACTGGGCCAACCGCGTCAGCGTGCGCACGCAGCAATTCCGCCTGGACTACACCGGCAAGCTGTATGACATGACGAAGGATCTCCGGCAGGAACAAGACGTTACGGCACAGTATCCGGAAACCGCCGCAAAGATGAAAAAGGCCGTGCAGGATTGGCGGGAGAACGTGCTTGCCGGATATGACGACGATCATCGGCCATTCATCATTGGCCATCCCGATTGCACCTGGACGCAAATACCCGCCCGGGATGCCGTTGCCCACGGCCGGATCGAGCGGTCCAACCGGTTCCCCAATTGCAGCTACTACACGAACTGGGTGAACAAAGAAGATTACATTTCGTTGGATGCCGAACTGCCCGCTTCCGGCGTTTTCAACGTCCAAATCTACTATGCGTGCCCGAAAGAAGACATCGGTTCAACAATAGAGTTGAGCTTTAACGGGAGCTCCATCCGGGGCGCCGTCAGTAAGCCCCATGATCCGCCCCTCCGTGGTGCGGAGCACGACCGGTTCGAGCGCACGGAATCTTACGTAAAAGACTTCAAGCCCCTGAACCTCGGCAACCTGCGCCTCGAAAAGGGACGAGGCGAACTCGTTCTGCACGCCCTGGACATCCCCGGCAGCCAGGTCATGGAGTTTCGGATGATGGTGCTCGAACGGCTGGAGTAACGCGTCAGTCCACGCGCCTGCGGCGAGGCCACAGTGCGATGGCGTCCTGGATCATGCGCAGCGCATACTCCCACCCGTAGCGGTCCGGGCGCGACTTATCCGTGTTCGCCATCTCCTCGAACGACTTCCAATCCTCCCGCGTGAGCCGCTCGTCGGTGTGGCTGTACTGGAAAGCGTTCAGGCCGAAGAGAAACACGTAGCCGTCCTCCGTTGTGGTTACCTCCCGCCGAATCGCTTCAAACGCGGCGTCCGGATCTCCGGAAACGCCCAGCGCCTGCGCCGCCATGATCCGGTTGGCGGCCACCGCATCGTGCGAGACCGCGTCTTGCAATGCCTGTTGAACTTCAGGGGCGGCGGACCGGACAAGAAACAGACCATACGCGCCCCAGTACCGCTCGACGGGGTGGTCGGCGCGTAGATAGCGCGCATAATCCGGCGCGGCGCCGGGATCGCCGAGACTGGCCTTTTTGGCCACGTCCAAAATCCTCGCGACGGGATAGTCGCCGCTTTGGCCGTATTCGTAGAGCGTCTTATGTTTTTTGTCCGGGCCGGCTATTGCCAAAAACATCGGTTCCGGCACCAGCCCGAGGTCGCAAGTTTCAACCATCCAACGATCCATCTCCTTCTCTAGCCGGCGCAGTGTGCCGCGATGCGCGGGCTTATCCGCCAGGTTTTGCACGTGCCAGGGATCTACCCGCGTGTCGAACAGCTCCACCACCGGCTTGGGCTGGAAAAACTGCGACTGAACCGCGTCGCACCGGCCCTCCTCGTAGTGCCGCTCCCAGGCGCGCCAGTTCGCCTGCACCGTGAACCCGTAGCGGGCGTCGCGCCCGCGCGGCCGGTGGGGCATGAAGTTGCGAATGCAGTACCAGCGGCCGTCCGTCACGGCCCGCGAGAAGTCATACCGTTCCGCCATCCGGTCGCGGTACAGAAACACCGTATCCGCGGGCGCCTCCGTGCGCGGCCCCGCAAAAACCCGCCCCTGCATCTGTTCCGGTGGCCGCCGCCCGACCAGCGAAACCATCGTCTTGGGCAAATCGACAAAGCTGACCAGGCGGTCGTCCACTTTCCCCGGCTCGGCCGGGGCAAGATGCCGCCATTTTTCCGGGAAACGCGCCAGCATCGGCACTTGCGTGCCCACGTTGTAAATGTACCGCTTGGCGCGGGCGAGCTGGCCGCCGTGGTCCGAGTAGAAGAACACAATCGTATTGTCCGCCAGCCCCTCCTCTTCCAGTTCGGCCAGGCGTTCCCCCACGGTGCCGTCCATGAGCGTGATGAGGTCGTGCAGGCGGGCCCAGTCTTCCCGGACCTCCGGCAAGTCCGGATGATAAGGCGGCAGCTCAATCTTTTCCGGGCTGACCCGCGGCGCCGGCGGGATCTGGTTGTTCTCGACGTACTTCTCGATGCGTTCCTGAGCCAGCTGGCTTTCGTGAGTTACCGTGATGTTGAACACCGCGAAGAACGGCTGGCCCGGCGCCCGGTTCTTGTAATGGGCCTTGCCGCTCGACTCGTCCCAGACGGCCGGATCGCCGATAAAGTTCGAGTTGTAGTCTTCCTTTTTGTTGTTGGTGCAGTAATAGCCGGCGTCCCGCAGGACTTTCGGGTAAGCCGGAATCGAATCCGGCAGTTGCGTGCGGCTGCGCATCTGGTGCGTCCCCAGCGTGCACGAGTGCATTCCCGTGAGCAAAGCGGATCGCGCAACCGCGCATACGGGCGCGTTGGCAAAAGCCTGAGTGAACCGGACGCCTTCCGCCGCCATCCGATCCAGATTCGGGGTCTGCGCGGCTTCGCATCCGTAGCAACCCAGGTAGGGGCTGATATCTTCACACGTGATCCAGAGGAAATTCGGCCGTTGCTCCTCGCGGGCAAGCGCCCGGACGGCCGTCAATGCGGCCATCCCGCCAAGACCGCTGGCCAAAAAGCCGCGGCGCGTCGATTTGTTCGCTGAACTCATTGCAGAATCTCCCTGTCGTTACCCGCCGTACGTGCCGAAGCGGAAAGGTTCGAAATCCGGCATGCTGCGATCCTCGCGCATGATGGTTTCGATCTGTTTTGCGATTTCAGGATACTTGTCCGCAACGTTATTCTGTTCGCCGATGTCCGCTTCGAGATCGTAAAGTTCGAGAGGCGCATCCGGGTTTTTGACCAGGCCCTTCTTGATGCCTTTCCATTTGCCCATGCGGACAGCGAGCTGGCCGCCGTATCCAGTGAAATCCCAGAACAGGTGGTGGTGGTTCTTTTGCCGTGCCGGTTTGCCGAAAAGCGTGGGCGCCATGCTGATGCTGTCGGCGCTGGCCGGAAACGCTGTGCCTGCGATTTCAGCCAGCGTGGCGGGAACGTCCCAATGCGCGCCGACAAAACTCGAGGTCGTTCCGGGGGCGATCCGGTCGGGCCACCGCGCCACGAGGGGCACGCGTACGCCGCCTTCGTGCAGCGATCCTTTCAGGCCGCGCAAAGGGCCCACGCTCTCGAAGAAGTCGTAGTCGACCTGCTCCTTGAGATGAGTCGTGCCGTTGTCGGAGGTGAAAAGCACCACGGTGTTGTCGTCGATCCCCAGTTCTTCAAGCAACGAGAAGAGCCGCCCCATCTGCTTGTCCAGAAAGCTGATCATGGCCGCGTAACACGCCTTCGGCGTCGGGTGGGGCAGATAGGATTTGCCGTTGTAGGGCGTCTCCTCCCATTGTCCCCGGTAAGCGGCAATCTCTTCTTCGGGCGCCTGTAGGGCCAGGTGCGGGATTACAGTCGGATAGTAGACAAAGAACGGGCCGTCTTTCTGCTCGCGGATGAACTCGAGCATCTCGTCGGCGATCCGCTGTGGCGCGTAGGTGTCTCCGGTCAGGCCCCGCGTATTTCCCGGAAGCTGCTCGTGTTCCCGGTCGTTCACGAGATAGCGCGGATACAAGTTGTGGGCGTGGGACTGGCAGTTATAGCCGTAGAAGCGGTCGAAACCGCGGTCCAACGGGTCGCCGGACGAGCCAACGGCGCCCAGGCCCCATTTGCCGAAGCAGCCTGTCGCGTAGCCCTGGTTTTTTAAAACTTCTGCGATGGTGCACTCGCCCGCGGGAAGGGGAAGTTGGCCGCCGAAAACCTTTGGATCGGGGTCTTTGACTCCGAAGTTGTTTCTGACGGCCGCGTGGCCGCCGTGCTTGCCCGTCATCAGATTGCAGCGCGACGGCGCGCACACCGCCGATCCTGAATAGTACTCCGTAAAGCGCATCCCCTCGGCCGCCATACGGTCGATGTGCGGCGTCTTAATCTTTTTCTGGCCGTAACAGCCCAGCTCCTGCCACCCCAGGTCGTCGGCCATAACAAAAACAATGTTGGGCTTTGAAACGGCGGCCGCCTCGGCCCGGCCGGTTCGCGCCACCCAGGCGGCCGAACACATGCCGACTATCTTCATGAAATCGCGTCTGCTCGTCATCGCTTGCCTCTTTGCGGTTGGATGGTAATCGCCCTGTTACGCGGTACACTTTATCACGCCGGGCTCTTCCAATCCGACCCGCCGCGTGCATACCCGCTTGGCGCTCCGGCCCCTTACGCCTCTTTCTGAAACCGCTTCGATTTCAGGAGGCCCGCCTTGGCGAGGCGAAACTCGGCTGCGGTTGCCAGGCAGCCAAACCCGTACTTCACGCTACGGGTGAAGTTGATGCTCGAGGCTTCCGGGAAATACTTGGTGGGACAGCTGATTTCAGCGATGGTATGCCCATGCCAGACGATCTGTGCGAGCATCTGGTTGTCGAACACGAAGTCGTCGGAATTGTGTTCGAGGGGAAGTTCGCGAAGCAGGCCGGCGGAAAACGCCCGGTAGCCGGTGTGGTACTCGCTGAGCTTGGCGCCCAGCAACAGGTTTTCGGCCAACGTCAGAACCCGGTTTGACACGTACTTCCACAGCGGCATACCGCCTTTGACCGCGTAACCCCCAAGGATGCGCGAACCCAAAACGCAGGAGTAGAGGCCGTTGCCGATCACGCTCACCATCGCCGGGATCAGCGCCGGCGTGTACTGGTAGTCCGGATGGACCATCACCACGATGTCGGCCCCGCGGTCGAGCGCGAGCCGGTAGCAGGATTTCTGGTTGCCGCCGTACCCGGTGTTCTGCCCGTGCACGTGCACGAATGTGTTCGGCAGATCGGCGGCAACCTTTGCCGTGTCGTCGTTGCTGGCGTCGTCGACAACAATGATCTCGTCGACGCAACCCTGCTGGAGCACTTCCTCGTGCGTCTTTCGAAGGGTCTGCCCGGCGTTGTACGCCGGCATCACGACAACGACTTTTTTCCCGTTGAACACGTCGAACTTCGCCTCTATCTCGCGTGCGCCAAAACTTTCTTCAGCGCCTCGACCACCTCGTGCACGTTCTTGTCCGTCATCTGCGGGTGCAGCGGCAGCGAAAGCACTTCGCGCGACGCCGCCGTGGCTTCCGGAAAATCCTCCGGCCGTATCCCGAGCGTTTCGCGGTAGTACCGGTGCAGATGCAACCCGTAAAAGTTGACGCTGGTCCCGATATTTTCGCGCCGGAGCGCGGCGGCGATCTCGTCGCGGTTTTTCGACAACTTGCCGAGGTTCAGCCGGATAATAAACAGGTGCCAGGCGTGTTCGGCATCGGGGATCACCTCCGGCAGGGTAATCTCGTCAACGTCGGAAAGCACCGACGTGTACATCTGTGCAAGCCGCCGCCGGCACGACTTGAACGACGCGAACTTCTTGAGCTGCTCGACGCCCATCGCAGCGCTCACGTTGCCCATCAGGTACTTGAACCCCGGCTCGACCACTTCCGCCGGCGACGCCACTGCGCTCCGGCCGTAGCGTTCCCACGCCGTGGCTGTCATGCCGTTCGCGGCGAGCAACCGCAGGTGGCGCGCGGCTTCCACGTCCTTGAGCGTAACCGTGCCGCCTTCCATCGTGGTGATGTTTTTGATGGCGTAGAAACTGAAGCAGGCGTAGTCGCCGTAACTGCCGACCGGCACGCCCTTGTACGAAGCGCCCAGCGCGTGGGCCGCGTCTTCGAGCACGGGAATGCCGTGCCGGCGCGCAATCTCGTACACCGCCTCGAGCTCGCAAGGCTGGCCGGCCAGGTGCACCGGCATGATGACCTTCGTTTTCGGCGTGATCGCTGCTTCAATCGCGTCGGGACTGATGTTGAGCGTGCCCGGCCGGATGTCGGCGAACGTCACGCGGGCGCCCATGTTCAGAACCGTGTTGCCCGTCGAGGCCCACGTGATCGGCGAGGTCAGCACCTCGTCGCCCGGCCCGACGCCGAGGTGCGCCAGGCAAAGGTGCAACGCGGCCGTGCAAGAGCTGACCGCAACCGTGTGCTGGGCCGACACCGTCTTGCCGAACGCCTCCTCGAACGCCTGCAGGTGCGGGCCCGACGTCAGCCAACCGCTGCGAAGCGCTTCCACCACGGCCCGCTCTTCCTCCAGGCCCAGGCACGGCTTGGCAATCGAAATGAACCGGGCCGCAATCGGCTCGCCGCCCTCGTCCACCGGCGTCGCAAGAAGCTGTTTCATCCGTTGAACGTTGAAGTACACCTCGCGGAACGGGTCGATGGCTTCCTGCCGGAGAAAATCGCGCACTTCGGCAATGCCGTCGTCAATGGAAAATTCGCGGCGGAACCCGAATGTGCCGCAGAACTTTCCGAACTTCACCCGGTAGTTCCGCAGGTCGTCGTCGTCCTTGGGAATTTCGATTTCAATGTTGCCGAGCCTGTCGGCGATCCGTTGTGCGAGATCGATGATGCGCGTATTCGCGTCGTCGCTGCCGATGTTGAACGTCTGCCCTTCGACGGCCTCGGCGGGCGCCTCGAGAAGCTCCACGTACGCGCGGGCCGCGTCCCGTACGTGCAAAAACGGCCGCCACTGGTTGCCGTTGCCCAGCACTTTAATGCCGCCGGTCTGGACGGCCGTCGCCACCATGTGGTTCACGGCCACGTCAAACCGCATCCGCGGCGAGTAGCCGAACAGCGTCGCATTGCGGGCAACCACCGGCTCGAACGAGCCGTTCTGCATGAGCAAAATCGCCCGTTCCGCCTCCAACTTGCTTGAAGCAAACGCCGAAACCGGATTGGGCCAGCTTTCTTCGTCGAGGTAATCGAACACGCCCTTGCCGTACACGCTGCACGACGACGCAAACACGAACCGTTTCACGCCCCGTTGCACGGCCTTGTTGGCGAGCTCGCGCGTGCTCTCGACGTTGACGTCGGCGGTCACATCAAGGTTCAGATCGCACGACGGGTCGTTCGCCAGCCCCGCAAGGTGCGCTATCGCGTCAACCCCGTCGAGCAGGCCTGGCGCCTCCTGAAGCCGCCGCACATCCCCGCGCACCACCTCGCATCCCGGCAGGGCCGCAAATTGAGCGGCCGCATTATCGCCGAAACAAAACCGGTCGTAAACGCGAACCGTGTGGCCGCGTTCAATCAGCGTCCGGACAAGCCAGCTTCCCAGGTAGCCGCCGCCCCCCGTTACCAATACGCGCATTGTCTACTCCTGCAACCTGACGCGCACAACTAACTGCCACGCGCGCGTTTACCCGACATGCCAGTATACCAAAAAACCCCTGCCGCCATCATGGAATCAACGAGTTGGCGATGACGAACCCTCCCGCGCGAGCTGGTGGAGCGAGCGCTCCTGCGCGAGCTGTTTGCAAAACGAGCCCACCGCAAAGATCAGGCGGTAACGTCAAAAGTGGGGGAAGGAGACAAAACGTCCGAACCGGCGTCAAAAGCCGGAAATTTGTTTATTTCGCCGTTGATTTGCACCGACGGCCCGCTTGTGGCGTCGCTGCCGAAACCCAGGCTCACGGCTTTGGCCGGGGCTTGTCCGAGAGCCTCGATGCGCCGCTGTTTTTCGGCGTCCGCTTGCGCTTCGCGTTCTCGCGCCCGCCGGGCGCGCAACTCCGCCCGCAGCTCTTGAACAGTGGGCACGACCTCGCGGGCGCCGTCCATGCCGCGCTTAATGGTGTGAAAGGCCGCCCCCGGAACCGACACCGTGCCTCGACCGAACCCGGCACGGGCCACCTCCGGCGCACGCCGTTCCAGCATGGCCGGCAACTCACGGGGTTTCATATCCCCGAGCATACGGCGCGGCTCAAGTTTCTGGCGGGGAAACAGCGAAAAATCCGCAGCCCCATATGCGCCTGTTTTTAACACCATAGCACTACAATTGTGCACCCCCGCCACTCTTTTGTCAAGGGCATAAAGCCATAAAGCAAGCAGTACAAGGGACATAAGCACCGCAGACCGCTTTGCGCCCTTTCCCCGTCGGTGTATTTTTGGCGTCCGGCGCCGAATCACCGCTTCCGAATCGCCTTTACCGTATCCCGGATCTCGTCGACCAGCGCCTGTTTCACCAGGTATAAGCCCGGCCGTTCAGCCGAAGTGGCATAACGGTGTTGTGAATCCGCGGCCGTGGCGGCCCCTATCGTAACCGGCCCCAGTTCCACTGCGTCTTCCCCATCGGCCTGCACCGTAGCACGCACCGTTGCCACGGGCTTGTCCAGGCCCGTTCCCTCGACCGCGCCCGGCTCGTCGGCGACCCGTTTGTCGGCACGAAGGCGGCTCAGCGCGTCGACCAGCGGGTCCATATCGCGCAGCGAAGAGAAAACACTGTTTTCGGGAAACACCACAGCCCACCGTCCGCGATGCTTCTCGAACTCGTACTTCTTTCCGTCCAGTGTCAGTTTGACTTCTTGAACGGTGTTCTTGTCGAACTCCAACAACGTTTTCTGGCGGAAATTGTGCACCGTTATCGTCAGCGCCTGCACTTCCAGTTCGCTCAAAATGGTTGCGCTGCCGTTGTCCTGCCGCGCGTAGAACTGGCCGGTGCCCGGCACGGGCGCGCCCACCAGAATTTCGCTTGGCGGTTCGTCCCGAAACGTGAACCGGATTGCGATGCGCGGATCGTCAAACCCCAACCGCTCCGCCGAACTTTTGGGAAAACTCTCGCCCGCAATCTGCTTGAGGAACGAAATAAAGTTGGAAACTGCAATCTGGTCCGTATCGTCTGCGGCCGGGTCGACCAGCACCCACCCTTTGTCGGGGTCGTTCTCGAGCTTCACGTCGGTGCTGCCCGATTCGTATTCCATGGTCAGGAGCCGGGAGGCGTCGCGCGTGAACAGGCGGTCCTCCCGAAACGCGTTGGGCGTCCGCGGCAACATCATCAGGACATTGGGATCCATCAGGATGACGCCGGGCTTTCCTTTCCGTTGAGCGAATACGCAACTCTTGAACTCTCCGTGCTCGCCCAGCATACCTATGAAGACCGTCTGAGGCTCGCTGCCCGCGCCCGTGTAAACCGTCAGCCGCGCCCGGGGCGGGTCGAGACCGTAATCCTCCAGCGCTTCGGGTTGTTCAATATGACCCAGGATCATGCTGTACTGAACCTCCCGCACCAACTGATTGACCGTCTCCTGGTTCGCCGGCGCTGGTTCGGGCGAGACCAACACCCACCGCCCGTCCGGCTGCCGTTCGACCGCAACCGTCACCGACTGCTCCACCTTCGCCTGTTGGTCCTCATCGCCCGATGAGTCCTCGGAAACCCGGAACTGCGTCAGTTCCAAACGGGTGATTCCCTCTTTGCCCGACTTGAACAGCCGGCGGTCGCGCAACAGATCCGGCGACCGGTCCATCTCGTGAAATTGATCCACGCTTACCAGGAACACCTGCTCGCCGTTCAACCGGGCATAACGGTACGCCTGCGTCGGGTCGAGGTTGCCGAATTCAAAACGCAGCGGCTTCCCCGCTTTGGGCGTGGCGGTCAGTTTCAGCACGGGCTTGTCGAGACCGTAAGCGGCCAGATCACCGCCGGCATCTATCGTGCGGATATTGTCCAGTGCCGCGATGGTGTTCGCCGCGCGGTCCCACACAACCACGTTCGGCTCGATGTCCGGGCCGGGCTTTGTAATCGCCCATCCGTCCGCGCCGGCGCGTTCCGCAGCAACAGCCGGCCCGTCAACTTGCTGAATTTCAATTGCGCGGATATCTTCGGGTGCAAAATCGAAGACCTTCCGGCTGCGGGCTTGCTCGGCCTCGCCGTGTTTCTCAAGCTGAATCATGCCCCAGTAGGCCGCGCAAAGCGCAACAAGCGCCGCCAGCAGGATAACCGTGCCTTTCTTGCTCATCGATATTTTCTCCGCAACGCGTAGGCCACCAGCCCGGCCGCTATTACCGCCTGTATCGTACCCAGCACCGTGAGATAGACAATCGTCCGCTGGTCGCGTGCGTTCAATACGATCGGCGGATCTTCTTTGCCGCTCGGCCGTATCGCGATAAGCTCCTCATTCTCGGTAAGCCATGCAAACGTGTTCAACATGAAGTTGAAGTTGCCTGGCAATCCGATTTGAGCGTTGGAAGCGAACGCCGAATTGCCCACCACCACAACGCGGGCGTCCCGCGTCTGGCCGGAATCGTTGAGGGCGAAATCGGTTTTGACCGTGGCCGCGGCCGCCAAAGACAGCGGCCCGCTTCGTTCGTCCGGCGCCTGAACGGCTTTTCCGGCCGATACCAAAGTCGCAATGTCGGTTTCCGCATAAAAATTCGGCGTCGTCCGGAGCAGTTCGGTTACCACGGCATTTTCCGGCGGTTCTTTCGCAGCGCTTACGGTCCGCGCCACGCTGAACACCATTTTTTGTTCAAAGTTTTTCGTAACAGGATGGCTGCCGTTGAAGCAGCCCAGGAACGGCGTCTCGTTGGGCGTCTCGTCGAACGGCGTCACGTCCGCGCTCATCTCGATGTTCCACTTCGTCTCGGCCGAAACGGCCATGTCGCTGCCAACAACGATGCCCAGCCGACGTTCGAGCCATGGCACAAGCTGCTCGGCCGCGGCGCCCGTTACCATCTTACGCCAGGAATCCAGCAACACCAGCAACCGGCCGCCACGGTCGAGGTACGCGTCCAGCGCGCGGATTTCCTCCGGGTGCAGATCCGACTGCGCCCCGTCGATCCCAAGCCCGTTGATCACCACCGCGTCGTATTCGGGCGGAACTTCCGCGTGCGTGATGCGGATTGCCATGCGCTCGGCTTCGTACGACTCCGCCTCGAGCATTTGCTTAATTAACGATCCGCCGTTAGTCTGGTTGGGATCGTCGATGCTGCGCTCGCCGTGGCCGGTCAAAAAACCGATCTTCGGCCTGGATTTCCGCGCCACGTTGATCAGGGCGTTGGTAAAGTCGCGCTCCTCGAGCCGCGGACTGCCCCCCGTAAGCGTGATGACTCTCTGGTTGGCCCCGCAGGTCAGGACCACACTGCCCTGCGTCGATACGTGCGAGACGCCTAGCGCCTGTAACCGCGCCACATCCACCTGCGGATCCCAAAACTCGATCTTCAGGTGGTTGGTGTACTTCCGGCACTGGTCGAGAAACCGCCGTGTCTTGTCTCGCGCGATGATCACAAGCTCGTCGTCCACCTGGCTGAAAAAAGCGATCACCCGGACGTCCCGGTCGAGTGTCTGCAACACTTGCACGGTCTGCGGCGACAGGTCGCGCCGGCCCTCGCGCGTGAGGTCCCACGACTTGTCCCGGTGGTCGGCAAACGCGTAGACCACGATGCAGATTCCCAGGAAAACCACCGCCGAAAACACCGCGCCAAGGCCGTACAGGCCTTTGCCTTCCCGCGAGGACTGCCTGCTGATGCCCGTGAGGATCAACGCTACCCACGCCGCTCCCGCCAGCAGGCCCACCCCCAACGGCAACAACACGTCCGCGCGAAGTACGCTCCCTCTCAGCACCCCCAGGTTAACGCCGATTATGAGCGCCACCAGCGCCAATATGCCCGCCACACTTCTTGCTGTCTTGATCGAGTTCATGGTTTACGCCCTCCACTTCCGGCTTTCAAGCGACCGGAACGTGAGGAAAAGGAAGAAGGCGCCGAACAACACATAGTAAACGATATCCTCCGGCTGGACGATCCCCTGCGCCATGTCACGCGCGTGGGAATCGATGGGAAGCTGTTGCAGGAACCCGCGGAACAATCCGTAGAAGAAGCCTGCCATTTTGCGGACTCCCTCGCCCCAGGCTTCGGGCGCCGGGTTGGATTCAGCCAGGTTCTCGGCGAACGTCCCGATGATATACAGGATAAACCACACGCCAAACGTAAGCGTGCCCGCCGTCACCTGGTTGCTCGTCACCGACGACACGAAAAGGCCCAGGCTGAAAAACGCCGCCCCCATCAAAAACACCGTTATCAGCCCGAACACGAGCACCGCCGGTTCAACCTGCACGTACCACGACATCACAACAAGATCAACCCCAACCACCAGCATCATCACGAAAAGCATGCCCAGCGAAGCCAGATATTTGCCGAAAATAATCTCCCGGTCGCGAAGCGGGTGCGTCAGCAACAGCTCCATCGTTCCACGATTGCGCTCTTCCGCCAGCAGGCGCATCGTTACCAATGGCCCGATAAACACAACCAGCGTTCCGCAGAACGTCAGAAACGGGCCCAGCAGCGTTTCTTCAAAATCCGGCACGCTTGAGTAGGCGTACATGGACGGGTTCAGGCTGACGTCGGCGTAGAACATAAACGAAGCGCAGAATGCCAATCCCGATATGGCGGCAAAGATGCCCACCACAACATACCCGACCGGCGTGACGAAATAGCTGGCAAACTCCCGTTTGCATACCGCCCAGGTGTTCCTCATAAGGCTCCTCCGGCCGCCGCGGGCGTATCGTTTTCTTTGACATTATCCGTCGCCGCGTCTTTGGCGACGGCCTCGATAAACACTTCTTCAAGCGACCGTGCCGTGCCCCGCGCCAGGTTCGCCATCGTGTCTTCGGCCACAACATGGCCCTGGTTGATGATCAGCACGCGCTCGCACACCATTGCCACCTCCGGCAAGATGTGCGTGCTCAGCAGCACCGTGTGATCCTCGCCCAACTCCTTGATCACCTGCCGGATCTCGATGATCTGACGCGGGTCGAGGCCCACCGTCGGCTCGTCAAGGATCAGAACCGGCGGATCGCCGATCAGTGCCTGCGCAAGCCCCACGCGCTGCCGGTAACCCTTTGACAGATTGCTGCATACACGGCGCTCGACGTCCGCCAGACCGCACCGCTCGATCACGCGGCCAACCTCCGAACGGCGCCGCCCCCGCCCCACCCCTTTCACCGCCGCAACGTACGCCAAAAACTTCGAAACAAGCATCTCCCCGTACAGTGGCACGCTCTCCGGCAGATAACCTACCCGCCGCTTCACCTCGACAGGATTCGCCGCTATGTCGTAACCCGCGACCACGGCCGTCCCCCGCGTCGGCGGCGAAAAACCCGTCAGGATCCGCATCGTCGTCGTCTTCCCCGCCCCGTTCGGGCCCAAAAAACCCAGAATCTGCCCTTTTGAAACGGAAAACGAGACGTCCTCGATCGCGGCAAGCTGACCGTAGTATTTCGTCAGGCCTTTAACCTCAATCATATTCGGATCTCCGTTAAGGCCGTCAGGCCTTTGCTTACACTATATACAACAAATTGTGGTCGGCTGAATCCTACCTACAAGTCGATCAACATGTTGGCCTTGACAAATTCTACAACACAGTATATTGTAGAGACACGGACAAGTCCAGCAACAGTAGTAACTTGACAGTTGAAGATTTGTTCCATAGTTTTCGTGGGCTGCTCGGTTGTGTCAGGAATTTCTGACCAATTTGTGCCGGACTGACAGTTTTTTGAAGGCAGAAAATGCCCACCTGGTTAACTCACAACGAAACCAACCACTGGCAAACGCTCCGCCAGCGTCGACGTATTGTATTGATTTGTAACGAGTTAAGTCAAGCCTTGCCAGCCTTGAGAGGTGTTGGCACGCCGGATGCTCCTGTAGCAAACGGGAGTGAAGTTCCGAAGAAAGCGAGGCAGAGTATGTTGACAGTTCAATGTTGCTCGTGTAAGAAAGTTCGTAAAGGCACGCGGTGGGTAACGGCCACGGTGCCGGAATCGCAAATGCGCATCAGCCACGGTTATTGCCCGGCATGCGCGGCAAAAGTATTCGCCGAGATCAGAGCATCATCGGTGCACCATCGTCTGGCCGCGGCTGGCCACGCCTGATAAACAGTCGCAATTTCACTCTTCAAACGTGGGGACGCCCTCCAACAAAAGCGGGGACGTCCCTCTTTCCTTAACTCGTTGCTGGGTATTTGCAGCTCCAGTTGTGCAACACCGCTCATACTGTTCCTCGCACGTGTTAACCTTACCACGTCGTTTGTAAAATGACTTTTACACTTCATGCAAGCAAAAAAAACGAGGATGCCAAAATCAATCACCCTGACGCAGGCCTGGGATAAGCGGCCGCTTGTGACCCAAGCAGCCGCTTGTGACCCAAGCGGCCGCTTGTGATCCTTGCCGTTCATTATAGTATTATGAAGTTCAGACGTTTACGGCATTCGGCGTGGAGAAGCGATGAACCTGGAGCAAGCCCAACAGGAGCGGGCACTTACCGGCGAAAGCGGGTTTGCGCCCGGACAGAATCGAGCGGCCTCGAAGGCGGCGGTGTTTCGGCACCTGCTCAAGTCTCTGCGCGCCTACCAGTGGAGCAAAAACACTTTACTGTTCGCCGCGCTGGTCTTTGCCCGGCAACTGACTGTACCGGGCCAGGTGGCGCGGGCCTTGCTGGCGTTTGCGGCGTTCTGCGTAGCGTCCAGCGCCTTATACCTGCTCAACGATATCCTCGACGTCGAACAGGACCGCCGCCACCCGGAAAAATGCCGGCGGCCGATAGCCAGCGGCAAGCTGCCGATCCCGTTGGCGTGGGTTGCCGCGGCCGTTCTGTGCGCGGTGGCCCTGGGCATGGGTTGGAGCCTGGGTCTGCCGTTCCTGGGCATACTGGCCCTCTACATGGCCATGACGGTTGCCTACAGTTTCGGGCTCAAAAACGTATTCCTGCTGGACGTGCTGATCATCTCAATAGGTTTCGTGATCCGGGCCCTTGCCGGCGCGATCGCGCTGAACGTCGCTTTCACAAACTGGCTGGTGGTGTGCACGCTTTTCCTGGCGCTCTTCTTAAGCCTGAGCAAAAGGCGCCACGAAATCGAGCTGCTCGAAGAAGAAGCCGTAAACCACCGCGAAGTGCTTGGCCACTACACCTTGCCGTATCTGGACGCCCTCAACCTCGTGATGGCCTGTGCAACGCTCATCACGTACACGATTTACACGTGCTCACCGGAGGTCGTTGAACGGTTGGGAACCGATCATCTTTACCTGACGCTGCCGTTTGTCGTATACGGGCTGTTCCGTTACTTGTACCTTCTGCACGTCAATTCGCACGGCGGCGATCCGGCAAAAGCCCTCATTCAGGATAAAAGCCTGGCGGTCACGGTGTTGTTATGGGGGGCGATGTGCATCGCCATTATCTACGGAAAGATTTAGGTCGCGCGCAACGCGCGCTTTCAGCCTGAACAGCCAAAGCAGGAAGGAGAAATTGTCATGGCTGAAACCCTTGCAGTTGATCTCGAAGTGCCAACGGACGTGATGGGCAGCGTAGGCGCGCTGGTGCTGGGCGGCGGCCGGGGAACCCGCCTTCACCCGCTAACCGCGCTCCGGGCGAAACCCGCGGTTCCGCTGCTGGGCCGGTACCGGCTCGTGGATATTCCACTCAGCCAGTGCATTCACTCGGGCGTGAAGAAAATCGTGGTGCTCACCCAGTTCAACAGCGCCTCGCTGCACCGGCACATTCAAAACAGCTATCACTTCGACAACTTCTCCAAAGGCTATGTCGAGATTCTCGCCGCAGAACAAACCATAGAGAGCGGCGACTGGTACCAGGGTACCGCCGACGCAATCAGAAAACAGTTGAGGCACATCCGCGACATGCGGGCGAAGTACTACCTAATCCTGTCCGGCGACCAGCTTTACCGCATGGATTACCGCAGCCTGATGAGGAGCCACCTGCGCAACAAGGCCGACATCACCGTCGCCTCCCTGCCCGTGGCGCGAAGCGAGGCGCACGAGCTCGGAATGCTGAAAACATCCGGCAGCGGCCGGATAAGGGCTTTCGAGGAGAAACCGAAGGATCCCACCGTGCTCGACCACCTGGCGATGCCCGAGGCGTTCTTCACAAAACGCGGCGTCGAGCCCGAGGGCCGCGACTGCCTGGCCTCGATGGGCGTGTACCTCTTCAAAGGCAAGGTGCTGGAAGACATCCTGGAAAAGCAGCCCGACTGGATCGATTTCGGAAAACACATCATCCCGTACTGCCTGAAAACCCACCGGGTGTACGTTCATTTGTTCGGCGGCTTCTGGGAAGACATCGGAACCGTCCGTTCGTATTACGAAGTCCACATGCAGATGGTGGGCCCGAAGCCGCCGATGGACCTGTTCCAGCCCGGCGGCATCATCTACACGCATCCGCGCTACCTGCCCGGCTCCCGATTCCAGGACATCAGGATCAAAGACAGCATGATCAGCGAGGGATGCCGTATCACCAAAGCCACAATCACCAACTCGCTCGTCGGCATCCGCAGTATTATCCGCGCCGGCGTTACCCTGAATCGCACGATCGTCATGGGCGCCGATTACCTCGACGGCGAGGCCAGCCGCGACCCCGTCCCCATGGGGATCGGCACGGGGTCGAAAATCTCCGGCGCCATCATCGACAAAAACGCACGGATCGGGAAAAACGTGGTGATCAGGGGGTCGCGGCGCTTGAAAGACTGCGACCGCGAAGGCTACGCTGTCCGCGACGGCATCGTAATCGTGTTGAAAAACGCCGTCATACCCGATGGGGCGAGAATCGAGTAATAGCGGATGAAGGGACAACGGGAATACCGGCTGATCGAAGGGGTGGCACTGTTTCTGGCGTGCATTGCCATTCAAATCAACAGCGAAGTCCTCGCGCAGTGGGGGTTCTTCTTTTACTGCCCGGCCGAAGACACCGGCCAGACCATCTACGCTACCGTAGGGTTGGCTGGAGCGCTGTTGATTCTCGGCCTTTTGACCGATGCGTTCAGCGATCCCTTCATCGGTCTGTGGTCGGACAGAACGCGCACGAAAGCCAGTTGGCGGCGGATCATTCCGATCTCGGGCCGCCGCAGGCCGTTCATTTTCTGGGGGTCGATCGGGTTGACGTTCACAGGAATTGCGTTCTGGTTTCCGCCCGTTGACGGGACATCCGTTTACAACTTCATTTACGCCAGCGTGATCGTGTGCCTGCACAGCGCGTTTTTCTTCACGATAGTCGCAATTCCGTTCAATTCGCTTGGCCCGGAACTGGCCCGCTCCGACCAGACCCGCGTCCGGCTCGGCAACTGGATAGCCGCGGGCATGATCGTGGGGCTGGCCGTGGCCGTGGTGTTGCCGGGGTATCTGATCGAGGCCCTCGATCCCCTCCCGCAGGCAGCCGCCGTGCCGGAAGCCGTCGCCCTTGTCGCGGACGCGCCTTCCTCGGCCGTGCCGTTGCCGCCCCCCGAAAGCCAGGCCGAAGAAGGGCCGCGCATTATCTCGCCGGTAGGGTATCAGCGGATGGCGATGGTGTTTGCGGTGGTATCGCTTGTGCTGCTTCAGTTCGTGGTGTGGACCGTGCGCGAGCGGCATGATTCCCAACTTGCGCCGGCCCATACGCCTTCGCTTACCGTGTTGTTTCAGGCGCTGTCGAACAAGCTTTTTCTGCGCTACGCGGCGGTTTTCTTCCTGTTCAACATCGGCCTGCTGGGCGTTCAGCGGGTTCTGCCCCACTGGGTGCAGCTCGCCCTGGACGGTTCGCCGAAGATGGTTTCCCAGTTGATGGCGCCGTTCATCGTCATGGCGCTGGTGGCCTTGGTTTTCATGCCGGCGCTGTCCAAACGCGTGCCCATCAAGTGGCTGTTTTTCGCTTCGCTCACCATTATGGCGGTGGCACTGCCGTTTATGTATCCGATCGCCGTGATGGAAGCAAGCACCAAAACCAAGATGCTGATGAGCGCAACGCTGTTCGGATTCTGCGGCATCGGCCAAGGCATGTTGTATGTTCTGCTCACGCCCCTTATCGGTCAGATTATCGACTTGGACGCCGCCCGCACCGGCGAGCGCCGCGAAGCCGCCTATCAGGCCCTGCACGGCTTTAACTGGAAGGCTTCCCAGGCGCTGGCACTTCTGGTGGCGGCTATGTCAATGAAGTTTTTGGGCAACAGCATGCAGGCGCCGTGGGGCGTATATGTTCTAGGCCCGCTCGCCGGCGTGTTCGGCCTTATTGGCATGGGGGTCTGCTTCAACTATCCTGTAATTCGCGCAACCAAGCCGGGCGTCATCGAGACGGTAGAGGCCGAAGCGCTCGAATAGGGAAGCGGTGCCAACAACGGCAGTTGTAATTCCGGCTACCGTCTCTGAAACGTAAAGGAGCTTCTTATGCACTGCTTCTTCACCTGCTTTCTCCTCCTTCTCTTCTGCCTGCCGGGCGTCACCTCGGCAGATGAAGCCCGGTTAGCGCGCCCGCAGATGTACTATGCCGACACGACCTTCGGGAGAGGCGCTTTTGCGAAAGACCCGGACGTGGTGCGTTTTCGCGCTACGTACTACATGTACTACTCGGCGCGAGGGCCGGAGCGGCTGCTTGCCATTGGCATCGCCCAGAGCGATGACCTCACCTCGTGGCATACGGTGGGCCACTTACTTCCCGAACAGGAGTGTGAGAAGAACGGTGTCGCCGCCCCCGGCGCAATGGTATGGCAAGGCAAGGTCCACCTCTTCTATCAGAGCTACGGCAATCGCGAAAATGACGCCATCTGCCACGCCACGTCCGAGGATGGCGTCACCTTTGTCCGCGATGCTTCCAATCCTGTCTTTGCACCCAAAGGCGACTGGACCGTCGGCCGCGCCATCGATGCCGATATAATCGCGTTGGAGGACCAATTGCTGCTTTATTGGGCAACCCGCGACCCGTCCTTCAAGACGCAGATGATCGGTGTTGCCAGCGCGCCGCTGGAGTCCGATTTCAGCCGCGGCACATGGACCCAGCGGTGCAACATGGCCATTCTGAAGCCCGAATTGCCGTGGGAGAAGGAATGCATCGAGGCGCCGTCAGTCGTCGAACATGACGGAAGGCTGTACATGTTTTACGCTGGCGCCTACAACAACGAGCCTCAGCAAATTGGCGTGGCCGTCAGCAACGACGGCATCGCGTGGAAACGGCTATCGGACAGGCCCTTGCTCCCCAACGGGAATGCCGGCTCCTGGAACGCCTGCGAATCGGGTCACCCCGGCGTGTTCGTCGACGACGACGGCAAGATGTACCTGTTCTTCCAGGGCAACAACGACCGCGGCAAGACCTGGTTACTTTCGAAGATGGAGGTCCGATGGGAAGATCGCGGCCCCTATCTCGTGCGCCCGGGGGATGGCGAGGAGTTCCATCTCAAAACGATTCCGAACAACTAGCCCGAGACATCGCAAGCTTGGCAACCGCCATCGGCCCAATATCTATAAGCCGACAACCCGCGCCACGGTTCTGCAGAACCTGCCCAAGAAATTTCTGGACCTAAAGTTAATTTGAAGCTTTCCGGCAAGGCTTCTAAAATTCAAGAATGTCTGCGATTTACGATATTTCCTGCCTGCTCTACATCCTCGGGCAATACTTTTTGTGGCGTGGCGGTTTGCGGCGGAAACCGCCCGAAGTCGAAAAGTACTACGTGAACGGCCTGCACGGGCTCGATGCCATGTTCGGCTGGACCAGAAAGGCGCGCGTGCGCGGAGCCGAGTATTGTCCTCAAGAAGGCCCCGTCATTTTTGCTTCCAATCACATCGAAATCGATGACCCGTTCGTCACGGGTGCCCTCATCCACGAAATCAGCGGCGGAATTCGCCCTGGCGCGATGATGCGCGACGATTTTTTCCGCGGGATGCCGCGGTGGTTGCGCCGAATTGCCGATCCCGACGAGGTCAGCCAGCTTATCGGGGCGGCGCAGATATCCCGGGGCGGCGCCACGCCGGCCCAGATCGAGCAGTTCGTTAACCTATTGCTTGAAGGCAAGAGCTTTCTCATCTATCCCGGCCGGTCGCGCTCGAGATCCGGGCTGTTTTTCGAGTACCGGGAGTGGATCCGCAGCCCCGGCCGAACCTCGCTTTTCCCGTCGCTCGTGCACAAGCGCAACCCGAATGCCGAGGTTGCCGTCGTTCCCACGGCCCGTACCTATAATTTGCTAACGAAAAGAAGCTGCGTGGCGTTCGGCCCCGCCCTTTATTTGGAACGGGGCGCGCCGCCGCGCCGCCAGCGCGCGTTCGACTTTGAGCTGGCCAGCGCGATTTCCGACTTGATCGAGATCAACGCGCCGCAACTGCTTAGCGTTTTGGTTTATCTGCGTTGCCTGCACGGGCTGAAGACGCGCGGGGATGTCGAGGAATTAGCCGACACGTTGCGCCACATCGTGAAAGACGGTAAGGAACACAACCCCGCGCGTACCGTTGACCCCGCTGCCGTCGAAAACCCCGAATTCGAAACGCAAGCCTTTGTCCGGTTTCTGAGCAAACGGTCCCTTGCCCGGCAGCGCGGAAAACGCTACGAGCTCAATTGCCGCGCCATCCTGTCCGTACCGGCCTCGTTCAAAGGGTACAAGTCGGAAAACCCGGTGAAGTACCTCGCCAACCAGTTGCTGCATCTTGGCGACGTCGTGGGAAAGGTCGAAGATCGCGTTCTCGGCAGGTCCAGCGCCCGCCAGACACGAAAAGCCGCCGTCGGCGAGACGGCCTGATTATTCGAAGGTTATTTCGGGAAAACTGGTGCGCCCGGTAGCCCGCAGCAGGGAGGCGTGCGCGACCGAATAATCGCGCAACCCTTGGATCAACGAGCTTTCCGCGCTTGTCAGCGCCAGCTCCGCGTCAAGAATCTCCACCTGCGTGCCGACCCCTTCCTGGAACCTCAGTTGTGCGAGCCTGAGCCCTTCCCGGGCAAACTCGACCGTCGAGCGCTCTTCCATGATCTTGGCCAGCGCGTCCTGCATCTGGATGTACGCCCGGCGCACGTCAAGCTCGATAATCCGCTGAAGGTCGTCGCGCTGGTTAACCAGGTTTTGTTCACGGGCGCGCGCCTCGGCCACCCGTGCCTTGCGCCGGCCGCCGGCGAAAACTTCCCATTCCGCGCCAAGCGCCAGCGTCCAGCCGTCCGGCTGCGTGGCCCCGCCCTTATCCACGTTGAGGTATTCGGCGGAAGCGGCCGCGGAAGGCAGGTAGCGTCCTTTTGCGCCGCGCACGTCCTGGCCGGCCGCCAGTATGGCCCTGTTAAGCGCGTTGAGTTCGGGTCGGGCCTCTTCGGCCTGTGCAATAAGCTCGGCCAGCGATTCTTCCACGGGCTCGATATCGAGCGAACTGGTCAGCACCAGCGGCCGATCCTGTTCAATGGCCATAATCCGGCGCAGGTTGACCAGGGCAAGCCGTTCGCCGTTCTTGGCGGCAACCCAGTTGGACTGGCGCGCGTTAAGTTCGGTGCGCGCCCGCAACACCTCGAACTGGCTCACCAGCCCCACGTCGAACATCTGCTGGGTATCGGCCAGGTGCCGCCGGAACGTCACGACGCTCTCCTCGGCGACGCGGATCAGGGCGCGGGCAAGCAAGGCGTTGTAATAAGCCTCCCGGGTCTGGTACTCGAGGTCATTCAGTTCCGCCTGCCACCGCCACTCCTGCGATTCGGCCAGAAATTCAGACGCCCGGACTGCCGCCGCGATCTGCCCGCCGGTGTAAAGCGTTTGGCTGATGCTCAACTGGTCGCGCCGGAACGTGTCGCTGGGTTCGAGTCCGCCGCCGATGATGTCCGACAAAAAACCAAGATCGCCGACGGCCGATTCCGCCCCTTCGACGTACACATAGCTTTCCTGGACACCGACCTGCGGGTACCGTTGTGACTTTGCCTGGCGGGTTTGCGCGCGCGCGATGTCGATTTCGTCGCGGGCGACCAGTATCTGCGGGTTTTGCCGGAGCGCCGTCAGCACCGCATCGTTAACGGCCAGCTCCATGGCGTTCGGCGGCACTTCCGCCGGCGGTTTCTGCCAGTACTCGCGGAGTTCTTCCAGGGTCTCGTCGCGCAGTTCACGTAGCGCTTCGTCGTCCAGCAGCGCCGGCGCAAATGGCGGTTCTTCCGGCGTCTCGGCGTCTTCGGCCGGCGTCTCGGCGTCTTCGGCGGCGGTGCAGGGAACGGCGGCCAAAGAAAACAAAATTGCAATCGCAAGAAGAATCGGTAGGCGTCGCATATAAAATTGACCCTCATTTTCCCAGTACGGCCGCCCGCCGGCGGCCAATGCAACCATGATACGTTCGCGGGCTCCGTGTTATCAACCACCCGATCCTCGGCGCGGCCCGCGCCACATCTCGGCGCGGCCCGCGCCACATCTCGGCGCGGCCCGCGCCACATCTCGGCGCGGCCCGCGCCACATCTCGGCGCGGCCCGCGCCACATCTCGGCGCGGCCCGCGCCACATATGGTAGGATGAGCCCTGTCTAACTGGAGGTACAAAAAATGCTCGCGAAATATTTGATGGTTGCATGCTTGTTGCTGGCGGTTGCCGCCTGTGCCGAGGCGCCGGACAATGTCCAGGGAAACTGGGAAGGCACGTTCACCGGCGGCAAGCTCGAAGGCTCGCCCGTCCGCGCGGAAATTGTCGCCGACAAGCGGGGATACCGGGCCAACTTGTACATCGGTGAATGGCCGGGCGGCGAGCAGGCCGCCAGATCGATGCCGAGCGAGGCCAAGCGGGGGAAGATCGTGTTTTCCGGCGACGCCAGGCTCGAACCGGAGATGGGTGGAGAATGCAAAGTCCAGATGAACCTGGCGGACAGTGAGATCAAAGGCAATTTCAAAGGCAAAGCCGCTCCCGGCCGGTTTGTAATGACGCGGGTCGAAAAGAAATCGCCGACGCTGGGCCAAGAACCGCCGGACGGCGCCATCGTCCTGTTTGACGGGGCAAACCTCGACGCCTGGCAGCCGACGGAGCGGCCGTGGAAGATCATGCCGGACGGTGCGGTCGAGGTCGGCAAGGGTTCATTGCGCACAAAAGACGAGCTGGGCGGCGGCCTGTACCACGTCGAGTTCCGCACGCCATACATGCCCGATAAGAAAGGCCAGGCGCGCGGCAACAGCGGCGTGTTTGTGCTCGGCCGCTATGAAATTCAGGTGCTCGACAGCTTCGGGCTCGAAGGTCGCGACAACGAGTGCGGCGGCATCTATAAACTGGCCACGCCGCGGGTCAACGCGTGCCTGCCGCCGGGCGAGTGGCAAACCTACGACATCGAAGTGCGGCCCGCGGAGTTCGACGGCCAGGGCCGAAAAACCAAGAACACCATCATCACGGTCCGCCATAACGGCGTCCTGATCCACGACAACGTCGAGTTGGGGAAAGTCACCGGCGGCGCGGTCAGCGACAACGAGGCTCGCGAAGGCATTTTGTTCCTTCAGGACCACGGGAACAAGGTCCAGTACCGCAATATCTGGTACAAGCCGCAGTAAGGCCCGTAAGACCCATTTCCGAACGGGTCCGCCCCGAATCGCAGTCTGGACCGTTGGCGGTACAATTACGTCTTATGAACAAACAGGGAAAGAATGGCGGTTTTTCGCTTACAACCGGTGAATTCACGCCGGGCGCGCTTAAACGCCCGATAGCCGTTTTGATGAGCGGCGGCGTGGACAGCAGTGTTACCGCGATGTTGTTGCGCGATGCCGGCTGGGACGTGGTAGGCGTGACGATGAAACTACCCGTGCTCGGGGGCGATCCCTTCCGGCGCTGTGGCCGGGCCGATGCGCCGGCCGTTTGCAATCAACTGGGCGTGCCGCATTTTTACCTGGACGTGGAAGCCGCGTTTCTGGACTGCGTGGTGGCGCCGTTTCGCGAATCGTATGCTGCGGGCGCGACGCCCAGCCCGTGCGTCGATTGCAACACCTACTTCAAGTTCGGCGTTGTATGGGATCGGATCGCCGAGCATTTGCGCATCGATCACCTGGCTACGGGCCACTACGTCCGCGTCGAGCACGCGGAAAGCGTCGAACACGCGGAAAGCGTCGAACACGCGGGGAGCCGGCATGCATTGCGGCGCGCGGTGGATCTGACGCGCGATCAGAGTTATTTCCTGTACGGCCTGCCGCGGGAACGGCTCCCGTTCCTGCAATGCCCGCTGGGCGACCTGGCCAAAGACGAGGTACGCCGGATAGCGGCCAAATCAGGACTCCCCGTGGCCGAGAAGGCCGACAGCATGGAGCTGTGTTTTGCCGGCGAGGGCGATTACCGCGACGTGCTCGATGGACTTCCGGCCCGAGCCGGGCCCATTGTCGATACGGCGGGCACGGTCCTCGGCGAGCACCAGGGCATCCACCTTTACACCGTCGGGCAGCGCAGAGGGCTCCCCGCTTCCACAGCCGGGCCGCTCTACGTGTTGAGAATCGAGCCCGAAACAAACACACTTGTGGTGGGCGCGCACCGGATGGGAATGGCCGAAACCGTCGCCGCACGAAACGCAAACGTGCTGGCGCCGGAAAAATTCGCCCACGGCGCGCGGCTCGCGGGAAAGATACGGTCAACCGGCGAGCCGGGAGCGTGCGAGGTCACGCGTATAAACGGTGACGAGTTCGCGGTCCGCTTCGAAGAGCCTGTGTTCGCTCCCGCTTCCGGGCAGCATTTGGTCCTTTATGACAGTGGCAGCGGCGTGGTCGCCGGCGGAACGATCTATGTCGACTGAAAGTTCATCGACGTGCGCCTCGAACGAAGCACTGTGGCAAAAACGCCTCCGCCGCGAGGCCAAAGACCCGCGGGGTAAGCGGCTGGCCGAATCGGTCCAGGTGAGGGTTTTGCGCGCGGGCCTGCGGGCGGTGGGAATCTACAACCGGGGCATCGGCAACGTCCTGTCGCCCACGCTCAGGCATGTGGAGTTCACCTGCCCGTCCCTTCCAGCATCGTTCGACAGCTTTCGCATTCTTCACTTATCGGACTTTCATTTCCCCGGCCCGCCAGGTTTTTGCGACGCGGTCGCCGGGATCATTGCCGCGCCGGAATGCGTGGATTGCGACCTGTGCGTCCTCACCGGCGATTATGCGTTCAACCGTCGCGCCGACGCCGGGGCCGTCGCCGAAGTGCTGGCGGGCCTGCTCGAACCGCTCGCCCCGCGCCACGGGATGCTCGCCGTTCCGGGCAACAACGACACGTCGCGGCTGCTCGAACTGCTCCGTCGCAACGGGCTGCGGGTGCTTGTGAACGAGCATGTCGTTATCGAACGAGGCGCGGAACGCATTTATACGGCCGGTGTTGACGATCCACACGAGTTCCGGTGCGACTCGGCGGCAGCCGCCACGCGCGGCGTGCCCGACGGCGTCTTTACTCTGTTTCTGGCCCATTCGCCCGAAACCGCCGTGGCCGCGGCGCACAGCGGCGCGAACGTTTACCTCTGCGGGCACACCCACGGCGGGCAAATCTGCCTGCCCGGCGGCCGGCCGGTCTTCATCAACACCCGCTGCCCCCGTTCCCGCGCCGCCGGCACGTGGCGCATCGGCTCGATGCAGGCCTACACCACCCGCGGCCTCGGCGCGTCGACGGTCGAGCTCCGCTACAACTGCCCGCCCGACGCCGCGGTCGTAACGCTGAAACGGTAGCCCGAATGTTTCCCAATCCAGCGTAGCCGGAACCAATATGGGGAAATGCCTGACGTTTCAGCCATACTCGTTCCAGCTATCTTATTGGGGGAAATGAAGGTCAGCCCTGGGACTTGTGAGAGCGGGCCTAAAAAGTCCCGTAGGGACTGTGAGAAAGTAGCCCAGGACGTTAGTCCTGGGTTCCGGGCCTCACCATGCGTTAGTCCCGTAGGGACGATTGAAACCGCAGAAGAAACAATTGCGCAAAGCTTCAACCGTCCCTACGGGACTTTGTTTTGGAGGCGCGGGTTGGCCCCCGGACTAACGTCCGGGGCTACTTTCATACCGTCCCTACCGGGACTGTAACGTGTTATCCACGGAAATGCCTGACGTTTCCCATCTTGGTTCCGGCTACGCTGCATCGGGAGATATCCGGATTAGCAGCCCACGTTCCGCAGCCAAACAAAAAAAAAGAAACCGGCGCAGAAGCTTATTCCGCGCCGGTTCCTATCGTTGAAGCTGCTTATACGCCGGCGGTTGAAAGTTCGGCGAACTCCGGAGTCACCGGGAACTCCTCACTCGGGTACTTGAGAAATTCAACGTGCCCGTCCATGTACAACACGTTCGATCCGCCGGGGACGTGGTTGAAGTCGGCGGGCGTCGTGCTGGTAACGTCCCACATCACCGCGATCTCCGACTGCGCGACGGCGGAAGCGGCCGGGTTGTTGATGTCGGTGATGAAAAACCGTTCGATTCCTTCGCGAAGTCGGCGAACCTCGAGGTCGCCGAGTTCGGGATGGGTCATCGTACGGTCTTCATCGGGATTTTCGAACAGCAGCGCCATTTCGACAAGCAGGACGGTGTTGTCCCAGCCGGTAATCCAGTCGTTGGACGGAATGGCCCAGCCAATGTAGATATAGGACGTGTCGGCCTGGTAACGCATCTTTTCCAGGTCGGGCGTTCCGTATCCGGGATCGCCGGGATTGACAGGCGGGACGCTGCCCGAGTCCTTGACCCAGTTTTGAGAGGTATCGCCTTCCGGTTCGAGGACCGATTGGCCTTCGGCGTCGGACGGGCAAAGAAGCACTTTTACGTCGCTGAGGTACTCCGGATAAACGGAAGCTGGCTCGAAGTTGTAGCTTAGCTCGTTAATGTTAAACGGAGACTTCGGGGGGAATTTCATGCCTCTTGATTCGTTGGCATACATTTTAAACATGAGCCCGAGCTGTTTGAGGTTGTTCGCGCAGGATGCGCGGCGGGCGGATTCGCGGGCACGGGCCAGCGCGGGCAAAAGGATTGCCGCAAGTATACCTATAATCGCGATTACGACAAGCAGTTCAATCAGTGTAAAACCTCTTCTTAATTTCATTTTGTTTCTCCTCCTTCTAAAGGAAATTCCGTACTTGGTCACGCTCCGCCGGACACAACGACCCGGCGAATTTAAAAGATGGCAAGGAGACGGCGAAGATTGTCCCAGGTTCCGCCCCGATGTCAGACAAAACCCTATCATATTCCCGCCGAACGAACAATAAAAAACCGGTTAAAAACGGCTAGCGCCGCGGGCCTATTTCGGCGAAAGGAATGGGCTGGAAACCACCTATGCGACTGTAAATGGGCGAGTCTTGTTTCAGTTGAAAATTCAGCTTTTCCGGATCGGCAAAGCCGGGATCTTCGTTCGTGACCAGGCATTCCTGGATATCCCAACGGCCTTTGTGGGTGGAATCGCACGCTATAAAGGCGTTCCGGCTTGCATAATTCATGCGCGGACGCCCACTGGCCGCCGGCGTCATGAACCCCTTCAGGCCGGGGTACCGGTCAGTGTACGGCGGCTTGGTTATGTCGACCTCTTCGAGCAGGCGTTTCTGCCAGAGGTCGGCCGCGACGTAATTATTCCAGCGCTTGTCGTCCCATGGCGAGTGGCCGAGAGCCCGCTTGCATTCGATGAAAATGTTGTTGTCGACGATGTTGTCGTGCCCGCCGTGAATAAACACCGCCCCGAAATTGCCGCCGGCCGCCTTGTAGAACACGTTGCCGAACACGGTCTGGCCGCCGTCGCCGTCGTCGAAATAGATTGCGCAACTGCCGTGGGAAAGGGCGCTTCCAATGTGGTGCCAGAAGTTGTACCGGAGGATATTGCCGCGCTCGGACGGGTTGCGGCCCATGTAGAACGCGCCGCAATCGTCGGTTTCCATCCCGGTGTGATGGATCTCGTTGAACTCGATGATATTCTCGTTGCCCCACAACCCGATGGCCTGGTGCGGCCCGTCGTGGATCAGGTTGTGCGCCAGCCTTATGCCCACGCCCTTGATATGGGCATGGTAGGCGTGCGTGCGCATCCTGCGGGATACCCGGTAGATGTGGTTGTCCGTCGCCGCATGCCCGCAAGGCGTAAGCGTCTTGCGGTCGCCCCCGGCCAGACTGATTCCGAACCGGCCCGTATCATGTACTTCGCAGCCGGCGACGGTGTGGCGCTCGCCGCCGTCGATGTCGATGCCGCCCTGGCCGGTGTTTCGGACAACGCAGCCGTCGATCCGCACGTCTGACCCGCCGGTGACGCGCACCGCGTCGCCCATGCACGCCTCGAAGGTCAGGCCCTGCACGGTCAGGTGCTGGACGTTATTCAACGCCAGGATCGGCGTCTCGAGCGTCGACAGGATAATCTCGGCGTCCGGATCGTCGTCAGGCGGTATAAAGTACAGCTGGTTGTTTGCGGTGTCGAGGTAATACTCTCCCGCGATGTCTAGTTCTTCGAGCAGGTTGACGGCGTAATAACGCCGCGGCGCCGGGTTGCCGCTGCCGAGACCATAGTGGTGCGGTTGGGCGAGCTGGATTTGCCGCTTTTCAATATTGATTTCGCCGACGCGGATCGTGTCGCAGCTCCAATCGAAACACCAGTAGCCTTGGAGCCAGACCGCCGGCGCGCTTTTCCAGCGTTCCGGCCGGCTGCCCTCGTATTCGAACACGGGCAGGGCGTCGGAGGCGTGGTTGCGCCACGGCGCGTTGCCGCTCTCGATGACCTGGGCGATGTGCGCCCACCCCTCGTTGGGCCACCGGGCCAGCGTCATCCGCTCGCGGTTGTAGAACAGCTCAGGCAACGGCGGCGGGCCTTCGAACCGGCCGGGCATGGCGGGAAACTCGGGAAACCCGAGTGCCTCGAGGTCGGCGCAAAGAACTTCATCCCGGGCTTCCGGCGCGATCCGGCCGAACACGGCCTCGTCCCCAACGGGTTGAAACGCGGCAGCCGGAATTAACCGGCCGCCGACCAGCCGGGGCGTCTCCCCCGGCGCCGCACGGTAAACGGCAGGCGCTCCGGCGGCGCCGCTGTCTTCGGCCGTGAGCGTAAAGGTCTCTCCGAGGGCATAGATGCCGCCGTGAAGCCAAACGGTAACCGGTTCGTTCGCGGCCCGCGCGGTTTCGCGGGCTTGGATCAGGTCTTCGGCGGAATGCACATGCAAATCGAGAGCAGACGCCCACAACCCGCAGCACAACGCTGACAGCAAGAATGAAAGCTTCATTATATTCTCCATGAAAGGACCAAAAGGACTAAAACGACATAAAAAAAGGACTATCTGCCGCCTTTCCTCACTCGTTTATGTCTTTTACGTCGTTGTGTCCTTTTAGTATGCGTTGCCGTTCAGTTTAGCCTTCCCGCCCGGCGAGGGCAATCGCCCGGTCAATCGCTACTTTCCTTTCCGACCCTGAACGCGTTAAGATGTTCCCTTGCGTAAAGAGGGAGGAATTGCCGTCATGGATAAAAAGCAGGTCTACGCCGAGAAACTCAACCGTTACGTCACCGCAATGCGCAACGAAAAACCGGACCGTGTGCCGATCCGGCCGTTTGCCGCGGAGTTTACGGCCAAGTACGCCGGTTACACGTGCCAGCAGGTCTCGCACGATTTCAACAACGCCTTCGCGGCGGCCCGCAAGACGGCGGCCGACTTCGACTGGGACGCGGCCGTCGGCAACATGGTGTACGTCTGGACCGGCTTGACCGAAGCCATCGGCCTGAAATACTACGGCGTGCCCGGCATCAACGTCGATCCAAACACGGGGTTTCAATATCTTGAACCGTCCGAGAAACAGGCGTTTATGCGCGAGGACGAGTACGACGCCCTGATCGACGATCCCGTCGCGTTCTTGTACAACACCTGGCTGCCCCGCGTGTCGCGCGACGTCGTGCCCATCGGCGAACCCTCCACCTATCGCAACAACCTCTCGTTCGTCAAGGGCGGGATGGCCATGCTCAATTATTTCAACGCGTTCGGAACGCAGGACCAGTTGTTCCGCGAGGAAGTCGGCGCGGTCGGCGCGATTGCCGGCATTTTCAAAGCCCCGTTCGATATCATCGCCGACAAGATGCGCGGCTACGTCGGCCTGATGATGGACCTCGTCACGCAGCCGGACAAGGTGCTCGCGGCTTGCGTGGCGCTGATGCCGCACCTGCTGGCGGTGGCACTGTCCGGCGCCGATCCGAACAAGTACGTCCCAATCGGGTTCTGGATGCACCGGGGCTGCGTGCCGTTCATCTCGCCGGAGCATTTCGACACGCTGTACTGGCCCACGCTGAAGCCCATCATCGAGGAAATCTGGTCACAGGGCCACCAGGTGCTGTTCTACGCCGAGGGCAACTGGACCCCCCACCTCGAGCGGTTCTGCGAGCTGCCTGAACGCAGCATCGTGTTCCACGTCGACCAGACGGATATGGAAGCCGCCCGTAAAATCCTCGGCGGCCGGTTCTGTATCAGCGGCGGCGTCCCCAACTACCTGCTCGCGCTAGGCACGCCGCAGGAAGTCAGCGATTACACGAAAAAAGTCATCGACACGCTCGGGCCCGACGGCGGCTACATCCTTGACGCAAGCGCCATTATCCAGAATGACGCCAAGGTCGAGAATGTCCGCGCCATGACCGAAACCGGCCGTGAGTATGGCGTGTACGGCGGCTCGCCCTCGACCGAACCGCCCATTCCGCCCGGCGAAGGCAACCAGCCCGAGCAGTTCGTCAAGTACCACCCGCACAAGAAACCGGGCGTGTGCATACCCTGGCCGGACAAACGCAAGGAAATACCCGAAATCAAGGGCGACGAAGAAATCGTGCAGCGGGTGTGGGAAGAAAACGAAGCTTGGGCCTACGCCTACATCTTCCACTGCCTGCTGTCGTTTTAACCAGCTACGGCAGTCGCTTTCCCGCGACCGAGGCTACGGTGGCGGGAGCGCTCCCGCGCGACCGGGTGGCAGCGGTAGAGGTGGTTTTACAAGGAGTAAGCTGTGATACATCGCGCGTTCATACCTGTGGCCGTGTTTTCGATTGTGGCGGCCATGCTCGGCGTTTCGGCCGGATCGGGCGGCGAAGTCCGCCTCACCGGGGCCGGCCTCTCAACCTGGCGGGCCGATACCGGCACGTGGCAAGTCGCCGGCGGGGCAAAACTCGATCCCGATGACGCAAAGCTGTTGAAATCCGAGCCGGGTTCCGGAGCAGTGGTCAACGGTCCCGGCGGCAAGACCTCCCACCTGAGCTCAAAAGACGAGTTCGGCGACGTCGAGGCCCACATCGAGTTCATGGTGCCGGAAGGCTCGAACTCCGGCGTGTATTTCCAGGGCCGATACGAAATCCAGATTCTCGACAGCTACGGCGTTGACACTCCCACCTACACCGATTGCGGCGGCATCTACCAGCGCTGGGACGATGCCCGCGACCCGAAAGGCTACGAGGGCCGCCCGCCACGCGTTAACGCATCGCTGCCGCCCGGCCAGTGGCAGACGTTCGAGGTAGTCTTCCGCGCGCCCAGGTTCGACACGGCCGGCAACAAAACCGAAAACGCCCGGTTCGTCAAGGTCGTCCATAACGGCAAAGTTATTCACGAAAACCAGGAAGTCACCGGCCCCACCCGCGCCGCCATGTTCAACAACGAAGCCCCCCTCGGCCCCCTCATGCTTCAGGGCGATCACGGCCCCGTCGCATACAGGAATATTACGATCAAAAGTCTCAACTGAAGCAGAAGGCGCGGCCCTCAAAAATCGCTGGCAGGCCAGCGAAGCTATGCTTCTTCCGCGACAAACTCCGCGCGCACGGTGCTGCTTAACCCGCCCCGGGGCTTGGCCTCGATCTCGATTTCCATCCACCGCGGCTCCGCCGCCTTTACCAGGTCTTCCAGCATCCGGTTCACCAGGTGCTCGTACCAGATCCCCACGTTGCGGTAGGACATGAGGTAATACTTCAGCGAGCGTAGTTCGATGCATCTTTCGTTCGGCGTATAGGCAATCGTCACGCGGGCAAAATCGGGCAGGCCGGAGAACGGGCACACCGAAGTGAACTCCTCCGTGGTGGTGACGATCTCGGCGTTCCGGCCGGCCTCGGTGTGCGTGTACTCGTATTCGAACCATTCGAGCACGCCGGCGTCGATCTTCTCCGGCCCCTCGAAAGGCAGCGATTTCCCGTGCGCTTTAAACTGTTTCTTGGGCGATTTGGCCTTCTTGCGTTTCTTATTGTCCACGATAGATGCACCTTGAAGTCCGCGTTTCTTCCACAACCACGAGAGTCAGGTCGTCGACCCGTTTTTCCAGAAAATTCCAAATCCACTCGCATATGCGCTCGCTTGTGGCCGCGTCGAGCCCGGGCGTTTCGTTGAGGTACTTGTGGTCGAGCGCCTCGTACAAACCGCGGAGATGGCCCTGCAGGCGCACCAGGTCCCGCGCGCCCGCCTCCACGTAATAGGTATGCCCATGCAGGCCCCGGCACGGATGGCCCTCGGGCAGTTGAGGCAGGCTTTGCGCCGCCTCGAACGAAAATCGAACCCGCGGCGGCAGGTTGCGGAACAAATCCTCGCCAAGTTCCCGCGGCGCGAACCCGTCGTCGCCGGCCGTCGTCACACGCACCTCTTTGAGCATCGGCAGTTGCGGCCGCAACGCCTGGTCGATCCAGGCGGCCAACCCCTCGAACGACGCGTCGTCCAACCCTTCGACTTCGTTGAGGTTCGCGTGGTCCAACTGCTTGCGCAACGGCTCGAAGGAATCGGTGATTTCGCCGAAATCAATGAGCCAGCCGTATTCCGACTCCACAGGCCCTGCGACGACAATTTCGATTTTGAAACTATGGCCGTGCCGCCGTCCGCCGCCGGTTCCGCATTCCGGCGCGCAATGGGCTGCTTCGGCGTAGTAGGTTTTCACGAGCTCGACGTTCATGGTTTCACACGCCCCTTTGGCCGGGCGGCCAGATGTATTTCTGTAACTGGAGCTGAAAACGCACGTTCAGGTTGTCTTCCAATATCCACTCCACAATCCGGCGCGGCTCGATCTTCCCGAACACGGGCGAAAACAGCACCTGCCGGCATCGTTCCGGCAACCGGTACTGTTCGAGCGCGCGCCGGCTCCACTCGTAGTCGGCCCGGTCGCCGATCACGAACTTGACCTCGTCGCGATCCGTCAACACCTCAACATTGCGCCAGTCGTTGCGGTTCGCCATCCCGCTGCCCGGACACTTGAAATCGAGAATTTTCACCGCCTCCGCCGGCAGGACGCCGGTGTAAAGCGATCCGTTCGTCTCTACCAGCACCGTGTGCGCCCGCGCCAGCAGTGTTTTCACCAGCGGCACGCATCCCGCCTGGGCCAGCGGCTCGCCGCCCGTCACTTCCACCAACGGCAAGCTTAGCTCAGCGCACTTCGCCACAACCGCGTCCACGCTGGTCGTTTCGCCGCCTTCATAAGCGTAGGCCGTGTCGCAGTATGAACACCTGAGGTTGCATCCCGCCAACCGGACGAACGTGCACGGCAAACCCGCCCATGTCGATTCGCCCTGAATGCTCCGGAAAATCTCGCAAACCACGACCGTGTCCATCCCCGTATTATACCTGTGAACTATCGCCGCCTACAGTGCGGGATCCGGGGTTTCATCGAGGCGTAATTTACGCGTCGAACTGGCGGAGGTGGTGTTCGAAATGGAGGACGTGCAGCCGCTCCCAGCCATCGACGCCGATCGCGCCGAACACCGGGTGAGCTTCCGGCTCGAGCTCGCCTGCCTGAACGAGCGAGAGGTAGTCCTCGAGCACCGCGTGAAGCGTTTCCAAATCGGCCTGCGCGGGCGGTGTGGAAAATCCGTTAAGCGTACTGCCCTTTACGTTTCTGGGAATTCTTACGATACCCCGCAGGATAAGCGGGGCCAAAACCTGGCGCGTAAACCAGTTCGACCGGTCGGGCAGGGCGCCGGCTTTGCCCATCGAGTAGCGAACACAGTCAATAAGATGAGCCACCATCCGGTTCGGCGTCAAGCTGCCCCAACGCGGTTTTGCGTCTGGCTTTACGCGTTGAAACCGCCCAAGGACTTCAACCACAAAATCATGATCAAAATGAACCATGTTTCCTACTACCATACCTGCCCATGTGAACCAGATAGGTTTTTGATTTTAGCCGCTTAAAACCACTAAAACAACTCCAGAACTTGAAAATTTGTTTGACATCGGGGTTGCGTCTGTATAAACTTTGCATGCTTGTTCAGTATGGAAACGGCTGTTTCCTCGGGAGGCGCGAGTGACGAGAGCGGGGCGGCAAAAAGAGCTGGATTCGCGTGAGGACCTGTTTAAACTGACAGCCCGCCGGATGTTGCTGGAGGACGGCTACCAGAACATGTCTATCTCCCGAGTGGCGCAAGCCACGGGGTTTTCCAAAAAAACCGTCTATCAATTCTTCGGCTCCAAAGAAGAACTTGTTGTGGCCCTGGGCTTACAGTGCTGGGAAAAACTCCTTGATACCGTTCAGAAGGCGGCGAGGTTTCCAGGCCGGCCTCGAGAACGGCTTGCCGCGTTTGGGGGAATGATGATCTACCGTTCGGAGTACAACGACGAGGACCATTCCATTCTCTCGCTGATAGACGCGGAAGCGGTGTTGAATCGTGTTCCGGCGTGCCAGCGAGCCCTGGTAAAACAATACGATCAAGCAGTTTTTCAGACGGTTTTAAAGATTATTAATGAGGCTGTTGCGCTGGGAGACCTTGAATTCAAAGCGGACGACACGCCTGAGGGCCTGGCCTTTACATTATGGGTGATGATGGACGGATGTCTTTCTGCCGGCATGGGTTGCGTGCCTTTCCGAGAAGTTGGCATTGAGAATCCCGCCGCCGAAGTCGTCCGGAGCGGCCACCGCCTGCTGGACGGCTACAACTGGCGGCCTTTGTCTTGGGAGCACGACTACGGAGAGGTAAGCCGTCACAGCCGCAAAATCCTATGCGAAACACTTGACAAAAAAGCAGGACTGGCGTAAGAAGATAAATTAAAGAAGCTTTTGGTTTACATTTTGGCTGTTTTTCCCGCAGCCGGTGTTTGTGCCGCGGGTTGTGCGTATGAGCCATATCAGTTTGATGCTTAAAAGTGAAGGAATGGGAGGGTATAATCTATGTCTAGAAAAGGATTTACGTTAATTGAGCTGCTGGTGGTGATTGCCATTATCGGCATACTTGCGGCAATTCTCTTACCGGCACTGGCGAGGGCGCGGGAAGCCGCCCGGCGCGCCAGTTGCGCCAACAACCTCAAGCAGATGGGCCTTGTGTTCAACATGTACGCCAACGAGGCCAAAGGCGAATTGTTCCCGCCAACCAAGATTTACACGTGCGACGAGCCGCCGCAGAACGCCAAGGACTTTACGTTCAACGGCCCGTCGGTCTATCCTGAGTATCTGTCGGACGTCAACGTATGTGTTTGCCCGTCAGACTCCGACGCTGAAAGCGTCCGCTCGGGTTTCTTCTACCCCGACGGGTCCGTCCGGGTGTGCCAGCTTGCCCGGGGCAGCTACTACTATTCGGCCTGGGCATTTTACGAGCCAGCTTTTCTTAAACCGGGCGTAACGGTGCCGGCAACGACTGACGCAAACCTCGGTGACGAGACGGCAGTGGTTTCCTTTGCGCTGGATTACATAACCGACGAATTGGTTTACGCGTTCCTGGACTACTACCAGAACGGACTGGAGCCCGACGAGAAAGACAACGACATCGGCCCCGTGCCGCGGTTGCGGATGGGCATTGAGCGGTTCTTCATTACGGATATCAACAACCCGGCTGCCAGCGCGGCCGCGGCCAGCGAAATCCCGGTGATGTGGGACGAAATCGCCGTTTACGGCGGCGCCAGCACGTTCAATCACGTGCCCGGCGGCGGCAATTGCCTGTACATGGACGGCCACGTCGAGTGGCTGAAGTGGCCCAGCGAGTTCCCGGCCAACTTGATGGGCGTATTGCTCAGCGTGGTATTCTAAGAAGACTGCGGTAACAAAAGCGAACGAGCCCGCCGCGGATTTCAATCCGCGGCGGGCTCATTGTCATTTAACCCGTACAATCACTGTCAGGACTGGGAAACCTGGACTTTCTCGCCAATCTGAAGGACGACCCGTTTAGGCCACTCATTCCACTTGAACAAATCCGTGAGCCTGACATGGTAGCGGTCGGCGATGGTGCTTGGGTTGTCGCCTTTCGCCACGACATGGAATTTGGGTTCGGCTTTTGAAGCGGCTTGAGCCGCGGCACCGGCTGGAATCTTCAGTTTCTGGCCGGGCCTGATCATCGACTTCGAGGTCAGGTTGTTGTACTTGAGAAACGCGCTGAGGCCGACGCCGTATTTGTCGGCAATCCCGCCCGGCGTGTCGCCCTTGGCGACGGTGTGAACGATTTCCTTTGCGGGCTGGGGTTGGGGTTGCCCCGCCGGGGCGGAACCGCCGGCCGGCACCTTGAGTTTCTGGCCGATATGAATGACCGACCTCTTCGACAGGTTATTGCAGCGGAGCAACGCGCTGAGCCCGACGTTGTATTTTTCGGCAATGCCGCCGGGGGTTTCCCCTTTGGCAACAACGTGGACAATTTCTTTTGCCGCCGACTCGGGCTTTTTGGCAGCCGTTACAGCGGGGGCCGTTTCGGGCCTGTCCGATTCGGCCTTGGCCAGCACGATTTCTTTTTCCGCGGATACCTTTTCCGCGGAAACCTTTTCGGGAGCGGCCGGTTGGCGCACCGTCAGTTTCTGACCGATGTGAATGGTCGACGACCTCGACAGCTTATTCCAGGCCAGAAAATCATCGAGGTCGACGTTGTACTTCTGGGCGATCTTGGCCGGGTTGTCGCCGGCTTTGACGACGTGCGTGACCGTGCTGACGTTGCCGTCAGACGATTGACTGAACGGCGACAGAACCAGCTTGTCGCCGGGCCGGATGCGGGTGCTCCGCTTGTTGTTTAAGTCGAGGATCTCTTTGATGGACACGTTGTTCGCCCGGGCAATGTCATAGAGTGTGTCGCCCCGTTTGACGGTGTAAACGCCGCTTCCGGAGGGGGCGTAAGACCCGCCGGTCCCGGGGATCACCAGGCGTTTGCCCTGCAGCAGGAAATGGCTCGACCTCAGGTTGTTGGCTTCCATGATGCTTCTCATGGACACGCCGTACTTGTCGGCGATGCCGCTGAGGGTTTCGCCGCGGCGGACCGTGTGGGTGGCGCCGCCGGTGGAGGCGTACGTGCGCTCCCGCTCCTTGGGTATTTTGTGCAGGGCCGTAACGAGCCGGGCGCTGGCTTCGGGCGGCACGGCAAGCTCGAACTCGCCCGACGGTGGCGTGACGCCCCGCACCAACTCGCAGTTGAGCGAGCGCAGCGTGCCTTCGGGAAGCCCGCAGGCCTTGTCGAGCGCGGCGAGCGAATACGAGCCTTTGACCTTCACCGGCACCGTCTTTTCCGGCCGCTGCGGGTTGGACTTGAACCCGAACTTCTCCGGGCTGTTCGCCACCAGGATCGACGCGACGAACTTCGGGTAAAAGCGCTGGCTCTCCCGCTGCATTCTGCGGCTGCCGGCGGAAGATTCGAGCAGTTGCCACAGGTTGGTCTGACCCCCCGCGGCGGCAATCGCCCGTTCCATCCCGCCTTCGCCCATGTTGTAAGCCGTGACGGCCAGCGGCCATTTCTTGTCAAACCGCTCGTTGAGATCGCGGAGATAACGGGCCGCGGCCAGCGTCGACTTTTTCCAGTTGAACCGTTCGTCCACGTAGCGGTCGATTCGCAACCCGTACCGCGCGCCGGTGCCTCTCATGAATTGCCACATGCCCGCCGCGCCCGCGCGCGAGACCACCTTGGGCGAAAACTGGCTCTCGACCATCGCCAGCCAGGCGATGTCAAGCGGCAACCCCGCCTTCGCCAGTTCGGCCCGGATATAGGGCAGGTACTTGTAGCTTCGGTCGAGGCCCGCCTGGAAGTTGCGCGGGTAAAGTGTCTGTATCTCCTCGATCTCGGCCAGAATGCGGTCGGACAGCGGAAACTCGATGCCGATATCGCCGGATACGCGATCCGCAACGTCGCCCGGCCTCAATTCGGGGGTAAACTGGTCGAAAAGCTTGGCGTGCTCCTCGCTGTTCTCGAGGATGCGCTTGAATTCGCTGCGAAGATTGTAAAAAACCGCCGGATCGAAATTGGCCTCAGAAAGCAACTCGAGCATCCGGGTGTAATACTTGAGGGCCGCTTCCTTGTCGCCGCTTTCCTGGGCATTATTGGCGGCCTCGAAATTCTCCTGCGCTTCGCGCAGAACGTCCGCCACGGCCCTCGGCGTAACCGGCGCCAAATCTTCGCTTTGGACTTCGGCAACTGGAATTGGATCAAACTGGTGGTCGGTACTTGATGTTGTGGCGCAGCCGGCCAGCGTCGCAACGAGGCCCACAATGACCAAACACGGCAAGTACAAGCGTCGTATCATGTGCACGGCAACAGTCTCCGCTTGGCCCCGAGGTGCGCAAAACGCTGCGCCGAACGCGCAAAACACTGCGCCGAACGCGCAAAACGCTGCGCCGAACGCGCAAAACGCTGCGCAAAACGGGCCATTCCGTGTCAAGCCCCCGGTGAAACAGGGGCCGGTCGTCTCAAATGTAAACAGCCGGTGACAGACCTAAGACCTATGGCCCAAAGGTCGTTGGAGCCTTATGCACACAACCTATGTACCAACTCAGGTTGCCTACCTAGGCCCGATTAGTATAGAGTACAACTTTTAGTATGTCAAGGCGTTCAGGGCGGAATAACCACAACCTGTTGTATATGGTTTTTGGCGGCCGGGGCCGGAAGTATGGTATGCGCATAGTCCTGATAAGTACATAAATGTCGTCAAATTGACAAATTTGTGCGGAACTGGCAAAGCCGGAGGTGCGCCATGCGATACTTTAAAAAGCTTGTCGGGGAGAAATGCTACCTGTCGCCGATGAACCCGGACGACGCCGAGCAGTTCACGGAGTGGCTTAACGATTTGGAGGTAATCCGGCATTTGGGGCGTTCCGCCGAACCCTTGACGGTCGGCGTGCAACGGAAGAAGCTCGAGGAGATGTCCGATCGGCATCAGTACGCCATCGTTGACCTCGAGACAGACCGACTAATCGGGTCCACCGGCCTGAACCGGTTGGATCACAAAAACCGGCACGCCATGCTGGGCATCATGATCGGCGACAAGTCCTATCACAACAAGGGTTACGGCCGCGAGGCCCTCCGGCTGCTGCTCGGGTTTGGCTTCAACTACCTTAACCTGCACAACATCGCACTCTGGGTGTACAGCGACAACCCGAAGGGGATCGCCTGCTACACAAGCCTCGGGTTCAAAGAGATTGGCCGCCGCCGCCAGGCCAGCCTGCAAAACGGCCACTGGCGCGACGTTATCTTGATGGACATCCTCGAAGACGAGTTCAGGGCGCTCTACGAATCCGCATAGACCACGGCCCGAATAAGAAGGGGGTCTGTTTTCTAAACCTTGGCCGTTTATTTCTCCGCTTGGTTTATGGTTAGATAGACAGACTTGTCTGGAGCAGAAGATGGCTGGCAGGGAAAACACAAAACCTCGAGTTCATTTCAGCGGAATCGGCGGGACCGGCATGGTGGCCGGCGCGCGGCTCGCCGTCGAGGCGGGCTGGGAAGTCCGCGGCAGCGATAACCCGCTGTACCCGCCCACGTCGCTGATGGTGGAAGCGCTCGGCGTGCCCGTGGCCACCGGCTACGATGCGGCCAACCTCGATTGGGCGCCGGACTGCGTCGTAATCGGCAACGTGTTGAGCCGCGGCAATTCCGAAGTCGAGGCCGCGCTTGAACGGCGGCTGCATTACGTTAGCCTGCCGGAATGGCTTAAAGAACACGTGCTGCGCCGGCGGCGTTCCGTCGCGATTTGCGGCACGCATGGCAAGACCACGACGACCGCCCTCACGGCTTATATGCTCGACCAAGCCGGACTCGAGCCCGGGTTCCTGATCGGCGGCCAGCCGCTCGATTTCGAGCATTCCGCCCGGCTGGGCAAAGAAGGCGCGCCGTTTGTCATCGAGGGCGACGAATATGACACCGCCTTCTTCGACAAGCGCGCCAAATTTTTTCATTACGTTCCGGAAATCGCCGTCGTCACATCGGTCGAGTTCGATCACGGCGATATCTACCGCGACCTTGGCGAAATTGAGCTGGCGTTTCAGCGCATGCTGCGTCAGATTCCTCAAAATGGCTGGCTGATAACCTGTGCCGACGAACCCGGCGCGGTGGCCCTGGCCGATCACGCGTTCAGCAACACGGCGGCCTACGGGTTCGCCGAAAATGCGCACTGGCGCGGCGAAATCGTCCCGGCGGGCGACACCCCGGCCTTGCGCGTGTACCGCCAAGGCGCGGTGTGGGCCGAGCTGAGGTTGCCCGTAGCTGGCCGGCACAATTTTCAGAATGCCTTGGCGGCGGCCGCCGTGGCCGGAACACTTGGCGCCGATCCTAGGCGGCTCGAGGAGGCCGCGCCGCGGTTTCGCGGCGTGCGCCGGCGGATGGAAGTATTCTTGGAGGTCGGCGGCGTGACGTTCGTCGACGACTTCGCGCATCACCCGACCGCCATACGCGAGACGGTTGACGCGGCGCGGATGCGGTGGCCCGGCCGGCGGGTGTGGGCGCTGTTCGAGCCGCGGTCAAACACCGTGGTGACGCGCAGGCTGCAAAACGAGCTGGCCGACGCGCTTGCCCGGGCCGACGAGGTGTGGCTCGGGCCGATATACCGCGCGGAGAAGATTCCCGAAGCGGAACGGCTCGATCGCGAGGCGTTGGCGGCCACCATCAATGGCCGCGGCTGCGGCGCCCGGATCAGTAATGCGGTCAACGAGATCGTTGACGATGTGGCGCGGCGGGCGCAACCGGGCGACGTGGTGCTCGCCATGAGCAACGGGGCGTTCGGCGGCATCTACGAACTGTTCCGCAACCTGTACGGCGGGAAATAACCATGGCGGCATCGCACAAAGAGAATTTTAACCGGGCGCCGTGGGCGGTTTCGCTGCACGGCGGTCACAGCGGCGCATACTGCGACCACGGCAAGGGCACGTTACGCGAAATCGTCGCGGCGGCCATCGAACGCGGCTACCGGACATTCGGCATGACGGAACACGCGCCGCGGTACGAGGCGCGCCACCTTTATCCCGAAGAGGCAGCGATGGGATGGGACATCGAGAAGGTCCAACGCGATTTCGAAGCGTACGCGCGGGAGTCCGCGGAGTTGGTGAAAAAACTCGATTCCGCTTCTTTCCACCTGTTGCGCGGATTTGAGGCGGAGGTTGTGCCGCAAGACCGTTACGGAAAGCTGATGAACGAGCTGCGTGAACGACACGGCTTTGATTATGTCGTGGGTTCCGCGCACTGGGTCGACGGGATGATCACAGATCATTCCAAGGAAAAGTTCGACGAAGCCGCGGATGCCCATGGCGGCCAGGAAGCGCTGGCAGTGCGGTATTACGAGCAGGTGGCCGAAATGGTCGAGACCATCCGGCCCGAGGTCGTCGGTCATCTCGACGTGATACGCAAGTACGCCACGCCGCGCGAGGCCGTCGAAACCCCCCGTGTGCAGGGTGCCGCTCGCGCCGCGCTCGACGTCATCCGGCGGAACGGTTGCATTCTCGACGCAAACACCGCGGGGTTGCGTAAAGGCCAGAACGCCCCGTACCTCGCGCCGTGGTTGCTCCGGATGGCCGTAGGCGAGTTCGGGCTCGGCGTATGTTTCGGCGACGACAGCCATTCGGCCGAAGAAGTCGGCGCGGGAATTCTCGAAACGCGGCAGTACCTGCTCGCCAACGGCGTCGAGCAGATTACCTATCTGGCCCGCGAGAACGGACAGATAGTGCGCCGAACCGCAGAGTTGCGGGCTGCTATATGATTTTCGCGCCGTCGGGACGTCCCCCCGGCAGTTGTGGGGTGTGTCACTTATTCTGGTACACACAATCGCCGCAGTAGGCCGACTTCGCCGAAGTCGGCCTCAATGCCCGCGGCTGAGATTAATCATGTAGCGCGATGAGCGGTCCAGGCCATTACATCGAGGTGTTCTTGGTGAACGACGCGCGGAAACGTTCAGACGCTCTGCCCGGAAAGGCCTACTGCGGCGGGCATTGCTTTTCCGACGCAGTGAAATTAGGAGTATGTTTTGTTCAGCGATTTTATTTTGCCCGACGTTCCCCTCGGCATTTTCTGGGTGTTTGTAGGTAGCGCTATCATCATCCAGGGCATCAGCAAATCGGGTTTTGCCGGCGGCGCGGGTATTTTGTCGCTGCCGCTGATGATGCTGGTGATGCCGGTGGAGAAAGTGGCGGCGACGATGCTGCCGCTGCTGATCCTGTGCGACATGAACGCCATCTACATCCATCGCAGCAACGTGGTGTGGAAAAAGGTGCTGCAGATTTATGTCCCCTCGATTGTGGGGATAGTGCTTGGCGCGGCCGTGTGGTGGTGGGTCGGCCGCGAGGGCGTGCAGTCGTACGAAAGCGGCATCAAGCGGTTCGTGGGCGTGCTGGCGGTCTTGTTCGCCATCTACATCGTGGGGCGCGAAACCGCCATGGCCTGGGCCGACCGCGTGAAGCTGGGCAAAAAAGCGGCTTGGCCCGCCGGCATCAGCGCCGGGTTCTGCTCGACCATCGCCCATGCCGCCGGCCCCATCGTGGGTCTGTTCCTCTTCTCGCAAAACCTCGGCAAGACTTTGTTTGTCGGCTCGGTGGCATGGACGTTCACGCTGATCAACCTGACGAAACTGCCGTTCTACGTCGGCGTGGGCCTGATCCGGCGCGACGTCTTGCTGTTTGACTTATTTCTGATCTGGTTGATCCCGATCGGCTCATACCTCGGTAAGTACATGCATCACCGCGTATCGGAAAGCCAGTTCAACCGGGTGATCCTCGTGCTCACCATGCTGGCGGGGATCCAACTGATTTCAGGAATCAACCTCGTGCAGGATGGCTACGGCTGGCTGTTTGGGAGCTTTGCGAAATAATCTTTTTGCCAAAGGACAAAAAGGACAAGAAACCGAAGTGTCTTTCCTTTATGTCGTTTGAGCCTGGCGCGGCTTGCCTCTTTACCCGACCTTGATCTTTCTACCCGACTTTGCCGACTTATAGGCCGCCACGGTCACCTCGACGGCCTTCAAACCATCGGTTCCCGAAACGGCGGGATCGCGGCGCATGTCGACGGCTGCCACGAAATCCTGGATCAGCGCCAGGTCGGGGTTGCCGCCCCAGTAGGCCCACTCGGCCTTGACGGAGTCGTCGTTGTACACGCGGATTTTCTGGTTGAACACGTCGATGCGGATCACGCCTTTCTCGCAGACGATCTCCATGGTGACGTCGCCCCAGGTGGGGTAGCTTTTGGGGCGGTTCCAACTGGCGGTGTGGCTGATCAGGATGCCGCCTTCCATCTCGAGATGCAGGCTGCCGACGTCGTCGACGGCGGTATCGCCGTGCAGGCACGTGCCGTTCTCGCAGTACACCCGCGTGAACTCCCGGCCCGTCATCCAGCGCAACGCGTCCGCCACGTGAACGGTATGGTCCATCGTGGCGCCGCCCCCGGAAAGCTTCGGTTCGGCAAACCAGCCGCCGGGAAACTGGCCGTTGTTCGTGCACGATGCCGCGTACATTTCGCCGTACTCGCCCGACATCAGCATTCCCCGCACCGCCTTCACCGGCTCGCTGAACCGCACCGGAAACGCCGTGCCTAAACCCACCTTCGCCTTCCGGCAGGCGGAGATGATGGCCTTGCAGTCGGCCACGTCCGGCGCAAGCGGTTTCTCGCACAGCACCCATTTGCCGGCGGCCGCGGCCGCCTCGACCATCTTGCGGTGGCGCGCGTTCTCCGACGTTACGATAACGCCGCCGGTGTCCAGCGCCAGAAACTCTTTCATATCGGCGACGAACGGCGCGCCGTGTTGAGCCGCGGCTTCTTTTCCGCGCGCACGGTTGTCGTCCCAGACGGCCGCAAGCTCGATGTCCGGCAGTTGGGCCAGGCACGCCGCGTAACTGTGCGCGTGCATGTGGGCGAAACTCATAATGCCGATTTTGGCCATGTCGCTACTCCTTACAGCCTGATGGGCCTGCCGGTTTCGGCCGAATCCAGCGCGGCAAGCGCCATTTTTACGGCGGCGGTTGCGTCATGCGGTGTGACGCGGGGCAGCCGCGTGTTGTAAAGCCACGCGAGAAAATCTTCCCATTCCAGCCTGTACGGGCTTTTGGGCACGGGGCTGTCCGGCACGATTGTGCCGGGCTGTTCTCCGGGCGCCCTGCGTTTCATCGTCGAGATGGGCGTTTCAAGGCTGTTGAATTCGAGCATGCCCTTGTCGCCGCAAACTTCGACTTCGGTATGAAACCCGCCGGGCGCCGCCCACGAACCGATAATCTTTGCAATCACACCGTTTTTCAATTTGAACGTGGCCATCGAATAATCCACAAACTCCGGGTCGCTCCTGCGCAACGCCTGGCAGTACACGCGCTCGGCGTTGCCGAACGTGTACCGCAGCCAGTCGATGTCGTGGACCATACTGTCCAGCGTTACGCCGCCGCTCTGCTCGTAGTCGCGAAACCACTCGTCCGTGCCGAGCGGGAACAGCCCGCCGCGGTACATTTTCACAAACCCCGGCTTGCCGACCTTGCCCGCCAGGATCTGCGCGCGCATCCCCTCGTACTCGTGAAAGTACCGCACCACGTGCGCCACAAACAGTTTCACCTTCGCTTTCCGGGCCGCCCGCATCGTTTCCTTGCACTGCTGGACGGTCCGGGCGAAAGGTTTTTCGCAGAAAATGTGCTTGCCCGCTTCCGCGGCGGCGATCGCATAGCCCGAATGCGTGGGAGTGGGCGAGCAGATGACCACAATGTCGATCTCGGGGTCGGCGATTACGGCCATCGAGTCGTCGGAGGCGACGGCCCCGTATTTCTCCGCCAGGACTTTCGCGTTATGCTTGTACTTATCGCCGCACGCCACGATTTTCAACCCGCACTCGGATGCCGTGGCGGCGTGCAGGTGGCCCATCGTGCCGCAGCCGATTACGGCTACATTCATACGCCCTTTCCTCCAAATCCATTTGTACCAGCGGCAGCGCCTAAAGCGCCGCGATTGCTTTCAGGCCCGCAGCCACGTGTTGCAGCGTAACCTCGAGCCCGTGCGGATACGGCCAATATTCAGCAGTCAGCGCGCCGTCGTAGCCCATCTCCCGGATGGCCGACATCACACCGGGCCAGTCTACACTTCCTTCAAGAAGCATGACAAATCCGTCCAGCGTGCCAACGCCGGAACGGTAGTCTTTCGCGTGGATCATACGTACCCGCTTGCCCAGAATCCGTATCCACTGTTCGGGAAATCCCGTCAGGACCGCGTTGCCGATATCCACGTACGCGCCGACGTACGGGGTCTCGAACGCATCGATGAAATCGCGCATTTCCAGCGGGCTCAGCAAAAACTTGTTCCACACGTTCTCGATGCCCACCGACACCCCGCAGCGTTCCGCCACTGGCAGCAGGCCCCGAATGCTGTCGGCCGCATTCTTCATCGCCACATCGTAAGGCGTATCGGGTGTGACGACGCCAGGCACTGTCAGCAACGTCTTCGCGCCAAGCCACTGCGCGATCTGAAGACACTTGCCGATCGCTTCGCGCCCCCGTTCGCGGATTGCCCCGTCGGGCGACGTCAGCGGAAAATCCCAACCTAGCGCAGATCCCACGCTCTGCAACTTAAGTCCCAGCGCCTCCGCACGTTTTCGAATCACCGCCGCCTCTGCCTCCGTCGCGTCCAGCCTGACGGGCCCGTCCAACCCCACGCAAACCTCAAAGGCCTCAAAACCCGCCGTTTTTGCCAACTCCAGGGCCGCGTCCGTCGTCATCGCATCGCCAAAGGCCCACTGGTTGATTCCCAGTTCCATCGATTTTCCCTTTCCGTGTTGAGTCAAGCGTAGATTATAGGCAACCGTTACAGCTCCCGCAAAAGCCGAGAGGCGCAATGGGCGGGCTGTCACTCAGCCGTAAAAAAGCGGGCGTCGGTTCCGGTGGGGGAAATCTTGATTTCTGCTTTAGCCGCGCATTTCGGACAGAAACCAACGTAGGCGGTTCCGGCGCGGTTGAGATAGATTCGGGTGTAGACGTTGCAGCATTTGAACGTCATGCCGATATAGGGGCGGGGCGCGCGTTCAGGTTTTTTCTGGCTCATGCTGATCCGTGGCCGCTGTGTTGTTTTCCGCGGCGGTTTTGCGCCGGCGGGCAAGGGCGAACAGATTTTCGACGAGCTCCCAGCCGAACCAGGTGAACCCTGCGGCGACGACGCCCGTCATGACGGCGATCATGATAATTCGCTCGGGATAGTTCATAGGTAATCCTCGGGTTTCATTCCGTGCGGCACAAGCGGCGGCGCCTTCCTCGGCGGGGGTGAAACCGGCGCCGGCGGCGGAGGCGGTCCGGCTTCGGGAGGCTGCTCGGCGGCGGCTTGTCGCAGAACCTCAAGCTGTTCGCGTAAAGCCTGAATTTCCTGTTGCAAACTTTCCACCTGCGCCAGCAGGTTCTTGTTGGCTTTCGACGCCTCGCGCAAAGATCTCAGAACCGATTCCAATTCTTTGGCATCGGGTTTCGGCGCGGGATGCGGCGCGGGCTTCGGGGCCGGCTCGGCAGTTGGCTCAGTGACGTCTACGACGGACAAATCGTCGAACCAGGCTTTGCCTTGTCCTTTTAACACGCACCGGATGATGACAAAATCAGTGTTGTCCGGCACATCCACGTTCATCTCGACATCCGTCCAGTCCGTTGTGCCGGAAACCGGATTCCTGTCGCTGGTGGATGCGATGTGAAGCAACTTATACGGAGTGCGCCGCCAACACTGAGCCCACACGGCCGCGGCCGTTGCCCCTTCAGTCTTGATGGCGGCCTTTACGTGTAGCTTCTTCCCGCCCAATTCGTCCCAGATGATTTGGCTGAAGTTGTTGCACGGCTCCTTGCGGTAGGGCGCCGTGTTGTGGAGCAGCGCCGAGCGTTCTCCCTCGTAAGCCGTTGTATCGGCAACGCCTTGCGGGGGTTCTACGCCGGCAGGAAGCGCGGAATGCTCCATGACGAACACGTTCCAATCGTCCGGCACGGCGCCGGTAACATTTTCAAATCCCCCATTGACCAGCAGGTTGCCTTCGACGCCCGCGAACGTAGTGATGAGCAGCAGCCACAGCATGGCTTCAACTCACGCGCAATCCCTGAATGCGCAGCTTAAGGTCTTTGGCGCTGGTGGCGAACTGCAGCGCGGTCTCGACGCTGATCTTACCTTCCTTGTACAGGACGTAAAGGGCGTGGTCGAACGTCTGCATGCCGTAGGAATCCTGCCCTTCTTCAATAAGCTTGACAATGTCTCTGAAGCTTTTGCCGACTTCGATGTAGTCGCGGACGGTCCGGTTGCCCACCAGGATCTCGGCGGCCACGCAACGGCTCGTGCCCTCAGCCAGCGGCACGATGCGTTGCGAGATCACGGCGCGCAGCACGCTCGCCATCTGCTTGCGGATCTGCAACTGCTGGTGCGGCTCGAAAAAGTCGATGATGCGGTTGAGCGTCTCGACCGCGTCGACCGTGTGCAACGTCGAAAACACGAGATGGCCCGTCTCAGCCGATGCAAGTGCTGTTCTCACCGTTTCCGCGTCGCGCATCTCGCCAATCAGGATGACATCGGGGTCCTGGCGGAGCGCGCCGCGCAGGCTGTTGCCGAACGAGAGGGTGTCATGCCCGACTTCGCGCTGGGTGATGATGGCCTTCTTGTCGAAGTGCACGAACTCGAGCGGGTCTTCGATCGTGATGATGTGTACGGGCCGCGTTTCGTTGATCTCGTCGATCATGGCGGCGAGGGTCGTGGATTTGCCGCTGCCGGTGGGCCCGGTTACCAGGACAAGACCGGTTTTGCCCGCGCAAATCTTCGACAGCACGGGCGGCAGGCCCAGCTCGGATATTTTTTTGATTTTCAGCGGGATCAGGCGCATCACGATTCGGGTCGTGCCGTCTTCTTTGCACACGTTGACGCGGAACCGGGCCTTGTCTTCGAGCATGTAGGAGCAGTCGAGCTCCATGATTTTTTGGAACTTGGCGATGTCCTGGGGTTCGGCGATTACGGACAGCATTTCCAGGATCTCTTCTTCGGCCAGCGGCGCCCCTTCCAGCCGTATGAGATCCCCGTCGATCCGGTAAATGGGCGGATTGTCCACTTTGAGGTGAATGTCGGAGGCGTTCTTCTCCAGGGCTCCGAACATAAGTTCACGCAACGAAACGGCCATAGCGGACCCTCCCTCGCTCGCGCCGCGCCGGAAAAATCAGTCCTTGCCGGTCGCAATGCTCAGCGAAGTTTTTCCTTCCTGTGCCATCACGATGATGACGGCGGTGTTGTCCCCTTTTTCAAAATTAAGCATGTGCATGGCGCTGCCACCGGTCGTTACCATGCCTTCGGCCTCAACCCACTCGTTCGCCTTCATTTCCTTCTTGTAAAATTCGGCAATCTTCTCGGGCGGGTCGTCCGACATCGCCTGAACCGAAAAGCTTCCCCCATCGGGATCGGCGGAAGCCATGTGAATTTTTACGCCTGCGTACACGGGCACATCTTTGGGAAAACCTTCGGGAATCTTCGCGCCTTGTCCCACCGCCACGGACGCCTTGCCGGCGCCCGTTGTCATGGTAAAAGTTTCTCCGTCATCGGAACTCATGGACACAACCTCACCGTCCTTCGACTTAATGGTCATCCCGCCGTCTTCAATTTTGACTTCTACGTCCTTGTCGCCGTCCTTGGACTTAATGCTCATGGAGCCGGTTTTTGCATCGAGCTGTACGTCGGCTTCCGTCCCGTCTTCGGCCATGGCTTTCTCCATGGCCCGCTCGGTAAGGGTTTCGGCTACTTTTTCACCGCAGCCGGTGAGGGTGAAAACGGCGATTGTAAGAAATAGAACGAGACCAATGGTGGTGAAATTGCGCATTTTGGCGATAACCTCCCATCTCCGCGCTTGCCGCGCGAAACACGTTTACTTATGCCGCAACCGCGGCAGTTGAAAAACTCAAAAAACAGCCCCGCGCGCTATCTTATACGCCGTGCGGCTGAGCCGTTTACGATTAGCTGATTGCCCTGTATCACCGCGCGGGCCGAAACGCTCTGGCCACCCGCATTCGCGGAAATATTTACAGTGTTGCCGCTACACGACCACCGGCCCTGTATTGTGTCGCTGCCAACATACGCGCGCAACAACGGACTTTGCGCCTGAAGTGTGCCACCCGGCAGAAATGTCACAGTCACGTCGGCTCCCTGGAGCTTCATGCCCCATACGGTGTTAGGCAGAGTGTTGGCGTTGAGGCCCGATGCCGCCGCACGGTTGGGTGCTGGCGCGGCACGGCCTGGCGCCGGCCTGTCTGGCACAAGTGACGGTGCGGCCGGCGCCGGGTCGCTCGCCGGTTCCGAAGAGCTGTCAGAATCAGCAGTTTCCGAAGATTTCATAAGCTGAGACGCCAGCGGGATGCCCAGCACCACCACCGCAACAACCACAATGATAATGATTACCGACTTATTCATTGCGTATCAACCTCTATCCGGTTTCAGGACCATGCCCGGCACGGCCCTTGTTTGGATAGCCTACCCTACGGAAGAACCTTCGTCAACTTTTATCCCTGCGAAAAAGCTGGTGAAAAAGCTTAGACGACTGTTTGCCAGCGGTCAAAATCCAAGGGCCGCGCAAGAGGCTGGAAGGCCCTTCTACTTTAGCCACAAAGAGTTGTGCAAGAGTAGACGCGGCATCTTGCGCGGTGCCCACAGCCTTTGATTCCATGCGGCAGCGAGGTTTTTCACCTGCTCCAATGTCCCGCCTTGGGCTGAAGAAAAAGGTAAATGCGCATAGATTTACCTCCTTAAGTACGGGAATCGCCAGTGTTTTTTGCATGTTTTCCCCGCCAGGTTCTATAATTAACGAGTTTTATTTCAGGGAGATAAACCAATGATAAAAGTAGGACTTGTAGGAGCGATAGGCTATGGCGGCCGGGAACTGATGCGCCTTTTGAGCCTTCATCCGGAAGCTGAGTTAACCGCTGCGGCCGAATTGAAGGAGGGCAAGCTCGATGAGATCCTCCCGGCGTTCGGCAAGGTGTCGGAAGTGGCTTGCGAACCGTTTGACGCAGCCAAATTGGCCGAAAAGTGCGACGTGGTATTCATCGCGGTTCCGGGGACCAAATCGATGGATCTGGGCGCCGCTTTGCGCAAAGCGGGCGTTCGGACGCTCGATATGGGGGCCGATTTCCGCCTGAAAAACCTCGATGATTTCAAAAGGTACTATAAGGCCGACCATACCGCGTTTGACTATGTAAAAGAGGCCGTTTACGGCTATGTCCCTTACTACCGGGAACAGATCCGAAAGGCGGATTTCGTGGCGGTTCCGGGTTGCTACGTAATGAGCGTGTTGACGCCGTTGCGCCCGTTGGTTGGCTCCGGCATCGACGCGAGCGTGCCGATTGTTGTGGATGCGATAAGCGGCATGTCGGGCGCGGGCCGGGCCCTGAACGAGGCGTTTCACTTCCCGGAAATGAACGAGAACGTGAAGGCGTACAAGATCGGCGCCCACCAGCACACGCCCGAGATCGAACAGGAACTCGAGCACGCGTTCACGATTCAGTTCACGCCGCACGTCGGCCCGTACACGCGCGGCATTCTCAGCACGATCACGGCGCGCGTCAAGGAACCTTTCGATGTCGCGGCGGCATATAAGCGTTATGAGAACGAGCCGTTCGTGCGCGTGCTCGGCGAAGGCAAACTGGCGGAAATCCGCTGGATCCGCGGTTCGAACTTCTGCGATTTCGGCTGGGTGATGGACGACCGGACCGGCAACCTGGTGATCGTGAGCGCGATCGACAACCTGTGCGGCGGCACCGCCGGCATGGCCATCCAGTGCATGAACTTGATGTTCGGACTGGACGAAACCACCGGCCTGCGCATGCCCGGGATGATGCCGTAAAGGAAGCTCATGAAAAACGGCAAAGCAATAGGCGGCGGGGTGACGGCGCCCCAGGGATTCCGGGCTTCGGGCGTGGCCGCGGGCATTAAGCCGGGCTCGACCAAAAAGGATTGCGCCCTGGTGGTCAGCGACATGCCCGCCACGACGGCCGGAACCTTCACGACAAACCTGTTCAAGGCGCCGCCGGTCAAATGGACCGAAGAAGTCGTCGCGACCGGTCTGGCGCGCGCCGTTTTTCTCAACAGCGGCAACGCCAACGCATGCACGGGCCAGGCCGGATACGAAGATGCGGAAGCCACCGCCGAACTCGTAGCCAACGGCATCGAATCCCCCGCGGAAGGCGTGTGCGTGTTGAGCACGGGCGTAATCGGCGTGCGGCTGCCGATGGACCGGATCACGGTGGGCGTCGAGGAATGCCTGGCCAATCTCGGTTCACAAGGCAGCCATGACGCCGCACTCGCCATCATGACGACCGACACCGTCCCCAAAGAGAAGGCCATCGAGGTCGAGCTGGACGCGGGCGTGGTCCGCATCGGAGCGATTGCCAAAGGCGCCGGCATGATCGCCCCCAATATGGCGACAATGCTGTGCGTGATAACCACCGACGCGGCCATCGAATCGGAACCGCTCGCCGAAATCCTGCGGGAAGCGGTGGGCGTGTCATTCAACCGGATCTGCGTCGACAATGACATGAGCACGAGCGACGCCGTGGTGTGCCTGGCGAACGGCACGTCCAGCGTGCCCGTGGTACCGACACAGGCGGGCGACTACGAAATTTTCCGTTCGGCAATGATTGAACTTTGCCAGGAGATGGCGAAGGCGTTGGTGCGCGATGGCGAAGGCGCGACGAAATTTGTCGAGATTAACGTGACGGGCGCGGGTTCAAACGATGCCGCCGCGACAGTTGCCCGGGCCATAGCCCACTCGCAGCTGTGCAAGACGGCCTTCTTCGGGCAGGACCCGAACTGGGGGCGGATAGCCGCCGCGGCGGGCTATTCGGGCGTGAAATTCGAGCCCGGCCGGATGTCGATCTGGCTGGACGACGTGCAGGTCATGGAGCGCGGCATGCCCACGGGCTTCGAAGAGGAGGAAGCGGCGGCGGTGATGCAGCAGCCCGAGTTTAAAGTCCGGGTGGACTGCGGCGGCGGTTCGGGCGAGGCCGTGTTCTGGACCAGCGACCTCAGTCACAAGTACGTGGAAATCAACGCCGATTACAGAACATGAGTAACGAAATGGAACATACCGGGCCGGCGGTTATCGACGGCACTGAAAAAACAGCCGTAGAGGAACCGGTTCCTGCCGCAAATGCGGCGGCGCCCGGGGCCGATGGAAAGGTTATGAAAGAATCAATTCAGAAAGCGTCGGTGCTGATCGAAGCGCTGCCGTATATCAGGGCTTTTGAAGGCAAAACCGTAGTGGTCAAGTACGGCGGCAGCGCAATGACCGACCCCGAGATCCGGCGCAGCACTGCCGAAGACATCGTGCTGATGCGGTACGTAGGCATGAACCCCGTCGTCGTTCACGGCGGCGGCCCGGCGATCAGCGCCATGTTGAAAAAACTGAACGTGGAGTCGAAGTTTCATCACGGACTGCGCGTTACCGACGACGAGGTAATCTCCATCGTCGAGATGGTGCTGGCGGGGTCGGTCAACAAGGACCTTGTCACACTGCTGAACATGATGGGGGGCAACGCCGTCGGGTTGAGCGGAAAAGACGCCAATCTGCTCCACGCCACGCAGGTCGAAGTCCCCGACGGCGCGGACATCGGCCACGTCGGCCAGATCTCCGAAGTCAACGCGCAGATTATCGAGGTGCTTTGCCGGGCAGGCATGATACCCGTCGTCGCGCCCATCGCCACCGACAGGCGCGGCGGCACCTGGAACGTCAACGCCGACACCGCCGCCGGCGAAGTGGCCGCCGCGCTTAAAGCCGAGAAACTCGTGTTCCTCACCGACACGCCCGGATTGCTTGCCGACAAAGACGATCCCTCCACCCTGATCCACCATCTCACAAGCGGCGAGGTTGCGGGATTGACCGAAAGGGGTATAATCTCCGGCGGCATGATTCCGAAGATCAACGCCTGCGTCAAAGGACTCGAAGCCGGCGTTAACCGGACTCACGTCATTGACGGGCGGGTGCCGCACTCGCTTCTGCTCGAAATTTTTACGGACAAGGGCCTCGGAACGCTCGTAAGCCAGTAGGCCCTGGCGTACAATCGTTGTTGCAACAGGAGGTCTTCAAGGGTGTTACCGGACGGATACAACGGCATCGAATTGCTGAGCAAGGGCGGCGTGATCATGTGGCCGATCATGTTCTGCTCGTTCATCGCGCTGGCCATTGCCATCGAACGGTTCTGGAGTCTCCGCCGGATGACCATCGACACCCGCGAGTTCATGGACGTGATCCGCACCGCGTTGCGCCAGAACCGCGTCCAGGAGGCCGTTACGATCTGCGATGAAACCGACGCACCCATAAGCCGCATCGTCAAAGCCGGCATCCTGAAATTCAACCGCAGCAAGGAAGACATCCGCGAGGCCATCGAAGACGCCGGCCAGCTCGAAGTGCCCCGGCTCGAACGCTACCTCGGGGCGCTGGGAACCTGCGCGAACGTCGCGCCGCTGCTGGGCCTGCTTGGCACGGTGCAGGGCATGATTCGCGCGTTCGCCGCGATCGAAAACAAACAGGGCCAGGTGAATCCGTCGGATTTGGCGGCGGGTATCGCCAACGCGCTGCTGACGACGTTTGCGGGGTTGGTGGTGGCCATCCCGACGCTCGTCGTTTACAACTACTTTCTGTCGCGGGTGGAAAATATGGTGGTCGAGATGGAAATCGGTTCCTCGGAACTGGTGGACGTGCTGACGCGGAACCGCGGGGAGCGCGAGATTTAGGCCATGAAATTCGAGCGCACCAAAAAATACAAGACGCGGGTCAACCTGGATCTGACGCCGCTCATCGATGTGGTGTTCCAGTTGATACTGTTCTTTATGCTGTCCTCGACGTTCGTGGTCCAAAGCGCCATCAACATTCGCATGGCCGAGGCCAAAGGCGCCGTCCAATACGAGCAAAAGGACCTGTCCATCACGTTGCAGGACGGCGAGGGCGGGCCCGGCAACAAAGGGCCCGTCTACGTCAACAACACCGAAGTTCAGTCGATGGAGGAGCTTTCCAACGTGCTGGCGGAAGCGCGCAAGGAACGGCCGGACATTATGGTGCTCATCCGGCCGGACCGGCGGATTGAAAGCGCCCGGCTTATCGAGGTTCTCGGGATAGCCAACAGCGTGGGCATCGAACGCTATGGCATTGCGGCGCAGCCGGCGGCAGACGAGCAGCAGCAATGAAACGCGCGGCCACGCGCAACCGGGCATTCAAGGTGGCGCTCGTAATCTCCGGCATGTTCCACCTTTCCATGGTTTCGGTGTTTTCGATCATGATCTGGTTTCCGCGCCACGACCTGAAGTATTTCCGCGTCGAGATTGTCCGGCAACAGATGGCCGCCGGTCAGGAACCCGAAACGCCCGTGCGGTCGCAACCGTTGCGGCTGCGGTCGCGAGAAGAGCTCTTTTCCGCCGAAGAAATCGCGGGCGCCGGCGATGGTTCCGGCGTAATGGCCGAGGCGCTGGGGGTGGATTCCATAACCGGGCCTGAAGCGCCCGCCGGATTCGAACCCCTGCCCCCCATCGACCTGCCAAAAATCGAGTTTGCCCAACTCGACCGGTTGCGCACACGCCAGGAAAGCCTCAAGATTCGCTCCGAGTTCAGCGAGCTCTTTGACGCGCGGCCAAGAGACTCGTGGGAATTGTTCAGCGAGGAACTGCGCGGTCTGGGCCGGCGGCTGACCTCCGGCCTGACGGGCGCGGCGGCCCAGGCGCCGCCGAGGCGGCCCGTCCGCGTGAGCACGCCCGCGCCGGGGTTCGGTATTTACGTGCAATGGATGAGCGCTCCGTATGACAGGCAACTGCTGTTTTCGCCGCCCGTCCAGGTGTTGTGGGAGATGAACGCCGTCGAAGTGGCCGCGCCAATCGCCCTCGCTTTCACCGTCAATCCGCAGGGAAAAGTCGTTGACATTCAAATACCCGTCGAAGACGAGCAGGGCCTTTCAACCGCCATCGGTACGGCACTCCTGAATTACCGGTTTGCGCCCTTGCGGGAAGGCGACAAACTCCAGCAGGGAACATTGCTGGTAGCCCCCGAAGCGGCGACCGGCCCGGACGGGCTCGGAGGGCCGCTCAGATGATCCAGATATCGCTGAGCGCCGCACTCGTCCTGTACAGCTCGATCCTGGGCCTGCTGGCGCTGTTTATCTGGGTTTACACGGAGGTGACGGTCCGGCGGTCTTATCGCGTGCTCGAGAAGCAATTCTTGTGGCGATGCGTGTTTTGCGGCTACATCTATTTGGACGAAGGAGCGGGCGAAGTTTCAATGTGCCCGCGGTGCGAAAGCTACAACTCCACCCAGGACAAACTGGCCCGGTACGTCAGAACGCGCCAAAAAAAGGACGAGCCGGCCGAAGAAACCCAAACCGGCCGAAACACCTCCAAACGCAAACGCCGCCACCAAAGACACCGCGGTCCCAGAAAAAGAAGGTAACCTTTTGTGGGTAGGGCACGGCTCCCGACGTGCCGGGTTAGTTGTTACTTGTTGAGTTCTTTAATGCGGATGTTGCGGAACTCGAGCACGCTGCCGTGGCCAAGGAAGCCGATGTGGCCTTTCTTGTTGGCGAGGCCCGGGTGGTCCTTACCGTCGACCGTGCCGTTCTTCGAAGCTTCGTCAATGTTGGCGTCGACAATGGTCACGCCGTTGAGGATGACTTTGACGTCGCGCCCGTTGGCAATGATTTCCTCGCTGTTCCATTCGCCGGCCGGCTTCAGCTGGTCGCGTTTTGCCGGAACAACGCCGTATATGGAGCCGTGGGCCTGGTACGGTTTGATCTTTCCCTCGTACTTCTCATGCCGATCGTCGAGAATTTGGATTTCCATCCCGTCGTACGAGGCGTGGCCGCCTTTCGGCACGCGGATGCCCACGCCGTTGTTCGCGCCGGGCGTGAGCTTGAACTCGAATTTGAAACTGAAATCGGCGTACTCTTTTTCGGTGAACAGGTTGCCGCCGGGCTTGCAAAGAAGCGTCCCGTCGTCTTGAACCACGTAGCCTTCCGTGTCGCCCATCCAGCCGGTCAAGTCTTTCCCGTTAAACAACGGCACATACCCCTCCTCCTCCGCGCCAAAAGCCGCAACAGCCATTAAGAGAACCGCAACAAAGCCGATGAATTTCATTTCTGCTCCTTCACAATTTGCGGACGCAGCCGCCGGTTTTAAGGGACCCGCATAATGTAAACCAAACAAACGGTCAGTGCAATCGCCGAACCTTTTTAAGGCTTTGCAGCCCCCGGCTGCTTGACGTGGCCGCGCATGTTTTCGAACCACACCGGCCCGCCCCATTTGCCGGTGACGACGATGTCAATATCGCCATCCTCGTCAAGATCTTCCGCGATAATGTTCAGGGCGGAGCCGATGCCTTCGTTATCTGAGAGGGCATGTTTGATCCACTCCGGCGCGCCACTTTGCTTCAACTCGTACCAATAAACGCCCAGCGGATCGGTAGCGCCGGGATCGCCGCCATTGTGCGCCATGAACCGTTTTCCGGCGATAAGGTCGGAGTCGCCGTCGCCGTCGAGGTCGGCAAGCGCCAGACTGTGGGCCTGCGACCACGACTTGTCGACCAGGTGTTGTTGGAATTCGATTTCGCCGCCGCGGTTGATTTGTTCGTACCAGAAGATGCCGTACTGGTGTGCGTTGCTCGTAACGAGATCGTTAAGCCCGTCGCCGTTGACATCATACACGAGGATCTGCGGCGTATGCGCGGCCTTCCCCTCTTCCAGGCTGCCGATGGCGATGGGGTGCTCCTTCCACTCACCCCGGCGCGGGTCCTCCGGCGCTTCAAACCAGGCGTCGGGCCTGATTACGTCCGGCCGCCCGTCGCCGTTCACGTCCCCGACACCATTGCCCCAAGTCATCGGTTTCCCGCAAATCACATGCTTAACCAACGTAGTTGGGACGCCCCCCGGCTTTTGTGGAGGGTGTCCCTCACTTCCCTGCGCCCGTTCGTACCACACCGTTTCAACGACCGACGGCAAAATCTCGAGCGGTTTCCCGTCGCCGTCGATGTCCCACAACTCGCCGCACTCGAAGTTGCCGTTTTCCTCGACAACCGTCCGCGGCCACAGGCCGCCCGCCGGGCCAGTGTTGCGCAGCCATTCGATCTTCTTGGCGAACCACGAGCAGGTCACCACGTCCAGCAGTCCGTCGCCGTCCACATCCAGCGGCACGTTCATAAAGTCGTCGCGGTACCCTTTGCCATCTTCGCCGACTTCGCCCGGAACTTCGGCTACTTTAACCGGCTTGAACTCCGGCGCCAGGTAAAGGTATGGCAGCGCAACGATATCCAGCCTTCCGTCGTTGTTGAAATCGCCGGCGCCACAGGCTTCCCCGCGGTACGTTCCAATGTGGTGGGTTTGAAACTCGACCGCGCCGGCGGCGCAGATCAAGGCGAACGTGCTTAACAAGCAAATCAGGCGCGTCATGACAGCCTCCATGGTCAACCGGTTTCATATTGGACTCTACACTACCACAGAAAAAGCGCGGTTTGATAAAGGTCTTGAAGCTGTCATTGCAACCAGCTATGCTGTGTCTAGCCGGAGCAGGAAATGCGCGCACGTCGCCCGCAACTTACTGCTCAGAAAACGAAGGAGAGACACCAATGAGCAAATTCGCTTTAAAAATGCTGGCCGTAGGCGTATTAGCCATATTCGCCGCAGGGTGCGCGACAATGGGCGGCCCAAGCGACGAAGAACTTGTCCAGAACACGCTGGCCGAGTGGAAAGCGGCCTTCGAGAAACAGGATATCGACGCCATGATGGCGGCTTATTCCGAAAACTTCACCACCGACCGGGGTAACACCAAGGAAGAGCTGAAGGAGTTTTTCCAAGGCGCCAAAGATCAAGGCTACCTGGAAGGCGTCGAGGCCGACATGTCGGCAGTTGAAATTGCCATTGAAGGAGACACCGCGCAGGTGGATCCCATCTACCTGAGCAGCAGCGCCGGCTCGCTGGAAACGTCGCTCGTCCTGAAAAAAGAAGACGACGGCGTCTGGCGCATTGTAGGTTCGGAGATGAGGCAGTAGTCACACGGTTTTGACGAGCAGCCGGCCTGTTTTTCCGGGCCGGCTGTTTACTTTCGGCGCAGGTCGCGCATTGCGCGTTCGGCTTCTCGTGCGACATCGCGTTCCCGGATGGCGTCGCGTTTGTCGACGGTATGTTTGCCTTTGCACAGGCCGAGCTCGACTTTGGCGCGGCCCTGCTTGAAGTACACGCGCAACGGCACGAGCGTCAGGCCTTTTTCGGCGACTTTCGCCCCGAGCTTGATGATCTCGCGTTTGTGCAGCAGCAACCGCCGGGGACGTTCGGGTTCGTGGTCGTAGATGTTGGCCTTCTCGTACGAGCCAATGTGCGCGCCAACAAGAAACATCTCGCCGCCGCGGACCTCGGCGTAGCTGTCTTTCAGGGTCATATGCCCTGCCCGAAGCGATTTCACCTCCGACCCGCGCAGCTCGATCCCCGCCTCGACTTTCTCCAGGATAAAATAGTCGTGCCGGGCGCGCCGGTTCTGTACGACGAGTTTCTCGCCCATGCTCGCTTGGCCTCTCTTACTGGCGGCGCGGCCCCCAGCTGGGCCCTTCACACCGCATGCCGCCGCCGGGCCGGATCGGATGTTGTTCGTAGGGGTGGTTCGCGTTGACGGCCCACAACCCCTTGTTGCGCGTCGAGTAGTAGATCACATGGCGCGAATCGGCCGACCAGCTCGGCGATTCGTTCGACCCCGGCGTGGCCGTAATCTGCGTCGACTTGCCGCTGGCTACGTCCAGCAGGTAGATTTGCATCCCGCCGCTCTGCACGGCGTACGCGATGGTCTTCCCGTCGGGCGACCACACCGGGTCGTAAGCCCGCCCGCCCTGGAACGAAACGCGCCGCACGTTGCTCCCGTCGGCGTTCATGATGTAAATCTGCGGGCTCCCCGCCCGGTCGCTGACGAACGCGATTTGCGAACCGTCCGGGCTGAACGTGGGCGAGGTGTCGCTCGCCCGGTCGTTGGTGAGCCTTCGCGCGTCCGATCCGTCGATGTTTTTTATATAGATTTCGGTGTTGCCGTCCTTGCTCAAGGTCAGGGCAAGCTGTTTGCCGTCGGGCGACCAGGCCGGCGCCGAATTCAGGCCCACTTTCGTTGAAAACGCGCTGCTTTTGCCGGTTTTCAGGTCCAGAATGTATAGAAACGGGTACCGATCCTTGTAGGACAGGTAAGCGATCTTCGAGCCGTCCGGCGAGATCTTCGGCTTGATCGAAATTGAGTTGTGTTCGGTAACCTGCTTGGCGTTGTGCCCGTCGTAATCCGAGACGAACAGCTCTTTTACGTCATCGCCCGTACGGGCGCTGAAACAGATAAGCGACGAGGCAATCCCCGGCACCCCGTCGACGCTACGCACGATTTCTTCGCTGAACCGGTGCGCCACCAGCCGCGCCAGATTCGACTGCGCCGTGAACTGCTGGCCCAGCGCCGGATTGCCGGTTTCGGCGTCGTACAGGCGGCATTGGGCCACCACGTTCTCGCCTTGCGTAAACACATAAGCATGAACGAGATATGCAATCCGCGCCGGGCGCCACATCTCAAAATCGAGCCGGCCGGCGTCGGCCGTGAGGCCCGTGAAGGCCGCCGGGTAGCTGGAGCGCGGCAAAATCCGGAACAGCCCGGAGAACTCCAGGTCGTATGCGACCACCTGCGCCATCTCCCGGCCGAGTTCTTCCATTCCGGGCGCGGCCGCGAAATCCGGCACGGCGATCAGGAAACGATTGTCGCCCACACCGGTGGATTCAATCCGGACCGCCTGGCCGAACGCGGAAAAACCGGTCAAAAAAATCAAAATCAGCGCGCTTACCAACGTTTTTTTCACTATGCTTTGTCCTCTCAGTCTAAAAGAGTAAACACGTAAACCACTTGTTGTTCAAGTTTATGGCAGGTGGGCGGGAACGGCGGCAGCGGTTCCGCCAACTTGATGGCCCGCACCGCCGACTCGCCCAGCTCCGGGTCGCTCGCCGGTTTGATCACCTCCGGCGGGCTCAACAGGCTTCCGTCTTTGCTCACCCAGAACAAAACCTCGGCTTGGTTCTCCTCGGTAAGGCGCAGGCCCGCCGGTTTCACCCACTGCCGCTCCACTTTCCGCTTAACGGCCGCGGCCCAAGCGGAAAGCTCCGAAGGCAACCCCTGTTGCTGGACCTCGATACCCGTCTGTTTTGGCGGTTCGGGCGGCTTCGGTTTCTCCACTTTCTTTGGCGGTTCGGGTTTGGGTTCGGGCTTGGGTTTTGGTTTGGGTTCTGGTTTCGGTTCTGGTTTCGGCTTAGGCTTCGGTTTGGGTTTTGGCTTGGGTTCGGGTTTCGGCTCGGGCTTGGGTTCTGGCTTGGGCGGTTCGACTTTTGGCGGCTCGGGCTCGGGCGGTTTCTGAGGCTCGACCTTTGCCGGCTGGTTCTGCACAAGCTCCACCATGAATCCGATCGGCTGAACCTCCAGCTTCTTTTCAATGGCGAAGTAGTAGACGGCGGCCCCCACGGCTACGTGCAACGCAATGGAAACAACCATCGCGCGCCGTAACCGCTTACCCTCGGGTTTCCAATACTGGTTGTGGTGGTCCATAAATTCTTGCTGCAGAATCCGATCTTATCCGACCGTATCCGCCAAGTCAACGAATCGGGGGGTTAAGTCTACGGATTATAGTGGTTTCTGCAAAAGTCCCGACCTTATCTACAATACCCTTCGCCGCCAGAAAAGTTGCCAAAACGCAGACGCGGCATCCCTGCCGCGTGCGCAGGAGGCTGGAAGGATCTTCTACATTGGCTACGGGTGGATGACAATTTTCATTCCCTGGCGGGATTGCATGGTTTCGAATGCCTGGCGAATTTCCTCCAGCGAGAACGTGTGGGTGATCAAAGGGCTTACGCGGACGGTCCTGTTTTCCAGCAGGCGAATTGCCAGTTCGTGCTGCCGGGGCACGCTTCCGTGCGAGCCCGTCACGAAACACTCTTTGTAGTGAATGGTATTGGACAGGACCGACAGGGGGCGGGCGTCTTTTCCGAGACCGCCGAACAGGTTGACGCAACCCCGGTGGGCCACCATCTCGATAGCCTGTTCGTGGGCCTCGACCGAACCGCAGGTAGTGATTACGATATCCGGCCCTTCGCCGCCGGTCAATTCGCGGCACCTGGCGACGACGTCCTCTTCCCCGGTGGCGATGTAGGCGTCGGCCCCGTAGGTTTTGGCGATTTCCATCCGGAGCGCGCTGCGCTGGGCCGCGATTACGCGGGTAGCGCCCATGGCGCGCGCCAGATCGATCATCATGCAGCCGATAGGCCCGAGCCCGATGATGGCCACGGTCTTGCCGAGCGACATCCCGGCGAGTTCGAGGCCGTTGATGGCGCAAGCGAGCGGTTCGGCGAGTGCGGCCTCGTCAAAACTGAGGTCTTCGGAAAACGGCGTGACCGGCCCTTCTTCCAATACGAGCCGCGGGAGCTGCATGTACTGCGCGAAACCGCCGGGGATCTGGTAGCCGATGGCGTAGTTGACGGCGCAGTTGTTTCCGAGCCCGTTCCGGCACCACCGGCACTGCCCGCAGGGCACGTCCGCCCCGAGAGCGACCCGATCGCCTTTTTTGACGCGCGTAACGTCTCTACCGGCATCGACAACGACGCCGGCAATCTCGTGGCCGACCACGGCGGGCGGCTTCACCCGTGGGTTGCCGTGGCGCAGAATGCGCAGGTCCGAACCGCAGAGCGCGACGGACTCCACGCGCAGTAAGGCCGAATCGTCGGTGAGTTCGGGGTCGGGAACGGTTTTCAGGCTGAGTTGGTCTGGGCCTTCGTAAACTGCAGCTAGCATATAAATGTTTCCTTCAGGTATTTGAGCGATTCGCGGAGTTGAGATTCAAGCTGGTGGTCTGAATAATCGCGGCCCAGTTTGGGGCCCGGCAGTTCCAGGTAGCCGATCAACGTGTCCCGCGGTATAAGAGAGGCGTTTTCGCGGAGCAGCCGTACCACGTCGGGCACATTTACAACCCCGCGGGCGCGCTCCGCCTCGTCGAACCCGAACACGGAGTGGAACATCGGATCGGTGTTTTTCAGGTGAAGCTCTTGCAGCCACGGAAGGGTGGTTTCAAGCAACTCCAGCCCGGTGTGCACGAGGTTGCCTTTCGTGTCGGCGTACCCATGGGCGACGTCGGTGCAATACCTGACGGGCGCCGCTCCGTCGGAGCCGCCGTTGAGTTCCCCGGCGAACTGGCGGATCTCTTCGGGCGTGGTCGGCGGTTCGGCCAGGCACGACATCGGCTCGATGGTGATGGCTTGGAGCCCCCGCTCGCGGGCATACGCCGCCATCTGCCTCATGTGTTCGAGGTAGCGGCGGACGCCCTGCGGCTTGATACCGGCCTCGTCGCGCAACACGGCGCCCGCGTTGCTCCCGACGCACTCCGCGCCGAGAAGCGCGCCGACTTCGATGAGCCGCTGCCAGTTGCGGCGGCTGACCGCTTCAAACTCCGGGTCGCCGCGGAGAAATCCGCCAAGCTCCCTGTGCGCCGTGAACATGCTCGAGATGGTTACGCCGAAATCGTTAGCGCGCTCGCGCAACTTGATAAACCAGGAGTCGGGAAGCTGGTAGAGCTCGAAAAACGAGCCGAGTTGGACGTGATGGATGTCCTGTTCGGCCAGGAGACTGAACAGCCACGGGTATGAGTACCGGTACTGAACGGGGTCGGATTTCACGCCAAGGCGCAGTTGAAGTTTTTGGGGCACGGATTTCCTTTCCTTCCCTGGGCCGGTGCGGACGCGGGGATGCGGGCATTGTAACAGTTCCGGGCAAGCCGTGCGAAGCGAAACGCTGTGGCCGAAGCTCCCCGTTACGACCCCGTGTTGTGGTAAATGACGGGGCCTTGGCCGGGGGTGCCGTCCGGGAGGAGGTGCAGACCGGGGCCTATATCCGCGTACGAGGCTTCTTTGCCTTCGCCTTCTTTGCGGGCCTGGTAGTCGAAATCGAGCAAGCCGTTATCGTTGGCGTCGCGCAAGGCGAGGAAGTAGGCGCGGAGTGCGAGAATGTGATACCAGTTCTCCTCGCCGAACGCGCCGAGGTCGCTTACGAAGCTGGGCGGCGGGGTGAGGATGCCGCCGGTGTTGCCCGCCGGCCCGACGCTGATCAGCACGTAGTCGTCGTACTTGGTGGGCGGGAACTCCAGTTTTGTAACGTCGTTTTTGGCAGTCCCGTTGGGCAGCTTTGCCCAGCGCTCGGCGTACCAGCCGGCCTGTGGATCGGTCTGCGCCAAATCGTAATAGTACTGCGCCACGACCTTGGCCTGTTTAAGGTTGACCGGAATGTAAATCAGCGGTCGTTTCTCGGCGGACAGTTGGCGGTTAACCTCGCCTGAAAGGTTGTCGCCCGTATAGATTTCGTTGGTGAACGAATAGCTGTCGGGCCCGCTCTTGGTGCCGGTGGGCGAAAACTCGAGCAGGCTGATCCGCCCGTTCATGTCGGTATCGCCGTTCATCGAGAACCGGTCGTAGATGTCCATTACGCGGAAAAACCCGATTTCGGCCACGTACGGTTTGAACACCCGCCCGGGGTTTTCCTTGTGCGGGTCATAAACCTTGTAACCGTAAGCGGGCGGGTAGGTTTCCCGGTTTTTGGTGTAAAACGAGACGCAGGCGGTCCGGGTCTGGTTGAAGTCGTTGGCCAGGCTGGCGAGTTTCGCGCGCTCGATGATGCGCGGCCCGACGGAAAAGGTCATCGCCGCCAAAATGGCAATAATGGCGATAACGGTCAACAGTTCAATGAGCGTGAAACCCCCGTTGCGCAACGCTTTAGTCATCGGAACATCTCCTGGTTGGCCTCTCTGCACGTATGATACCACGGTGGTTGGGGCCGGTCAATGCAGCGGCCGCGGTCAGAGCGGGCGTTTGTTTTGCAACCTGTTGGCTGCAGTTACTTTATGCAAGAACCGGCCGGAGTAATTCGCGATTGGCCTCGATCCAGCCGGTGATTTCGATCAGAATCGCCTCGGGGTTTCTGCGGGGGTGCCAGCCGGTGGCCTGCCGTACTTTTGCAGTGTCGGTGATGTAAATGGGGATGTCGGCGGGCCGTGTTCGAGGGTTTTCTGCGATTTTTTTCGTTTTTTTTGTAATTTTTTGGCAAATCTGCGTCAATTCGAGGAGCGAAATCGAGTTGTCCGGCCCGCCGCCCACGTTGAACGTTTCGCCGTTGACTTGGTCGAGGCGCTCGAGTTGGAGCAGCAGCAGGTCGAGCAGGTCGTCGACATGGAGGATGTCGCGCACCTGTTTGCCTTTGCCGCCGTACCCGATGTAGGCCAGTTCCCCGCCGTAGACGTGCCGGGCCGCCCACAGGGTGACCACGCCCTGGTCGGTTTTGCCCATCTGCCACGGACCGGTCAGGATGCCGCAACGGTTGACGACACCGCGCAGTCCGTACATGCTAACGTATTCCTGCAACAGGAGTTCCGAAGCGAGCTTCGTGGCGCCGTACATCGAGCGCGGCCCGGCCAGCGGGAACGCTTCAGAGATGCCGCGGGCCGAGGCGCCGGGCAGGGCCTGTTCGTTATCCAGCTCGAACCTTGTTTCGGTTTCGCGATATTCCAAGGCGTTGAGCGGGGCGAGGGGGTACACCCGGCTGGTCGAGAGGAAGACGACGTCCGCCTTGTGCTTACGTGCGGCTTCGAGGCAGTTGACGGTTCCGAGCAGGTTGGTGTCGATCAGGTAGCGGGGGGACTCGCCGTAGCCGGCGGTGACGGCGGGTTCGGCGCTGCATTCGAGCAGGAGGTCGAAGGGCCCGGCGCTGTCGAGGTCTTCGGGATTGCGGATGTCGCCGTGTACGAAGTTGACGCCGGCCTGGCGCAATCGGGGCAGGTTGAGCTCGGAACCGCGGCGGTGCAGGTTGTCGAGTGCAGTGACCTCGGCAGCCAGGGCCGCTTTCAGGCCCAGCGCCAGGTTTGAACCGGCAAACCCGGCGCCGCCGGTAATCAGAATGCGCGTTGACATGACACAAATCCCTTGCTCTTACGCCGTTATATCCGCCAGCGCCTTCAGCACCCCGTCGTGGAGAAGACCGTTGGTGGCGGCAACTCCGCGGTTGTTTTCCAGCCTGCGGCCGGTGGTGAAATCGAGGGGTTTGCCGTCCATGTCGGTGATTTTTCCGCCGGCTTCTTCGATGATGATCGAACCGGCGGCTTGGTCCCAGACCTTCTCACGGTAATCAGGCTTGTCCGGAGACAGCAGGCGCAGCATGATTTCGGCGTGACCCGCGGCGAGCACGGCGCACTTGGCCTGGCTATCCATGAGCACGGGGTCGGCCTGGATTTGCAGGGCCTGGACGAGCGTGTCAATCTGCCCGACGTTGGTGTGCCCGGCTTCGACCGAGCGCAACAGGCGCGCCTGGCGCGGGTCGGACTGGAGCGAGGCCCGGATGGGCTGGAAGGGGCCTTCGGTATCGGGCGGTCCTTGCCACGCGCCCTGGTCGCGGACGGCGACGACGAGGCGGCCTTCGTTGCTGAACTCGGGCCGGCAATCTTCGGCGAGGTTGGGGCATCCCAGCACGCCCAGCCGTACCTCGCCGGCTTCAATCAGGGCGAGGGCCACCACGTATTGACCGCCGCGGAGGTAGCCCTTGGTTCCGTCGATGGGATCGAGCACCCAATAGCGGGCGCTATCGGCGCCGGCTCCGGCGCCGCGGTCGATCCACTCGAGAATGTCGGCGGGGCGGGCGCCGTCGATGCGGCGGGCGACGAATCCGGTGACGGCGTCGAGCACTTCGGGCGCGTTGGCGAGATGTTCGGCGGTTTCTTCGGCCACGAGGGGCTCGCCGGGGAAGCGCTCGCATAGTCCGCGGGCTACGAGGGCCTGCACGGCGTAATCGGCGACCGTAACAGGCGAGAGATCGGGTTTGGTCAGTTTCATTTCCCCCATTGCGGCCTGGATGTCGCGCGCCATTTCGGCGGCCGTTTTAACAAGTTCCAACGCTGCGGTGGTGCGTTCGTCGGTGATTTTGAACAAACCTTGATCCTCCCATTGTCATGCGCGCATATGTTATCAGAACTAAGGCGGGTTTTGCGCTTTCTGGCTTTGGCGGTGACTTATACTGTGGAACAGGACGGAGGTTCGGGCGATGTCTCCCGATGTCAGCTTGCTTGAACGGTGGGTGCAATATGGCGACGCGGACGCGTTTGCGGAGCTTGTGGCGCGCTATTCGCGGCTGGTTTGCGGTACGTGCCGGCGCATCCTGGGCAACGCCACGGAAGCGGAGGACGTTGCGCAGGAGGCTTTTATCGAGCTTGCAACGCGCGGGCATGGCGTCGAGACCTCGGTAGGCTCGTGGCTGCACGCGGTGGCCACGCACCGGGCGCTGAACCACCTCCGCTCGGGCAAGAGACGCAAAGCGAGAGAACAGCGTTTTATCAGGGAATCGGCATCTGCCGGTGAGGCAAATTGGGAGGACGTTTGGCAGCACGTGGACGAGGCGATCGCGGCGCTGCCCGAGAACCTGCGCGAGCCGATCGTGCTGCGGTTTATTGACGGAAAAACGCAGGACTGGATTGCGCGGGACCTGGACGTGGCGCCGGCGACGGTGCGGTACCGGCTCGACCGCGGCGTCGAAGAGATCCGCAAGAGGTTGCGTAAAAAAGGAGTGGTGGTGGGCGCGGCGTCGCTTGCCGCCGCAATGACGAACCTGGAATCGGCCGCGGCGCCGGCAAGTCTGACGGCCGCGCTGGGCCGGGTGGCGTTAGCGGGGGTGCGTTCAAGCGCCGGGGCAAAACTGGCCTTGGCGGGAGGGGTAGCCATGACGATGAAGAAAACGGTGGTTGCAGTATGCGCGGTGGTTTTTTTGGCGGGGTTGGGAACGGTTTTTTGGAAGGGAGGGAAAGAGCCGGGTCAAGTGCCTGCTCCGGCGCCCGCGACGGCATCCGAAGCAAAAAACGAAGTTGCGTTGCCCGCAGCGGCGCCGCAACCGGCGCCCGCGGAGCCGCCCTCACCTTCACCCGCGGCCGAAGATGAAGTGCCGGCGCAGGAAGAACCGCCCGCCATCGAGCCGGCATCTGTCGCAGGCCTTGTGACAACGCCTATGGAGGAACCTGTGCCGAACGCGCCGGTTGAGCTGGAAGTGCTGGTAAACGGCCAGGATTTGGAGGTGGCAAAAACCTACCGCACAACCACGGGCGTTGATGGGCGATACCGGATTGACAACGTGGACACGCTGGGCGACATGGGCGCGGAAGTCTCCGTGTACGCCAGCAAGCCCGGATATCTGATGGCGAAGCTGCGCGGACTTATGGTATCCAGCGGAGAGGTGACGCAAGCCGACCTGGCGCTCAAGGAGGCCCGGCATATCGTGGGGGGGATAGTCCTTTCGGAGAGCCGCGCGCCGTTGCCGGGCGCATCGGTGGAGCTTCAGTACTACGGTTACACGGCCGAAGGGCTCGAAAGGACCGCTACGACCGGCACCACCACGGGCAACATTGGCGACCCGAAGTGGGTGTTCACCCGTACCGGCGAGGACGGCCGGTTTGAGATCGGGATTCCGGCGGAAGGGTTTTGCGATTTTACCGTGCGCAAAGAGGGGTACGGCCCGGGCTTTTTCCCGCAGATCGCCACGAGCACGACCGATGCGGTGTTTGTGCTGAAAACGCCCGGGGCGATAAGCGGGCATGTGAAGAACGCCGACGGCGCCCCCGCACCCGGCGTCGTGGTTGAGGTGATAGGGGCGGGTTTTCCCGGCGGTTTGGCGCCATACCCGGTGTGGGTGCAGCCGTTGCTGCTGAGGACGGTGAAAGAGACAACGGGCGCCGATGGGTCGTACCTGGCTGAGGGGCTGGGCGAGGAATATTGGTACCGGGTGTCCGTACCCGAGCCGGGGTGGCCGGATGGAGAAGAGAAACTGCTGGCGCAGGTTCTCGGCGTAACGGTTCGGGCAGGCAAAACAACCACAGGCGTCGACCTCACGCTACCGCCGGAAGGAAGGGAGACAGCCATTGTTGGCGAAGTAACGGATATTGTTTCCGGGGAACCCGTTTATCCGATGGCTGTCGACGTCCTTCCAACAGACAAGAACCCGTTAAGCGGTGGCCTGGCTCAAACCATTTACTGGTCCGTGCTGCCGGACGGCACGTTCCGGATTCCGCTCAGCATTATGAAGGAGTGCGACGTGGTCGTCCGGCACCGGTACGAGACCGAGGGCGGCGGCGTGTGGTGGGACAAGGAAGAGCGGATCGTCAGAGTAAAGCCTTTTGAGGAGACGGAAGTGAACTTCAGCGTCGCTGCGCCGTTCAATGTGGAACTGGAGTACGTGGACGAGTCGGGCGCACCGCTCGAGAACATCATGACGGCCATGGGTACGGCCGAACGAGGCCCGGGATGCGGAGGCAGCATAACCACCGGCCCGGACGGCCGAGCCACGATGCACGGTCTGCCGCCGGGAATTCCGCTGGTGGCCGGGGCTTGGCAGGATCTTGAAGGGAGAATCATTACGGTTGGGGTGAGCGAGCCTTTCACGGGCAGTTCGGGGGAGACGTTGAAGGGCGTGCAGGTTGTCTGCAGGCCGATCACGGGCGTGGGCGGGGTCAGCGGCGTTTTGCTCTGGCCGGATGGCAAACCTGTCGGCCAGACCGAGGTTTACTGCAGAACCGAGTGGGCGGGCAACGAGATTATGCGCTCCATTGCATACTCCGCCGAAGACGGCTCGTTCACCAGCAGTAAATCGCTGCCCGAAGGCGAATACGCCGAGTTCGGTGTCGGGTTTGAAGACGATGAAGGCCGCATCTATGGCGTTATTTTGTCCGGCGTCACGATTGAAAACGGCGAGATTACCCCGCTCGGCACGCTTACAGTCGTCGAAGTACCCGGGGTGTAAGGGCCACTCGTTTAACTGCGACTGACGAACCGTCCCATCAGGCGCGCTGGGCGGTCCGCTTTTGTGAGGCAAGCCGTGAAGCGTGCTCGGCTCGCCGGCGCAGCAGCTCTTCCCACTGGCGGACGCGGAGGTCGAAGAAACTCAACAGTTTTTCGTGTACGTCCTTGTTTGCGGCCGCCACCATCGATCGCATGTTTTCGGTCGACGTATCGAGCAGCAACAGGTCGTCGAACTTCTTTCCGTACGCGTCGGTGACCGTGCACCCCGCCTCCTCGGCGATGAGCAGGGCAGCGGCGAGATCGTAGGGCTCGATGCCCAGGACGGTGCCGCGGCCGGCATTGATGAAATGGTCGCGAACGAGGTCGGGGATGTCGCGGTAGAAGCGGTTTGCAATATCGACACAGGCGTCGAGTTGGTTGGTGACGAGGCGGGTGAGGCTGTAGGAGGTGCTGTTGCAGGCGAAAAACCCGCCCTTGAGGCTGGTTAGATCCATCAGCTTCGCCGCGGTGGGGAAGATGAGGTCGGCCGGTCGTCCCGGTACGGTCATAGACCAGGTTAGGGCTTCGAGGCCGGGGTCGCCGCCGGTTTTGTACCTGCGGGAATGGCCGTTTTCAATGACGCGGACGCCTTTGCCTCGTTCGGCGTAAAAGGTCCGGTCGCCAAGGATTTCAACGACGCACGCGCTGTCGACATCGGCCATTACGGGCCGCTCGATAACGCGGGTGGTGGCAATGGAAACGACGCAGTTTTCAAACCCGCTTTTGGCGGCTCGAGAGCCGTCGATTGGGTCGATAATCAGCAGGTGTTGAGGCTGTGCGTTGGTAAAGGTCGTGTACCCGGAGTCTTCCGAATAGTAGGCCACGGGCATTCGGGCGTTTTTGAGAAAGGTGAGCAACGCTTTTTCGGCGACGCGGTCCAGCTCGAAGGTGGCGTCGCCGCTGGTGGCTGTCCCGACGACTTCTCGGCCCTTGAGGTCGCGGGTCAGCGGAACGACGGCCGTCCTGATGGCGTCTGCAAGTTGAATTATAAACTCGCGCTTGAGGATTTTTGGCTTCCTGACGACCGGAACCACAGGCTGGACTGCCGCCTTTGCGGCCGCCGGTGTGGCCTTTTTCTGTTTTGACTTCTTTGAGATCGTTTTTTTACTCACTTTACTGCTCTTTACTGCCTTCTTGACGGGTTTTTTCGCTTTGGGCCTGACAGGAGCCTTGGCCTTTGCGGTTTTCGGTTCGATAGTCTTTTTCCGGACCGGTTTTTTCTTCACGATCTTCTTTTTCGCCGCGGGTTTGGGTTGCTGGGCGGCCTTTTTCTTTGGCGCCGGCTTTTTTGCAGCCGGCTTGGCTGTTGGTTTTTTCTTCACAACAGGTTTTCTTGCGGCTGTTTTCTTCGGCGCTTTTTTCTTTATAGCCGTCTTACCGGCTCGTGTCGCCGGCTTCCTCCCCTGTTTCGATACAGGTTTTTTGGCCTTTGTTTTTTCCGGTTTTCTTTTCTTTTTTACAGTTTTGGTAGCCATGGAACTCTCTCAGTTTCCGTTTCAGCTTGTCTATCTATGCGATCGAGAGCCACATTCCCCGGAGGCATTAACTTTAAGCTTAGCAATAGCTTACGCACCGCATCCCGCGGCTCCGTCCGGGTCTGTGGATATTCTTTCCAGTTACGGCCACCGCGGCTGTTGCCTGGCCAAGCTTCAGCCGCCAGCTTACTCACACCTCCAACCGGCTTTTCACGCATGCCGTAGCGTATAAAAAACAAGACGCACCCGTGTGCGCCCTAACTTCTTGTTGTAAATAGACTTATGCTTGTTTGTCCCAGGTGGAGCCGATCAGCCGGCCGTCGGCGAAACGGTTGGCAAAGGGACTTCTTGCCCCTGCTCACTGAAGCTTCGACTGACTTTCTCACTTTCACCACACCGAAAGTATCCTGGTGCTCCCTGCAAGCCTGTTGCGTTGTCGTATCCTCAACGTGGTGATGATTTTATCAGTTCCGCCCCTGCAAGTCCAGCACTTTCTTAATACGACCCCGTTTTGGGTCCATTTTCCGGAATTTTCTGTAGTTCCTCAGCCGTTTTACACGAAGTTATTTGACATACTTCTGAAATTTTGTTAGTATTTGTTGATAACGACGCGGGGTGGAGCAGCCTGGTAGCTCGTTGGGCTCATAACCCAAAGGTCGCGGGTTCGAATCCCGCCCCCGCTACCAATTGGTATCAAAGGACTTGCAGCGATGCAAGTCCTTCTTTTTTTAGGGCTGTATACCCTAAATTGTACCCTAGTAGATTTCGGAGGACTTGCCCGTAGGGTGAAAAAAACTCCACCCACGCCCAAATCCCTTCTGCCAGCAATTCAAAAGGCCGACATGCCGTGTGAAATCTCGGCCGTCTTAAGTCTGGGAAAAGAGCCCGCATGGCTCTCTTGGCTGGGTTCGCACCCTACGGACACACCTCTCCCTCGCACCTCCTCGAATTCACTTCTGAAGAATGCTACGCCGCCTCGCGATGATAGTAGCTGAGCATCCCTCCCAAGCGTTTCCGCCGGCGAACATTCCCTTCGCTTTGGCCGACCTCTTCACCAGGAGTAATGATACTGTTGTCGAGTCCTTGATGGTTTCTTTCTTCGTGATAATGGGCAGTGAACTCCGTGAGTGCTTTGCGCAAGGACTTCTCACCGAAGAAGATCATGCGGTTCAGGCACTCGGATTTCATGGACCTCATGAAGCGCTCGATATGCGGATTCATATTGGGGCTCTTGGGCGGAAGCACAACGGCCTTCGGTGTCCCCGCCATCGAGCACGCCGCGGAAGGCCAAGAACTTCGTGTCGCGGTCCACCAGGACGTATCGCGTGTCGAGGAAGAAACCGTCGTAGCAGTCGGTGAGGTTTCGGCCCATCTGTTGCCCCCAGGCAGCGTCAGGGTTGGGAGTGATGCCAGCAATCTCTACTTTGCGTGTGGATAGTCGCATCGCGACCAGGATGTAGAACGTCACCAAACCACCACGCGTCCAGACTTCGATAGTCGTGAAATCCACGGCCCCCAATACATCCCAGTGGGCCTTCAGAAAGGTCTTCCAAGTCGTCTTGCGAACGCGCTCAGGCGCAGGCTCAATCCCCGTGTTCCCGCAGAATATTGCCAACCGTCGTGTCGCTTAGCGTGATGCCAAGGTTCTTCAGCGCGCCTTCAATATGGCCGTAACCCCAGCTCGGATTCTCCTTCGCCATCCCGACTATCAGTGCTGCCACCTCTTCCTGGGTGCGTGGGCGCCCAAGCTTCGCGCGCCGGTCGCTGTAGTCCCACTTCTTCGCTACCAGTTGCCGATGCCATCGCAGAATCGTGTCTGGTGTCACGATGGTCGCCAGCTCGCGTAGAAGCTTCCGCCCAAGGACTTTGCCTTTCACAGCCAGTCGCCGCCGCTGGTCGTCATTCAAGAGAATGCGCTTCTTGCCCAGCTTCTCCCGAAGCACTTGGTTTTCTACCTGAAGATACTCGATGATGCGCTGCTGTTCCTGGTTGAGATGAGACGCCAGGAATAGGATAAGCAAGTGCCAGGGTTTCAGAATGAACTCGAGCATGGGAATAGACGCTCCTTCCAAAAAAAAGAACGTATCATCCCACCCAAATGGGGCCAAGTCAACCGACTGAACCAAAACGCAACGACTTTTGGCAAATCCCATTCCGACAGCCGCTTACGACATCGATCGAATATTATCACCCTACGGGCATAGTTTCTCATTCATATGTATCGTGTGACGGTCGTACGCAGTGACTCCCACGGATGATGAACGTGCCGCCCATGAGGAGCACGGCTATTGCCACCAGGTGTGCCACGGTGGACGCTCCGGGCAACAGGGCGTAGCTGACCGGGTCCAAGGGGTCATAGCCCCAGAGGAACTCCTCGGCGTTCCTCATGCCGTCGCCGTCCCAGTCGTTGAGACCATCGGCTATGCCGTCGGGGTTGGGATCCTCGTTGTCCCCGGTGGAATCCTTTACGCCCGGGTCGAATGGGTTCTGGATGCCCGGCGTGTCGGGATCGAGGTCCATGGTTTCCTGTTCGTTCGTGAGGCCGTCGCCGTCCAGGTCGGACGCCCCGTCGGTGAGACCAAATTCCGAGAAACCCGGCACTTCGACAAGAACGTGATTCGCTTCGCAATCGATATCAAGGATGTCCAGAAACTGAGGTTCGCCGTCGTGCATCCAGACAACGTGAAGAGTCTCCTCGTCAAAATTGCGGATCTCGGCATCGGTATACGTGAACCGCAACTGCGCGGGCGGGTCGAAGGTGATCCCTGTCGGCTCGAAGTCGCGCACGACTGGCACCTCACTGTCGCCCAGCAAGGCCTCCTCGATGGGTGAGATGGGTGTGAACACCGAGAAGTCAATCGACGTGGCCCCAGGATCCGCCCCGGTGAGCACCGTGTCGGCGGCGACCGTCAAGCGCGTGCCGCTTCCATCGTTGAGGATGCTGTCGGCTTGCAGTACACCGCCGCTGAGGGACGCGGTGTCGATGAGCCGGACCGTGGCGGCATACACGCTGCTGCTTGTTCCCGTGTGATAGGCCTCCGTCCAGGCCACACGCGTCCCCCCGCCGCTCGCCTTGAGGCCCATCTGATTCCCCCACTTAGGCAGGCGCAAGGCTGACCCGCCCAGCAGCGCGTCGCTCACGTCGATCATCATGATGTCGAAATCGCACTCGTAGTAATTCTCGAACGAGAATCCATCGTTGAGGCCATGCCAATAGCGGCCCGTGACGTCCTTCGAGTAGAAGATGATCGTGCCGTCCTGCGAGAAGCTCGGCGAGGAGAGGTAGTTCCGTCCTTCGCCAACGGCGATCACACGGGGGTCATGCCACGCTGCAATAGGCTCGGTCGTGCCGTTGATGATGTCATCAACCTCGGTAAAAAGGTAAAGCTGGGAATCGGTGGGGCCGTAGTTCCGGCAGACCAACAACGAGTCCCCCAACGGCGACAGGACGCATTGCCCGAAGTCGGTCACGGCTCCAAAATCCGTAAGGGGCGTCGCGGGCAGGGTGGGATTCCCCTCGGGATCCAGATCCGCTGCGTAGATGACCGAATGCATAGTGTAGTCCGCATGGACGGGAAACGAGTTGAATAGGAGTTTCGGCACGCCGCCGGATAGCACCGTCGCCGGATATAGGACTCCCCCGTCTAGAGCTTCCTCGTCAAGCGCCTCGATCGTAACCAGACTTCGGGTCACGTGTTCGGCCGTCTGGTTGGGGATGGTCGCACTGCAACGGGAGAGCGTGCCCCAACCCACGTCTTGCGGCTCTGGAAAGGAAACGTAGTAGATGAATTGGTCGTCTGAAGACCACGTCAACCCGAGACCCCGAATGAACTGGCCCGTCTCGAAGTCCGCCAACGTGACCGTCTCCTGCGTCACCAAGTCGAACACCTTGAGTACCGCTTGCTGATTGTCTCCCGGCGCGGCCAAGTATGCGATTTTCTTTCCGTCGTGGCTCCAGGCCACGTCGAAGATCAGTTCCGGGCTGTTGGCGATATTGGTGCTGTTTTCGATTCGGATGGGAAGTCCGGCGCCGGGATCCTCAGTGGGGCTCGTGTAGTTCGGAACCATGGGACCCGTGATGTAGACGTCGTCAAAGTCCACGGAGGCGCTGACGACCGCGCTGTACATGGCGACGTAGAGTTGGACTGGGCCCGAGATCGTCTGCGAGTTGACCAGGTGGAAAGTCCCTCCCGAGGGATTGCCCTGCGGGGGTGCGTCGTCGTCGTAGGCCGCGTAGAGCGACAGGGTGTCTCCCGTCCGCACGTAGCGAAGCGCCACCCTTTCGGTCGCGGTCATTGGCTCTCCGGCAATCACATAATCCCAGCCGAGACCGACCTGTGTCGCCGTCCAATCGTTGAGCAAGCCGCCACCCTCCGGGGTGGTGAGTCTTGTGATACATCCAGCCGCTACGGAGTACGTTCCTGTGCCGCCCCCATCGGCTCCCCCCGTTGGCACGACACCGAGGCCGAACTGCGCAGCATCGCCGACGGCCGTCAGTTGGCTGACGTCCAGGAAGAGAATCTGGGCGGTGAAGTCCCCGGACAACGGAGACACGGGCGGGCTGAACTGCAGTAGCGGGCCGCCGCCGGAATTGAGGTCGCCATCCCAAGCGGCCAGGCTTCCCTCGGGACTGTTGTAGTTGAGATGGCCCATACCTTCCGACACGGCACTCCATTCCGCGCCGCTGTTGGTGAGCGAGTTTGGTATCAGCAGGTGGCTGGCCGAATTGTCATCGAAATGAATGTAAGTCGTTCCCGAGACGTGATCTTCCACAAACCCGATGCGGAACGTGATGATGGGCTCCGCGCAATGTCCTGTCCCTGTCTCCGAAACCCGGCAGTATATCCGGTCGCCCGCGTTGACGGCGGTTGTAACATCGAGTGAGACATGCTCTTCTTTTAGCGGTTGCGGGTCGATATGTGCCGGCCCCCAGATGACCGTGTCATTGCGGTAGAAGGCCGCGTCTACGCCATCGCCGTTACAGGGTATGCCCATGAAAAGGCGTTTCACGTGGCTTATGTGCACCGTACCATCGGCCGGCGCCTCCCAGGCACGTACCGCGGAAAAGCCTGGAGCAGGATTCATAGCGATGGGTCTGAGCATGACCCCCTCGCCCTGCCACGTGTCCTCGTGGACACTGGCGCCTGGCACTGGAGTAAGTTCGATGTACTCCTCCAGGGTTTCGTCCCAGGCAAGGTAATACCATTGATTCTCACCTTGGGTCAGGCTGAAATCGCCCAGAGAGTGGTATATCGTAGCGTGGGCCACGGAAACGAGGCCCCATACCACTATAGTGAGGACTGCATTGGCCCAGCGTCTTCTCATGAAGGCTTCCTCCTCTACGTTGTTTGGAGCAATCACACGGCTCGTAGGACGAGGCTCACTTCTTGAACTCGTTCGAGCATATCAATCCGACATTTCCCATACGGACCTGCTCGCGACCATCACGGGCACGTTTTTGGGGGTTCGGAAATATGTCCGTGGCGCGACCATTATGATCTTGACGATGATCTTTCCTGAGTTAACCAGAAGACGGGTGTTGAATCAAGCGTTGGGAATCCGCTGTCGTTCGCATCTATTCGTCCTCGTTGGTGCCATTGAACTTACAGCATCTTCCGAGTAAGCTTCAATGATGCTCAGATTCACTGTGGGCGGCTGCAAATAGCAAGCCAAAACAGTTTCGTTTCGCTTTCTCCGCAGGATTCGATACAATACGACTCGCATCGACACGCGAACGCAGAATCTGGGCCGCCATGAGTTGAAGCTGAACATTGTACCGAGGCCGAAACCATTGCAGAGCCAAAGCCAACAGCGGGAAAAAGGCGCGTTCCATACCATATCCTTCCATAAAGCCAGAGGGGAGCGCTCCGAAGGCGCGAAAACACATGGTATACCACAGTGCCTATAATTTGGAACCCCCTGGATTTCGTGCGGTGCCAGTGGACGTGACCCGGGAGAAGACCGGCCTGGTTCGACGGCGGGGGTGTTACTTAAATTGTTACTTACGAATTGCAAAACATAGACAACATCGACAACATAGGAGGGGTGCGGTCAGTGAGCGTAACTCACTGCATCTTGGTAAGTTATTGATTTCTTAGGGGGTTATGAAGATCGGACTCTGCTGGCTCATAACCCAAAGGTCGCAGGTTCGAATCCTGCCCCCGCTACTTCCCGGTTCACCGGACCTCGTTTTCCCGAAGTACAGAGCCGTCATATTCGTTCATGGTTGTTTCTGGCATGACCATGGGTGCAAATTCTCGACCAAGCCCAAAACACGGAAGGAATTCTGGGACAAGAAATTTGAGGCGAACCGAGCCAGAGATGCCCGGAAAGCCTCTGAGCTCAGAGCGCTCGGCTGGCGCATACTGGTTGTGTGGGAGTGCACCCTGAAGGGCAGACGACCAGACATAGAAAGAACAACGAAAAGAGTGGCCAGATGGTTGAAATCGAAGCGCAGACTTGGTGAAATTGACAGCCTGAATCGCTTATCATGAACCCGAAAATGGGAGTGATCGGATATGGATGAGAATCAAGCGGAAGCCCTGGTGCAGGTCCTTGGCGGAAGTTCATGGGACAGTGGAGGTGGCATCTGGCTGGCGGTCAAAGAGCGCGCGGACGGGCATGTAGTTGCATTGTCGGACGAGACGGCATGTGAATATGCCAACTGGGACGAGTTACAGGGCGGCACACCACTAAATACGATACTTCTCGTCTGATCACTCACAATTCATGCGTCGAGGGGAGGGCGGGCTCCCCGCAGGTCACCACCGAGAAAGAAGCACCGGCTGACCATGAGGAAGAGTTCTGGTACCCCGAACTGTACCCTGCGACAAATCTGCACGTAACGCATTGCCTTGAAGGAAGTTGCAGGACATCTCGATAGAATCTACTGCACGTCGTCCATACTGGTGTCAGGCGGCATTTTCGTTCCTCAGTGCCGTCTATGTCCTTCTGGATGAATCTCTTTCTGCTGTCGCCGCTTTTGCTCGTGACGACCTTGCACCTGTGTTGCAGGAACCCAACGGTCACAGCGCTGGATTCTGGTCATCCCCGGACTCTTTGCGGCGCTTCACCAAAGGGATGGTTACTGTGAAGGTACTCCCCTCGCCGAGCACGCTCGTGACCGTGACATTGCCGCCGTGAGCCCTTAGAATTGCTCTTGAGAGACTCAGTCCAAGGCCGTTGCCGCCCTTGGTACGACTCTTGTCCACACGGTAGAAGCGTGCGAATACATTGTCGAGGTCTTCTTCGGCGATCCCTGCCCCGGTATCGCGTACAGCAACGCCTGCCACCTCGTCGGTCCGGGTGCATTCAACGGTTATAGTCCCCCCGGACTCTGTATACTTGATGGCATTGTCCAAGATGTGTGCGAAAGCACGTGTCAGTCTTTTCGCCTCGCCATCGACCACTAGACCCTCGCCTAGGCTGAGATTAAGGGCGATTCCTTTGTCCTCCGCCGCTGACTCAAAAAGCTCACACACATCTTCAACGATCATCGAGATATCGTTATGCTCTCGAACCAAGGGTCTCGCGCCTGCTTCGGTCTCAGAGATCTCAAGCATTGTGTTAATGAGGTCATGAAGTTGGTCACATTCCTCGACGATATGTCCAGCTAGATCTTCATCGTTTCCTGGCTCCCCAACGCGTACTAGAGCTGCTTCCGCTGCCGCGCGCATTCTAGTAACCGGAGTGCGGAGGTCATGCGCGATGTCGTCGGTAACCTCCTTCAATTCCCGAAAGAGTGCTTGGATACGTTCAACCATCTCATTAAAGGACACGGCCAACTCATCAATCTCATCGTTTCGATGGCTGACGGGCACGCGACAGTCCCATCCTCCGGAAGATATGGCCCTTGCACCCTGCGTTACTCGGCGTACGCCGCTGAGCGCTCGCCTTGCCATCGCCATTCCGACAATCATGGAGCACAAAACGAAACCAATTGTCCCCAAACCGAACACCCGCCGGAAATGCTGAAGAGTCTCGACGTTCGAAGCCGTCGACTCTCCTAGCTGCAGAATCAAGCCTGCTCCGATGCGGCCATACACAATTCGAACAGGATATGGACGGCTCTGATGCCGATGCGTTTCAAAGACCGTCCGACCTTCTGCCGCGGTGAGCAGATAGGGCCGATTCACATACACATCGTCCCAAGCCGTCATGTCCGTGCTTATCACTTCATCTCCCGCCGTGTTAAGCACTCGGAAGAACACCTGATCGGTTCCTTCAGAAACCGCCTCATGTTCCAACACGTCTCTCAGAACTTCGATGTCTTGCGTCTCCAGAAGGGCTGCGTACTCGCCTATTTCACTCGTCAGCCCTTCGTTCAGTCTATGTTGTAGCGTGCCCTGCAGGGCAAGATACGAGGCAACCAGGACTGCCAAGAGAGAAACCGCGCAAATCAGCGCATACATCACCGTCAAGCGGAAAGCAACGCTTCTGATTCTGCTCTTCCTATTCTTCAACGACATACCCCGCCCCACGTACCGTTCGTATCAGTTGGGACGAAAAGCCTCGATCTACCTTGTCCCGAAGGCGGCTAATTCTAGACTCGACTACATTCGTTTGAGGGTCGAAATCGTACCCCCACACATGCTCCATTATCGTTGTCTTAGATACAAGGCGACCTTTGTTGCGGACGAGATACTCGAGAAGTGCAAACTCCTTGGGCTGCAGCTCAATATCTTGCCCTCCTCGCGACACTCTGCGGCGTGTCAAGTCGAGTGTCAGGTCAGCAACACTTAGCGTCGTGGGCGCCGCAACCGCAGTGGCTCTCCGAATCAACGCTTGGATTCGCGCAATGAGTTCGGAGAAGGCAAAGGGCTTCGTCAGATAGTCGTCTCCACCGGACCGAAGTCCCTTTACCCGGTCATCCACGGTATCTCGAGCACTAAGGATGAGTATTGGTGTCAGGTCCCCTTGCCTGCGGAGACCTTCAATCAACTCCAGGCCGGATAATCGCGGGAGCATTATGTCAACGACAGCCACATCGTACGATTCGGAAGAAGCGAGATGAAATCCGTCTAGGCCGTTGTCGGCGAGATCGACGACATAGCCCTCCTGTTCGAGGCCCTTGGCAACGAACATGGCGATCTTGTTGTCGTCCTCAACCACCAAGATTCGCATGCTGACCACTCCTCCCTCAACCATCTTATCCCGTGGTCGGGAAATCCCGCGCGCCGGTAAGAGGTCACCGGTCCTTTCAAAGCTTAGCACATTCTGGACCTCGGGGACTTGCCAAATGGTTACCGAATGGCAATGTTCGCGCAAGGTTCTCACAAGCAAGACTGTGACAAGATTACTCCAATTGGGTTGCTTGTACATAAGGACACCCAGTGAATAACCGTTGAGGTCAATCGGCCAATCCTGAGATATACGGTGCAAGAAGTTCTCACTATGGGAAGAACGACAGCAATGAAATGGCCCCAATCAGTATTCCCGCCACGTGCCGCGAACGCCGGACTGACCCGGAGGGCCATTGCCGTCTTCGGGGCGCTCACCATCGCCGTGTTACTCGGTGCAGGCGTGTTGTTCGTGTGGAAGCCATGGGAACCGAACTACCATCCCCACTACGAGAGCCCCTTTGGCGTCTACATAACATTCGACAGCGATCCCAGTCGTCAAGCTACCGTCCATTACCAGACGCTCCCTCAAGACGGCACGGTGACCCTCGATTCTGAAGGCAAGGCATGTTGCTACTTCGGTGTGAGTTCTCACGAGGGCTCCCCCGAATCCTATCCGTTGCATGCAACAGGGGAGACTTACACTATTGCGGGGCTTCGTGATGGACGGCGCGTTCATCGCGTTGTGCTCGAACAGTTGGAGCCAGGCTGTACATACTATTTCGTCGTTGGAGACGGCTCCACGGGATACAGCCCCGAGAGGAAGTTCAAAACCCTTCCGGGAGGCGATTCGCCCCTGCGCTTCGTGGTGGGCGGTGACATGGGCGGGTATCCGCCTGAGGACTATCCGAATACCTTGCCGTTGCTTCGTGAAGCAGCAAAGCGCGATCCGCAGTTTGCAGTGGTGGGCGGTGACATCGCCTATGCCGGGGCCAATCTCAGGCGGGTTGAACGCTGGGACAAGTGGTTTGAGGCGTGGTCCGAAGTGATGGTCACTTCTGATGGCTGCGCCATCCCGGTGGTCGCAGCGATCGGTAATCATGACGCCAATGACGAATCCATGGAAACGCCCGCCAAACGGGCGCCCTTCTATGTCGCTTTCTTCCGCAGTGAGCCGCCGTATTCGTATTTCACGCTACAGCTTGCGGACTACGCCCGGCTCTTCGTACTCGACAGCGGCTACCTGGCCCCAGCATCGGGGACCCAATCCACCTGGCTTGCCGAAGAGTTGAGGGCGGCCAGCGATGTCCCCGTCAAAATGGCTGTTTATCACGTGCCCATGTATCCGGCCTATCGCGATTTCGACGGAGACCATTCCACGTGGGAGCGTGAGTCCTGGCTGCCTCTCTTCGATCAATATGGGATGACCGTCGCTTTCGAAAATCACGACCATGTCTTCAAACGGAGCTTCCGGCTCCGCGACAACCGCATAGACCCCTCAGGCACATTGTACCTGGGCGATGGTTGCTTTGGCGTCAAACCGAGGCCGATTCCTGGGGATGACAGATGGTATCTGGAGAAACGGGCCTCGCAGGGACATTTCTGGCTGGTGGATATAGACAGGGAAGACGGCATCGAGTTTCAGGCCGTCACTCCGGACGGCAGCATATTCGACCGTTGTTCTTTATCACTGCCCAAGGTGCAGCCAGTGGAAACTTCGGAAGAACTACCCCGCTAAATGCAGAAAGGGAACGGGTATGAAAGAGCCATTCACGGCCATATACAAGATACGAGGCATTCTGATGGCGCCTCCGTTCTTGTTTCTGGTGCTGACCTTTGTTGGCGAGATGGAATGGGACAGTCTGGTCTGGCCCCTGGGACTCGTGTTTTTTGGACTCGGGGTTCTGGTTCGAGTCTGGGCGCAGATGCATCTTCACTACCGCCTGAGAATACGAAAATCACTGACAACGACGGGGCCCTATGCCTTCCTCCGAAACCCCATCTACGTAGCGAATACAACCATGCTGCTTGGATTGACCATCATGTCTGAGTTGCTCTGGTTTCTGCCCATAATGCTTGTGTGGTGTATCGCGGTCTACAGCCTCGTTGTACGCCGCGAAGAAGCTCATCTTTCCCACAAGTACGGCCAGCCCTACAGAGACTATATGCGCGACGTGCCAAGGTGGCTTCCGCGCATAGGAGTACACAGCAGGCTTCGCGATACATCAACCCGAGCCCGCCGCTTCTTCTGGCAGAGTGTCCTGGCTGAACTACATTGCGCTCTTTGGCTCATCCCCCTGGTTGGGAAAGAAGCGTTCTCTCGGATGCATTTCTAGGTGGTCGATGGAAATGGCACGTATGCTCAAGATCGCGTCACCACTTCAAACTGGAGCCTGCGTCTTTGGCCTCGGGTTGCTTTTTGCCGCCATGCTTCCGGGCTGTGGCACGGTGCGGCCGGAAGGCGACTATCAGCACGCTACCGGCCTGATCGAAGAACACACCGGCGTTGACGACGTCTACGATCCCGTTGCGGAAGAGGCCGCCGAGGAGAAAGTCTCGCAGCTTCTCGAAGGGGGCTTGACCCCAGACGAAGCTGTTCGCGTGGCGTTGTTGAACAACCGGGCATTCCAGGCCCAGTTTCTGGGCATCGGCGCTTCCCGCGCCGATGTAGTCCAGTCCGGCCTCCTGTCGAATCCCACCCTTGCACTCAGCGCCCGCTTCCCCGAAGGCGGCGGTCGCGCCGGCCTGGGCATGGGCCTCGCCCAGGAGATTGTCGATCTCTGGCAGATCCCGGTGCGCAAGAAGCTCGCCAAGGAGCAACTCGAGCAGGTTGTCCTCGGTGTTGTCCAGTCCGCCATCGACCTCCGGGCTGAGGTTCAAACCACCTGCTGCAAACTCCTGGCGCTGCAGCGGGCGAAAGCCATTGCTAACGAAAACCTCGCGCTGGTCGAGCGGTCCCTGAAACTCGCCCAAGGCCGCTTTGACGCGGGCGAATCGGGACTTCTCGACGTGAACCTCGCCCGCGCCAACGTCCTTGACGTGAAGATGAAGCTCCTCGCGCTCCATCGAGACATCACTGCGACCCGCGCCGCGCTATCCCATGCCCTGGGCCTGGCGGCCCTCGGCTCGGGATGGCATCTGGCCGGCTCGCTCCCGGAATCCGCGGCGCAGATTGGTGATGACGCCTCGCTCATCTATCGCGCTGCCGACGAGCGGATCGATGTCCAAATCGCCGCCTCGGAGCTGGAAGGGGCCCGGCAAGAAATCCGCCGCCAGTATCGGGCCATCTTCCCGAGCATTGTGTTGGGCGTGGACGGCGAGCGCCCCGAAGCCCGTGCACCGAAGAGCCAGCCTTTCAACCCGCTCGGCAACGTTCCGGTATCGGCGCCCACCATACCGTCGTTGCCAGCCGACCCCACCAACCCAACTCCGGCTGAGCTGCAACAACTCGCCTCCGACCTCCGCCAAATCCGGAGCGACCACGCTCAAACCGGGCGCGAACTTGTGCGTGATTATCTTGCCGACCGCCTCGACGCGAAAAGAGGCAGGAAACTTGAGAAGGAGCAGTCCATTGACTTTCTCCTTGGCCCGTCACTCCAAATCACGCTACCTGTTTGGGACCAAAATCGCGCCCAGATCGCGAAGGCCCGATTCATTGCCCAACAGAAACAGAAAAACTGCGAGGAACTGCTCGAATCGGTTGTGGCTGACGTTAGACAGTCCGCCGCCGTTGTCCGCACAGCCGGAGAGTTGGCGCGATTTTTCGATGAAGAGTCCCTCCCGTTGGCCCAACGGAACGTCGACACGGCCCGCAGGACCTATGAAGCCGGCGAAGAGAGCATTCTTGCCCTGATCGAGGCCCAAAAACTCTTGATCCAGCAACGCGAAAGCTACGTGAGCGTGTTGAGAGACCAGGCATTTGCCCTTGTGGACCTGGAGCGCTCTCTTGGCGGCCGTATGCCGAATCCTGACGCCGAATCCAAACTACAAGCGCATCCCAAAGACAAACTCTTGGGCAAGCCCTCTGAGAAAGGTGTGCCGCCGAGAGAACCCGCCGATGAGTGAAGACACCTCTACAAACACGCCGCTTGTCGACGCGCCCCCGTCTGCCGGCACACCCGAGCCGACAGGGTTCGCCGTGAAATATAACCGGGCAATCCTCTTCATTGCGCTCGTCTTGTGCCTGATCGGTGCCTACGCGGCCTACAAGATGCCGTCGTCCGTCTTTCCTCAGACCGACTTCCCGCGCGTTGTCATCCTAGTGGACAATGGCGTTATGCCCGCCGACGAAATGATGGCTACCATCACGCGCCCCATTGAGGAAGCCATGAAGGACATTCCGGGCGCGGTCAATATCCGCTCGGCTACCGGCCGGGGCTCGGCGGAGATAAATGTCTTCTTTGACTGGAAGACCGATATGGTCCAGTCGGAACTCTACGTATTGAGCCGCATCGCCCAAATCAAGAGTACCTTGCCGCCCTCGGCCGAAACGCGCGTCCATCGCCTCACGTTCTTTGCATTTCCCATTATCGGAATCAGCCTGACGAGCCCCAGCCGCGACATTACGGATTTGTGGGAACTGGCCACTTACGAGGTTAAGCCGCGGTTGCTCCGGCTCAAGGGGGTGGCTCGCGTCGATCTCGTCGGCGGCAGAGTACCCGAGTATCACGTCATCGTGGATCCGGGCAAGCTTGAGGCCTATCACCTTACGCTGGACCAAGTGACCGAGGCGCTATCGACCACGAACACGTACTCGCCGGCAGGAATGCAGGAAGAGAAGCACCAACTGTATTTGACCGTGGTGGACGGACGCGTCACGAGTCCCGAGGAAATCAAGGGCATTCCCGTGGCCTATTCCGGTGATTCGCCAGTCTACGTGCGCGACATTGCAACCGTCCGACCGGGGCAGGAGCCGCAGTTCAATATTGTGACGGCCGATGGGGCGGACGCGGTGCTGCTCAATGTCCGTAGCCAGCCAGATGGAAACACGCTTGGTATTGCGAACTCGCTCAAAGAGGAGTTGCGCAAGATGAAGGGCGACCTTCCGCAAGACGTGCGCTTGGCCTTCTTCTATGACCAGTCCGTTTTTGTGCGCGAAGGCGTGCGAAGTGTGTGGCAGAGTATCATTTTTGGCCTGATCCTTTCGGTGCTCGTGCTGTATCTGTTCTTGCGGCGGGCAGGAACAACGTTCGTCGCCGCTATTACAATCCCGGTCACGATTCTTATCACGCTGGCTGTGATGTACGCGCTCCAAATGAGTTTCAACCTGATGACGCTCGGCGGAATCGCGGCCGCGATCGGAATACTGATTGACAACTCGATCGTCGTCGTCGAGGATATACACGCCAAGGTCTGCGCAGGTCACTCTCCTCGCACGGCAGTCCGCCTCGCCATTCGCGACGTTGGTTCGCCGCTGGTGGCCAGTACCCTCACGCCCGTTGTGGTGTTCATCCCCCTCGCCTATCTCGACGGTGTACCGGGCGTCTTCTTCCGGGCTCTCGCCCTCACGATGGTCTCCGCCTTACTCGTGTCGCTTCTTTTGGCGGTCACCTTGACCCCGGCGCTGGGAGCTCTACTGATTCGCGCATACCGCGGCCATCGACAGGATGAATTCGAACAGGGCGGCCCAGTCCTTCGTACGGTGGTCAGGGCGTGCGAATGGACTATCCGCCGCGCGCTTCGACGTCCCGTCATGGCCTCCGTATGTATTGTCCTTGTTGCATTGGCTGGCGTATTCCTCTACTTCCGCTTGGATTCGGATTTCTTGCCTGCGCAAGACGAGGGCGCGTTTGTTCTCGACTATTTCACGCGCCCCGGCACGAGCCTGACCGAGACTGATCGTATCCTGCGCCACGTGGAGCAGATTCTTCGGGAAACGCCGGAAGTCGAAAGCTACTCCCGGCGTACCGGCGCGCGCCTGGCCTTGGCTATCGCCGAGCCCAATACGGGCGACTTTCTCATCAAACTCCGCAATGACCGCAGCCGCAGCACGGAAGAAGTCATAGACGAGTTACGCGAGGAGATCACAGCGGCCGAACCTGCCTTGAACACTGAGTTCCCCGGAGTCTTGAGCGACCTGATCGGCGACTTGACTTGGTCGCCGGACCCGGTTGAGATCAAGGTCTTCTCAACGGACACTGATGTCTTAAAGAAGTTAGCCGGTGACATCGCGGCCGCCATCGAGACGGTTCCCGGCGTGGTCGATGTCAACGACGGCCTTGTCGTTGCAGGCCCTTCGCTGATTTTCCGCGTGCGCCTCGCAGAAGCGGCCCGGGCCAGGCTGAGCGTCGCCAAAATCGGTTCCGCCCTTGATACCGCCCTCCTAGGAAGGGTCACGTCCTACGTCCTCGAAGGCGACCGCACCGTCAATGTTCGAGTCGTACTGACCGAGAAGCGGCGCGACACCGAAGCGGCTATTCGGGCACTTCCCATGCGCTCTCCCAATGGAGGTTTGCTAACGATGGGTGGACTGACCGACGTCGAACATCAGCCGGGTCTGTTGGAGATGCACCGGGAAGATCAACGTCAACTCGTCGCTGTTTCCGGGCGCTTTGCTGGTCGGGACTTACGCAGCGGTATCGCCGCAATCAAAAAGAAGCTGGCCGATACCATCAACATACCCAACGGCGTTGCCATTGAATACGGCGGTCTCTACAAGCAGCAACAAGAATCCTTCGACAACCTCACGCGCGTTTTACTCATGGCGATTCTGCTGGTATTCACTGTTCTCATTCTCGAATTCCGCACCATCTTCCATCCAATTGCCATCGTAATCGGTTCGGTCCTGGCGCTTTTCGGCGTCGTAGGCGCCCTCTGGATAACAGGGATTTCCCTGAACATCGTCTCGTTTCTCAGCGCCATAATTGGTGTCGGCATTGTAGCAAAAAACGGCATTCTCATGCTGGACTTCGTTGACCAACTACGCGGACGAGGCCTGTCCCTTATCGAAGCGTTGGTGCAATCGGGCCGCCGCCGTTTACGTCCCGTACTAATGACCTCGATGACCACCTTTCTTGGCCTGCTGCCGCTTGCCTATGGCGTCGGTGCGGGGGCCGACATGCTCCGGCCTCTTGCCGTGGGCGTAATTGGCGCGCTGTGCGTCTCGTTGGTTCTTTCCCTGATAGCGACGCCCCTGGTCTTCTACATCCTGATCCGGGTGTTTCAGCCAGGGAGTCTCTATGCCTTAGAACAACCCCAGCATGACGGAGGAGAATAGTGATACGCTCAACACAAATCCTGGCAAGCTTGCTCTTCTTCGTCCTCGCGGTCCTGCCCGGCTGCGGCCGGGCGGGAGGTGAAGCGGAGGACGATCCGGTGGAAGGACTTGCCTCCGTCCGGGCAGTCGTTGCGGAGCGAATGACGCTCCATCCATCCATCAGCCTCGTCGGCACGCTGGCACCCGTGCCGGAACGCACCGTAGTGCTCTCGACGCAGGTCGAAGGGCAGATTCAGTACCTGTGTGTCGAAGAGGGTCAAAGTGTCCACGGAGGCGATGACCTGGTCGTCCTGGATGACCGCACGGTGCAAGCGGCCCTGAAAAAGGCCAAGGCTGCACTGGCCGAAGCGCGGTCCGCCCTCGCGCTGTTGCGCGATGGGGCTCACCCTCGTGCCATTGAAGCCGCCCGGCAAGATCTCCTCAAGGCATCTGCCGCCGCCCGTTCTCTCCGGCAGAAAGTGGAGGCGCTGGCCCCGCTTCACGAGAGTCATGAAGTGTCCGATGTGCGCTACGAACAGGCAAATGCCGAACGCTTGGCCGCTGAAGCCGAAAAGGAAGCCGCCTCGGCTCGACTGAAACTTCTGGAGGCAGGCGCCCGGCCCGAGGAGATTGCCGAGGCGGAGGCGAAAGTGGCTTCGGCGGAAGCCGACGTTCAAGCCCAGGAACTCGCCGTCAACCTCTGTACCATCAAGAGTCCTATTGACGGGGTCGTTACCCAGTTGCCGGTGCGACAAGGGATGTATGTAGCGCCGCCGACCACACTTGCCACCATAGTGGACCTTTCCAGCCTATTCGCCCAGATCCGCATCCCGGCCTCTTACTTGTCTCAGGTGCACCCCCACGCCGAGGCTGCCATTGAAGTGTCCTCCTTGCCGGGCGGACAACTCACCGGCGCGATCGCCCGCGTAGGCAAGGAGGCAGACGCGCTCACTGGTGATGTCACCGCCTTCGTTTCTGTGCCCAATCCCGATAGAGACCTGAGAGCTGGCTTGGCGTGCCGTGTGTGCCTTGCGCTACCAGACATCCCTGAGGCGGTCGCAGTACCGGCAAAAGCCCTCTCCGACCGCGGCGGTGTCCCTGTCCTCACTGTTATCCGTGATGGGAAGGCCTACGAAATCGAAGTGCAGTTGGGTGGCCAAACGTCCGACTTTGTCCAGATCACGGAGGGAGTGTCAGAAGGAGAACTGGTAGTGGTTGAGGGCGGTTATGGGTTGCCAGAAGGTTGCCCAGTCTCCGTGACTGCAGGAGACGAACGCTTCTTGCCTGCAGTACGACTCCATGCTTCGAGGTAAAGCTGAGGTGCTTTTCGTGATTACGCCTGACAATCGCTCGAAAGGTGCTCTGAACGTTGACTGGAGAAGCGTACATGAAGGGCGCATAGGACCGGGACAAATTGGAGAAATGGCATGTTGAATAAGCACACAGAAGATATGGACTTCGCGCCACGAATAGTATCTGTCGTAATTCCGGTTTACAACGAGGCAGAGAACATCCCGTTGCTGGCGGATAGAATTCACCACCAGTTCGCCGCTCTTCCTGAATGGACCTATGAGTGTATTTTCGTCGACGATGGGAGTACCGACGGCACCCGGGAGCAGTTGAACCAGGTTGCCTCCTCATATTCTTGTATCCGTTCCCTGCGCCTCGTAAGGAACATGGGACAGTCAGCGGCTCTAATCGCCGGCATGCGTGACGCCCGGGGCGAATACATCCTTACGCTTGATGGGGATCTCCAAAACGACCCTGCGGACTTCCCGCGCATGCTCGAACTCCTGCAGGAGTACGATTGCGTCTGCGGCTATCGTGCGACGCGGAACGATACCTGCGTGCGTAGGCTGTCGAGCAAGGTTGCGAATGCCGTTCGGGAGTGGGTGTTGCGCGACGGCATTCGGGATTCAGGATGCGGCTCCAAGGGGTTCAGAAGGACCTGTGTGCAGTACATTGTGCCTTTCAATGGCATCCATCGGTTCTTTGCGGTTCTGATCAGGAACGCCGGACTCACTATCGTCGAATGTCCCGTCGCGCATCACGCCCGCATCCACGGAGTCTCCAAGTATGGCATCGGCAATCGCTTGTGGCGCGGTTTGTTCGATTTGGTCGGCGTCACATGGCTGAGGAAACGCTATGTGCATCCTGTCATTGAAGAGACGGGGAGTAAGTCGGTTTCGGCATCTTCCTCGTACAAAGAAGATGAGATCTAAGACATGTCATGTTACGCATATTTGAAGCTTCTGGGATTTGATCTAGCAATCACCAGTGACAATGCCCGCACTTCGACGTACTTCGCGCTTGGCTGTGGAGCTGGCCCAAAATGAAGAACATATGCTTGCATTCTATACCTCTTCTCGTGTCTCTCGCCGCACTTACCATCTTCTTCGAACTCGGACACATGAATGTGACGACGGACAACGAAGGACAGCGAGCAGCACCTCCCGCCGAAATGCTGCGTTCCGGCGACTTTGTCATTCCTACACTGAACGGCCGGGTTTATCTGGCGAAGCCGCCTCTCTTGTACTGGACAATCGCGGGAGTTTATACGTTTACAGGTGTCATCAATGAGCTGACGGCACGGCTACCCACGGCCATTTGCGCGTTCTCTTTGATAGTGCTTGTATACGCGTTCTTCGCCGGCGCGTCGAACGCACATGCCGGGTTCCTCACGGCTCTAGGACTCCTCGCGTCTCCCTATTTCTTGGAACGCGCCCGGTGGGCGAACTTGGATATACCCCTTACGTTGACCACACTCGCGGCAATAGCGCTTCTTTGGAAAGCGTGGGGAAGCTCGAAGCCGATGAAGAAGCTCCTGCTCTCGGTCGCCGCGGGTATTTCACTGGGTTGTGCCACGTTGCTCAAGGGGCCGTCTCCTTACCTTTTTATATTCGCCGCGTGTATCGCGCACGCAATCATCAGCGCCGGAAACAGCCACGAGAGAGTCTTTCGGGGATTCAAATGGACGCTGCTCTGCGTAGCCTTGGAGTTTCTGCGCATGGCCCTCGATGTTCCTTTCCCCTTCCCTCTCATCTTGCTCTCCGTCGGGTGGGTCATTATCGCAGTGAAGAAAGGTCCGGGAACACCCCCGGCACAGCTTGCGCCAATCTTTGTCAGTCTTCTAGTCGCAGGACTTGTGGCGGCGCCTTGGTTGTTCGCGGTTGTCCAGCGAATGGGTCTCGACCCGCTCATCTCGCTCATCAAAGAAGAAGTGCTTACGCGCACCCACACCGCCACCAGAATCAACAGCGGTTCTCCGCTCTACTATCTGATTGTCCTACCCCTGCTTCTTGCGCCTTGGGGCTTTCTGCTTCCCCTTCAGGCCTCAAAGGACTTCTGTGTCGAAAGCCCCCCCATCTATCGGTTCAGCCTGCTCACCGGTTGGCTGAGCGTATCGGTGTTCTCATTGATTGCCGGGAAGGAGTACGAATACCTTCTACCGGCCTTTCCTTTCTTATTATTCCCTACGGGTCTTCAGCTTAGCCTCATCGGCGAAACGGCTTTGAATCGCTGGGAGAAGTGGATTCACGCGTGGGGTAAGGTCACGACTGCTCTCATCGCGGCCTGCGTTTGCGGAATCCCGGTGTGGGTCCTTCTGAGAGAATATCATCCGGTTCTCCTCATCGAAACCCTTCTGCTGGCCTCCGGCGCTCTGGCTGCGCTCTTTCTTCCCGTGCGGTCTGCCCTGTTCAAAAGCCGTGCAGTCCGAGTCGCCGTGGCCTGTACGCTGGCGACAACGGCGGGACTCTTGTCTCGGAGCTATCACTACACAGGCGAGAACTCTCCCAAGCATATGGCTGCGCTTTGTGGCCAAATGATGTCGGCCGGCTACCAGGTTGAAGCGTCCAAGGTCTGTCCTGCTTTCGCATTCTATGCCGGTTGTCCAATCCCCGTATCACACGACCCACAACATGTCCACGCCGGGCTGCTCGACACCATGCCCTACTACTACATAACCAGGGAGAGACTGCTGACCGAGACCACCCCTGGTTGGCTCGAATCTGGCTGTCTGTTGATTGAGGGACCTGTCACAAGCAAGAAGTTAGTCCTCGTGGGCAACACGCCGCTTGGGGCGCTATTCGAGAAGAGCGCGCACACGAACGGAGGGGAACTTTAGGATGGCGGCAACATCATCATCGGAGTTGATAGGCCCGCTATGGACCACTTTGGGGATAATGGGTGGTGTCATCTTCTATAGCCGGTTCTATGTCCAGTGGTTTGTCTCCGAGCGGCGCGGGCAAAGCGTGATGCCTATTGGATTCTGGTACATGAGCGGAGTGGGAAGCCTCATGCTCTTGCCCTATGCCGTCGCCTCCCAATCCCCGATAGGTGCGTTAAGTCAGTGCTTCAACATAGTCGTGTACATCAGAAACCTGGTGCACATCTGGCGCAAGAAAGGAAGGCTAACCAAACGCACCAATGCATTCATCCATACCGCCGCGGCGTTGATAGCCATTGTTGCCATAAGCGCAACCATTGTGGTTTGGCTCCGGGAATATGGCGCCACTCGCTCAGCTTCGTTGGGCGTAACGCAGCAGACATGGATATGGCTTGGGGCAGGACTTGTGGGACAGGCCCTTTTTGCGACTCGGTTCGCGCTGCAATGGGCCGTTACGGAGAAGAGACGTGAGAGTACCATCCCTCCAGCCTTCTGGTATCTGAGCTTGGTCGCGGCAATTCTCCAGACTGCATGCTTCACCCAACGCCAGGAGTGGGTGTTCGCAATTGGAATGGCAGCGACAATCTTCATCTACATCAGGAATATCATGCTCCTTCGTGTCCAGGAGCCGGAGGAAGAGCAAGCATAATGAACATAATGAAGCCAAAAATTCAATTACTTCTACTCACTACCTTGGCCGGGGTCCTGTTCCTCGTAAACCTGGGTGGATACGACTTATGGCCGCCTGACGAGCCGCGATTTGCTCAGGTGGCACGCGAGATGATGCAAACAGGCGACTACCTTGTTCCCCGTGTCAATGGTCTCCCCTATAAGGAAAAGCCCCCGCTCCTGTTCTGGGCACAGGCGTTACTCGCCATTCCATTCGGAGACGTGACGGAAGTGCCCGCCAGGCTACCTTCTGCCCTGGCGGGAATCGCCACGGTCCTGTTGACTTACCTGCTGGTTACCAAGCTGTACGATAGGCGAACTGCATTCTGGGCTGCCCTGATACTAACAACCACCCAGCGATTCTGGTGGCAAGCCCGCTTCGGGCAGATAGATATGTTGCTGGCTGCCTGCCTCACGGCGGCATTTCTGTTCTTCTGGCTTTGGCATATGGAGCGGCTGGACCGCTATCTTGTGGGATTCTATCTGTCGATTGCCGCTGGCGTCTTTGCCAAGGGCCCCCCTGCGGTCATCTTCCCAATCCTAATGGCTCTGACATTCTTCTGGAAACGCAAGCAAGAGCGGAAGCAAATGCACCTAATCTTCGGAATGGCTGTGGTGGTATTCCTGATCGCTGCATGGCTTGTTCCGGCTCGGGTAGCCGTGTCTGTCGAGAGTGCGAGCGGTGCCGGCGGCAGCATTGCCTCAAATCTGTTTCGACAGACCATTGGGCGCTTCTTTCTGGGTGTCAGTCACGCGAATCCGCCTTGGTACTACGTGCTCAATCTTCCGGTGGACCTGTTCCCATGGTCCTTGTTTTTGCCTTGGACGGTGGTATGGGTATGGCAAAGGAGAAAGAGCAGTCAGGGAATGCGTTTTCTATTGAGCTGGATCCTGCCGGCATTCGTTTTCTTTTCCATATGCATCGGAAAACGGGCGATCTACCTGCTGCCACTCTATCCAGCTTTTGCCGCTCTTTTGGCCCGCAGTATCCTGGATTTGATGGACGGGGAACGAGAACGTTGGCGGCGGTGGACAGGCGTGGCCTGGGGATCTGTCCTTATTCTGCTCGGTGTCGCACCGTGGTCGCTTCTCTTTATCGAGTATGCAGACTCCTGGAGTAACTCCCTAGTTGCGCTGAGTCTTTTCGGGCTTCTGTGCGGAGCCTACTCACTCTGGACAATAAGCCGCGGCGCCTCTCGAAGGCTGGCACAGCAGATTGCAGTGCAGTCGTCGGCTCTACTCCTTTGCGTGGCGGTTGTTGGATTCCCGTTGATTAATCCGCACAAGTCCGCAAAGGGCTTCTGCGAACCGCTTCGTACACTATCGCGGGCTGGCGTTAAGTACGACCTCTATTCACTTGGCTTCTCTCGCGAGGAATACATTTACTACGCCGAACATTCTCACGAAACAGTCCCCAATGGGGTGCTCCAGGTTGAAGGAATGCAAGATCTTGATGCTCTTGAGCAGGCAGCACTTCAAGCCAAGGCGTTGCGGACAATTCAGAAAGCGGTAGAGGATGTTGCCATCAATTCTATTTCCTCTCCAAGTGACGAAGATATTCAACTGTTGAGATCAGCCCTTGAGGAAAGCGTGTTGGCGCCTCTGGAAGACGGCAGAACCATCAGGGGTTTCGAAACAGCCATAACCGCTCTTCTAGACGATCTTATGCGGGCCATGGCCGCACAGGCACCCGCCTTCATTATCACTCAGGAACGGGACTGGCGATGGATGCTGGCGTTATGTCCCGATGCACGGGACCTGTTTGTTGTAGAGGACCAGAAGGTGGGCAGTAGACACGTCCTTCTAATCGCCAACTCAAGTGCCAAGAGCTTGATGACCAAGAGCAACTGAGTAATGCAATTGAGAACATGTGAGTTCCGACCCGGAGGAACGTCCAGTGAAACGCTCGGTCCTGATCGTGACGACTGCCGTATTTGTAGCGTTGATTCCCGTGGCGATATGGCAGGATGACTTCCTCATCCCATCTCTCGCGGGTCTGATTCCCCTTTATGTCGATTGGAAGAACGGAGACCTGAACTGAAAGATGAACGAAAGCATCTTCCGCTTCATAAACACCACGCTCAAGACGTCTTTGTTGGACCAGATGATGCCTATGTTCTCCGACAAAGACTATTTCGTGATTCCTGGTGTTGTCGGCATCGCACTCCTGCTCTATTTCGGCAATAGACACGCCCGATGGTGTGTGCTGGCGCTGGCGTTAACGTTGCTGCTTTCAGATGCGGGCACAGAAAAGGTGCTCAAGAATGTTTTCCGGCAGGACAGGCCTTACGCCATCCTGCAAGACGTGAACGTTCATAGGAGTGAACAGTGGATCGTCTATGACCCGCAGTGGTATCCGTTTGATCGTCGTCAGAGTTTTGGATTCCCTTCGTCGTCCGCAGCAAACGTGGCGGGCATAGCTGTTGTTCTGTTCTTCCTGCACCGCCGCACCCTCTGGGTCACGATTCCACTTACCGTGGCGGTGGGGTTCTCGAGAGTATACACAGGTAATCACTTTCCGCTTGATGTGGTAGGCGGCTATGCCTGGGGTGGCGTTTCTGCGGGGGCCGCTATCCTGACGGTTCGCTGGGCCGAAAAGCGTTTCTGGCACGAAAAGGACACATCAATCAGGGCGTCCTCGATGCCCTCCGAGCGCAAGACTTTCCTTTGGCTTCTGGGCGTATGGACGCTGATGAACTTCATATTCATACATCTCAACCTCTTTGATTTGGCCGGCGATGAGGCGCAGTACTGGGACTGGTCGCGCAGGCTCCAGCTCGGGTACTACAGCAAGCCGCCGATGGTTGCTTACGTGAACGCCTTGCTCATTAACGCCGGAGGCAACAAGCCATGGGCCATTCGATCTGGTGCCGTCATGTTCTCAGCAGGAACGCTTGCGCTCTTATATGCTTTAACGTTACGCGTGAGCAAAAACGAACGTGCGTCGCTAGTCGCCGCGGCGGCTGCTTTGGCAATGCCGTTGACGTGGGTTGGTTCGGTCATTCTGACAACCGACGTGCTCCTCGCATTCTTCTGGGTGTTAGCAATGTACACTTTTCACAGGGCAGTAAACCAAGGGTCCTGGAAATGGTGGCTTGCCACCGGTGCCGCACTGGGGTGCGGAATGCTCTCCAAGTACACGATGATGTTCCTGTATCCTTCGTTTGCCCTGTATCTTGCATTGTTTGACAGGAGATGGCTCCGCTCGCCTCGCCCCTATTGTGCCTTGGCTTTGTCATTCGTTCTCATGAGCGGGGTGATCTACTGGAACTACGCGAACGACTGGATTTCGATCCGGCACACGGCGAGCATCGGCGCCGGAGGCGGCTTTTCCCTCGGTAAATCGGTAGAGCATTTCGCGGAATTTTTGGGAGGCCAGGCAGGGGTTGTATCTCCCATCATCTTCGGATTGCTTCTCTGGAGTATTGGCGCTTGCGGACGACGTCTCAGAACCGACCGAAACGCCGCGTTTCTATTCCTCTGTTTTGCGGGCATTTTCGGGTTCTATGCGCTCCTCGCGTTTACCCGGAAACCCCTGGCCAATTGGCCTGCCTGCGCATATCTCGCGGCTGCCCCCGCGTTTGGAATCATGTGGTTCGAGAAACCCCGCGGGAGAAGGTTGAAAGTCCTGCTGGTGTCCGGTCTTGCATTCGGATGCATACTGGGTGCCGTTCCACGGTCCTCCGATTTGCTCTATTGGGCGGCGGGCCGGTCCGTAGAAGCTGGGGAACGTCTGGACAGGATTCACCTCTTCGGGACCGAGATCGACCCTGCGAAGGATCCGACGAACAAGCTTCGTGGAGGAAGAGAACTCGGTGTGGCCGTGTCTCGATGTATGGGAAGTGAAGCGGGCGACTCGCCCTTTGTCTTCACTGACAGATACCAACTCGCGGCTTGGCTTGCCTTCTATACAAAGGGGCACCCTCGCGTTCACTGCCTGAACACCGGAATGCGCCGACTAAACCAATACGATCTCTGGGCAGAACCCGGCAACTTCGCCGGGAGAGACGGCCTTTTCATAACGGGCGGCGATACGGAACGGGCCCAACGGTATATTGATGCCATGGTCGGTGTCGGCGCATTTGACCGTGGCGAATACCTTGAGACTGTAGAAGTCTGGCGCGCCAAAACGCTCGTGAAGACCTTTACGATAAGCCGCTTGTATAACTGCAAAGGACTCGAAGTACAGCCAACATCCGCAAACCCCGAGTATTGAATAGACCACCTGTGTCGCATGACAATGAGGAGAGTTCAAGCGAACTCAGTTCTATGGTCAATGTGATAATCAACAGAATCCGACGCATACCTCCATCTGTGAGGGCGCTCGGCGTCGTCAGCTTCCTGACGGACATGTCGAGCGAGATGATTTATCCGCTTCTTCCTCTCTTTCTCACCTCTACATTGGGCGCGGGGACGCTGGCCATCGGAATCATTGAAGGAATCGCGGAAAGCACGGCGGCCTTGCTGAAAGTCTTCTCCGGTGTCTGGGCGGACTGGTCCACACGCCGAAAGCCGTTTGTTCTGTTCGGCTATAGCCTTGCAGGGCTGGTTAGACCACTGATTGGTCTGGCAATGGCATGGCCCTTTGTACTCGTCTGCCGTTTCCTTGACAGGGTGGGCAAGGGAATTCGAACGGCTCCACGGGATGCACTCATTGCGGACGCAACCGAGCCTACCTTTCGAGGCCAGGCCTTTGGATTTCATCGCATGATGGACCACGCGGGAGCCGTGGCGGGACCCTTGGCGGCCGCTCTCATGCTCGGGATATTGAATGTTCCTCTACGCGTCGTCTTCCTGTGCGCTATCATCCCGGCATTGGCCGTGGTACTCGTCATACTGTTTGGAGTCAAGGAACCAGAGCGACCGGCTCGTTCAAAACACTCGCCAACCCGGATACGCGATGACTGGCATAGACTCAGCCGCAATTTCAAGATGTTTCTCGCCGCGCTGGTGCTCTTCACCCTCGGAAACTCCACGGACGCATTTATCTTGTTGTATCTCTCCAACGCCGGTATTGCGGCGGCATGGGTTGCCATCATTTGGGCTTTGCAGCACGTGGTGAAGTCCGTTGTAGCTTATCTCGGCGGCGTGTGTACGGATACGTGGGGACCCCGCCGGACCCTCCTCGTCGGCTGGGTTCTCTATGCTGCAGTATACGGTGCTCTCGCATTCGGCAAGTCTCCGGTATTTCTGATCGCAGTCTTTCTTGCGTACGGCGCCTACTTCGGACTTGCGGAGCCATCCGAGCGCGTATGGGTGGCAGAAATGGCACCCCCGGAAATCCGAGGTTCTTGCATGGGCCTGTATCACGGAGCCATAGGCATTACCGCTCTGCCTGCAAGCGTGTTGTTTGGAGTATTGTGGAGATTCTTCGGTGTAACCACTGCCTTTCTGACCGGTGCAATACTGGCTCTTGCCGCAGCTGGAGTCATCATGAAGATTCAGACAACCCCATCCAAGGGCAATGAAGCAAACCGAGACCACTACTGTTCCGCGCCCAACCTCTGATTTCTCGGTTTGACGTAATCTTCGGGTAATGTCGAACACACCACAATACGTGCCAAGGTGCCGGGAGTTGCTGGCCCTGTGGCGAAAGAAAAAGAAAGAAAGGATGAGAATCATGAAAAGGAAACACACCGCAATCGCCGCCCCTCTTGCGGTCTTCGCAGCGACAATTGCCATCGTATCATGGGCATTTGCCGAGGGAAAGTTGACGCTTGATCAGCTTCCTACTGCAGTGCGCGCTACCATTGAACAACATGCCGGCCAAGGGAAGATTGTCGAGGTCGAACGGGAAACCGAACACGGCCAGATTGTGTACGAGGCGGAAGTCCGCGTGGATGGAAAGAAAGTGGAGATCGTGGTTGCCGAAAACGGGAAACTCCTACCTACAGATGCCGAGGACGAGGAGGACGAAGAAGGTGAAAGGGACGACGACAGCGAAGCACCTATCTCATGGCAACAGCTCCCCGCGGCTGTTCAGGATGCTCTGGCAAAGATTGTCCCCTCCCAGAAGATCGACGCCCTTACTCGGGAGGTTGAGGATGGTTTCGTGTTCTTCGAAGCCGAATACGAAACTGACGGCGTCGAACACGCAGCAAAGCTGACCGATAACGGTTACGTGATAGAATCTGAGCAGCCGGTATCCGCGGAGAGTCTCCCACCCGCTGTTGTTGCCGCGCTGAAAGAGCAGTTCAAGAATGCCGAGATAGTAGAATCCGAGATTGTCCAGCTGACCTTCTTTGAGGTCAAGGTTCGGGTCGGCAATAAGAAACGCGAGGTCAAGGTCCAGGCCAACGGCAACGTTATCGCCGACGAAGACGACGACTGAGCCCATCGCCGCACTGTAAATCGTGAATTTTCAGCGGGGTTCGGGACACAAACCGAACCCCGTGACCTCACTTCTTAGGAGGCCGCTCAAACAATGCGCATCCTGTTAGTAGAAGACTCCGAACGCCTGCAAACCTACCTGAGCAAGGGGCTCCGTATGGCTGGGTACGCCGTTGATTCGGCGCGTGACGGTGAGGAAGGCCTTTGGCTGGCAACCGAGATTGAGTACGACGTGGTCATTCTCGACCTGATGTTGCCCAAGCTGGACGGCATCTCGGTGCTGCAGCAACTCCGCGCCTCGGGGCGTGACACACATGTCCTTATACTCACGGCGAAAGATACCGTTCCCGACCGTGTACATGGACTTGAACAGGGCGCAGATGATTATCTCGTCAAGCCCTTCGCCTTCGAGGAACTCGTTGCCCGCGTACAGACGTTGGTCAGAAGAGGCTATGGTACCAAGAAGAGCGAAATCACTGTTGGCGATGTCACCATCGATATGGCACACCGGGTTGTACGCCGGGGTTCGGCGGACTTGAGATTACGTCCCCGGGAGTACGCACTTCTCGAACTTCTGGCGTTGCGCAAGGGAGATGTTGTGTCTCGGACGGAGATTGAGCGGCACATCTACGACGAGCAGGCTGACCCTGTGAGCAATGTGGTCGATAGCGCCATGTGTATTCTGCGCAAGAAGATCGACGTACCCGGCGCCCCTTCGTTGATTCAAACGAAACGAGGTATGGGATATAGGCTTCAGGGGCCTGGTCTATGAAGTCAATCCGCAGGCACCTTACTGTTCTTTTGCTGTCTGGCTTGGTAGTCCTCTCGAGTAGCTGCGGCGTAGGATTCTATTTTTTCGTGCGCCACGCACTCACAGCTCAATTTGACAGGGCACTCCACGACAAGGCGGCGGCTTTTGCTGCCCTCAGCAGCCAGAACGATGAGGACGAAGACGAACGGAGTGTCCCGCTCGACGAACTGCCCACGCCCGTGAAGAAGAGCATGGCACAACACGTCGCCGGGGCCGAGCTCTCAGAGGTCGAGCAGATAACACGCGATGGCAGATTGTTCTACAAGGTCGAAGTTCTTCGAGACGGTGCTGAGTGGGAATTCCTTCTTGGCGCTGACGGACAGTTCCTCGGTGAGAATGACGAGTTCGGTTTCGCCTTCGACAAGGCAGCCCTGCCCGAGTTTCAACCAGGCCAAAACCCAGAGTATTACCAAGTCTGGGACGAGGATGGTGAGACTGTTGCTAAATCCCCATCGCTTGAGGGGGACCGCCTGACACCACCGAGCGGTATGAACGATGGGGTCACCTTTTTTGACACTTCTCTACCTCAAGAACAGGTAGTCAGGGCTATTGCCTTCCCGTTTGTACCCCGCCGACAGGACGGCGATCTCGCCGTGCCCGCCGGAGAGCGCGTTGTTCTGGTAATAGCACGTACTCGCGCGGAACTGGATCACACTCTTGCTACGCTGCGCTACAGCCTGCTTATCTCCGGTCTGCTTTTGCTAGTGAGCGCTGCCATTATGGTCCGTTTTTCAGTCCAAAGCGGATTGCGCCCACTTGCCGCTCTGGCGCACCAGGCAACATCCATCGACGCAAATACACTTAGCAGTCGATTTTCCACAGGACCCACCACGGAAGAACTTCAGCCAATCTGCAGCCGTCTCAATGAGCTCCTGGACAGGCTGCAGAGCGCTTTTGATCGTGAGAAACGCTTCACATCTGACGTGGCGCACGAATTGCGCACTCCCATCGCTGAGTTGCGGTCGCTCGCCGAGGTCGGACTTCGGTCCGCAGCAAGTATGCACGGTCAGGAAGAAGTGTCCTCATATCTCGATGACGTCCTCGCGATTGCAACACAGATGGAACGCCTGGTCAACTCCTTGCTTATGCTTGTCCGCTGCGAATCCGGACAGCAGTTGATCAACCTCGACCACGTCCAGATTGACGCGCTTCTGGACGAAAGTTGGCGCTCGTTGGCGGAGACGGCCCAAGAGCGCGGGTTAATCGTCCATTTTCAGATACCTGAGGATGTTGCCGAAACAACCGACCCGGTTTTGCTAGGGGCCGTCCTCACAAACCTTCTTTCCAATGCCGTGGCCTACACCCCTCGTGGTGGCAAGATACAGGTGTCTCTCACCGAGGACAGAAGTGGACGGACACTTCAAGTTGTGAACACGAACAACCAGTTGACCCAGGAAGATCTCACGCACGTTCTAGAACCGTTTTGGAGAAAGGACCAGGCCCGATCAGAAACATCTCACAGTGGGCTCGGACTATGCGTAGCATTGAGACTGACCACATTGCTGGGAATGAGCCTCACCGTAGACCTTCCATCGACCAGTCTCTTCAGAGTAACACTCAATCTTGGGAAGCTGCATTCGGTTGAGACCACGAATTGCGACTAGCTCAAGCGTAGTAGAACATCACGTCCCGCAGTCGCACTGACAACATTTGTTGTCGGGTACCCGACCAGGACTGGGAACAAACTCCAGCGTCGGCGCCTTTGCGGTGTTTTCGCTGGTCTTCGCGGAGATGCCTCTGAAAGGACTCCTATTGGCCCGGCCGACCATGATCAGGTTCTCGCGGAAGGCGATAGTGCGAAAATGGGGCCTACGCGGCCTCGCGATAGTAGCTCTTGATGATGCCGCCGAGTTCGCTTCGGCAACGAATGCGTCCCTCTGTTTCGGGAACGAAGTTCTCGTCCAAAACGGTGTTGTCACGACCCACGCCTCTATGCGGTCTGCGTTGCTGATAATGATCTCGCCAGACAGAGAGGATATAGTCGAGTTGTCTTCGGCTGAAGCAAACAAAGTGATTCAGAGTCTCCCGGCGGACACTGGAAATATAGCTCTCGACGAACGAATTCGCTTTTGGGGCCTTTATGGGAATGCGTATACATCTCACGTCCGGTTTCCAGAACGTGTCGAATTCATCCGGGTACTTTCGGTCCCGGTCTCGGATAAGGAATCGAGGCTTGATGCCCTCGTCCTCCATCCACATCGAGGCGTTCCGAGCCTGTTGCATTACCCACTTGGAATCGGGATGATAGGTGCTCGGACTGTGAAACACTTTGCGAGATCCCAGGTGAATGAACACGAGCACATAGGCATCGCGTATTCCGCCAAGATTCAGGATAGGTTTCTTAAAGAAATCGACGGCCACAATCGTCTCGAGGTGGGCGTGGACGAAGGTCGTCCAGGGAATGGGCGGCTTCCTCGTGGCCTTCTGAGGTTCGGGGAAGTGGCCTTCCTCCTTCAGGATGCCGCGGATTGTCGTCGCGCCAATTCGAAGGCCGAGTTTCTTTATCTCCCCAACGATGCGGCGGCATCCCCAGGTGAGATTATCCTTGGCCATTCGCAACACCAACTGACGAGTTGCCAGTGGCGTTCTTGGCCGACCAGATGGCTTGAAGGACTTGCCACCTCGAAGTTGACGAAGCCATTTCTTGTACGTCTCCGGCACAACCACATGCATGAGTTCGTCGATGTCATGGTCAATCTCGGCCCCCAGCCGAAGCAGCTCCGCCCTCTCCTGTGGCGTCGGCACAATGCGACTCGTATCGATTCGTGCGCGAAGCATCCGGGTCTGAGCCTCGAGCAAGCGCAATCTGGCGTTGTACCGGGGACGCAACCACTGCGTAAGCACCGTGACCAAAGAGAAAAGTATGGTATCCACCGCAATTCCTTCCGTTCTGGATTCCGGGCCCAAAGGCCCAAGAATACACGGTTTCAAGCGGTGGACACATTTCCGCGCCCCCTGGATTCGGCTGTGAAGGCGCGGCGGCGGCGGCAAGGGCGTAGGCGTGCCCAGTGTATGGCAAGCATAGCGCGGGTGTGTACCCTAAACTGTACCCTAGAATTTGAAAAACATGTTCCAAATGTTCAACATGTACTTCATCGGCTCGTGGAGCTAAATAGTTGCTATTGCTGCAACTTCTGACGAACCAATAGGTTAAGACAACTCCCCTCGAGTGTGCTCATAACCCAAAGGTCGCGGGTTCGAATCCCGCCCCCGCTAGGGAGGCGATACCATCGCGATAATTGCGCATGGCCATTTGGTACTCGGCGATTGTCATTGACAAGTGACGATCGAAGTACGCCTGGAAATCTCCCGGAGCGAGGCGAAGGCCACGCTCTTTGAGCATGGCGAGCCAGATGAGCTGAATCTCAAAATCATCGTTAGGTTCCGGCGCGGCGGGGATCGGATCATAATAGGATAGCGTCAAGAGCGCCGTGCTGCCTTCGTAAGGCATTCCCAGCGTACCGCCAATATTCTTGCCCAACCACCCTCCGGCAACACGCCCGCGGTATTGCCCAACATCTTCCATCAAAGCGTTCTGCAACTTAGCCATGCTGCCAAAAGACCTCTCTTCTCGTCCTGACGGGTGCCTTTCCCTCGAGCAGGAACCTTAGTCCCGCAACGATGAATGGCTAATGACACGCCGCATTGCTCGAATACGATCGTATTGGTAGTGATATTGGCCATCATTCTTCTTGTATCCGATTTGCGTGGCATAGAAGAGGTAGAGCCATTGTTTGCCGTCAATCTTTGTGATGAATGCTTGCGGTACGTGACAGGCATCGGCGTCCTGATCGGGTGGAATGAAGCCGAGTTTGGTCCAATGGATGCCATCTGAGGAAACGGCTTCGCGCAGTTGACGTGTTTTCCAGTGAGATTCGCCTGTCTTGATGGGGTATCCGGTTGGATCAGCAAAGGAATAGTATTGACCATCGACTTTCACCACGGATGGATTGGGCCAATTGGCAAGCAAAGGCGCTTTCAAGTCGTGTTGCACAACAAGACCGTCCGGCTGCAGAGAATCACCTGCGTTCTCCGCATATCCCATACATACCCCTTCTTCGGGAAGCCAATAATCAAACCAGAGCCGCCATGTGCCGTTTTGTCGCATAAGTGATGGGCGGTGAAAGTCCCCAATTCTGTCTGGTTCGGGCGTAGGATGGGGGCTGTCTTCTTCACGGATTAGCAGCGGTTTTTCTGATTTTGTCCAATGAATGCCGTCATCTGATACGGCCCCCATCACACACTGCACCATGGTTGCAGGATACCCGGCCACTTCCCCAAAATGTTTCGAGGTGGCGCTGTATGCCATATAGTATTTCCCATCGTGCAACACGACCGAGGGATCACCTACATGCCACGCTTCGTACCATCGTTCACTGGCATGGAGCACCGGCACCCATTTTCGGGGCTCCATGCTTCTGTCCCATTTCTGTTTGTTGCTGTAGACTTCCCAGTGTTGAAGGTCTTTTGAACGTGCATGGTAGATGGCGTCGCATCCGGGAAATCTGCTGTTCGTATGATCCGCCGCCCACCCGAAAAACCACATTTTGTACCGATACTCACCTGGTGTCTCCACGACACAAGGGTTGTACATGTTGTTAAAATTGGTTAACAGCGCCCGTTCATCACGCTGCCATGCTTCGCCTGAAGCCCCCGCGGACAGGGTGAGAACGCTATAGAGAATCACTGATAAACAGAACAATCTGTGGAACATCGAATTCTCCTTCCACAAAGCACATAAAGGGGTTGCGCGGATGCCTTAATAAATGGATTTCATTTCCCAGCCGGTTACTTTCTTGACCTTGATTTCGCCTCCATTGGCAAACAAAGCAATATGCTGATTCTCGGGTTCGTAATCATGCCAGGCGACGGCAGCCTGCGGGTCGTTGGCGAACACTTCGATCATCCCTTTGTCGATGAATATGCGCAACGTGAGGTCTTCGCCAGGTTCAAGTTCAAAGGGTGGTTCAACGTAATCCAGCGTGATCGTGTCGCGATCCTTGCCGTATGCAATGTTGAATCCGTTCGTTCCTTCTTTGTTGGCGAGGAGGCGTAGCCCAAATTCCCGGGCCTGGGGTTTCTCGAAGACAATTTCCAGTTCAATTGTGTCGCCGGCTATATCCTCTAATACTTGGATTTCCCCTGATTTAATGGTGATGTCCTCGATATCTCTTTGATTGGTGCGGAGCTGGGTCAATTCTCTCAACGGCTCAATCAGTAACATGCCGTCTTTATCAAGGCTCAATTCCCGCGGCAGCGACTGGATGCCGGGTTGAAGTTTCTCGTTCATCAACCGGTCAAAATCCTTCTTCCTCTTGACGCGCTGCATATCGTTGACCCAGGGCGTACACCAGGCCCACATCACCCGGCGCCCGTCAGGAGTCAGTAGTGATTCCGGGGCAAAGAAATCCCACCCGGCCCAGTTCAGGAGCGCGTGATGATCCGGTAGATATTTTCCATCTACAAAATCACCGAGGTAATACCGGGCGCCCAGGCCATGGCTAATGCACAGAAGCATCCATTTATCACCGAGCTTGAACATGTTGGCGCAGGAGACATCCTCGCCCTTTTCTACGCCCAAATCTGTCGGAAAGTCTGGGTGAAACAACTCACCCTCAAAGGCCCATTCTTTGAGATCGGACGAGGTTGCCAGGGTAGGGTTGCCGCCGCCGCCAAGGGCATAATAGGTATCGCCGATGAGCCAACAATCGGGGTCCCAGTGCCGCATTTCCGCGGGTTCGCCGGAGGCGGTTTTGGGTTCAACGGCAAAGGGCTCCGTCCATTCGCTCAAATCGTCGTTCTTCGCGAAGGCGATTTGGTTTCTATCGGACCCGGCACCATGATAAATAATGGCAGGGACGCCTTCTTTGGTGAGGAACGCGGTGCCGCTGAACATGCCGTGCCCTGTCAATGGCGGCGTTAACACGGTTTGCTGCCATTCCCAATGCACCATATCATCGCTGGTCACGTGGGCGAACGAGTGGCCGTGGCTTTGGTAAATGTAGTGAAGATGATACTTGCCCTTATGGTATATGGCACAGTTGGGGTCGGCGGGTATGGCCTTGTCGGGGCCCGGATGGGCCAGGTGGTAGGTCAGCCACGTGTCGGGAATCGGGTCGGGCATGGCGGGAGTTTCTATTTCGAAAGGCACTTTGGCTACCTCGGACTTTTGTACCGCATCCTCTTTCCGCATGGCCACCAGAACCGACTCCTTGCCTAGCACCAGTTTTCCGTCCTCGATCTTCGCACCGCCTTCCATGAGGATATAAGGGAAACGCCCTGTCTTTTCGTCGGCGTTATCATCCTCAAAATCCCATCAGGCATAGGGTTCGATGGAGGCTTCTTCATTCGGCTTCAACGCCTGGATTTCTTCTAACGTAAGCGCCCTGTCATAAATACGTGCATCTTCAATGGTTCCGGAGATACGCCCATCCATGGTTGATGCGCCTACATGCCGCAATCCAAATACCACCATATTGTCCTTGGGACTGAGCAGGTCTATGTTTTCTGCGCTATAGGACGTGTAAGGCTCACCATTGCGATAAATGAAAATACGGTTGCCTTTGTATACAACGGCTATCTGAATCATGGTGTCGTGATCGGCGGTCTCAGCAGCTTTGCTGCCCCGGTCTTTTTCGGTACGTGCAAATCCATCGCTCCCGGCCATCCATCGGCCGGGTTGTATTTCGCCAAAAACAATGCCGTCAAATTGAGCGCCCTGCTGAATGGTCAGCACACTGCCGCCCCGCTGGCTGGTGTTATCGAGCGTCACCCACGATACCAGCGTCTTGTCGGTCTTTGAGGCTTCCGCGCTGAATGCAGCATTGGATAAACAGAGTATTACACTTGCAATGCAGCATAGCGACGTCAATGACTTCATTGTTCCTGTTCCTTCCTCATTACGAGTTCTTTTCGTCTAATGTATCGACTTCATTTCCCACCGCCGAATCAGATTGATTTTCCAATCAGAGGCACTTGAAAAAACGGTATTGTGTACGTAGTTGGGCGTTACTTTTTCATGCGGCCTCAGTCGCGTAATACCCTGCACCCCGTTTGCAAACACCTCGACGGCTTCACGGTCGAGGAAAATCCGCAATTTCAGCGTGTGGTCCGGTTTGCATTCAAACGGCGCTGTTTCGTTGCCGAGCCGGATGCAGTTTTGTGCCGGATCAATTTCCAGACGCATGGCGCCAGTTCCGCTGGCATCGCCCAGTAAATCCATTCCGAACGTTCCCGACATTGGCACGGTGGATTCAATCAGAATTTCAACCGTGTCTCCTTTCAGACCATCCAGAATGGTTGCTTCCAGCTTTTCGCTCGGACGAACAGTCAGTTTATCCACACGGAAGGCTTTGCCGCGCAGCGATTCGAGTTCACGGATCGGTGTGACATAAATCGACTTCTTATCGGGCGACAGCCGCAACTCCCGTGGCAGTGACTGTATCGGTCCCTCAACTAACCAGACTATCAAGACACGGCGACCATCGGCCGTCAGCCAGGTTTCGGGTGCAAAGTACAGCCTGTCCACCCAGCTCATTTGATGATGGGCCTCGGGCAGGAATTGCTCATCCACCCAGTCGCCGATAAAATAGCGACAGCCGAGCCGGTGGCTGATACAGAAGAGCACCCACTTATCTTCCATCTGGAACATATTCGGGCAGGAGATATCCTCACCGGCACTCACCCCAAGTTTTGACTCATCGAAATCCGGATGCAGCAATGGCCCAAGGTGTTGCCAGTTCTTTAGATCTGTCGATTTCATCAACAGAGGCGGCTCACTTGAGGAAACCCCGTTCAATCCGTAATACACGCCATCGCGAATCCAGCAATCCGGATCGAAATAGGGCACATCCAGCTTTGGTGCTCCGTTTTCAAAGGCCACCATCTCTTCCGGCTCGCTCCACTGTTCGAGTTCATCGTCCAGCCCGTAGGAAAGCTGGTTGCGCCCGGAACCCCAGCCACAGTAGACCATCGCCGGTTGTCCTTCTTTCGTAAAAAAGCCGGTGCCGCTGAACATACCGTGCCCCGTGCTTTCCTGATGCAGGGTGGTCGGATGCCATTTCCAGTGGACCATATCCGGGCTGGAGACGTGGGCGAAGCTGATGCCGATCATAGGATTCGGATCGCCGTAAATATAGTGCAGGTGGTATTTCCCCTCGTAATAAAAGGCGGGGTTCGGATCGCCCGGCGCGTTGAGTGGCGCCGGATGACGGAGATGATAGGTCGCCCATTCATAGGGCGGGTTTTCAGGGCACACAATTTTCGCAGGTTTTATTTCAAACCCCTCCGCTTTAAACGCCATTGCACGGGCATTCATTTTCAGAACAAGCCTGCCCCCTTCAACCGCCGCCCCTTTCTTGAGCACTAAGCGAGACTTATAATGGCCTTGCTTATCCGTGTAGGGCGCTTGTTCAAAATCCCACCAGGCAAGGGGGTTCGACCCGTCGTCCTGGTCGGAAACCAGATTGCTGATTTCTTTTTGCGTAAGTGCGCGGTCGTAGATTCGTGCATCGGAGATTTTTCCTTCGATCGAACCGTTCCCCCCGAGATGCCGCAAGCCGAATACCACCATTAAAGATTTGGATGACAGGAAATCAGGGCTTTCATCCGCCGAATATGACTGATAGCGTTCTCCGTTCCTGTAAATTGTAATCCCGCCGTCGCCATAGACAATCGCCATCTGAAAAACACCCGAAGGATCTTTCGCAGGAACCGGATTCAATAGTGGACCGCTCCGGTGATAATAATTGCTTCCCGCCATCCACACTCCCGGCTGACGTTCAGCATAGACGATACCGTCAAACCCCGCACCATCCTGAACCGTGAGTATGGAGCCGGCACATACCTCGGGATTATCGATTTCCACCCACGCCACCAGTGTTTTATCCGTGTTTGATGCGTCCGCGCTGAATGCGACGTCAGACCAACACAGTATTGATGCGACGATACAGCATAGCGATGTCATTGCTTTCATCGTTCTTCTACCTTCTCTGTTTTCATCGTATGACCAATATGAGCGAACGCTGTGGCTGTTTGAGACTCACAACATGAAGCTCCCGGTTGTGCGACGGGATATCTGCTTCATCACGCATCCCCACCGGAAGGAACAATCGCGCCTTGCTTACTGGCCCAGACACGTACATTTGAAATCCCGGCCACGTCACGACTCCCGCCCAGGAAGCCAATACGGCCATAATTCTGCACACGCTTAAGGATGGTCAGGTAATCATTGACATACACTTCGGCCATATCGCCATGGAGCACCAGCCGGAAATGCTGCTGCTCGCCAAAGTCCTTGTCCCGGTTGACCGTGTGCTCAGTAGTGAGTTGTCTGGATTGGCCATCGCGATTCATCCGGCCATAGTGCGTGCGTTCCTGTTCGAATACAATGCAATCGCCGCTGGCGTCACCTCGATCAAACAGGATGCCTGTCGTCTCTTCGTTCAATTGCGCGTCGCCTTCGATTACGTAGGTTCGATCCTGAGCGAATTCATACTTCAGCATTCGCACCGCCCCGTCGCCCGTTTCGAAGGACACGGGGATGGCCTCGTCCTTCAGTTTGTCATTGCCTTTCCACCAGACGAGACGCAATGTCCCCTCTTGATCAATCTCGATATCCTTGAGAGGCGCGGCGAATATGGGGCCATCCTTGTAGAAGTGGTTCATGAGTGGGCCATCCGGCGCGGTGTGGAAGAATCGGGGAAAGTAAATGTCCCCATTGAACACGTTGTGGTTCTTTACCTGCTTCCAGAACGGCCCTTTGTAGCTCTCACCAATCCCGATGCGGCCCTCGCTCATGGTGATGTAGTATTTGTCGCCAATCTTCTGAATCCCGCCGAACTCGCCGTGCATATCGCCTTCCACAGGCGGAATGGCTTCCCAGTCGATGCCGTTCTTACTGCGGGCCGCGCCAAAGCCACAAATGCCCGGGGTGGGTTTGGGATCCGCGGTGAAGTAGCCATAGAGATAGCCATCATCGCCCTGGACAGCGTCGATGCAATCCCAGCGGCCCTTTTCCTTGTACCAGCGGGTGTCCTGCACAAAGCGTTTGCTTTCGTCGACTTTGGTCCAGTTGCGCAGATCGGTGGACGTTATAAACATGATGTCCTGCTTATCCCCCACCCACTCGGAGTAATTCATTATCCACTGTCCGTTTTGGTCGAAATTGGGCGACTTCCAGATATGTCCAGTGCCGACCCAGGTCGTTCCGGGCCTGGGTTTAACCACGACCCCCTGGTATGTCCAGTGGACACCGTCCGGGGAAGTGGCGAATTCATGGGCGTCCCATGGCTGTCCGCAAATGTAGTACATGTAATAGACGCCTTCGTGAAAATAGAGCCACGTATCCCACATTTGACCCACCCGCGGCGGTGTATAGAAGCCAGCCTGTACTTCCTGATAGGCCGGTTGCCGTTTATCTGAAATGAGGACATATCCTGTGCCATCCAAGATCAAAGCGCCCTCGGCAATTCTGACGTTACCCATTGGTTTGCCGTCCGGGAAGTTCCCCATCTTGTCGCAGACAACCTCTTCATCAAAGGTCCACCATCCCAAAGGTTTCACAGTTGAGATTTGGTCACGTACTAAGGACTCGACCTGCTCTTCAGTCAGGGCCACGTCATACAACCGTGCTTCCTCAATGGCCCCGTTCCAGTGTCCGTGGACACCATAACTTCCTGCAGCGCGCAATCCCAACAGAACTTCCGTGTTTCGCCCATAGCGCGCCTGGGAAGTTGTCTCGTAGGCGACGTACAGCTGCCCATTGCGAAAGATGCGGATATCCTTGCCTTCGTATGCAATGGCCACCATCACGCACTCGTCCCGCGCGGCCGTTTCGCCCGGACAGGCAAGTTGCTCCTGCGCAGACTGTGTTCTGGAAAAGACATGACTGCCCGCCATCCATCGCGCGGCAGCCCGTTCCCCGAAAGTGATGGAATCAAACTCGTCACCGGACATGATTGACAGAGCTCCGGAACCTTGTTGATCGAGGTTCGCAAGACGGACCCAGGCCACGAGCGTCTTGTCGGTAATGGTGGGAATGACTTTGCCATCGGCTGCCGCCGCGGCCGCCATTGCCACAGCGGATACATACAGCATGTGCCAACCAATCCCGCAATACCGTTTCAACATAGCCTTTCCCTCTCAATTCGACTTGTAGGCTCGGATACTCCCGATGGTGCACGTTCCCATGGGACCGGTCGTTGAGTGGTCCTCGCCACGGCCCGATGGATGCATCTTGCCGACTCTGACGGTATCAAACCCGGCTTCGGGTGCGCCGTTCTCCAGAACATGAAGCGTTTCCCACATGCTTCCGTCCATGGATGCCTCGGCATAGATGGCGTTACCTTCACACCGTATGCGCACGCGATACCATTGATCGGGGTCCACATAGCCGGCGAAGTGTTGCTGTCCTCCATCGATGTCGACGCCGAACCGTTTCTCAGCACGCAGATTCACGCGGAGTGCATGACCGGGCCATGTAACCGCACATCCCGGACCCCACGACGCGCCTCCGTCGGACCCCAGGCGGATGCGGCATTCCACCATCGTGACACCGTCGGGCAGGTCGCGCGACACAAAGGCACAGCAGTTGGCGGCGGTGTCGATCACGAGCCCGTCACCGGTGCGCAAGGCCGTGCCCGGATGGGTGGATTGGTGCGTGCTCCAGGAGGCATCCAGCGTTGCAGTCCGGAACTGTTCGTCCAACACGAGTGTGGCGTCTTCGTAGGCGTCTGCCTGGGCGGGGACCTCGCGTCTTTCTTCGTCGCAAATGAGCAGCCAGCCGCGGCCGGGCATGACGGAGATAGCGGCATCGGGCATGAAGAGGGCGCCCGGCTGGATGCCTTCCCGCTGGGGTGCATAGAAGGAAGCCTTGGCGGGGTCAAGGCCCAGCGCTTTCCAGTCGACGTCCAACATGCACTGGGCCGGTTTGTCGGCCCAACTTGCGAGGGCGATGAGGGTGCGGCCGTCGGCCACATAGGCCGTCGCGAGCACGTCGTTGCGGCCGGTGCGGACGGGACACTCCGATTCCCAGTAGCCGTGCATACGCGACTCCTCAATCTCAAACTTATCCCAGACCTTCCAGATGGGTCTCGGGTCTCCGCTCCACCCCAGGCGGTTTGTCATGCCGTAGACCATGCCGCGCCACGGGTTGCCGCCGCCCTGGAGCATCTCGCCGTACAGGCCGAAGGGGATGCCCGAGATCTCGACCAGCCAGTAATCGGGCGATTCGTTGTAGTCGTAGCCCTCGCCAAACCACAAACTGTCTATATAGGGAAAGAGTTCCATGTACTGGTTGGCACAATTGCTGAGACCGTAGTTCGGATGGAAGTTGTTGCCCGAATGGAAGTCGATGAGCGAACCGGGGCGTGTACGTTTCATGACCTTGCGGACCCGCTGCATGATGTCGCGGTTGTAACCGATGCCGTCGAGGTAGAGACCGTCGATCTCCATGTGCCGGAGCAACCATCCGAGGCCTTCGATATAGTAGTTGTGCCAGCGCGATAAACCCGTTGTACCGATAGACCCATCGATTTCGCCGTCGGGCAACCGTTCGTGCCACGCGGCTGCGTAGTCGGTCACGAGATGCTCCTGAAGCCACGAGTAGCCGCCACCTCCACCAGGCGTGAAGATCTCGTGCCCCAGACTGCGAAGAGCCCAAAGTTCCGAAACGCGGTTGCTCAGTTCGCGGACCGTGTAGTAAATCTTCACCTTCAGGCCGGCGTCGTGAGCTTCGCGGACGTATGCGGCCAATCGGTCTGTCTCGATGAAGGGGTAGTTGATGTTGGGGTTGAGTTCGTTGCCGTGGTGAATGTTGATAATCTTAGCGCCTGCGTCCTTGGCTTCCTTCACCGGTACGTAGGCGTGATAATACCGTTGGCTCCAGTGGGCGTTGTCGAGCGGCTTGACCGGGGTGGGCAGCAACCCGAACCGGAACAACTGGGTTTCACCGGCCGCCATGGTACGGGCGCCGCTAAACGCGCAGACGACGACTTCGTCGCCCGATTCGGATAGGGTGCATCCGCCGTTGCCACCATTCTCCCACGATTCGGGCACGGAATCGTCGTCCAAACGGTAGAGATTCCATCGGTCCTCGGGGTCCTTTAACTTGCAGTGCAGCCCCGCCTGGACATCCCCCAGCCACAGGCTATTGTTGGCTCGCCGTTCAGTCCAGTCCCATTCCCACGACTCGGGCCGGTACCCGCCCTTGCGGCCCATGCCCATCATGTACGTGGCCACATCGCGCCGAACGGGGATCTGGAGCCGCGCGTCCTTCAGATGAACCGGTTCCGATGCCGTGAGTTCGACGAAGTAGTTGATGTAGCCGTCGAACTCCATGCGCGCCCGGCACCGAAGCGCCAACGGTCGGGATGTGCGCGTGGCCGTCCACTCCACCTTGCCAGGCGCTTCCTTCGTTACGGTAGCGGCATCGCGGTCCTTCCAGTCGACCACACCATCGTCGGTCTCCACGACAAACTGGATGGGGCCGGCCAGAATCTCCGTGTCGTTGGCTCGGATGCTCTTGGGCAACCCGTCCGGACCGAAGGTGACGTCGCGTAGCAGGCAGCCCACGCTCGAGTCGTTCACTGTCAAAGGTGTATAGGGTGGGATAATGCCATCGTCGAGCCCCAGGGACGAGTTGAGCCAGCGCAGCCGCGACATGCGCCACCGCTCGTTGTCGCCATGCTCCGCGATGATGTCTTCTGCAATGTCGATTGTGAGCGATATCGCGGTGGCCGGTGCGCCTTCGGGGTGTATGGTAACTTGACCTGAATAGCGGCCCGCCTTCAGCGCCTCGGGAATCATAACGCCGCACCACAACGCCTGAATCCGGCCCTTGGGAACGGTGCATGCTTTGTCGAAGGGGCGCCCCAGCCAGTCGACGCCGCCCGTGTTAGAGCACTTGAATTCGGAGGCAGGAATTGTGTCACCGGACCCCGTAAGGTCGCCGAAGCTAACACGGATGGGACCAAGGTCTGTTTTCGTTGCGAATACGCCTACCTGGAAGGCGTAGTACTCACCGCGCATGGCGGCAACAGTAAGGGCATCGGTCGGACCGCGCTGTACCCAGCGTAACGGCACGGCATCCGGCATACGGATAGCGTGGTCGCGGTCTTCGGGAAACACTAGGTACGGGGCCTCGGGATGCGCTTCTACAAGGGCTTCGGTCTCGGCCTTGGTTGCGCACACTTCCATAGGATCGAAGCGGTCAAACTCGGTCCGGGCCTGGATGGCCGTGACCTGGGCGACGGGGAGCGTGTCCCACGCACCGGTGAGTGAGCCGGTCCATGCAGGATCGGCCGTCTGCTCGAAGGGCAGATACTCGATTTGGCCCAAATGATTGGGGCCCGTATGACGGTAGGGCATGTAATATACATAGTAGTCGCCCGGCGCCGTGTCCGGCTGGAACGCAATCTCGCCTTCCTCGAAGGTCGCAGTGCGCACGGCCACATTCCTCACGCGCTCACCCGTCGCCGCATCGATCACCACGATGCCGTTCGGCGCGGGATCCTGGGCGCGTCTGCGCCAGGGAATGTTCACGCGGACCGCGTCGGCGGCCTTCGCTACCGACACCACGGCGCGATGGTTGCCAAGTCCGTCGGGCGGCCACGACGCGACACCGTAGGGCACATTCTGGGGCACCGCCTCGGCCTGGCTGGGCAAGAGCACAAGCCCCAGCGAAAGGAGCACTATACTTATCGTACTGACTAATTGCATTGCGTAAATCTCCTGCACTTGCGCGATGTCGTCACGTTTCGTTGGTTCTCAACCGAGATTCCTCATGGGAAAACGCCTGCGAGCATCACAGGCTCATTACCTGCAAGTGTAATTGTCTTCGCCGATGCCTTCAATGCCATTTCTGCTTTCACGGTCGCGGATGAGACATCTGGGCTTGATGCCCTCATCTTCCATCCTGTCCTTGCGGAAAATCCATCCGCTCTGATTCCCCCCATCCATTGAGTTCCATCTCCGGCAATGAAAGACCCGGTTCTGGTTTCTGGGGAGCAGAATCTGTCCGTCGCTTCGGTGAGCAAGAGCCCGGCTGCCCACGTTGACGCAGCTGCCCTTTTTACCGCTGGTGAGAGCAGGGAAATGGATGGAAGTTACCTGGGTGTGAGCTATGCATCTTGACGTTTGTATCGGTGATGGAGCCCGCCGACCTGAGAGACTGCTACGACGGCATCACCTTTGTCAGGCATCTGCACGGGACAGGATTGTGGGCTGTCCATGTCAAGCGACAGGTGGGTTCGAGAGCAGTTGTAGTATTCCACGTACTCCTTGAGAATCCGTCTCAGATGGTTTTCGCTGAAGACGATGACGTGGTCCAAACAATCGCGCCGTACGCTGCCGTTTAGCCTTTCTGAATACGGGTTTTGCCACGGGCTATACGGTGCCGTGAGGACTTCTTCGATACCCATGTTCTTGACCCGACGCCGAAACCAATCGCCATAGACCTTGTCGCGGTCGCGAAGCAAGTACTTCGGCGCTGTGCTCCCAAGGAAATGCCTCTACGACTTGCTGTGCCGCCCATGCCGCGGTCGGATGTTCCGTCACAGCGAAATGAAGGATGTGGCGGCGCTCGATTAATAGAAAGAGCAACACTTACAAGATCTGGAACCTGACGGTGGGGACCACCATGAAATCGATGGAAACGATCTCCCACGCGTGATTCTTGAAGAACGCCCGCCAGGTGGGAGACGGCGGCTTCGGGACGCGTACCTTGTATCTGTCCACGGTTGACCTGTCAACTGAGATGCCGAGCTTTGCCAATTCGCCGACAATTCGTGGCGAGCCCCACGTTGGGTTCATCGACGACATGGTGCGAATCAGTTCTTTCACTTCGTCCGCGACGGGAGGGCGACCAAGCTTACCGGACTGAGACAACTTCCTCCAATGCTCTTTGAAACGCTTGCGCTGCCAGCGAACTACCGTATCCGGCTTCACGAAAACGAGCGCGTCTCTCCATCCGGTCCAAGCCTTTGCCAGAAGACTCCAAAGAATACGATCAGCCGGCTTTACCTTCGGCCTCTTGACACTCCGCTGGTACACGCACAACTGATGCCGCAACGCGATGTTCTCGGCTTGAAGCCCCGCGCGAGACTTCGATGTCCGCGCCAAGAAACCCAAACACAGCATAATGAATTCAAACATTTCCACTCCGATCACCCTCCCAGCGACGAGATCTCATGAAGCGGACAAAGTAACAAATAGCGTCGCGATACGGTGATGGGGAACAGCTCGGAGATCTGCCGGCGGCACTATGCGACGCTCTTGCCGGAATCCCTCATGCAAAGTGTGGAATTTGAGGAAGAGGCCCAAACGCCGGAACCGAAGACGAAACGTACACGCTATCCGCACCTGCGGCTCATCGTGAACGAAGAGGGATGAGTGTCTCGAACGAATACAGAAAGGAACTACTGGCGGGGGTAGAATGCGGACCCGCGACATCCAGACTAATTTTGTTCTATCGGCCACACTTTCAGTTTCACTCGCCCCACTCCGGAATCTTCAAAGGGTCCGGAAGAAGGATTCTTCGGGTTTCGTTTGTTGCCAAAATAATCGGTATCAACAACCAGTGGCGTACCATCGTAATCTTCAAAAGGCGTCTGGGGAACGGCCGCTTCACCCAGTAGTTCTGTCGTGATTAATGGGTTCTTGCTCTTTTTCTGTTTCCTGCTTACAACATACTCCAGATAGACTTCATCCCCTTTTTCCCGCAGCCTGATTTTTGGATTTTCATCCAATACCAGGGCCGTTTCATCCGGACAGGGTTCCGCACCGTGGTAATAGACATTCCCCCCGGTTTCCGGGAGTTGCGGACGGAACTCATAACAACGCAACCCGAAGCTGAAGTATAAGGTCTTGTTCGGATTTTCGTTAATGATAATCAGTGAATCGCCACCATTACCGATAAAAATATTGTTATAAAACCGGTCATCGCCCACATCCAAAGTATGGTCTGCTATTTTCTCCGTGCTGTGGGGTTTGAAATAGGGTGTCGCGCGGCTGTCTTCCCAGTTACCCCATTTGCAGTCAAATAGATTGTGCACAAATGCGCCTCCCTGGGAGAGATGGCGGCTGTTATCGGAAAGACAGATATTGTTATCGACCACATACGGCCCATGATTCACTTCAAAATACAAGTCGTGGCAATTGTTCCGATAAAGCAGGTTGCTGCTGACGCGAGAGCCCTGGGCCATCCAATCCAGCCATATCCCCAGGAACGCATCGTGAATACGATTGCCCTCAAGCAGCATATCAATCGGCGCATGGAACTTAATCGCTGCCATTTCGGCACCCGTAAAACGGCGCTGGGTATGAATATGATGAATATAGTTGCCGGTAATCTTCGAAAAAGCTCCCCCCATGGAGCCCACCATGCCGGCCTGCTCGCACCAGGAAATCTCGTTGTTGCGTACGATATGGCTGCCAATCGTTTCCTTGTTCCATCCATTGGCGCGTGCACGATCGATCGAGTCAAGGTACGCTTCCGCGGTTGGACCGGCATTGTCGAATTCGTCACCATACTTGCCCAACGTGATGCCGACATTAATTGAATGGGAGATGACATTGTCTTCAATAATCCATCCTTTACTCCAATGCGTACCGATAAGTCCCATCTGTTCCGCCGTGGGTGGCGCCCATTTCGGTGCCGCATGACGCATGGTGAATCCGCGTACGGTGATGTAGTTCACGAAAGGCTTGCGCGGGTAGAAGACCGTCTGCCGCACATTGATTTCGGTCAGGCTTTCGTTAGGATTTACGCCGTCGAAATTGGCGAATATCGTGGTGGTGTTTTCACCCACCTCAGCAAACCAGGCCTTCTTCATCTTGGAAGCGCCAAAGGACTGGTCTTTGCGGAAGAGATCCTCCTTGGACGCCGCTTCAAACAGCCATTCGCCATCCTGATACACACAGCCGGTGTGATGCTTGCGTTCTTTCGGGCTAAACCAGTCTCCCGTGACTTCATCGGCAAAGGGATTGAACTCGCCAAACAGGTTATTGGGCACGTCCACTTTCCACACGCTATCGGATTCTTCCGCCCAACCGGTGATGACTTCGGATCCTCGAATCTCGACATTTTCACCTGGTGCGGCCTGATAAACAATACGCATCGCATCTGAAGTGCCACCCCGGGGCGGCGCGATCTCCTCACGGTACAGCCCCTCATGCACGGTAATCGTATCCCCCGGCTGCACCAGATCAGCCGCATGCTGAATGGTCTTAAAGGGTTTGGATTCTGTGCCGGGATTTGTATTGTCTCCTTTGACGGACACATGATATTCCGTAGCGTAACTGTTAAGCGCGAAAGCAGCAATCAGAATGGATAGTGTTGTGATGAGCAGTCTCATGAGTTGTTCCATTAATAATTAGTTTGGGTTATTGCTTAGGCCAGAGCTTCAGCTTAATTCGTCCTGAGCCAGGATTTTCAAACGGCCCTGGAGATGGATTTCTTTTCTTTCGCTTCTTGCCAAAGTAATCCGTATCTACCACCAGCGGTGAGCCATCATAATCTTCAAAAGGTGCCTAAACGCCGCCTCTTTTCACCCTTTCCTTTTCCTGCCTTCGCGAACCCACTCATTCTTGCCGGTGGCGGGTGTGTTCTTGACGTATTCCGCGTAGTACCCGCGCATCTTCGGTATCACATCGGCGTATTCCGGGTTGCTGATTTGGTTATTCACTTCGAACGGATCTTTTTCCCTATCGAAGAACATATCCCCGAAATCACGAAAGTCCTTCCTGCGATAGAGTTCCGTGGGGTCGAGCATGATGCCCAGTTTGTAGCGTTGGGTAATCACCGCGGCCTGGAACCAGCATTCGGAAACGACATAGTCGCGATTCAGGGAGCCAGTGCTCGTAAGCACTGATGCCAGTGACTGACCTTGTATGGGGCATTTCATGGCAGGTGTTTCCAAATCAAGCATATCAATTAGGGTTGGGAGAACATCTGCAAGCGTTACTAACTCAGCAGTGCGCTTTCCTTTGGGCGTTTTGCCGGGATAGCGGACAATTAGGGGCACGTTCAAAATGTCTTCATACACGTTCTGGGCATAGGCAGCTTTTTCCACCATACCGTGATGCCCTACAAAATCGCCATGGTCCGAGGCGTAAATTACAATCGTATCTTCTGTCTGTTGTGTTTGCTCAAGGGCATCCAGGATCTGGCCGACGTGATGGTCGATTTCGGAAACGAGAGCATAGTACCCACCAATATAATCGCGCCAGAGTTGTTCGTTTTCAAAGGCATCGTCCACGTTCCAGACTTTGTTGGCGCCCTTACGAACGTTCTGCATGATGGGGGGCAGGTTCTCCTCGGGTTCATAAAGGTTGTCCGGCTTTTTGATCCCACTGCCTTCCTTTGTGCCTTCGCCCCATTTCGATACATCGTACAGGTTCAGGTACTTGGGCAGGGGGTTGTAGGGTTGATGCGGCCGGTAAAAACTGGCCCAGAAGAAGAAGGGGCGGTCGCTCTTCGCCTGCTCGTGGATCATCTTGACGGCTTCCCTGGCGGTGTAGGCCTCCATGGTGAAGCCTTCGGGGAGTTCTGAAACCCGGGTGCCGAGATCCGCGGTGGGGAATCTGGTATTTTCTTCCGTGGAGCCTTTGGGCTCTTTGCCATGCTCAGCGGCCCAGTCTTCGGCAAATTCGCGGGCCAGATTGTTGCGTTCAATCCACCGGATATAGTCATCATCTTCATCAGGCTTATAAGAATGATCCTTACGAACATCCCAGCCGGCATCGATGCCACTAGTCACATGACGTTTACCGAAGGCATAGGTTCTATAGCCGTTATGCTTGAAGATACTCTGCATTGAGACGGCATCTTCCATAACGGATGTATGGCCCTGATTACATAACAGGCCCAGGGTTCGCGGCATTAATCCCGTCAGGAAAGAAGATCGTGAAGGAACGCATATGCCGGTAGTGCAATAGGCTTTGTCAAACACCAGGGATTTCTCCGCCAACTTGTCCAGGTTGGGCGTGATCACATCCGGATGGTTTTCAAAACCCATGACGTCCTTCTTGTGCTGATCGGAAAAGAGAATAAGGACATTAGGCTTTTGGGGGGGGGCTTGTCTTCCGGGCGGAGGCACTGTTGCTCAAGAGCGTCGTACCGCCAAGACATGCGGATGTGCGCCGCAAGAATTGTCGTCTCGTAATTGGCATGTGGAACTGATTCCTTTAGTCCTGGTCAGTATGTTCACTGTCAGTGAAAGTAGGTGTCCTTGCCGAATATTCGTCCCTGTTGCCGGGCTAGAACTTACGTGTTTATCGTCAGAATCGCGATGGCGCCGTGGCGAACTCATTTCCGCGCCCCTCACCTCATTATTTCCAAAACTCAATCGGCCAGTTATAGGATGTTGTGCGTTCTGTCTTCATGTGGTCAACAAGAGTGGCGACGACCTCGGGATGTTGGTCTGCAACATTATTAAGTCCTCTGATGTCGTGGGACAGATCGTAAAGCTCGATGGCCGTTTCGTATTGGGCATGCACCGCTTTCTATTTCCCCCAGCGTACCGCCTGTTTTCGGCCAAATTCATAGAACTCCCAATACAGGAAGCGCTTCGACGTATTCTGATCTTTCCCGAGGATGCTGGGCGCCACGCTGATGCCGTCAATGTCGTCGGGCAACGTACCTTTGCCATCAACAAGAAAGTCTATCACTTTCTTCACATCGTGCACTGAATGGGCTGTGATAAAGAGAAACTGGGAATGTTTCATGAGAACGATTGGTAGATTTGTTCTGTCGCAGGAGGAATATAACAAACCTATCACACTACTTAAGCACTTTTGCCGCCCTCCATCGCAAGCAAATCGATGTTAGGTGTTTTAACGGTTACCTCCTTTCCCCAGACGCAGGCCTGGTCATCGCTCATCTGTTTGCGGCAGCAGCCTTCCGCGGCCTGCCACATTTACTATTCAGCCACGGGTGGCGGAAAGTTGTCCGTACGGAACGGCCCTGTTGGCAAACCTGCTGAGTTGTAGAGGTTTGCTAGCGGGAATTCCGCCCAGGCATAGCGCACGGCCACGGGTTTCTCAATATTCTCCGACCAGACTTCCACCGTGTTCTTGCCCGTGATCTTCGCCTCCGCTCGCACAAATACGCGATCTTCCCCGCACAGTGTAAAACCAACCAACTGGTCGCCCCGCACCTTGACCTGGCCCGCGTCCAGCACCAGTGCGTGCTGCTCCAAACCGTCCCCAACGTTCTCAAAAGTCAGTTTAATCTTACCAACCTTCCTTCTGCTGCGCTTCAGAAAAGGCAGTTTGATCTTACCACCCTTCCTTTTGCTGCGCTTCAGAACGGGACCGCTGGCGAGAACGTCCTGCCCGTAAGCGACTCTCATGGCTTGGAGCGCGAGGCGCGAACCGGCCATCTCTTTGTACGGCGGGTGGGCGTCGCTCTGGGAGCCCCCGTCAATGATACATGCCATCCCGCCATTTGGAACCGCTCCCTGCATCTTGTCCATCGTTTCGCGCATCCACGACCAGGGCTTGTCCTGAGGCGCTTCCGTGATCTTACGGAAAGGGGCGAGTTGCACCCAAATGAACGGAAAGTCGCCTAGCCCCCAGCGCGCACGCCAGCTTTCGATCATGTCCGGCAGCAGGCTGCGATATTCGATGGCGCGCTCATAGGTGTGGGCGTTCCCTTCTCCCTGATACCAAACCGCTCCCTTGATGGGAAATGAGAGGATGGGAGCGATCATGCCGTTGTACAAGGCATAGGGCTGCCTGTGGTTGTCCGGGCCCAACTTGGGAAGCTTCGGCTTCCTGCCCTGCTTCCCGCCTTTTTCCCACGCGGCCAGCGTGGCCTCATATTTCTCCTTCTTGGACGGGTAGTCGGCAAAAATCTCTTGCCACATATCCAGAATATCCTGGTACTCCGGATTCCCCTCCAGCACTTCCCGGGGCGTCCACGCCTCGGCTGGCGTCCCGCCCACACAGGTTTGTATCAGTCCAACCGGAACGTCGATATGCGGCTGGAGACTAATGCCGAAAAAATAGCCCGTTGCGGAAAAGTCCAGCGCCGCCTCCGGTTCGCAGATCCGCCATGTCTCAAAACCTTTGGCCAGCGGCGGCATTTCCTGGGGCGTATCCGCCACCGTGGTTACAAACTTCATCAAGCGAATCCGGTCGTTCCGGTACTCCCCCGGATGCCCCTTCAATATTTCCGGGGCTTTATCGACATAACCGCGCAGCGGACCCGCCATGTTGGACTGGCCCGTGCAAAGCCAGACATCGCCGATGAGGATGTTTTCTGCCGTAACCCGGTTCTCCTCCCCCTCTACCGTGAGCGTGTAAGGCCCGCCCGCGGGCTGAGGAGGGAAGTGAACTTTCCATTTGCCACCCTTGGCGTTGGTCTTCATTGTTTTTCCGTCCAGGGAGACCGTCACTTCCTCTCCGTCCGCAGCCATGCCGAAAACCGGCAGCGGCACGTCGCGCTGCAGCACGGCGTTGTCGCAGAAAAGCGGGTACAGTTCCACCTCGGCCTGGGCCAATACTGAGAAGGAAAATACGAGCGCGGTGAGAAGAGTTATGTTTCGCATGATAGGTTTACTCACTGTTGCAAAGCCATTTTGACGTAGGCAAACGTGTCATTCGCATCTATTCGTCCGCGTTGCTGGCATTGAACTTACAGCATCTGCCGAGTAAGCTTCAATGATGCTCAGAATCATCAAGGATGGCTGTGGATGGCTCTCGCAAAAGGTCAACATCATCGCGTATCTGGCGACTGAGAATCTTACCCTTCGCCAGCAACTCATCGTGCTCAAGAGAAACCAGACTCGCCCAAAGCTGAAAGAGCGGGACCGACTGTTCTGGGTGCTGCTATCCCGCATCTTGACGGGGTGGCGAGACGCCCTTCTGATTGTGCAGCCGGACACCGTTGTGCCATGGCAAAAGAACGCCTTCAAGCGCTACTGGCGTCGGAAATCCAGGTCTGGCAAACGCGGACGACCAGCTCGGGATTCTGAGGTGCGGGCGCTGGTTCTGCATAAGCGTATTCGATGGAGGTATTGAAGTGTGAGAATGTCAACGGCATCGAGACTGCTCTTTTGTATCTTGAGTACGTCTGCATCGGCTCTTCCTCCTACGGGAGAGGAGAACGACTTTGATTTGGGCAGGAGCGATATCTATACGATCAAGAAGGCCTCCACAACGGCAAAGCCGTATACAGAACCTCTTGTCCCTGCCCAAGGTGCTGGTGATTTCTCTGTTGAAATGCCCCGGCCGGGAAACGAACTTACGCTTTCGGTTGCCGATTTCGGCGCCGATCCCGGCAACCCCGATAACACGGCAGCATTTCTCGCAGCCATCAAGGCCTGCAAGGAACGAAAGGCCGCAAAACTGGTGGTGCCCAAGGGGGAATATTACTTTGCCAAAACCGATTCCATTCGTTTCGAGGGGCTCACGGATTTCACACTTGACGGCCAGGATTCAGTTCTTGTTGCGTATAAGCCCGGGCAGATTCAAAACAATAGAGCAATCCTGGAGATTGTCGACTGCAAGCGTATTTTGGTCTGTAATCTTTCCATCGACTGGGACTGGAAGCGGGACCCCCTCGCGTCACTGGTAAAGGTGACCGGCGTCGAGGCAGACGGGGAATACATTGACCTTGAATTTGTCGATTACGATGAATACCCCGTGCGTGAGATGCGTATCGGCGGCCTGCGCGCGGTAGACCCGGAGACCCTGTCACTGGGTAAAGAAGGGCAAGCGGAGATCGGCGGCTTCGAACGCAAAAAAAACACTCGGCTGCCGTTTACAAGTGGTTATCCCCGCGCGAAGTGCGCCTCTTCTCGTTTGTCACCAGCAATAAAAATTACAGCGCCGTGCGCAAAAATATTTTCAGGGATGAGCTCAAAAAGGGCGACCTGTTTTTGCTGTTTCATTATGTTGTCGATTACCACGGCGTGCAAATGTTTGATAATGAGCATCTTACCCTCTCCAACTTCAACGTATACTCAGCCCCCGGCATGGGCATACGCGTTGAGGGGCGGCAACATCACTGGCAGTTTCTGCATACACGTATCAAACCGCGACCGGGTCGTAAGGAACAGCACCTGGCCACAACCTCCGACAATATGCATTTCAAGGAAATCCTTGGTCATGCCATCATGGATCACTGCGAAATTAGTTTTGGTGGCGACGATTACCTTAACTTTCATGAAGTACCGGAAATCGTGTGGAAGAAAGATGTCACTGGGAAACGCAGTATCCGGGACAACGGCGGCTTTGGCAAAAACGGCCGAGTCGGCGATACTGTGGAGTTCAGAAATCCCGATCTATCCCCCACCGGAATCAAGGCAAGAATCACCACTATACGGAAAAATCCCGAGAAGGGATACGATATTTCCTTCGATTCCGATCTGCCGATTATCGAGGATGAATTCCTGGTGGCCTATAATTGGGGGTTCAATATGGAGCAGGTTATCATCCGTAATTCCTGGTTTCATGACGGCCATACGAAGGGCGTAACCATTAAGGGTCGTAACATCACGGTGGAGAACAACCGTTTCACTCACACGGCCTATGGCGGCCTGGTCGTTTCGACCGGCTACACGTTCGATAAATGGCGCGAAGGCTACTGCATTTCCAACGTTGTTATCCGCGGTAATGTATTCGAGAACTCCACCATGGCCCCCGCAAAATTCAACCTCAACTACTCCCCGGTCATTTCGCTTACCATGTTCATGGAAAAAGCGCACTCTGTCGAAAGAACACCGTACCCCATCATCCAGGATGTGCTCATCGAAAAGAACCTGTTCAGAGACGCCCCGGGCGCAACAGCCTATTTCTGCTCGTCGAAGAATGTCATCTTCCGGGACAACCGCATTATCAATAACCGTGAGTACCTGACCCGGCGACCCTACCGCGCCGCTGTTTACATGAAGCTGGTCAGCGATATCAAGGTCGTCAACAATACATGGGTCAGGTCACCCCTGGTAGAGATACCTGGTGTGATTTACGATGATAAGAACAGTAAGCATGTCACCTTTGAGGGGAATCGGCTGGTGAATGAATAGTCAGAACGGGCAGTGAACACGCAGGTACAGGGAAGACAGTGGCGAAGTTCACCTGCCCCCAGCTGATCTTATGCCCCGGAAACCGGTGATGCGGAGAAGACCTTTACGGAACCGCTCTAGGAACGGTCTATTTTCAAGCGATCCTGAACCCCCTCTAGAAGGATAGATTCATGGCGAGTACGCGTTACGTTTGCTTCTTAGGGCTCTGCCTTTGGGCCATCTGCCCCTTTAGACAGGCTGCAGGCGGTGAATCTCAAAACCACGCCGAAGGCAACCTGACGGCACAAACAGGAACGGCCTCAATCGATGGAGCGCCCGGGCATGATATGGACTCAACCATTGTCACCCCGGTAACGCTGAAATTGGGAACAATCGCTGACGTTACCGTGGATGAGGGCGCAATCACGAGGAACTTTGGGGACGAAAGCTATCTGAGTGTTGGAGACGGCGAATTGCAGCAGAGGCAGAGTTTCCTGATGTTCTACATCAAGGGACCAGGAAAAGTGCTCTCGGCCAAGCTGAAGATGATGGCGGGTAAGGTGCATACAGCCGATACGACCGTGCATGCCGTCAACGATGTGTCGTGGGGGGAAGATGAGTTAACGTGGAATTTTCGTCCATCCATGGGGCCTGCCCTGGCCACCCTGACCAATATTGTTCCCGGCAGGTGTCACGAGTGGGACGTGTCGGACTACGTGAAAGGTTCCGGATTCCTGGCGTTGGGATTGACCTCGACGGACACCGGCCAGGAAAAGACTGCGGGAAACTGGTGCAGCCGGGAGCAGGACAGAAATCTGAAGCCCTATCTTGAAGTGACCTTCGATAATATCCATACGCAGCCCCCGCAAAAGGATCCATTCGAACTGGAGTTCTTTCAGCCAGCGAGTCAGCCGCGCATGCTGGACTTTCGCGGAATGCAGAATCCGGCCATTGACGGTATGAACTATCGTGCCTGGGATGCGGCGGCCGCCTTACGGCAGGGCATCATTGGCAAAGCCTTGTATGAGAACGAGAAGACCCAGGATTTCATGCCCAATTGCGAAGCCTATTACACGGAGTACAAGAAGAACCACCCTGAGAAGCTGGCGATGATTCACATCAGCGCCAATGCTCGGTTACGCACCCCCGGAGACATTTCGAGTACGCCTTTTCAAACGGACGATTTCTTCCCAGGGCACTGGCTCTATTGGCAGGGCCAGAAGATTGCGCGTGACATCGGAGTAGGTGAAACCACCGTGTTCGTGGAAGACGTCATGTATTTCAAAAAGAACGACGTCGTTGGTATTTTCGAGCTGTCATCGGGGCAAATCCAGTGGCGGAAAAATGAGTACGTGCTGGTGAAAAACATTGACAAGAACCGCAACAGCTTGAAGGTGTTGCGCGGACAGTTTGCAACGCGGGCCCGTCCATTTGTCAAAGGTCGAAGCTACGCCGCCCCAATCGCCACATCGATGTATCCGGAGACCTGGAGTTTCAATCTCGCACTGTCATGCCCGAAAGACGAGGCTGGCAAGACGTGCGTTGATCGGATAATGGACTTCTATGAGGAATGGCTCGCGCCAGGCGGTTACTTTGAAGGTATGAACGGGGTTGCGCTTGATGCCGATGTCTTCTATTCCGAAAAGAAGAATCGCCGCCCCGGCTGGCGGCATCACGATGTCAACGGCGACCAGATAGCCGACGCGGGATTCATCAACGAGGTGAACGATTACGGACTTGGGAAGCTGGATTTCCACCAGCGCTTGCGCGGCCTGCTGGGGCCGGACAGGCTTATTTCCGGCGACATTACATCCTCGGGAAGCCAGCGTTCGGTGGGCCTGCTCAATGGCGGCGAGTCGGAAATATTTCCTCATCAGGGGGACAATGAATACTTACGCCTGTGGTCAAGCGGCGTCAACAAGTTCCACTTCTGGATGAGTAACGCCGTTGATCCGCGCTACTGCTATTCTCCCATAAAAGAGAATAAACTAAGAGAGAAAACATCCGATCCGGCGCGCCTCATGCGATTACACAATGCGGCGGTTCAACTGTTGGGCGGCGCGTCGGGCGTGCAGCCGTTGAAGAAGGACGGCCGCATATTCGATGAAATGGTGAAGGGCGCCGCACAGCAGCCCAACTGGCTCGGCGCGAAAACGGGCGATACGCTGCGGCTTGGATTGCACACGCCGGATCTGCTCAGTAGGGCGGGCATTGATTTGAATGCGGACTTCGTCAACGCATGGTCTTCCGAGGACGCAGTGATTTCCAGAGTGGGAAATGAACTCAAAATCGCCGGTCGGTCTGGAAACCAGAACAGTATGGTTGCAACGTTCAAGAGTCTGGACCTGCCTGCCGGGAGCCTGCTCGTTGCTTTCGATGTGCGGGCCGAGCCGCGCCCCGGCTACCCGGATCATTTGCCCCGGCTCATCTGGGTCTCGGCGGACGAGGCAAGCCACTTGTGCGTGCTCCCGCCGGAAAGCATGCATTTCACCTACGGCATGGCCGGTATCCCCGAGACGCCCCTAAACGTGTTGAGCCTCTCGATCGACAATCCTGAAGTCATCGATACGTCTTTCTCGACGCGCTGTGACGCCTATTGGAAAGGATTCGAGGACGAAGACGAGGCGCATTCGGGCTACATGATGACGTTGCCATCCTGGGGGCCGGATGACTCGCCCTGGGTTGCGTGGCGCAAGAAACTGCAACTACCTTCGGTGGCTTGCGAACTGGTGTTTCACACGTATACCGGTCCGAATCCCTGGCGGTCGGGTTTGGGCGCGGTGCGGTACGAAGTCTTTATCGACGGTGAAAAAGTGCACTCCAGCGAAAACGGTGCGCCCAAATGGATGCAGAATACCGTGGATCTCAGCGGTTGGGCTGGACAGGAAATAGCCCTGCGTTTCGTTGCCAGCCCCGGTGCTACGTATAAGAACGGCAACCCGGTCTGGGGTCCCGCGTGGATCGCTCCCAAAGGGCAAAACCCTTACATCCGCCCGGACGAGTTCGCGGCACACCAGCTGCTGACCTATGCAAATGCCAACACGTTTCCGGCCTCGTTTTACTTTCATGATTTGGGCAGCGGCAGATTCAATATCTCACTAAACGCCGAGGGTGATGAGCCTGTTTACCTATCGAACTTTCGGGTATACAACGCTGATGATGTTTTGGCTGGTGAATACGAGCATGGCGTTATCCTCGCCAACCCGTCAACCACTGCTTTTACATTCGATCTGGCCGCCCTGTTCCCCGGGTCAACGTTCCATCGCATAACGGGAACGGCCAACCAGGATCCTGTAACCAACAACGGCGGCGCCGTCGGCGCCACGGTCATGGTTCCACCATGCGATGGCTTGTTTCTCATACGTGAGACAACCAGAAAGGAAGTCCAGTGAAGCGAAGAGCATTCTTGAGAGGCCTAGGGTATGGCGTTGGCATGTCCGCTGTGGCTTCGTCGTCTTGGGCAAGAAACAAGAGGCAAAGACAGCCGAATGTTCTCATCATTCATACGGATCAACACAACTTCAGGACGCTTGGGTGCTACCGAGAAACGCTCGCGCCTGAACAGGCTTTCGTATGGGGGGGAAGGTGTCAAGGTGGACACGCCCCACATTGATAGGCTGGCCCAGGACCATCTCGATCAAAGACAATTACGCTCGTACGCCCTTGGGATGGCTGCCGGAGATCCAGGCAGACTTCCAGAATCCGGTGTTTCAGGTCGTGAACGAGCAGACAGGCGATCTGGTATACTCCCTGCGTGTTAAGGGCGACCGTTTCACGCCCTGGGTATTCGAACCTGGCACCTACACCGTCCACGTCCTGCACCCAGAGACCGGCAAGGAGCGTGCAGTGAATAGGCAGAGCCTGGTCGAACGTAACCCCGAGCAGTAGAAGGCCTCGTTCGCCCTCTGATCCCCGTAGGGCGAAAAAACTCCGCCCATGCCAAATCCCTGCTTTCAGTAAGCCAGAAGTCCCTGCCCAATGGAGCCAAGTCAATCAACTGCCCCAGGATTCGCCGACTCTCGGCAAGTTCCCTTCATACAACCGCTTACAGCGTCGATCGAATATTTCCACCCTACGCCATCAATACGGACAAGTTTTCCGCAACCCCAAGTGAACGTGTGTGTATCGCCGGCGCCCCGCAACGCGAGATAGTCCTGCCCCCACCCCGCCAGCGCACAATCAATTGCCAGATTTGGCCGAGGAGCTCTGCAGGGCGGGCATATTGTCCCGAAGTAGCCGGTGCAGTTCCACCACACGCTCCGGCTCTTGTTCGGCGATGTTCGTCGTCTCCAGCGGGTCCTCGGTTTCGTCGTAGAGTTCGACCTGAAGTACGCTGCCGTCTTGGTCACGGTGTTCGATGAGACGATATCGCCGGGTGCGTACCGATCGGGTCAGGCCTTGCCGCCAGTAGCTGATCGCGCCCGTCTTTCCGGGGTGGGACGGGCGTTCGAGAAGGGGCCGCAGGCTGACGCCGTCGAGGTCCTCAGGCACGGGGATGCCGCACAGGTCGCAAAGCGTGGGGTAGAGATCGACGGATTCGACGACGCCTCCGGCTTTGGCTCCGGCCTCGCCCACGCCGGGCGCGCGGATGATGAGGGGGCTTTGAACGCCGTAGTCGTAGGGGGTCATCTTGCCCCAGACACCCAGATCCCCAAGGTGCCAGCCGTGATCGCCCCAGAGGGCGACCACGGTATCTTCGGCAAGGCCGAGTGCCTCCAGTTCTCGGAGGACCTTGCCGATTTGGGCGTCGACGTAGCTGACACAGGCGAAGTAGGCGTGCCGGGTCCTTCGCGCTTCTTCTTCCGTCACGTTGCCAGGCCCGGAAGGCCAGGCATAGTGCGTGGTCAACTCGGGACTCTCGTGGAGACTGAGTTTCGGGTCCGCGCCCTTTGGGGGGTGGGGGTTTTCGGCGAGGTCGACTTCGTTGCGTTCGTAGAGATCCCAGTAGCGTTTGGGCGCGGTGTGCGGGAGGTGGGGCTTGTAGAAACCCACCGCCAGGAAGAAGGTGTCGTTCTTCAGGAGCCTCAGTTGCTTGATGGCTTCTTCGGCATTGAGCCCGTCGGCATAGCCGGTGTCGGGCACGTCCGCAGCCTCGAACGCCGGCATAGTGCGGTCGTCCTTTCCGTTGCCGTAGGCGCGGATCCGGCCGCCGTCATACCCGAAGAACGCCCCCCAAGGCGTGCCCCAGGCGCCTGTGGGAGCATAGGCCAGGTCCCAGGCGTCGGGCAAGTCGATTTCTCCATTCTGCACTTGGTTGCCGGGGTGGTGACTGATCTTGCCGATGCCGACCGTCCGGTACCCGTGGTCTCGGAAATGGCGCGGCATGGGCGTGTGGACCTGAGGGCCGGTGGCGCGCCACATGCGTTGCGAGGCGTTCGAGTAGTGCATCTTCTCGGTGGGGCGAGCGCTCGCGAGCATGGCGTGGCGGGACGGCCCGCACAACGGTACCTGGACATAGTGGCGCGTGAAGCGGCAAGCGCTTTCGGCGAAACGATCCAGGTGGGGCGTGAGCATCTTCTCCTTCCCGAAGCAGTGGAGCTGCGGGCGGAGATCGTCCACACAGATGAGGAGGACATTCTTTCGCTTCGCTTCCGAGGCGATACCGGCCGGTGTCAAAGCGCAGGCCGCGGCCCCCGTACCGAGCACACTCAGGAACTCGCGCCGACTGTACATAGTCCCGATCCTCCATGCTGACTGCGGACTCAAGTTTCCCGGCTCCCCCATTCCTTGGTTAGCCGGTGTCTCCGGCCTCGCGCCGCATGTGCACAAGGGCGTCCTTCATCGCCGCCAATCGATGCGCGTGTTCTGGGTCCTCCGCCAGGTTGTTCATTTCTTGAGGGTCCTCCGTCAAGTCGAACAACTCCCATTCCGGACCGTTCTCAAGTTCGGGATAACGAATGAGTTTATAGCGGTCTGTCCTGATGCCATACTGTTCAGGCGTGTTGAATTGTGCGTAATAGTGGTAATACACGGCATCGCGCCAGTCGGCATTTTCGCCATTCAATAACGGCAGCAGGGATTTTCCCTGCATGTCTTGAGGAATATCTGCATCAGCCAACTCCAGGAAGGTCGGAGCCAGATCCAGCATGCTGACCATATGGTCGTCTTCTGCACCCGGTTTTATCACACCAGGATACTGCATCAGCATGGGCGTGCGCATCGATTCTTCATACATCCACATTTTATTGAAGAATCCGTGTTCGCCATTGAAGAACCCATTGTCTGAGGTGTACACCACCAGGGTATTTCCCGCCAGCCCTGATTTTTCAAGATAATCCAGCATGCGGCCTACGTTTTCATCAAGCGCGGCCACCAACCGCAGGTACCCTTTCATATAGATTTGATACATATATCGCGTCGCTTTTTCGCGATCATCAGGATACTTTTCCGTCGCTTCTTTGTAATATTTATAATGGCATATTGCCATGCGTGAATAGATGAGGTTGTCTTGAATATGTTCGGGTGCACGTCCCTTGTAATCGTCGAGCAATGTGGGTGGCTCGGAAATCACCTCATCGGCAAACAGGTTTTTGTGCCGTGGCGCTGGGTCATGTTTCTCATGGGGCGCTTTGTGATGCAGCATGAGGCAGAACGGCTTCTCCGTAGCACCCCTGTTTTCCAGCCATTCAATGGCCTGATCTGTCAAAACATCCGTCAGATACCCTTCATATGGTTGCCCTCCTTTCCCGCCATCCTGCCAGGGCTGTCCCTTTTCTTTCAATGGACAGTTATAAAACCGACCATGTCCCGGCATCACAAGATAATAGTCAAAGCCTGCCGGCTCCGTCAGAAGATGCCACTTACCGATGATGGCAGTTTCGTATCCAGATTGCTGCAACAGCCTGGGGAAGGTCTCTGTGTCGCGGTCAAACTTCTGTCCGTTTCTATAGTAACCATTGCAGTGGTTGTATTTCCCTGTGAGCAGCACGGCCCTTGAGGGCGCACACAACGAGTTAGTCACGAACATACGATTGAATTTCATGCCCTGTTTAGCTATCCGATCGATGTTGGGCGTCTTCATGGTTTTGCTGCCGTAGCACCCGGTGGCTGCGCGCGTATGATCATCCGCCATAATGAAGAGGATGTTGGGGCGTTGAGCTCCCGTGGACTCCCCCCAGGCCGGCATGGATAGCGCCGCCCCTCCCGCCAGGACACTTATCAGGAAACCGCGTCGATTCATGGTTCTGGCTCCCTCGGCCTTTTGTCCGCCCTCCGGCACTGAGAGGTGCGGAATTGTATCCGCGGCGCTTCCATTATGATCTTGACGATGATCTTGCATCAATTAAGCAGAAACGGAATGTTGAATCAAGGCGCAAAGAACGACGGCGACGAAAGAGTAAGTCGGAGGCGACGGCATCTTGAGAGATGGCGTCGTATATGCGCGGTGGCTCTGATCGGAGAACGTCGAATGAAGTTACGCGGCCTCTCGATAGTAGCACTTCAAGATGCCGCCGAGTTCGCTTCTACATCGGACACGACCTTCGGTTTGCGGGACGAAGGTCTCGTCCAAGACCGTGTTGTCGCGACCCACGCCCCTATGTGGGCGGAATTCGTGATAATGGCGGAGCCACACGCGAAGTATATAGTCGAGTTGCCCTCGGCTGAAGCAAATGAAGTGATTCAGGATCTCCCGCCGGGTGCTGGCAATGAAGCTTTCGACGAACGAATTTGCCTTTGCCGCCTTGGGCGGAATGCGGATACAGCGCACGTCCGGCTTCCAGAACGCATCGAACTCGTCGGGGTACTTTCGATCACGGTCCCGGATCAGGAATCTGGGCTTGATGCCCTCGTCCTCCATCCACATCGAAGCGTTGCGCGCCTGTTGCATTATCCATTTGGAATCGGGATGATACGTACTCAAACTACAGAATACCTTGCGGCTTCCCAGATGGATGAAGACAAGAACATAAGCCCGACGTATCCCGCCGAGCGTGAAGATGCGTTTCGTGAACAAATCGCACGAAACGATGCTCTCCATATGCGCGTGGACAAAGGTCGTCCATGGAATGCTCGGCTTTTTCGTCGCCTTCTGCGGCTCGGGGAAATGTCCCTCTTGCTTGAGGATGTCGCGAATCGTGGTGGCACCGATGCGAATTCCGAGCTTCTTGAGTTCGCCAACGATACGTCGGTAACCCCATCGGAGATTTTCTGTGGCCATCCGCAGAACCAGATTGCGGGTCGCCATGGGGGTCCGAGGCCGGCCTGTTGGCCGGAATCTCTTGCCTGCACGAAGTTGCCGAAGCCATTTCTTGTAGGTTGCCGGCACAACGACGTGCATGACCTCATCGATATCATGGCCCATCGCGGCGCCCAGCCGGAGCAGCTCTGCCCTCTCCTTCGGCGTCGGTACAATCCGACTGGTGTCGATTCTCGCGCGAAGCATCCCGATCTGGGCTTCAAGCAGGCGCAGCCTGGCGTTGTACCGGGGACGCAACCACTGACTGAGCAGCGTGATCAACGAGAAAAGGATGGTATCCACCGCGATTCCTTCCGTTCTGGATTTCGGGCCCGAAGGCCCAAGAATACAGGCCAGGGAGCGGTGGATTCATTTCCGAACCCCCTGGGGTCATCCAGGAACGAGGATCCTCACTTCGAAATCTCCGTCGAGCAGGAGACTGGTAAGCCGAACACGGATGGAATGGAGGAGGGACCTTTGGGTTGTCTGCCCAACGAGGGCTTGAAAATCTGTACCCTAAGTTGTACCCTAGAATTTGAAAAACATGTTCCAAATGTTCAATATGTACGTCATTGGCTCGTGGAGCTAAATGGTTGCCATCGCTGCAACTTACGATGATCCAATAGGTTAGGGCAAACCCCCTCGAGTGCGCTCATAACCCAAAGGTCGCGGGTTCGAATCCCGCCCCCGCTACGGCAGCGCCTGCGCCCAATATGGCCGTTTGGAAGCCGCCGCCCGTTACCTCGAGCAGGCCCTCCAGCTCGATCCGACGTATGCGATGGTCATTAAAAACTGCGCCGAAGCCCCGGGGTGCAGCGATCTAGCTGCGCGTGCTTGATCGGGCGATAACCGTTCTCCGCACGAAGGCGTTTACGGGCCAACGTCGATTTCCTTCCAGACGACCGTGGTTCGCCCGGCAAGATCGGTTGTTGCGGCGCGCAGGCGGTACCGGCCCCTTTCGTTAATCCGTATTACGACGTCGGCAACGTGGCCGCCCTCCGGTTGTGGGCGGGTCAGGCCCGGGGTTATTTCGGGCGTGCGGCAGGAGTAGTCTTCTTCATTCGGACCGTACAGTTCCCAGGCTACCCGTTTGTTGTGGTGCACGCCGTTACGATCCGGGGCGGGCGCGTAATAGACCGGCGCATCGCCTTCGATAACGCGGGCTTGGGCGCTTATCGAGGAGGGCGCGTCGCCTACGTTCTCTGGCAGGCTGACGCTCAGACGGGGCGGTTGGCCTTCCGGCCGCGGCGGGATTCGGGCGCCATCGCGGTCGAATCGCTCGCCGCCGCGCGCGATTTCGACTTTGCCGTCCTCGCGGACACGAACGACTTCACGGTAGCCTTCGACCTTCATATTGGGCAGGTCCCAGAGCAAGTCGAACGCGACCCCGAGACGGAGGCACCGTTCGATTTCCGTGAAGAAATGGCCCATAACCGTCCGGTATGGCACTCCCTCGCGGTTCTTCCGCTCGAGATTGAGTTCAGTCAACCCCCATAAGAGGCCCTTGCCCATGTACACATGTCCCAGGTTGAAGCCCGGCGGAAAGAGGATGGCCACTTCCGCGGCGTTGCGCAGACGGTCGAGATCGCGGTTTGGATACTCTCGGGCCTGGATGGCGAGATGGCGCGTGAGGTCCAGCACTTCGCCGAAGGGGACGCAGGCCAGCCTGGCGCTGTCCCAGTAGAAGAACCTTGTCGCGCCCAACTCGTACGCCCGCGAGATGAAGCTTGGCGCGTCGGTTCGGTCGACGCCCCCGTAGATGCTCACGCCCCACTGCTTGCCGCTCACCCGGGCCGCCCCGCGCAGGAAGCCGATGATGATGTCGATGAAATGGTCGCCGGTGACTGGGATCTGGCAGCCGTAAGTCATGTTGATGCCGGGCAACGTGCGTTGGGTGCCCAATTGTCCCGGCGGCTCAAACACAACAGCGCCCGGCGTTTCGGGATTGTGCAGAAGCTGGTATGCGGCGGAGCTTACCATGGTTTCCCACGTGTAAAGGTTGGCCTGGGGAAACCGCATGTCGCCGAGGTCCACATCGTCCCGTTCCGCCAGTTTCGCGCAAAGGCTCGCCGGTTGGCCTTTCGTTACCACCTCTTCATAGTGTGTCTCGAAAGCCGCCATCGCATGTTGGGGTGTGATATTGCGCCGGAAAGACGCTTCCTCGCGCAGGCGCGGCCGCAATGTGTGGTCGCGCGTAACGACCGCCGGCTCGTCGAGAAACAAGGCGGGGCCCAGGTACAACGGCTGATAAAGGCACTCCGGGTAGGGCAATTCCGACGGGTCAACGCCCCAGTAAAACACGCCGGCGTCCTCATACCACGCGGCCTGTTCCGGCTCGGCCCGAAAGCAGTTGATGCCCGCGGCCATCATGCTTTCCAGGTCGGCCCGGACCAGCGGGACGTACTCGTACTCCGAATCGTCATAACGTCGGGCCTCGTTTTTCTGGCGCGTGTTGTGCGGCACGCCCGTCAGCACGTCCGGTCGCAAAGCCACCACGCGTGTTTGCCCGGGAAGATCGACTGTTTCGCGGCGAGGGGCGTCCCTGCGAGAATAGCGATGACCGAGACAAGACAAGGTCTTGGCAAACGATTCGGTGTCGTCTTCTCCTGCAGCTCTTGGCAGAAGCCAGGGCCATGCCCCACTACTCGGAAGGACTGCCAGCCCAGTTACGGCGTGCTGGTACTCGACCGGCTGCTTGCCTTCGAGCTTGAGCATGTAGCGCAGAACGGCCGAACCGGCTGCTGTCAACTCGCCTGACGGATAGTCTTTGCATAGAAGCCACGCCTCAAAGGACATGCCTCCTTTTTTCTTGAACTCCAGATGCAGCCACTGTCCTTTCGTACCACGCCAATCTTCCTCGGGGCCAACCGACATCGTGAAGGATTCAACAACCGACGTTGTGCGTGGAGCGATTGAATCTGCGATTTGATAGGTGGCGGAGAGACCGGGCGGACCCAAACAAGGTGAAGCGGACTCGCCCCAGCAGGCATCAACAAGAATAACTAACGCGACGAACAGTACAGGCAGGCTGCTTCGGTTCACATCTGGTTCCTTTTCAGGCGGAGGCGCTTTGGAACGTAACCGCCAAGCCGCCCCTGAAGGCAGATTGAACAACAGCGGTTAACAACGTTTCCGTCGGAGCACCCATACCCTTTCGGTACACGAATTCCAATCTTCCCAGTTGACAATACAGGCATTGTAGATTGCCGGCTGGGGGAACCGCAATGCCGGGTTGTCTATTTGGAGCATCGCCTCAGACGTTAAACACTATCGCTCCAAAATGACCCCAATCGGGCCCATCCTGGTAGCCGGTGAATTTTTCGAAATACAGAATGGCAGCGTAAAGTATAGTTGGGACATCGGCAGAACAAGGGCGATAAAAATGGCGGGTTCTGGTCTATACGATTATAAAGACTTGCCCGTGATGATCGCGTAAAAGAAGGAGGTCTTTCAAATGAAATCCTTTGTATTGCTACTAACGTTTCTCGTTTTTCCGTTGACTTCCTTGTCAGCGGAAACGCCCGAATCACTAAACGACCTTGCGACGGAACAGCCCAAATCCTTAACCGAATTGCAAGATGAGTTTCTCAGCTGGAAATTCGGCATGTTCCTGCATTTCAATATGGCCACGTTTAACAATCAGGGGTGGGCAAATGGGTACGAAGATCCCGCCACGTTCGCACCTGACCAATTAGACTGCGGACAATGGGCGGATGCGGCCGTTGCTGCCGGCATGAAATACGCCATACTCACGGTTAAGCACACCGGCGGCTGGTGCCTGTGGCCAAGTGAGGTCACCACACACGATATAAACTCATTTAAGAATTACAAGGCCGGTCAGGGCGATATCGTCCGTGAATTTGTGGATGTCTTCCGGCGCAAAGGGATCAAAGTGGGCTTTTATTACTGCATGCCGGGACATTACATCAATAAGTATGGCAATCAGCAACCCGAGGGCAAACCGGTACTGTATGGCCTTCCGCCTGAAGCGGAAGGGGATTACATCGGGTTCGTCAAGAAACAATTTGCCGAACTGCTCACCCAATACGGGCCCATCGATGTACTTTGGGTTGATCAATACGCACAAAAATTCACGCTGGGAAAATGGCCTTCGATCAAAGAATATATTAAATCGCTGCAACCCAACTGTATCGTCATTGGCAATAATTCCCGCGACCTCAAAACTACCGACATCTATAGCTACGAACTGCCCGTATATAAAGGCAAACGCATTGAAGATTTGATTGCCGCAGACAATACGATGGCGACAGAAGTATGCGATTTTCTCGGGCCTGCATGGTTCTGGAATGAAGATCGTCAATGGAGTAAAGAGCGCCGTGACGAATCAAAGTTACTGCCGGTGGAGGAAGTCCTGAAACGCCTGAACACCTGCAACAGCCGTAACGCGAATTATTTACTTAATGCTGGTCCGGATAACCGTGGATTGCTGCCGGAGTTAACCGTGAAAAGGCTGAAAGAAATTGGTGACCAACGTAACGATATCCGTGCGCAATGAACCGAACAGTCTGGGGCAGGTAGGAATAGTCGATAAGCGGGATCTGGCAGCAAGGTCACGGTCGAAGACATACTGTCTGCGCTCAAGGCATGCCTGGTAAACAGAGTCATCTGAACCGTATTTGGAGACCGTATGGTCTTAAACCGGAATTCAGGATACTCGGCATTTCAACGTTTACTCAATCTGGCCCGTTCTGAAAATCAGAACCTTGATTTTTTGCTGACCCAATGTGGTGTCGAGGGCCTGCTTTATCGATTGAAAGCAGCGCCCAGCTGCTTTCGCCTCTTCCCGCCCTGAATCTTCCTTGAATCGCCCTCCCGTTTCTGATTAACTGAGTCGATGACACGCTCAGAATCATAATCGAGCAAACATGGATACATTTTCGCGCCGAGGGTTCTTGCTCACGGAAGCGGTTGGCAGGTTCCGCCCCCAAACCCTACCAAACTGGGGATACTCAAGCACCGCGTGCTACACTTTTACACCGCCACCCGCTGCATTTCTTAGCCGGCGCTTACACCATATTCTCGTTCCGCACTCTGGGCGCGTCGACATCAGAGCACAGGAACAGAAGCGCCACGAACGGAGGACTTGACATGAAAAGAGCCATCTCGATGGCAGCAATAGCGGGCTTTCTACTTGTAGCGGTTGCGGCCGGATGCGCACCCGAGGTCAAAGTTAAAGAAACAGGGGATGTTGGCCCTATGGCAAACAATGAGACTCCTGACACTGGGGATCGCGACAGTGCGCTGGCGGGCGCCGATGCCCCCGCAGTTTCTGACGTAGTGGAAAGGAATTCCGAGAACCCAACAGCAAAAGGCCGTTGGCAGGCCGTGCTGGCCCAGGTCTTGCCTGAGCCGACGCCGTTGCCTTGGCGCAATGTTCATGTGTTGGGCCCGTTCGAGAACGCAGGTTTTCAGGGACTGCTGACCACCTATCCTCCCGAACAAGAGGTTGACCTGGCCGCCGTATACCAGGGGAAGAGCGGCGAGGTTCGCTGGCGGCGCGCACGGGGCCTTGACGGTCTGTTGCAGCAACCGGCAGCCTTGAGCGAATGGCTTCCACCGGCCCCTTGGAGCGTGCTGTACGTGTACGCCGAGGTCGAGGTAGAAGAACCGCACATCGCGGAACTGACCACCGGCCTTCCGCTGAACATCTGGGCTTGGGCCAACGGGGAATTGGCAATCGCTCCCACCTTTCCCCATCTGGAAAATCCGCTGGAAGACCGCGCCTTCGTCGCGCTACGGCCAGGGACCAATACGCTGTTGCTCAAACTGCTCTTCGCAATTGATCCGTGGTGTTTGGCATTTCGTTGTGAGAGCTATGGACGGCCTGAGGATGTCGAGGCAGCGGCTACGGGACTGGTCAACCGTTCGCCCGATGATGTGACGCGTTTATTGGCAAGGTACACCGTGGCCGAGATTTCTGCAGTTCAAGGAAACGCGGAAGCCACCCATCGCGCGCTGGATGGCTTGCGAGGCGACCCTTTTGCCACGCAGTGGGACGTTGCCTGGGCCGACGCGGTGGCGCAGCAGCACAGCGCAACGGGAAGCTTCCTGCCGCTGCACGATGCCCAGGTTGCGTACACGCCGGTTACCGAGAGAGAGGCCTATCCAACGTTCTGGCCGCAATCTCCCCCGCCTGCCCGTGAGTTGCTGGTGGCGGATGTAAGTACAGCGCTTCCCCAAGAGGAATTCGCGCTGAGCGTGTTGCAGGGCCTGGTCAACCGCGAGCAACCAAGCCTTTATTTGCTACACACGCGCTACGATCGGCAGGACCGCGAATGGCTGGATGAGTTGCACTGTGAGGGGTACACCTCCCGTCCGATCGCCGTCTCTGAAGTGTGGACCCAGTTCCGCGACAGGCTCAAGGGGGCTGTCGTTTATGACAGACGCATCATGGATGAAATCGGGGAATTCCATTCGGACCGGCTCAACCAGACAAATGTACTGATGATGATCGGCGCACTTGAGGATGCCGTTCCCGTGACACCGGAGATGAATGAAACCCTGCAGTTGCCGGTGGTCTTCGATGCGCGCGGAAAGTGGTCGTCACAATACGAAATGATGCGCTGGGCCTACGAAGAACTCTTCCCGCAGATGAATCACCGAATCCTGGCCACCAACTACCCCGGCATCTTCCTTCTCACCGACTATCTGGTGGCCTTCAAGATCTTCACGTTCTGGTTCCCCATGAAACGCACGTTGCCCGAAGAGAATTTGCTTCGCGGGATATTGGCTTCGACACCGCCAAACACACCGATTGTCGGTTGGTGGTTCGACTGGATGCCCAACCCCAAGAACCCCGAGTTCCGCAATGCAGATGCGGTCATGGAAGCACCTGGCCTGTTGCGTGGCTCCTTCTTCGGCAAAATATTGACGCCTTCCCACGAGGCGACGAATCTTACCGTGCATTCTGGGGTACCCGTTGGGCCATACCTCCACAAGCCTCCGAGCGTGCCTGAGTACAGCCCGGACAAAGTCTACTACGCTCACATCATCTCCGACGGCGACAATCTGGGCGAGGCGCTGATGATGCGCACCCGTGACCTGCAGTGGGATAAGCCGGAAAGAGGCAGCATTCCCATGGGCTGGTCTTTTGCGCCCGCCGCCGCACGGATGGCTCCCCCCGTGCTCAACTACTACCTTCGAACCGCGTCTCCGAACGACCTGCTGGTGGGAGGACTGGGTGTGGGCTATACGGAGCCCGTCATCTACCTGCGCGCGTTTCCCGAGCAACGCGAAGCGCTGTATGCCGACTACGCACGAATGACCGACGAGGCGCTCAAGTGGATCGACACTTCATGTCTGTGGCTCATCAATGCCACCGATGAAGAAGAGGACCGCTACGCCAAGGCTTCCAGCGGACAGTTGCAGGGCATTTTCACCGGGTACGGCGGCTCACCGGAAACGGCTTCTGCGCGAATCGCGCCAAACAATGTGGTGGCCTTTCGTTCGGCAACAAGCGAGTTCAACAGCAAGTCTGACGACAAACTCATCGAAGTGATGGTAAACGAAATCCGTCAGGCGGCAGGAGACACACGGCCGGCCTTCATTGAGGCCTGGGTGCTGAACTGGGCGTGGCGTATGGATATGCTCAAAGAAGTGGAACGCCGCCTGGGTTCGGATTTTGTCTGTGTGCGTCCCGACGTGCTGGTGCAGCTGCGACAGCAACAGGCTAAATAGCCGGCGGGAGCGGGTGTGGTTGCGGAGAACCTCTCCTTCTTGATGGACGAGGACTTACAGTGGTTGACTCGTCTGCTGGATTCGCCAATTCGCGAAGCACGCGGCTTCCCTGTAGTATCTTTTCAGGATGCCGCCGAATTCACTTCAGCAACGAATGTGTCCCCTGAGTTGTTCTAGGCCCGGAACGCCACCCCGGCATTCGCTTCCACGTCAACCTTACCGTTCGCCAACACCCGTTGTCCGTTAATGAATACGGTCTCGATTCCCGAGGGGGCGTTGTCCGTATCCATTAGGGTATTGTTGTCTTTGACGCTTTTCCAATCGAACACGGTGAGGTCCGCTGCGTAGCCGGGCTTTACGAAGCCCCGTCCCTTGAGGCCAGCCCGTTCCGCGTTGGCCCCCGTCATCTTGCGAACCGCCTCCTCCAATGTCAGAAGCTTGCGATCCCGGGCGTATTGAAGTAGCAACGGAAACGCCCCCGAAACGGCAGGGTTCTGCACGCCCTTCGGAGCGGGCGTCGCGTCGGTCATGAACAGGCACCGCGGGTATTTGATGAGCGCCTCGATGACCTCCATGTTGCTGTAATTGTGGTTCAGAACTCGCGCACGTCCGTTGCTCTTTTCCGAAATCTCCATTGCCACATCGAACGGCTTCATTCCGCGTTTTTCGGCAATCTGCGACAAAAACAGTCCGTTGTACTGGTTCAATTGGGGGTGCCGCGCATCTGTTACCTGAATGTTGTCGTACCCGAACCCCAAGACCGTTGACATCAGCGTCAATTCGCCCTCCAGTCTCTTCAGGGCTTCCTCGTTGTGATAGTTCTCCGGAAGGTTCGCCTGGAACCAAGGCGGAATGACTACGTTGATCACCGAGGTCCCGCAATGATATGGGTACGTGTCGATCATGACGTCGACACCTTCAGCAATCGCTTGGTCGAGCAGTTCGAGGCACTGCTCGCACGTAGGCCAAGACGCGGTGCCCGCGAACATGAGGTGCGAGTATTGCAGGCGCACCCCCGTTTTGCGCGCCACGTCGAGCATCTCTTGAAGGGCAATGATATTGTGCGGCTTTCCCGCCAAGTCAATCTTGTAAGCCCCGGATACGCACGAATAGGCCCGCCCGTGAACCGTGACCATCTTTCCCTTCTTGGCGGCGACCCGTGCAACCTCCGTCACTTCTTCCTGTGGAGCGAAGATCCCGGGCGCATATTGCAGGCCAAACGATACCCCGCATGCCCCGTCATCCAGCGCTTCCTCGACCAGGGCAAGCATTTCCTGCATCTCGTCAGTACTCAGCGGGCTCGGGTCGCTGGCGCGCATGGATGCACGCGTGGTCCCGTGACCCACACACGTAATCAGGTTGTGGCTCATCCCAACCTCTTCGAGGTGGTCGAAATAGCCCTCCATGGTGTCCCAGTCCATCCGGACATCCTGATCGTCGGTGAATTGGATCTTTCCCTTGTACTCGCTGTTCTTGCGAAAGCCCCCGGGACTGAACCCGCAGTTCCCAGCTACAAAGGTCGTGATTCCCTGCCTCGTGAACGGCGACTTCAGTTCACTGTGTCCGCGGATAGGCAACACCCAATCCATATGGGAGTGCATGTCGATAAACCCCGGCGCCACAACCTTGCCCGAACAATCCACCACGGCGCACTCGGCGCTGATGGCCTGCTCGGAGACCGCCTCGATGCGGGTCCCCGAAACCAGCACATCTCCCACGAAACCCGGTTTCCCCGAACCGTCCACAATAAGGCCGTTTTTCAGGAGTGTCTTAGGCTTGGCCGCCGCGTCCACGACTTCCTTTGGGTGCAGCGAACCTATCCCGGCCAGCGTCGAAGCCGCCAATCCTGTTTTCAGGAAATCACGGCGCGTTTGCGGTACCCTTCGCTTGTGTCCCCCAGGTTTTCCAGGTTTTCTAATGTCCATCACCCTATCTCCCAGCATATTTCGAAGTTCACCACTCGTTCAAAACTACACGTTTCTCCATGCCATTTCAACGTATTCCCCGACCAATCCTCTTTCCTAAAAAACGTCTTCGCCTTCTTGCGGAAGGCAGTACTGTTCATTTGGCAGAAGTCATATTTTGTCCAGACGCCCGTTCAAAGGTCACGCCATTGGGGCCGCCATCGAGGCGAGGCCAGCTATCGTACTTGCGATCGACCGCGTCGCCGTTGACGGCGGTGATGGGCCAGAGATCCTTGGGCGCACGCACGTCGTACTCAATCGTGCCGCCCCCGGGCCACGTGAAGGAGGTGCGAAGCGCGTCTTCGTCGGGATTGGCCGCCATGATGGCTTCAGCCAAAACGGTCGGGGAATCGGATGCGTTCGGGAAGAGCGCCAACAGCCCCAGGTCCTCGAGGCTGAAGGTCGCAACCGCAAGGCCCTTCACGGAGTCAGGAGCGAACACAGCCCAATTCTTCTGCCGCACGATGGGTTTGTACTGGCTCGGGATTCTCACGGGGGCATTGGAGCAGGCGAAGTGGCGATGAACGCCCGTGCTGTTCCACTCCTGCCACCTGCCTTGCCCAGGCAGGTGAAAGCACTCTGCAAGGTCACGCGCGCCATCGGAGAGCAGGAGCGTGATGGGCCTGGCAGCGATCATCGAGCGGGGGCCGCGATGAACTCCTCCGGCACTGAGCAAATATCCGGGCCCGCCACTGTAGATCTCGGGGCTCGCCATGGGGCCACGCCCAATGCGCGCGAAGTAATCCGTCTCTTTGTGGAGCGCCCATTTCCGCACATCATCGGGAAGCCTATAGGGCAGCAACGCCGCGATGAGGGCGTGATGCCCTTTCTGCGAATCGACAGGGGAGCCGGGTCCCGCAGTCCACACGCGCATGACCTGCGAGCGGTAGTCTTCCAACGAGGTATCGCCGGCGTGAGTCATCTGCCGCCGGAAGGGCGGGTGGCAGCGCAGGTCCAGGCTTCCGAGGGCAAACTGCCAGGCGATGGTGTCGAGGATGTAACGCGCCAGATTGCGGACTTCCCTGGATTCGGGGAAGGCGTCGAGGTTCAGAAGCGCCTGGATGGTGTAGCCTGCGTACGGCATGGAGTTGAATTCGTAGACCCCTTCGTCGCGCATCTCTTCCAGGTAGGCGATGAGCCATGCCTCGAGCCCGTTCCGGGCATTGTCGCGCCGCGGATCGGTGTCGCCGTGGGCGCGAAGCCACTGATTCTTAAGGTAGCGGCTTCCTTCCCGCATGAGATGGTGGTTTTCCGTGTCCAGCACAGTCCCAGCGGTGAAAGGCACCATCGGGTCGGGTTCGCCAAAGTCCTCGATGAGCTGGACGTCGAGAAGGTGCTCCACGGTTTCCGGATAGAGAATCTTGGGGTCGTCGCCGAAGAGGTAGAGCACCGTGGTCAGCGTGACCTCCGTGAAGTCATGGTCGCCGAGATGGCCCATCAATCCAAGTTGCCAGGTAGATCCCGGTCCGCGTTGGCGTTCCGTTTCTTGGAGGTAGTGATTGACCTCTTCAATATCGCGTCCCTGGGCAAGCTTTGCCAAGGCGATCCTGGGGGCGGTCACCTTGGATTCCCGTTTCCAGGAAGGGAGTTCGCGAGCAGCCCAATTCGCGATGATGGCCTGGCTCACGGGCGTGGACAGATTGCCGAGTTCCAGCGACGAAGGGCTGGTGCTCATGGGGATGGCGCCGGGCCCGGGCTTAAGAGGAACGCTACCGAAACGCCCCGAGCCTCTGTTGGTGGCGGTGGGTACTTTAAGCGGAAGTTTATTCCCAAGAACGGGATCATGTTCGACCGTCAGCGTATGGATTGACCAGTTGAAATCGGCTTCACCCGTCTGAACGATCTTGATGAAACGCCCCGGAACAGGGGTTTCGAACGCAATGCGGGTTATCGGGTCGTCGCCGTTACCGATGCTGACAGGTTCGCCCATGTTTTCGGCATTATCGGCAATATAGACCTCATAGCCGCGCGGATACGCATTCTTGGAGCCTGTGGTATCCAGCGTGACCGCGAAGATCTCCGATTGCATGCGAAGGTCGACGGCGAACCACATGCCCGGTTTCATGGATGTCTTCGTGCTCCAGCACGTCTCGGGATCACTGTCGATGGTCGCGCTGACTGCTCCTTCGTTCTGCGAGGCTGACAAGACGGGGTTGAACAGGAGCTTCAATATATTGTCGAACTCGCTGGCCGGTTCCTGAGACCAAGAACTGGGGTTTGTGGGGATAACGCCGGACTCGGGTTCGAGGGAAGTGGCGACGAGTAGCCCAGTTCCGTTGCCTTCGCGCCCTTTAGCAAGGTGCAGAAACCCAGCGCCGAGCACACAGCACGTAAGAACTGCCGCAGTGGCAATCACAGATTTCTTACTCATAAAAAAAGGATTGGCTTTCCTTCGTCTGAGCCCAAGGGTACAGCTGAAAACTGCGCGAAGGCCCGTTTGGGTCGAGGATCGTGGCGAACGCCGCGTCTTATAGAAGCCCGCCTTTCTGGCCGGATTTCTAGTGGCTCGTATAAATTCGTATCGATGAGCCTATAGAAGAAGAGGCCACAGACGCAAGTCTGCGGCCTCCTCGACTACGCAGGTAATCACTCTGTAAACAGCCCCGACAGAAGGCCCAGCGCATTGGCGACTAGCATGTTGGGTACCCCTTCTCCGTATTGCTCATAGCGCTGGAATTCGACATGCCCGTCCATGAACAACACATTGGAACCACCCGGAATATGGTTGTACGCGCTCGACACTGCGGCAACCTGATCGTACATGATCGGCAGGGAACTCTGTGATTGGGCGCTTGCGGCTGGGTTATTGATGTCCGTTATCAGGAAGCGCTCGATTCCTTCCCGGAGCCGGTAAATGGTGTCGCCCCCGCCATTGCCCAAGCCGTTCTCCACGTCGAGGTCGCCGTCGAACACGGCGGCCATTGCGCGCGCCAGTTCGGGCGGCACGTTGTCCTTGCCAAGGGCGAATCCCGCAAGTACGTCATCGGTGAAAAGCGCGTCTATCGCCGCCACCAGTTGGGGCGGGCCCATCGATTCGAGCGGGATGGGCAGATCTCCCAATGCGCCGAGAATCGCCAACGGGGTGAAATCCGTCTCTCCGTAACTTGGGGTGTAGCGATCCATCACCCAGCCCCAGTACGCATAGCTCATGTCGGTTGCGCTAGCGCACTTCTGGCCAATATCCGAGGACGGAACCGTATAACTGCCTATGCACAGTTTGTCCCCGTCATGGAACCGTTCGTCTGCATTGCCCGCATCCACATCCGACGGGCACACCAGTACATTGCCATCGCTTAGATACTCGGGATATAGCGCGAAGATATTCGGTGCCAGTTCCAGAGTCGGGGCCCGCCTCGTCACACTCCGATAGGGCAAGTACCCCGCTTGGAGGGTGGGATACTTCTCGCCCTTGGACTCGTTCGCGTACATCTTGAACACAATGCCCATTTGTTTCAGATTGTTCTGGCAGCTTGCCCGGCGGGCCGCCTCGCGTGCGCGGGCAAGGGCCGGGAGCAGAATGGCTGCCAGGATGCCGATGATTGCAATCACGACCAACAGTTCGATTAAGGTAAATCCCTGTCTCCTTCTCATGCCCGGTTCTCCTTTGATTATTTAACAAGATACGCCAATTCGTACCTTAGAGAACACATCTCCATGAAGGGATGCGGTCCGCGACCACGTCCCTCGTTTGGCGGTGAAGTGCAGGTCAAATAACCGCGAGCAATTCAGTCAGTGTGAAACCCTTCTTGGTGTCTATGACGATGGCTTCTTTTCACCAGTAACTGTGCCTCAAGATTCCCATACAAACTGATCCCGTGCCCAAGGTGAACCCTAGGCTGCCAGTCTATAGCTTGTTGCCCGAGCTGTCAACGGGGAAAAGCCCGGGTAGCTTCTGTGGGCATCCCATTTCGATCACGCGTCGGTGAAGCATTCTGAAGCTTTGCGCCCGGGGAGCCGGACTCTGCCCGCAGAGAAGCGGAATAACGGGCATAGACACTCCTGAACGAACATACGCCAAGCCGCCGCCACCCCTCGGCGATTTCGTTCCTCGCAATCATTTAGCTGCCGGATAGCCTTTTGTGACGCGGCCACGCGAAAAACGCGTGGCCGCGTTACATCTCTCCGGGATTAGTCCATCGGCGTCGCCGCCGTCGCCTCGTCGATGAAGCCGCGGTACCGGCCTCGCCAGTAAGCGTCGATGAACGCGGCACCGCCGAGTTCCCGCCGGGTGTTTTTATCAAACTGGAGGCACAAGTGGGCGTCCTGCCAGGTGTCGCCGCTGTCCTTCGACACGAACAGCCCGCCGGGCGTGCCGGCGAACAGCCAGTTCGTGTTTCGAGGCGCCATCACCGTATTGACCAGCGGAATTTCGAGCCCATCCTTCTTCTCCTGCCATGTCTTGCCACCGTCGGTGCTCTTGAGCACGCCGCGCTTCTCGCCCGCGCTGTACAGGATGGACGGATCGTTCGGGTCGTACACCGGCTCGCCGAGCCGACCCATCACACAAAGGTCCATAAATCCCATCATGCCTGATTCGGCCACCTTCGCATACACGTCCCGAATCCCGGGAACCCACGTGATCCCGCCATCGGTCGTGTGGCGCAACAAGGACACGGTTCCCACTCCGCCGTATTCGGTCCAGAGTCCAACAATGGCGTTGTCCGGATTCGACGGGTCGGGCACAAGCCAGGGATAGCTTCGCGTTTCTTCGGGGAATCCGGTCGGGCTTCCCTGGGTCCAATCGTCCTCGTCAAGCCGCCGGGTGAACACGCTCCGGTCGAGAACGGCGTAGATGCGGCCGGGGTCGCCGAGGGCCAAGTGGAACGATGCATTCGAGACCGTCGGCAATCCGTCGGTCAGCGATTCCCACCTTTGCCCGACGAACTTTTCGCCGAAATCCACGCTTCGGTACACCCCGGCGGTCGACACCGCGTACAGCACCATGGCGTCGTTCGGGTCGACGCGAAGGTCAACCGGCGTTCCGCCGCCGGGCACGGGCAAACGCTCCCAGACCCGGCCGCCCGTACGGCTTGCGTAGAACCCGTCCGTACTCGCCACGTACACGAACCGCATTTTCGAGCCAACATCCACAGCCAACACGGCGCCTGGCAGGTCATCGTCAATCGGCTGCCACCCGGCCGGCGACCCGGCGCCGTCCCGGGACTGGTACAAGTCGCCTGGTTCCCCAACCGCGTAGATGACCTCCGGGTCCTCGGCCGACACCGCCACATCCGTAACTAACCGGCTCAAATAACCGTCCGGACGAAGCAGATGTCCTTTCCAAATGTACTCGTTGTCCCACGACGCCGCGTACACCGGATACGGCGGTTTTAGGTCTTTGTTTAGACTGCTCATCCGCGGCCGGATGGTCATGTCGGTAGGCCAGGTCTGGAGTGAGTACAACGCCTCGGACAAAGCTTTTTGCTTATCGGGGGCGTCCGGGGCGATGGCATAGTAGATGTACGTAAACAGGCTTTGGGCGTCGTCTTTGTGGTTGGCCCAGAGCGCGTCGGCTACGACGCGGTACGCGGCCAACAGCTCCGGGTCGTCCTCAATGCGAAACAAGTTCTCGAGATGGCAGAACACGTGTTCGGCGTCGTCGAACCCTTTGCCCACCCTGAACGATTTGAGCCCGCGCACGCCGAACTCGTCAATCAACGCGTTGTACATATCCAGAAACTTCTTCTTGCCCGTCGCATGGTGGGCCACTTTGGCCCCCGCAATCGCCATCATGATGCGGGTGTTGAGGGTTTTCCCATCGGTGAGCCCGAGGATAGGGACAGGCCGGTCTGGCTGGTCGTACTTGTTGATCATCCGGTCGTTGTCGACCCAGTAGCTCACCAGCGCGTCGATAGCCTCACGGCACCGGTCTTTTTGACTGCCCTCGGCGGCCAAGTCATAGTATTGACCCAGCCCGTGAATCGCATCGCTGTAATTGTGGTGGCTTGGGTCGCCGAGCCAGCGTAGCGGCTGGCCGTCCACCTCGCCTTGGAACCAGTAATTTGCTTTTGAGGATGGTTCCTCCTCCGAATAGGTGGGACCACGGCCCAAGAAATAGCCCCGTGCCTGGAATCCCCGCCGGCCCGTCACCAACTGGCACCGGTAAACCGCCTCGAATATCTCGTCCGCCCGGGCTTTCGCAGCGGCAACCACATCCGCCGGAGCGCCGCTGTCCTTTAAGAACGCGTAACGGTACGAGGCACCCGCCAGGTAGTTGGCCGTCCAGCACACCGCATGGTGAATGTCCGCGAAAGGGTTCGTCGTCGTCGGGTCGATGGGCCCGCCGTCGCGCGGGACCTCGACCATCGACGGATACAGCCCGAGAATATTGTGGCGCTGTAAGATGTTCGCCTCGACAGCTTGTTCCTTTCGCTCCAAAGGCAGTTTCCACGACTCATCCGCGTGTGCCGGTATGGCCACCGCAAGCGTACCAATCAATGCTATGGCAAACGTTGTCTTCATGGTCTTTCCCTTCTACCGAATCATTGCCCCATATGGGACGCCCGTGACCACCATGGGCACGTTGTTCGCCATTGTAGAGACACGCACTGACGAGATCAAAGCGAATTCTGCTTTTAGTGCCGCTTCTAGAGGTTTTAGCGATCTGGAGGCAACCCTCGGCAAAATCCGGTACAGGGTGGTCCTGAACAGCCGTTTCAGAATGACCACCTCGGCCATCTGAACGCGAATAGGGCAGACCACCCCCATCAGTAGCATCCGGACTGGTCAGATCCCATCTCGGCCTCCTCAAAACCACCAGCACCCACCCGTAATCACTCGTAGCCTAACGATTGGGTACGGGAAGGTATCCGAGTAAAGGCTAGGCGGAAAGTGGGCTAAAAGTGTGGTTCAATGAAAGGGAAGTTGGGCGGAGATTGATTAAGAGAAAAGGGAGGATGGAACAGGGTCAGCAATGATTTAATTGTTATCCGGCTCCAACTTGCTCGACCGGGCTTTATTGCCTAACAGGATAGACGTTTCCAATAATTAACTGTACCACTCAGAGCCAGAACATCAAGAATGGACCCGCCAGGATTCGAGCACGCGACCTCTGGGTTATGAGGGCAGCTTGATCGGTTTTTCTAACCCGTTGCTATCGCCGTAATCACGGAAGGTGTAGGCGCTTACGCCCTCAGGGCTCTGATGAATAGGTGTCAGATGTTGCAAATGTTGTTCGAATCCTACGTTACAGTTTCCGATACATTTGACGGCGGGATGAGGCCTGAGGTCTACTGTGGTGTCCTCTCGCCGAATCCAGGGGGTTCATAAATGCAGACTGGCTCAGACATTATAGCTTCTCGCGCCCTTTATTTCGTCTGGCGCTAAGGGAAAATATGTTATGCAACGAGTCTTTGTCCATCGAACAAATGACCGCTCTCGCGATAGAAATCTGGACTCCCGGACAACAGGAAATCTGTTTTCCAACATCAATGCCGCCGGAAAAAGTGGCGAAGGTGCTACGTAATCCGCTTCAGCAGGTATCGCCGCTCGGAAAATCAGGCCTCCGTGAGATGCCGGTTCAGCAATTCGATGTGAAGGTGAAACAGATTGTGGGACAGCCCGCGGGTGCGCGTATTGGCGTGGGTATGGCTCGGGTCATAAAGCATTCCAAGGAGTTGTTCTCCTTCAGGGACGGGAGAAGTACTCGTGTGCGATGCGATCGACCCGAACATGACGTACGTCGTTCCATTGGCGGCGGGAATCGTGGAGCGGCGGGGAGGAATGCTGATACACGGCGCCATCATCGCGCGTGAATATGGCATTCCGTGTGTGACTGGCGTGCCGGACGCCACGACTATCATTCGAACGGGCGACAGGGTATCTTTGGACGGGCATTTGGGCATTGTCACAATCGGCTAGATGTTAGAGCCTGGGAAAGGGAAAGCTATGGCAGCGATTATTAGACTCGGTATTCCTTGGTTTGCGGGGTTTGTTGGGCTTGTCCTGCTGGATTTCTTGTGGATTGGTCTTGTGGCATCCGGACTCTATCGGAACCAGATCGGGCATCTGCTCAATATCGTGGATGGGAACATGGTCGTGAATGTTCCGGCGGCGATTGCTACCTGGGCGGTGATTGTCACGGGCGTGCAGTTGTTCGTGCTTCCCCGGGTATCGGCGACGGGGCCCGTCACATCTCTTCTGCTATGGGGTGCGCTCTTCGGCCTGATCGTCTACGCGGTATACGATCTAACCAACTACGCCGTAATAAAGGACTGGCCACTTACTGTGACTTTCGTGGACATCGTCTGGGGAGGGGTTGTGTGCTCGATGACGGCGCTGTGCATAGGCATGGCAAGCCGTGCGATGGACCGGTTGCTTTAACTGCAGATCTTTTCTCTTGGATTGATAAATCTCCGACACATGAGAAGAATCCTGATAGCCGGCGCGACAGGTTATGTTGGCGGACGCTTGATCCGGCTGCTGGAAGAGAAAGGTGAGCGGGTACGCTGCCTTGCAAGGAGGCCCGAAGTGCTGCGCGGCCGGGTCAGGCCGGAGACGGAAGTTGTCTGCGCGGACCTGGACGATCCCGACTCGCTCCCACCAGCATTCGAAGGTATCCATACCGCATACTATCTCGTACATTCCCTGGGTAGCCGGGGCGATTTCGAATCGGAAGAGGAACGTACAGCGCAACACTTCGCGGCGGCGGCACGCAACGCGGGAGTCCGTCGAATCATCTATCTCGGCGGTCTTTGTGACGAAAACGCCCCGCCTTCTTCGCACATGCGGAGTCGTTTGCGGGTGGGCGAAGTGCTGCGTTCCTCCGGTATCGGGACCATCGAGTTCCGCGCGTCGATCATCATCGGCAGCGGGAGTCTGTCGTTCGAACTCATCCGCGCCCTTGTTCAGCGTCTACCGATCATGGTAACGCCCCGGTGGGTATACGTAAAGGCGCAGCCCATCGCCATTCAGGACGTGCTCGCGTATCTGACGGCCGCGCTTGACCTGGAAGCAGGCGCGCACCGTACATACGAGATTGGCGGGGCGGAACAGATGTCCTACATCGATCTGATGAGGGAATATGGGCGTGTCGCAGGCCTGCGGCGCCTGTTCATTCCCGTGCCAGTCCTTACTCCCTGGCTATCCAGCCTGTGGCTTGGCCTCGTGACGCCGGTATTTGCGTCTATCGGACGCAAGCTGATTGAGAGCATTACAACGCCGAGCGTGGTGCTCCGGACGGATGCCTTGAACGACTTCACCATTCGCCCGATGGGCGTTCATGACGCGATTGTCCTCGCACTCCAAAATGAAGAGCAGCAGTTCTCTGAAACGCGCTGGACTGATGCATTATCCACGGTCAAGAAGCGAACCCGGGCTGGAGTCTCGTTTGGTAACCGGATTGTGGACTTCCGCCGGATTCAGGTAAATGCGTCTCCCGAAGTCACATTCGCGACGGTTCAACGTATTGGCGGGCAAACCGGCTGGTACTACGGGGACTGGTTGTGGCAGTTGCGCGGCCTACTCGATTGGGCGGTGGGCGGTGTGGGGATGCATCGTGGCCGACGCCACCCCGAGCAACTCCGTGTGGGTGACGTTGTCGACTGCTGGCGGGTGGAAGCCTTTGACCCACCGCGGCGACTAACGCTTGCCGCGGAGATGCGAATGCCTGGCCGGGCATGGCTCCAGTTCGACGTGGAACCGGATGGACAAGGCGCATGCATTTTGCAAACAGCCCAATATGACCCTATCGGGTTGATGGGACTGGCTTACTGGTACACCCTTTATCCCATCCATCAGTTTGTGTTTGCGGGCATGCTGAAGGGAATAGCAAGAAAAGCCCAAGAAGTATCTCGAGAGGGAACTGGCGGCAGGCTATAGCCTCCTCACTCAGCACCCGTTCATCCAGCATGGTGCCGCGGAAGGTCAACCTATGATTATGGCCCGTGCCCCATGAGAACACCGGTTCCAGGACCGGGGAACGGACCGAACTAGTTGATTTCCACCAAGACCTCGTTGCGGCGCATGAAAGGCGGAGTCCAGGGAGGATGGTATTGGGCCACAAAGGGAACGCCCGCCACCGCAACGCCGTCAGCCTTCAGGCGTTCAAGAAGCTGTCGTGTCTTCTTCGCAACCGTCGCCTCCCGTGCAAAACCTCGGAACCTGATGGCGGCACATTTTCTGGACGGCACTTCGCGTAAAATAACGTTAGGGTTGTTCGGCGCCGGCAACGTGTCCAGGGTATATGAACTGGGCATCACGAAAGCAAGCTTGTACACGTTGGTTTCGGCGTCCTTCTCATGCATCACCGGTGCAGTCATAGCGATCTTCTCAGATTGCTTCTTCGGTTCGTGCAGCACGGGCGCGGTCATCGAGATCGATGCCTTGATTCTGTTATCCCCAAAAATGTAGCCGGCAATATCGCCAAACCCTTGGTTTTGCGTTTTCCGGTATCCGCCCCGTTTCGAGACTTCGGCCACGATGTACGGCTCGTACTGCCGGATTTCATAACCATTCCGCTTGGCCTGGACCTCATACTTCGGCGTCTCGATAGCCCGTACCGGCAAGTAGCCCGCAAGCATCCAGATCCCCATGAGCCCAGCCACAATACCTGCTATTGCCATAACGAACACCCTCTTCATGGTCGGTTTCTTCTCCGGCCCGTGTTGTACAGAAGCGCCTCGATCTAGTGCAGCGGGTTCGCCGCCACCTGCCGTCGGCCATGAAAGCGTATTGAACTCTCAGCCCGGCAACTCCAGTTGAGGCATTAACTCTAGCCGCTCAGTGTCGAAGCCGTTCTCGGCCAGCCAGGACACGATTTCATCGTAGAGCTGGCCGTCCATCTGGGGTGTGCGGCTCAAAATCCACAGTGTGCTTCGACAACCGTCGGATACCACGGCATACTCATAGCCTTCGCCCAGGGCAATGATCCAATAGTTTGGCCCGAAAAGACCGAGGGGAATCGGTCCAAACTGTACCGTAAGCTTGGCGTTTGTGACCGGGTCGGCAATCGTCGCCTTGCCTTCTATGCTTGACTCTTCCCCATCGAAGTCTCCCCGGAAGCCTCGGTTCACAACGCGCACCGTCCCGTCGTCAAGTAACGTATACTCGGCGGTGACGCCGACGAGCCCTCGTTCGAAAATGACCGGATATTTGGCAATCTCGTACCACATGCCCGCGTACTGCTGGATATCGACAAACGCCACGGTAGCCGGCAGGTTGCAGGGACAACCTGCAAGGGCGAGCGGCAGCGCCAGGCCGAGGCACATCGTTCCCAAAGCCGACTTGAATCTTCTTTGCATGCCTTCCTTCTCCTTACCCAAAATCAAACACACGGTTCGTCTTGAACAAAGCGGCTCCCCAGAGTATTCCCGAACCAACGGCTCAGAGGACAATCCTCAACAGATGGCAGGCTTTTCTCAAGAACGCGCCCGGAGACTCGCGGCAAGGCCTCTTCTTGCAGCGAGATCGCCATTTTGGAATTCCCCGGCCTTACCGCTAGACTTCAAATGGCAGCATATCTGGATTCCACCACGAGGAGAGTTTGATTGGCTGCGGTTTTTGCCGCCTCGGGCGTTCTCGAAAACCGGCCGCGCTTCGCCGGATCGCAATTGAATATCCCTTCAATTGTGGGTGTTGTAACTTTAGCAAACGTGATAGCCGCCGGCACGAAGAGGATGCTTGATGGAAGCGGGTTTATCCGACATGCGGAATAGGTGACGGAGATCACGCATCAACCAGACTATAACGCGGCTCTCGCCGTAATAGGGCGGCTTGCAGATTGAACCATAGAGGGCAACCATGATGCCTGTGTCACTCGTTACAATTGCTTTTGTTTGCTTGGGGGCCGTTATTTGGATGGTGGTGTTCTATGTTTTGCGCCGCATAGTCCACAATGCTGGAATTGTGGATGCGGGCTGGGCACTCGGGGTGGGACTAGCGGCGGTCGTCTACGCGGGCACAGGCGCCGGGGACCCGTTTCGCAGGTTGCTCCTGGGGGTATTGGCCGGAACATGGAGTTTTCGATTGGGCCTTTTTCTGCTGCGTGACCGGGTATTCAAGGGCAAGGAGGACGGTCGTTACCGGTCACTCATGGATTCCTGGGGAGAAAAAGCAGAGCGAAAACTTTTCCGACTGTTCCTCGTACAAGCGATCTTCATTGTCTTGTTCTCACTACCGTTCCTACCTGTCGTTGGTTCCTCGGCACGCCTGTTCGCGCGCTGGGACATCCTGGGGCTTGCCGTTTGGCTAACGGCCATAGTCGGCGAATCGATCGCGGATCGGCAGCTTGCCTCTTGGCGAGCGAACCCGGAACACCGGGGCCAAACCTGCCGGCATGGATTGTGGAAATACTCGCGCCACCCCAACTACTTCTTCGAGTGGGTCCATTGGTGGGCTTATGTGTTCTTGGCCGCCGGCTCATCTTGGTGGTGGCTGACATTTCTTGGGCCCGCATTAATGCTCTTCATCCTTTACCGAGTTACAGGTATCCCGTATACCGAAGCCCAGGCACTGAAATCGCGCGGAGCGGACTACGCGCAGTATCAGCAAACGACGAGCGCCTTCTTCCCATGGTTTCCACGTCGCAGCGGTTAGTAAAAGCGTTCACAGAACTGATGGAGCGGGGTTATCTGCCCGACAGCTTGATCCGCCGGAGCATTCAACGACTTCTTCAGCAACGAGTAAGGGCATTCCGTCGAAGGATCCCCTCGAAGCAGCTCGAAGCCAATCGAAAGTTTCTAGAAGAGATGCGCTCTGCTCCTGTGGCGCTTGTGCCGGACAAGGCGAACGAGCAGCACTATGAAGTACCAGCGGCCTTTTTTGAGCGCGTGCTTGGCCCCCGTCGAAAGTACAGTTGCTGCTACTATCCGGTGGGCGTGAGCGATTTGGCTGAAGCGGAAGAGGCGGCGTTAGCCCTCGCATGCGAACGTGTCCATCTCCGCGACGGCATGAAGATTCTGGAATTGGGATGCGGGTGGGGCAGCTTGACGTTCTGGATGGCAGAGCACTTCCCCACTTCCCGCATCACGGCCGTATCGAATTCCCACTCGCAGCGGGCATTCATCGAACACACATGTGAGGAGCGCGGCTTCGATAAAGTGCATGTCATCACCTGCGATATGAACGAATTCGTTCCACCGGAAGTTGGGTACGACCGTGCTGTTACCGTTGAAATGTTCGAACATATGCGCAACTGGCCCGAGCTGTTACGGCGAATCGCATCATGGCTTTCCCCGGAGGGAAGGCTCTTCGTTCATGTCTTTTGCCACCGGGAGTGCGCGTACGAATTCGAGACCAAAGAGGAAACGGACTGGATGGGCCGCGAATTCTTCACGGGGGGCATGATGCCGTCCGACGATCTGATGCTCTGTTGTCAGGACGACCTCGTCGTCGAATCTCATTGGCGCATCGACGGCCTGCACTACAACAAGACGTGCGAGGCATGGCTGGCCAATCTGGACCGGCAACGCGCCGAAATCGTGACGCTATTAGCATCTACCTATGGCGCGCATGAAGCAGAACGCTGGTTGCAGCGCTGGCGCGTCTTCTTCCTGGCCTGTTCCGAACTCTTCGCATTCAACCGGGGGCGGGAGTGGTGGGTGGCCCACTATTTACTCAAACAGAGGGACAAGGGGGTAGCGAGCTGAGAATAGGCGTCTGGCGCCAAGCCGGTTTGGCCAGCACCATCTGTACATCGCCGATGAGACGCTCCTGGAAGCCCCCCTCGCAATATGCCAGGTAGAATTCCCACATGCGCACGAATCGTTCATCAAACCCCAGGCCGCGCACTTTATCCAGGTTTGCGTAGAACCGTTCCCGCCACATCCGCAGCGTCTTGGCATAGTGCGCCGTAATGTCTTCCAGGTGCACCAGCCGCATGTCGGTGGCGCGCGTAAGCGCATCCACCATTGCCGTCACCGACAGCACGCACCCGCCGGGGAAAATGTAGCGCTTGATGAAGTCGACACTCCGCTTGGAACGTTCGTGTTCCTGATCCGCCATCGTGATGGCCTGAAGCGCCATCGTGCCGTCTGATGTGAGCAACTCGCTGCATTTTCCAAAGAAGCCATCGAGGTATTCCCAGCCGACCGCTTCGATCATTTCGATGGAAGCGATTTTCTGATAGTGTCCCTCCAGTTTTCGATAGTCTTTAAGAAGCACCGTCACGCGTTCCCCGACTCCGGCTGCGTGAACCCGCGATTGGGCCAACTCATGTTGCTCTTGCGATATCGTCGTCGTGGTCACGCGGCACCCGTACTGCTGTGCCGCGTGAATCGCAAAGCTCCCCCAGCCCGTCCCGATTTCCAGCACATGGTCTTCCGGCGTTAGCGCAAGTTTACGGCACATACGGTCCAGTTTCGCCACCGACGCTTCCTTTAGCGAGGCATTCTCGCGCTCAAAAATGGCGCAGGAGTACGTCATGGTCTCATCGAGGAATTGGGCGAAGAAGTCATTGTTCAGATCGTAATGAGCGGCGATGTTGCGCTTACTCCCTCGCAGCGTGTTCGCCCGCAGCAGATGAATCAGCTTGTTGAATGGATATCCGAGGCGCGCCCAACGCCTCTCCATTCCGAACATAACGCGGCGGTTGCGCACGAAGATGCGAATCAGCGCCGCCAAGTCCGAACAAACCCAGTAACCGTCCATGTAGGCTTCGGCCGCCCCAATACTGCCGCCAAACAGCAACTTCCGATAAAATCGCTGATCGCGAACGGTCACGGTGGCCCGGAGTTCACCCGCTGTATCCGGATCGCCGAAACGCAACTTTCCCGCGGGTTCAACAAGGACAATCTCGCCGTTCTCCAGGCGCTCCAGGAGACCAATTCCGATGCGCCGCCCGAACCGATCCACAGGACTAATTGAACCGGAGTGCGCATCGTTGCCCAGAGCGCGACGTTCTTGCAGGTCCGACCTCATTCCGGCGTTTCCTTTTCCATTTGCCGTTCTGGATGCGGGTGGAACGGCACGCGCCGCAGCCACAGCAGCAGTGCCTGCCAATATATAGCCAGAATGACTTTCTGCGTCATAAAAGGAAAGCGCACCATTTGCAGCAAGAGCGCCCGCTTCGTGATTGGCTTCCGCCGCAGCGTTAGCGTCGCGTCAAATAGCTTGTCTTCTCCCTTCCAATTCTCCATTTGAATGACGAGGTTATCCCTGGGGTATCCCACTGCGCAGCGATACCGCATGTCCATTGACATGAACGGCGATACGTGAAATCGCTTGTCAAATCGATAGTGTTTGGCGTGACTTCCCATCATTGCTTCCGGCTCGTGCAGGATATAGAGATGTTCTTCGCCCCACGGAGTATTGTGCACTTCTGCCACGACGAACTCAGGTTCAATTCCTTGCGCATCGAAACAATAATAGAAACTGACGGGATTGAAGCAGTACCCAAAATACCGCAAGTGGGTCAGCAATCGAATTGGCCCTTCGGGCCGGGTACCTGTGTTGTCCTCCACAAGCCGACGGACGGCTTCATCCAAGGGTACTGCGGGGTCGCCAAAATGATCGGTTCTTCTGAAATACGCCGGGGCCCAGCGTCGCGCCGACCAAAACCAGCTTCCCTCAAACACTTCGGGCAGCTCTGCAAGGTCCAGGTAGACCAGAAACAGCCGGTAGCTGAAAGTCCGCTCAATCGGCGCGAAGCGACGATGACGTACGGTGCCTTCGTACAGACGACTCTCCATGGTTACAAACCTTTCCCGAAATAGCGGCAGGCGGCCAATGCACTGTTCACGCCGTCTTCATGGAAGCCGTATCCCCAATAGGCGCCGCAATAGTGGGTCCGGTTGACCCCGCTAATCTCTGCGTGTCGCTTCTGTGCGCGCAATCCCTCGCCCGTGAACAACGGATGATAGTATTCGTACGAATCGATGATCCGCTCGGGACGGATGGTGTCGCGTCGGTTCAAGGTTACACAAAAGGTCTCCGGAGCCTCGATGCTTTGCAGGATGTTCATGTTGTATGTCACCATCGGACGGTCTTGATCTTGATTCGTGAAATGATAATTCCAGCTTGCCCAAGCGCGCCGATTGATCGGAAGCAAGCCGGCGTCCGTATGCAAGACGGTGTCGTTTGCCCGATACGGAATCGCACCCAGGATTTCACGTTCTCGCTCGCTGGGATCCGCAAGCATGCGGAGGGCCTGATCGCTGTGGACAGCAATGACCGCATGGTCAAAGCGCTCCTCCACTCCATGGTCTGATTTGATTCGCACCCCCCCTTCCACCCGCCGTATCTGACGCACAGGCGTATTGAGACGAATTTGTTCCCGATAGCGCTCCGTCAGCTTGGCTACGTACTGGCGCGACCCGCCATCGACCACGCGCCACTGCGGCCGATGCCAAGCATTGAGCAGCCCGTGATTCTTGAAGAATCGCAAATAGTGCTGGGCCGGAAACTGCTCGATCGCTCCCGGCTCCGAAGACCAGATGGCCGACATCATCGGCAACAGGAACTTGTGGCGAAACAACTCCGAGTATCCGAACCGGCCGACGAATTCGGCCATAGTGGACACATCGTCCTCCTGCTTCAAGAAACGCTTGCCTTCGCGAAAGAAACGCAGAATATCGATCACCATACGGTAGAATTCCGGCCGCCAAAGATTGCGCCGCTGCGCAAAGAGCGTGTTAAGGGACGTGCCCGAGTATTCAAGCCCGGTTTCCTCGCACCGGACACTGAAACTCATCACACTGGGTTTGGATCGAATCCCCAGGCGCTGAAGAAGCTTGATGAAGTTCGGATAGGTCCACTCGTTGAACACGATGAATCCGGTATCCACCGCATAGTTCCGTTCCCCACGCTTCACATCGATCGTATGCGTGTGCCCCCCGATGTAGTCGCTCGCCTCATAGACGGCTACTTCGTGGTCTTTGGCTAGCAAGTAAGCCGAGACCATGCCTGAGATGCCTGTCCCTACTACTGCAATTCGCATTAGGGTCGCTCCCGACAAGCCGCGCCGAAGATTCACGCACCGCGAAAACTTCTGCAAGCTACGGCCCTCAGTATACCATCGGAGAGCAAACAAGGAACAAGAAATTATTTCCAGCCGATATTCAAGGTGGGGAAACTTTGAGCCGTGAAAAGACGGTGGGTGCGTGAGCACGAGCGCCGCTGCCTATTGCCTGTTCCAACGAACGGGAATAGCTATGAGCAAGAAAGAGAACTTCGTAAGCAAATTCGGTCTGGTTCGGCTGCAAGAGGTATTTGAAACACTCAAGGCAAAAAAACAGCGAACGCCATTGGGCCAGGGGGGACAAATTGTGGTAGAGGCTCATCTCTGCGTTGGGCGCTCCGTTCGTGCCATTCCGCCCCCACATGCCGATCAATCCCTTTTTCCATCACCGTCTGCATCATCTGACGAACCATCCCGCACGAGATCTTGATCCGCGTTCTCTTGAATCTTGTCTAAATACCCGCCACAATTCTGCTTGGCTATCGTTTGTTTCTCCTCTTGGTTCGGCCACGTGGGCCTTGGTTTGTGTTTCACCAAGATTGGACGAAACGATGGCCTCGTTCGTCCAGCATTTTTACAGAAGATTTCTTACACGATCGATCACTATATTGGTTTGGCGGTGTGTAAAGGCACATGATGACACTGTTCGCGGAAATGCCGTTGTGAATCATTATTTCCGACTAACACATAAGGAATAAGAACGATGAAATCAATGACATTGCTATGCTGTATCATCATTCCAATCTTCTGCTGGCCCAAAGCCGCATTCAGCGAGAAAGCGTCAAGGACAGATAAAACGCTGGTGTCGTGGGTCATGCTCAATAACACCAGCCAGCGGGGCGGCAGTGTCTTGACCATTCAACAGGGCGATCAGTTTGACGGCATTGTTTTTGGTGAAATACAGACCGGTAAATGGATGGCCGGCAGTAATAGCTTCGCGCGTACAGAAAAAGCGCAAGACAGCAATGCTGCTGAGACCGCCGACAGCAACACGCTGATTCAGATAGCGATTGTCTACAAGGACAACCACATTTTCATTTATCGCAACGGTGAATACTATACGTCTTATGATGCAGATAATATCGACCTGCTCAGTCCCGAAAACAATATGGCCGTATTTGGATTGCGGCATGTGGGAGCTGCGACCATGGATGGGCGCATCTCCGGATCCATCGAAGACGCACGCATTTATGACCGGGCCCTTACCGTAGAAGAAATCAAGGTTTTAAAACCAGATATAGAATCCGCCATCAAACCCTACGCCTGGTGGGATTTCGAGACTGATGGCGCCAGCGATGAGACAGGCCGGTTCCCCTATAACCTTCTGGAAGGCGGTGCTAAAATCGAGAACGGGAAACTCGTGCTAGGCAAAGAATCTGTTATGGTTGCCATGCGGACACATAATGCCGTTCGGAAGGCTGCGGTCTCGAAAGAGCCCTTTGAAATTGAAACCCCCGCAATGCCCGATCCGATTCCCGACACCTGGCTGACCTACCATCTGGCCCATCCGGGACCCGACAATGCCATACCGGCGGATCCTAACTGTGCAATATACTATAAGGAAAAATATCATCTGCACTACATCTACAATAGCCATGGCTGCTCCTTTGCCCATTTGACCAGTGATGATATGGTGCATTGGGATTGGCAACCCACGGTCTTAACGCCCCCCATAACCGGGCATGGTATGTTCAGCGGCACCGCATTCCTCACCAAAGAAGGTGTCCCTGCCATTATTTATCACGGTCAGGGTTCGGGTAAAAACCAACTCGCCTTCGCGAAGAACGACGATCTAAGCGAATGGACGGAGACCATTACCGTAGAACCCAAAACCGCCTCCGGCGAGCCAACTGAAATGAAGCAGTGGGACCCCGATTGCTGGCTCATCGACGACACCTACTATGCGCTCGGTGGTGGCGGTAATCCTACCTTGGCAACATCATCCGACCTAAAAGAATGGGCGTTTCAGGGGGAATTATTTCATCCGGATTTTCCGGCAGATTTAGGGGTAGAAAAGGGGGAGGACGTCTCCTGCGCCAACATGTTTAAGCTCAGTGACAAATGGATGCTTTTGTGCATCAGTCATGGCCTGGGCGCCCGGTATTACCTCGGCGATTTCAAAGATGGGAAATACCTACCGGAACACCATGCGCTATTGAATTGGGCCGGGTGGGATTTCTTTGCCCCGGAATCGCTGCTGACCCCGGATGGGCGTCGTGTGATGTGGGCCTGGTGTACGCCCTGGGTAAACGATATGCAACGCGTCAAACGGAAAAAGGATTTTGACCGGTTGATGAACGAGAAACTTCAACCCGGCATCCAGTCGCTGCCGCGGGAATTGAGTCTTGACGACGATGGCACATTACTCATTAAGCCGTTGAGAGAATTGGCCCAGCTTCGCACCAATCAAAAAGATAAAGAAAACATCACCATCAAATCAGGGAAAACCCAGGTATTGAAGGATATTGGCGGCGACACGATTGAACTGGAAATAGTCTTTGAGAAGCCCCAGGCCACAGAATTTGGGCTACGCATCCTTGCCGACGAAGAAGGAAAGAACGGATTCAAGATCGCGTACGGCAAGGACCGCGGCACCATTACGCTGGATTATGTTGATCCACCCTTTACACTGAAACCAGGCGAAGATCTCACGCTGCGCATATTCATCGACAAAGGAATGATCGAAGTGTTCGCCAACGACCGGCAGGCCGCAGTCGCATGGCATGATTACGAACCCGAAAATCAGCATGTTGCTTTGTATACCAATGGCGGCGATATCAACGTTAAGAAAGTAACCTGCTGGTCCATGGAATCCATTTACTGATGAACGATCGCTTGCCACACCATGGGAAAGGCTCATGTGAGGTGAACTGCTGAACAGGAGAATGTCATCATGCCACGGACAATCTGGCCCTTGCTGGCACTATGCCTTGCCACGGCCGTTATGGCCACCGCCTTCGAGTCCCCAACTTTACCGTCGATTACCGACAAAACCCTGGTGGTCTGGTGCAGTCTCGACAACCTGGATCAGCGCGGCGGCAGCGTCCTTACCTTGGAGAAAGGCGACTGTTTCGACGGGCTGGTCTTTGGTGAGGTGGCTCCGCGCAAATGGATGGCCGGCAGCGACAACCTGACGCGCACCCCCCACGATCAATCGAAGGTCAAGCGGGAGAAAGCCTCCAAGGATGACCTCGTTCAGTTGGCCGCCGTCTACAGGGGCACCACGGTCACGCTCTATCGGAATGGCAAACTTCTTCACCAATATACCATCGAAAAACCGGCCACCTTCACCAGCGGAAGCCTGATTCTCATCGGCCTGCGTCACAAGGCCGCCAAAGGCTGGGATCATGCCCACTTTGACGGGTGTGTGGAGGAGGCGCGGCTCTATGACGTGCCGCTCGGTAAAAAGCAGATCACAGCCTTGCGTCCAAACGTCAAAGGCGATATAGCTCCTCTGGGCCTGTGGACCTTTGAGGATGGAAGCACCCGCGACGAAATGGACCATTTCCCGGATGGTGAACTTTTTGGCGGCGCTCGCGTGGTCAAGGGCGCCCTCCGCCTCGACGGACGAAATGATTTCATGGCGACTCCCACCAGCGTAGATTTCACCGACGGACTGCGGTTCGCACCCAAGGGCACCATTTTCGGCGATGCCATCCCATTCTACTGGGACGGCGTCTACCATGTCTTCTACCTGCGCGCGCCCGGCTGGGGACACATTGCCAGCCGTGACTTCGTTCACTGGGAAGAACGTCCCCATGCCCTGGCCCCGTCACGCAAAAGGGAAGCGCCCGATGGCCAGGACTGCTGGACCGGAAGCATCGTGCACCATGAAGGCGTGTTCCACCTTTTCTACACCGGCAAGAACAGCAATGACCCCCTGGGCGACCAAAAAGTCATGCACGCCACCAGTACCGATCTGGACACCTGGACCAAGCACCCCGACCACACCTTCTACGCCGATGGCGAACGCTATTGGAGCATGCCCATTAATGGCAACGACGAAGCGAAACTCAACAACCATCACACCGCATTCCGCGACCCGGAGGTCTTCTGGAACGAAGATGCTCAGGAATGGTGGCTGCTGCTCCATGCCGCCCTGCCCGATGGTTCGCTGGGCGTCTTCGCCCTCTACACGTCCACCAACTTGAGCCAGTGGGAAGCCCGCGAACCCGTCTACACCTACCCGCTCTCGGTATCGGGCGACTGCCCCAACATCTTCCAGATGAATGGACGCTGGTACATCATTGCCGCCGATTATCATTACACTTCGGCCGCCGAACCAGGCGGACCCTATGATGACGAAATGCTCCCCTACGACTGCGGCGATCTCCGCGTTCCAAAGACCATGTTCGATGGCGAACGCCGCATTCTCGTGGGATGGATTCGCACCCGCTCGGGGCATGCCGATTCCGGGGAACCCGGGTGGGGCGGTATCATGTCTATGCCTCGCGAGCTCTACGCCGACACCGATGGCAGGCTCTGCCAGCGTCCACCCCGTGAAGTGCTCAACGCCTTTGACCAACCCGTTCCCAACACGCCATCGAGCCTTGCGCCGGGAGAAAGCATCGACACACCGCCCGACTACATGATGTTGACCGAACTCCGCGCCACGGAGCCCGCGGAGATTCGCTTCCGCCAAACACCCGGCGAGCCCGACTCAGGCTATACCATCCTCATAAATCCTGACTCCGGACAAATCGACATCAGCAACGGGCCTGCAACCTATAGTCGCATCTGTCCCTTGGAATCCGGCAATCCTATCTCGCTACGCCTCTTTGTGGTAGGCACGGCCGCCGAATGCTTCGTCGACAACAAACACGCCTTCACCCTTCGTATCTTTGATCACCAGAAGGGCAAGCTGAGTCTTGAGGCCCCGAAGGGCGACACCAACCTCGAAAAGATCTCCTTGCACACCATGAAGTGATTCCCGACTCATGAGAGAACCGGGACGGATGCGTTTTCAGGAAGGCCAAGTGTTTCGTGTAAGCCTGTACCCCATCTTATGAATCACCAAAGGGATGACAGGTCAACGGGTACCAGGATGTCTTTCACGAGACAGGTTTTCATAAGGGAACCGTCGTGTACCCATAGTTCACGGCCATGAACGCCATCGTCGGCGGTAAAAAACACACATTCGCCGACAACCGTCAGATGATGAGGCCAGGACCCCTCGTGACCGGGGCGTATCTCAACGCTTGACGTGCCAGGCTTCCGCTCAACTGGCCCGGTTGTCCTCAAGAAGTAGAGTTCCACGGCTTCGAATCGGATGTCGCCTCCTGCCGGCGGCGGCGCAGCCAGAATGAGCCGGTTACCGACTGCCACAAACTCGACAGGCGTCATGGGGAAATCCAGACTGACGCCCCGCGGCTGCACAAACACGGTTCCCTCGGCGGTACCGTCCGTGCGCCACAAGGTGCGCCCTTCATTGGGTTGTTCTGCAACGAAATACAGGCGATCGCGCATCCGAACAAAATCCGTCGGACCCGAGCTTGCCCGGCCAGGTAGAATGTCGCGCACCAGCCGCGTCCCTTCCCGCGTACCATCCGTCGCCCAGAGTTCAGCGCCATGTTCATCCGTGCGCGCGGAGAAGAACGTGGTATTTTCAAACGTGATTGGTGCGGGAGTGACGGCGGAGGCAACACAGGGGTAGAGCCCCAGGATCAGGGCAAGCGGTTCCGCGTCTTTATCGGCCACGATGTTTTCAGGGTTCCAGCACGGTTGCGTATCAAGGCCTTCGATCACGAGCTGAACGCCTTCGCCCGATTCTTCGAGCCGCCACAAGCCATACGCGCCGTTTGCCTGTCGTGACCAGTAGTACACCCGCCCATTGAACTCGAATATGCGAGTGATTTCCACACTGGAAGGTCCCGAAACCGTGTCATGAACCGGAACGGTGCCCTCCCTCGTGCCGTCCGACCGCCAGAGTTGACGGCCGAGGTTCCCGTCGTCGGCAGTGAAGTAAATATCTGTACTTGAGGCAAAAAACAGGGTAGGATCACTGCCCGGGGCGCCGTCGCAAATGTCGCTGACCATACGGGTACCCGCTGCCGTTCCATCCGAGGCCCACAACTCCCGGCCAAATTCCGGCGTTTCGGCGTTAAAGAATACACAATCTCCGAGCACGGTCAATTGGCGCGGGCTGCTGTCTGCAAGGCCCGGCGCCAGGTCGACGATTAGTTCCGTGCCTTCTTCCGTACCGTCACTTCGCCACAGCTCTTGTCCATACTCCAGATCTGTCGCGACAAACAGAAGTATCTCGCCCAACGCAGTGAGTTCATGCGGGTTCGACGACGGATTATTACGCGGCGTGTGGATGTCGACGGCAAGCCGCGTCCCTTCGGAGGTCCCATCACTCATCCACAGTTCCTCCCCATGTACGCCGTCGTCACACGTGAAAAACAGTGTGTCATGCAGCTTAACAAGTTGGTGCGGACCTGAGTTTTCGCGTTCCGGCACGATGTCTTTAAAGATGGTTGTGCCCCCGGTCGTACCGTCCGTCACGAAGATCTCTTCACCATACTCCGGCGAGTCTGCGCAAAAGAACAAACGATCACCGAACGCGGTAAGACGCCATATGTCGCTACCCTGCGCGCCTGGGTGAAGGTCGATCACGAGTTTCGTGCCTTCCGTCGTTCCGTTGGTTTGCCATAACTCCTTGCCATGCACCCCGTCATTTGCCAGAAAGAAGAGGTGGGATTCCGTTGCGGCCAGATAGTGCGGGCCTCCGCTGGCCTCCCCGAGAAACACATCTTTTACGAGCCGCGTACCGTCTTTAGTGCCATCTGTACACCAAAGCTCAAGCCCGTGCTTGCCGTCCTCAGCGGCGAAGTAGAGGGCGTCCTTCCATGAGAAGAAACGGGTGATATTTGAAGCATTTCCAGGGTTGATATTCTTCAACAGCCGAGTGCCCTTGAGCGTGCCGTCTGTGTACCACGGCTGGTTGCACTCAATCCCTCCGCTTACGAAGACAACGCCCTTACCCAACGCGCCCAGTGCCGCTTCCTCACGTTGCTCAGGCCCTTCCCATAGTTTTGTCGTGTTCTCAGCCGTGCCATCCGTACACCAGAAGCTCTCCAAGCCCCAGAAGAACAGTAGCCCGTTCCCACCGACGATACCCGTCTTGCCCGCTCCGCTCTTGGGACCGGGAATGAGGTCAACGACAAGCGCCGCATCATGTCCTCCCGGATAGGTTGTCCACAGTTCACGCCCAAACACATCGTTTTGAGCCGTAAAATAGATAAGACCGTTTCCATTACCCAGTACCTCCGGCATCGAGGTCTGTGCCCCCGGCTGGATATCCTTTACCAACCGAACCTGGGCATGCTGGGGGTCCCACAGCCAGAGTTCTCGCCCGTGTTCGGGCGTTTCGGCCCGGAAATACAGCCAGCCGGCGACATTCATCAACTTCTCGGGATTGGAACCTGTAGGTCCCGGTACGATGTCTGCGGCCAAACTGCAATGTCCGTCAGAGGTGGCCATCCAAAGTTCCCGCCCGTGCGTACTGTCGTCAGCGGTGAAAAACAAAAAGTCGCCTACAACAACCAAATCCTGAGGAACTGAGTGAGGATTCTCCGCCGGCACGCTGGATACGACCTGTCCGTATGCAGCGGCTGCGCAAAAGACCAAGGCAAGGGCACTGGGACTGTGCTCTCGGTCGCGGTTACCTCGTCTCGCCGAACACATCGTGCTCACCAAATACGGCCAACAGACCGTGTTCTACCGCTGCGACTTCTTCTGCCCCCCACGATGCGACGACTTGGTCCGCCGTTTCACCCCTGCTTGCCACCGAACAGTTGACTCGCCAGCGCAAACCGGGTTCAGGCACCGCCGTGCCCTCGAGATTAGCGAAAGGAATGAACACTTCGCATTCCCAACCGCCATCGGATAAGGATGATTTCACGTCCCATTGGCAATTCCATCGCCGTTCTTTTTCACGGCGCGCATAGTACGTCGCCAGGATGGCGTCATTCTCCGCCAGGACCGACCAGCGAGGTGAGTCGTGTGTGGGAACGCTTACCATCGTCAGGACAGCCAGCGACATTTGTGGCGTGCGAACAAGTCCTTCAACTTTAAGCCCCACGTAAAGCCCTTCCTCGCTCCGCCGCAACAGCATCTGCGCCGGGCTGCCATCAGGCTTTGCGGCAAGTATTCGACCTGGTAGATTGGCCCCCGATAACGGACCTAAACGCCATTCGGCCTCGTCGAGCCGGCCGTCCATCAGCAAGCCGCCTGTCTCGGGACTCACAATGGGCACAACCACCCGCTGGGTGGAAGCCGCCGCCAGCCGCGCCTCCACAGACTCCGCCCACGCAATGTTACGTGGCATGAGTTCGTTATAAATAAGTGACGGAATGCAATCTGCGGATTCCATACGCCGTACAAAGGCCGCCGGCGTCACCCCTTGTTCCGCGCGTTGCAGAATCACGGTCTCCGGCCACCGTGAACCGTCTTGGCCACTCCGGAAGGCTAGCGAAACGGTCATCTCCCGGCCGGGATTCAGCCACCGGCCCGCTCCTGTAAGGGTACCGTGCCGAAATACGCGGGCCGTCTCATCCACATACTCCGCCCAATATCCTTCAAGCGTGTAACGGTCTTCAGCCTTGACAGCCCGGATCCACCAGAGCCGGCTGGATTCGGAAGCGACCACATCCCAAACGCCGGGTTCGCCACATGGCAACATCAGCCAATGGCCGGGCCAAACCTCATTTGTCGAGGGAATCAGCGTGTCAAAAACGGCAAACGGATCGAGCCCCGTAGACACAGAATCCTCTAATTCAGAAACCGCTCCCACCGCAGGCTTCTCGGAGCCGTTTACCCAATACGCCACCGCAAACAGCCCCGCCAACACAAAAACTGCTCCCGCCAACGACGGCCAACGACGGCGCCGCACCCGCAACCCCGGCCTCTGTCTCCGCCTTCGGGGTTTGGCCGCGATGCGATAAGCCTCCGCCCTGTCCCGGGCGGTAACGTTACTGAATTCCGGTGTTTTGTCGAGGGCCTCCAGTGCTTCCCGTGCGTTAGCGAAGCGCGTTTCCGTTTTCTGCGCCGTCATTCGTGCGACGACATCGCTGATTTCGTCCGATACGTGGTCCGCTACTTCTTTCAGAGGCGGAATGGGACGCTCAATCATCTGCTTGATGAGCGCGAATGGCGTTTCCGCGTCGTATGGCAGTTTCGCCGCAACCGCTTCATACAAAACCATGCCCACGGAGTAGACATCCCACGACGCCTTCGGCTCGTGTCCGTCCCACGATTCCGGCGGCGCGTATTGCGGCGTGCCCACGAATAGACTCGTTGTGGATCGGGTTAGGATCGAAGAGGTCTGATGGGTCGTCAGGAGTTTGGCGAGCCCAAAGTCTGACAACAACGCCCGGCCATCGTCCACAAGCAGGATGTTGCTGGGCTTCACATCCCGATGGACAATACCGGCCTCATGACAACATGCCAAGGCATCCAGCACGTCCCGCATCCAACACAACGCCTGGTAAAGCGTCAAACCACCCTTTTCTTCCGCGTCCTCGAGCGATCCCCGTTCCACAAAGGCCATGTCAATGGCCAAATCATCGCCAACGCGCACGAGGTTGTGGATCTGGACTATATTGGGGTGTTCGAGGCTGGCCACCAGCCGGGCCTCCTGCCGGAATCGCTGCTCGAAATCCGCCCCCGTGGTAATCGCGCGATCAAGCAGCTTCAGTGCCACCCGCCGCCCGAGGTCCTGATCCTCGGCAAGATAAACTATCCCCATGCCCCCGCGTCCCACCTGGCGGAGAATCCGGTACTTCCCAAAAAGTACTCCCAGCTTCAGAACTCCCACCTGCAATTCCCCAAGGTTTCTTCCCGGCCATTTCACTGCGGCCTTATGCTATCAGCATTGGCCCGGCAGGGCAAACGCGGGGCCGCTCAAAAGCATGGGTGCACGACTGCCCTCAAAGACGCAGGCGAAGAGGCAGGCCCTCCAATGGCCTGCCCCTTCGCGCGTCCAACCCGCAGGTTAGGGAGGAGTTGCCTTACGGAGACACAAACTCATCCGGATCAGAAACTACATGCCATGTTGTTTGGTCTGGCGGACTGACGAAATCAGCATCAGGACGCCCATGGCACCCAGCACGATCAACAGCAGCCAAGCCCTCACCGGAAGGACCGTCGGATGCTCCACGTCGTAAGGATCGCTGCCGAGGTTCCGCTCGACACCATCCGGTATCCCGTCATCGTCCGAGTCGGTGTCGAAGATGTTCGGAATCCCGTCTCCGTCCGCATCGCCTTCAGGTTCTTCTCCATCGGGAATGCCGTCTTCATCGCTGTCCGTTTGCGGCAGCGTTGCGGCGGGATCGTAGTCGATATCATCGTCCACGTAGTCTGGAATGCCGTCTTCGTCTTCGTCGCCGGCGCCTTCCTCGGCATCGGGCGTGCCGTCGTCATCCGCGTCACCGTCAAGGAAGTTGGGAATGCCGTCGAGGTCCGGATCCTCGTAGGACTCCACCCCGTTGGCTATCCCGTCGCCATCCTCATCCTCGTCCACGTCGTCCGTCCCGTCATTGTCGCTGTCCGGATCGATGTAGCTGCCTAGACCGTCCGTATCCGGGTCCGCTGTGCCCTCATAGGCATCGGGTAGGCCGTCGGCATCGCTGTCCGTATCGAGGAAGTTGGCGATGCCGTCGCCGTCTGTATCCGGAGGGACGCCCTCCTTGGCGCCAACGCCCTCGACGCTGTCCGCGATCCCGTCGCCGTCGCTGTCCAAATCGAGGAAGGCGGGCAAACCGTCGTAATCAACGTCGCCGATACCTTCAATAAGGTCGGTCAGTCCGTCGCCATCCGAATCATCGTCGAGGTTGTTTGGCGTGCTGTCTTCATCCGGGTCCCCGTCACCTTCATAGACGTCGGGGAGCGTGTCGCCATCGGAGTCCAACGCCTCAACCGGAAATTCGAAAGCGCCGATATCGTCGGCGGATCCCTGTGGCCGCGGCACGCCGATCTGGTCTATATTGGGGGCATCCCCAGCGTTTGCCAGATCCAACGCATTCGACGCGGCTTGAAGCCGAAAGTCGGCCCAGTCCGCCCCTACGTAAACGGGTGCGGCCACCAGGTTGGCGGTGCTGCCTGGGATCGCGTCGCCGGCGTAGGTTCTCGTTCCGCCAAAGAAGGGGTCAGGGTCATAGTCCCGGTAATCATAGGGACCGTTTTCATAGAACAGACAATAGTCGCATCTTGAAAGGTACCCAGTGAGCCCCCATTCTCCAGTGGTCAACAGGCCCCCCCCTTCGTTCCCGGAGATTGTGCAATTCGCAAAGGCCGCGCTGCACATCGTCCTGAGAACAACGCCGCCGGCCAAGGCGGCCCGGTTTTCCGCAACCGTACAGTTTGTGAAAACCAATGAAGAAGATGACCACTCTTGTGTAGCGACAGCGCCGCCCTCCGCTGTACTTGCGTAGTTTTGCGTGATCGTGCAGTTCTTGAATACCGATGTTCCAACATGGTCAGCATAGATTCCACCGCCTGCCTGGGCGTAGTTGCCCTCAATTCGGCAGTTGGTGGATTCCCATCCCCTGCCCCGAATGAGGAATCCACCCCCCACACCTCTGGCTCGGTTGCCGCTGATAGCGCAGTCGATAAATCTGATCGTCCCATAATTAAAGTCGTCGCGCGCCACACCACCACCGCTGCTGGCTCGATTCCTGGCAATAAGACATTCGGTGAATGTAGCAGAGGATTCACACATGAAGGCGCCGCCGCCGCCGGCCGACGCTACGTTACCGGTGATTCTACAATTCGTGGCGGTAATGCTGGTAGCATTGAGGGCCAGGCCCGCGCCATACTTTGCGGAATTGTCCGAAATGATCACATTGTTGAACGTCACCGGCATATGATACGTGTCGCCGTAAATAAATGCGCCTCCGCCGGCGGTTTTCGCGTTATTTTGTGTGATAGTACAGTTTCTGATTATCGGCTTGGTGCTGTGGCCGAGACAGTAACAGAAAATGCCCCCGCCATACTCATGGGGAAAGGTAGCCCCATCGGCGTTACCACCAGTAACCGTGAAGCCGTCCAGCACGATGTCCGTGCTGCCTGATGAGTAAATAAAGACGCCGTGGTACTTGCCATTGGCGTCAATGATCGTTTCATGGGTGGTCCAGTCACGCTCCGTCCGTTCTGTCTCGCTGCCGGCGAAGCCGCCGTAGAGATGAACACCGTTCTCAAACGCTACAATACAGTCGGCGTTCGCACTGGTATCATAGCGGCCCTCGGCCACCCACACCTCGCTAACCCCCACGGCTGCGGCCGAATCGACGCCGTCCTGGATGTGCGTGAAAGCGTCCGCCCAAGACGTGCCGTCCGCGCCCCCGGCGGCGTTCACGTCGACGTAGACTACGGGCTTGCTGTTCGCATCGTAGGGGTCCGTACCCGCGATATTTTCATAGTAATCCGAGACGCCGTCGTTGTCCGAATCATTGTCGAGATAATTCGGGAGGTAGTCGCTGTCGGGATTGCCGACGCCTTCGGTCGCGTCAGGGATGCCGTCGCCGTCCGAATCGTCATCGAGGTAGTTCGGGGTCCCGTCCGTGTCGGGGTCGTCGGTACCCTCGGTGGCATCGGAGATTCCGTCGCCGTCCGAGTCGTCGTCGACAAAATTCCACACGTAGTCGCTGTCGGGATCGCCCATGCCTTCGGTCGCGTCAGGGATGCCGTCGCCGTCCGAATCGTCATCCAGGTAGTTTGGTATCCCGTCCATGTCCAGCCAGTCGATTGCGCCTTCCCATGCATCGGGAATGCCGTCGCCGTCTGAATCGTCATCGAGGTAGTTCGGGGTCCCGTCCGTGTCGGGGTCGTCGGTACCCTCGGTGGCATCGGAGATGCTGTCGCCGTCCGAGTCGTCATCAAGGAAGTTCGGCTTCCCGTCCGTGTCGGTGTCGTCCGTACTCTCCGTGGCGTCGGGAATTCCGTCGCCGTCCGAGTCGTCATCAAGGAAGTTCGGCGTCCCGTCCGTGTCGGTGTCGTCCGTGCCCTCCGTGGCGTCGGGAATTCCGTCGTCGTCTGAGTCGAGGTCCAGAGAATTCGGGATGCTGTCGCTGTCGGGATCGCCCGCGCCTTCAATTACGTCAGGAATGGTATCGCCATCGGAATCGTCATCGAGGTAGTTCGGGGTCCCGTCCGTGTCGGGGTCGTCGGTACCCTCGGTGGCATCGGAGATTCCGTCGCCGTCCGAGTCGTCATCAAGGAAGTTCGGCGTCCCGTCCGTGTCGGTGTCGTCCGTGCCCTCGGTTGCGTCGGGAATGCCGTCGCCGTCCGAATCATCGTCGAGATAATTCGGCGTGCCGTCGCTGTCCGGATCGCCGTACCCTTCGAGGAAGTCCGTGATGCCGTCGCCGTCACGGTCGCCGCCGCCCAGCACGGTGAGTGTGGCATGGGCCGACGTATCGCTGCCGCCGGGGTTCTCCACATAAAGCCAGTATTCGCCTTCGTCGCTGACTTGGGCTGTGTACACGACAAGTTCGTCGAGCGTCCCCGCAACCGGGTTGCCGTCGTGGTACCACTGGTGCGTAAGCGGGGCGTCGCCCACCGCCGTGGCGAAAAAGTGGGCGTCGTCGCCTGCGAGCACGACGGTATCAACGGGATCAACTGTCACGCTGGCCGGTACTTCCACACCGAATTCATAAGGCCCGAGGTCCACCCTGTCATAGCGCACGCGCGCGCCGCCATCGGCATCCGCATCTGGAAGTCCTGGTGCGTCATTGTCGCCGGCGTCCACGGCGGGCGATGCCCATTGCAGGCGGTAATCGGCGACAACGTAGGCCGACCCAACGGAGACGAGGCTGCTGAAGTCACCGACGACTTCGACCGTGCTCGCCGTGTTGGCGACCACGACCGCTTGCAGGTACTGGCCCGTGTTTGGGTTGATGATCTCGCCGACGAGCGCGCCAGGTGTGAATGGCGCCGTATCGTCCGTCAGCGTGGTGCGGTTTGTTACGCCGTCATAGGTTGGCGCCGGAGCCGACCATGCGCCCGTGACGGCGGCCGCGCCGTCCATCACGAAGAGGGGGGCTCCGTCGAGAAGATTGGAGGTCTCCGGGATGTTGGCCATGACCTGTGCGGCCCCGGTGTACGTCGCCGAACTCCGGTAGTAATCGCCCCCGGAGTGGCCGTCCAGGAGGCAATACGCCAGCGTCGGGTAGACACCTAGGTAAATAAACGTGTAGATGGCGTAGTAAGAATCGTTGCCCGCGAAGATACTGTTGATGGCGAGAATATTCACCGCATTAAGGGCCGAGGCCCCGCCGCTTGCGGTGTTGTCCGCGATGGTGCAATTTAAAATGCTGCCCCCGCTGTATTCCGTAATCCATACTGGATAATTGCCGGAATTGCCGCTGAGCACGGTGTTGACCAATTGCACGTTTGGAGCGCGCGAAGCCAAAACGGCGCCGGCGAGAGTGGTCGTGTTGCCCGCAATGATGCAATCCTCGATTTCGACACCTGGCTGGTCCTGCCACCAGTAGTCTGCCGCAAATTTGGCGGCGTCGCTTTGGTTGTAGATGGCGATAGCGCTGCCGCCGCCGTCCGCGGAATTGCCCGCAAAGGTGCAGTTGCGGACCCGCACCGCGTTCGTGGCGGCCCTAAGCAACGTAACCCGTAACCCACCACCGACCTGGGTACTGTGGTTGCCCACGATGAGGCAATTCTCGACCGTACCTTCCGAGGGGGTGTAGTAATTCAGCGAATGTCCAAAGCCGATGCCGCCGCCTCCGCTGCTGCCGCTGTTGTTGATGACGGTGCAGTTTGCGATGGTCGTTTCGACGTCCGTAAAGGCGTAGCGGATTGGCGTGAACGAGATTCCCGTGACGGTGAAACCGTCCACCCGGGAACCGAAAGTCTCCGTAGCGCGGACCGTGGTCGTGATGATGGTTTCGTTTGCTGCTACATCCCGCCCCTCGAGGGTGGATTCCGTGCCTGCAAAACCGCCATAAAGGCTCACGTAATCCGTCGGCTCAACCGCGCCGCCGCCCCCGGTATAGGTGCCTTGGGCCACCCAGATTTCATCACCCGGGTCCGCCGCAGCGATCGCAGCGACGATGGTATCGTAGGCGGTAGCCCACGTCGTACCGTCCTGGCTCCCCGGCGCCGCCGGAGTGTTGACGTCCACCCGGAGGACGGCGCCTCCGGATTTGACCTCTTTTTCTGCTTCCGCGGAGGCAGACGCGCTCTTTGCCCCGCCATATTCGTAAATGCCGATGTCGACAACATCGTTTTGGATGCGCGTAGCACCGTCCATATCCGCCGTGGGCAGGTTCGACGCGCTGTTGTCGCCGGCATCGATGGCGGGTGAACCGCTGGCGAGATGATAATCGCCCAGCTTGAAGGTGCGCGCGCTGTTGGACGTACTCAGGAGCCCGCCGTCGGCGGTCGAGTCGAGGAAGAGCGGGTCGCTGAAGACATTAGCCGTGGCATGGCCCAGGCCATTGACCTGAGCATCGCCGGACAGCGCGCTTGCGGTGTCATTATCGTAGACGTCGCCGTCTTCGTTGTTGTAGAAAAGGTTGTTGTTAAGCACCGGATCGCCGGTATCCCCCTCGTAGACCGCTTGGTCGAGATTGCGAACGAAGATGCAGTTGCTGACGGCGGGCGCCCCTTTGCTGTAGACAGCGCCGCCCCCGGTATAGCCTTGATTGCCGACAAACGTGCAGTTCGTAGCAGAGGCCGAGACCGGCGTATGGAAGGCCACTGCCCCGCCCTGGCCTTCGCCCACATTGCCTCCGAACAGGACATTGCGCAGGATGTGTGATCCGTTTCGCAGGCTCAATCCGCCGCCGGTGCCGCCCGTTCCGGCGTAGTTGTCCAGGATCACCGAGTCGTCGATGGTCCAGCTCGCATCGTAGGAATACAGCCCGCCACCGCTCGTGGTCGATGCCGCGTTGAAAGAAAGCGTGCAGTCGGTGAGCGTTCCCGCCATGGCATAAGCGGGTGTATAATTGTAGGAATAGATCCCCCCGCCGCTGGTCTGGCCGACGTTCGCCGAAACCGTCGAGTCCGTCAACGACAATGAACAGCCGGTGCTTGCCTCCGAGCTGAGTTCCGCGTAGATGCCTCCGCCAATGCTGGCAGAATAGTTTCCGCGCACCACGCATTCATCAAGTGTTGCCGCCCAATTTGTGCCCAAGAAGCATAACCCGCCGCCCTGCGTATCGGCGGTATTCTGCGTGATCGTACAGCCAACAAGATCAATTCCGCAGTTTGTGGCGAATATACCGCCGCCGCGCGCGGCGTCATTGTGCCGGATGAAGCAGTTTGTGATGGTGCAATTCGACACGTTGCTAAGGTAGAGGCCACCGCCGTCGCCCGTGCCGGCCTCCCCGCCGCGCAATGTCAGATTCTCCAGGGTGACGTTGGAAATCGAGCTTCCAGACCCCACGTGAGCGGCAGGGCTTCCTCCGTTGGCCGTGCTTGCATCTACAACGGCCCGTGTCGGATCAACGCCCACAATATGGATGCCTGATTTCAACGTCAGTGATTCGATGTAAAACCCCGCCGCTACATGGATGGTATCGCCGCTCCCCGCGGCATTGATGCCGGCCTGAACCGTGACAAAGGCCGTGGCGGGCGATGTGCCGTCTCCTCCGGGGCCGTCATCGTCAACATACCAGTCACTACCCAACGCGCTCCCGCAAAAAAGCAGAAGGACTATCAGCCCGCCAATGCCTTTGTTCATCATGCTCCCTCCCCATTCATGTTTTCATGTTGTGATTGCTATTCTCTTTATCTTCAGTTGTTATGTGTTCTCGCCCAATTTCTTTGTAATGTACGAAGCCCCAGCACGATCATGGCCAAAACCAACGGCCAGGCGAGGAGAGGCACCGGGGGACTTTCCGGGTCGTAAGGATCGGAGTCATTCTCGATTTCCATTTCGTCCGAGATTCCGTCGCCATCAGAATCAAGATCGAGGTAGTTGGGTATCTCGTCCAGATCCACATCGTCCATCCCTTCAAAGCTGTCCAGCAGGCCGTCATCGTCACTGTCATTTGCGAAATCGTAAGTCACCTCGATGGATGCGGCTGAACTCTCATTGCCGGCCGCGTCGAGGGCGGTGAAATTCAGTGTGTTCAAGACGACCTTCGCAGCAATGTCAACATCCACAGACCAATCCGTCGACCCCGGCGTGTAGCCCGGAATCGGCATCCCATCCAGGTGTACCGCCTCGGTATCCGCGTCTGTCGTTCCCGAAATGGGAAACGGCGAAATGCCTACGGTAAAACTCGCTCCACCGTTGGTCAGGATTCCCGGGGCCGCTGGAGGCTGGGTATCGAGGGTGATAGTCAGGGTGGCCGCATCCGACGGATTGCCCGCCGCATCCACGGCAACCACGTTGAAAACGTTCTCTCCTTCTGTTAAGGCCGGCGTGGTGTACGTCCAAGTAGTTGCCCCCGGGATGTATGTGACGCCGTCTGTGCTTCCGTTGACCTTAATAGCCGATGTGTCGCTCTCGCAGGATCCGGATATGGCCACCGGGGCCGAGTTGTTGGTCAGGACGTCCGCTCCGCCGTTCGGCGAGGTGATGACAGGCGTTTCGGGGGGCACAGTATCCACCGTGATCGTGAGAACGGCCGCGTCGGAGCTATTGCCCCCGGCACTGACTGCAGTCACGGAAAAAACGTTGGCGCCTTCCTCAAGACTGCCGCTGACGTAACTCCACGTCGTTTCTCCTGAGCTGTATGTGACACCGTCGGTGCTGCTATTGACCTTGATCACATCCGTGTTGCTGGTGCAGGTACCGGACAGCGTTACCGGGTCTGTATCGGCGGTGGCGTAATCAACGCCACCATTGGGACTCGTAATTACCGGAACGCCCGGCACGATCCCATAGCGCTGGCCATAAATACCCCAGTCCGAACCGTCCTGACCGTCACTCATCCACAAAATAACATAGTTTACCCAATCATCCATGGCTACGGCTGGGTACATCTGATCTCCCGTGGTGTAGGTATTCACCAGGAATTCACCGCCTACCGGCGTTCCATCGTTCGCATACTCCTGGGCATAGATGCCATCCCCGTCGCCATCCTGATCTTCGCTGTTCCACGTGATAACAAACTCGCCCGAATCGTTCATCGCCACCGAGGGGCAGTTCTGGTAGTCGTTCGTTTCCGTGTTGACCCGGAATTCCGTGCCGACGGGCGATCCGTCTGAAGCATAACGCTGTGCATAGATGCCCGTTTCGCTGCCATCCTGTCCTACGCTGTACCACGCAATGACGAAATTGCCCGCGCCATCCATGCCAACCGAGGGGTCACCTTGGACATTGGTCGTATAGGTGTTGACGCGGAATTGCGCGCCCTGAGGCGTTCCGTTGGCCAGGAAACGTTGCGCATAGACTGAAGCCAGCGGGGCGTCGCTTTCCCACGTAATGACAAAGTTGCCCGAATTGTCCGAGGCAACACTGGGATATTGCTGCAAGATGGAAGTCCAGCTGTTGACCCGGAACTCCGCACCCTGGGGCGTTCCATCCGATGCATAGCACCGTGCATAAATGTCAAAATCGACACCAAAGATGTGACATATCCAGACAATCACAAAGCCACCTGAAGCCAACATGGCAACCTCTGGGTCGGCTTGAGAACTTGTCGTGTAGGTATTGACCTGGAACTCAGAACCCTGTGCGCTGCCATCTGCTGCGTAGCGCTGTGCAAAAATCCCGGTTCCGGAACCGTCATGACCACTCACCCACGCGACCACGTACCGGCCGTCGTCGTCCATGTCAACCGCCGGCCCCCCTTGATCGTCTGTGGTGTAGGAATTCACTCGAGTTTCCGGCCCCAGAGGCGTTCCGTCCGATGCGTAACGCCGCGCGAAAACGTCCCAATCTGAGCCACCCGATGCGCAGTTGCTGGACCAGGTGGCGACGAAATCGCCGCCGCCGGACGTCGCCACTGAAGCGCCCCCCTGGCCGTATTCCGTACACGTAGGCACCAGGAATTCGGACCCGAGGGGATCAGCCAGCGCATTGCCTGCCGTAATCGCAATCAGCAATGTCGCCCATAAAGAACCAACCCCATTCGAAGGTAGAAAATCTTTTGCCGTCTGCCACAACCCCGTACTCTTGTTCCTTGACTTATTCTTCATCAGTCCGACCTCCCTCGGTATTTGTCAGTAATCCACGCCGCCAAAAAATAATGAATCTGTTCATAAACCGAACAATCCTCTACTCCGGGATCCCAAGATCTTTCATTAATCGGCGCAATTCCTTGGGCGTGACCACCAGGATCTCGGCGGCCCGTTCAATGTCATGCCCCGTCCTTTTCAGGACCTTCTCAATATGCTCTTTACGTACGCTGTGCAAGGACTTAGGGGGTGAAGGCTCTGGCTTATAGGTATTGCCGTCGTTGTGATTCACCAACTGATTCCCCGTACGTCCTAATCTTGTCCCAACTGCTTTCTGTCCTCCGGATTTAATCAAGAGAGTGCAGGAACCTTGCCAGTAATCCCGTCTATACCGTGATCCAATATCTAAGTGTTTAAAATAAATATAGTTACGTGCCAGATCGTGCGCGAGGAGGGCGAAGTATTGGAGATGATGGACCGTGGGATTGTTCGCGATACGAACAAATGAGTGTTCATGTCACGAACACTCACATCATCGCGGAGGAGATAAGAAAAGAAGGGGCGCACCTGCTGGGTCAGACCCGAATGCCGTATTCTTCCATGCGCTTGTAGAGGGTGGTGCGGCCAATCTGCAACGCCTTGGCCGTGGCCGAAACATTGCCTTCGCAGAACCGCAGAACCGATTCAATGTGCCGTTTTTCCACTTCGGCCAAAGGAAGCACGGCCTCATCCTCTTGTTCCCCGTTATCGGCTGCAGATGTGCGGCGTACCGTATCGAGCTGGATAAGATTCTGTTGCGTCCCGCTCAGCGAGCGCAAAACGCAATTCCGGAGTTGTCTGACATTGCCCGGCCAGGACCGCGACCGCAAATGGGCCAAGGCTTCAGCAGAAAACCCCGTCACGAAAGGACGCTTCGCCTGATTCTTGCCAGTATCGAGGAAATACTGCGCCAGAAGCGGGATGTCGGACCGCCGCTCGCACAAGGGAGGTATGTCAATAGCAAACCCGCTTAAGCGGTGGTAAAGATCATCCCGAAACGCCCCCGTCTTTACGGCTATAGAGAGATCCTTGTTCGTGGCGGAGACGGCCCGGATATCCACGCGCGTGTCAGCTTTCGCCCCGATACGGCGGAACGTGCCCAATTCGATTGCCCGTAGAATCCGGGCCTGATTGTCCAGACTCAGGTCTCCCACCTCATCCAAAAAGAGAGTTCCCTTATGCGCCTCGGCCAGCAGGCCCAAAAACGCCCTGTCAGCTCCCGTAAACGCGCCCCGTTCGTAGCCGAAAAACTGGCTCTCGAAAAGCTCCCGCGGGATTGCCGCGCAATTCACCGTCACAAACGGGCCTTCGTGTCGCTCTGACTGGGCATGAATAAGTCGCGCGGCCAGTTCCTTACCGGTACCGGTGGCGCCTGTTAGAAGAACACTCAGGTCCGTTTCGGCGGCTTCAGTCAACAGCCTGCGCACCTTTCGGATGGCCCGGCTGTTTCCCACGAGTTCCGAATCCTCCCCCAAGTGCTGGCGAAGGCGCTCATTATCGCGCCGCAGGCGTTCCAGGTCCCGCACGGCATAAAGGCGCGGCGCAAGCGACTGAGAAAGCAACACCAGAAACCGCAGATCCTCTTCGTCATAGGCGCCATGCGGCACCTCCGTGGCAAGGGCAATCACTGCGAGATTCTCCCGGCCCAATGTGACTGGCGAAACCAGTGTAAATACCAGTTTTTTCCCGCTGCCTACCCGATTCTCCGCCCGTATTGCCCTACCGGAAAGCAAACCATCGCCATCCCGCAACGCCTTCTGCATCGCCTCGATAATGCGTCGATCCGCGGTGCTTTCGTCATCAATTCCTTCCCCTTCGCAGAAGCTGAGCACCCTCTCGCGGCGAACCAAGGCAATCCACAGGCCCAAGGGGCGGAACCGCTCTCGTATGCGGCAGGCAATCGTATCCATCAACTCAGCCATCGTCATACTGCCGCTGAACGCGCGCCCTGCATCGAAAAGGGCAGCCAGGTCCTGTACGGTCCCGGGGCGCGGATCCATAACGGGACGTGCCGAGTCCACCTTCAAGACAGCGGGCTCACCACTTTCCCACGACCACGTTTTCGTGGCCGTTCGCTTGCCATGTCCCGGCCCATCACCGCCCCGTGCAGCACTCACCAAAACAAAACGCCAGGCGCCCAACGCGATCTCGTCGCCAATGCGAAGCTCGCACTCCCTGAGCGGCTTGCCATTGACAAGTGCAGGGTTGCGGCTACCCAAATCTTCCAGGTGGACACTGTAACCCACCGGTTTCAGCCGACAGTGGCGACGCGACACAATGGAATCCGGAAGAATCACATCGCATTGGGGATCGCGCCCGATAACCAGCCCATCACCCTCAATCGCCCAGTAATCACCTTTATTGGAGCCGGATATAGCTACCAACTGCACCGGCAAGGCCTCCTCCTGAAAGAATACCAGACAAGCATCAGCTTTATGTCCCATTTAAGCACGACGAGTATAGCATACATTTACAAACTGGCCTATTTAAGAACCACGGTTCAATAATGGGTTTTCAGGCGCCACAACCGGCTGTGGTTCCTCAAAACTCGTTTTTCTTGCCCGGTAAGGACTTACAGAAGTTGCATCGCGTATTGAATTGAGCCAACTCTCCGGTAGCGCGAACAAGAACCCGTCACGGTGTTTGCAGGAAGGGAAACAACTCAAAACCCGATGGGAGATTTCGGCGAATTCAGACGAACAGGTCCGAGGGTTGTCCCCGAAAGGACCGTGACAGAAAAATCGGCGTTGAAAGGGCCTGTTTCTGCAATTAGAATGATGAAGAACATGCTCAAGATGGGCGCAAGCGACTCCATAAGGTGAATTTCGAGAAAAACAAGAGAAGAGTTGACGCAAGCTGAACGGAAAGAAGATTTAGTGCGAAGTAGAACCGAATCCTTCCCCAAAGAAAAGATGAGCCCGGGCGGATTGGCCGGGACTTGGAAAGGCAAACGGCATGAGGTGGCGTGCGGTAATCGGGTACCACTGTCCATTTTCGAGCACCCGCCAGGATTGAGATATGACTGAAAAAAAGTCGATTGCTTGCATGTTCGTGGGCGCCGGTATTCTGATTGCCGTCTTGTTCGCACGTGCGGAAGCACAGACCGAAATTGCGAAACCACTCCGTCGCAGTATCGAGTTCGCCGGCTTCGAGCGGGAGTACTATGTGCGCCTGCCCGTTGATTACGTCCCGGAAAGAACCTATTGGCTGCTGGTCACTGTTCATGGAGGAGGTGGCAATGGGCAATCCCATTTCTTGGCGAAGGGAATCCGGCGTATGGCGGACGAGATGGGTTTGGATGCGATTGTGGTCTCTCCAAGTTTCTCGAATAAGGATTCTCAGGCGAGCCGCTTTCCAGCTCTGGGAGAAGGAAATTTCCTCCTAACCGTACTTGAAGACGCGCATCGTCAATACCAACTCCAAACAAAAATCCTTTTGACGGGCTATTCTCGAGGAGGGCAGTTCTCTCATCGGTTTGCCTTTAATCATCCGGAATTAGTTGAAGCTGTTGCGCCATTCGCTGCCGGGACCTGGACGACACCGGACGGCAGATTACTGATAGAGACATTGGGGGAAGTAGACACGCCGAGTTCGTTCCTTTCCAACCCGGAGAATGCTTCATTGGCACCAGAGCGATTGAAGGATTTATTCAGGCCTCGCGTCGCCGAGGTCGCGGGAATACCTGCCCGGCCCCAGGCCAAATGCATTCCTTTTCTGGTTATGTGTGGTTCGCTTGATACCCGCTTCGAAATCGCCCAGCTCTTCGTGAGAAGCTTGAAAGTTGCAGGCTATCGTGTCGAAACCGAGTGGCCGCGCACACCGCACGGTTCCCGTGACAAAGAGGAGTTCAACACCGAATTCGAGAAATACTCCCGGAAGGCTGTCGAGTTCTTCATGCGTATCACGGATGAGGAGTAATTGAACCTCCAAATCGCGCTCTACCTGAGTCGACACTACAGGGATTGCCAGCCTGGAAAGATGCAATGGGCTTGGTGGGGTTCCTGGCCGCCCTTCCCTGTTGACCTGCCCCCTAGACTGAACTACGGGGGGCTGATACTCGCTCGATGGCCGTAGAGAAATGATTTCAACGGTGGCACGCCGCCAACACGAAGGCTACGGGAGTGACGTGCCATCGCCCGTCTACATCGCGAATCACATGCGTGAGATGGAAGAACGTCCCTTTGATGGTGTTCTGTTCCGCCTTGAAGCCAAGGGCAACATGTTTGAGCCGACAACACTGGATGAAGCCCAATTCGCGAATGACGTTGAGGCTATTGACCGGTTCCGTTGGGGCAGATTCACAGACAACTTCCTCATGATGTACGCGGCCTCGGAACAGGATTGGTTCAACGATGACCACTGGAAGGCCATTGAACGCAACGCGTAAGTTCAATGGTGCCAATGAGTACGATTATTTGCGAGGCACAAGTTAAAGCCTCTTGACAAGAAGGAAGTGTTCCATTATGCTTTGCAGTGAGCTGCAAGAGTTGCAAATAGTTGTAATGTCGCGAAAGGGCCAATCTTCGGCATATGACGAACAGAAGCGGAAAACAGCGGCAATTGCGTGAGCGGGACCGCCTCTTTGTGCAAGCGGCCTGGGAACTGCTCTTGTCCGAAGGCTACGAAAACTTTTCCCTTGAGCGGGTGGCGGAACTTACGGGCTGGTCCACACGGACGGTTTACCTGCGCTTCGGCTCGAAGCTCGGTCTTCTGACGCCCATCGGGCTGGAATGCCGCAAGCTGTTTTTGTCTGTGGGGTCGAAAGCAGTGGCGATGCCAGGCCGCCCCCGCGAACGGCTCTTGGCCTTGGGGGAAGGGATGGGACATTACGTGCGGAACTACCCGGACAACTTTCGCGTCATTCGCATCGTTGAATCGCAAGCGACACTCGCCCCCGAGGGCAACGAAGTGCTCGCACGATTTGCCGAGTACGACAACGAGACATTCAAACTCATGCTGGACATTGTTCAGGCAGGTGTTGCGGCCGGCGACCTCGTACTGCAGGAGGGCGACACGGCCGAGAGCGTTTGCTTTGGCTTCTGGACTCTCACGGACGGAGCCTGGGATATGTTGACGGGCGGGACACCGCTGGGAGAAGTAAATTTTTCGGATCCCTTTGAGAAAGTGCTGCGCAACGGACACCATCTTGCCGACGGATTCGGCTGGCGTCCGCTGTTCAACGAATGGGACTACGCCGCAACGTCCGCACGGGTTCGTGCGGCCCTGGATGCTGCAAAGACCGAGACAGGTCAAGGGAACGGTAAGGAGAGATTCTTGTCACCCGCTTTTTCAGGCGATGTGTCTGTGTAGGCACGGCGTTTAACCGATACCGTGCCTTTTTGTTCTGTTGACTGAGTGGAAAAATTGTCAACAAAAAGAAAGGGAACTCAAATGAAATCAAATGGAAACAAGGGATTTACCTTAATCGAACTGCTGGTCGTGATTGCGATCATCGGAATCCTGGCGGCGATTCTACTGCCGGCGCTCGCGCGGGCACGCGAAGCGGCCCGGCGTGCAAGCTGCGCCAACAACCTCAAACAGTTGGGCCTCGTTTTGAAGATGTACGCAAACGAATCGAAGGGCGGGAAATTCCCGGACCAGAGGAGGGGCGTCGATTCCGCCGGCAATCCATGCGACTGGGATCCGAAGACCTTTGCCGCTATGTTCGACGGGCCGCAGGTCTATCCCGAGTACCTTTCGGACATGAATGTGCTGGTTTGCCCTTCCGACTCGACGCCCGTGGATTCGGATGCCGTACCCTTGTTCGATCCCGACACCGGCAAGCCCATTGTTTGCAATATCGGAGCCCAGTCGTACGAGTACTTCGCCTGGGCGTATGACGTGAAAAACGTATGGTTGACCGGCACGACCGACGAGAACGACCCGGCAATTACTGTGGACACCGTGTTCTCGTATACCTCGTTAGACGGGTTTGCCGCCGCAACGGCTCTCAGCGACGGTTACGCGGACTGGGCAAGCAGCGGTGACGGCAGTTTCTTCGGCAAAGATTTGCCGGGCGAAGACGGTACCGCCGCCTACCGACTGCGGGAAGGTATTGAGCGGTTCTACATCACCGACATCAACAACCCCGCTGCCAGCGCCAGAGCCCAATCCGAGATCTTTGTTATGTGGGATGAAGTCAATGTCGAACCCAAGTTTTTTAATCACATCCCCGGTGGCGGAAATGTGCTGTTCATGGACGGCCATGTTGAGTTCATCAAGTACCCCGGCGAGTCGCCCATGTCCCGGTGGTTTGCCTGCTTCCTGACAACGGCAACCAGCCTGCTGTAGTATGATTTTAGCCCCCAGACGATAAGTCCAGTTGAGCGTGAAGGGAGGCTCCCCTGGGGAGCCTCCTTTTTTGGCTTGTGGTTCCTTCTTATGGAAGGTACACCTGATCGTCCGGATTATGTGCAACGGGACAGGCGGGCGGCGCCTTGGAAACAGCAGCGGGAGAACCGGCGATGACCAGAATCGAAGTGGACGCAAGCGTGTGCAAACAGTGCGGCGCGTGCATCTTGACGTGTCCGGAGAACATTTTGGTCGAGGGCGAAGGGGCGCCCAATACCGTGCATCCGGAACTGTGTATATCGTGCGGACATTGCGTGGCGATCTGCGGGCAGGGCGCTATTCATCACGAATCGTTCCCGGAAGGCACAATCATCCCCGTGAACTCAGACTTGTTGCCTTCGGAAGACGAGTTGCTCGAGATGCTGCGGGCACGCAGGTCGTTGCGCGTATTCAAGGACGCCGAGGTCGAGCAGTCGGTAATTGAGCGAATCATCGAGGCAGCGCAGCTCGCGCCGACGGCACACAACCTCCAGAATGTTGAATACATCGTCGTACGGAAGAAAGGCGAACTGAAAGCGATCAGCGACATGGCCGTCCGGTATTTCGAGAAGATGACAAAGCAACTGCGGAATCCGTTGTTGCGCGGCATAGTGCGGCTCGCGTCGGGACATGAGGCCAAGAGCCTGGTGGACTTCGCGCCCGAGATGGAGGTCATGATTGAGGGATACAAGAACGGCGAGGATTTCGTCCTGCGCGGAGCGCCATGCCTGATTGTGGCTCATGTCGAGCGCAACATCCACTTGCCAGAAGCAAACGCGATGCTGGCGCTTCACAATGCGTCGCTGATGGCGCAGGCCATGGGGCTGGGGAGCTTCATGGTGGGATACCTGGTGGGTGCGTGCGGACGCGACCGCAACATCTCCGACTTCCTAGGCGTTCCGAACACGCACCGAGTACACGCAGCCCTGGCGCTGGGCTACCCGAAGCAGACGTTCTCGCGGTGGCCGAAACGGGAGCCGCCAAAGGTCACCTGGAGATGACGTACTGCGACGGGGGCTTGATACTCGGCCCAGCTTTTGCCATGCGGTCCGAACTGGCGCGAACAGCGCGGAAGGTCACCTCCCGCGGCTGCTATCACTCCTCAAACAGCCTCAGAGAAGGGTGACGAAGGAAAAAATCGAGGTTGGAAACGCCCGACTTTCACGGGCTTGGTCATATGGGAAATGTCGGTGAAAGCGCGGCTACTATTTTGGAACATGTTTTTCAAATTCGCGGATGGCGACCAATTCTTCAATTAATTCTGCAATGCGTGCACGAGTTTCGAGGATGGCGTCCGGGTCTTCCGTGAAGTGTTGATGGTCGGCGACGATTTCGTCGGGTATGGCGAGTTCGGTTTCGACTTTTTCGCGGAGCGGTCCGGGCAGGGCATTGCCGGCCTTCTGGGTTAACTCGTTGAGCAGGTAGAAGTATTCAAAGTCCTCGATGCCGTCGCGGACATTCTCGAATCGGGTAGAGCCGAGGGGAGTGCCGTCGGGCCCAGGGTAGATGAGGTAGCCGCAGCCGTTGTGGCCCCGTTGACGGCTCCAGGGGATCCAGGGGATGTCGGGCCAGCGTTCGTCGCTTTCCATGTTCAGAGCCCAGTGGGTGGTGCCCCAGTAGAGGAAGCCTTCGGCGCCGTATTTCCAGCATTGCCAGAACATGAGGCGGTGGTCGGTGGCGGGGAAGTCGATCATGATACCGGGCCGCCCCCAGACGGTATAGAGCCAGAGGCGCTCGCCCATGGCCAGGCGTTCTTTGACGATTCTCGGGTTGAAGTGATCGATGGTAGGACACCAGATGTCCATGGCGCCGAAGAGGGCCTGCTCAGGAGCGCTGGTCTGCAGTTGGGGCCATTCGGGTAACACACTGCGTACCCAGTGGCTGAACTCGGCCACCTGCGCGATCTCGTGCCGGCCCATGACGGCCACCTCATCACGCGTGTAGAAGAGGGTCCGGTCATCCCAGCCCTTGTTAATGAAGTCTTCACGCGTCTTCTTGAGAAGCTCCGCGAATCCCGGGCGTTCGTCTTCTGAAAGATGATGCGGCAAAGAAACAAACACGGTGTTCTGGCCGTGGGCCATCACGTAGTTCCAGTCTTCATGCGTGTCGCCACCCCGGTACGGATAGCCCATCAGCGGTCCGACGCGGTGGTCGAGGTGGAAGTCGTAGTACCGCTTGCGCACTTCCCACGGTGTGCGGTCCGCATACTTGTAGAACGATTTGAGCTGCCCTTCGCTCATCCACATGGTCGATTTGAGGTGGGTCTCCTTGGAGATATGGAAATTCCACACGTGAACCTTGATGGGAACCGTGACGGCGGTGTCCCCGGATGAGAACCGCACCTGTCCTTCATAGTCGCCTGGCGGCGTATCCTCGTCGGCGCGCACCGTGACGAAATAGGGCTGGGCATCCTGGTCTTGTGGAACGTCGATGGAATCAGCGGGGAATAAGATGTCCGGGTAATCGCCCCGCTTCTTTATGTCGTAGCTGTACATGGGCGTGCCATTCCGCACGTAGCCAACCCGGTGAACCGCGATGTTGTCGGCCGGAATGGCCGCGTTTCTGTCCGCGTGTTTCAGATGATCCACGGACACCCGGAGCTGGGGCACGTCCTGCCACAGCGGGACCACGACCAATTGCAGCCCCTCGAGTTCGTTGCCGGCAACGGCGATTGCGGGAGGGCGCACCGCGTGGCCTACCGTGAGAAGGGGCTCGTCACGGAAGACTTTTACCAGTGTGGTCTCGGGTACAACGGCAAACTCGATGCCCTTGTTCTCGACGGGCGTGGCGTGGACCGCGCGCAAGCGCGCCAGGAGTCTGTCGAGTTCATGCAGGGCGGCATGCGCCTGGTTGAGGTCCTGCGGGTCAGCTTTTCGCGAGGTCGCCACCCGGTCGGTTGCGGTGCGAAGGCTCGCCTCGGCGTCCTCGCGCGCGCCGAGCAGCGCCTCCCCGGCGCGGGTCTTTACGGGTGAGTCAGGCAGTGCGTCGAGCAGTCGGCGCGCGTCGGAAAGCCGGGCTGTCAGCGTAGCGGCTTCCGGCGCAAAGAGACTGAGGTCATCTTCGGCATTGAGTTCCGCCAGGGTTCTGCCCGTACCTACGTCACGCAGGGCCAACGACAGGGCGTAGGTGCCGGATTCCAACGCGTCAAAATCGAGAGATACGGAGGCGGTTTCGTATGGTGCGCGCTCGTACGAGACCACTTTTGAGACCATGCTTCCGTCGGGGCGGGAGACTTCGGCCAGGGCCTCGATATGCCGGTACCGATGGCTGTCATTGAAGAAAGTGAAGTCCACCGTATTGGCGCCCGTGCCGAGCGGCGCGAAATTGTTCAGACCAATAGGATCGGGCCGTGTGGCGGGCGGCGCGGGGGCGGTCGCGGTGAAGGGCGCGCCGTTCACATTGCCTGAGAGTTGGGCATCATGGTTGATGTTCGGCCAGGGGAGGCGCTCGGTGCTGTGCGCGCCGTGCACGGTGAGGCAGTGAACGTGTCCGTCTTTGCCCGTAACGACGATCTCGACCTCCCCGTCGCCATCCACATCGCCGAGGGCCGGCGTCGTGAGTATCCCCGCGTCACTGGTATAAGACCATTCCTCTTCGCCGTGGGGCGACAGGCAGACGAGCCGTTTCGACCGGGAACAAGCGAGGACTTCGAGTTGGCCGTCGCCATCCACATCGCCGACCGAGGGGCCTTGAACAATACCGCCAGCCACGTCCGCTGTCCAGAGTGGGTTGCCATCGCGCAGACGGTACACGTTACCGGGGCCGCCCAGGCCGCGTCCGTCGCCGCAGACGATGTCCTGTCGGCCGGAGCCGTCGAAGTCAACCATGGCAAAGCTGTTGGTTTGGTCGATTGCGTGCTCGCCTTTCCAGCGCCACTCTTCCGTGCCGGTGAAAGCGTCGTACACCACCACCTGAAAGTCATCCGTGGCGAAGACGACCTCGAGCTGGCCGTCGCCGTCCACATCGCCGACGGCGGGGCCGGATCTGCGGTCTTTGCGCGGCGTGGGTGCGTCGTGAGACCAGAGAATGTTGCCTTCGCTGGAAAAGCAAGTGGCCAAACCGCCTCCGAAGGCAACGTAGATCCGCATGGAATTGGATTGAGCCTCATAGGCCACGGCGGGGATGCCGCGAATGGGGCCGTCCCCCTGGTAATGCCAAAGCTCCTGTCCCGCGTCGTCAAGGCAATACAATGTGCCGCTTTCGCTGCCGAACACGATTTCGATACGGCCGTCGCCGTCAACGTCCGCGGCAACGGGGCCACTGTAGTTGACCTCGTCTCCCGTGAACACGCGCCAAATCAGGCGGCCATCGGCATCGAGGCAGAGAAGCACGCCTCCATTGGTGACGATGAAAACTTCCTTGCGGCCGTCTCCCTCGTAGTCCACGACGGAGGGGGGCGCCTGAATGCCATCGCGCTCCGTCGTGGCGAGGTGATAGCCCCAGCGCACCGTGCCGTCGCCCTCAAAGCAGATAACGCGTTTGGCGATTGAGGCGCAAACAAGAATCTCAACAGATCCGTCGTCCTCCAGATCCGACAGAATGGGCGAAGCGTATATGCGGCTTCCGGTGTCGTAGGACCATTCGAGGTCGGGTTCAACGGCGCCGCTTGCCGAAACGGTTAGCGCCAGTCCTGCCAGAAGATACAGACTGCTGAAGATCACGCGGTGCATAAGATTCTCCCTAATCCAGAACTTTCGTAACTTGCGTCCTTTTGGGCAGTGATTACTCGAAGAACAGCTTTGAAACTGGAATCTCCTGCTTCTCGATTCCGGGACCTTCGTAGAGAACCTTGAGTTCTCTGCCGCCCTCGGCTTGAAAATATGTCAACATGATCTCGTGTCGGCCGGGCGTCAACGTACACATGCCGCTCTTTTCGACGACGAGGTGATGGCCGTCGTTGGATACCACGTAAAAGGTATACTCTCCTTCTTCCACAAAATCGACGTACCCGGTAATCCTGAGGAGGAAGTCGAATTTCGGAACGTCGAGTGTACCATAACCAAACTCGAAGACACGCCCCTTTTTCACGACGGCCAGCGTGTCGAGATCGGGAAGCGCTAGGTAGTGTCCATCGAACATCTCGTACGTCAGCCCGTTCTTACTGGGATCTACGAACTTCAACGTTTTGGTCTCGCACACACTCGTCTGGAATCCTTCGCCTTAACTGTTGCAGAGACACGCAGTTCAAAGGCCTGTTCATAAACGTCCGAATCCGGAGTGGGGTTGCTCCCGTCCAGGGTGAAGCAAATCTTGGCGCCGTCCGTCAGGCAACTCATTTCAATCAGGGCCGTATAGGGCATCGTGATGTAGGTCTTGTTGGGCAGTATGTAGTTTTCGGGACCCACATCGGGAGATCGTATCGATGCTTCCAACGGTGTCCCCAATCACCGGGCCGATAGACAATATCCCGACACCAAACCTGATTCTCTGCACGTCGTCACCATGGAATATCGCATTGCGCACAGGGCAAGGCAGGCCGGACGGATTTTCCGCAAGGACAGGTGCGTCCGGCAGCCGCAACGTTAACACGCGCCCTGCCTACGGTTGGTGCTGGACAGGCACAACGACGTGCTTCAACGGGTGGACGGTCACGGGCCCGAGGAGGCCCGAATTGGGGAGCGGTTCAAAGCCGAGCAGCCTGTGTGCGGGGGACGAAGCCGCGCCTGGGTCGTCGCCGTAGCGGGGGCGCAGGTGTTCGGGAACGGGCGGCAGTTCATCGAGGCCCGCCACGCGGTTGATGAGCGTGTTGGTGACTTCGACGACCAGCGTGTTGCCACCGGATCGGGCGGCGTGCGTGATGTCTAGGCCCTGGCCGCGCATCCAGCGCAGGCCGACATCCCGGCCGTTGAGGGTGGCCTTGGCGATGGCGCCAACTTCGCCCAAGTGCATTTTGAGCCGGAGGCCGGGTTTGGTGTAGGCGGCGGGCAGATGGAAGTCGATGGTGTAACGGCCCGTGCCGCTGAAATGTCTGGTGGCGGCGTCGCCGGTCCAAGACACCAGCCGGTCGAGGGTACGCTCGACGCGCGGAAAGGTGGGGCTTTCGAGAACGAGGTTCCAGGATCCCTCGATTCGGTAAGGGGCGGGGAGGTCGTCGACCTCGACGCGCGCGATGGTACCGTCACTCAAGAGGGCCATGTGCAGACCATTGCTGTCGGCGAGGGCCTCGACCGCGCCGCCATCCACGCGTAATACGCGGTCGAAGGTGCCATCCGTGGCGTGGAGTTGCGGGGCTCCTTCCTCGAACACGATGAAGGTGGACTCGTAGGGGGCGAGGCGAAGCCGGACGAGGGTGGTTGCCTCGCGCACCTCGTACTCCCACAGGGGCGCGATTTCGCCCGTGCAGGGATTCCATTCGACGGGGTTCCGTCCCGCGACGCGGAAGGCCACCCGCATGTCGACGGGGCTCTCCTGGATGTTGGTAACGAAATAGAGGTCGCGATCGGCATCACGCCGGTGGACAAACGCGAGGCCGTCGTTGTTCCACAGGTTCTCGCGCACGAAGTCGATGCCGAAATCCGGCGTAACGTGGCGCCGCAGCACGTTAAGGAAGGGATTGAGGGCGCTTCGGGTCTGCTCCAGGATATCCGACGTATCGATGACGTTTTCGATGTGGTAGGTCATGCCCTCGCCGTATGCCCTCGGCGCGGTGGTGTTGCGCCGCCAGGCGGGCGTGTCGAACAACGCCTCCGACAGTGTCCGGACGGCCTGGTCGTTGCGTTCGTGTTCGGCCCAGCCAACGGAACGTTCCGGCGCGCCTTCCAGGGCAATGGCGACGCCGCCGTCGGCCACGAAATCGCGCACCCGTTCAAGCGTTTCGAGGGGCATGGCGTGGATGTCCGGCAGAAGCAGCACGCGGTATTCAAGATCGCGCACCCGAAGGACCCCCTCGTTCACGGCGGCGCGGTTGAGCAACACGTCATCGTTCACCAGATCGAAGTCGTAGCCGTTTGCGAGCAGGGCGCGCCCGAGGCCGCCCCAGTCGAAATCGCGCGTCCATCTGCGTGCGTTGCGTACGTCGAGGGTCCACTGGTTGGCGAGGGGAGAATAGACGGCGACGTCTGCCACGAAGTGGCCCTGGCGCAACAGGTAGCAGCAGCGCGCGATGTAGCCGCTCAGGGCGTGATAGTGTTGCCACCACACGTTCGAGTGGCTAATGAGTATTTCGGCGAAGAACCGGCGCGACGGCGCGATATCGCGCTCGGGTGTGCCCGTGTAGCCGTGGTTGTAGAACTTGTTGGCGCCGGATCGCAGGAACACGTCGCTGGCAATCTTTAATTCTTCGAGCGTGGCGCGGTACGGCTCCCAGTGGAGGTACGTGTAGGCCTCGACGGTGACGACGTTGCGTCCATATAGATGGGCACCGGAGGCCACGTACTTCTTCGGCCCGATGCGCGTGTCGAACCATGGGACGGCGTCCTTCTCGCCGGCCGTAATCTCCATCTCGGGCAGATGTGTCAGGCCGGCGCCTTCGAGGATGTCCGTGGGGAAGCCATAAGGCTGTATGCGGCCTTGGACGCCGTTCGCTTCGCACCAGGCCAAAAACGGCTTGAAGAAGGCCTCGAGTCCTGCGTGGTGCAGGTATTCATTTACGTCGTAGCGGATCTTAGGCGAGATTTCGCTCACTTCCCACCAAATCGCGGGCAGGTATGGCGTCAGATCGTAGCCCTTGAATGCCTCGAATCGGGCGAGCAAACCGTCGCTCCAGTAAATGCCGTTGTCGATGAGGGCTACCTCGAAGCTGTCACAGAAGAACGACTCGACCGTCTTGCCGAACTCATCGCCAAACGCCTCGCGGAACCGGCCGCCGAGATAGTTGCAGTAGCGCACCATGGCGTCCCGGTTGAAGTGGTCCAGGGCGTTGCCCTGTCCGGTGTAGACGAGCCAGAAGGCCATGAGTTGCCAGTCGCCGTCCGGCACATCCCACTCCAGATGCCGATCTTTCACGCGGGCCGTCAGATCGATGAGCGAGGATTCCTCCAGCCGGTCGTCCACCATTTTGCCCGCCACCACGGCAACGAGCCGATCGCCGGCGGCGATGTCGCGCGCGGGCATTTGGCCCGTGTGGGGGGCGTCGCCAACACCAGTGGGCAGTGCGCCGGAGAAGCGCCGGCCGCCCGCGATGTGCAGGGCGGCGGGCACAATGTTCTGGCTGCGGTCTTCCTGGGGTACCCAATCGCCGCCGATGACCCATCCCGGACCGCCGAAGTTGAGCGAGAATTCCATGTCGAGGCGCTTGGCTTCTCGGATGGCGTGGGTCACGAGGTCGAAATACTCGTCGGAGAGGAAGTCGCAGTTGCCCTTGTCGTAGACGGGCTGCATGGTGATCTGCTCCACGCCCCCGATGCCTTGGGCGTGCATCTGTTCGAGCTGCCAGGAGATGTCTTCCTTCGAGAGGGCATTGCCCATCCACCACCAGCGCGTATGCGGGCGGCAGGAGGCGGGCGGATCGGCGAAGCGATTCTTCATACCGGCTTCCGCCCACGCCGCCCGGTTGGCGGCCACCACGAGAATCACGGCCACCAGGAAGCAAATCACCATTCGGGCTTCCCTTTTCACGATACGCCGCGCCGCTACCATGGGACAGCCAGGCCCAGCGCATCGGGGCTTTCGTCGATGTAGTGGAGAGAGAACTTGACCCAATGCGCCCCGTCGGGTAGATCGGTGAATGCGGCGACGCCGTCGAGTTCGCGGGTACGGTTCCGGTGCCGTTCGTTCTCGGTGCGTCCGCTGTCAACGGACAGCGTGCCTTTGTACGAACAGATCACCGCGGTTCTTATGGATGCTCGGAAACAGATAATCGAGGCGAGTGTGCGAGTGAAAGATCTGTGAGGGTCGGAATGCCTGAAATGAGGCCTGTGGTGTTCAGCTTCATGGGCATCCAACAGCTTGGGTATAGCCTTCATCTGCAGATTCACCTCCTGATTCCAAAGCACCACTCCTTTCGGTAATAATCAGAAGGTATCAATTTTGCTGCTAGCGTTTCTAATTATTAGGTTTCCACCCACAATCCATAAAGTCATTTGCGCAAGATGATCCTTGCCTAAGGGTCTTGTCTCAGATTAATCTGAACAACGGAAACGCATCTACGCCTCGCCCATGTTGGCGCACACTGGAAGCTCAAAGGTAATATGCCGCCTGACGCCGTAGCGTGAGCTTATCTCGCGGCTCCGTTTGTATTGGTGCTCGCGAGGTTAGCGTTGCCGGGATAGTCTTCCAAGGAAAGGGTTAAATATGATGTTCTTGCGGTTCATCTGGAAGATGGCGGCAATCGTGATACTGGCGACTACTGCGGCCGGCGCGGCTGAAACAATGGACCTAACTCAAGCGGTCATCGTTGCGACGGATGACAACATCATCGTGCGGACGGCGAGGCGCGTATTGGTGGAAGAGATCGCGAAGCGTTCCGGCATCCAGTTGACCGCCGCGACACAGCCTGGCGGCCGCGCAACCCCGGCTATTCTGCTCTGCCTTTCGCACAATGCGCCAGCACAATTGCGGGGTTTTGTCTCGGCCATGAACGTGCCGGAGAAGGCGGAGGCCTTCGCTATCGGCGTCTACGGCCAAGGCCGGGCCCCGGTCGTTGTACTGGCGGGACGGGACGGCGAAGGGGTCCTTTTCGCGGCGGGGCGGCTTCTCTTGCAACTGCGAATGGGTAGGGGGCAACTCGAATTGCCCGCGGACTATCACATCGCCACGGCACCGCGTTACCCGCATCGTGGCCACCAGATCGGCTATCGCAGCATGGCGCACTGCTACGACGCCTGGACGCCCGACACCTACGAACAGTATATGCGGGAGTTGGCGGTGTTTGGGTGCAACGCTTTCGAGACGACGTCCTTCGGAGATCCGGAAAGACGTATTGGCCCGCACGCGAAGGTGACCACGGGAGAGATGGTCGCGGCGTGGTCGCGCATCTGCAATGAATATGGATTCGACTTCTGGCTGTTCACGGAAGCGGTAGGCGGTCAGGGGCATTCGCGGGAAGACATTGACCGGGCGATTGAGGGCAGACTGAAAACGCTCCGCGCGATTCCGGATCTCGATCATGTCTATCTTACGGGCGGCGATGGTGGAACCTCGCACAGGCGCCCCGATCTGATGTTTGTAGAGACGGGGCGGTTTGCGGAGCAGGCGCGGAAGATTCACCCCAACCTGGGGGTGTGGGTTTCCAACCAGGGTTTCGGTCCCGAACTGAACAATTGGTTCTTTGACTACCTCCAGCGCGAGCAGCCGGATTGGGTGACGGGAGTGGTATACGGAGCATGGTCGCGTATCTTGCTGGATGAACAGCGCGCACGGGTGCCCCGGCAATATCCTATTCGGCGCTACGCGGACATTGGCCATTGTGTGCGGGGCCAGTATCCCGTGCCGGGGTGGGACCGCGCCCTGGCGCGAACCCTTGGCCGCGAGCCTTTTGCGCCGCGCCCAAAGGGCCACGCCCGCATCCACAACCTCTTCGACGAGTACGCCGACGGATTCGTGACGTATTCTGATGGTGTCGGCGACGACGTCAACAAATTCGTGTGGACGGCACTCGGTTGGAACCCCGACCGTGACCTTGACAACATTATGCTCGATTACGCCCGTTTCTTCTTTGGCTGGGACATTGCCGAAACCGTGCGGGAGGGCTTGTACCGGTTGGAGGAACACTTTCGCGGATCGTTGGCCGAAAATGGTGGCGTGCCGGAGACCTTTGCGCTCTGGAAAGAACTGGAAGATCAGGCAGGCCCGAGTCTCATGGCCAACTGGCGATTTCAGGAATGCCTCTTGCGCGCCTATTACGATCATTACACGCGCTTGCGCTTGCTTAAAGCCGAGGACATCGAGGCGCGGGCTTGCGCGGTACTCCGCGCGGCCCCGGAAATGGGCGTTGAACCGGCTATCACCAAAGCACGGGCTATCCTCGGCGAATCGGACCAGGATGAGCGAACGGACCGGCTGAAAGCACGCATTGTGGAACTGGGCGCGGCGCTTTTCGAGAGCATTGGCGCACAATTGGACGTAGCTCGGTACCAAGCAGCGGGGCCGGAGCGCGGGGCGGTTCTGGACTTTCTGGATACTCCCCTCAACAACCGTCTGTGGCTTGAGGACGAACTTGAGGCCATCCTCGCCGGTCGGTTCAGCGGATCCATGCCCGAGCGGGCCGTGGAAGGCGATGTGCGCCTGGCCCGCTTGGCGCGTATCGCCGATTGGGAAGACCCGGGTCCCGGCGGGTTTTACGACGACCTGGGATGCTCGTGGAAACAGCCCCATTTGGTGAAGCCTAAGCCGCTGTGGGACGACCCGGCCGGCGTAAGCACGCCCCGGGAGGACCACACTTTCGACCTGGGCAGTTCCCACCGGCTTTCCTGGCTCGATGTCAGCGAAGGCCTCTTTGCCACCCCTCTGGTGCTTCGATACGACAAACTCGATCCCAACGCAAACTACCGGGTGCGCGTCACCTACCTCGGCCGCTACAACGCAACCATCCGCCTCGTGGCCGACGATGAATACGAGATTCACGGTGCTTATGGACATACCCTTCAGGGCGTGCGCTATACGGTCACCTACGGCGACAGCGCGGCGGTGATTGCCCCAGAAGAAGACGGCCCAGCGCCGGCGGTGACCCCCTTGGAGTTCGTAATCCCCCGCGAAGCCACCAAAGACGGCGTCCTCGAACTCGCTTGGCAACGGCTCACCGGCCGCGGAATCCAGGTGGCTGAGGTATGGCTGATAAAGGGCGGTCGCGGGGACTAGCCCCAAGCAACGAAACGCCACATGAATACAGGAGGCACGCATGACAGCAAAGACATTTGGACGACGGGACTTCATGGTTTCCAGCACGGCCGTCCTCACGGGATGCGCGGCCGGGACCCAGTTCAGCAAACGGCCAAAGCCGCCGGTCATCTCGGAAGCACACGGGGGCCGACGATTCGGGGCATTCAGGGGCATGATGCCGATCATGGCGACCCCCGTTGACAACGAGTACAAGGTGGACCTGGAAAGCCAGCGCCGGCATGTGGAATATTGCATCCAGTGCGGCGCGGTGGCGATCGGGCATTTCGCGTACGCGTCTGAGTTCCAGAAGATAAGCGATACGGATCGCTCCCGCCTTCTGGAAGTCGTTGTCGATCAGGTGGACGGACGCGTTCCGTTTTTCGCGGGCGTTACCGGTAAGACCAGCACGGATACTCTGCGGTATGCCCGCGAGGCCGAAAAGGCGGGCGCGGACATCATCATGGTCTCCCTTCCCTACGAGGACAAACCGGACCAGGCAGGCACCCTGGCGCTGTTCAAGGATCTGGCGGCGGCCGTGTCTTCGCCCATGATCATTCAGGACACGTCGAGCACTTCAGACGTCTTGACACCGGACCTTGTGATGCAAATCGCAAACGAAACGGGGCAGATTCACTCCATAAAGGCGGAGAGCTCGGATTTCTTGACCAAGACATCCCAGCTTACGGAGCGGTTTGAAGGCACGATGCAGGTCATCGGCGGCGCGGGCGGCCAACACATGATTCACCTGCTACGCCTTGGCGCCACGGCTTTCATGACGGGCACGGAGGCGCTCGAGTTTCATGCCTCCGCCGTGGCCGCGTATCTGAGCGGTAACGAGAAGAAGGCGGCGTTCATCTACTACAACCAAATTCTGCCTTACTTCATGTTCTACAATTCGGGAAACTGGCTACGAAACTTGAAGATGATGTTGCACATGCGCGGCGTTATCGATACGCCACACCTGTACCCCCCGGACGATCAGCCGCCCGCCTACGGCGAAACGGTCATGGAAGAATACAAGTGGACCTTGGAGCATATCGGCTGGAACAAGCAATGGCCCGATATCCCCTGACGCGTGCCCATTCGCTATTGTTCAGTCACCTCGAACGCATAAGTCCGGAACGAGTCCAAACTCCAGTGCTGTTGCATTGGCCGTTTGACTTCCGGTGGCATACTGGTTTGTATCCAAGTTCAAGAATTCCTCGTTGAGAGCATTCTTGATCTCCTCAGCCTGTTCCGAATATCGGCGGCAATCATTCTCTTTGCTAAGGACCTTGGCCCTTTGTGCCATTCTCCGCCACACCATACAATGTCAGTAAAGCAGGAAATGATACAAACGCAGTGAATAGGCAAACTAAGATGCATTAAACAGCCCTATCATCCTGCGTCTCCTTTCACGCTTGAGCGTCTTACATTCCCCATCGCGCATCGCTGCAAGGATTGGCGGCCTACCGTCCACCCAACAACGCAACGCAATCCATCATCTCGTTGCGCAGCCTGGCGACCTTTCCATCATTGTTCGACGTATCGAGCACGTAACGCGCGGCACCCATGTGCAGATGGAGAACCAAGTGCTTCGGGAAAAGCTGGGCAAGAAGCACATTCTGTTAGATGACGACCAGCGTCGACGAGAGGCAGTGGAAGGAAACCCCTTGGCCGGAAGCTCCTCCGGGGCTGTGCATCGGCCGAGTTTTTTGACCATTCGGGGTGGCAATGGCAAAACCGAGGTTGAACGCCAGCGGCCTTCTCCACAATAGAGAAAAACTTGTCCGTGATGGTTACGGGCTCGGGCATAAGGGAAATGTTGGTTGAACCGGTCGAACGAAATGGACCAGAATGCACTAAGGCGTTTCCACCAATCACCATGGAAAGGGGAACAAGGGCGATGACAGCACTCAGGCGACACAGATCCGGGCTTCTTCTGGCAGCAACTGTTTTGGCCTGTGCTGCATTGACGTCAGCAGGGCCGCCGGCGGCCGCACAAGGCGAACAGTGCCTGGTCGACGCCCCCCTCGCCGGCAGGCAGGTGTGGCCCTCCGAACCACCGGCCGGGTGCCCCTTCGAACCGTCGCCCACCCTGGGCGGCGTGCTGTTCACCGGCAGGCATTCCGACTACCATTGTGGCGATACCTTCTATCCCTCGTGGGCAAGCGACGGCAATCTCTACTCGCCGTGGACCGACGGCACAACGGACGGCGTGACTTGCAGTTCGGGCGCGGGAGCCAAAGCACACACAGGGCATGCCGTGATGCTCGGCCACGATCCCCTCCAATTGAGGATCAACAACACCGCGCCGCCCAAGCAGGGGAGCGCTCTCCCCTATCAGGGTCGCTATCCCTGCGGCTCACTGGTCCGTGACGGGATCTGGTACTACGGCACCTATTGCCTCGGTCCGTCGGGAGGATTCGAGCACAAAGATTTCACGTGGAACTGGCCCAACCTCGGCCCCATGCCCGGGTTCCAGATATCCCGTGATTTCGGCAAGACCTGGGAAGCCTCGCCCCATTCGCCCTCCGAACCGCTGTTCCCCGAGCCGGCGGAATACCTCGGGCCGGTCAAAATGGGCGCACCGCACTTCGTCGACTTCGGCAAAAATATGGAGCACTCCCCCGACGGCATGGCTTACCTGCTCGGCATGGGAGCGGAAGCGAACGACCCCAATCCGCGGCCCTGCATCAAACCGGTAGACGGCGGTTTCACCGAGCAACCCTGCGACGACAACTTCGACCACGCCAACCTGAGCTGGATCACGGCCGATCAAGTCTACCTCGCGCGCGTCACGCCCTCCCCCGAGGCCATCAACGATCTCGGCGCCTACGAGTTCTTCGCCGGACACGATGATGGTGGCGAGCCGGTTTGGACCCGCGACTTTGCACGTATCAAACCGCTCCTCGAATGGAATAACCACATGGGCTGCGCGACCGCTACGTGGGTGCCGGGGCTCCGGAAATACCTCATGTGCGTCACCGACGGCTGGCCCACGTGTGCCAAGATGGATTCCTACATCCTCGAAGCCGATGCCCTGACCGGACCGTGGCGCCTGGTTGTCTATCTAAAGCAGTTTGGCGAACAGGCCTACTTCCTCAATTTTCCCAGCAAATTCATCAGCCCCGACGGCAAGACCCTATGGCTGTGCTATTCGGCCAACTTCAGCCCCGACTGGAACGGAGTAAAGCTTGCCTTCAATCCCCCCGGCGGCCGCTACGGGTTGTGCCTGCACGAGTTGCAGCTTCTGGCGCCCGGCGAGCAGGTCGAGCCCCTCCCCGACCCGCTGCGTTCTGAAGACAACATCGCCCTCCAGGCACGCGTCGAGGTCAGTTCAACCCACGAAGACTATGATGCGCGGGGTGCTGCGGACGGCTCTGTCGGGGGCTACCCCGGCAACATCAGCAACGAATGGGCCTCCGCCGGCGAATGTACCGGCGCGTGGCTCAAATTCTCATGGGACCAACCCCAGACGATCCACCGTGTCCAGCTTTTCGACCGGCCCAACGCCCTGGACCAAGTCACCGGCGGAACCCTCGAATTCAGCGACGGAAGCACCCTTGAACTGGCGCGGCCCCTCCCCGACGACGCCAACCGGGGACTCCAGGTCCGTTTTGCGCCCAAAACAGTCTCATGGGTCAAGTTCAGCGTCACCGCCGTCAAACCCAACTCACCCAACATCGGGGTGTCCGAATTCGCCGTGTTTCGCAACGGAGACGCCCCCTGACTCGCGCCTGGAACACATCCAGGCTAGCGGGGGCGGGATTCGAACCCGCGACCTTTGGGTTATAAATACACTCCAGGGGAGTTGTCTTAACCTATTGGTTCGTCAGAAGGTGCAGCAATAGCAGCTATTTAGCTCCACGAGCCGATGAAGTACATGTTGAACATTTGGAACATGTTTTTCAAATTCTCGGGTACAGTCTAGCCGCCGCGTGTGCCTCGCAAATATTAGATCGCGCGGAATCTGTGCGCGCTTAACTCCTGCCGGTGGTCAATTGTGGCGGCCCAACCCGTCAATCAATCTTCATTCCCCCGCTGTTCAGTGCACAGGTCATCCATCCACCCCTCATCAAGTGACGGGAACGAATCGAAATATGGCACCTGTCGGGGAGGGCCCATGTCGTATAGCGGTCATGACCGCGGCCCGTAGCAGAAGGGCTCTTTGCGGTAGCGCTTCACTTTTCCGAACTTGTACTCGATCTCCACTGCCGATTTGTTGGCCCACATGCAGGTGAAGCACTGCTTGCGCCAAAGCTTGGCATTGAGCATTCGCGCCCCACGGCGCTCAAATACGTCGGTTGGCGGCAGTAGTCCTGTAAAAGGCGGAGCCTCGGAAACGGCTTGCTCGTTTGCACGGGACAACGCCTTGAATCCGCCGGCGCGGTAGAAGTCGGCAATGTCATGTTTGGCCTTGATGCAAGGCCAGGCTGTGCCCTTGAACACATTCCCAATACGGAATCCCAGCTTCGCGTGCTGGGTGTCGCTCACGGCCACAATGAAGCGCCCCTCCCGGCCGTCCGCCTCGCCCTTCACAAACAGGTTGAATCCGAGATGATGATGGGTGCGATTGTCCATCTTGTAGCGCCAGACCCAGGCGCGGCACTGGACCGATTCGATGTGGCCCTGCCAGCCGATGCCGGAGACGTCATGCGGCCTCGCTAACTTGCTGCGCGGTCCACTCGGCTGTGGGATTCTCCGTCACATTGAAGTGTACGACGCGACGCCGGGCATGACTCAAAATCACAAAGGCGAATAGCAGCCGAAATCGAATGGTCCGTACGACGAGAAAGTCCACGCCAACCATGTCTGGCATGTGATTCTTGATGAAGGTTCGCCAGGTCTGCGATGGTGGCTTCCGCCTGTGCCGTCGCAACAGGTTAGAGACCGTCCGCTCGGAAACGACGATGCCAAGTTCGAGTAGTTCGCCGTGAATCTTCGGGGCGCCCCAGGGCGGATTGGCATCGGCCATCTTGAGGATGAGCACCCGCACCTCAGGGTCCATCCTAGGCCTCGCCAGCCCGTCCAGATGCGAGACAGGACCACCCAGAATAGTCGGTCGCGCTCTCTAAACTTGGGACGGCGCTGGTTTCTATTGAGGACAATGAGCTTGGCGAAGGGCAAGATTCTCTGCCGTCAAGCAAGCGATGACATTGAGCTTCCGAGACAACCACGCACAGCTATTTCCGATGATTCTGAGCATAGTTGAAGCTTACTCGGCAGATGCTATAGGTTCAATGGCACCAACGAGGACGAATAAATGCGAACGACAGGCTGAGAACCCTGCCTCCGCTACCGGCAAAGATCCGTTCACCACTGTTCGGCGATGCGGGTCTCGTCGTCGACGGCGTCCTCATAGTAGTAGTGGGCACAGGGAATCAGGATCCGCTTCTCCACGTCTTCGCCGTTCAGGTACGCCACAAAGGCGTCGACCGTGCCTTTCGCCATCTTACGGGGGAACTGCTGTGGCGAGTCGAAGAGCTTCTTCTCGAACACGGCCTGCTTTCCTGCGGGCGATGCATCGAACGCGATAACCGTGATGTTCGCTTCCTTACCCGCCTTCACCACGGCTGAGTACGCGCCGAGGCCCGAAGGATCGTTGACAGCGAAAATGCCAACAATGCCGGGGTGGGCCTGCAGAATGTCGGTGGCCACGGCGTACCCGTCGTTCCGGTTCCCTTTGCCGCTGAGTTCGGTGACGATCTCAAGCTTGCTATCGTTTTCTTCGAGATGGTCCTTGAACCCGTCCACACGGTAGATGCACGAGGTGACTTCTGGAAATCCGATGATTGCAATCTGCCCCTTGTCGCCGGTGACTTTCATCATGCTTTCACCGGCCAGACGGCCGCCCTGATAGTTGTCGCTGCCGATGTGCGACACGATGAGCGCGTTCGCTTCTTCATCCGTAACTTGGACATCGTAGGTGAACACGGGGACACCCGCTTCCGCGGCCTTCTTAACCCCTTCGCCCGCCGACTTCGAATCGACGGGGTTCAGGAAGATCGCGTCATACCCCTGAGCCGCGAAGTCCGCCAACTGGTTGTTTTGCTTCGCGGGGTCCATCTCTCCACTCAACAGCACGACTGCGTAGCCATGCTTGGCCGCTTCCTCTTCCATCACGTTGCCGATCAGTTTGAAGAAGGGATTTGTGAGGTCCATGCAGGTGACGCCGATCTTGCCCTTCATTTCGACCGGGGCCGCGCCGTCCTCCACCGGTGCGGGTTCCGACCCGCAGGACAGGCCCAGGATGGCCAGCGCCACACACGTGATCAACATGGTCTTCTTCATCTCGCGATCTCCTATTGCTCTGTTGCGGCAGTCCTGCTCCGCCGCGTATTCAAAATTGTGCCGAGGCCGCCGGCGCTCCGCGCTTTATCCAACAATACCGCGCCGAGAATGACCGCGCCCAACACGACCTGCTGGGTGTAGCTTTCCAACCCGATCAGGTTCATCCCGTTTTGAATGACCGAGATGATGAAGGCGCCGATCAAGGTACCTAGAATACCACCGGAACCGCCCGCCAGACTGGTGCCACCCACGACCACGGCGGCGATAACGTACAACTCGTACATCATACCCATGTTCGGTGTGCCGGAGTTGATCTGGGAGGCTTGGATGCAGCCGCCAAGGCCCGCGGCCAGGGCACTCACCACATACACGAAAACGATGACGAAGCCGATGGGAACGCCGGACAACCGTGCGGTCTCTTCGTTGCCGCCGACGGCGTAGATGTGGCGCCCCAGGCGGGTGTTCGACATGAACAGGGCCGCGGCCGCGTACAGAACCACCAAGAGGATGACGGTATTGGGAATGCCGAGAGTCCGTCCCTGGCCCAACCAGGGCAGCGTGGCGGGCACCTGGTAGATGGAGAAGCCGCCGGTGATAATAAAGGCCAGACCCCGGGCCATCAGCATCACACCGAGGGTGCTGATGAAGGGCGGTACCTTGAAACGGGCGACCAACAGGCCGCCCGCCGCCCCCACCAGTCCGCAGCTCAGGGTACCGGCAAGGAACCCGACCAGCACCACCCAGGGCGGCGCCTCGAGTCCGCCCATCTTCTTCATCACCAGCGTGCCGACTACGGCGGACAGCGCGATAAGGCTGCCGACCGACAGGTCAATACCGGCGGTGAGAATGACCATGGTCATTCCGATGGCGATGACCGCGATCACGACGATGCGGTCGACGATGGCCAAAAGATTCGACCGCTTCAAGAAGTCAGGCCACATACGGGGCTGGGGCGTCAGCAGTTCGAAATCCGCGAAGGCCGGGTACTTTTCCGGGATAGCGTCAATCACGGTCCACTTGGTGACGTCCCCTGAAGTGGCGATGGCCGCGAGTCGTCCATCCTCGGCCTGTATTGTGTCCAGTGCAATACGTAGGTCCCGCGGCGTGCCCACGACGACGCGGGAACCGGTATAGCCCTTCGCCTTCAGGCGCTCGCCCAATGCCTCCGCGAAGGCCGCGGAATCCGTATTGAGGGCGCCCGCCGCAATGATGGGGGCGTTGGGTTCGAACCGGGCCGCGATGGCCTCGGCAACCTCGGTGACGGCCTCGTCGCCTGTCTGGGTTTGCACCTTCAGCGTCAGCACACTGAACAACACGCACAGGCCGACCAAGACCAGCACCATTCCGTAGTCGCTCAACAGCCTGTTTTGCATATTCCACCGTTCCACTGCATCTCAAGTCTGTCTCGTTTCTTTCCCAGCGGCTGCGGCTTGGGTCGGCTTTGTTGACTGGCCTCATCATAGTGCTCCTATGCCTGAGACAGGACCGCGCGCCTTGCCGAGCGTGCCTCGCGACGCGAATAAGGGGACAACTTATCCTTGCAATGCTCTAATGATTCGAAGTCTTGTGATACCATCGGCGATGCGCGCCAATGGAGATACAGTCTTTCTAAGAAACGGTTCCCGCTCTATATTCTTCTTCGAATTTTGAAAAACAAGAATAACACAGGGGCCACCTGAAAGCCATTTGCGCACAGTTGTTCTTGATGATTCTGAGCATCATTGAAGCTTACTCGGCACAGGCTGTAAGTTCAATGGCAGCAACGCGGACGAATAAATGCGAACGACACGGGTTAGTAACTGAGCTGATGACATGCTCAGAATCATAATCGAGCAAACGGGGATACATTTTCGCGCCCCCCAGGGACGAATGATGCGCATCGAGCCTCCCACTAATAGGGATGTTGAAGCAACCGGATTGGACCTATTAGTCCAGATTCGGTTGGGCCGAGGTTGTGTGAGGGAATGGTCAGGTAGTGCGGCGCGATGGTATTGGCGACGTGCACTTCAATGGTGTTTGACCCTTCGTGTACCAGACCCGATAGGTCATAGGTGAACGGCCTTGCCAACCGCACGCCAGCCGATTTGCCGTTAACGAACACTTCGGCAGCAACAAGGACCTGCCCAAGGTCGAGTGTTAGCTGGGAGCGGGCCTGCTCCGCGGAAAGCGCCAGCATCTGTGAATAGATACCAATCCCTGAATAGGTTGGCAATGCGAAGTCAGACCACAGCCCCGGTTTGATCACGCCGCCTTCCAATTCCAATCCGAAAGGCTCGGGGAATGCGGCGCCGGCATAGGCGCCGGGCTGCATTTCAAGTCGAATTGCTACTGTGGCCAAATTCTTAGGAGGGCTTTCTAAGGTGGCGACATCGTTACGAACGTCGGCTTGCACGCCGTCGACCCATACCTGCGCGCTTGCTGCCGCATGAAAGTGCAGTTTCTTCAAGCCGGGCGGGACACGGAACCGATACCATCCGACGGCAGGAACACCAGACGGCTTCACGTCATAGATGAGGTCCGGTACCTCGTTAAAACACACAAGGTACGGCGACTCCAAATCAATCGACAAGGGCCGTTTGGGCTCAGTGACAACGCCAATGTTATTCACCACGTCCATGTTCCACGGCGGATCTCCCATCTTACCCTGAACCAGCACAGGCTGCCAGGACGAATCATCGAAGCCAGGCGTCACCCAGCCGTCATTCTCTTCCATGGTTCCCTTCCAGGCTGCATCGGTAACCAGACCCGATTCGGAGCCGTCCTCAAACCGCATCTTGAGCGCGGCTACAATGCCACGGCTACGAAACGCCTCTGGACCCTTGTTGACGTTCTGTCCGGCGAAGAGTTGCCCCCAAATGGCAATCACATTCTCTCCCTTCTTAAGAAGCGGGGTAACGGTGAAGCTCTCCGGCTTCTTCCAGTTGGACCACGGGCCAATCTCTTCCTCGATCTTGGCGCCATTCACGAACAGGCGATACCCACTAAATGCGCTGATGACGACGCGGGCCTGTTCCGGAAGTGTATCGAGGTTGAAACACGTGCGGACGAAGCAGGACTGGGTGTTCCCTGACCAGATCCAACTGGCCCGGTCAATGTCTGGCGCAACCATCCCTTTCCCGGCCTCGGCCAACGAAGTCACGGAGGGGGGCTGCGCCTGTACGTATAGGCGGCCGTAGGAACCGTCGGGCACATCAAGCAGGATCGTATTTTCTCCCGCCTCGAGAGGCAGATTACCGACTGCATCTTCAAAAGGCTGTTCGACACCGTTTACCCAGAGCCGGGGAGTTGAGTTGCGAAGCTCGACGCGCAGGCCACGGTGTTGCGCTTCGGCAACACGGATGCGCGTGAAGAGAAGCTTCTGCCCCTCGGGAAGCTGGATGAAATTCTTGTCGATGTGGCCGTCGGGATAACCCGAGTGTCCACCCCAAGGCGCGGGTTTGGCCAGGGCAATGCTTTTGGAGAAACTCACTGCCTGCCAGGAACTGCCAAGAATGGCGGCGCCCGCTCCAATCTGCGGGAGGTGTCCGAGCACGGTCGGTATGGTTTGCGCGTCATAGGCCGGTGGCTGAAGCGAGAGCCAGTAAGGACCGGTACTGTACAGGCAGGTAGCCCAGCCGGTGTCGTCGAAATCGGGGTCGCGCCAGGCATCATCTTCCCGCGCACCTGCGGGCACTTCAAGATAGCGCATCGTGCGTACTTCCGGGCAAAGCGATTCACTCGAGGGTGGCCAGCGAAACTCGCCCCACCGATTGTTGCGCGTCGGGAGTACCGAGAATGTCCATTCGTCAGAAAGCGGTATCGTCTTCGGTTCGACGTCTGTTGTTATTGCGGAGTCCTGAGGCGTCCCGGGGCGAAACACGAAGAAGTACGCGACGTTCCCTTCAATACGGTGTTTCACCCTGACGTAGTCCCCCGACGTTTCGAATGCGTCCACTGGGTGAACGGTACCCGTAAAGGGATCCCAGAGCTCGGGTACGCCCCGGACATGAAAACGAGCATTCAGATCACGCACGGTATCTTCGACGGCGTTTTGCACAAGGTAAACATGTGTGTCGCCAATCCTTCGATGGCTAACAAAATAACCTTCCTCATCGGCAATGAAATCGCGTGTGATATGGCCGGAAATGAGCTCGGGGATGTCCTTCCCCATTTTGCTGGCGTACCCCGCAAACCCGCTGCTGTCGAAGTTTTTGAACATATCCCGAACAGGCCGGGCCTTCGGCTTGTCACCAATCAACCGTGCCAATAACTTGGATAGTTCGGGATCGCGGCGTCCTCCCTCCGTGCTGGCCAGCGGCAGACGGCTCGCGAAGAGCACTACGCCCCCACTCTTCGCCAGTTCCAGAGCTTTTTCTGCCACGGCACGCCGAACCGTGTGCTCCGGTCCAAAGACAAGCGCTTGATACGCATTTCCGCTCACAACGAGTCGGCCGCCTTCGACTGTTGCAGCCAGAATGGATTCGTCGTCGATGATGTCGTTGTCAATACCGGCATCATAGATTGTCCGCGACACTTGCATATACTGGTTGTAGTTGAAGGGACGATTTTCAGGCCCCTTCCCCGCAAGCAGACTTACCACGGGATAATGCACGGCCGCGTCAACCACGTGGGTGCCCTGCGACATGAGGAAACTCGTCCGGGCCACGAAATCGGAGAGCGTGTCGTAATAGACCCAATAGGGTTGCCGCCAATGGGGGTCGGGGGCCGCATGCTCCCAAGTGCTGGCATTGGTGGCATAGTAAAGCCCATGCTCATCATAAAGGTTGGCCCCGAAGGCCATGCCCGCGGACAGCCAGTTCAGCGTTTGTTCAGTGGTACGCCCCCATCCGCTCGAGTGGAAGGCTTCGTTCCAAACACGCGGCCGGTCATACAAACGCGCGATGGACGCAGCGATCTTGGCATCATAATAATTGCGGTCCTTTATCGGCCGCTGCCCCGCATCATCATAACCGGGCGCAGAAAACCATCTCTGTGTACGGAAGTAGTCGATATATCCCTCGCTTTGCCGTTTGATATCGTTGCGCCCCCAGTTGTCATGGCTCGTAAGCACGCCTCTTTTCCGAGTCCAATCGTAAATGGGTTTCCAATATGTCTCTTCCACGACATCAAGATACGCATCGAAGAAGTCGATTCTGTACTTGGGAGTCAGCGGACCCACATCAAAATGCAGCGCAGGAATGGCACGGCCCAGATCGTAACCAAACTTCTGCGCGAAATGGTCCGCCAAATCCTCGGTGTAGACATCGCGCGGCGTGGGCGGGTGTTCGTCTTGAAACACGCCCGCGAAGGAAGTACCCATCGCCTCGGCCCCAAGCGTGCGCTCGATTTTCCCATAGAACATGTCAATGAACTTGTCCGTCGACGCCCGGCTCAAATAGAAAGTTTGAAAGGGTACCGCTACCATAGCGGCAACACGCCAATCGCCTTTCGGGGCCTTCCATTCGAGCACGGAACCGGACACCTCCCCGGCAAGGTCAAGACTGTTCTCATCACTGGCCTGCCCGCCATTGAGCGGATAAGCACGCGCGCCAACAAGTTCGCCAGCGGGCAATTCCATGCGTAACGTATTGCCGCCCTTTTTTTCACCCTGGAGCAGATCGACACGCTTCGTGCGCGGATCCTGCACGGCGGCAGCCGCCTTCTCCAGCCAGCCATAATGGCCATACCCGACTTGGTCATATGCCCAAAGCGTCATTCCCAAACGCTTGCACTCCGCGTTCACGTGGGCGAGCATCTCCCAGTAGTTGTCATCGAAAGACTGGGGATCGCAGCGACCCGGCGAACGCTGGATGGGGCATACGGACTTCACGCCTTTCTCGGCCAGTATTTCCAGTTGCTCCGTGGCACGCTCCTTGGTCATACGTTCCCCTTCCCACCACCACAACGGGACCTCGCCCCAACGGGCATGGTCGGGGGCAGCAAAGGCTTCACGAACTTCCTCGTAAGAAAGCGGGTCGGCGGCTGACGCAGCCAATGTCATCATGCAGATGATCACGGTCATTTCAGGCCAGACAGGGCGAAAAGGGTGCACAGACATACGCCTCCTTGGTTCGACGGATATTTCCCATATGCGTTTGCCCGTGACCGTCACGGACAACGTTCCTGGCAGCTTAGAAGAAACACATTAGCGTTTCAAGCAAGATTCTGCGTATATTGCGCTGTGGGTACCGAAAACTGATCTGCCTTTTTTCAAGGGTCCTGCCGCTTTCATTTAGTCGGAATGGTGTAGCCCGCCGGCATGGGGGATGGCGATCTCTTTGCCTTCATTGACGGCTTGAGCTGGCCTGCAATTCATCCTTCAAGGTGAGAGTTTCTGTGCGTGCTGAGCCACGCCAGATTACCAATTCGACGGTCCGACCTTGCTTTTCCCTGGCCAAGCGCTGCAAGTCGTCGATCGTATCGATGGCAGCGCCGTCGAGTTCCAGAATGACATCACCCGGGCTCAACACACCTTGTCCGTATATGATCAAAACGCCGGATTCTTCGCCCAGTCCAGCTGCGGATTTTTCGCCTTCGCCGACGAGGTGTTTCACCGCCATGCCTTGCCATTCGACGATGACATTGCTTCGTGCATTGGAGGCGCTCTCGTTGGGGGCGGGGGTAAAGATGCGCGGTGTCTTGGCAACGATGGCCTGAAACTCAGGTTTCGTGACACCAAACTGATTCATGGAGAAATTCTTGAAGCCGAGTTGGAGGGCCGGCGAATCTTCAGCCACTTGATAGTTGCCGTTCTCAGGTGCAATGAATTTGGGGTCGGCAATCAACGAATCCGTATCCAGCTCGTCCGCCTGCCACTGGGCGAAGGTGAGCTTGTTGTCGCCAAAGACAATGTCGTTGCCATCGTTCCAGAACAGGTTGTGATTGAATTCCTTGGCGTATTGCGGATTGGCGCGGATCAGACGATAGGGATCGGCGTCCACGACGATATTGTTGCGCACGACATCGTCACAGCCGGACAGCCACACATGGAAGCCGAAGAAGCCGTTGATGATGATGTTGTTTTCGGCTTCGCGGCAAAAGCCTTCGCGAAACTTGATGCCCATATTCAGGCAGAGGTTGTTGTAGACCGCATAGTTGCTGGAACCATCGTCGAGATCGATGCCCCAACTGTGACCGCCGGGATGACTGAACCGATTATTGCGGATGTGCGTGGTCTTCCATGCATCGAGCAGGGCGCATTCTTGGGGCTGGGTTTGGCCAATTCGATGGGGGCAGCCAATGTGCCATACGGGAAAAAGCAGCAGAGCAACGATACCCATGCAATCAACTTTAAATTGCTCGGAGTGTGTTGGAGAGTGTTCATCATTGCTCGATTCTTAACCTTATTGCATGACCGCCGTTGGCAGCCATATGCGCTTGAATCGTATCACCCGGCGTAACGGTTCGTGTGGTCGCATTTAATGCCGTACGATTGCTGCCGTCTGGGGCGCCATCGCTATAGATATAGGCCGTATACGTTTTGCCATCATCCAGAAATCCAAGGGGTATGGAGAGTGTACGTTCTTCTCCGGCATTGAGGGTGCCAACAAACCAGTCGTCGCCGCTTTTCCGGGCAATACTGGCATAGGAGCCAATCTTGCCATGCAATACCTTGGTGTCATCCCAGACGGTGGGAACATAGTCAAAAAGTTCGACGCCGGGTTCCCCTTTATAGGCTTTGGGTTGGTCATACCAGAAGACAAACTGGAGGGGGCTGTAGAAGGCAATAAGCGCACCCAACTGGTGGGCCAGGGTGTTTTTCACTCTCTGATTGTACCAACAGATGGTATAGTCGCCTGCGCCGCAAAGATAGCGGGTAAAGGGCAGCGTAACGTTATGCAACGCCGGGGGCATCTCCTCGTTGCCCCGAATCCCTTCCTGAGTCATAAAGTTGGGATAGGTACGGCTGTAACCTGTGGGGCGATACTCGTCGTGAACATCCACCAGCATTTCATAGTCCGCGGCCTTACGGATAGCCTCATGGAGCCAAGTGGTCCAGTGCTGAGTGCCGACATTGACAAAGCCGTACTTGATGCCCTTGATGCCCCACTTCTTGTATAGGGGCAGAATATCATCGAGTTGTGTTTCCAAGGCACGACGGTTTACATAGACGATAATCCCGATGCCCCGTTCTTCGCCATAGCGAATGATCTCATGGAGGTCCAGGGGAGCCTGGTTGCCCGATTTCTTGAAGTTTTTGGTGATGGTGGTGGCATCGGAGGCTGCATCACCTTCAGGGCCGTACCAGCCCGCATCCAATTCGACATATTGAAGGTTGTGCTCTACGGCAAAATCGATACAGGCCTTGCTGCCCTCCGTCGACAGCGTCACATCTCGAATCACCTTGCCCGGTTTAATCCAACTGGTATCCTTGATCGCGCAAGGGTCGTTCAGGTTAAGGATAAAATCGTTGTTCTCCAGGAGCTGGCCCGGGCTGTTGGCTACCATGATGGTGCGCCAGGGGGTGGTGTAGGGTGCTTCCAGGTTAACGCTTCCGGAAAGTTCGCTTTCCAGCGTGTAGTCCTTATCCTTAACGGGCTGCAGGAGCATGCGGGCATAGTCGACCAGCCGTGCTTCACCCAGAGCGGCATAGAGATCATCCGCCAACTGTACCGTAAGGGGGCGCTCACAACGGGACTTCACCTCGGAAAGGGGGACTGCGGAGCTGGTGAAAAAGTCCTTGACGGATCGTCATTCATTTGATCAACTGGGACTGCGGAAGGGAGGGGCGATGCAGTCCAGAAAAGATCGGTGGCAAGAGGATTTGTTCGTGGCGTCCCCGTTACGG